>Ga0247778_1000051_pt1 | contig 197381 bp, 150 predicted proteins | sample UWRJL049202B5_FD_179939 | JGI IMG/M metagenome (GOLD analysis project Ga0247778, IMG submission 179939) | Plant litter microbial communities from Arlington Agricultural Research Station in Wisconsin, United States - UWRJ-L049-202B-5 | ecosystem: Environmental > Terrestrial > Plant litter >... | reverse complement strand
GCCGGGATATCATCGAAGCCGACCACCGAAACTTCGCTGGGGATCCCCACACTTTGCGCATGCAACGTGCGCATGAAGCCGAGCGCCATCGTGTCATTGGCGAGCACCACCGCGGTGGGCGCACGGCCCCGTGCAATCTTCAACCAACGCTCGGCGTACGCCTTGCCCTCTTCGGCGTGGTAGCGCGGAGCGAACGTCACGTTGCTGGGTAGCAGCTTGACCTTCTTGGCTTTCAAGCCGCTTTCCAGACCCTCGAAGCGTTGCTGACTATCGAGCGACTCTTTCGGCCCGCCCAGAAATGCAATCCGCCGATGCCCGAGCTCGTACAAGTGATCGGCGATCTCGCGGCCTGCTTCCACGTTGTTGCTGCGGAGCACCGCGCCCGACTTGAAGCTTTCGTCGGGCGTGATCAAAGACAACGACACCTTGGCTTTGCGCGCGGTTTCGACCAGCGTACGTTCACGCCGCCCGGCCCGCGCGAAGATCAAGCCGTCGACGCGCCGTTCACGGATCCAGGACAGCACCGTCGTCGCGTCGTACGTGCCCTTGAGCACCAAACTGCCGACCAGCAGGGAGATGTGCTTGGCCGTGAGCTCTTCTTCGATGCCGCCCAAAATCTGCGTGATCCACTCGCTCTGGCTGGACTCCATCACCAGCCCGAAGCAGCCCGCGCGCCCGAGCGAAAAATTTCGAGCCGTGGTCCACGGCGTATAGCCAAGCTTGGCGATCACCTTGGCGACGCGCGCCTTGACCTCCGCACTCGCGTAACCGCCGTTGATCACCCGCGATACGGTGCTCTTCGAAACGCGAGCGTGCCGAGCGACTTCGGCGATATCGGTGCGTGCAGCCATGTCAGTCGCAGCGTAGACAAGTCCGCCCTGGCGGGCACGAAGAAAGGCGAGCCCCGCTCTATCGCAGCCTTTTTAGGCTACCAAGATCCCCCCGTGTGAAACCGCTACCAGAAAATGTGGGACGAATTTCCAGAAATGTGGGACGGATTTCCAGACGGCTGGCACACAGTCCCAGAAATGTGGGACTTCATTCCAGGTCCAGCCTGGGAGAATGGGGCGCTCGCGATCCAGCCGCGCAGCCGATCTCGATTCGCGAGCCAACGGGCCGCGCGTGGAAAAAAAGGGATCGAGTTCGAACTCGATTCACGACCGCAAGCGCCGCCGCGCACGTGAAATAAAGGGTTCGAATTCAGTTCTAATTCGAACTGGATTCACGACCGCAAGCGCCGCCACGCGCGTGGAAAAGGAGATTCGCACGAGCGCGCGGCCGGTGCAGAGAAAGCGTGACTGCGGCGTAAAAGTAAGCGCCGCTTAGTGCGCAGAAATGAGACCGGCAATCTCCGCGTAATCGCCATCCTCCACCGCGCCTTGGATCGCGCATCGGATCTTGCCTTTGGGATCGACCAGCAAGTGGAACGGCAAGGGTGCGCTTGGGTTCTGCCCGGCCGACTTGAGCCAATCTTCCCGCTCATTGCCCTCTTTGAGCCAATAGCTGGCGTGCAAACCAGCGCTCGGTTGGCTTTCCAAGAAGTCGTGCAGCTGTCGTTCGTCGTCGTCGAGCGAGACGAACGAGAGACGGAATGCGGCGCCGGACGCTTGAAGCTTCTGCTCGAAACCGAGCAAACGCGGGATCTCTTCCTTGCAGGGCGCGCACCAAGCAGCCCAAAAGTTTAGCCAGGTCCATTTTCCCCCGCCAATCGCCAAGGCCTCGGGCAGCTCGGGCACGCTTTTGGCCGCGGCGCGCGAGACGTGCTTCTTCGGCAGCGCGTGGCCCGCTTCGGCGAGTTTGCCCGCGCATAGGCTGCGTGGCTTCTTGGGAGCCGCGGGCTCGCTCGCCTTGACGGCGATGGTTGCTGCTGTGCTGACCGGCGCGGGACCCTTTTGGGTGATCGCTTGGCTGCGCTCGTTGGTGGCCATCGGCGCGTCCTTCTCGGACACGGTGTCGCAAGCGGCCAGACAGAAAAGACTCGATAGGCCGAGGCCCAACGAGAGAGTCAGAGTCGGCAGTCTACCCATGATACGAACGCGCTCCGATTGATGGCTTCTTCATCACACTTGAGGTCAGGGCGGCTGCTGGGCCACGAGCAGTAGTCCTTGGACAGCTGCGCGAACTCGTTGCCGAGCCACAAGAGGCCGACTTTCGACTCGATTTCTGGGTCATTGGCGACCTCGTTCAAGTGAAACATGACCGAGTTGGCGCGGCGGTGGGAGAGCGCGCGATTCTTGGCTTGATTGCCGCTCTTCGATGCGCGCGCGACGACGAAAAAATAGCGCGCTCCGCGGCGGGCGAACCATTTGTCCTCGAGCAATTTCTTGGCCTGCTCGTCCAGCTTGTCTTCGCCCTCGTCGAACATCACCACCGCGCCGCGATCCTTGAGCGGGGTGAAGAGCGCGTTGAAGTCCTCGTCGCTGATCGAGGCGAAAGTTTTCACGTCGGCGGGCTGGCAACCGCGCCGCGAATCACCCTCGGCGAGACCGCAAGAATGGAGTACGCGCTCCAGCACTTGCTTGAATTGCGGCGTGCAATAGCCGACCTCGGATTGATCCGCGACCGCGACCTTGGGCTTCTCGGCTTCGGGCGTAGTCAGGCGTTCGGCTGCACTCGACACCCAGAGGCGCACGGCCAAGACGGCACCGAGCACGAACACCGCGCCGCTCGCTAAGCCGGCGAGGCCGGCGGCGGGAAGCTTGGATACGGCCGGGCCGGCCGCGGGGGGCGGGTTGAACGGTTGAGTCATTTGAGCACCTCGGGAGCCAATTGGCCGAGCGTGAAGCGCAAGCCCAAATCGGTATCTTCGTCGCAGACCCGGCGCGTACCGAGGTACATCTGCGGCGTCGAGACCGGGATGTTGTTGTCGGAGGCGTAATGCAGATGATTGTTCAGGCGCGTCTCGGTCTTGCGATCGTCGACGCATTTCAGCATCACGTCGCCCCAGCGCTGCTTGATCGCGGCGCGCAGCACGTTCGGTCCCTGCTTGCCCGCGCGCGCCAAGAACTCTTGCTCTTCGTAGGCCCATTCGAGCACGGCGCGGGCTTGAACTCCGCCGCACAGTACGGCTTTGGAAACGATGCACGCTCCGGGATGAAGCGCCTGATCGAGCATCCAATTGCACTCGTTGTCCAAGGGGAAAAGCGCCAGATCGATGTCCAGCTTCTCGATGATGTTTTCACCGACCAGCCGCTCGTGAAACGCTTTACACGTCGGACACAAGGGATCTTCGAACAAGAGCGTCGGCTGAATCGGCCGCGAAGTCGTCACCTTCACGAACTCGTCGTTTTTGATCTTGGCCACCTTCAGCTCGCCACATTTGGTGAGGTAAGGGCGTTCATCGGGCGCGCTGGCGGCGTAAACCAAGGCCGGCATGAGCGAGATCGCGCCCAGCGAGACCAGCCAAATTAGCGGCAAAGCGGGGCCGATCACGGCGCGTGGCTCGCCGGGCGCCTCTTCTTTGCTGGAAAGGAACGCCATCACTCCCGCGACCGCCAACAAGATCGAAGAGATGTAGATCCCGGCGCAGGTTTTGCACACGGTGCCGAGCTTGGTCACCGAGATGGTGAACATGACCAGCGACACGAGCAGCGGCACCAAGCTCACCGCGCCAAAAAAGCGCAGCGCGCGCTTGGGCGCGCGGGCGCCGTAAACCAGCAGGTACACGGCGAATGCCGAATAGAACGCGAAAGCACCCAGCGCAAAGAGTGAAATCGGGATCCCGCCCCAATAGTGCTCCTTGAACAGCGCCGAGTACGGGCTGTACATCGCGACGCGACAGGCCTCTGCCTCTGAAGTCGCGGGCGCGCCCGGGATGAAGCTACAATGGACGTCGTGCAGCCGGCGATCGAGGTGTTTTGCGTAATCGAGCGTCGAGTTCGAAGCGAAGAGCAAGCCGAGCAGCGCGGCCACCAACGACAGAATCGCTGGGAGTTTGGATTTCGGACCAGGCATCGCCGGCGACGTTGTCAACATCGGGCCGTGAATTGCAAGGTTTATGAGCCCGGCCTGAGCGGATTCCGGCCGTGTTTCAATCAATTCGCGAGCGGAGCGGTCACGCGGGCAGCGATCGCGCGGCGCTCCTGCGCTACTTTTTAATGGTCTGCACGCCGGAAATCAGCCGCTCCGCCTCGGCGCGCCCGGGATGATTCTTGGGCGCGTCGTCCAGAAACCGCTGCAGGAGTGGAGCGGCGTCATTCGGCCGCTTGAGATAATCGTTGTACAGGATGGCGAGATTGAAGGTCGCGTCCACGTTCTTGGGCTCGCGCTCGAGCACGTCCTTCAGCAACTTCTCGGCTTCGAGATAGCCTGATTGGTCGTCCTTTTTCGCTTGCCCGCGGCGTGCTGCGGCCAAACCCAACATGGCGTCGGTGCTCTCCGGCTCGACCGCAAGCACGGCCCGAAATTCTTGCGCCGCCTTGTCGTAGACGCCCGCTTGCAGCAGCACCGTTCCAATGTTGAGCCGTGCGGTAGTGTCCTTGGGATCGAGCTCGCTCGCGCGTTGAAAGTGCTTGAAGGCGACGGCGTCGTCACCCTTTCTGAGCGAGATCAGACCGGCAGTGCGTTCGGCCACGGCGGACTTGTCATCGGCCTTCAGCGCCTCTTCGATCAACAGCTCGGCGGTATCGATTTCATCGAGCTCCACGTTGGATAGTGCGAGTTCGCTCAGCGCATGCGGATCGCTCGAGTGATAGACCAGCACGCGCTGGCCCTGTTCGATCGCTTCCTTCACTTTTCCGCCTTCGCGCAGCGCGGTCACGAGCGCGATCGGGGCGACCTTGGCGGCGGGGTATTGCTTGACGAACGGCTGGAGCGCGTCGATGGCCCCGCTCGCGTCACCTTGTCGGCGACGCACCTCGGCCAGGGCGACCGCCACGTCCTCGGCATTGGGAGCGAGCTTTTCGCTCTGTGCGAGTTCGCGCTCGGCGGCCTTGAGATCGCCTTTGTCGGCCAGCAAAACGCCGAGATTGTAGTGTGCCTCCCAAAGCCCCGGGTCGCCCGCGACGGCATCGCGTAACAGCTGAATCGCGCGATCTTTGCCGCTCGCGTCCTTGGCCGACTGCACACCTTGCACCATCTTGCCGACCGCTTGCGGGTTGGCGGGCGGTGCCACGGGCACGTCTACCTTCTTTTGGCTCGTAGCACATGCCGCGAGCGAGACGGCGAACGCGCCGAACGCGATCAGGCGCTTCACTTCTTGCCTGCTTTCGCCGGCGGTTCGGCCTTCGGCTTGTCGGACTTGGACGCTCTTGCCTCGTTCGAAATCAGGAATTTTTCGCTGCTGCCCGTCGGCGTACGACGCGTGCCGTCGATCAACGCGGGCATGGCGGCGCTGCCACGCGAGCGTAGTTTGAAGCCCGTTTCCTTGAGCGGCGGATAGAGCTCCGAGTTCAAGCGGCCGAGTGCGTCTCGCATTTTCGCGGTCCAAGAGTTGAAGATACCGAGCTCGATCGCTTTCTGCCAACCGCTCTCGTAGGCCTCCAAGCTTCGTTCTTCGATCGGCACCACGAACTCGTCGATCGATTGCTTGTAGATTTCCTTCTCTTGGTCGCTGAGCTTGTCCGGCGGCGGTGAGCCGAGCAGCGCCTTGGAGAAGGACTCGTACGTGAAGCCGATTTGGTAAAGCGCGGCCGTCGTCCACTCGGCGACGCCCATTTCTGCGGTACCCAAGAAGGTCTCGGCGGCTTTCTTCAGTAGCTCGCTCTTTTGTTTCAAGCGCTGTTTGAGCTGCTTGACGTCGCCCTCGATCTTCACGGCTTCGTACTTGGCGAGCACCGCTTCACCCTGCATGTAGCGCGCTTTCGCCGCGTAGTACTTACCGCGATCGCTGAGCTGATTTTTGCGCTGAGCGTAAATATGAATGGCGCGATCGAGGGCGGCCGAAGCGCCGCGCTCGTCGTCGGCCTTCACGGCGGCGAGCCGCACCAAGGCTTCGATCTGGCCGTTCACGCTGCGCGCGTTCTTGGAGTATTGATCGTAGAGCGCTTCTGCTTCCTTCTTTTTGCCCGCCTTCTCGTGGGCCTTGCCCATCAAGAAGATGACTTCGTCCGCGGATTCGTCGCGCGGGTAGTACTTGCGGAACTTCTGTCCGCTCTCGATAGCCTTGTCGTGCTCGCCGACGGTCGTGCGCAGGAGTACCGCGTTGTAGGCCGCGTCCTTGTGGTGCTCGCTCTTCGGCCAATTGTCGGCAATCGTCGCGTGATAGTCGGCAGATTTGCTGAATAGCCCGACTTCTTGAAAAGTGGTGGCCGCGATCCACACGCCTTGCGCGGATTCTTCGCGCTGCGGGTGATCTTTGATCAAGATGGCGGCCGCCGCGGACAGCGTTTCGAGATCGCCGGCCTTTTTCGCCTCCACTTCGGCGTTGACGGCGGCCTGGGCGGCGCGCGGCTCCTTCGGAAATTCCGAGGCCGCGCGCAGGTACGCGGCCGCCGATTTGGCGTGGTCGCCCTGCTCGCTCAGCTGCTCACCCTGCTTGAAGACGGCCACCACGATCAGCGCGTTCAAGCGCGTTTGCTGGGCCGGCGCTTGGAACGCGGGCGCGGTCTTCAAGCGCCGCGCCCAAGTCTCGATGTTGCTGTAGTCCTTACTCTTGTTGAACGAGTCGAGGATGAGCTCGCCGGCGCCGACCGTGTACTTGCTGTTCGGATACTTCTCCAGCAATAGCCCCCACTGACGCACCGCGGGGTCGTACACTTGATAGTCGTAGTAGAGCTTGCCCTGCCGGAAGAGCAGCTCGGGGATCTGCTTATCGTCCGGATAGTTCTTGATGTAGAGCTCCATCGCCTCGGTCAGCTGCTTGTCCGTGGGCGATTCTTCCGGCTTTTTGCCGGCCGCTTTGGCCGCGTCGAACTCGGCCGCGCGAGCGACCTCGAGCGCGGCCAGCGCGTTGTACAGCGCCGTGCGTGAGTACTGGCCTTTCGGATTCAGCCGCACGGCGGCCAAATACGCCTCGGCGGCGCCGGTCGCGTTCTGCAAGCGATAGAAGTAAATCTCGGCTAGGTTGTAATTGACCTCGTACGCTTCGGGGCGTGCGCCGAAGCGGCTCAGGTAAACCTTGTATAGATTGGCGGCGCCCTGGAACTCGGCCTTGCTCACCTTGTCGGCTTGCGCTTTGGCGTGCAGGCCCACCGCGTCTTCGCGCAGCTGCTTCTCGGTCGCCTTTTCAGCGCCAGCCAGATCATCGGCGCGTTGCGCGCGGGCCCAGGCCGAAGGTGGCGTCTTGGGCTTGCCCTGGAGCATTTCCGGAGCCACGTAATCACGCACGCTGAGCTTGTAGTCTTCCTCGAGGGCGGCCCAATTTTCGAGCGTGGAATGGCCTTGCGCGATCTGCAGCTGAAAGCGGTACGCCTCGGGGCTCGTGGGCTCGAGCTTGAGCAGTAAGCGGTAGGCTTCGATACCGCGCTCGTACTGCGCTTGATCGTAGAATGCGTCCGCTAGAGCGCGCACGATCTTGCCCGCGAATTTATCGCCGCCCGCTTTGGTCAGGAAACGATACATGTCCTCGGCGCGGTTGTTTTCGTCCTCGACGAAAACAGCGACCAAGTTCTTGAGCGCTTCGTTCTGTAGTTCGTCGAGCTCGTCTTTGCGCTTGGCAGAGACTTTGGCGTTCTGACTATCCGTCGCCTGAAACACGATCAGAAAGCGTCGGGCCGCTTCTTCCGGCTTGCCGAGGCGCCAGAGCGTCCAGGCACTCTTGAACATCGCCAAATCGTAGAGCTCACTGTCCTTGTACTTCAGGACCTGTTCGTACTCGTTGAAGGCGGTCTCGTAGTTGGGCGCGTCTTTCGTGAACTCGTATTCGGCCCGCACCATGTGCGCGTCGGGGATGAAGCGGCTCTTCGGAAACCATTCGATGATTTTGTTGAAGCGCGCGAGAGATTCGTCGAACTTGGCTTCTTCGTTGGCCAAGAAGCCATCCACGTACAGCGCCAGATCGTACTGACTGAAGCTCTTGTAGTTCTTCAAGACGCGTAAGAAGCGAGCGCGTGCCTTGGCGTAGTTGGGAGTCGGCGGGTCCTTCTCGGCGCGTTGCTCGGGCGGCAGTGCCTCCCATTTCTGGAAGCCGTCCAGGAAGGTATCGCGCGCATCCTCCCATTCGAGCTCACCCATGCGCAGCAAGGCTTCCGGCATTTCATGAGAGCCTTCGGGAGATTCATCGATGAACTTCGTGAGCAGGCCCATCGCCTCACCCCGCAGCTTTTTTTCCTGGATCAGATTGCGCTGAATACGGCGATCGATCTTCTTGGCCAGGGTTTTGCGCAGGGCTTCCGGGATCTGCAAGCTGACTCGATAGCCGCGCTGTTGGCGGGCTTGTTCGGCAGCTTTCTTCTTGATCGTGGGTCGCTCTTGCGTGCCAATGGCGCGTTCCCCCGCCGGCTTGATGTGCGCGCTTTCGCCGGCCATGGTCGGTGGCTCGCCCGCCTCGAGCGCGAAGGCAGAAGCCGAGGCAAACGAAAGTAGCAGCACTCCCGCGGCACAGCGGCACACGCGTCGGAAGCTCGGACGATGGATCAGGTGCGTCATCGGTCGAAGAGCCGGAGGCCCCGACCCATGACAATAGCCGCTCGAGCGCGAGCGAAGCAACGTCCGCAGGCCCCCTACATTGGCACTCACCCGCAAAAGCGCGAAGGGCTCTCGCTTTCGGCGCAATCAGTCGTGAAAGGTATCGGCGAGCCGAACGAACAGCGCGGGCCAATCCAGGTCCGCGTAGCCTTCACCGAAGCGGACGAATACCGCGTTTCGGTCAGGGACCACGAATACGTACTGGCCGTTGTAGCCCTTGGCGAAAAAACCGCGGCCATCTCGGGTCAAGAACCATTGGTAAGCGCCACGCCGCACCCAGCCGTCCGTGGTGTGGACCCAACCCGCGATTGGATCGGGACTGAGCGCGCGCTCGACCCAAGCGCGCGGCAAAATCTCCCGCCCATTGAGCGTACCCCCGTGCAGGAACAAAAGTCCCAAGCGCGCTTGGTCGCGAGCCGTGGCGTTGAAACCACCGAAAAATTTCTCGACCCCATTCGACTCGCTATCGAGAGACCAAGAGGCGGACTGCTCCGCGCCGAGCGGCTGCCACAGCTCGCGCTCGAAGTAGTGCGTCACGGATTCAGCACCCAGCCTGCGACGCAGCACGTCCCACAGCAGCTGGATGTTCACACTCCCGTACAAATAGTGGCTCCCGGGTCGCCACTTGACGTCGTACGAGTACATTTGGCCGCGCAGATCGGTGCTGTAGTAAAATTTCGCGCCCGCGAGCGATTCTTCGTCGAAGTCGATACCCGAGGTCATGCGCAGGAGTCGTTCGAGCGTGACCGCGCGGTAGCCTGGCTGCGACGCCAGCTCTGGGATGTATTCGGTGACCGAGCGATCCAAGGAATCGAGCAAGCCTTGGCTCAGCGCGCGCCCCACGAGGGTGGCCGCAAACGTCTTGCTCATCGAGAAACCGGGCAGCTGCGTGCGGGCCGAGACCCCGTGAAAATAGCGTTCGTAAACCAGCTGATCGCGATGAATCACCAAAAATGCGCGGGTTTCGTGGCTGGCGAGCAGCGCCTCGAGCGTGCCCGAGGCGGCGTTTTCAGTGCCCGTCAGCGGAAATGGCGCTTCCCGATCGCTGCGCGGGATCGCTATCGGCGCGCTCGACGCGCGTACACTGCGTTTGTCGAAGGCGTCGGCGATCGCGAGCGTGGGGCGATTGTAATAAACGATTCTCCCGAACAGGCAGCCCGAGCACGCGAACGAGACCAGGAGCAAGCCGAGAAGCCGCTGATATTGCGAAATATTGTGCGCCCTTCGAGACTCCACGCGGAGCCGGGCATACGCGCTTTCCGGCGACGACGATACGCCAACTGTAAGGGAGCCCCACCGCGGCGCGTTCTTCGGCCATGACGCAGCGAAAACGTTGGCTCACCGTCGTATTTTGGCTTGCCGCGACTGGCCTCGCGGGCTGCAGACGAGGAGAGCCGGCGCCCGCGCCAACCAATGACACGGACCGACCTTCCGCCGGCACTGCCGCGCCCGCCCTGGCCCTATCCAGCAGTCCAATCGGCCAGACACGGAACGTCACGAACCGCAAAATCGTTCGCCAAGCCGAACTCGAGCTACGAGTGGCAGCCCCCGGCACGACCCAAACTGCAATCGAGCGGCTCGCCGAGCAGCACGGCGGTTACGTCGTCAGCGCCGCGCGCAACACCGAGAACGGCTCGGCTGTGGACGTGAACGTCACCGTCACGGTTCGTGTGCCGCAGGGCGAACTGACGAGCACGATCGCCGAGCTCAAACACTTCGGGCGCGGCGTCGGCTCGGAGCGCATCACCAGTGACGACGTGACCGACGAATATGTCGACCTCGCCGCGCGCAGCGTGAGCCAGAAGCAACTCGAACAGCAATATCTCGAAATCTTGAAGCGAGCGACGAGCGTCAAAGATGCGCTGGAAGTCGAGCGGGCATTGGCCGAAGTTCGCACCGACATCGAACGCATGGAAGGCCGACAAAAGCTCTTGGAAAAGGAGAGCGCGTTCTCCACGCTCACCGTACACTTGACGACCGCGGTGCCGCAGATCGCCGCTTCCGGCCGCGATTTTTCCGGTACGGTCCGGCGCGCGTGGTCCGACGCGCTCAGCCTGAGCACCGAGATGATCAGCGGCGGAATCCGCGTACTCGGTTTTCTCGCTCCGCTGATGGTGCTGATCGTCGTGCCGGCAATCTTACTGGTGGGGGCGGTTCGGCGCTTGGGCAAACGTCGGAAGCGAGCGGCGTTACTCGCGGAGTGAGCGGGAGGGGTCGAACACGGCCGATGATGGGCTAAGCGGAAGTTCGTTCACGTTCACGTTCACGTCTACGTTCACCGGGGGAGAGAGAGGGGGCGATCGCGATCCAGCTTCGCAGCTCGTGGTGTGCAGGGTTCCGGGCTTTGACGCCGAAGGCTGTGACGACCTGCGACGCGCGCGTGACCATCAACCCCAAGCTACTTGAGGTTTTCGCCGCCGACGTACTCGTCGGACCAGTCTTCGCCTTCGAAGGGCCAGTACTCTTCGTCGTCACCGAGGTAGCGCGCGGCGTCGAGCGAGTCGATGATGGTTTGGGGGAGCAAGCCTTGGGAGAGCGCTTCGACTTCGATTTCGAGCGAGCGCTTCTTGCCGAGCACGGTTTCGATACGGCCGAGGCGAGCGCGGCGGAGGAGCCGCGAAAGCCGGCGATCGAGCCGGGTGAGCGTGTCTTTGGCGAGCGTGAGTTCCTGAGCTTCCACCGCGACGCGCAGCTTCTGGGCATCGCTATAGAGCTGCGTGGCGCGCTCGCGATCGGCGGCGAGCAGGCCGGGCAGATCTTCGCCCTTCTGGCCCACGCTGGCGACCTTTGGAGGGAGCGCGGCGCGCGCCGCGCGCGCGCGAATCTGCAGCGCTTCGAGCTCTTTTTTGAGCCCGTCGAGCTCGCTGGACGATGTTCCGTTCGAGGCGCGTTCGGTTTCGCGGAGGAGCCGCTTCAGTTCGGCAATCTGGCTTTCGATGCGCTCCACTTTGTCGAGCTCGCTCTGGCCCAATGCGTCGCTCGACTGTGGGCGCACGGACTTCGGCGAAGCCAACCGTTCGCGGGCGTTGTCCAGATCGCCCATGGCGCGGCGCAAGCCGCTTTGCTGATGATCGAGCTCCGCGAGCCGGCGCGCTGCGCGACCGTAAGCAGCGTCCATCCGCACCAGCGCGCCGAGCGAGCGAGCGGTTTCCTCGGACACGCCCAGACCAGCACTGGCCGGATCGCTGCTGGTGCGCACGGCGTCGACCAGCTTCTGGATCGCGGTATCGTCCGTACTCAGCTGACGAGCGGCGTCGCGTACGGGGTCGTAGCGTTTGAGGAACGCATTTAGCTTGGCGTCAGCCTGCGGGAAGCGGCACGTCGCAAGATCGATGTAGGCATCCAAGATGTAGGTCTCGTCTTGATAGCCGTGCTCGAGCTTCAACCGCTTCAGCTCGTCGATCGAATCGCGCGCGCCATCGTAGTCTTTGGCCTCGTAGCGAGTCGTTGCCGTCTCGTACAAGGCTTCCGGCAAACTGTCCGAGTCGTGGGGGACCAAATAGTAATAGTAGCGCGCGTCGTCGAACCGATATTGCTCGTGGGCAACGCGGCCCAGGCCGAGGCGCGCCAAATCACGCACTCGAAAAAAAGCCGTACCGCCGAAAAGCGCTGCTTTTTTTGGGGTTTGTTTGGGATCGGCCAGCTTACAAAACAGGGCTTCGCCCTGCTTGTAGTCCTGCTTCTCGACGGCGATCACGCCCGATAGGTAAGTGGCCTGCGCCCAGAAGCGAGACTTCGGCGAAACCGCGCGGTAGGCCTGCCGCGCATCTTCGGGGCGCTTCTCGAGCTCCGCGACCCGCCCCGTCAAGTACGCGACGTCGCCGCTGACCTCATCGGGCGCGCGGGGCCCCACGCCCTTCAAGTCGCTCAACATCAACTGCGGTTCGTCGCTCTCGAGCGCGAGATCGACCAAGCTGTGCACCGCGCGGCGGTACCAGATATCGTTGGGCGAAGCCGTGAGCAGCTGGGTGAGGTACCCGCGCGCTGGCTGATACGCTCCTCCGCGGCCGAGCGCGTCACCCAACCAATAGATGGCAGCGCGCCCCTCATCCGAGCTCTTGAACGGATCGAAGCGAGGCGATTCGACGATGTACACCAGATCGCCGATGGCTTCGTCCCGTCGACCGGAGGAGATCTTCTCTTCGATCGAGCCGAGTTCATCGCGGATGCGCTGCAGGCTCAAGGGCACGCTGGCGGCTAGCTTTTGCTTATCGAGCGCGGCCTGATAGGCACGCATGGAGGCCGCGCGCGTGTCGCTCGAATCGACGGCCGCGGACTTGGGCGCGACCTCGGCGGCGGCTTCCGGCGAAACGGTGGCGGGCGCGGGGACCTTGGCTGGCTGTGCGAACGCTGGCGCGCTGCAGATGAAAACCGCGCCCAGGGCCGAGCAGCGCAGCGCGGCGCGCCTCATTGGCTGACTCGCGCGCGCAGGCGAACCCGAAGATCGTACTCGCCGTCCTGATCGTCGGGGAAGTCTTTGCCCATGCCCGAGCTGTCTTGAATGATCAGATGCGCATCGACCAGCTTGCTCTCGGGGACCACCACCGAGAAACGTGAGCTCTGCCAGGTGCGATACTCCTTGTTGCGCGTGTCGAAGCGCTCGATGTCTACGCCCAGCACGTGGTGGCCGGGCGCGACGGAGTGTTCGTACACGATGCGCTCGTCTTCGGCGGAGAAGCGCTCGGGCGCGCTGAACACCACACCGTCGTCGAGGGTGACGCTGAAGCTGGAGATGCGTGCCTCGTTGCCCCGGGTTTCGACCACGACGCGTACCTTGCTGGCGAACAGCGTCGTGGTGAGCGCGGAGACGCGGCTGCGCAGGGTCGCGATGTCACCGAGTAACTTGTCGTACTCTGCGGGCGGCGCTTGCGTGCCACCGTCTGCAAACTCGTTTGCCTCGGGGTTCAGGGGCGACGGCTTGTTCGCCTCGCTGACACCGGCCGCCTTGGCCGGCGGTGGACCGCCGAGGTCGTCGCTGCCCGCCGCCGGCGCCGAGTCGGATTTGGAATCGGGCTTGTCCGCCTTTTCGACTTTTGCAGGCGCGGCCTTTTCCTCGGGCTCTTTCGGGGGGCGCTTGGGTTGTGCCAAAGCCACGAAGGACAGCATGAGCAGCGGAGCCCCGAGGAATGCGTAGCGAATGCGCATGGCACTCTCGACGCTATCACGCGCTCGCGCCGGAAAGAAGCCTTCGGCCCGGCGCGAGAAGCGGCGAACTTCAGGCGAATCTTCGCAGTTTTACCGGCACGCGCACCGTTCGGTACACGCGCTCCGCGAAGCGCGATTTGCGCTCACGAGCCAATGCTCAACTGTGAAACGGGATGAACAGACTGAGACCACCGGTGACGGTGATGTCGTTCACGATCTTTTCCAGACCCAATGCGACGCGCTTTTGTTGATGGATCGCGTCCCGAACGTCCCAGCGCAAGGCGAGCCATTCGGTCAGGTAGAATTTCATGCCTAGGCCGGCAGAACCGGTCATTCCGGTCGCCGAAGGTTGCACCGTGGCACCGGCGCCGGCCGACAAATAGAAGTCGTAGCGGCTGATGCCGCCGCCCATCCAGCGCACTTTGCCGTAGGCCATGGACCAGATCAGGTGGCCCATGAAAAACTGCATGGTCTCGTTCGGTGAACCAGTGATACCGACCAACCCCTGCTGACGCTCGGCGATCGCGTCCAAGATCTCGTAGTGCTCGCGCGTGCGCAAGTAGCTCGCCTCTAGCCCCAAATCTTCCGTGAAGTGGAAGGTGTAGGCGCCGCCATAGGTGGGCGCGCCGTCGGTGATGTCGCCCGCGAACCAACCACCCATGGCCGAAAGCTCGTGGCGCAATGACTTCTTGATCAGTCGCGGTACGACGCCGCGATAGGCGCGCTCACCAATCAGCTGCTGCTTCAGCGCTTCGTCCACACACTGAGCCGACACTCGAGATGGCCTGCCGAGCAGGACCATGGCGCACGACAGCAGCGCGAACAGGAATTGGGGGGAACGACGGATCAGCAAGTCGTTCCACCGGATATCATAGAAGGCCTGCTTTCGGCGAAACCTCCGCGAGCTGCTCGCGAACGACCGGCCGATTGCCCGGCAAGCGGGCAACAGACCGCGTTTTGGCCGATAAAAGTGCGAGTACGACCCGCTCGCACTCGACCCGCGCTAGCCTCACCTTTGGTCGATGTCCCGCCGCGTATTCGCTTTTTTTGCGTTACTCGCAACGCTCGCGACGAGCGTCGCGCAGGCCGAACCAGAACCCGTGAAGTCGGCCGCAAATGCCAATTGCGATCTCGAGTCGACCGCGATCGGTCGCAGCGCGTGCCGGCTTACAGCGGCGCTTTCGGGGCAGGCGGACTCGGCGCTCGTCGTGGCCGCGCCCGCCGTGGGCGATGATCGCGTCGCCTTGCCGGCCGCGGTCAGCCAGCGACTGGCGCAGCTCGTCGCGGGCAAGCTCGGCAACGCGGCCCAGTCCAACAAGGAACCGCTTACGCTCGCCGCAGCACAACGAGCGGCCAGCTCGGCGCGCGGATTGATCTATCTCGGCGTGTCCTTGTATCGGGATCGCTTGGACGTGAGCGCCGATGTGTTCGTCGGCGCCGGCCGATTTTGGCAGCGAGTGAGAAGCCCCGGACTGAAGCTGAAGGCACACGCCTTCACCAGCAGTCCGCTCGATCCAGAGCTGCGCGCGTTGTTCCCCGCGATCCCTTTGGTCGTCTCGCGCGTGGACAAAGCGCAGACCAGCGAACGCGATATCGTGTCGCTCGCTTGCGGTGATTTGCGGGGCGATGGCTCGAGCGAAATTGCTACCGTTGGCCGCCGGCGCGTGCAAGTTGGTCGCCTCGAACATGGGCGTTTTGCCGCACGCGCCAGCCTCACTTGGGCGGATCACTCCGCGATTGCCGCGAGCCCACTGCGCGAACCGCTTGCCGCTTCCGCGATTCCGGAGCCCGGCCGGCTGTGGGTCGGACTGAGCGATCGCGCGGACGCCCTCGACTTGTCGGGTACGCTGCAAGTCGAGCACAAGTGGCACGCTGTCATGCCTTGGCCGGGCGCTGGCTGCACGCGCCGTACGGGCCTCGGTTACGAAGGCAAAGCTCGCGCCTGCCCCGGTTCGAACCCACTGCCGAACGTCGACTTCGGCGCGGTGGTCGACGCCTTCGACAGCCGCGCGCTCACCGATCACACGGGGCAGATCCACACTTTGCGCGTCGCGCGCGCGCTCGGCGCTGATTTCGCGCGCGCGCTCGATTCGTTGCACCCCGAGGTGTCGGTGCCGAACGTCGGCGCACAAGTCGCCGTCGGTGATCTCGACCAAGACGGCTTGCCAGAAATCGTGAGTTCGTCGGCGAGCCTCGATCGGCGCGCCGATCAATTGCTCGTGCGCACGTTGACAGACAACGGCCAGCTGCGCGAGCGCCTGCGCATTCCCGTACCGAGCGGCATCGATGCGCTCGCCATTTGCCCGGGCGACGGTCGGGCCATGGCCCCGCTGGTGCTCGCTACCGGCGACGGGATTTGGCTGATCCGGTGACTCGCCACGGACGGCGCGCTTTCTTGGCCACGCTCGGCGCGACTGCTTCGCTGAGCGCGCTCGGCCGGACGCCCACGGGGGGTGCGCTGCGCCTGCGTCTACCGCTCTATTTTGGCGGACTCGACCCGCACTCGCTAGATGATCCGCTGTCGGCATTGTTCGCCGCTGCCATCACCGATCCGCTCTTTTCCTTGGACGGCAGCGGCAAACCTTATCCCACTCTGGCCAGTTCGCTGCCCGAACGCAGCGCGGGCGGCGCTCGCATCACGCTTCGCCCCGAGCTATCCAGCGCGCGCGGCAAGCCGCTATCGGCGGCGGATGTGGTCTTCTCATTGAAGCGCGCGCAGGCTCTGGGCGGCGCAGCGGTGCTCGGCGCGTTTCGTGCACCGAGCGCGGACGCCAAAGATCGATTGTCGTTGTTCGTGCCGGACGCAAACCCCGAGGCCTTGGCGCGGGCACTCGCGAGTCCATTGACCGCGCTCGTGCCACGCGGATTTTCGCCGCTCACGCCGGACGGCACGGGTGCCTTCAAGGCCACTTTTGCCGGTGGCTCGCTGAGCCTGGTCCGCAACGAGAACGCCGCACGCGGCGCGGCATTCCTCGAGCGCATCGAGCTCAGCCGCGCCACGGATTTAGCCGATGCACTGCGCGCGTTCGAGGCCGGACAGGTCGACGTCGGCTGGCTGGGCAACGGCTTGTACCGTCCCAAAGTCGGCGCGATTCCCCTGGAAGGACCGGTTTTTGGCTGGATTGTGCTGAGGACCGGGCTCGAGGCAAAGCACTGGGACGCGCCGGGCATCGCGGCGCAACTGACGGCCGCCCTGCCCGGATCCGCGCTCGCGCGCTTCGGCGTGCGCGCGCTGCCGGGAGCGGGGAGCGGGGTGCGCTGGGCCGGCGGTCCCAGCTCGCTCCTGGTCAGCGAAGACGCATCGCACTCGGTCGAGTTGGCGCGCGCCTTGGAGCCCTTGTTGAGTTCGGACGGGAACGAAGTCCGCGCCACCCCCATCCCGCGAGCGAACTGGCTCGAAGCACGCCGTTCGCGACGCTATGGTCTGCTCTTGGATTTCGTGCGCGCCGAAAGCGCCGACGTGACCCAGTCCGCACAGCTGCTGATGGCAGCGGTCGATCCGGCGCTGGCGCGGCGTCCACCCAAGAACCTGAGCTCGGTCCTGGATGCGACGCGCACGCTCTCGCTCGGGATCGTGGGTGACGTAAGAATCGCAGGCGCGCACAGCCCAGAGTTCGAAAGCTTGGACGCCTGGCAATTGGGCAACGTTTGGCTCAACCCCGAGAAGCGCTGAACTCGCCGAGCTTCACTGCGGGAGCTTGCTCGGAACCGGCAATTTGCCACCTTTTCGCAGGTAGTCCACCAGCACCTGGGTCAGCCGATCATCGGCTTTGACGCAGCTCAGGCTGACGTCGCCACTGACGGCGCCTTTGCACTCCTGACGACGCTTCGTGACCGCTGCGTTGATCGTCGAATCCTCGCGGAGCGCGGCTTGCACGTTGTCATCCAAGAAGCGCCACTCCACCTTGGCCGCTTTTGGAGCGGGAGGCTTGTCGAGCGTGACCTCTTCTTTGGCCAACGTCACGCACAGGCCGTTCCACCGCAGCGCCTCGTAGCCGCCGCCGGCGCCGCTGACCTGCATCCCGCTCGAGTCTCCACCGCGCTCGACGAGCAACAGCACTTCTTCGTCGAACTCGAGGAAAGAATTGTCGGACGCGCCGCCGGCCGCGTTCCACGCCTGCGTCTTACGCGTCAAGTAACCGCGCGTGAATCCGAAGCCGTTGCCGAACAAGTACAGCGCGAGCGAAGGCGAACCGGCGTTGCACATGCGCTTGCTGAATTTCTGATCGGGTAGACAGAAGCGACCCGATTTCACGCACCCGGTCGGCACCGTGACGGGCTCGGCCGCGGCCGATTTCGGCTCGCTGCTCAGCGCCGGCGCAGCATCGGGCGTGGCCTCGGCCGCTGACGAGGAATGAGCGGGCTCCGCGGAAGGAGCCGTTTGCGCCCCGCCGCAAGCCGCGAGAAAGATTGCCAGTGAGCAAAAGAGAGGCTTCATGGTTTTGGAGTCAGCTGGGATTTGATGGTTGCGAGCGTTTCGGCGTCGAGGGTTGCAGAACGCAGAACGATACGTCCGGCGCGGTCGACGACTAAGATCGTGGGGAGCCGTTTTTCTCCGAGCGCGTCCGCCATGCGGAAATCCGGATCCAGGAAGATCGGATAAGAGATACGCCTTTCAGCCAGATAGGCGTTGATCACGCTCGGGGTCTCGCCGACATTCAGGCCGATCACGCGTAGGCCTTGCGAGCCGTAGGCGGCTTGCAGCCGTTCGAGCTTGGGGCGCTCCTGTTCGCAGGCGGTGCACCACGTGGCCCAGAGATCGATCACGGCCACCGACCCGGCAAGCGCCACCTTCAGCGACTCCGGCTGGCCGTCGATGCGGGTGATTGCTACGGGCGGTAGGGCCGTTGCGCGCGTCGCGGGCGCGCTGACGGAGGCGCAGCCCAGCAAACCAAGTGCCAGCCAGGGGTAACGAAACATCAAAAGCCGCCCGCGTAGCCGAGCGAAAAAATATTCGCGGATAGGCCGTTGTCCCGAAAATAGTGCACGTAGCCGAGATCCAGCGAGCTCTGCCCACGCGTTAACCAAAGCAGCTTGAGACCGTACTCTCGAGCGTGGAACAAGGCCAGATCCGAGTCTGCCGTGCGCGGCAGCCGTAGGCTCTCTTGGCTCGAAAATGCGGTACTGAAAAAATCCACGCCTGTCTGGCTGTAGTAGCGGAACGAGCCGCGAGCGATCAAGCGCGGCAGCAAGTATTGGTGCAGCTCGAAATCAGCCGTGTGCGCGCTGAGCTGAAACGTATCGGTGTAGTAGCGATACCCAGCGCGCAACGTCGTGTGACTGTCAGGCAGGTGCTGGGCGATGCGCGCTTGCACGGCTTGGCGGGTGCGCGAATGTGGGAACAGTTCATTGGTGCGCCCGGCTCCCCCTGCCAGCGGCACCGAGTTGTAGGTCGTCTCTAGCGTGCCTTGTTGGAACGTGAGCCCGTAGCTCGCATCGAAGATCGTGGTCGGTGACAAGAGCTGCGAAAAATTCAGATTGGCGTTGAGCGCCGTGCGATTGCGCCGGCCATGGCGGTCGCCGTTCGGCTGCAGGTAGTCGAAGCGGTCGAAGGTCGCCTGCCCGGAAACTCCCAGCACCGCGTTGTCGTCAGCCATGGCATGGCTATAGCCGAGGCCGAAGGAGCCGGAGCCGAACGGTTCTTCCTCGTGCCAAGCCAGGTTCGAGGTTAGTTGGTCATCTTCCGTCAAGTCGAAGCGACTGGTCAGATCGACGCCGACGGCTTCGTTCACGGCCGAGGCATGCGATACGACGTCGAGCGCGTTCACGGAGGCCGCGCTGACGATGTCGATCGGGATCACCACTTCGTGATGAATGCGTGCACTTTGTCGAATGCCAACCAGCATCAGCGGTTGCACGATCATGGCGCGTTCGCTGCCGGGCCCGGCGAGCGTGCCGGCCTTGGATTGGTAGCCATGGCCGTCTTGGTAGTAGCTGGTCAAGCGCAGGCGAAATTCGTCGACGCGCGCGCTCTGGTCCGCTTGCCCCAGAATTGCAGCGTCGCTCGCCGGCTCGGCCCGGCAGACGGTGGACCGCCAAACGCTCGCTGCCAGCAACAATAACGTGAGCAGGCTTGTTCGCCCAGGGAGCGTCATTGCTTCAATTCCCACAAGCACAACCACCACCGGCGGGCTTTCCGTCCGCACCGGCTGCGCCTTCGCGCGAGGTGTGGAATTTGCGCGCAGCGCGCCGCTCGAGCGTGTCGTCCTGAGCCGGCATGGTGGGATCGGCCAAGTATTGGCGGCGATTTTGCGGGACGATCGCGCAGGCGCTGGTCGCGCCCAGAAACAGCAAAAATAGCCCGCAACCGAGCCTTCGAACCGCTCCGAGCGGCTCACTCAAGGCGCACCGTCCACGCCCGCCGCGCCTGCGAGCTCTTGGTTCGCGTCGTCTTTTGGCGGCCCCGCATCACATCCTCGCAACGCGGGGTCGGGCGCGGTACTCGGCTGAAAGCCAGCATCTTCACTGGCCGCGCACAGATCGCCCTCCGGGTCATCGGGGAACGAAAGCACGCAACCCTTCAGGCAGAGCAACCCGACGCCGAGGCACAAGCCGGAAAGCCACTGCAGAGCTTTGCCTCGAAGCACCGCGCACATCTCAGAAGTGAGCCACGAAGGTGGCTTTGGAGCTGGCTCCGTCGACCGAAACCGAAAGCGCGATTTGATTCTGCTGAGCGGGCGCCGTGAGCAGCAAGTAAGCGCTCAAGCCGATACCCAGGCCGCCCACGATCGCTGCAGCGGTGCTGATGTCGCGCAGGGTGCGCCCGGTCTCGCTGGCTTGCTTGCCCGCACCGTCACACAAATGCAACGTCGGGCTGCAATGATCTTGCACCACTCCTTGCTGATTCATGGCCATGAAGCCAGTCACGCTGGCCACCGAAAGCCCAGACAGGCCGATCGCGCCCACCAGGTAGGGGAAGAGCGGAGCGGGCTCGCGGACTGGCGGCGGTGGGCTTGCGTTCGTGGTCGCCTCGGCGCGAGGCCCCGGCGCGAGCGGCGGCTCCGCGCGCGCAACGCCGGGCCCGCTGGTGAGCAGCAACCCGAGCGCGAGCGCGAGCGCGAGCAGTGGGCGGCGTGAACGAACCTGAGCTAAAGCTTGCGAGCCCGGCATCTGCGGGCGGGACTCTAGCGACTCCGCCTGCGACTGAGTCTGGAAATCTGCTGCCGTGGCGGCCAGCGGGACCGCGAGGGCCGCGCTCAGGCATTTTTTTGGGATTAAGGAGCGCCGCTTGCCGCCACACTGACCGCTTCCGGCTGGTTACACGTATTGGGGTCTGGTGGGCACACCAACTTCACCGCGTTCTCCGATTTCTGGTCGAAGCTCTGATTGAAGCGCGCCAGCCAATCGTCCCCGCTGAACATCCCGAAATGCGTATGTTCCGCGTCGAAATCCAGTCCCGCCGAGAGCGCTTGAAAGCCCGCGACGCGAACCAGCAACGCGCCCTGAAAGCCGTCCGGCAAGCTCTGTAAGCGCCCGCGGGCCACGGCAGGGCCACCCGCGAGCTGCACCAAATGAATGTCCGTCAGACGGCAGCGCCGCGCGAGCGAGCCCGTGACGGTGAGGTCCCGCAATGGAAAGGCCGATGCCACCCATTTTGGTAGGGAGCCCTGCTGCGCGAGGACCGCGAGACCAGGCGTAGCGTCGCGCAAGTCTGCGCGAAAAGTCCCGCCGAGTTCCAGGTTCTTCTCCGCCCGCGCAAAGAGTGAATCCAGCTTGATGTCCGCCCACCAGCCCGCAATGGGTTCGGTCACATTCGGCAGCGCTGCGTTGCGCACGTGGACCGCGCCCGAGCCGTGCATCGTGTTCGCTAGTAAGTCCAGCGCATCCATCGTGAAGTCTGCGGCGAGATCGGTGCTTACGCGCGTCGCGCCGATGCGACCGCGCGCAGCGGGCGCGTCCAGGTGCGCGGTGCCCGAAAGCTTACCCGATTTGCGCGCCAAGATCGCGCGGACTCCGAGCTCCGGCACATTCGCGGCCCAACCCTTTCCGCCACCGCCTCCACTTTGCAAGCTCGCGTTGCGCAGCTCCACGTCGACCCGACCATCGCCGTCATTCGTGACCAACCCTTGGTCGAAGTGCGCGCGCAGCGCGATGTCCCCGCGCGTCAAAAAATCGCCCCAATTGAGCTCGGTTTGCCGAGCATCCCCGTTCAACGAAAATGAGGTCGAGCCACGCGCGAGCAGCTTTGCCGCGGCCGAGAGCTGCAGCGATTCGACGCGCGACCATGGGCAATCGGCATTTTGCGTGGTGTCGCCGAGCGTGACGCGCGTGGACACCAACTGCGCACTGAGCTCACCGCTATGCCGCGCGAGATCCAGCTTGGCGAAGTCGGCCGCCAGCGCCGATTTGCCCGTGAAGCGCAGATTGCCGGCCTCGACCACCCAAGCCGCGGGCAAAGACGCGAGCTTACCGCTGAGCGCGCCGAGCGCATCGCTCGCTAGCGCGGCATGCAACTCCACGCGCGGCGTCGCGGCCGTCTTGACCGGCTTCGAGCCGAGCACGGCCCGCGGACGCTGCAGGGTGGCCCAGACCTCGAGCTTCTTCTCGGGCTGATTTTTTTGTTGGGCGAACGTGCCACGGGCGATCGCGGCCGTCGTTAACCGCGCGCCGCGGCCTTCTGCTTGAAGCAGCGGGACTTCGGCGTCGAAATGCGTCAACTGCAGGCCGCTCTCCGCTTGCTCGGAGTGCGCCTTGGCGATCACTCCCGGTGCTCGAACCACGAAGCCGTCGCCCGAGGCACTGAGATTCCAGAGTTTGGCCTGTCCTGAAAGCGCGTTACCCCGTGCATCACGCTGCGCTTCCACGTGGGCCTGTAGCCCCGCGAAGCGGAACTGCCCGGCATCCTTGCCGAGATCGGCCTGAAATGAGCGACCGCTCAGATCAGCGTTCAGTTTGCCCGTGAGCTGCGCCAGATCGGCGCGCTCCAGCTGCAGCGCGAGGGTACCGGCATAGTCGAGGTGCTGCGCGTTTTTTTCGCCAAAGCTCGCGCCCACGCCGTCGCTTTCGAGCACGGCGTCGCCGTCGAGCAGAGAGTCGGCGTAGCGCCCGTGAGCCTTCAGCGAAACCGCGCCGTGAGAGAGGGCAAACCCGTTGCTCTCGAGCCAGCGATTGAGCCAGCTGGCGTCGCCCAAGCGCACCCGAGCTTCATTCAGGCGCGCTTCCTTGAAGCCGAAATCCCGCGAAGTATCGCGGTTTGCGCTGACCACACTGGCCGACACATGTTCGATTGTGGGCGCATGGCCAGGCGCGATCGGCTCTCGCAGCACGCCGCCATCGATAATCAGGGTCGCTTGGCTCCCGATCTTCGGGTCGAGCCCGGCGTGCAGCTCGAGCTGCGCCGCGTCGAGCTCGCCCTGCGCCGCTCGGATCTCGAAACCGCGCTGCACGATGTCGACGCGACTCTCGGGCGCGAGCACGCCATGCCGAGTCTCCACATCCATGTGCAAGCTGCCGCTGGCCGAAGCGACGCGCGGGCTCGTATTGCCGCCGAACAGCGCATAAAATTGCGGGTCCAGGCTGGGCGAGTCGAGGCGAATGCGCGCCGAGATGTATCGGAGCGGATCGAAGCCTTGAACCGGACGCACGTCGAACGGATGCACGACGCAATCGATTTGCCCATGGAGGCCGGGGGCAACACGATACGAGCCGGCGCTGAGCAGCCCCGGCTCGAGTTCGAGCTTCGCGGGCCCAACCCAGAGCGTGCGCGCCGGCTTGAATTTGAATTGACCACGCACGCGGCCGTGACCCTGATAGCGAAAAGTCTGCACCCAGAACTCGGATACGGTCGCATCCACGTCGTCGAAGTGCATCGACCACAGGTTGTATTCGGCATCCGTCAGTGGTTTCTCCGGCACGCGCGCCTCGAACACCGCAGGCGACGGATACTCCGGGATCGGCGGCAGGGCGCCCACGAACGGTTCGTGCTTCGACCAGGGATCGATGCGATGCCGCATGCGATAGACCACACCCTCACCCCGCAAGTGCGAGGCATGCACCGTGTGCTGCGCGAGTTCAGTCAGGTGCAAGACCATGAAAGCGCTGCTCATGTCGATCGAGAATTCGAGGTTGTGGTCCTTGAAGATGAAGCGCACGTTTCTGACGTGCACACGCCCCGGCAGCACGCTCCAGCCACCGGAAATGGTCGTCCTCACTTGGTCGGTGCTATCGAACACCAGCGGCAACAGGCCGAAGTTCAAAAACACGTTCGCGCCCAGCAAGTACACGAACTCGAGCCCCGCCAAGCTCCAAAGCACGACCCGCAACCAGCGCGGAACGCTTCGGCGCCCGCCAGCGGCGCTTCCGCGCGACCGGTTCCAAACACTGCTAAGCCAAGTCACTCCATTGGCAATGCACGAGCCGGGCCGAGCGTTGCTTTTCGGCCTGGCCCCTGGTTACCCGCTGGCCCCCCCGCCATCCAACGCGTTTTTGCGGGGGCAAATTGGCACGTTGAGGCAGAGTCGCTTGGCCTGTCGCGACCTGGATGGGTCGCTGAGAGCACGCTCTGCGGCTCCCAGAGGCTTGCCCAAGATCGCCAAGATTTCGAAGCTCGCCAAGGGAGAGGGGGATGGGGGTCGCCCGGTGCGCCGCGTCGAAGAATTATTTTCGACTCGGCGTACTGATAGCGAGCAGAAGAGAGCAGCAGCTATCGTCACGGGCGTTCGTGCAGATTGAACCATCGTGCATCGTTGAAATCTCGAGCCGCGATTCGAAATCGCTCACCCAAAATTTCAGTGAGCTCCTCGGTGTGGTGCCGCGTCGCTGAGCCGGCACGAAGCTCTTGGCAACGTTGGCGATCATGGCGGCCCTCTCAGAAGTCGCCCCACGCTCCGTAGCGCCGTTACCGCGAAGTGCATTCCTCAAGCCGACGGGCGGCGCAGGCTGCGGTAAAGATCCGCGGTTTGTTTGGCAATCGCCGACCAGCTGAACGTGGCCTCGACGCGGGCCCGGCCCGCTTTGCCGAAGGCGGCTGCGAGCGCTGGGTCGTGAACCAGCTCGTTGACGCGGGCCGCGAACGCGCGTGCGAAGGCATCGCGGTCCTTGGGGGCCCCGAGTGGCGTGCCATCGGTCTCGAAATGCACCAAGTAGCCGGTCGTACCGTCTGCGACGACTTCCGGAATGCCGCCGACCGCGGACGCGACCACCGGTGCACCGCAGGCCATCGCTTCCAGGTTGACGATCCCGAACGGCTCGTAGATCGAAGGGCAGACGAACGCGCGCGCGTGACTCAGTATTTGAATCAACTCCGGGCGCGGCATCATCTTCTCGATCCAACGCACGGGCCCACGCGAGCGCTCGAGCTCCGCGACCAATGCCCGCACCTCGGCGCCCATCTCCTTGGTGTCGGCATCACCCGCGCACAAAACCAGCTCGACCTCGGGCGCAAAGTAGCGGGCTGCTTCCAACAAATGCACGATGCCCTTTTGACGCGTCACGCGCCCAACGAACACCACGTAGGGCCGCTTGGGGTCGATGCCCTCGCGCTCGAGCACGTCCGTCTTGGGGTCGGGCCGGAATTGCTGGGGATCGATGCCATTGTAGATGACGTGGACGCGCGCGGGATCGACCGCCGGGTAGGCGGCCAAGATGTCTTTGCGCATTCCCGCCGAGACGGCGATCACCGCGTCAGCTGCCTCGATCGAGGTTTTCTCGCAGTAGCTGGAGAGCGCGTAACCGCCGCCGAGTTGCTCCGCCTTCCACGGGCGCAATGGCTCGAGGCTGTGCGAAGTCATCACGTGCGGCACGCCGTACATCAGCTTCGCCAAGTGCCCCGCGAAGTTTGCATACCAGGTGTGGGTGTGCACGAGCTCCGTGCCACGCACCGCCTTGGCCATCAGCAAATCCACGGACAAGGTGCGCAGCGCAGCCAGCTCCGGCGCGTCGCCTTCCAACGCCGACCACGGCTGATAGGCACCCGCGACTTCCGGCAGCGCGCGGGGCCCGCCGAAGCAATGCACGGCCAGCTCGACCAGCGGCGCCAGCTCCCGAGCCAAATATTCGACGTGCACGCCAGCCCCGCCGTACACTTCGGGCGGATACTCGCGGCTCAAGAGCGCGATTTTCATGACTGAAATTCTCTGGAAAACGAGCGGAACGAATCAGACGCGGACAACGTCGTCTTTGCCGAGAACGACGATGCCGTTGTCGCTGAAGGTGAAGCCGCGCGCGCGGTCTTCTTCGGGATCGACACCGATGCGAGCGCCCGGCGGAACCTTGACGTTCTTGTCCAAGATGGCACGCCGGATGATGGCGCCCCGGCCGACATCGACGCCGTGCATCAGCACCGAGTCTTCCACGTTCGCACGCGAGTGAATCGAGACGCCGGGCGAAAGGATCGAGCGACGTACCGCCGCGCCCGAGACAATCACGCCCGCGGCCACCATCGAGTCGATGGCCATACCGCGGCGTTGCTCTTCATCGAACACGAACTTGGCCGGCGGCAGCGCGCCCAGCGACGAGTGAATCGGCCACTCGTGATTGTACAAGTTGAAGATCGGATGCACGCTGATCAGATCCATCTGCGCTTCGTAGTACGCGTCGAGCGTGCCCACGTCGCGCCAATAGCCTGCGTCACGCTCGGTCGCGCCGGGCACTTTGTTCGAGTGAAAATCGTAAACCGCGGCTTGGCCGGCATCGACCATCGCAGTGATGATGTTCCCGCCCATGTCGTGCGCGCTGTCCTTGTTCGCCGCGTCTGCGTGGACGGCGTCGATCAAGGCCTTGGTGTTGAACACGTAGTTGCCCATGGACGCGAAAACGTGCTTCGGGTCATCAGGTAACCCCACGGCATTCTGCGGTTTTTCGACGAAGCTCGCGATCTTGTTGTTGGCCCCCGGGGTGATCACGCCGAAGCGCGAGGCTTCGTCCTTGGGTACGCGAATCGCCGCCACCGTCACGCTCGCGCCGGACTGAATGTGCGCGTCGATGATCTGTTCGGGGTCCATCCGGTAGATGTGATCCGCCCCGAACACGCAGATGTAGTCGGGGTTCTCGTCTTGAATCAGATTCAAGTTCTGGAAGATCGCGTCGGCGGAGCCTTCGAACCAACGCGGGCCGAGCCGCATTTGCGCCGGCACCGTCATCACGAAGTTGTTGAACAGCGGCGACATGCGCCACGTCTGCGCGATGTGCCGGTCGAGGCTGTGGCTCTTGTATTGAGTGAGGACCGCAATCCGCAGGTAGCGGCCGTTCACCAAGTTGCTGAGCGCGAAATCGATGATGCGATAGTTTGCACCGAAGGGGACGGCGGGCTTTGCGCGATCGCGGGTCAGCGGCCAGAGCCGCTTTCCTTCGCCACCAGCAAGAACCACTCCGAGCACGTGAGGGCGTTTGGCCATACGGGAAAAATCCTGCCGGAAGTCGTGGCCCGACGAAAGGGCTTTCTAGCCGCGATTTCGAGCGCGGCGGTCGAGGCCTGAGATCGGCCGACAAAACCCGTAAAGGCCCGCACGCCGAGCCGTATCCGGTCGCCCGCCGGCCCGAACCGTGGCGCGGATGTGGCGCTTTGACCGGAGGTCGGCGAAAACAGCCCCCTCGCGGATCCCCGGGTTGGCAGCGAGCCGCGAGTCGTGGTCGGATCCAGTCTCGGCTTTGAAAGGAGCACGCCCATGCTGTCGGTACGCAAGATTTTGGTCCCGGTCGATCTGTCGCCAGCGAGCCTACGCGTGCTGGAACAGGCGCAAGATTTTGCGGTGACGTTCTCGGCAACCATCGATCTCTTGCACGTCTGGACACCGCCCGCGATGCTCGCGCCGGAGGCCTTGATCACCGGCGTGGGTGCGACGGCGCAGCCATTTTTGGAGTGGTTGGGCAATAGCGCGCGCGAGCACCTGAGCCAGCTCGAGGGCCAAGCGCATGCCCACGGCATTGCCCTCGCCGGCAGCTTCTGTGAGCTCGGTGATCCCGCGTCGACGATCATCGATCGCGCGGCGAGTGGCGGCTATGATCTGTTGGTTCTGGGCACCCACGGGCGCACCGGGCTGTCGCACGCGCTGATGGGCAGCGTGGCCGAGAAAGTCGTGCGCCGCGCGCCGTGTGCAGTCCTCACCGTACGCACCGGCAGTTGAGTCGCGAGCGCGCGCCCGATCCCCGGGCGCACTTGCGCACGATGTAGGACACCGAGTAAGCCAGTAAAATCCGCTTAGAACTTCGGCGGTTTGTGTGAGGCGACGGCGAGCAGTAGACTACCCGGTTGCGGCCCCACCCGGCACGATTCCGCTAAGACAGATTGCATGCAGCTCAGGTTACTCAAGCGTTGGCTCCTCGGTTCCAGTTTGTTGCTGGGTTCACTGGGCAGCTTGTGCGCCACCCCGAACCTGGCCTTTGGGCAAGGCCCCAGCAGCGATGCTGATGGGCTCAAGCGTGCGAGAGAGCAATTCGCTCAAGCGCTAGCGCTGCAAACCGGCGGTGATTGGGCGGGTGCGCTCGCGCTCTTGAAAGAGGTCGCGGCAGTCAAGCCGACGCCTCAGGTTCGCTTCAACATTGCGCTGTGTGAAGAACGTTTGGGCCTGCTGGTAGCCGCCCTCGGCGACTACGAGCTGGCCGGCTCGGATGCGCTGGCCCAAAAGGCCGATCAAGTTCGGCAAGAAGTCGACGCGCGGCTGGAATCGCTCAGAGCCCGTGTGCCACGAGTGGTCGTCAAACGCGGCGAAGGCGCAGACTCGGCGACCATCTCGCTCGATGGCGTTTCGCTCGGTGACGCAGTGCTCGATACCCCATTGCCGGTCGATCCCGGACCCCACGTGGTGGAGGGCGCGGCAGCGGGTTTTCAACCGTTCAAGCAAGCGTTTCGCATGGCCGAGCAACAAACCACGACGATCGAGGTGAAGCTCGAGCTGCTGCCTGCCAAACCCGAGCCCGTGCTGCCCCCTCCGCCGCCGCCCGCGGCCCAAACCATGCGCACGGCGGGCTTCATCGTCGGCGGCGCCGGGATCGCGAGCTTGATCGCGTCTGGCACGATGTTCTACCTGCGTCACACGACGATCAATGATCTCGACCAACAATGCGGGCCCGATCGTAAGAGCTGCCCGGACAACGCGCAGAGCACCGTCGACCGCGGTAAGCTGTACACGACACTCGGCAACGTGACGCTCGCCGTGGGCGCGCTCGGTCTCGGGGTCGGCGCGACACTGGTCGTCGTGGGCGGACGCTCGAATTCCCGCGCCAGTGTCGGTATCGCACCCGGCGCCGTGGGCGCGAACGCGGGCGCGACGTTGATCGGAAAATTCTGAGCGCGCTGCTCGGAATTCAGCTCAAAATCCCGGCGTGCGGATCGGCGAGACGAACGTGCCGCTGCTCGACTGCGGCTTGGCAACGCTGACATCGGGCTTTTTCGGCGGCCCATTCCAACGCTTCGGGGGCACCGCCGATTTGACCGGCGCGGCAGACTCCACGGGCATTGGCGGCAACGGTTCCATCGGTTTGACCGCCGGTTCGTCAGCGGGCGGAGCGGGATCTCGAGCGACGGCCAGCGTTGGCGGCACGGCTGGCGGCTCGACCGCGGCCAGCGTGGGCCCCGGACGGCGACTGATCAAGAGTGCAACGATGATGCCGAGGGCCGCGATCAGCGCGGCGGAGAGCGCAGTGCGCATCCGGTTGCGCTCAGCACCGCGCCGGCTGTCGCGAACGACTTGCTGCGACTCGCGATTGCTTGCGCCCGGCAGCGATTCTTGACCTTCGGCGCTGGGCGTCACCTCGCGGCTGGAAACCAAGCCTTCGAGCACCGTCGGCGCTTCATCGGGTGATTCCCCTTCACTCAGGCGCGGCCCAGACTTGCCGGCTTCACGGCGATCGGCCGCTTCGAGCGCGGCCTTGATCAGGCTCTTCCGCTTCTCCAGGCGATCGGGCAAGAGCGCGCGCAGAAACTCGGCCACCTCTTCGTCGGTGCTGGGGCGCATCGACGGCGGCAGCGCGCGCGTCAGGCCAATCAGCATGTCATTGGCGGTCGGGTAGCGTTTGGAGGCATCTTTTGCCAGGGATTGCAGCACGACCGCTTCGAGCCCGGCCGGATAGCCCGGCACGATCGCGCTCGGCGGAGTGACGGGCTCGTCGTCACTGATGCGTCGAATCGTTTGACTCTGATCATCACCGCGAAACGGGTGCGTGCCCGTGGTCATCATGTACAGCAGGATGCCCATGGCGAACACGTCGGTGCGGCGATCGATGCGCTCGCCGCGCAGCTGCTCGGGCGACATGTAGGCAATCTTGCCCTTCAGCTGCCCCGCTTCGGTGTCGCTGGCCGCGCGCCCCGTGGCTTTGGCCACCCCGAAATCCACCACCTTGACCACACCCTCGTACGTCAAGAGCACGTTTTGTGGTGACACGTCCCGATGCACCAAGCCGACCAGGGTGCCGTTTTCATCCCGCAATTCGTGAGCGGCATGCAGGCCTCGGCAAGCTTGCGCGGTAATACTGACCGCGATCGCCAAGGGGATGCCGCCGCGGGTCGCGGCGTATTTCATGATGATGTTGAGCGGCTCTCCGTCCACCCACTCCATCACCAAGTACAGGATTCGATCCACCTCCCCGAGGTCGAGGATTTCGATCACGTGCGGATGACGGACCTGCGAAGCGAGCGACGCCTCGTCTAGAAACATCCGCTCGAAATGCAAGTCGTCGACCAGCCCCGGCAGCATGGTCTTGATCGCGACCATTTTTTGGAAGCCGCGCGTGCCCTTGAGGCGCGCCGCCCACACGCTCGCCATCCCACCCTTGGCGATGGGAAGCAGTAGCTCGTAGCGCCCGAGCACCTGGCCGGCAGTGAGGTCGTCGAGCATGCGTGTCCGCGGGAGTCTGACACTACCATAGCTCTCGTTGGCAGTGCTCGCTTCCCCTCCCCGGCAAATCCCTGGCGATTAGTGGGTCCGCGCCTGATCACCCGCAAATACGCGAACGGCCTCTGTGGCGCCCCCGCCCACCGGCAGGGGGCGGAGCGCTAGCACTGTACGGGCGTCTGCCGAGCTCGCGAGCACCGGCGAGGAGGTCGTGAAAACCCACTGCACCCCTGGTAATGCCTCGCGAAACGCGCGCAGCAACTGCTGCTGCACCTGCGAGTCTTGATGTAGGTCTACCTCGTCGATTGCGATCACCCCTTCGGATTCTCGTGGGTCATGATCGGGGTAAGCTGCCCACAATGTGCGCACGGATAGCGCGGCAAAGGCGGCCAAGTGGCGCGCCCGGGTGGGTAATGCGTCGAACGGCAACTCGCGCTCGCTCCCCTGAACGGAAAACATCGGCTCGAACGAGAACGGATCGATGCCTCGGTACGAGCACCCCACCGGCTGCAGCAAGGTGTCGACCGCGCTGTGCATGGCGGCGCCGAGCAAGTCGAAGCAGCGCTCGCCGCGTGGCTTCGGCAGGGCGAGCGCGCTCGAAATCGCTGCGTAGGCCAAGGCCTGCTTGGTTTCGCGCGCCAGATCCGAGCGTGTGGCGTCTTCTGGGCCCGCGCTGGCGCGCACGTCGTAGCGGCCTACGGTGCGCGCCGGAGCACTGAACGCGATCGGCTGCCGTGAAAACCAGCGCGTGCTGGGGATGGACAGAAAAGCGAAACCACCCTCGGTGGCCAGCCGATCGAACAGCGCCTGTTCACGACGCCGCAGCGCCTCTTGCTCGTCATTGAGGCTCAAACGCGCATTCGGGCTGACCACGGACAGCGGGTGAGGGCGCAACGGCTCGTCTTGGCCGAGCGCCCAATCGCAAGCGGCGAAGGGCTGGGCCGCGGATCCGGCAGGTTCGAAGCGCGCGGGTTGCACCACGCAATGTCCGGGACGAGTGCTGGCCAAGGCCGCGAGCACGCTGCTCTTGCCGACCCCGCCCGCACCGTGAATCACGGTCAATGCTCGGGCCTCACCGGCCTCATCCGCAAACGGCAGCACGAGCTTCTCGAACGGCCCAACGCCAACCAGCACCGCCTGCAGGAGCTTCATGCGAAGATCGCTAGTCTAGCGTTTTTCGGCAGCGCATTCAAAGGGGCCCAATGCTCCAGCGCGGCCAGGGGTCAGAGATCGGATATAAGGCCCTGGCGATGGAAATCCGAAGCGAGCTCGAGATCGCGGCACCCGCGGCAGAGGTTTGGGGGATTCTCACGGACTTTCCCCGTTACCAAGAGTGGAATCCGTTCATCACCGAGATCAAAGGCGATGGCGTCGTGGGTCGCCCGCTCCAGCTCCTGCTCAGCTTACCGCAGGGGCGCGACCATCGCCTGAAGGCGAACCTGCTCCGCATCGAAGAAAACTTCGAGCTCCGCTGGCGAGCGCATTTGCTGCTGCCCGGCCTGTTCGATGGCGAGCATTTTTTGCGGGTAATCGAGCTCGCTCCACAGCGGACTCGCTTCGTCCAGGGGGAGAATTTCAGCGGCGTGCTGCTGCGTTTCTCGGGCCGAACGCTGACTCAGGTCGCGCGCGGCTTCGACTACATGAACGAGGCGTTGAAGCGGCGAGCCGAAGCCAATTCGCACCATTTCGCGACGGCAGAACCGCACGCGGCGGGCTTGAGCGCCGCGCGTAACCGAGTAGGATGAGCGCCATGGGCATCCGGCGCATCATGATTCCGATCGACTATTCCGAAAATTCCAAGGCGGCCCTCGCGTACGGAGCAGAACTCGCGTTGGGGTTCGGCGCTTCGCTCGACATCGTCCACGTTTGGGACCGGCCAACGTATCTGACCGACGCAGTGATGGTGCAGCGCCCCGGTGAAGCTCACAAGCCGATCGGCGAGCTGATTCGTGAAAACGCGCAACACGACATGAACGAGTTTCTGAAAGAGCTCACGCTCCCGGCCGCGCTGTCCACCAGCAGCCGGTTGATCGCCGGCGAGCCCGCCTCGGCTCTGCTGGCCGAGTTGAAAAAGGGTGAGCATGATTTGGTGGTCCTCAGCACCCACGGCCGTACTGGCATCGCCCACCTGCTACTCGGCAGCATCGCCGAGAAGCTGGTGCGGTTGTCGCCGATCCCGGTCTTGACCGTGCCGATCCGCGGACGAGCTTAGGAACACCCAGGTACCATTCTGTCCACACGGATGGGGCGGAAGAGGGCGGACTAGCGCCGCCACGGCGGACGGCAAGCCCGGAAGCTTGCGACTTGCCCGTACCTGGCCGGTAGCAACACGGTGACGATTGCTTGGCGAGCGGCTCGCTAGTATTGTCCCGCGCCCCCCTGTGACAAACGATCTTCCAGCTCATTGCGTGTCGCGCCACGTCGTTCGCGTGCGATTTGGTGAAACCGACTTGATGGGCATCGTCCACCACGGAACGTACATCTCGTACTTCGAGGTCGGACGGGTGGAGTACATGCGCCGTCGCGGGCTCGACTACAACTCGTGGACCCAGCTCGGTATCCATCTGCCGGTCGTGGAGGCACACGTCCGATACCGGAAGAGCGCGCGCTTCGACGAGGTGCTGTGCGTCGAGTCCCGACTCACCGAGCTGACGCGGGTCAAGGTGCGCTTCGACTACCGCTTGTTGCGTGGCGGTTTGGTCAAGCCGGATGAACTCGTGGCGGAAGGTTTCACTCTGCTCGCTTGCGTCGACGACAATCACATCCCGCGTCGCATTCCGCCGAACGCCGATGCCATCCTGCGCGGCCCCGAACTCAACTCTGAAGTCTTCCCAGAAGTGAAGGCAGCGGCAGCGCGTTAACGCGCGCGTGCGAGTCATGCGCTGCACTAGCTGCGCCCCGCCGAGCGGTGCTAGGGTCGACCTCGAATGAACGACGGGGCGCCGCCACGACCCGACCCGAAAGCCATCCGTCCGTCGATCGTCGACTCCGGCTGGTCGGAACTCCCACCGGCAGCGAGTGAGCCGCCGCCCGGTCTGCCGCCCCCGCCGACCCGCCCGTTGCCGAGTTACGATGCCCCGGATTCAGCCGGAGTACGCGATGTAACGCTGGTCGATCGCGAGATCCAATCGCGTGCCAGAGCCATGCGCGAGAAGGACACCTTGCCTCCGCCGCGGCGAAGCTCGGGGTTTCCGCCGTCGACGGCTCCGGCCACGCAAACGCGCCCACCGGTTCCGCCGCCGTCTCGGCCGTCGAGCGTCCGCGCTCCGCCACCGAGCGTCCGGCCCCCGCCACCCAGCGTGCGGCCTGCCCCACCCCCGCCGCCGACCGCAGAGCGCTCGGTTTTTCCGTCGGCTGCAGCCAGCGCGTCGGCTGCAGCCAGCGCGTCGGCTGCAGCCAGCGCGTCGGTTGCAGCCAGCGCGTCGGCTGCACCCAGCGCGTCGGTTGCACCCAGCGCGGCCGGTGGCGCGCCAGCCGTATCCAAGGCATCAGCCGCGACGACGGCCCCCGCCATTCCCGCACCGCTCGATGCGATGAACGTCGCCGCGGCCCGCAGCGCGGCCACGTTGGTGCGGCCGCGGCCGTCATTGGGCCCCCAAGCATTGCCATCGTTTGCGGGCGCGCTCGCGCAACGCGTGCGCTTCGCGGGCGGTGAAGTGCCGCTGTGGAGCTTGGTCACGCCCTTGGTGCTGCTGGTCGCATTGGGTGCGGCGTTCGCCGCCGCGGCAGTGACTTCTCCCGCCGATCCGGGCGCGGCGCTGAAGGTCGTCCCAGAACCGTCCGCGTCGGTCCCGTCGGTCGCGGTCAGCGTGGCCACCCCCACCCCCGCGCCCCCTCCGCCCGTGGTCAGCGCTAGCCCCGACGAGAAACCGAAACCGCTCACTTTGCTGGAACGCGTTTCCCTGGGTGAGGACGCGGCCGTCAAAGAACTGAGCGCCAAGCCCGTGGCTGATTTGCACGTCGACGAAGCGCTCTCGCTCTCCCTCGGACAAAGCGCACAAGACGTGCGCGCCGCCCGCGCGCTGCGCGAGCGCATCGAGCACGACCCGGGCCTGATCAAAGATCCGGAGGTGCTCGCCCAGCTCCGTCGCTACAGCGACAACCCGGAGACCGCGCGCGACGCGCTGGCCGCGATGGCCAACGTGCCCGGCCCGATCAGCGCCGACCTGATCTACGAGGTGTGGACCGCGACCGCCACGCGTAGCACCGCCACCGATCTGGCCCGCGCGCTCATCTACAGCAAAGAAGTGCGCGCCAAAGCCTCGAAGCCGCTGGCTATCGCACTCGACCTGCGCGACGCCGACACCTGCGAAAAAAATCGCGACCTGCTCGACCGCGTGAGCAGCGACGGCGATCGCCGCTCGTTTCATTTGCTGAACAAGCTGACCCGCAAATACGGCTGCGGCCCGAACAAGCGCCAGGATTGCTATGCCTGCCTGCGCGACGGCAAGGATCTGGATGCCGCGCTGAAAATCGTCAAAGCGCGCCGCGAACCGCACCCATTCGGAGGGTAAAGCTAGATTCACGTGAACGTGAACGCAGCTTCCCTCTCCAGTCCCGTCCTCACATCCTAAAACAGAGTTCGAGTTCGAACCAATGCCGTTCAGTTAAGAGCTTTCGCGCCCAATTTTTTGCCGAGTGCACCTTCACGGCTAGAAAATCGAGTTCGAATTCGAACTCGATTTTTTCGCGAGTCTACCCCGCCACGCCAATGTGAGTGTGAGTGATTCTCGGCGCCAGCAAAGGAGCGGCCTGCTTTCCCAACGATTTCGATCCCTTGAACGGCTAACCGATCGGCATTGGTTCGAATTCGAACTCGATTTTTCGCGAGCCTACCCACCACGCCAGATGTGACTGTGAGTGATTCTCGGCGCCAACAAAGGAGCGGCCTGCTTTCCCAACGTTTCGATCCCTTGAACTGCTAACCGAGCGGCATTGGTTCGAATTCGAACTCGATTTTTCGCGAGCCTACCCACCACGCCAGATGTGACTGTGAGTGATTCTCGGCGCCAACAAAAGAGCGGCCTGCTTCAAAGCCCGACGTTGGGCCTTTTAGGGGGCGCTCGCGGGCACACCACGCACCTCTCAGCGCGGTCCAGCTGCTCGAGGCGCGTTCCGCGGCCACGGCAGGTGGCGCGCGGAAGAGGGCATTTCCCGCAGGAACTGGCGATCGAGCGCGATCGCAAGCAGCGAGCCCTGACGCGCGAGTGCGACCGAGCTACGCTGGATGTTCGGCCACGAAACGGAGACGAAGCGATGCATCTCAAGTCTTTCGGAGCGCAAGCGAGCGGGTTACGGCTGGAGCGCATGAAGGCGTCGCCACGCTATGTGGACGGCGCCTTCGTGAACACTTTGCCGGTGACTCAGGGCTTGAAGAAAGGCACGGCAACGCCGACGATTGCCGAATTCTTGTGCGGAGGACAACGGCGTACTCCACGCGCGCCACTCCCCTCACGAAGTCCACTGGCGGGCTGGCAGCGCCCGCCCGAAACCGGCTTTCGCGCTACTTGGTTGGGACACTCGACCGTACTGCTCGAAATCGATGGTGCGCGCGTGCTCACCGATCCGGTTTGGGGCGAGCGCGCCTCGCCCGTAGCCTTCGCCGGGCCAAAGCGGTTTCAACCGGTGCCGATCGCTATCTCCGAACTGCCCCAGTTGGACGCGGTGATCGTCTCGCACGACCACTACGATCACCTGGATTATCCGACGATCTTGCAGCTCGCCCAGCGGAAGGTACCGTTCTTCACTTCACTCGGCGTCGGCGCGCATTTGCAGGCGTGGGGCGTGCCGGCAGAACGGATCACGGAGCTGGATTGGTGGGAGCAGGCGCAGGTGCGGGGAACCGACGTCGTGATCGACGCGGCGCCATCGCAGCATTTTTCCGGGCGGGGTTTGGGCTCGCGCAATGCCACGCTCTGGTCGTCGATGGTCGTGCGCGGTCCGAAGCACTCCGTGTTCTTCAGCGGCGATACGGGCCTCACTCCTGAGTACACCGAGATTGCCCGACGCTTAGGCCCCTTCGACCTGGTGATGTTGGAGGTGGGCGCTTTTCACGAGGCGTGGGGCGACATTCATCTCGGCCCCGCTCATGCACTCGACGCGCTCGCGTTGCTCGGGGGCGGCAAGCTGCTCCCGGTGCACTGGGGCACGTTCAATCTAGCGATTCACGCTTGGGACGAGCCTGCCGAAACGCTGCTACGGCTCGCGCCCGCGCGCGGCGCCGAATTGTTGATGCCCATGCTGGGTGAGCCGGTAGAGCCCGCGCGCGCTCATTCGCTGCACGCGTGGTGGCGCACCGTTACTGCGCTGGAGGAGGGCGGCGCTCCCGCGCCCCCCGAAGAACGGCCGACCTTGCCCCCGTTGGCCGACGGCAGCGGCGCGGAGTGGCCGATCGACTGAGTGGAACTACCGCTCGAACGAGGCTAACGCCCGCCTTGGCCCGCAACGCGTGCGAACGCGAGCGTCGTATCGGGTGGCAGCGCGAGCGCGGGCTTGGCGCCGATGATGGCCTGAGCGCCGCCCAGCTGGCGTTTTGCGAGCAAGCACAAAAGCTCCGCGCGACCGGAGATGCCGAGACGGTGAAACGCCGAGGCCAATTGGTTTGCCACGGTGCGCTTCGATGTCGCGCGCAACTTCGCCATCTCTTGATAGCTCTTGCCTTCGATCAGCAAGCGCGTGACGGCGTACTCCGCGGGTGAGAGCCACTCCGAAAGCTCCTTGTCCGGTCGCCCCACGCTGATGCTCTGCCGGGGGAACTGTTGGTTCTGAGCCAGCAGGAGCTTCGCGCCGCGCTGCGCGTCGGGCACGTGCTTGGCGTGGGCGGCCATCACCAGCAAAAGCGGAATGCGCGACGGCCAGCACGATAGCCCCATGAACACGAAGCAGCGCCGCAAGATCTCGGCGATGCTCGACGGGCACAGGCCGAAATCGACTGCGACCGACTTTCGCACGCCCTCGAGCAGCGCTCGCTCGAGGATTTCCGTGTCGCGCGAAGAGAGCCGCGCGCCCTCTTCACCGGATAAGCGGTGGCTGCGAGTCACCACGACCGTGCAGGTGTGCTGGGTAAACTCGGTGTGTTCGATTTTGCACAGGCCGCTGACCAATTCCGTCCACAGGGCCGAGAGGCTCGCCCCCTCGTCCAAGGGTCGCGGGCCCGCCGATCCAATCAGCCCGGGCCCTGCCACCGCCGGCGTGGGCCAGAAGTCGTTCATGACATGATCCATTGCCAACTCCTTGGATGCTGCGTCCGGCTTTCCCTGCCTTCCGCGCCTAAGCTGTTGAATACCGGCGATCGCCGCCTGCCGTCGATTGCAGTGGCTCGCAGTTGCCGGCATCCTGTGCTGTACTCAGGGCCCCTTTGCATGGCCGAACTGCGTGAAGAAGGCGGCGATCGCTGCTGCGTCTTGATGGCCGAGCACCTGATCGGCCGCGGCCCGCAGTGCGCGCTCCGCTTGGAGCCCAAGTACGTTTCCACGCAGCACGCGGTGATCCGCTGGTCGGGCAACGGCTGGGAATTGATCGACCGGGCTAGCCGCAATGGCACGAGACTGAACGGGGAAGCAGTGGAGCCCGGCCGGGCTTACCGCTTGGTCAAGGGCTCGCTCATCAGCTTTGGCCACCCGGACCAGCGCTGGTCCCTGATCGACGCGAGCGAGCCTCAGGCCATGGTGCTAGCGCTCGATTCAGGCGAGGTCCGGGTCGAGAATTTCGGCATGATCGGCATCCCCTCCACCGACAATCCGGAGGTCACGCTATTCAAGGACGCCGACGGCATCTGGCGCATGGAGGACAGCGAGGGCACGGTGCGCGGTCTGCGCAACGGGCAACCCTTCGAGTTTGGCGGGCAAAGCTTCGTCTTTTCCTGCCCGAGCTCCAATGATCTCACCGCCAGTGTCGGTACCGCAGTGCAGCGCCGGGCCCCCACGCTCAAATTCGTGGTTTCCTCTGACGAGGATTTCGTCGAGCTGTCGATGGAATACGAAAACAAGAGCGTGGCTCTCGGCTCGCGCGCCCACAACTACTTGCTGCTCACGTTGGCGCGCCAAAAGCTCGCGGATTCGGCGGAGCAGATCCCCGCGCCCTCATGCGGCTGGATGGATAAGGACCAGCTCGCCGGCGGTTTGCGCATGACGCCGCAGCAGATCGACGGCGAGATATTTCGCATTCGACGCCATTTCGCCAGCCACGGCGTGCCGGAGTCATCGAGCGTGGTGGAACGCCGTGAGCGCACTCGCCTGATCCGGCTCGGCCTCGACCGAGTGCTGGTCGAGCGCGGCTAGCTCGCGTTCTCGCCCGAGCCAAAGGCTTGCGCGATCAACGTGTAGGAGCGAATGCGCGCCTGGGGGTCGTGTGCGTGGGTCGCCAGCATCACTTCATCCGCCAAGGTACGCTCCGCCATGCGCTCGATGCCGCGGCGAACGGTCGCTGGTGTGCCCGTGATTTGCAAACGACGAAACGGCGCGATGCCAGCTTCTTCCTCCGCTGAAAAGCGATACGCCAGCGCTTCTTCCGGACTCGGCATGCGGCCGGCTCGACCCGAGCGCAACTGGGCGAACGCCAGCAACATGCTCGAAGCCATGCGCGTGGCCGCCGCTTCTTCCTCGGCACAGAACACGGACAGCGCGAGGATCGCGTGCGGCGTGGCCAGCGCTCCGGGCTGAAAGCGCTCCCGGTACAGGCGCATCGGGCGCTCCGCAGAATCCTGACTGAAATGGCCGGCAAAGGCGAAACCCAAGCCGAGCTCGGCGGCCAGCTTGGCGCTGTAATCGCTCGAGCCCAAGAGCCAGATCGGCGGCAAGGAGACGTCATCCGGCATCGCGCGGACTTTGGCGAAGGGGTGCCCCGCGGGCAACGTGCCATCGCCAAAGCCGCTGAGCTCCGACAATTGCGCCAAGAAGTCGTCCGCGAGCGGCGCGCTGCGGGAGCGGCGTAACGCCACCGCGGTCAGCTGATCGGTCCCCGGCGCGCGGCCGATGCCCAAGTCGATACGCCCCGGATGCAATGCCTCGAGCAGACGATAAGATTCTGCAACCTTGAGCGACGAATGATTGGGCAGCATCACGCCACCCGCACCGAGACGCACGCGCTTCGTCACCTGGCCCACGTGAGCGATCATGATCTCCGGCGTCGTGGTGGCGATGCCCGGCATGTTGTGGTGCTCCGCATACCAGAGGCGCTTGAACCCGAGTTGGTCAACGGCGCGCGCGAGGTCCACCGCGCCCTGCAGCGCCGCAGCGCTGGTACTACCGCTGGACAGAGGCACGAGATCGAGGACGGAGAGTGGGAGAGTGGGCATGGGCTTTTGGGAAGAGCGAGAAAAGGAGCGGCACGGGCACGGGCGCGGGCACGTTCGAGACGAAGAACATGCGGCTGGTTTGGGTTCGGCGCTAGTGGGGGGCGTGTTACTCTTTGGGGGGAATCAGCTGGTTTTGACGGCAGAATCGCTGGAATACATGGAGAGCGGGGTGTCGCCGTTGGTCGGCCGCCGCAATGCGCTGCTAGGGCCGGCCAGCGCACGGGGCTTTGGCATCGAGATGGACGCGCGGGGCTGCACGGCGACGGTGTTCTTGCCCGCCGCAGGCGCCGAGTTGACCTTGAGCAATTGCGCGACAACGGGCAAATCGCGCTGACCTTTTCGCGTAGCTTCGATCACCGTTCGCTGCAGGTGAAGGGCAGCGGACGCACAGCAACGAGGCCAGCTTTTTGCCGCGCTCCACCTGCTCCCGAGTGACCTCGACGTGCCTCTCGGGCGCCGCGTGCCGAAGGCGCGGCAGCCCGTCGAGCTGGGCGTAAACCGCAAACGCGCCGCTAGCAAGAACACGGCCGCAACCACGCGAGCCGTCCAAATCAGTATTTTCCCAAGCATTCTGGTGCTCCCGTCGACTGCGACGCGCAGGGAACATGGCAAAACCGTTGCTGCCCCGTTGCTAAATGCTTCCTGACGAGATGCTGAGAAAACACTAACGCCACAGGCCCGTGCGTTTGAGAGGACGCGCTGCTTGCGATGGCAAGCTGAAGGAGTAGGCTGGTGGTTCAGTTTGGAGGAGGACTAGATCAATGAGCAGCCCCAAGAAGCCCGTCGTTCGCCGTGATGCAACCGGCCATCTGGATCCGGAGTATGAGCGCAAGCTGCTGGAAGCATCGCAGGCGAATCGCAGCCGCGATCACGACAGCCGAGCCTTCATCGACGGCGCTGCTCGCGAAGAGCTGTCTGAAGAGTTGGGCGAAGCCTTCGTCCAGGCCGTGACGTCTGGGGAGGACGCCGAGCTCGAACGGCGTGAGAGTGTCATCCCCGAAGAATCCGGCGGTCCGTTCGTGCCTACCACCGCGGGTCAAGAGTTCGCGGGTGGCACGGATGAATCGAATATTCCGGAAGCCACGCGCGAGGCGCTACCGCGCACTTCCAAAGCCGAGGTCTGAGAGAGTCTCGGCGCATGCGGATCCCCCCGCGGCCCGCGAGTAGCGAAATCACGCCGCCCGAGCTGTACGCGCGGCGGCGTGAGTTTTTGAAATCCGGCGCGTTGTTCGTGGCTACCAGTGCGGCGCTAGGCGCAGGGCTGACCTCGCTCTCCAGCTTGGGGAGCGCCGATCCACCGGCCAAGCCGCCGCCCCTGCCGCCCGCGCCGAGTGGCTCCGTCCCCTGGCAGATAGCCAAGCGCGGACAATTCGCGGCGAGTGAAGCTCCGACCTCGTACCAAGACATCACGACCTACAACAATTACTACGAACTCGGCTTTTCCAAATCCGAACCCGCTGAGCTCGGCTTTCGGATCAAGACCCAGCCGTGGACGGTGCACATCACGGGTGAGGTCGAGCAACCGCGCACGCTGGACATCGACACACTGATTCGCTGGTTCGGTTTGGAAGAGCGCGTGTATCGCATGCGCTGCGTGGAAGCGTGGTCGATGGTCATCCCCTGGCTCGGCGTTCCACTCGCGGACTTGTTGAAGAAGCTCAACCCCACATCGCGCGCCAAATACGTGCGCTTCACGACCCTGCTCGATCCAGAGCAGTTGCCGAATCAAGAAAGCCGCGTCTTGAGCTGGCCGTATGTCGAAGGCCTGCGCATCGACGAAGCCATGAACCCACTCAGCTTTCTGGCGCTCGGGCTGTACGGGGCACCCTTGCCCGGCCAGAACGGCGCGCCCTTGCGCCTGGTCGTGCCGTGGAAATATGGCTTCAAAGGCGGCAAATCACTGGTGGAAATCCGCTTTCAAGAGCAACAGCCAGAGACCACGTGGAGCCGCTCAGCGCCATCGGAGTACGGCTTTTATGCCAACGTCAACCCGGCGGTCGACCACCCCCGCTGGAGCCAGGCCAGCGAACGGCGCATCGGCGAACTTTCGCGCCGGAAAACGTTGCCATTCAACGGCTATGCCGAGCAGGTCGCCGATTTGTATCGAGGGATGGATCTGGAGCGGAACTTCTGAGTGGCCAAGCCGAAGCTCCCTTGGCTCATCCCCGGGACGATCGCAGGATCGCTAATCCCGTTCGCCTCAATCGCTTGGCGGCAGGCCGAGGGGCGGCTCGGCGCCAACCCAATTGCCACCGCGTTGAATCAGATCGGCTTGCTCTCGCTGATCTTTCTCTGCGCATCTTTATCGTGCACCCCGCTCAAGATCGCATTTTCTTGGACCTGGCCGTTGCGCGTGCGACGCACCCTGGGCCTGTGCGCGTTCTTCAGCGTCGTCCTGCACTTTCTCGTGTATTTGGTGCTCGATCAGGGCTTTGCCGTGAGCGCGGTGCTGCGTGACGTACTGAAGCGGCCGTTCATTGCGTTCGGGTTCGCCGCGCTCGTCTTGCTGGTACCGCTGGCACTGACCTCGACCAAGCGTGCGGTGGCGCGCCTCGGCTTCGTGCGCTGGCAGGGCCTCCATCGGTTGGCCTATCTGATCGCGATTTTGGCGGTTGCACACTTCTACCTGCGGGTGAAAGCCGATCACACGCAGCCGATCGTGTACGGGCTGATCCTAGCCGTCGGCTTTTTGCTGCGCGGCGCGGCCAAGCTCAAAAAATCACGCGACGCGCGGCAGCGCGCCAGCCTGCGCGCGACCAGTCCAGAATCCGCTTGAGCTATTTGGCGCGGGGCGCGCAGACCACCACTTCGAGATCGGCCCCGGCAGGCGCGGCGACGCTCGGGCCGCTCTGACAAGCGGCGACCTCGGAGCCGGCCGGAGCGCTCTTGGGCGCGAAGCGCACATCGATTACCCAAACCGCCATCGCGAGCGCAAACAGAACTTGTGCTGAATTGGGCATCGGGGACCTGCTTTCAAAACCGGCGAGGAACGTGATTTCGCCACCATTAGTTTACGAAATTGTCACCTTGAGTCAACGCTCCGCCATGCACTTGTCACATTGATCGAGTGGCGAGACCGGCGGGTATCGCGGTTCGCTTTCCGCCTCCGACCTCTCGTTTTACTGTCTCGCCTCGCCCCGCAGCCTCAGTGAGTCGCGAACGTCAGCCACTCGACGAGCGGCGCGGCAAGCTTGGCTTGGCCGACCAGCCATGAACCGAATTTCGGCGACGTCAGGATCCCTTTCGGGAAATCCGGGAAGCTGACGGTCAGCCCTTTGCGCAACAGGTGTTCGGCGCGCGGATGCTCCGCGTCGTAGCCTTTCGGCATCCGCTTGTACGAGTCGTGCGACCGGACCAAAAAGCCCTTCTTGGTCAACGCAGCCAGCAGCTTGACCAACTCTTTGCCACGCTCATCGGCGACCGCCGCGCGATAGCGCTCGAGCGAGCGCGGGTCCATCATGTACTGCCCGGCGGCGGCGAACGAGTTCGGTTGACCCACATGCACGTACAGCGCGATCGGCACCTCGGTGACGTTGCCGCGACGACTGATCGGGATCAAGCCGCCTACGTGGGTCTTGTACGGGGACTTGTCTTTGGAGAAGCGCACGTCGCGGAAGATACGAAATAGCTTGGGCTCGTCGAGGTCGCAGTGACGATAGGCACGGTCGATCCCGGCCCGCACTTCAGCCAAGAGCTCCTTCATCGGAGCTTGCCAGCCCGCTTCGAACTCGGCCTTGTGCGCTTGGAACCAAGCGCGATCTTGATGCTTGGCGAGCAGCTGAAAGAACTTGGCGTTGGCTTCGGCAAATCCCTGAAACGACATACCCCAAGCGTAACACCAAGCGTCGCTTCACAGCAGTGGTGCGACCAAGCGCGCGAGGTCGTCGAGCGCGGCGCGCAGCACACCGGCACGCGGCGGGCCGAGGCTGCACGCTTCGAAGCTTTGCGAGAACCACTCCTGCAAACGCGCCGCCTCCGTACGGCCCGAAAAGAACAACGCGATTTCGAAGTTCAAAAATAGGCTGCGCATGTCGAAATTCGCAGAGCCGACCACGCAGAGCGAGTCATCGACCAAGAGCGCCTTGGCGTGCAACATCTTGCGGAAGCGCTGAATGATCGCACCGGCGCTGCTCAGATCGCGCAAGCAGGAACTGGCTGCAAAGTCGGACAGCGCATGATTGGAACGCTCGGGAGTGAGCACCCGCACCTCCACCCCGCGGCGCACCGCGATCATCAGCGCACGGAGCAGGACTTCGTCGGGGACGAAATAAGGCGTTGCGATCCAAATCCGGCGCTCGGCACGAAAAATGGCGCTCAGATCCGCATCGTAAATCGGGTCGCTCGCGGCGTCGGGGCCGCTGGGCACGACGCGCAGCGCGATCTCGCCCGCGGCGAGCGGCACGGGAGCCGGCAAGTTTTCTCCGCAGGCAAACTCCCAATCCGCACGGAAGACCGCGTCGAGCTCCGCCACCGCCGCACCGCTCACGAGCAATGAGAGGTCGCGCCAGCGCTCCGGATCCGGCGACGGCCCCAGATACTCGTGACCCAGGTTCATGCCGCCCACGATCGCTCGTTCGCCATCGAAAACGGCAATCTTCCGATGATTGCGCAGGTTGTTCTGGCCGCGAAAGGGCAAATGCAGGAGCGGCATGAAGCGCTCTACCCGCGCGCCCGCCGCGACCAACTCTCGCAGCAGCGCGCGTGGGGCGTGAAAGCGCAAAAGATCGTCGATCAGCAGCCGCACTTCCAGCCCTTGCCGGGCGCGCTCGATCAACGCTAGGACCAGCGGGCGCCCCGCGTCGTCGTCCGCGAGCACGAAGGTGACGATGCGAATCGAGCGCTGCGCGCCGCGGATCTCCGCCAAAAAGCAGTCGTAGGCGAGCACTCCGTCGTCCAACCAGCGAACCGTGCGTAGGCTCGTTTGCCCGCGGTCGCCGCGATTCCGGCTGGAGTTCGCGTCCAGTGGCCGCTTGCCACGAGCGCGCTGCAACTTGCGACCGCCAAAGATCAAATAGAGCGGGATGCCGACGTACGGGATGAGCACGATCGCGAGCAGCCAAGCGAACAAATTGCCTGCCGGGCGGCGCTGCCGCAACAGCGAAACGGCGAACAAAAGCGCCATCAGGCTGGTCGCGATCGAGACGGCCTGGTGGGTGAGGAACCAATCTGGAGCGTGCATGGCGTTCGCGGGTTTCGTTCGCGAACTGCGCGCGGCTAGTGCTTTTCGGCCATCGCCTGCGCGATCGAACCGTGCTTGCTGAGGTCGATGACGACGCTCGCTTGGCCGCGCGAGAACAGCGTCGCCGGCGCGCCAATTTCATGCTTCGAGAGCCGCGCGGCGAGCCGCGACACGCGGTCCGAGTCGGCAATGCCGAGGGCCGGGCAGCCCCCAGGAAGCTTGCACGAGTTTTGCGAATGACACAGGCCCGGCGCCAAGGAGAGCGATACGTCCGCCGTCTCCCCGTTCGAGAGTTTGAGGCTGAGCTGTGTTTGCTCTTCTTCGGCGAGCTTGACGGGCAAGCAAGTGAGGGTGCCGTGCCCATCGGGCGCGGTTTCCGTCCACGATGCGGGCAGAGCACTGGGCGCGGCAACCAGCGCCGCCGGCGGAGCGCTGGCCGTGCCCGCGGGGGCCTGGCCGGTTTCGAACCGCTTCTGCAGCGCCTGGTGTAGCGATCCGAGTTCGGAGATCAACGCGTGGTGCATGGTGCCGTCGGGGCGAACCAAGTAGCCGGAGGCCGACAGGTAGACCGCCCTGCCCTCGACATGCAGCAAAATCACGGTGACACGCGAAGCCGCGTTTTCGTCCACGTGACTGCGCACGCGTACGTTGCGCGCGGCCGCATCCTGCTCGACAATCGTATACTTTTCGTTCTTCAACGTATCGAGCACGACCAAATAAGTGGCGCTCGGATCGGCCAGCGCGGGCACTTCGTGCGGCGGCGGCAGGCGCCAACTTCCGCATGCCGTGGCGGTCAGCGCCGCGAGCAGCAGCCCGAGCCCGAGCGCGGCACGAAAACCAGACACGCTCAACGGACGACGCGAAAGTCCAACCATTCGCGCAGCGTACGGAGCCACACCGGGGGCGGTCAAGAGCCAACCTGCGCCGCCAGCTAGTCATTCCGGGGGCATTGGTCGTACAATCTTGTTTCTTGGAAACGCAGGTTCTAGCGGGACGCTATCGGCTCGACAGGCAGCTCGGCAAGGGCGGCATGGGCTCGGTTTGGTTGGCCGAGCATTTGACCCTCAATTCTTGGGTCGCGGTCAAACTGATGGATCCTGCGATTGCGTCGACCGTGGAAGGCGCGGAGCGCTTCAAGCGAGAGGCGCAAGCTGCCGCCTCCCTGCGCAGCGCGCACGTCGTGCAAGTGCTCGACTATGGCGTGCACGAAGACACGCCGTTTTTGGTCATGGAGCTCTTGCAAGGTCAGAGCTTGGCCGATTGCTTGGAGCGCGAGAAGCGGCTAGCCCCCGAGCGTGCGCTGTCGGTGATCACACAAGTGGCACGGGCCATCGCCCGCGCCCACGCGGGCGGGATCGTGCATCGCGATCTCAAGCCCGACAACATCTTCCTGATCCGCGAGGACGATCAGGAACTGGCCAAGGTGCTCGACTTCGGCATCGCCAAGGCGACGGGCCCGCGCTTCGGCGGCACGGAAACGCGCACCGGCGTCACCATGGGCACGCCGTACTACATGAGTCCGGAGCAGGTCGAGGGCAAGCGGGCGCTCGATCATCGCTCGGACTTGTGGTCGCTCGCGGTCATCGCTTGCGAGTGCATGACCGGTACACGCCCGTTCGACGGTGAGACTTTCGGCGAGCTGCTACTCAACATTTGCGCGCGCCCGATCGTGCCACCTTCGCGCCAAGGTTTCTTCCTGCCCGGTTTCGATGAATGGTTCGCAAAGGGCGCGAACCGAGACCCCCTGCTGCGTTTCAGCTCCGCCCAAGAGCTGGCGGCGAGCCTGGCAGACGTAATCGCCGGGCGGGCGAAGCCGATGCTACTCAGCGTGCCTCAGGCAACGGGGCCTGACGCGACGCTGCCCATGGATCCACCGACATTGCTTTTCAGCGGTAGCCCCGTTGCGGAGGCCGTCACGGCTCGGGGCACCACCGGCGCGGTGGCCATTCGTCCTCATCCAGGCACGCTCCCGCCCCGCAAGCGCTCTCCGCTGGTGCCCGTGTTGATCGGCCTGAGCGTCGCGATCGTGCTGGGCCTGGGCGTGCTCGCGCTGCTGCTGCACGGCAAACCGAGCGCGAGTTCCGCCCAGTTGCCGCTCGCCGAACCACCCACGGCCGCTACGCTGCCATCGGCTGCACCCGCGCCGCTGATCCTCAACCCCGACCTCGCCGGGGGCGCAGCCAGCGGCAGCGCACTCGCCAAGCCCGCGCCTCGCTCAACCGAGAAGCCTCCGGCCGTGGCTTCGCCGGCTTTGCCGAACCTACCCAGCTTGGTCAACCCGCCGCCGAGCCCGCCGCGTCAAGCACCGGCAGCGGTGTCCGTGCCACCCACGAACGGCGCGCGTAGCGTGCGTTGCTACAGCGATCCGTTCACCGGGCAAATCCGAGTCGCAGGCGCAGGCCACACGGCGGACAGCTTTGCCTGCCAGCAAAATCCGTTTACCGGCGCTTACCAACGAAAGTAGGCGCGGGCGCGGGCGGTGCCGCGTCCGCGCGCACGACCTCGGCCTGTTCGATGCGGTCGAGCCGAAAATGGCGTCGCTCGCCGCTCTCCAGGTCGAGCGCATCGAGGCGGGTTTCACGCCGTTCCATCAGCACACCCACGATCCGAATCGTGCGTGTGGCCTGCACGAAGTTGCCGTCGACGTACACGATTCTGAGTGGGCACTGCTCGAACCAAGCGCGCTCTAACGCGCTGCGCACGGCCTTCTTGGTCGGCAGACCAGGAACACCATGAAAAGACAGCTCGGAAAGCCGACTGAGCAGCTCGCGTTGCGCGGAGGTGGACAAGGCCGCTCGCACCTTGTCCAGCGCCGAGTCGAGTGTCTCGGCAAACGGGAGCAAGCGCATCTCGATCGCAAAACGACCGAGCGCGACGAGCAGCGCTGCCTCTCGCGCGGTGAAATTCACCGGCGGCAAACTGTAGCTGCGATCGAGCGCGTAACCGCCACCGCGACCACGCTCGGCCGACAAGGGCAAGGCGGCGAGGCGCAGCGTGTCGAGATCCCGATAGATGGTGCGCAAAGTCACACCGAAGCGTTCGGCCAACACCTCGGCCGTGACGCCCGTGCGCCGGCCTCGAAGATATTCGGTCAGTGCGAAGAGCCGCTCCGTGCGCTGCATGACAACTGACATACTCCTGACAGCTCGCTTCGTGAAGAGTACACGTTCGGCGACCGAGGCGGATCGGTACGCAACAAACGCACACACCCATTTTGTGAACCGACCCGCCGCAGTCGCGATTAGGATGGGCATGGTCGTGCCCGAATGCGCGAACCTTTTGGACAAGCGCCCGATGCGGCGCGGAAAGAGAAAGCTCGATGCTACGCCAGTCCCTGATCGCCCTCGCCGGAGTCGTCTCGATCGTCACTGCCTGTGCCAAGGACAATGATCCGCCGCCCGCGGCCCCGGTGTATGCCGCGCCGGCTCCTACCCTCGCCCAGCCCCAACCCGCGGTGACGGCAGCCACGCCCGCGCCGGTCGTTACCGCCCCAGCAGCGGCGGCGGCGCCCGCAGGCGCGATGGCGACGCCGAATGCCTTTGCGCTGCCGTGTACGAGCGACGCTTCGTGCGGGCTCGGTCGCTGCAACGTGCAGTTCCAGAAGTGTGCGTTCCCTTGCGCAGGACCGGTGGACTGCGCGGCGGGCGCGACCTGTAACACCCTGACGGGTTTATGTCTGCCCGGCGCCGCGCCGCAATAAGCAGCAACCACAATCTCGCTTGCCTGCCAGACAAAGCAGTGGGGTACTTGGTCCTTCGTAGCTTTTGCGCCTTCCAAGTGGAAGGCCCCACGGAGAATCATGAAGCGGCTGATCGTCTGCGGTGCCCTGCTTTTTAGTGGCTTTTCGGGCTTGGTAACGGGCTGCGGCTCGCGCAGCTCAGACGATCTTTACCTGCCCGAAGTCACCGCCGGAGAAGCACCGTTCAGCCGTAGCGGCGGCGGCGGTGCGCTGGTCGGCACCGCCGGTAGCGATTTCGGCGCCGGTGACTCCGGACTCGCGGGTGGCGGCGCGAGCTCCTCGGGTGCCACGAACGCGGGGGCCTTTTCCAGCGCCGACGCGGCCGGCAGCGTGGCAGCGAGCGGTTCTTCCGGATTCGTCTCGTTCGGAGGCAGCATTGGCATCGCGGGTGCGGCTGGCTTCGCGCACGGCGGCGCCGTGATCGGTGGTGCGAGTGGCGCTGCAGTCGGCGGTGGAAGCGGTGGCTTCACGGACGCTGGTGCGCCCAATGAAGGCGGAGGCGCCGGAATCTCCGCCGCCGGAAGCGGCGGTGCTTCGATCGCGGGCAGCGGCGGGCTGGACACGGGCGGCGCCGCGGGGACCGCGGATGCAGGGGGTAGCGGCTTTTCCGGAAGTAGCGGTGCGGGCACCGCTGGCGCGGCCGGCGGTAATAGCCTGTCGTGTCCGATCGTCGCACCTCAAAACAACAACCTGTGCAGCGACGCTTCGCTCACTTGTTCCTATGTCGGAGAACGTTGTCGTTGCCGACAGATGGGCCCCAACACCGCCTGGCGCTGCACCGGCAGTGGCGATGCCTGCCCCAGCACTCATCCCGTCGCCGCCGCGTCATGCACCGGAAACCTGCAATGCCCCTACCCTGGCGGTGATCAATGCAACTGCCAGAACGGGAAGTGGAATTGTTTCAGCCCCGGCTGTCCCGCGAGCAAGCCGGCGCCCGGTAGTAGCTGCGGTGCGGTTGCCGGTCAGTGCACGTTCGGCACGGCGGGCGCGTGCGTCTGTGTCGGTGGAGGCTGGTTCTGTAACTGAACGGGCTATTTGCTGAACTCGAGCAACTTGCACGCGGCCAGGCCCGGTGTGCCTCTACTCGGCCTGCCAAATAAATAGCCCTGAAGGAAATCGCACTGCAGATCGACCAGAGCTTGTTTCTCTTCGATCGCTTCCACGCCCTCGGCGATGATCGCTTTGCCCATGTCGTGGCAGAGCTCCACCATCGAGCGCACGATTTTTCGCTTCATGTCATTGCGATGGATGTCGCGAATGAGCTCCATGTCGAGCTTGACGAATTCGGGTTCCAGCTGGGTGAAGCTGGTCAGTCCTGCGTAACCCGCGCCCAGGTCGTCGAGGGCGATCCGAAAGCCCAAGCCGCGTAAGCGCGCCACACGATCGCGCAAGTTGGCGATGTGCTCGAGCGATGCGCGCTCGGTGACCTCGAGCACGACGCGGGGTGCGTACAGCGTGAGCGGCGAACTCGGATCGTACAAAGCTTCGTCGGTCAAATCTTTGGGGTGCAAATTGACGAAGAAGATCGACTGCTCGGTCGCGCCCAGATCGACCGCGGCCAAGCGGCGTATCGTGCTCCCCAGATCTCCGAGACGATCGACGCGCTCCGCGGCGCTCAGCACCGCTTGCGGGTTGGGCAGCTCGGGCTCGTCACTGCGCATCAGCGCTTCGTAGGCGAACGGTGCACCCGTCAGTGCGTGGACGATCGGTTGATACGCCACCCACATCGAACCCAACGCGCGCTCGAGCGTGGCGCTGATGCCGGCACGATCGCCGACTCGGAAGGTGGAGCTGCCGTACTCTTCGACATATTCCCGTTTGACCCGGGCCACTCGTCCGATGGCCGCGGCGCGGTCGACAGCCTCGTCCAAACGATCGCTCTCGACGGGCTTGATCAGGTATTGAAACGCGCCGTACTCCACGGCCTCGGTGGCGCTGGCCAAATCCGGATTCCCGGTCACCAGGATCACGGGCAGATCCAGATCGTGTTCGCGCACGGCGCGCAGCAACTTGAGACCGCTCATGCCCGGCATGCGCACGTCGCTGACCATGGCGTCATATCCGCCAGAGGCGAGCAGCTCCAGGGCCTCGCCGCCGCTGCTGCAGGCGAACACCTGATAGCCCCGGCGCTCCAAGACGCGACGCAGCGCGTTGCGCACCGCAGCATCATCGTCCACCAGTAGGACCTTCGTCTCCGCGCGCAATTGCCGAACATCCACCGAGGCGCGAACTTCGGAACCGGTGGCTTGAGCCGCTAGCGCGATCTCACGTTGTCGTGCGGGAACCATAGAGAGCTTAAACGGTCGCTCGCGCCAATTCCGCAGTGCGGCGAATAGCAACAGCCTTAAAAAAGCGCCTCAAACCGACATCTTCGCCACAGTCGACGGGCCCAGAAGCTGCTGGGGCGGGCCGCGCTGCTCAGCAAAACCGGCAAAATGCCGATAAATTCGCGATTGTGAACAAACTGAGACGAAGCGCGGCGCTCTTCGCTCAGGGTTTTTCGCCGCGTCGCACGGGATAATTTTTTTGTGACCAAGCGCCAAGGCCTTCGTCGAGCACGGTCACCTTCTTGAATCCGGCTTCCAGCAGCTTGGCCGCCAGGGAGCCAGACTCCGCGTGAGGGCAAGCGCAGTAGCAAACCAGCCAAGAGTTTTTGGGCAGTTTATCGAGGTAGGGGCCCGGATCGTAGAAGGGCACGCTGACCGCGCCGGCAATGTGTTGATTCATGTAATCCGAGGGAGCACGCGCATCCAGCAGGGCCATCCGCGCCCCGCGTTGCAGTTGTGCGTGGATCACGTCCATCGGCGTCGTGGCCGGCGTGGCCTTGAAGCCCACTGGATCGGGACCTCGGGGATTGAGCGGCACCGGACCGAGCGGGATCGGAGGCGGCGGCGCGGGCGCGGGCGGCGGAGGCGCTGGGTTGACCCAGCTGCGCAACAGCGCAGTCAGGTCCTCGATGCCCTGCTCGCCCACGGCTGGCGAAACCGGCTTCATCTGTGTGCCGGGACGGCCATTCTTGAGCGCGTAGCGGATGAACCCATTGCTCGCGGTCTGCAAGAGCTGGGGATTGCCGATATGCACGTTCGGTCCGCCGACGCCGCGGTCCCCGTGACAGCCCACGCACTCGTGGGCGTACAAGCTCTCGGCGCGGGTCAGGTCGCCGCCGATGGGTCGTTCATCCAGAGTCGCTGGCGCAGTCTTCCGCCAGGTGCGCAGAAACTTGATCACCTCTTCGATGTCTTCGGGGCTCAGCGGTCCACCGCGGTCCTTCGACCAGGCCGACATGGTCGTCGAGCTGCGGCCGTTCTTGATCGCCTCGCGCAAGTGCTCGTCGCTGACCGACGCTTGGAACTCCGGTTGAGCTAGGCGCGGCGCCTGATCGGCTTTGTAACCTTCCCCTTTCTCACCGTGGCAAACCGCACACATGCGGCCGTACAACTCGGCGCCGTGCGTCAGCTTGGCTGGGGGCGGCTCGGGTTTCTTGCAAGCCGCGAGTGAACCCAATGACAGGAAAGCAAGGAGAGTGAGAAACTTTGGCAGGCTGCGCATGAAAACTCGGGGAGGTCGTGAGCTCGAGCTCGCCACGAATCTACGACGACCGCCAGCCAAACACCACCTTGGTCTGCGTGTCGCGCAGCACGGAGCTATCTCGCGTGAGTGCCCTGCGTGCGGGGCGGCGTGCGGGCCTCGATCACGAGCTGCACGCGCTCCGGAACTGCGTTCAAGAAATCGTACCCGGTCGCTTGCTCGATGGCGTCGACCGAAGTCACGTATTCGGTCCATGCGTGGTCACCCACGCCCGGCTGATTGGGCATGGAGACCGCCAGCACCTCCGTGTTTTCATCGACGTCGCGCGAGCTTTGGCCAGGCTTTAGCACGACGATGATCTTGAAGGCCTGGGCAGGCACCGCCACGCCATTGCCGATGGTCGGAAACGACGCGCTGAAGACACCGCCCGCAACTACGTAAAGCTGCGCGCCTTGCTCGACGCGCTGACGCGCGTAGCGTTCGAGCTGCTCCCAGGGTCCAGCGTTCAACTCGTGCAACTGCGGCTCGATGTTCGTGAACAGGAACGTTCGCGAGTTGTCCTCTGCCGAATCTCGACGATCCGCGGACGGACACAGGTGCCCGCGATCGTAGCCGCTGTGCGCGTAGTCGCTGTCTCGAACGCGGTAGAAGCGCGCCGGCAACGCCCGGTCGGCACGAAAGTCGTTCCGCCGATGAACTTGTCCCAGGTGCTTGCGATCGAGCTGCCAAGCAACCCAGTTGGGAACGCGCTTTTGGGGGTTGTAGGAGAGCACGAACGAGCGCTCGTCCAGAAAATAATCGTCAGAAGGATCGCCATCGCGCGGCGTGCCCAGTGCCACGTGGACGCTGCCCGAGATGCTCGCTTCGCTGCCGCGTGTGGCGGCAGGGGAGCCGCTCCTCGGGGACGCTTTGGGCGCTCTCGCACGCGGGCCGGTTGCGGGCCCAGCCGGCGCGGGGCTGCTAGGTTCCGCATGCCATGCGCCGCACTGGAGCAACGCGCAGCGGGCCAAGACCAGCAGCAGCACGACTGACGAAAACGTGCCCGGTAGCGAGGGGCGGGAGGCGCACTTTTTGCGCGAAGCTGTCACGCCCCGCAAGCTAGCAGACGAACAGCCCGAAGCTCGTGGCGGACGCTGCTCAGAGTAGGGAGGCTTGCTTCAGCTTGGGCACGCCGTCGCTCACGATGCGCTGACCCGAGACCAGCCCCAGCCGCACTTCCGTTTGCTCGCCATCACCGCCTCCGAGCGTCACTGGCACGGCGCTCGCGGAATGGGCAGAAGCGGCCACGAACAGCGCCGGCTGGCCGCCAATCCAGGCCAGTGCGCGGTTCGGGATGAGCAAGGCACGACCTGCCTGCGAAGCGAAGATGCGAGCGGTCACCGCTTGGCCCGCGCGCAGACCCCGCGCACGGTTGTCGACCGCCACGCGGACCTGCAGCTTCGAGCCGGCATCCGCCGCGGGCGAATGCTCGACCTCGCTCACAGTTCCCGTGCCGGGCGTGCTGGCCGAGCCTTCGCGCGCAAGCTCGACGCGATCGCCCACCCGAAGCGCGCGAGCCTGCGCCTCGTCGACGCTCAGACTGAGCGACAGGCGATCGAGATTGGCGACGACGAACACCACGCTTTCGCCGCGCACGGATTGCCCCGTGACGATGCGCCGCTCGACGACGGTGCCTGCGAGCGGCGAGCGCAATAGCGAGACCCCCAAAGTGCGCGCGGGCAGTTCGCGCGTACGCAGCGCCCCCGCCGCTTCTCGACCGGCTTGGGAAGGACTGCCAATCTCGGCCAGGACCTCACCGCGCTGCACGCTGTCGCCTTCGTACTTGGCGACCCGCCGCACGCTACCCAAAACATTGGCGCCAATCGCGGCAACCTGCTCGGGCTCGAAGCCAACCTTGCCTGTTCCAGACACGATCGGTGAAAACGGCAGCTCTCGAACCTCCATCGTGCGGATCCCGGCCTGTGCGGCGAAGGCCGTGGAAAAGCTCACGGTGCGACCATCGACGTGCAACGCTTCGGGCAAGGGCAGATTCGGTGCGCCGTGCTTGGCCGCGGCGAGCGCGGCCACGCCCAGCACGGCCCCCGTTAGCAACCAAGGCGCCAGCCTCAGGCTGCGCTTGGCGCGCGGCGCGCGCAGGCTCGGAGGCACACTGAGCGCGGGGGCGCCCAGGGTCGTCCCAGTCAGCGAGTCGCAATGCACGTCATCTTCGGAACTCATCAGCGGGCCTCCGACGGCGATCCTGTGCACAGGCTATGTTTGGGCTTGTTTCGTCCTCGTTACGCGGTCACTTCGCGCGCGAGCGCCCACGAGCTCACTCCGAGACCGCGCGCTAACTCAATAGATCGATTGATGAACTTTGGAGTTCGGATCTGCTGAAGTCGACGGTGCGGCGCTGGCCGAGCCGGCGGCGCTGACCGCCGGCCGAGTCGACTTGGGCGCGGTGCTCGACGGACGCGCCGCACTCGCGGCACCTGGGCGCTTGGTACCGGGCGCGATGGACGGCGGCGTCGAGTCACGCGGCGCAGCTTCCGGCATGTTCGGAGCCGCGGCCGAAGTGCGACCGTCGAGTGGTGACGCGGCTTGGGGTGGCGCGCTCGGACGCAGTGCAAAGGCGACGATCAGCGCCAAGACCACCGCGAACGCGGCCGCGCCCAACACCCAACTCAGAGGCACCGCTGCGCGGGGCGGCGGCGTGCGCTCGCTCGTGGGCGGCGCGCTCTCCCGCGTGCGATCGACCAGGATCGTCACAGCGGGGGAGCTGCTGCGATTCGAACGCAAGCTTCGCTCGGCTTCGCTCGACGGAGCCGAGACCGGCCCGTGTGGGGTCCAATCCGCTGATGGTTGCCGTTTACGGCTCGCGAGCGGTTCGCGCATCGTCGATGCGCTGCGCAAGTCGAACGCGTCTTCCTGCACTTCGTGCGGAACGGCCTCGAGCTCGGAATGGATTTGAAATTGTGGCGGCACGCCCAAACCCGAGCTGGGCGCGGGTGGCGGGACTGAAGGCGCGGCTTCCGGACGCGGCGGTTTCGAGGTCGGACGCGGTGGCTTCATCGGCGTCGGCGTGGGACGCGGTGGCTTCATCGGTGGCGGCTTCGATGACAGCGAGGTCGGAGAATACGAATGCGGCGCGCGCCCGAAGTTCTGTGCGGGCGGCGCCACCGAGTCCGGCGCGGGCGACGGCCGCATGCCGGCCGAACTGGCGGGCACACTGCGCGGACTGGGGCGCAGTGATGGCGGGACGCTGGCAGGCCCCGGCCGCTGGGTGACGACGGGCTCTCGACTCTTGCTTGGGGGAGCGGGCAGGCTTGGCTGTGAATTCGGCTGCGTACTGTCAACGACCGCCGCTGGCCCGAGATAAGCTGCACGTTCGGAGAGCGACATCGGACGGGGGCTCGGCAACGAGAGCTCCGTCGGCGCGCGCGGATCGACAGAACCGATCGACATCAGCGTGCCGCTTTGAATCGAACGCGCACTGGGTGTTGGAGGCGTGGAAGTGTACTCATCGAGCGCGGGAGGGATCGAGCGCGCGCGCGGAACTTCCACCGAGACCGGGGTTGGTGAGGGCAAACGAGCGGGGGCGGGCGGACGCTGCGTGGCGGCACGCGCGACCTTCGGACCGTCCAGCGTTTCCGCGTCGCGCAGCACCGCCAGCTCGACTTCTTCGGGGACGATCCGTTCGGGTGCGCCTTGGCCCGGAAGCAACGACGGCCCGCGCAGGCCACGCGGCGCAATCGTGCCAACGGAGGCGTCCTTGTACTTGGCAGCGGGCACTTCGCGCACCGTAGCGCGTTGTGACATTGCGCTAGCACTCGGCCGCGAATCGTCTTCGCGTCGTTTACTCATCCCTAGCGACCCAACATAACGAACTCTCGAGTGCCCGACTGCGCGCCAAGCGAGTCCCGAGCATCACCCGAGCACCCGGCGGAGCGCAACTCCGACTCCGACCTACCGGGTGCGAGTCCACGTCGGCGCCGGCGAGGTCGCGTACGGAAAGCTCGGACCGTGGTCCGCGACCGCCGGCCAGTTCTGACCCGGAAGCGGCCCGGAAGCGCTGGGCGAAGCGGGCGCGGGCGTCACTCTGCCCGGCAAAAAGCCGCCCGAATTGCGCGAATACCCGTAATATCCGTAGCCGTATGCGGGCGTGCCCACGTTCACCTGATTGTAGTTATTGACGATCACCGACGGCCCCGGTGCTGCGCCCGCGGCTGCCTCGGCGGATGCAGCAGCGACGTCGATTTCTCCGAGTGTGACCGTATGACTCAAGCGCGGACGAGCCTCTGGCGAAAGTGGCTCGGTTGCCGCTGGAATCGCAACGCTGCTCGCGCGACTCGAGGCCTGAACTGCGCTCACGCGCTGCAGCGAAGCCGATTCCAGGTGCGCCTCACCGACCCAATCCAGGCCGGTTGCGCCGCAACCCGTGCAGACACAAAGCGAGCTGAGCAGCGCGCTGTGGGCAACACGATGGTGCAGCAACGAAGATCGCATTCGACGCTCTAAATGCTGCCATCTATCGCTGAACTTCGCCATCAGCTTCGCTCAACCGGCACCCGGTGGCATTCCTCCGGCACTGGACAAAGCCTCTGCGGGGCCTCGCGCGGCACGGCGCGGGTGGCCGAGTAGCGCGCGGGCGCGCGGTAAATCCAGCTGATTTTCCCAGCGCGAAACGAGCAGCGTGGCCACGGCATTGCCCACGAAATTGGTCAACGCGCGTACCTCCGACATGAAGCGATCGATGCCGAGCAAGAGCGTCAAGCCGGCCACGGGGATGCTGCCGGTTGCGGAGAGCGTTGCCGCGAGCGTGATGAAGCCGCTGCCAGTCACTCCCGCGGCGCCCTTCGAGGTCAAGAGCAGGACCAAGAGCAAGGACAGCTCTTGCCCGAAACTCAGATTGATATCGAGAGCTTGCGCGACGAACAAGCTAGCCAGCGTGAGGTAAATCGAGGTCCCGTCGAGGTTGAACGAGTAGCCTGCGGGGACCACCAAGCGCACCACCTGCGGAGCACAACCGATGGCCTCGAGCTTCGTCATCAGCAGCGGGAGCGCCGACTCGGACGACGAGGTGCCGAGCACGACCGCCAGCTCTTCACGCAGGTAACCGAGCAAGCGCACGAGCGAGAGGCCGAGGCAGCGCAGCGCCAGCCCGAGCACCAAGCACACGAACAACACTGAAGTGCCGTAGAACACTGCTATCAGCTTGGCCAGGCTGCTCAGAGTACTCAGGCCGTACTTGCCGATGGTGAACGCCATCGCGCCGAATGCGCCGATCGGCGAGAGCCGCATCAAGATGCCCACGATGCCGAACAGCACCGACTGAGCGCTCTCCAAGAGCTCGACCAGCGGACGAGCCCGAGCCCCAAGGCGGGACACGACCACGCCGGTGAGCAGCGCGAGCAACAGCACTTGCAGCATGTCGCCCTTGGCGAAAGCTCCAAAAAACGAATCGGGAATCAGCGAGAGCACGTGCTCGGCGAAGCCCCGCGGACCGGCCGCAGCCAGCTTGCTATCCAACGCGCTGTGGTCGAGCTTTTGCAGCACGACGTGCAGGCCGGCGCCCGGCCGCACCAAATGCGCGACGCCAATGCCGATCGCGAGCGCGAGGGTGGTCGTGAACTCGAACCAAAGCAGGGCCTTGGCGCCCGTGCGACCGACCGCTTTGAGATCTTTCATTCCCGCGATGCCGACCACCAAGGTAGTGAACACCACCGGAGCGATCAGCATCTTGATCAGTTTGACGAAGCCGTCCCCGAGCGGCTGCATGGCGACCGCCCAATTCGGCCGCACGACGCCCAGGAGCACCGCGGCTGCAATCGCCAAAAGCACCTGCAAGTACAGGCTCGGCCCGCGGCGCTTGGGCGGCAGACGAGCTTCGACGCTTCCGGGGATCGACACGCGGCGAGCAGAGTAGCATCATCTGCCCGAATGAGCGGCGGAACGCGTGCGCGCCAATCGAGCTCCGAGGTGTCGCCCAAAACGGGCAGCGGGAGCAGCGCCTCGGTGTTGCTTTTACGCGCGCTGGTACTCGGCGCTCGGCAACTCGGGCTCACCATCGAGCAGCTCTCGGCAACCCTGCAAGTGTCGAGCGCGACCTTCTCGGAGCAGACTTTGGCCGACCCGGACGGGCGCGTGCCAGCGGCGCTGCTGCTGCGGCTTTGGGAGTACCTCCCCAGTCAATGCCGCGACGAAAGCTTTGGCTTCTGGCTGGCCGAGCGTTTGCAAGCTCCGCCGCTCAGCCTCGCAACCTGGGTGATCAGCAGCAGTTCGACCTTGGGACAAGGCTTGGAACGCGCGCTCCGCTACCAACGGTTGCTCCACGACGATGCTCAGAGCCAGCTCTTGATGCAGCGAAGCGAAGTCGCTTATCGACATCAGATCGGTGCACCGCCGTTTCGGGCTCCGAGCCCGGCCCTGGAGTTCGGCTTCCTGTCCTTTCTGCAGCTGGCACGACGCATGACCGGTCAGCCCATCGTGCCGCGACGCATGCTGTTTCGCCATGCCGCCCCGCGCGATGCCACGCGGCACCACGCCTGCTTCGGCCCGGGCCTGAGCTTTTCGGCCGAAGTGGACGAGCTCGTGCTGGATCGTCAGACCTTGGATCTGCCCGTGTTGGGAGCCGACCCGACCTTGGCGCGGATCGTCGAGGCGCACGCCGAAGCTGCGCTCGCGCGTTTGCCCAGCGCGAGTGACGTCACGACACGGGTGCGCGCGCAAATCAATCAGCTCATGGCTTCCGGGACTCCTTCCGTAGAAGCGGTCTGTCAGCGCCTGCACCTCTCGCGACGCACCTTGCAACGACAGCTGAGCTCGGCCGGCACGAGCTTCGCCGCGGAGCTGGACCAAGCCCGGCATCAGCTCTCCCTGCGCTACTTGGCAGACCAGCGGATCAGCCTGCAGGAAACCGCTTTTCTGCTCGGTTTCTCGGAGGCCAGCGCGTTCCATCGCGCGTTCGTGCGCTGGACGGGCCAAACGCCACGCAGTTTCCGAAGCCGAGCCGGCTGAGTTGGCGCGCGCGGACAAGAAAATTGGCGCGCGCGGTCCAGCACTCGGCCCGCCGAAGCGCGAGGATGGAGCGCATGGAAGGCCCGCTCTTCGTCATCAAATCCTGGGCGTTGGCCGCGCTCGGGCTGTGGTTGTACCGGCGTTTTTTCGAGCGTGTCGGAAAGGCGGTGCCCGAGTTCGAGGCCTGGTCACGCACCGCGCCACTTCTGGCCGCCTTGCGCGGCAACCCACAGACGTTGGCCCAAATCGAGACCGCGCTACTCGCGCGGCTGGGCAAGCGCTCCGAGCTCGTGGCCACGCTGGGCGGCTGGCCGTGGCCCTATTACGCGCTCCGGGTCCGCCTAGTTCGCCGAGGCCGAGTGCTGGAACTGCGGCTGACGAGCGCCGAACTGTTGCGCAGCCACGGCGCGCCCCCACCCAGCCTGGTCGGGGTGCTGCGCGATACCTTGAATGAATATCCCAACGCGGTCCACGACACCTGGCTGCATTCGGGAACCGTGTTCGGAAAGCCTGGCCAAGACGCTCCGAGCGAGGGCTGGCAGCTGCATGCGGGAGCAGAGCCCCGTCCGAAGCTAGTAGCCCGGGAACGCAGCCCGAGCTGGCTCCCTAAATTTCTCGATTTGCCCGGCGAGTGCTAAGACCCGACAATCCCCGCGGAAACGAGCCAAAGCAAGCACGAACGCTGGTTCGTGTACATCGCACGCTGCAGCGACGGCTCGCTGTACACGGGCATCGCACGCGACGTGCTCTTGCGCATCGCCGCGCACAACGCCGGACGCGGCGCCCGCTACACGCGCGGCAGGGGGCCACTTTCGGTGTGCGCGCAACGCCGCTGCGCCACCAAAGGCGCGGCCTTGCGCCTCGAATGGGCCGTGAAGCAATTGCCCCGCCCCGAAAAAGAAACGCTCTTGATCGGTAAGCGCCTAGCCGTCTTCGCGCGCCGCTTGGCCGCGCAGCCCTGCTGATTGCTGGATTGGTTGATTGATGGTCAAGCGCCACGTCGCGCGTCGTCCCAGCCTTCGGCGGCGCGGCCCGATCCCCTGTCTGAACCCCGGACCGAAGCCGACCCAAATCGACGCAAGTCGACGCAAGTCGACGCAAGTCGACGCAAGTCGACGGAGGCACTCGGTTGCCCGCCGCCCTTGTAACTGAGCGATGGGACAAAGAAACTATTCCGGCGTGTTGCGCAGGAAGTTTGCGACCTCGGCGAAGCGGGCGTCCAGAAAGCCGCGCACGTCACCCGTGATGCCTTGTTCGTCGAGCGCGCGGCCCATGCAGCGCAGCCAAGCGTCGCGCATGGCTGCGTTGATCGCGACACGGCCGTGCCGCATGCGCAGCCGCGGATGCCCGCGGGTGGTCGAATAGTGACGCGGGCCACCCAGCCACTCAATCAGAAATAACCCGAAATTGTCGCGCGAACGCCGACTCACCCGACCTTCCGCGTCGAGGTCGTGCAGCCGTGCCAACTCGGGTTCGGCGGCATCCATCTGGTCGTAGAAAGACTCGGCGAGGCGACGCACGGCCTCCTCGCTGCCCAGGCGGGCAAAGGGCGAATCGAGCTCGGTCGGCGTGTAAGCCATGCGCGTGGAGGCTTACGCCAGCCGCGCCACGTGCGCCAGAGCCAGCTGCGCGATCGATGACGCCGTGCTCAGGCGGCCGGACGTTTGCGCTCGGGCTTGCGCTCGGAGCGGGCCGCGTTGACCAGATCCATCGCCAAGCGGCGAGCGTTCTCCGTGCGTGAACCGGACAGCATGCGCATCAGCTCATCCACCCGCGAAGTTTGGCTCAAGCGCTCGACCTCGGTGCGGGTTCGCCCGCCGCTCTCGACCTTTTGCACGCGGAAATGCCCGGCCGCGCGCGCGGCGACGCACGCTTGATGCGTCACACAAATGATCTGCCGAGACTCGGCCGCGCGGCGCAAGCGCGCGGCGACTGCCTCGGCTGCCGCGCCGCCCAGCCCGGCGTCGATTTCGTCGAAGACCAGCGTCTCGCTGCCTGTCTCGAGGCCCGCGCAGCGCAAGGCGACGAGCAAGCGTGAGCGCTCACCGCCGGAGGCCACCTCTGCCAGCGGGCCAAAGGGCTCGCCCGGGTTGGCGGCAAAGCGCGGCTCGAGCACCGAGATCCCCTGCGCGCCGAGCTCGCTCGCTTTGGCTTCGGTCAACGCCAGCTCGATGCGCGCGCCCGACAGGCATAGCGCTCCGAGCTCGAGCTCGATGCGGCGCACCAGATCGACCGCGTGCTGGGCGCGACCTGCGTGCAGCTTGCGCGCGAGCACCAGCGCGCGTTCGGTCGCGGCGCCGAGCTCGGCCTCGGCCAGACCCGCGCGCTCCTCCGCGCCCTCGAGCACGGTCAGCTCTTGACGGAGACCTTCCAACCGCTCGGCGAGGGCGTCACCGGCAACGCCCAGCGATTGGGCCAAGCGTTCCAACTCGGCGAAGCGGTGTTCGAGCGCGTCGAGATCTTGCGCTTCGACGTCTAAATCAGCCCGCAAACGCTCAGCGGCGCGCAGCGCCTCTTCCACCTCCAGCGCGGCGCGCTGCAGGGCCTCGTGGACGGCGCGCGCTTGGCTCGAGTCATCCGCCACGCGAGCGGCAGAGCGCATCAAAACGGAGAGCTCTTGCGAAACCGAAGCTTCACGCTCGGAGAGCGTGTGTTCGACGTGACCCGCGAGCTCCAGGTAGGTCTGCGCGCGACGCAGCACGCGCAGGCGCTCGGCCAAGCGCCCATGCTCACCCTGACGCGGCGCGAGCCGCTCGAGCAACGACAGCTGCTCGCGCACCAAGCGCTGGCGCGCGTCGCGGCCCGCGAGCTCCGCGCGCACGCGCGAAAGCTCCGCCCGCGCCAGCGAGAGATCCGCATACGCAGCGCCGTACTCACGCACGAGCGCGCCGTGACCGGCCAGCACGTCCAACCCCGAGACGAACAGCGCGGGACTGCCGATTTCAATCTGCGCGTGCTGAAACGCGAAGCACAAGAGCGATTTACCCATTTCTGCCAGCTTCGACAGGGGCACTGCATCATCCCCCAACAGGCAGGTGGCGCGGCCGGTGCGGCGAACGTTGCGCGCGAGGCGGAGCGCACCCGACTCGGTTCGAAACTCAGCCTCGACCAACGCGCTATCGTGCCCCTCGCGCACGCAGGAGACGGGCGTGCGTGCGCCCAGCAACAGACCCAGCGCGGTGAGCACGAGCGATTTCCCTGAGCCGGTTTCACCGCTGAGCACGTTCAGGCCCGGGGTCAGGTTGATGGTGACGTCGTCCAAAAGCGTAAAGCCCTGGATTTTCAGGCGCTGCAGCATGGACTCTCCATACTGTACCTTTGTTCAGTGCGCCAGGTAGCGGCTGCGCCAGGGCGGACATTATCGGTCCATCCGCCGGGTAAGTGCGCGCACTCGCTTCGCTTATCGAAGTGCTCGCCCACGCCCGCGCGTGCTCCGAGTTTGGCGTCCACGACGCCGAAGGCTGCGCCGCGCTCGGACGCGGCGCGTGACCATCAACCCCCCTCTCCCTCCACCCGCGAATGGGTCGTGGCTCAGGTCACCCTCACCAGGCGACGGGCTTGTAGTCTTTCAAGAATTTGCCGAACACGTGCTCGCCCGTGTTGAGGCCCGAGAAGAACGGATCGCAAATGCGTGCCGCGCCGTCGACGATATCGAGCGGCGGTTGGAAGTCGGCTTCGCGCTGCTTGCGTTCGGCGTGGTGCGCGGGATCTTCGTCCGTGACCCAACCGGTGTCGACCGCGTTCATGAAGATGCCGTGCTCGGCGTAGTCGGGCGCCGAGGTGAAGGTCATCATGTTCAGCGCCGCTTTGGCCATGTTGGTGTGTGGGTGTTTGTCGGTTTTGGTGAAGCGCGAAAACTGGCCCTCCATCGCCGACACGTTGACGATGTGTTTGTCGCGCGAGGGCACGCGCATCATCAGCGCTTTCAGTTTGCTGCACAGGATGAACGGCGCAACCGAATTCACCAGCTGCACCTCGAGCATCTCGGGCGCCGGCACATCGGCGAGCGCCATGCGCCAGCTGTTCATGGTCCGCAGATCGATCTGCTGAAGATCGGCGTCCACGCGGCCCTTTGGAAACAGTTCGTCCGAGGCCATCGTCTCATCGTAAGCGAGCGGGATTTGCGACAGCGCGGCCGAACGAAAGATGCCTTGGGCGGCCGAATTTGCCGTGCGCGTGGCGATGCCGGTCGCTTCACCGAAGCCGATTTGCAGCGGCTGCGAGGCGGCCGCCGCGAGCGCCGTTTTGCACGCTTCGTGGTCGTGGAGCAGGCGCTGTGCGCGGGCGTCGACCGCCGACAGCGGGCCGAGCTCCAGATCCAAGAGGTGCTGATAGAAGCCGGGCGGGCGGCGCACGGTTTGGGCCGCGTTGTTGATCACGATGTCCAGGCGCTCGAGCGTCTGCGTCAGGAAGCGCGCGAAGAGCTCGACGCTCGAGCACTGGCGCAAGTCCAAGCCGTGGATCTGCAAACGACCGGCGAAGGCGTCGAAGTCGGCCTCGCGCGCGAAGCGCTGCGCGGCGTCCCGCGGGAAGCGCGTGGTCACGATCACGCGCGCGCCTGCGCGCAGCATCATCAACGCCGCGTGGTAGCCGATCTTGAGGCGCGCGCCGGTGATCAAGGCCGTCTTGCCGACCAGCGAAGCGCTCTGAAAGCGCTTCTGGTAGTTGAACTCGGCGCACTCCGCGCACATCGAGTCGTAGAAGAAGTGCAGGCGTCGATACTCCGCCTTGCACACGTAGCAGCTGCGCGGGTTCTTCAACTCGCGCACCGGTGTGCCTTCGACTTGCCCAGTGAGCTGAGGCGGGGCTTCGTACACGGGTGACGAGCGCGCTTGTCGAATCACCGTCTCGGCGCGCAGCGCGCGATCATCCTCGCGCGCGACTTTCTTGGAATAGCGGCGAAACGCCTTATTTTCTCGGATCCCTTCGTGCCGCGTGGGGCGTGATAAGCGGCCCGCGGCGATCAAGAGCGCCACGCGGGCCTCGCCCGACATCGTGACGAGGTGCGTCCGGTCTTCGACGAGCTGCTCCAAGATCTCGATGCAACGCGCCAGCTCTTCGGGGGAAAAGTCTGCCATGGCAGGAGGCCTTTAGCTCAGCGCTCAGCGCGTGACCACGCGACGACGCCGCGGCGGCTCACCGCCGTCACGCGGCGGAGGCGCATCGGCGCGCGCCGCGGGGCGCGCTCCGGGGTGCGGGCGCGCGGCGTCGCGCGGACGCTTCTTGGCATCGCGCGGGTAGCCCGTTGCAACGCGCGGACGCGAAGCGTCACGCGGGAAACCCGCGCCGGGGCGCGGTGTGTGGGCGGCGGCCTCGCGCGGTGCGCGCGGAGCAGCGGCCGCCTCGCGCGGAGCGTGAGCGCGCGCGGCAGGTGCGGCTTCACGTGGTGCGCGCGGAGCGTGGGTCGCCTCACGCGGTGCACGCGCTGCGTGGGCGGCCTCGCGCGGTGCACGCGCTGCCTGGGCGGCCTCGCGCGGACGATCGGCGTGCTTCTTGTAGGCAGCGCGTTCCGGCTGGCGCGGCACCGACTCCGCTTCGGCTTCGGCAGTGCGCGCCCGGGGCGCCTCACGCCCTTTTGATGCGTCGCGCGGTGGCGGCATCGTGTGCGGAGCAAAGCCTTTGTTCGAACTGTCGGGCGTAATCGTGACCCGCGGGTTGCGCGAATCCGGCTTGCTGGTGGCCTCTGCGAAAGTGGCGGCAACGGAGGCCTTCACGCTCAAACGCGAATAGTCCCGCTCGATTTCGATGGCCCCCACGTCCGAGCCGCGGATTTCACCCCAGCGACAAGCCATCGCCAAGAGCTTCCGGGCATCGGCTCCGTGCTCGCCGCCCCAGGTGATACGAAACGAGACCCAGTCTCCACCATCACGCTGCGCGCCGCGATACGGAGTGGACGCGCGCGCCGCTTCCGGCCGTTCACGCGTCGGGTACTCGGGGCGGTCGCGGTTCGGACCGCGCGCGGCTGGCCCGCGAGCATCGCGCTCTCGCTCACGCGGTAAGGCTTTGCTCACCGGGCCGCGATCCGTGCGTCGGATCTCGCGCGGTTCGGTCGGCCCCGAGAAGCGGGCCATGGCCAGCAAGCGCGAGATCGTGCGCGCGCTGTCTTCGCGCGCGGCGAGCCGCTCGGCGAGCGCCTTTTGGCGCTCTGAAACCTGGGCCTCGCCTTCCTCTTCACGCGTCAGGATATCGAAGAACTTCTGATCGGCGGTGGCGCGGATCTGCTCCGCGCTGGGCACTTGCTCGGTGCGGGCCACGACCTTGACGCGCTTGAGCAGCATCGTGGTTTTGCCGACCGCGGACGGCGAAACCAAGAGCACGCTGCGCCCTTTGCGCCCTGCGCGACCCGTGCGCCCGCTGCGATGCGTGTAGCTGTCGGCGTCGGTGGGCGGATCGAGATGAATCACGAGCGTGATGTCTTGCACGTCGATACCTCGTGCCGCCACGTCCGTCGCCACCAAAACCCGGTGATCGGCGCGGCGAAATGAGGTCAGCGCGCGGTCGCGTTCGCGTTGGTCCATCTCACCGGAGAGCGCGGTCACCGCAAAGCCATTTTCGGCCAAGCGCTCGGCGACGTCGCCCACGTCGGCGCGAGTGCGAGCGAAGATCAAGGTTTGAGCTTCGGGGCTGGCGAGCAACAGATTGATCACGGCGTCCAAGCGCTGACGCGGTTCGAGCACGTGCATCACGTGATCGATGTCCACGTTGGCGACGCCGAGCCGCGTGCCTTCGACGCGCGCGGGGTTTCGCTGCACGCTGTTGGCCAGCGCCTCGACCTCACGCGGAAAGGTGGCAGAGATGAGGTGCGTCTGACGCTCCTTGGGTGTCTTGCCCAGGATCGCCTCGAGCTCTTCGCGGAAACCGAGATCGAGCATGCGGTCAGCCTCGTCGAGACACACCGCTGCCACTTCGCTCGGGTCGATCGAACCGCGATTCAAATGATCGAGCATGCGGCCGGGCGTGCCCACGACGACCGATGGACCCGCCGCGAGCGCGCGGTGCTCGTCGCGATACACCGCGCCGCCCGTGACCGAAGCCACCTTGACGTTCAGCGGCGCGTATAGCCAGGTCAGCTCTTGCACGACCTGTTTGGCGAGCTCGCGCGTGGGCACGATCACCAAGGCCCGCGGATGGGCCAGCTTGTCTTTGGCACGGCTCGGCTGACCCGCGAGCTCGCGAATCACCAGGCCGATCGCTACCGTCTTGCCGGAGCCGGTCTGAGAGGTCACCCGCAGGTCACGGCCTGAAAGTGCGGGGTCGAGCACCGCCTTTTGAACGGTGGTGAGCTCTGTGAAACCTTTTTCGGAAATTGCAGCGCCGAGCGCGGGGCCGAGCAGTTCGGCGAAGTCAACCGTAGCCATATTGCGGCCGCTCCTAGCACTAGTCCGGCGAGCATGCGTCGATCTCGCACTGGGACGGGCAAAGCGGGCGCATTTTGGAGCATTCCGCCGCAGCCGGGCAGCACCCCGCCGGACCCCGCGCCCCGCTGAGGTCTGTTTTGACCCACGCCTCAGTCGGGCAATTTGAAGATCACCAGCCGGCGCATCGGGTAGGCGAAGGTCACGAAGACCACGAACGTGCCGGCGAAGCTGACCAGCTCGGGCGCGATGCCCTGGACACGCGGCACGAGCCAACTGAAAACGCCAAAGTTCAAGAGCAGCGTGACCAGCTCGGCGACCACGAACAAGCGCGCCTGGCGGGGCAAGCTGCCGGCTTGCGCGCGAAAGGTGAACGTGCGGTTGCCGAAGAACTGCACCGACGCGCCGGCGCACAGCGCGGGCAGGCGAGCCGCCGTGGGCGTCATGCCGATCAGGCGGATGCACGCCGAAAACAACGAAAAATCGACGATCGTGGCACCACTGCCGACGATCAGCGCACGCACGAAGCGCAGCGCGCGAAAGGTCCAGCGTTCTCCCTCGCTCACGTTGAAAGTAGCAGACCACATCTGCCCCCGCTTCGAAACGGCGCGCAGGACCGCGCGCCGAGAGTTTGCCGAATTGTCACGCGCTCGGGACGAGCGAGCACTGCGTCAGCGTGCCGTTCAGCGTCTCGCCGCCAATCGTGACGTACAGCTGGCCCTCCGTACGCACGACTTCGAACTTGCTGTTCTTGTCGAGCTTCCGGTCGAGCGCGTCCAAAAACTCCGGCTCGAGGCGATACACCTCGATCTGTTCCACGCGGTGAATCGGCCGCGCGCTGGCCTCGCGCAAGAGCAGCGGCAATTCGACGTGCGTGAACAGCGCCACCCTGCCCGCGGCTTTGCTGGCTTTGTGCAAGCGCTCGGCCGAGGGTGAGCCGATGTCGATCCAGGCGCGCAACACGCCGGTCGCGTCACGCACGGAAACCGGCGCTTCTTCGACGGAAGACAGCCCGCCCTTGCTGAAGGCAATGCCGTCTTCGTAACTCAGGCAATAGCCCAACGTGCGCGTGATCAAGTAGCGCATCGTCTCCGAGGGATGACGCGCGACGCGCAAATCCAGCGCATCGTACACGCCTCGGTCCACGTCCGAGAGCGTGATTTGGAAATGGTAGATCGTCGCGGTCAGGGCCATCGCCCACTTCTAGCGCTTCTCGCCCAGGCGCCCGAGGCTATTCCTCGCGCTCCAGCCAAACCGAGACTTCTCCCGGCAAATCACCGGGGGACACGTGCACTACGCGCGGCCGGCAGCAGACGGCGCAGTCTTCGGTGTAGGTTTGGTGCTCGCCGCCACCGAGGTCGACGTACAGTTCTTCGGCCTCTCCGCAGAAGGGGCACACGACCTCGGCGCTGGTCTTTCTTTTCTTGCTCAAAGTGAGCGCAAGAATGTGATCAAATCTGCCCGCTCGTCAGCAGAAAGCAGCTCTGGCTTGCCATGCGCGGTACCGCCGCAGACGCCAAAGCGCTGACTGATGCTCTTGGCGCAGCCGTCGTGAAACAGGTTGGGGCGCAGGCCGACGCCCAGCAGCGTGGGCGTAACGAAGCTGCCACCCGTGCCGACGTCGGCCAGCAAGTTGTTGGTGAACTGGGGGCCGCTGTGACACGTGGCGCAGCCCACATCGGCGCGCCGGAAAATGGCTTCGCCGCGGCTGACCACTGCGGCGTCCAAGCCGTCCGCAGCTGGCAAATTGGGCAATTGCTCGAGGAATGCGCCGAGTGCGGTGACCTGGGGCGGCGACGGCACTTGCGACAGCCCCATGCGCGTGACCATCACCGCATTGACCAGCGTGCTCATGTCACCCAGCGTGCCATCCCAGTGAAACGGCGCGCGTTCCAATACGCCGCCTTCGAGCGGCATGGTGCGCCGTAAACCTTCCGGGAAACGCCAGACATGGCCGTCGTCCCCCCCTTCGGGATGGCACGACGCGCAGGCGATGCCGATGCCGCTGTTCATATGAAACATCAGGTGCCCGGTGTCCGCGTGCGATTCCTCACTCAAGCGAATACTCGTGCCGTCCTCGAACGTCAGCGAGGCTGGCTGCCGCGATTGCACGATGTATTTCCCCACCGCCGAGAAGGCGACGGCCACCGGCTGACCCGAGACTTTGACGGACGTGACGGGCACATCGGCGCGGGGCGCTTGCGCAGCGAGATCCCACGCACTCAACCAGAGCGTGGCCGTTGGATCGAAAGCATTCGGCCCGGGCGAGAAGGTGACGCCTTGGCTCGAGAACAGCAAGTCTGTCATGTGATCGTCCAGGGCGATGGCTGCCATCCGGGTGCCCTGCGCGTCGAACGCCACGTCCAACGGGCCCGCGCCGGGAAGAAAAGAGGAGTGAAACGTCATCGGCGAGTGTGCAGTTGCCCCTTCCGGGTCTTCGGAGAACGCGCCCGCCGCGCCCAAGCTGGCGCTCGGGCCGGTCGGGGTTTCCGGATCTACCGCGCTCAGCAAACGGCTGACCAAACCGCCGCTGCACGAGCTCCCCCCATAACCGCCGGGGCCCTCACCCACCGCGTCGTTGCTCGAAAATTGATGAGCCAGCGCCACTTGGCCGCCGGGCATCGCGAACGCGCGATAGGCCACGGTGGCGTCGCCACACGGGGACTGTGGCCGCGCGCGACGAGAAACACTGCCGTCGTCGGCGACGACCATCACTTCTGCGTTCAAGAAACGCGTGACGATCAAATCATGCTCGCGCACGATCACATCACGCAGATCCGGATCGAGCTGAACGGTGCGCTTGCGGCTCAGGGTCTGGGCTTCGAGGGTCAGCAATTGCCCCGAGCGGCAGGCCACGTATACGGAGGCGCTCTTCGCGTCGTAGGCGATGCCGCGCGGCGATGCACACACGGCAGCGCGTTCTACGACCGCAGCGCTGGCGACGTCGATCGCGACCACGGCACCGGCCCGACGAAGCGCGACGAACAGCGTCCCGTCCGGCCCTTCCGCCACGCGCCCGGGTTCGTCCCCGCGTGAGAGCGGCACGACGCGGACGACGCGCGACAAGTCGTTGGTCAAAAATACCGCGTCGCGATCGGGGTCGGCTGCGACGATGGTGCGGCCGTCGCGCGTGACGAGCAACGTGCCACCGACGACCGGCGCGCTGTGCGCTGCCTGCACCGCTTCGCCGTCGAACAATGAGCCCGACACCGCGGGCGGTGCCGGCGGGGGCGGGGGCGGGGGCGGGGGGTCAGTGGGCTCGGGTTCGGCGGGATCGATAATCACGTGGTGGCTTTCTTGAGCCGGCTCGCAGCCCAGCGACGAAAGCCCGGCAACCGCCAGTAGCACGCTACCCAATCCCCGAATTCGTATGCTCATTATTGACTCCCCGGTGTGACCACTAGTGGGTCGGGCGTGAACCGATCCCCCTGCAAGGTTTCGATCATCGCGGCGATCCGCTCCGGGACCGCGAGGTAGTTGTCGCTCGGAATGGCCAGCGACTTCTCGTACGCGGACAGCTCACTCAGACTCGACTGAGGCGTGTCCCAACTGCAGACCACGGCCAAGTTCCATTGCTGCGCGCTACTGGTGATCGGGCAGACGCGGATGCGCTCCAAAAAAGTCGTCAAGCGCTCGATGTTCGCGTTCAGCCGATCGAGGATCGGCTGGGTGCCCAGCGACCACTCCTCGACCATCGCGAGGTTGCCCAGAATGAACTCGCGGTAGCCGTTGCCGCCCGAGGCGAAGCTGCCACTGCAGGCCGGGCCGCCCGAAGAGGAGTCTTTCTGATAGAAAATCGCGCCGATGCGCGCTGGATTTGCGAGCGCTTCCGCCAACGGCACGACGTCGTTCTGGAGGTCGACCACCGTCAGATCGCCATTTCTCACCACCGCCACCCAGGCCTCCGATTTGAGTACGATGCGGAGCAGATTCCCGCCGTACTCTTCACCCGGCCAACCCATGCGCGTGGCCCAGGGCTCGGACCACGCGTAGCGCGCCTTGGCGAACAGTTCACCCCGAAGCGCGTTCGCCAGTTTTGCGCGGTCGGCATTCGTGTCGTACTGCGCGAAGTTTTCGATGACCGTGAACGCGTAACCGGGCCCCATGCCGGGGCGCTCGCTGCGAGTGAACAGCACTTGATCTCGACGTAGCTCGGCCACTTGCTCGTCGGTGGTCCAACTGAAGAACTCGCGGCGCGCGACCCAGCCGCGCGTGAACACCTGGTCCGCGAACACTGCCGTGCCAGCGACCGGCGGCGGGACGCAGTCGTTCGACGTAATCGTGATACCGACGGCGCCGCCTGTCGCAGTGGCAAAACCCGCCGCCAGAGCGCCGGCCGAGCCGAACGCAACGGGGCTCGCGCCCCCAGCTGCGCCAATGCCGGAAAACGGGTCCGGAGGATTGCCGGTGCCGAAGCAGGCGCCCACGCCGAGCACCAGACCAGTGACCGCGCCCGGCACAAAAGCGCGCTCGATCCCCTTTACCCGCGACCGGCCAGCCATCGCTACGCAGTCTACCATCGATCACCCCGGACGCACGTAAGCCGAGGTGCTAAGCCCGCGACCCCGAAACGAAAGGACTATTTCTTTGGGAGCTCGCGGCGGAACGCTGACATTTACTCGTTTTTTCACGCAAGGCGCGTTGCCCAAGGACCTGCGGCGCAAATTCCTGGAGGCCGCCAAGCTGCGCCGGTTCGAGCCGCTCAAGCCCGAAGACGAAGCGCTGGAAGCCACGGGCTGGTGCGTGATGGAGCGTCCGTTCGATCTGGAGCTCGATTCGGCCAAGATGTTTCACGACAGCTTCGTCTTGCTTGGCTTTCGCGTCGATCGCTACCGCATCCCGGGTGCCCTGCTCAAATCGCAGATCAGCGACGAAGAGCAACGCCAGCTCGCGCGCGGCAAAAAGACCAAGCTCAGCCGCAACGAGAAGCTCGAGATCAAAGACCGCGTGGTGATGCGGCTTCGGAAGAAGGTCATCCCGACCTCGAAGGCCATCGATCTGTGCTGGCACCTCGATAGCGGAGTCGTGCTGTTCTTCGGCCACTCGAAGCGCATGATCTTGGACTTCGCTGCGCTGTTCGAAAAGACGTTCGGCCTCGCGCTCTTGGAGGACAGCCCGTACGCGGCGGCCACACGCGCAGAGCTGCCCCGCGAGCTCGACCGCGCATTCAAGCAGATCGAACCAGTCAGCTTCTCCAACGGTCGCAAGCGGCTCGGGAAATCGAGCAAAGCGGAGCCAGAGCAGGAGCCGAGCGAAACGCCCGCCGATGGCGAAGAAGACTTGCTGGAGCGCGTGGAGAGCACGCGCTTCCTCGGGTCCGAGTTCCTGCTCTGGCTCTGGTTGCGGGCCGAGCTCGTCGATAAGCCGATCGCGCTGCCCGAGCTGGGCGAATTCCAAGTCTGGCTCGACAATCAGATCGTGTTGCAATCGGACATCGATCCCAACGAACGGGTGACGGTGCGCGGCGCCGCTCCATCCGGTAGCCCCGAGGCTCGTGAAGCGGTCCGCGCCCAGAAATTCCCAGTGCGAGCGCGGATCGCCATCCGCAACGACGAGCGTGATTTCGCCTGCGTGCTCGTGGCGCACCGCTTCGCCGTCTCGGGCGGAAAGATCCCCGCCGTACTCACCAAGGACACGGACGATGCATTCCAAGAGCGGATGACGCTCGTCGAACGCTTGTGCCAAAATCTCGACGGCTTGTACGCCGCTTTTCTACGAGATCGCTTGAGCGCGCTGTGGAAGGAAGCTTGGGAGCCGGCGATCGTGAGCTGGGCGGATGACCAAGCCATCCCCACGGAAGTGCTAGCGGCGTTGATGCACGGCAAGCACGCCCGGATCAAGAAAGCCAAATCGCGCTGACCGTGGCCAAAGACCGTTCCACTCTGCTCAGCTCGCCGCTGTCCATGGCGGACTTCGTGGCGCGGCTCGTGTTCTTCGCCAGCGCGCCGTTCGCGATCGTGCTTTTGGCCGAGCTATTCCCGGTGCGCGGCGCGCTGATCGACGTCGGGCTCGCGCTGTTCGTGTTCCTGCTCGGTGAAGCGCCCCGACGCGGCGCGATGCGCTATCGCCCGATCAAATTCTTGCTCAGGGAGGCGCTCGCGTTCGAGAACTACTACCGCGAACAGAAACCGCGCCGCTTCGTTTACTACGTCGCCTACCCGCTGCTCTTCCCGTACTGGCTATACAATCGCGAAGCGCGCCGTGAATTTTGGATGTTCCGCGGCTACACATTGGCCAGTTTTCTGATCCTGCTCGGGTCGCTCGGCTGGCAATTTTTCAGCTCCTGGCAGCCGCAGCTCGGCTTCCACGATTTTTTGCCGGCGGTGCTGCTGTCCTTGGCCGTCGAAACCTTGCTCGTGCTGTCGCTGCTCATGCCCATCGCGACCACGGTCGTTTGGTACCACGGCAGCTTTCGTCGTCGTCGCTTGCTGCTCATCTTGCTCGTCGGCGCGCTCTCCACCAGTTACGCCCTGAGCCGCGTACTCAATCACCGCGATCCGATCGTCTCGTACTTGACGCGCGAGCGAGTCCGCTTGCGCACGGCCGCCGCGCGCAAGAGCGCGCACCGCGCGCTCGAGAACGCAGTCGCGGTCGCCTGGCGGGATCTGGTCAAGGAAAGGAAGGTGGTGCAAGGCGACGGCAAGGTCGAAGGCAAGGCGCTCGACGACGCGCGCGCCGCGCTGGAAAGCTTCTACAAGCACGACGAAGCGTTCGCCTTCGATCTTTGGGCCAGTCCGCGCAGTCGTCCGCGCGTGCTCGTGCTCTATGCGCAGAGCCGCCGCAAGCGACCGCCGATCTGGGTCGCGCTGAAGGATGGCGGCGAAGTGCGTAAACCCGACCTACTGCCGAAAGGCGCATTTTTCGCCATGCGCGCCGCGGCCGACACGACCGATCCCGTGGGCATGGTCTGGGACGATTGACGCTCCGGAGAGGGGGCGATCGCGGGCCAGCGACGCACCTCGCACCCCCGCAGGGTTCCGCACTCGGACGCCGAAGGCTGGGACGGCCGCGGCGCGGCTCGCGACCATCAACTCAAGGATCGAGCTCGAAGCTCCCCGCGTCGATCAGCTCGGGCTTGGCCGCGGGCGACAACGGATCGGTCAAGCCCAAGCACCAATAATCGACCGCCGATCCGTCTCGTCGCACGCGCAAGCGCACGAAGTGCTTGAATCCGGGGTGATCCAAGGCGGTGAAAGCTTGCGTCTCTTCCAGCCCGAGTAGGGTCAAGAGCGCCAAAAAGGCGCCAAATACGAACGCGCCATAGAAGACGGCCACGCCGAAGGTCAGCGCTGCGAGCAACCAAATCGGCAGCGTGACGTGCGCGCTGAGCGCCAAACGCACGAACACGAACGAAGCGAAGACCGGAATGGTCGCAGTCGCCAAGCCGGCACCGAGTGACAGCGCGAACACCACGAAGCCACCTTTTCGCACGTCTCCAATCAGCGAATAGATGATCGTGGTCAGCACGGTGATCAAAATCGGCGCGGACACGATGAAACCCACCTTTTGGAACTGATGCAAACCGATGTTCATCGCCGGCAAGAACAGCGCGGCCAAGACGAGGTGCGGCAAGAACCCGGAGTTGCCGCGCATCACCTTCCACGGCACTTGCAGCAAGAGCAACTTGCTCTGGGCGACGGTCGGCCATTCCACCTCGGCGCGCAGCCGCTCGTTCCGGCGGAGCGGCGCCGGGTGCAAGAACGCACCGCCGCCGCCCGCCGTCAGGTGCAGGGCCGCACCGTGCTCGATGCGCTCGTAGTGGTGCACGTCGCCCGAGAGCAAGAAGTGCCGCTTGGTCTCGAGATCGAGATTCAGTGCCTCGACCATCGCGGTGCCCGTGGGGCTGGGCGCGCCGAAAGCAAACAGCGGGTCGGGCAGGAGCACCAGCTGGCTCACGTCCGGACAGCGCGCGCGCCAAGCTTCGAAGAAACGCACCTGACGCGAGTCGAGGTTGCGCAGCTGCCGGTCCACGGCCGCCAAGTGCAGGCGCGACGTGAGCGGCAAGGCAAAGTAGCTGGCACTTTGCACGGGCTGATAGCCGGTCAGGGCCAACGCCTTGGGCTTTTCGATCGTCCCGCCGCGCACGAACTGGCGCGCCCACTCCGCGTAACGCTCGATCATGCGCTGGGAGATGCCGACCACACTCGGGCGCGCGACGCCCTCTTCGTCGTCGGCCGTACGCCGAAACATACGCGCAAAACCGTCGAGGCCGTCGTACCAATCGTGGTTGCCGGGGATCCCGAGCAGTACGCGCGCGGGGCCTGGGGGCAAGGCTTCGAGCACCTGATTGAATGGGACGATCACGCGGTTGGTGATTTCCTGGGCCGTCGCCACCGGATACGCCGTGTCGCCGCCGAAGAGCAGGATCTCGCCGCGTGGCGCGTTCAAGAACGAGCCCTCGCGAGCGGGATCGGGCAACTCGTAGTCGGCGAATACCAGCCGCGCGACCGCGCGACTGACGGCGACGTCGTCGCCCGTGTCGGCCACGAAATCGAGCCAGAGGTCGCGATCGAGCGCGTCGACCAGGCAGTCCTCGGGCGAGTTCGAACCGAGCAACTGCGCCACCCGCGCCTTCAGCTCGAGCGGATCATCGGCCGTCATCCAATCGCGAGAGTCGACATTCTCGGTGGCAATCGCGACCGATGCGAAGTGACGCAAGTGACCCCAGAACGAGGCCACACCAAACCAAACCACCCCGCGCGGTTTCTCAGCGCCGCGCACGAAGCGCCAACGGGGCGCAAGGTTCGGACGCTCGGGTCGAAACGGTTGGGGCACGAGGACGCGCAGTAAAACACGAACTTCGCTCCATGCGGGGGCCAGCCCCCTGCCCCCGCGGGCGAGTGCGCTTGTTTCGCGTGTTTCAGGCGGCCGGAGTTCGACTTTCCAGCATCCTTGATAACTTTTGTCCGAACCGCCCGACAAATCGCAACTCGAGGTAGCGCTTAGCCGGTAGCGAAGGCGAAACGACGCGGCTACACTCGCGCGCATGAATCGTCGGTATATTTCGAGCGGTACGAAATACGAGCCCGTGATCGGCTATTCGCGCGCCGTGCGCGTGGGCAATACGATTCACGTGTCGGGGACGACCGCAACCAAAGAAGACGGCACGATCGCAGCCCCCGGCGATGCTGGCTTGCAGGCCGCGCAAGCCCTGCGCAACATTGCCTGGGCACTCGAACGCGCTGGAGCGCGTATCGAGCACGTGGTCCGGACGCGCATCTACGTGACCAACATCGAGGATTGGGAGAAGGTCGGCCGCGCCCACGGAGAGTTCTTCCACGACGTTCGCCCCGCTACGACTCTCGTCGAAGTGCGACGCCTCGTCGATCCGGCGATGTTGGTCGAGATCGAAGCCGAAGCCCTGATCGACGGCTGAGCCCAGCGCGAGTTTCGCGACCCAGGCACTCGGCCCGACGAGCAACGAGCACGAATAGCGAGCGGGCTCGGCGCGGACTTACCTCAAGAAACGCGAACACGCGTGCGTGCGCGACAGATACGCTGCGGCAGCTCGGGTCGGCCAGAGCCATTCCCCGAAAAGCCACACTGATGAAGAATATTGCCAAGGCATTGGGTTTTCTGACGGTCGTTCTCTGCCCGCAGCTGTGCTTAGCCGTGGGTAGCGCGGAGCTGTACAAATCGACGGCCTATAGCTATGGTCGATTCGAGGCGCGCCTGCGGTTTGCGCCGGGCGACGGCATCGTCAGCTCGTTTTTTCTCTGGAAAGACGGTTCGGAACAAACCGGCGCGTTCTGGAACGAGCTGGATTTCGAGAAAGTCGGCGCAACGTGCGCCATTCAATCGAACCCCATCTACGGGAACCCCAGCGCCAACCACGTCCAGAAGCACACGCTGACAGCGGACCTTTGCGGGACGTATCACACGTACGCTTACGAGTGGACGCCCGACTACATTGCTTGGCTGGTCGATGGCACGGAGATTCGCCACGAGACGGGCGCGGTCCCGCAGGCCTACGCACAGAACGCCAGTGCCGGCATGCAGTTCCATTTCAATGTCTGGCCCGGTGACGCGAGCTTCGGCGGCAACTTCAACCCGTCCATCCTGCCCGTGCATGAGTACATCGACTGGGTCCAGTACTCGGCCTACAGCGCCGGCACGTTCACGCTCTCCTGGCGCGAGGATTTCGATGGCGCGACCTTGCCGGAAGGCTGGCTCGCGGGCGACTGGGCCTCGCCCAAGAACGTCTCGACTCATTCGCCGCAGAACGTCAATTTCCTGCAGGGCTTCGCCGTGCTCTCCATCACGGCTGACAACGCGCTGGGCCCTGCGGGCGCCATGCCGGGCGGTAGTGGAGGAACGACCGGCGCGGCGGGTTCCGGTTCGAGCGGCGCACCGGGCGCGAGTGGCTCACCAGGCACGAGCGGTAGCCCGGCCACGGCGGGCAATACCGGCGTGGCTGGCAATCAAGCAACGGCGGGCAGCACCGGCGCGAGTGGCGGTGCGCCCGGTGCGGGCGGCTCACCCAACCAGCCAGCGGCGGGCAGCCTCGGCGTATCGGGCGCGACGAATAGTTCTTCGGGAGCAGGTCCGTCGAACGCGGCCGGTGTGCCCGGTACTGCAGGCTCGTCGAGCCCGGCCGCATCCACGGATTCGGGGAGCAGCTGCAGCTTCAGTCCTTCGACCACCACGGGCCGGCTCTGGTGGGCAATCGGCATCGCAGGGGCGGCGCTCCTACACCGACGAGGTCGCCGAGTTCGCGTTTCTTGAGGAAAGACTCAGGAGCGAGGGCGCGCCCCCGTCCGCTCGCTTCCGAATCTGAATCCCCCCAAGCCCGACCATGACCCGCTCCGTTCGCTCGTCGCTTCCGCGCAAGCTCGGCCTTGCACTCATTGGATCGCTGCTCGTCTCGGCGTCCGTCGCCTGCGATGCCGCGGAGACCAGCACGTCGAGCGCAGGCGCTCCCGCGGTGGCAACGGCGGGAACGGCCGGCATTGGCGAGGGCGGCGGACTCGGCGGCGCGAGCGGCGCGAGCGGCGGCAGCAATACGAGCGGTTCGAGTGGCCTCGCGGGCTTCAGCTATCCGGCCCCCGTAGCTCCGTGGCAACCGAGCCAAGCCTGTGTCGACCAGGTCGCCCAAGTTCTGGGGGGCATGACGCTCCGACAGAAAGCGGGCCAAATGGTTCAAGCCGATTCGGCGGGGATCACGGCCGCGGACGTCGCGACCTATCAGTTCGGATCGGTGTTCAGCGGTGGCAGCTCGGATCCGCCGACGGACGACGCGCCGCAAACCTGGCGCTCTTTCGTGGAGAGTTTCGAAGCCCAGGCGAGCAGTACCGGTATCCCGCTCATCTACGGCATCGATGCCGTGCACGGCAACAACAACGTCAGCGACGCGGTGGTGTTTCCGCACAGCATCGGCCTGGGCGCGACGCGGGACCCCGCGCTGGTGACCGAGATTGCGCACATTACCGCGCTCGAAATGCACGGCACCAGCATCGATTGGACGTTTGCGCCTGCCATTTCACCGGCCCAAAACGAACGTTGGGGCCGCACGCTCGAGAGCTACTCCGAACAGCCAGCGCTGGCCGCGGAAATGGCCGTGGCCGCGCTCAAAGGCCTGCAAGGCGAATCACTGAGGGGCCCGGACTCGGTCGTCGGCTGCGCCAAACACTTTGCGGGTGACGGCGCCACGCAGAACGGCGTCGATCAAGCCGACACGGTGCTCGACGAGGCCGAGTTCCGCAGGCTCGGCGTCGAAGTGTACCAACCCCTGATCAACGCTGGCGTCGGCAGCATCATGGTTTCGTACAGCAGCTACAACGGCGTCAAGATGACCGGCAACCGCCATTGGCTGACGGACGTGCTCAAGGGTGAGATGGGCTTTCGCGGCATCGTCGGCTCGGACTGGGCCGCGTCCAGCAAGTTGCCCGGCGACGCGGCGACCCAAATCGCGACGGCGGTCAACGCGGGGATCGACATGCTGATGGAGCCGTATGTGCCGGGGCAAGACGTCGATCTGCTGGAAGCAGCGCCCGCCGCGAGCGGTTCGGCGCACATCGAGCTGTCACGCATCGACGATGCGGTGACCCGCATCCTCACCATCAAGTGCGAGCACGGCATGCTCGCGCCGGGCTATGATCCCAGCGCGGACTCGGCGTTGCTCTCCCAGATCGGCTCCGAGGCGCACCGCGATGTCGCCCGCCGAGCCGTGCGAGAGTCGGCGGTGCTCCTACGCAACGAAGGCAAAGTGCTGCCCATTCCGGAGAGCGCAGCGGTTCACGTGACCGGCTCGGGCGCAGACTCCTTGGCGCGACAGTGCGGCGGCTGGACCGTCGATTGGCAAGGTCTCGGAACGAACACCACTACGGCCGGAGTCACGACGGGCACCACCTTCTTGCAGGGCGTTCAGGCGATCGCGGGCAGCGCGAATGTCACGTATTCCGCCGATGGCAGCGGAATTCCGAGCACCGCGAAGTACGTGATCGTGGTCTTGAGCGAAGCGCCCTATGCCGAAGGCAAGGGCGACTCGTCCGATCTCGATCTGGCCAGCAGAACTCCCGACCTGCCGCTGCTGCAAGCCGCTCGCGCGTCGGGGCTCCCGGTCGTGGCCGTGCTGATGAGCGGGCGGCCCCTGATCATCACGCCGTACCTCGATCTGGCCGATGCCTGGGTCGCGGCCTGGCTGCCGGGCACCGAGGCCAACGCCTTGGCCGACGTGCTCTTCGGGCGCTACGCGCCAACGGCAAAGCTCGGCCATTCTTGGCCAAAGACGATGGACCAAATCCCGATCAACGTCGGCGACGCGGACTACGAGAGCGATCCGCCTCTTTTCCCATTCGGCTTCGGCCTCAGCTACTGACGTCGTACTCTGCCCTGCGCACGGAATGAGCGCGCGGCCGCCTACTTCTGGCACACGCGTACGTAGTCAATCACGAACTTCTGAGGAAAAACCGTAGTTGCGTCGGGATTGCCCGGCCAGTCGCCGCCGACCGCCAAGTTCAAGATGATGAAGAACGGGTGGTCGTAGACCCAAGTCTTGCCGTCGATGTCGGCCGGAGTCTTGGTCGAATACAGGGTGTCATCCACGTACCAGCGGATGGCATTGGTCTCCCACTCGATGGCGAAGATGTGGAAGTCGTCCGAGAATTTGCCGCCCCCGGGCAGGGTGTATTGGGCAGTGGGGCCCGCGGCTCCCGAATAGCCCGGGCCATGCATGGTGCCATGAGCGATCGCGGGCTCCCGCCCGAGGTTTTCCATGATGTCGATCTCACCAGTGTTGGGCCAGGAGTTGCCACCCAACATCCAGAACGCGGGCCACATACCTTGGCCGTAAGGCAGCTTCATGCGGCCTTCGAAGCGCCCGCGAGTGAAGGTCTTCTTGCCTTCGGTCTTGAGCCGCGCCGAAGTGTACTGCTTACCCTCGCGAGCCTCTTTGCGCGCTTCAATCACCAAGTTGCCGTTGCCGTCGAGCGTCGCGTTGGTGGTGCCAGTGGTGTAATCCTGAAGCTCGCCGTTGTACCAATTGGGCCCTGAATCGTACGCCCAGTTGCTGGCATCCGCGGCAGTGCCGGAGGCTCCGTCGAAGTTGTCGCCCCAAACGAGCTTCCACGTCGAATCCGGGCACTTCGCGGAAGTAGTGGCTCCCCCGCTGCCAGCGGCGCCGCTCGGCGCGCCCGCGCTACTCTGGCCGCCAGCGATACCCGACGCACCGCCCGCGCTCCGGCCGCCGTTCGCGGCAGGCGAACCGGCTGTTTGCGCCCCAGCTGCGCCCACACTCGCGCCACCGCTGGCCATGGAGCCGCCCGTGGCCGGTTGGTCCCGCGCGCCCGCGTTGCCGCTCGCGCCGCTGGCGCTGGCTCCGCCCGCAGCTGACTGAGCGCCTGCGCTCGAGCCGCCGCTGGCGCTGAGGCCGCCACCAGCCGACGGCGTATTCGAGCCCGCCCCCCCGCCTGCGTCAGAACTCGCCGACTGACAAGCAAGGGTAAGAGCCGAAACGAACACGAACGAGAAGTGAGGCGTGTATTGCGGCATCGGAGCACCCATTACGTAGCATAGGTTCGCGCGCAGATCGGTGATGGACTTGAGTACCAACCAGAGACGGCAACAACGATCTCGCCGATTCCCAAGCTAGTGAAGGATTCTAGCCGCAACAGGTGGTCAGCCGTGTCCGGCTCCCGCGCGACGCGCCGAGAACACGGTGTGCTCGGTGGTGCGCGGCAGGATCGACGTGCTTCGTGCTACCCGAAGGACTGCGAGCGCCCCTTCCCGGTGAGTGCTCGCGAGTGACGACGCGGCCCCTAGGTGTGAACGCCCGGGGCTTCTTGGCCGGTTTCGTTCACGTATTCGGAGTAACCGCCGCCATATTTACGAACGCCGTCGGGGCTGACCTCGAGCACTCGATTGGAAAGCGCCTTGAGGAAGTGGCGATCGTGGGAGACGAACAGCATCGTGCCTTCGTAGCCGGCGAGCGCTTCGATCAACATCTCTTTGGTGCCGATATCGAGATGATTGGTGGGCTCATCGAGCACCAGAAAATTCGGCGGATCGTAGAGCATCTGCGCGAGCACGAGGCGTGCTTTTTCACCACCGGACAAGATCCGGCAGGGCTTCTCGATGTCGTCACCAGAGAAGCCGAACACGCCACCGAGCGTGCGGAGTGATCCGATGGACGCGTGCGGGAATTTGCCGACCAAGGTCTCCCAGACCGTGTCGTCGGGCTTGAGCACTTCCATCGAGTGCTGGGCGAAGTAGCCCATTTTGACGCTGTTACCGACCGTGACTCGACCCGCGTCGGCTTCGGTCGCGCCCGCGATCAACTTCAAGAGCGTGGACTTGCCCGCGCCGTTTACGCCCATCACGCACCAACGCTCGGTGCGCCGGATCAGCAGATCGAGCCCGGTGTAGATGACGCGCTTGCCGTAGCCCTTCTTCACGGCATCCAGGCTGGCTACGTCGTCACCCGAACGGGGTGCTTTTTGGAAATCGAAGCTGAGCTTTTCACGGCGGCGCGGCGGCTCCACTCGCTCGATCTTGTCGATCTTCTTCACGCGCGACTGCACTTGCGCGGCGTGGCTGGCCCGCGCCTTGAAGCGCGCGATGAACGCTTCTTCTTTGGCGAGCATCGCTTGCTGGCGCTCGAAAGCGCTTTCGGCTTGCAAATCCAGCATCGCGCGCTGCTTCTGATAGAACTCGTAATCGCCCGTGAAGCTGGTCAATTCGCCGGCTTCGATCTCCACGATCTTGGTCACGATGCGATTCATGAATTCGCGATCGTGAGAGGTCATGATCAGCGCGCCTTCGAACGACTTCAGGAAGCTCTCCAGCCATAGGATCGACTCGAGATCCAAATGGTTGGTCGGCTCGTCGAGCAGCATCGCGTCCGGGCGCATGAGCAGAATGCGAGCGAGGGCCACGCGCATCTTCCAACCGCCGGACAGGGTGCCAACGTCGGCGTCCATCGTTTCCTGGGCGAAGCCGAGACCGGCCAAGATCTCACGCGCCTTGGCGTCCAAGGCATAACCGCCGAGCTCCTCGAAGCGGCCCTGCACTTCCCCGAACTCTTCGATCAACGCTTCCATCTGATCGAACAGCGCTGGGTCCGCGAGTTTCAACTCCAACTCGCGCAAGCGCGCAGCCACCGACGACACTGGGCCCGCGCCATCGAGCGTGGCGGCGACCACGCTTTGCCCGCTCATCTCGCCCACGTCCTGGCTGAAGTAGCCGATGGTCGTGCCGCGATCGATGGCGACTTGGCCGTTGTCCGGCGCCTCTTCTTTGACGATCAAGCGAAAGATGGTCGACTTGCCGGAACCGTTGGGCCCCACGAGGCCGACTTTGTCGCCTTTGAATACGGCGCACGAAGCGTCCATGAACAAAACGCGACGACCATGCTGCTTGGTGACTGAATCGAGCCGGATCACGGCGGGCGCACTAGCATGAGAATTGCCAGGACGCGGGCAAAAACGCTGATCTCAGCCAATTTTGCGGGTCTCGGCTCCCTCACGGCTCGCGGCGCGGGTCAGCTCCCCAGCTGGATTGTTCGCTGTCGGGGCCCACGGCCCTCGATCGCAGATGCGACCGAGGGCGAAGCATGCCCGCGTCGTCAACGCGCGACAATCGCGAGGGCTCGAAGCTCAGTTCTCCTTCAGGGGAATTGGTGGCAGTAGACGAGCGAGTAGCCCAGATGATTGCACGGGCAAAAGCCGTACAGGCTGTACGTGTAAGTCGAGTTGCCGCCGGTCAGGGTAAAGCTCTGTACGTTGCGCGGCGGGATGACGACGTTCCACATCTCCTGGGTGACGGTGCCGCGGATCCATTTGCCGAGTGAGGCGCCGGAGTTCACGAAGTCACCTTCGAACTGGTGATACATGTAGTTTGCCCCGGCGACGGCTCTGAGTTCCTGCCAAGAATAGTTGGTGCCAAACTGTGGCGTCTCCGTGAAACCGTTCGTGCATCTGAACGGCCCGTAGTTGTTGTAGTACCCGGTCTTGAACCACTGCGCGGCCCAGCTGTCGTGGTTCAAGTCGGGGCCACACACGACTTGCGCGGAGCTGATCTGCGAAACGCTCGCTTCTGGCCCCCGCGCCGCGGATTTTTCAGCTTCGCCGGCTCGCAACTCGATGGCCGGTGATACGTTTGGCGGCGCGCTCACGATCTTCGTAATCGGCACCTTGGGGTCTGCCGCCGCGATGCGCGCCAAGTCGACCAACGCGCGCGCGTCCGCCTCTCGGATTGCCTGCGGCACGACCGCCTGCGGTCTCAAGATCTGATACAGCTCTGTCAGCGATTTTCCATCGATCTGTGAGCCCGCAAACCACGAAGCATCTTTCTCCAAACGCATTTCGCGGCAGCCGCGGATGCCATAGCCGAAATCGTAGAATTCGACGCGGTGGTCGGTGCCTTCTCCAATCGTTGCCAGTAGTGCGCCGTTAACGTAGTCGGTCTTCCCTGCCTCCCCAGGTATCGTGCCTTTATCGCCGTCCCCACTGCTGCAGCCCGCGACCGTTGCGCTGGCGATCAGCATGGCCAGCGCGAGCCCCGCGCGCTGGATCGGTCCCTGAGCCTCGAATCCCCAATTCATTTTCGCAATCATCCCGTTGCTCCTCTCTGCACCCCCGACGCGAATGTCGGCTTTCCGCAGCAGTACAACAATCGACGTTGCGAGACCACAATTCATCTGCGTTTCGTGTGACACGCAAAGTGAACGCACGCGTCACGCGAACGCGCGCGATACCGTCACGCACGCGCGTGATTGGCAGACGCCGTGCAGCTGGCGCTCGCTCGCGATTCGCGTTTCTTGAATCGGCATGACAAACTTCGCAAGCGAGCGACAGTGCAGACTAGCCGGATCTCAAACCGCACCGGTCGCGATCACTACGGCAATCACTCCGTGTGCGTGATGATCGGAAAAACATCGCGCCCAGCGTGATCGGCGGCGTCTTGCCGGTCAGCGGTCAGGGCTCGAACGGCGCGCTCGGCGCCGCGGACATCGATTCGGCCACGGGCGCCGCCGTTCCGAGCGGCGACATCTCGCGCACCGATAGCACGTCGCGACGGCACGCACCCTGGGCGTCGGGCTCGGCATTTCGAGCGAGCTGCTGGCCAACGACTTCGTCGCGGGCTCGGGCGGGAAAGTGGTCAACGCGCCGCTGAACGGCGTCACGCGCTGAGTGACCAGCCCCTCAGCTGTGCCCTTGATCGGTCCGGCATTGCTCTTGGAACCGACTACACGGGCGGTTCTTCGGCGACATTTACGTCTGCGACATTCACGTCTGCAATGAACTCGGCTACGCGACCCCACAGTTCCAAGAACTGCTCGTGCCCGAACGGGGAATAGCTCGGGATCCAATCGCCGGTGGCAGCGGCCTGACTCGACAAACCATACTGGCCGACGACATCGAGATGGTCGGCCTCTGCGAAATACAGCACCTGACCCCAGACTTGAGACAGGGTCGGAACCAAGCCGTCGCTGTCGGCGCGCACCGGCAAGGGAGACCCGCCCTGAGCGAGCTGCGTCGCCTGTAGCCCAGAAAGCGGCGGAGCCCCGAGCTCATCACGACGCGCCACGCGATACAGAAATGCGTACACCGGGAACATCAACTGGGCGTACAAATCGCGGAGTGACCGCCAGGCATTGCGAAAGTTGGGCTGCGTCGCGCGCGCCACGACCGAAGCGTACGCCAGCTTGGGATCGGCGGTGCAGGCGTTGAGCAGATCACAGCCGGCGGGCGTGAGTTGGAAAAGCAGGGACTGATCCTTGACGACTGCCTTGAGGAACGTGGCAAGTTCTAGAATTCGCGGCTCTGACAGGTCGCTCAGCAGTTTGTCGTACAATTCGTCGAACGCCCCACGCCGCTTGCGAAACGGATCGCGAGCACGAACGACCAAATAGCCGAGCCGTAGCAGCAACTTCAGCGGTACGCGCCCGCGCTCCAACATGAAGATCAGGTAGCGGCCCACCGTGCGGATCAAGAGGCGGCCCACCGGGCGCGTAAAATAGGTCGCCACGGGCGTTCCGTAGTGAGGCGTGCAGACCGTGACCAGGGTTTTCACGCGGTCGTATGCCTCGAACTCGACCTTCGAGGGCAGAGACGCAGTCGGGGCAATCGCGAGCCGCGCGTCGAGCCCGCCGGTGGAGTGCCCGATCAGATGGATCGGGCCTTCGTCTTGGCTCGCTACGGCGGCCAGAGTCTCGAGTACGAGCGCGGCCCGCCAGCGAATCGATGCCATGGGCAGTGTCGGTACTTCGGTAACCGTGACCTTCAGGCCGAGGCGCTCGAAGCTGCTCTCGATCGCCTCGCGCACGCCGCTGAAGTAGCTCAGTTCCCCGAACTTCCCGAAGCCGAAGAAGCCGGGGATCAGCAGCACATGGTGCGTGGGAGTAGCCAAGAGCGGAGCAGCATACCTCTACAACTGCAGGCGGGCGTGCGCTTCCGGATCGTACTCGCTGGGATCGACCTTTTGGCCCTTCAGGTAGGCCTTGGCGGCTTCGAACGCGTGTTTGATGCCGTGCGCTCCGGCATTGTCCCAATATTCCGCGTCGAATGGCGTGAAACGCAACAGCACGAGTTCGGGATCCTGTTGACCGTCGAACCAGATGCGGTACGGCTCTTTCCAAATTTGGTCGACCTTGGCGCGATCGCTCACGAGCTCGAAGTGCCCGTTCATGGTCACGAACTGGCGTGAGTTTTGAAGCGACACCATGGCTCGCGAATCGCCTCGAATCTCCAGCACCTTCGTCGAGTCGATGTTGGTGATGAACCAGAGCGTGCCCTCGGCATCCACGTCCGCCACCGCCATGGGTCTGCCGTGCAGCTCTCCGGTTTTGCCGCGCGTGATCACGGTCGCGGTCTCGAACTCGTGCAAGAGTTCGAAGAAGTGTTCTTCTGGGCGCGGGGCGGGACCGGCCGAGGCGATATTGGCAGGTACTTGGTTCATACCGCCGAATGTGCAACTGGCGTGCCTCGCAAACGTGAGCCGAAGAAGGGCCGCAAAAGTGCACGACGACGCGGGGCGCGCCGTGCGGCGTCGCCCCACCGTGGCAATTTCGCTCAGGGTTTGACGACCACCACGGGCTGGCCCGGAGCGATCGGCTTGCCCTCACCGGCGACTACCTCGACCACCACCCCGTCGACCGGGGACTCGATGGCGATCTCCATCTTCATCGATTCGACGATCGCCAAGACCTCGCCTTTGGCGACGCGCTGGCCTGCCTTGACCAGCACCTTCCAGATGCTGCCGGGCACGCCGCTCTCCACGATCTGTGCGCCTTCCCAGCCCGCGCGGCCGCTCTCCGAACCAGACGCTTCGGCCTGCTCGACGCTGAAGTTGAGCTGGCCCGAATCCACCCAGCGCTGCCGCTCTTCGGCAAATGCTGCGCGCTGGGTGGTTCGGAACGAGGCAATCGAATCTGCCTCCTGTGCCAGGAAGCGCCGATAGTCGGCCAAGCGGAAACGCTGTTCTTCTATCTTCAGCTCGAGCCGCCCGTGCGGGACCGCCTCGCGCATCTCCAAGAGCTCTTTGGCTTCCACTGGATAAAAGCGAATTTGATCGAAGAAGCGCAGTAGCCAGGGCGTCTTGGCTTGAAAATGCTTGGTCGCCTTGAAACGGTTGTAGACCTGCACGGTGCGCCCGACGAACTGGTAGCCGCCCGGGCCCTCCATGCCGTAAATGCACATGTATGCGCCGCCGATGCCGACGGCGTTCTCCGGAGTCCAGGTGCGCGCCGGGTTGTACTTGGTGGTGACCAAGCGGTGCCTCGGATCGAGGGGCGTGGCCACCGGAGCGCCCAGGTACACGTCACCGAGCCCGAGCACCAGGTAGCGCGCGCCGAAGACGATCTCCTTCACGGCTTGCACGTCGGGCAAGCCATTGATTCGGCGAATGAACTCGATGTTGCTCGGCGTCCAGGGGGCGTCCTTTCGGACAATCTGGGTATACTTCTCGATCGCGAGGCGCGTCTGCGGGTCGTCCCAAGACAACGGCATGTGCACGATGCGCGTTGGGACGTCGATGGCATCGACCGAGGGTAGCTCGGTCTCAGCGCGCGAGAGCACGTCCAGCAAGCGAGAGAAGCCGAGTTTTTGGCTGTCGAAGTGGATCTGCAGTGAGCGGATGCCGGGCGTGAGATCGACGATGCCGGGCAGCTTTTCCTGGCGCAGCCATTCCATCAACGCATGCACGCGGAAGCGCAGCTCCAGATCCAGCACGGCCTCGCCGTACTCGACGAGCAAGAACTCATCCCCGGCAGGGCGATACACCACGCGCGGCGCTTCGCCGCGCGCGGGCAAGCGCCGCAGCACGGCGTCCGTGACCGACACTGCCGAGAGCGTGGCCGTTGCGGGCGCTTTGCGATCGGCGATTCTTCGCTCTTGCTCGGAGAGCGCGAGTTCGGCGGCGGCGCGCGCAATCGGGATGAAGCGCACGCGGTTGCCCGGCCGCAGTTGACCCACCTTCCACAGCTCGGCGCGCACGATCGTCGCCGGGCACACGAAGCCGCCCAAACTCGGCCCGTCCGGACCGAGGATGATCGGCATGTCACCGGTGAAGTCGATGGTGCCGAACGCGTACGCGTTGTCGTGAATGTTCGACGGATGTAGCCCGGCTTCACCGCCGTCCGAACGAGCCCACTCGGGCTGCGGCCCGATCAGCCGAATCCCGGTGCGCGCCGAGTTGTAGTGAACTTCGAAATCACTGCTGAAAAAGCGCTCGATATCGGCCGGTGTGAAGAAATCGGGAGCGCCATGGGGCCCGTACAGCACGCCGATTTGCCAGCTGTCGGTCAGCTCGGGTTGCAGCTGCTCGTCGAGCGCCTTGGGTTCGGCGTCGCTGTTGCCGGACGGAAGCAGCCTGAGCACATCACCCTTGCGCAGCGCACGCCCTGCGTGTCCTCCAAAGCCACCCAGCGTGAAGGTGGAGCGGCTGCCCAGATACTCCGGCACGTCGAAGCCGTGTTGCACGGCTAGGTACGCGCGACAGCCGGCACCACGAATGTTGCCGAGCTTCAGCACCTGACCCGCACGCACGGCAACCGGCTGGAAGTACGGCACCGGTTCACCATCGAGATCGGCTTCCATTCGCGCACCAGCCAGCGCTATCAGCGTGTCGGTCGCGAAGCGCAAGCTGGGGCCGGTGATGGTCAGCTCGAGCGCTGGCGCGCCGGGCAAGTTGCCCAACACGCGATTGGCGAGCCGGAACCCGAGATCATCGATCGGACCCGAAGGCGGAATGCCGACGTCCCAATAACCGAGGCGCCCCGGATAGTCGTGAATGGTGCTGAGCGTGCCCGGGGTCAAGACCTCGACGGTCGCGCTGGAATAGGCGAGCGTGCCCAAGTAGGCGGTGGTGGTCTTCCCCTCACGGAAGACGGGTGTGCTCAAAATGTACGATAGATAGGCGAGGTTCGTCTCGGTGCCAGCCAAGCGAGTGCGAGCCAGCGCGTCGGTCAATTTTTGAATCGCCTGCTCGCGGTCGTCCGCGAAGGCCATCACTTTGGCGATCATGGGATCGTAAAAGCCGCTGATCTCGCTGCCGCGTTCGACGAAGGAATCGACGCGCACGCCTTCCGGGAACGAAACCTCGGTCAACACCCCAGGGCTCGGTTTGAAGCCGCGCGCGGGATCTTCCGCGTACACGCGAACTTCGATCGCGTGACCACGAGCTTCGGGCGGGTGCTCGAGTGATAGGGGTTCACCGGCAGCGAGTCGAATCATCCACTCCACGAGATCGACGCCAGTCACCAACTCGGTCACGCCGTGTTCGACCTGGAGCCGCGTGTTCACCTCCAAGAAGTAGAACTCTTCGCGGTCGTCGTCGTACACGAACTCGACCGTGCCCGCGGAGCGATAGTTGACGGACGCGCCGATGTGCACCGCAGAAGCCAGTAGGGCTTTGCGCACCTCTGGACGAAGCCGCGGCGCAGGTGTTTCTTCGACGACCTTTTGATGTCGACGCTGCGCCGAGCAGTCACGCTCACCGAGCGCCACGACGCGCCCTTGGCCGTCGCCGAAGAGCTGTACTTCGATGTGACGCGCACGCTCGACGAAGCGCTCGAGGAACACCCCGCCCTCGCCGAAGTTCTTCTGCGCGAGCGAGCGCACGGACTCGAAAATCTCGCGGATTTTGGCGGCATCGCGGCACACCTGCATGCCGATGCCACCGCCGCCCGCGGTGCTCTTCAGCATCACGGGATAGCCAATCCCCTCGGCCGCAGCGACGGCCGCGTCGGCGTCGGGCAAGAGCGGCGTGCCGGATAGGAGCGGCACCCCCAAGCCCTGCACCAGTTCGCGCGCCGTGTGCTTCACGCCGAAGCGTCGCATCTGCTCGGGCGTGGGGCCGACGAACGCGATCCCATGAGCCTCGACGGCTTCGGCAAAGTCTGCGTTCTCGCTCAGGAACCCGTAGCCCGGAAAGATCGCTTTGGCGCCCGTGCTGAGCGCCGCATTCAGAATCGCGTCGCGGTTCAGGTAGCTCGCGGAGGCCGCTGCCGGACCCACGCAAACGCTCTCGTCGGCTTCCAGTACGTGCAACGAATTTCGATCGGCTTCGGAGTAAATGGCAACCGAACCGACGCCCAGCCTCTTCAACGTGCGAATGACACGACAGGCGATCTCGCCACGATTGGCGATCAGAACTTTTTCGAACATGACATTTTCCTCCTTCGAGGATCTCGGAGCGGCCGTGCTGAGTCAGCGCGCAGCGGCAACGGCAACGGCGCCGGGTGAAAGCTCCGCTGGCCTACGCCGACCAGACGAGGAGTCGGACCGGGGTCGGGTTGTAACCGTTGCAGGGATTGTTCAGCTGAGGGCAATTTGAGATCAGCACGATAACATCGCTTTCCGCCCGCATCTCCACGTAGCGGCCGGGCGCCGAAATCCCGTCGTCGAAGTGCAATTCGCCCTCGGGGCTGACCGGTACGTTCATGAAAAAATTGATGTTCGCGGTCAGGTCCCGGAGCGAAAGCTCCGGGCGGCGTTCCTGGATCTCGAGCAGGAAATTATCGCGACAGCTGTGCATGTATTTTTTGTCGAGCGCGTACCTGACCTGATTCGACTCAGCGGCGCAGGCTCCGCCGACAGTGTCGTGACGACCGCACGTGTCTGCCGTGATTCGGAGCATGACCCTGCCCTCGGTCGACATCAAAGGCGAGCCACTGCTCAGGTAGATGCCACCCTGGCTACGAATCGTGTCGACCGCGCTGTAGCGTTCGGTCGGATCGGCCGCGTCGTAGAACAAGGTATCGACGGCCTGATTGCCTTCCAAATCGACGATCCGGAACGTTTCCCCACGTTTGATGATGTGACTAAAGCCGAGCCCCGACCCGAGTACGGTGTCGAAGATGGCTTGCTTCGGATCCAGTGAGCTTTCGGAGAGTGCCATGAGGAAATCCGTTCAGAGAAAATAAGCTTCGGTCAGCGCGAAGCCGCGTTCGTTCTCGGGGCACGAAACGCGACAGAGATCGTCGAGCGCAACCGGACCAGCTGCGCGCACGCCGAGATGAATTGGCTTGACGCGGTAGACCGAGGCGGGATCGAGCGGGTGTGGAGTATTCGAGAGCAGGACCAGCGTGTTCATTTCCGAGCGGAGCTCGACGAAGGCGCCCGGCTTCGAGTTGCCGGGAACCCAACTCAGCTTGCCTTCGGCGTCGGGCGCGACCTTCACGAAGAAGTTCAGATTGGGCCCGAAGTCGCGTTTGCCGAGACCATACTTGGCGAGTTCGACCAGTAAGTTATCGCGGCTGTTTCGGTGCCAGTCGTTGCGCAGCGCTTGGTAGTCACCGGGGCCATACTTCTTCAGACTGGCGGCAGAGTCTTCGAGGCCCGTGATCGTATCGTGCCAGCCACAGCCGTCAGCGATCACCGAACACAGGATGCGCCCCATGTCGGAATACAGCACATTGCCGGCCGTGATTCGCGCGATGTGCTGAGCTTTCAGCGTATCGGGCATGTTGTAACGTTCGAGCGGACGGTCCGCGTTGAACAGCAGCGCAGCAACGGCTCCGCCGCCCTCCACGTCGGTCAAACGCAGCACTTGGCCGCGCTTGAGCACCCGCGACCACATCTGGCCGCCACGCAGGGGCTCGTCGACGAGCCAGGGTCGATTCACTTCAGTCATGCATCAATTCTCCAGCGTCCGAAGCTTGATCCCGGCGATGGATCAAGTCCTCGAGCCGCTTTTTCGTAGCCAAGAAGTGCCCAGAAAGGAACTGCTCCGGCGAGCGTGGGCGCGCGACCGGGACATCGATGACTTCTAGAATTCGACCAGGGCGAGCGCCGAGCACCACGATCCGGTCGGATAGGTAGATGGCTTCATCGAGATCGTGAGTGATGAACAGGATGGTCACGCCGGCGGCCTGCCAGATGCGCAACAGGTGCGCTTGCATGCTGGCTCGAGTCTGAGCGTCGAGCGCGCCGAAGGGCTCGTCCATCAGCAAAATCCGCGGGTCGTTGGCCAGGGCGCGCGCGATGGCGACGCGTTGCTTCATGCCACCCGAGAGCTGCGCCGGGTAGAGCTCGGCAAAATCGGTCAGCCCGACCAGCTTCAGCCATTCGTCGGCGGCCTTGGTTGCTTTGTCGTCGCGCAAGCCCTTCATCTTGGGGCCGAACAGCACGTTCTTCCTGACCGTGAGCCAGGGAAAGAGCGTGTAGCCTTGAAAGACCATGCCGCGATCCGCACCCGGACCAGTCACCGGAATGCCGTCGACCGCGACGATGCCAGCACTCGGATCCTCGAGGCCGGCGACCACGCGAATCAGCGTGGATTTACCGCAGCCCGAAGGGCCGATCACGCTGATGAACTCGTTGCGACGGACCTTGAAGTTGATGTCCGAGAGCGCGACCAGCTTGCCGTTCGGGCTGTCGGGGCTATCGAACTCACGAAAAAGATGCTCGATGCTGAGCACCACTTTGCGCTTGTCTATCTCGGCAAAGTACTCGGCGACTTCTGGAACGTGATCGAGGTAGCTCGGTAACTGAATGCGATCGTCGGACATGAATCAGTGACTTTCGCGGCGCCGCGCGAGGCGGCGACGCTTGACGGAGAAGTCAGGTGCCTGCAAGCCGTGCGCGCGGTGGCAGCGAACGGCGCACGGCGCGTAGGATGCGCACGAGCTGGGTTTGCCCCGTCTCCCACGGGAACAGGTAGCGGCCCAGCAGGGCCAAGAATTGATCGGTGGCGAGACCAACGAGACCGATGATGACGATCGCCGCGTACACGTTGTCGAAGTGGCGGTAGCGCTGCTGTTGATAGAGCCAAGCGCTCAAACCAGATTTCTCGCCGATCAATTCGGCCACGACCAAGTACGTCCAGGCCCAACCGATCAAGATGCGCATGTCGCGGTAGAGTCCCGGAATGGCGCCCGGTACGACCACGTTCCAGACCAATTGGCGCTTGTTGGCGCCCAGGGTCTGCGCGGCATGGAGCAGCGAAACGTCGACCCCACGGGTGGTATTCGAGACGATCAGCACCATTTGAAAGAAGGTGCCGATGAAAATGATCGCGATTTTCGGCTCTTCCTGCAAGCCGAGCACGGTGAGCGCCAATGCGCCGAACACGGGCGCCGGCATATAGCGCACGAAATCGACGAAGGGTTCGAACAAGCGCGCGAAGAACGGGAAGGTTCCGCACAAGACGCCCAGCGGCAAGCCGAGAACGGCCGACCAGAAGAAGCCCCAGAAAATCACCTTGCAGCTCTGCAGCAGGCTCTCGTGCAACCAGGCATCGCCATCACGTTCCGGCGCGGTGGTGAACGCGGTGTACAGCGCGCGCGCGACGGCATGCGGCGGTTGCAAGTAGATCGGGTTCACTCGATCGCCAGAGACACGCCGCGCATGCGCCGCATCGAGTTCGCGGTTGCGCATGATCACTACGTCGAGATCGACGCGTTCGCCCACGGCCACGTAGCTGTGCTCGCCCGGAACTTTAGTGTCACCAGCGTCGGAGACCAGAACTTGCGGATGCCAGATGAACGGCACGTAGCTGATCGCGCACCAGCTCAGAAGCGGCAAGGCGAAGGCCAACACACCGACCCAAAAACGCGCCTGCGCATCGAGCGGTTTACGCACGCCCAGCAAACGGGCGAGCGGCTCGTTCTTCGGCACGGACGACGGGGGGACTTTGGCAGGTGACGTCATAGAAGTTCGCCTGGTTGGGAGGCGCGGCGGGAGCCCTCATCTGTGAGGGGGTACATCGCCGTAGAGTCGGCCCTTTCATGTTGCCGGCAGATGTCGGACACGCTTCAGGGCAAAGAGCCCGTAACCCCCCGACCCGCGCCGTAAGCTGCCGAATTCCACGCCGCCAGCGCGCCGCTCGCGTGCGAGCGGCCGCGTCACGAATCGACACACGATTCGACCGCCCCCGCGGAGCTGTCCGAGTGGCGCTCCGCCGAGCCCGAAGGCGGAGCGCCGAGGCGCTGAATCATGCGGGGCGAAACGCCTCGTATTCCCCATAAATTCCGATACTTTTGCATCTCTTCTGCAACCGAATTTGTAGGGGCCTTTTCGAGCAGGCACGGGCGACCTAGTAGTGGCATTGCACTGAGTTGGCCGGGGAATTCACCAGGCCGTGACTGAAAGCAAACCATGACTTCGGAAGTAGCCCCCGGACGTGTCGAGCAGCCCAAGGCCACGCGCTGGGTTTTGGGCGGGGTGCTCGTGCTCGGCTTGGCCGCCGCGTTCGTCTACACACGCGCTCACCGGGCAACCGCCACGGGTGGTGCTCCCCCCGCCGAGAGCGCAGCGCTTGCCCGGCCGATCCCGGTCGTCGTGGCACGCGCCAGCAACCGAGACGTTCCGGTGTTCTTGGACGGGCTCGGTAACGCCGTACCACTCGTGACCGTCACCGTGCGACCACAGGTAGACGGCCCGTTGACTGCGATCGCCTTCCAAGAAGGACAACAGGTCAAAAAAGGCGACCTCCTGGCACGCATCGACCCGCGGCCGTTTGCCATCCAGCTGCATCAAGCCCAGGCCGCGCTGGCACGTGATCAGGCGCAAGCCAAGAACGCCCAGGTCAACTTCGCACGCTACACCGCGCTGCATGAGCAAGGCCTCGCTACGCAAGAGCAACTCGACGACCAACGCGCAACGGCCGACCAGTTGGCTGGCACGATCAAGTCCGATCAAGCGCAAATCGAGAACGCACAACTCCAGTTGGCTTACACGGAAGTCCGCTCACCGGTCGACGGCGTGACCGGTGTCCGCCAGGTGGACCAAGGCAACGTCGTGCACGCTTCGGACCCGAACGGCATCGTGGTCGTGACGCAGCTCGATCCGATGGCCATCGTGTTTACGCTCCCGCAAGACAACTTACCGCAAATCAATCGCGAAATTGGGGCCGGCTTACAAATCGAAGCCTATAGCCGCGACGGCGACCGCCTGCTCGGTCGCGGCAAGCTCACCTTGGTCGATAACCAAGTGAGCTTGACCACGGCGACGGTGCGACTGAAGGGCATCGTGCCCAATCCGGACAAGGCGCTCTGGCCAAACGAGTTCGTGCGTGCCCGGCTGTTGCTCGCCACCCGCACGGGGGCGCTCTCGGTGCCCGCGCCCGCGGTCCAACGCGGACCGCAGGGCACGTTCGTTTACGTGGTGCAGCCGGATCAAACCGCCGCGCTCCGCACGGTCGAAGTAGAAACCGTTCAAGATCAATGGGCCGTGATCGGTAAAGGCATTCAAGCCGGCGACCAGGTCGTCGTCGAAGGACAAAACCAACTTCGACCCGGCGCCAAAGTGGCGCTCCGTTCCAGTGTAGCGGGCCAGTCGAGCGGCGGCACGGGCGCGCCCGGCAGCGGCACGAACACGGACCAGCCCGCCGGGAGTAGCAAAGGAAAGCGCGGCGGAGCCCAACCGTGAGCATCTCCGAGCCGTTCGTCCGTCGCCCCGTGGCGACGACGTTGCTCGTGATCGGCATCCTGATCGCCGGCCTGGTTGCGTTCCGCGCGCTGCCCGTGTCTGCGCTGCCTCAAGTCGATTACCCGACGATCGTCGTCTCGACCTTCATGCCCGGCGCGAGCGGGCAAACCATGTCGGCCACGGTCACCACGCCGCTCGAACGGCAGTTCGGTCAAATGCCGGCCCTGACTCAAATGACCAGCGTGAGCAGCTTTGGCAGCTCGCAAATTACCCTGCAATTTACGCTGGAACGGAACATCGACGCGGCCGAGCAAGACGTGCAAGCGGCGATCAACGCGGCCGCCAATTTGCTACCGAAGACGCTGCCCACCCCGCCCTCGTACAGCAAGAGCAATCCGGCCGACACGCCCATCCTCACCCTGAGCGTCAGCTCCGACACCTTGGCGCTCAGCCAGGTCTCGGACTACGCGGACTCGATCTTGGTCCAAAAGATCTCGCAGGTATCGGGCGTGGGCTTGGTCACGCTGAACGGCGGGGCCAAGCCGGCCGTGCGCATTCAAGTCGATCCGGAAGCATTGGCGGGCACGGGCCTCAGCTTGGAAGAAGTGCGCGCGGCCGTCGTCGCCGCCAACGTCAACCAACCCAAGGGTACCCTGGACGGCCCACGCCAGAGCTACACGATCGCGACCGACGATCAGCTGTTCAAAGCCGAGTCGTTCCGACCGCTGGTCTTGGCCTACCGGAACGGCGCGCCGATCCGTTTACAAGAGGTGGCGACCGCCGAAGACGGCGTCGAAAATAGCGAACTGGCAGGCTGGGCGGACGAAAAGCGCGCCATCATCCTGAACGTGCAGCGCCAGCCGGGCGCGAACGTGATCGAGGTCGCCAATCGTGTCAAGGCGCTGCTGCCACAGCTGGAAGCGTCCCTGCCTTCCAACATTCAGACCAAGGTGCTGAGCGATCGCACCGAGACCGTGCGCGCCTCCGTGGAAGACGTCGAGTTCACGCTACTGCTGACGATCGGCCTGGTGGTCGCGGTGATCTACGTGTTTTTGCGCAGCGTCCGCGCGACCGCCATCCCCAGCCTGGTCGTGCCGCTGTCCCTGATCGGCACGTTCGGCGTGATGTACCTGCTCGGCTACAGCCTCGACAATCTGTCGCTGATGGCGCTGACGATCTCTACCGGTTTCGTGGTCGACGATGCCATCGTGATGATCGAAAACATCGCCCGCTACATCGAAGAAGGGGAATCGCCGTTCGAAGCGGCGCTCAAAGGCAGCAAGCAAATCGGGTTCACCATCGTCTCGCTCACGGTTTCGCTGATCGCCGTGCTGATCCCGCTCTTGTTCATGGGCGGCATCGTCGGTCGTTTGTTTCGCGAGTTCGCGGTCACGCTCAGCGTGGCGATCGGGATGTCTGCGCTGCTGTCGTTGACCCTGACGCCGATGATGTGCGCCTTCTTACTGCGCCCCGAACCGCCCCTCGCCGAGCGGGGTGCGTTCCACCGCTGGTCGGAAAGAGCGTTCGACGGCATGGTGCATTCGTACGATTACGGGCTGAAGTGGGTGCTCAGGCACCAGCGCACGACGCTGCTCGCCACCATCGCCACCTTGCTGTTCACGCTGTTCGTGGCCTGGATCGTGCCGAAGGGCTTTTTCCCGCAGCAAGACACGGGCTTGATCGTCGGGGTCACCGAGGCCGGCGCCGACGTCTCGTTTCCGCGCATGATGCAGCTCGAGACGCAGATCTCGGACGTGGTTCGCCGGGATCCAGACGTCGATCACGTGGTGTCGTTCATCGGTGCCGACGGAACCAACGCGACCGTGAACAGCGGGCGCATCTCGATCACGCTAAAACCGCGGAGCGATCGCAAGTCCTCCAGTGACGACGTGATCGCGCGGCTGAAGCCGGAGCTGGCTCAGGTAACCGGCGTCTCTACGCACCTGCAGTCGGTGCAAGACCTGCAAGTCGACAGCCGCGTCGGCCGCACACAGTACCAGTACACGATGGAAGACGCAGACGGCGTCGAGCTCAGCGAGTGGTCCGGCAAGATGCTGGCCAAGCTACAGACCTTGCCGCAGCTGACCGACGTCGCCAGCGATGAACAGGTCGCTGGCCCTCAACTCAGCCTGGAGATCGACCGCGACACGGCCTCACGCCTCGGCATCTCGCCGCAGACGATCGACGACACCCTGTACGATGCCTTCGGTCAGCGGCAGATCTCGACCATCTTCACTCAGCTCAACCTGTATCGCGTGATCTTGGAGGTGCGGCCCGAAGCGAGTGAAGACCCGCGCGCGCTCGATCGCATCTACGTACGCTCGGCCAGCGGCACCCAGGTCCCGCTCTCGCAATTCGTGCAGATGAAGCGCACCTCGGCTCCACTCGCGCTCAGCCACCAAGGACAATTTCCGGCCGTCACGTTGTCATTCAATTTGGCCAAGGGCTCGCTCGGCGAGGCCGTCGATGCGATTCACGCCGCCGAGCGTGAGATCGGCTTACCGCCGGGCATTCGCGCTGATTTCAGCGGCACCGCCAAGGCCTTCAAAGATTCGCTGTCCAGCCAGCCGCTGTTGATTTTGGCAGCCTTGGTCACCGTCTACATCGTGCTCGGCGTTCTGTACGAGAGTTACATTCACCCGATCACGATTCTATCGACGCTTCCCTCTGCCGGCGTCGGCGCATTGCTCGCGCTCATGCTGTGCGGCAGTGAGTTCAGCGTGATCGCGCTGATCGGCATCATCTTGTTGATCGGCATCGTCAAAAAGAACGCGATCATGATGATCGATTTTGCGCTCGAAGCCGAGCGCGAGCATGGCATGTCGCCCGAGGAGTCGATTCATCAGGCTTGCCTGCTGCGCTTTCGGCCGATCATGATGACCACCTTGGCTGCCTTGCTCGGCGGTTTGCCGTTGGCGCTCGGCTCCGGTTCTGGCTCTGAGTTGCGGCGCCCGCTGGGCATCGCGATCGTCGGCGGGCTCTTGATTTCACAAGTGCTGACCCTGTACACCACGCCCGTCATCTACTTGTACATGGATCGGCTCGGCCGCTACTTGTCGCGACAGAAGCGCGCTGGCGGAAGGCCGGGCACGGCAAGCGGCTCAGCGCCAGCCCCGGAAGCCACATGAACATCGCCGGACCGTTCATCCGGCGCCCGATTGCGACCACGCTGCTCGCGATTGGCGTGCTCTTGGCCGGGGCATGGGCGTACACGTTGTTGCCCGTTTCTCCCCTGCCGCGTGTAGATTTTCCCACGATTTCCATCAGTGCCAGCTTGCCGGGGGCGAGCCCAGAGACCATGGCTTCCTCCGTCGCGACGCCACTCGAGCGGCGCTTCGGGCGGATCGCGGGGGTGACCGAAATCACGTCCACGAACGTGCTGGGGACGACCAACATCACGCTCCAGTTCGATCTGGATCGCGACGTGGACTCTGCCGCGCGTGACGTGCAGGCGGCAATCGCGGCGGCCGGCGGTGAGCTGCCGACCAACCTGCCGTTCCGGCCGACTTACCGCAAGGTCAACCCGGCCGATTCACCGGTGATGATCGTGTCCATGACTTCGGACACCGTGCCACTCGCGCAAGTGTTCGAAGCGGGCAACAGCATCTTGGCGCAGAAGATTTCGCAAGTGCCCGGCGTCGGACAAGTCACGGTCGGGGGAGGACAACAGCCGGCGGTGCGCATCCAAGCCGACCCGAAGGCGTTGGCCGGCATGGGTTTGAGCATGGCCGACCTGCGGGTAGCGGTCGCCTCTGCGACGGCCAACGAAGCCAAAGGCAGCATCGCGGGCATCCAACAAACCACGATCATCGGCGCCAACGATCAACTCTTCGGCGCGGACGCCTTTCGCTCGGTCGTGATTGCCTATCGCGATGGGGCGCCCGTGCGGCTGAGCGACGTTGCGGATGTGTTCGACGACGTGGAGAACAACCGCGTGGCGGCCTGGCACAACGGTAAGCGCGCGGTATTGTTGATCATTCGGCGGCAGCCGGGGTCGAACATCATCGACACCACCGAGCGCGTGACGAAGCTGATCCCGGAGCTGGTGAAATCCATTTCTCCAGCGATCAAAGTGGTGGTGGCCGTCGAACGCACCAAGTCGATCAAAGGCTCGGTACAAGACGTCGAAAAGACGTTGCTACTCAGCGTGCTGCTGGTGATCGGCGTGGTCTTCGTATTCCTGCGCAGCGTGCGCGCGACGCTGATCCCGAGCGTGGCCGTGCCACTTTCCCTGGTCGGCACGTTCGGCGTCATGTACCTGCTCGACTACAGCCTGGACAATTTGTCGTTGATGGCGCTGACCATCTCGACGGGCTTCGTCGTCGACGATGCGATTGTCGTCACAGAGAACATCACTCGCTACATCGAGCACGGCAAACGCCCGCTCGAAGCCGCGCTGGAGGGCGCCAAGCAGATCGGCTTCACGATCTTGTCGATCACGGTTTCGCTGTTGGCCGTGTTCATCCCGTTGCTCTTGATGGGCGGCATCGTGGGCCGACTGTTCCGCGAGTTCGCGGTCACCTTGAGCATCGCGATTGGCTTTTCGGCGCTGGTGTCGCTGACGCTTACGCCCATGATGTGCTCGCGCCTATTGCGTCATGCGAGCGAGCAGCACGGCCGGCTTTACACCTCCTCCGAGCGCGTTTTCGCAGCCCTGTTGCGCGGCTACGAGCACGCGCTCGATTGGGTGCTCGGCCACCGGCACTTCGTACAGCTGCTGCAATTGGCGACGGTCGGGCTGACCGTGTACCTTTTCATCATCTTGCCCAAAGGCTTATTTCCGCAGCAAGATCTGGGGCAATTGATGGGCTTTTCCGAGGCCCCGCAAGACGTCTCGTTCAAAACCATGCGCGAGCGACAGCTGGCCGTGAACCAGATCGTGCAGGCCGATCCGGACGTGGCCAACGTGGTCTCCTTCATTGGCTCGGGTAATGGCTCGACCGGCAACACGGGCACGGTGTTCGTCGACCTGAAGGCCATGCCTCCTCGTCGAACCTCTGCCGATCAAGTAATCGCTCGCTTGCGCCCGAAGCTCGGCAAGTTGGTGGGCGTCAATTTGTTCATGCAATCCGTGCAGGACGTGCGCGTGGGCGGCCGTTCTTCGCGCACTCAGTACCAGTACACGCTGCAGGATGCAGACCTGAACGAGCTCCGCGACTGGGCGCCGCGGGTCATGGATCGCTTCAAGAAGATCCCGATCTTGAAGGACGTGGCCACGGACCAGCAGACCTCTGGGCTCACGCTTTCGTTGAACATCGACCGCGATACCTCCGCCCGGCTCGGCTTGTCCCCGGCCGCAATCGATAGCGCGCTGTACGACGCCTACGGACAGCGGCAAATCGCCACCATGTACGGTCCGCTCAACCAATACCGCGTGGTGCTGGAAACGAAGCCCGAATTCCAAGTCGGTCCGGAGAGCCTCGATGATTTGTACGTCGGCGCACCCAGCGGCGGGCAAGTGCCCCTGCCGGCCATTACGCGCTCCACGGTGAGCTACACCCCGCTCGCCATCAACCATCAAGGTCAATTCCCGGCAACGACGCTTTCCTTCAACCTCACGCCCGGCAAGTCGCTGGGGGATGCGATGAAGGCGATCGACAGCGCCGAACAAGATATCGGCATGCCACCCAGTATTCGCGCTGCGTTTCAGGGCACGGCGCAAGCGTTCTCGGCGTCGCTCTCGAGCCAACCGATCTTGCTGATGATCGCGCTCTTGACCGTGTACATCGTGCTAGGCGTGCTGTACGAAAGCTACGTTCATCCGATCACGATTTTGTCCACGATCCCCTCGGCGGGCGTCGGCGCGTTGCTCGCGCTCTTGTTGTTCAAAACCGAGTTCAACGTGATCGCCCTGGTCGGGTTGATCCTGCTGATCGGAATCGTGAAAAAGAACGCGATCATGATGATCGATTTTGCGATCGAGGCTCGGCAAAACCGCGACCTGTCGGCGCACGATGCCATTCGCGAGGCCTGCTTGCTGCGCTTCCGCCCCATCCTGATGACCACCGCTGCGGCGTTGCTCGGGGCTCTGCCCCTCGCGTTCGGCACCGGCATCGGCTCGGAGCTGCGGCGCCCGCTGGGCATTGCGATCGTCGGAGGGCTCATCCTGTCTCAGCTCTTGACGCTCTTCACCACGCCCGTGACGTACTTGTCACTCGATCGCTTCACGCGCAAAAAGCGCTATCCGACGCACGCCAACTCACTGACCCCTGCCGCCGACCCGGCGGAATGACGCCGGAGCGCGCACGCGCAAAAGGGCGGAAGCCCGAGCGCGTTGACCCAGCGAGCGATGTCACGTCGACTTTTGGCGGACAAGGCCTACGATTCGGACTCATTTCGCGCGTGTCTGAATGACCAAAGCTGGGACGCTGTCATCCCCTCGAATGGCAGCCGAGCCCAGAAGCTTCCGCTGGACAAGGAACTGTACCAGGCGCGCTCCGAGATCGAGTGTCCCTTCAGTCTGCTCGAGCAGGCTCGCCGTTTTCGCTACCCGCTACGACAAGACTCTCCGCAACTACGTTGCGGTGGTCGCGAATCGGGTGTGCGCTGCTTTGGCTGCGTCTCTGACTTAATCCTCCGCAGTTCTGGGCCAACTTGATCAGCATTGACACAATACGAACAATCATAGCTTTCCCAGTCCTGTGTCCGCTCTCTTCGAGCAACTTGAGCCGACAGCAAACGTCCAGCAGAGCGGCTGACTCCGTCGCCGAGTCGCGCGCCGTCAGATAGTACCCTCGCTTGTCTGGCTTCGAGTGCTTGCCCGCTCCCTCGGCGAGGTTCAGCACGATCGATAGCGACGCCCTGGAAAACTGATCCGAGAGGTGGCTTCGGCCGCCAGGCAACCCTTCGATGATCTCCTGGCGAGAACCAGAAAATCTAACGCGAGGTGGTAAACATCCAAACGCTCGTGATCCAGATCCAGCCCACCCTATCGGCCATCCGCCGCGCCCGTTGCCTCTTTCGGGCACGGGCACGAGCACGGGCACGTTTACGGGTCCCTGAGCAATCAGGAACAGACCCTAGCTTGCTGATCACGCTCCGGAAGGCGCCCCTCGCGTGCTGGCCGTCAACTCCGGTGGTGAGCCAAGCTCGAGCAAGGCACGACGTTCTGCGTGCGGATCCCGCTCTTGGACCCGCGACCGAGCGTCGCTCCGCTCTCGACTCGGCCGAGAGCCCTAGGCTAGGCTCACTGAATGGCGAATCCCGTTCGAGCCCTGCGCACCAAACTGCGGGACTTTGCGCTCGCGCTGCCCGAAGCCCACGAGGACATGCCTTGGGGCGAACGCGTCGTGAAGGTCAAGAACAAGGTGTTCGTTTTTCTGGGCCAGGACATGGAGGCCGACCAATTCGGTCTGAGCGTGAAGCTACCTACCTCGGGCAAAAGCGCCCTGCGGCTCCCCTTCAGCTCACCTACGGGCTACGGCCTCGGCAAGAGCGGTTGGGTGAGCGCCAAACTCGACGACAAATCTCAAGCCTCATTCGAGATGCTGCGCGACTGGGTGAGGGAGAGCTACTGCGCCGTGGCCCCCAAGGGCCTCGCCGAGCAAGTACAACCCGACCCGGCGAAAGCCAAAGCCGACAAGCGGGCCAAAGCCAAAACCGCCCAAAAAGCCTCTCCCAAGCGAAAAGCCGAGGCTGAAGGCCGGGCCAAGTCCACGTCGCTACGAGTCGGCAGCCCAAAGCGTCCGAGCAAACGCTGAACTCAGGCGCGTCCGAGGCGGCGCCCGGCGACGTTCCCGGACCGGCGGAAAAAGCGGTCTCGGGGGACAATTCCCGTCAGGCGAGCTAGGCTCTGCGGCCTGATGACTTACCGCAGCAGCACCACGACTCAGGGCCGCAACATGGCTGGCGCGCGCTCACTTTGGCGCGCGACCGGGATGAAAGACGCGGACTTCGACAAGCCGATCATCGCCATCGCCAACAGCTTCACGCAATTCGTGCCCGGCCACGTGCATTTGCACGACGTCGGACAACGGGTGAAAAAGGTGATCGACGCGGCCGGGGGCTGGGGCGTCGAGTTCAACACCATCGCCGTCGATGACGGCATCGCGATGGGGCACGGCGGGATGCTTTATTCACTGCCCAGCCGCGATCTGATTGCGGACAGCGTCGAGTACATGGTGAATGCGCATTGCGCAGATGCCCTGGTCTGCATCTCCAACTGCGACAAGATCACGCCCGGCATGCTGCTGGCAGCCATGCGCTTGAACGTCCCGACGATTTTCGTCTCTGGTGGGCCGATGGAGGCGGGCAAGATCGTTGGCACGCACGACCGCGACGGCAAGGCCTTGGTGCGCAAGCTCGACCTGATCGATTCGATGATCGCCTCCAGCGATTCGAAGGTCAGCGACGCCGAACTGAAGGAGATGGAGCGCTCGGCGTGTCCAACTTGTGGCTCCTGCTCGGGCATGTTCACGGCCAACAGCATGAACTGCCTGAACGAAGCGCTCGGCCTGGCTTTGCCGGGCAACGGCACGTTACTCGCAACACACGCTCGGCGCTGGGAGTTGTTCGCGGCGGCCGGCGAGCGCATCGTGCAGATGGCCAAGCGTTTCTACCTCGAGGGTGATACCAGCGTCCTGCCGCGCAACATCGCGACCTTCGATGCCTTCGAGAACGCGATGACGCTCGACATCGCGATGGGGGGCTCGACCAACACCGTGCTGCACATCTTGGCCATCGCCGAAGAGGCGGGCGTGAACTTCAAGATGTCGGACATCGATCGACTGTCCCGTAAGACGCCGAGCATCTGCAAAGTGGCACCGTCCTCCAGCTATCACGTGGAAGACGTGCACCACGCAGGGGGGATCTTCACCATCCTCGGTCAACTCGACAAAGCCGGGCTGATCCACCGCGGGGTCCACACCGTGCACGAAAAGACCATGGGCGATGCCATCGATCAAAACGACGTGCACCGCCCGACCGCGACTGCTGCGGCCAAGCAACGCGCGCTCGCCGCGCCCGGTGGCGTGCCGACCCAAACCGCGTTTTCGCAGGACAAATATTTTCCCAGCATCGACGCCGACCTGGAAAAGGGCTGCATTCGCGACGTGCCCCACGCGTACACGACCGAGGGCGGCCTGGCGGTGCTGTACGGCAACATCGCGGTCGACGGCTGCATCGTGAAAACGGCCGGCGTGGATGAGTCGGTTTGGAAATTCGAAGGCCCCGCGCGCCTCTTCCACTCCCAAGACGCGGCCTGCGACGCGATCTTGGCCGATCAGATCAAGCCGGGTGACATCGTAGTGATTACTTATGAAGGCCCCAAAGGCGGCCCGGGTATGCAAGAGATGCTGTACCCGACCTCTTTCTTGAAGGGCAAAGGCTTGGGCAAAGCCTGCGCGTTGATCACCGACGGACGCTTCAGCGGCGGCACTTCCGGGCTGAGCATCGGGCACGTTTCGCCAGAAGCGGCCGAAGGCGGCGCGATTGCTCTGGTCGAAGAAGGTGACCGCATCTTGATCGACATCCCCAATCGTCGCCTCGATCTGTTGGTGGACGATCGTGCCTTGGCCAAGCGCCGCGAAGCGGCCGAGATGCGCGGTCGCGATGCTTTCCGACCGAACCGCGACCGCTATGTGTCGACGGCCCTGCAGGCCTACGCGCTGATGACCACCAGCGCCGCCCGCGGCGCGGTGCGCGACCTTTCTCAGCTCACGCAGTCGAAGCACGGGCGATGACCACGCGTGTGCTGCTGATCCGGCACGGAGCCACCGTGCTCAGCGCCGAAGATCGCTTCGCGGGCGCGACCGACGTCGCACTGTCCGAAGAGGGGCGAGCGCAGGCTCGCGCGCTGGGCGAGCGCTTGGCCGAGGCCGAGATCACGGCGGTTTATGCGAGCCCCATGCAACGCACGATCGCCACCGCGAATTTCATCGCCGCACCGCACGGGTTACCGGTAACGACCGACGCCGGGCTAAAAGAGATCGATCACGGTCGCTGGGAGCAGCTCACTCGTCGTGAGGTCGAGCAACGGTTTCCCGAGGAGTACGAGAGCTGGGAGGCCGATCCGTTCACTTTCGCGCCGGAAAAGGGCGAATCGGGGCTGAGCGTGATGGCCCGCGCGCTGCCGGTGGTGCGGAACATCGTCGTGGCGAATCCCGACAGAACGGTGGCCATCGTCTCCCACAAGGCAACGATTCGCCTGGTGCTCTGCAGTTTGCTGGGCATCGACGCACGTGGCTATCGCGATCGGCTCGATCAATCGCCGGCCTGTTTGAACGCGCTCGACTTCAAAGACCCGGTTCGCGCGCGCCTAGTCGTGTACAACGACACCTCGCACTACGCAGCCCGGCCTGCCAAAGCTCACTCCCGATTGTCGAAATGGTGGGGTTAGTCACCCTCGCGGATCGACGCTCGCGGCCCAAAGCGCGTGCGCCAGATTCCAAGGTGTGCGCAATTTTGATGTTTCGCGCGACTTCACGGACACCTCACTGACAAATCGAGACTGCCGCCGCGACAGCATGAATCGTCTTCGAAATGGCGAGCCAACGTCAAACGATCATTGTCGGCGGGTCCGAGGTAGTGCAATGCTGAATTCGATCAAGGTTCGATCGAAGTGGCCCGCACTGACCTTCCACCCTATCCCGATCCGGGCGACCCGGTCAGTGAGCAGCGGTTCGTCGGTGAAGCAGTCCCAACCAAGCTCCGCTACCGCCAAGCGCTGATCACGCTGCGCACGGGCACGCTGTATTTGGGTCGAAGCCCGGAGTGCGAGCTTTCGATCAGCGATCCGGCGGTGTCACGTCGGCATGCGCGGCTGTTGGTCGCCCCAAGCCAGATCGTAATCGAAGATCTCGACAGCCAAAACGGCGTGCATGTGAACGGCCAGCGCATTCACGGTCCGCTCGAGCTGAGCGCCGGGGACGTCGTCCGCATTTGCAGCCACGAGCTCGAGTTGGTCGAAGTCGTCAACGAAGAGCCAACTCCCGAACCGAACCGCTACCGGCTCACGGGCGACACCTTGACCGGTACGGACAAGGCGACGCTGGTCGAAGAACTGCAGCGCCCGCGGAGCCAGGCGCCCGCGCGCTCCTACCGGCCGAATATGCGTTTGGATGCACCCTCGAGCCGCACTCCGGAATCGAGCGTGCAGCGCGCGGCCGAGCCCGTGGCGCGGCGCCCAAGCAGCAACCCGCCGGGCAGCGATTCACTCGCGGCCGCCATCGTCCTCTTGGACGAAGCGCTCAACGCAGGGGAAATCGAAGACGGGGAGCGCCGGCTCGGTCCGATCCTGATGCGCGCACATGAGCTGCTCTTGGAAGATCACCCGAGCGGCCCAGAGCTCGCTGAGCACGCCGTGATCTCGGCCGCGCGTCTGGCGAGCGAAACGCGCAGCGCCGCGTTCATGAACTACGCGGTAACGCTGTATCAGTTGCTCAATCGCCCTCTACCCGAGCCAGCGGTCAACGTGATCCACACTTTGGTTCAGGCCGGGCTGTATCCCAACCTGCTCGCTCTCGAGAGCTACGTCAGTAAAATCTGCGCTCACAGCGAGCGCTTCGACGAGACCGAGCTGTTCTTGCTCGACCGCTTACGGCGCGTGATCGCTCGCGGCTGAACCTGTGTCGCCCGGCAGCAGCTGACCAATGCGGCGGCCCGAGCGCACGCTCGAGAGCGTATTCCGGCGATTTGCGGCGTGGCGGCCCGACGGTGCCAGTGATGGCCGCGCCGTTCGGAGACGTCTTGGTATTCCGCCAATTGGGCGCCCCGGAAGCACCGGCTCAGCGCTTCAGGCACGGGTTCAGCGGATCGCCGTCGTCTCGGCACGGTTTGATGGCCGGCGGCCTGATGCCTGGGTCGCGCGAGCCGGGCAGGCGCGGGGAGCTGGGTGGGGTCGCCTGCGCGGCCCAGCGCTCGCGTTCCGTGCGCAAGGTGTGTTCGAGAACAGCGAGACGTGAGCTGAGTTCCTGCGCGCGCTGGGTCGAGCGTGCGTCACGCGCTTCCGCCTCGCTACGCGCTCGCCCCTCGCTCAGCAGCGATTGTCGAACAGTGGCCACGGCGCGCTCGCTGTTCGGTCGCAACGTGCCGAAGTAGAGCCCCGCCGCGGCAAGCCCGCCACTCACGCACAGCGCAGCCGACGCGCTGGTCCAAAGTCGTTGCCGGAGTAGCCGCGAAGTGAGGCTTAGCTCCACGCTTTGGCGGGTCATTCGTTCGAGCTCGAGCTGCACCCTCAGCTCGGCGCTTTCGCGAACCAGCTCCTCGGCGCGCTCGAACTCTGCACGCTGGGCGCTCTGGAGTCGCGAGAATTCCGCGCGCTCGGCGGATTGTGCGTACTCCAACGCCGCGCGCTCGGCGAGCCGACGCTCGTGCTCGATGCGCGCGGCCTCGTGGCGCGCGCGCTGCTCGGCTTCTGCCCGAACGCGAGCCGCTTCCGCCTGCTGCAGGGCTTGCCTTTTCTCATGCTCACGCAAGGAGGCGAGCGAATGCAGCCCCGAGCTCTCTCGCAGTTCAGCCATTTCGCTGTCAGACGCGAAGGCAGCAGATTCTCTTGGGTGCTCAAGCGGCCGCCAAAAAAAACCGAGCCAGACTCGCGCTGAGTGTGGCCCGGCCCCCCCTAGTCACGTCCCCCCAAGATCCCCACCACCGAACGCCGACCGAACGCCTTCCCCCAGGTCTCCCGCTCGTTCGTGCGGCGCTGTAACTCGGTTCCCGGCTAGTCAGCCGGTCCCCGCCCAATCGATCCCGATCCGTGTCTCGAGACTCGCCGTGTTCGCACACCGGCTTGCCAAGGAGTGCGCGCCAGAGCGTTCGGAAGCCGAACCCATTGGCTCACCGGCCACACGGCCAGTTGATGCTTGCGCCACCCGAAATTCGACACTGCCGACGACTCCAGACGGCGACCCATGATTGTCGGCTCCTGAGCAGCCCGCCAACGAAGCGCGCGAACCGAGGCGACTCGGAGCCCGCGGGAGGCGAAAACGCTGTGCCGAAAGTGCCATGGCATCGGGCTCGATGCACGGCACATACCAAGACCATGAATCTACATTTTATAGCGGAATATGTTGGAGCGGCCCAGACGGCTGTGCCGCTTGGCACAGTTGGGGCCCGACCCACAGCGACAATCGGATCCGAAGCTCCCGCTGGATGCGCGGTCTGAATTCGCGCGGATGGAGCGCATCGCCAAAGCGAAAACTGCACTCGCGGGAGCAGCCGCATGGACTGCGTGTGGCAGATGCCCGCCGGAATTCTGACACGGGTTGCATCTTTTTGCATTATCCACCAATAATCGGAGTCAGATGCACGAGGTTTTCGAGGCAAACTGATGGGCTGGCTGCGCGATCTGATGGATCAGTCGGATTCGGGCTGTCGCAGCTACGGTGACCTCGCGCGTGCGGCGCTCGAAAACGGAGACTGGCCGGCTGAATCGCGGATGGCCGAACGTTCGTTGGCCAGCATCTTCAGCAAGCTAGACCGCAATCAAGAAGCAGACTGGCTGGCCGAAAGAGTGGGCGTGCAGCGGGTGCTCTCCAAGGTCTTGGGGGTCCCGCTCGATGACTTGAGGGCACCGGGGATCCAAGTGGGCGGTGCTGCGCGCGGCGATCTGCGGCGGCTCCGCCTCACCTCTCTCCGCTACGCGCGAGCGTTGGACCTAGTGGATGAGCCGCTCTGCCCCGGTCTGCCTGCTGTGGTGCTCAAGCCGGGCGCCTACCAGGGCACTTTTTGGCGGGCCCCGAGTGGTTCTGGGCGCTCGCTGGTCGGCAGGTACCTGCAGGCCCGTGGCCTGGCCCACGTGATCGAAGCCGACACGTTCGAGCAGGCGATGCGCGAGCTCCCCGAACGCGGTCCGGTGTTCATCGAGCTTCACTCGCACCAAGTCTTACCCCTACCCCCGCCCCCACGCGCAGAGCTGTGCATCGCGGCCGATTTCGACCCGCGCAGCCCGACCTGGCAGGTGCACGGCTCGCCGCTCGTCGATACTTACATCGAGGAACTGGTGGCTTGGGTGGCGGCGCGGTTACCCACGGACGGGCGCTTCGACGCCGCCATTACCCTCCAGTGGTTGCGCGGCGAGATGCGGGACAGCGGCATCCTCGACGGCCTGGGCGCCGCCCTGGGCTTGTGCGGCTTGGCCGACGAACATGGCGTGCAAAGCCTGCGCGGAAAGTCGCCGCAAAAACTGGCCGAGCGGTTCTGTCGTGACCGCTTGCTGGCCACGCTCGATCCCGAAGCAGCCCACGCCGCATGGTTGAAGCGCAATGGCTATGACGTGCTGGTCGGCATTGGTCTCCGCTTGCTCGCCGACTCGGACGCGGCCTGGGATGAACCGCGTTCGCTGGAAAACTGGCTCGAGCTCGTACCACTCGAGCACCAGCGCGATGCCGATTTGGACTGGATGCGGCTTTCGCTCAGCCGCGTCGATTCTGGAATTCGCCCTTCGGACATCGAGAAAGCGGCGCGCAAGATCCCGCCGGGCGCGTTTCGCATCGTCCGTGCGCTGCAACGCGCCGAGCTGCTGCGGGAGGTCAGCAGCCAGGCTCAGGCGAGTTCGGCTCCCGAAGCGCGGCTGGCATTTGGGCCGCGCTGGTTCTCGAACGTGCTCCGCTCGGACGCGACGCGGGCGCTAGTCAGCGGTTCGACGAATGATTTTGGTGAGGCGTTGCTCCGAGTCCACGCCGCGCCGAGTGTGGCGCGAGAACTCGTGCAGCGGCTTTCGGATCGAGGCAGCGCCTTCATCGACGGCGTGCTGGAGTTGGAGGGCGGAGACAGTGCTGGTCACGTCGCGGCAGTGGAGATGACTTTTCGCGCGGCCGGGGTGGCGCTGCTAGCGGGCGCCGAACTCGGCTCGGATTCGCTGGAAGCGCTCTGGGACGAGGTGCTCGAGGCGCGCCTGGAATTTCCAGATCAACTGCCCTGTCCGCGCATCGAGTATCCGGATCCGGAGAGCGACGCGCTCTTGTCACGCGGAATTTGGTATCTGGCCGCGTTTTCGGTCAGCAGTGAGCTCGGTCAACGCGCGGGCCGCCGCCACCCGCTGCTCCGCCCGTGGAAAGCGCGCGAAGCGCACCCCCAGTTGCGTGAATTGTGCGCCATCATCGCCCACGACTTACCCACGAACGAAGTCGATCGGCGCTGGGTTTTGCGCGCTTTTTCGCTAATCTCACGCCTGCGCTCGGAGATCGGCGCGCTCGGCTCGCTCGATTCACCCGAGGTCCTAGAGCGCCCCTCGGTGATCTTGGATGAAGTGATGCACGGCGTGCTCAGCTGGGGCACGGTCGCGGGCATCAGCGATAGCGTGCTCGGGTTGCCCGCACTGCAAGCGCTCGCAAGCGAACGCGGCGTGCCCTTTTCGTCGGTTGCCAGCGCCATTTGGGAGGCGTGGGACGACGCGCAGCGGCCCGCCCTGGGCGCCGAATTTCTGGCCACTGATTCGAGCCACTCGAGCTGGTTTTGGCCGCACGTTCCCGCTGATCTCTTGGAAGCCCTTTTGTGCGACGCACGCGCCACCGACATTCCTTACGAAAGCTTCGGTGACGCGCAATGGCGCGCGTTCATCGCCGCGCTCGAGACCGCGCCGGCCCGAGCCGAGGACGCGCGCGCGTTTTCACTGGCGCCCGATTTCGTGCTCACGGAAGCTTTGGACCGCGGCATCGAGAGCCCCGCCCTGTTCAAAACGCTGTGGCAACGCGATCCCGATCGCGCAGGGGTCGAGTTGGTGCAAGCCTTGGAAAGCGACGAAGCCGACGACGACCATCTGGGGCGCCTCTCTGGGCTGCTCGTAGCCGCGCCGGCCACGCAATTGCCGATCCTTTCGGAGCTATTTTCGCAGCCCAGCTTGGCCAATCTCGAGCGTAAGAAGCTTGGCGCGGTTCGGCGTTTTTTGCACGATCAGATCCGGCTTCGCCAAGCAGGTTACGTCGATGCGTACACGCGCTTGTCGGCCATCGAGCGCTTGCTCGCGCACTAGCGCCAGCGCTCGCCTTGACAGCTCCAAGCTCGGCGACGATTCTCTTCGGAATGCGCACTTGGGCACTGAGCTCTGGCTTCGGTTTCGAAAATTTGCGCCTGGAAGAGCGCCCCGAGCCGAGCTGCGGCGCCCGCCAAGTCGTGGTTCGCGTGCGCGCAGTCTCGCTCAACGCGCGAGACGTGATGATGGCGCGCGGTGAATACAACCCACGCCAAAAGCTACCCTTGGTGCTGGCTTCGGACGCAGCCGGAGACGTCGTCCAGTGCGGCAGCGAGGTCCACGAGTGGCGCGAAGGGGATCGCGTATGTCCGATATTTGCTGGGCTTTGGCAGAGCGGGCCACTGACCCAAGCGGCGCGGCGCAGCTCCCTGGGCGGCCCAGTCGATGGCACGCTGACCGAATATTTCGTGGCCAACGCGGACGCGCTGGTCGCGCTGCCGGAGCATCTGAGTTATCTGGAAGGCGCGTGTTTGCCGTGTGCGAGCGTCACGGCGTATCGCGCCTTGGTGGATTTCGCTCAGCTCCAAGCCGGGCAGTGGCTAGTCTGTTTGGGTACGGGTGGCGTCTCGTTGGCCGCGCTGAGCATCGCGCGCGCGCTCGGCGTGCGAGTGATCCTCACCAGTCGCAGCGCGGAAAAGTTGGCACGAGCGACCGCGCTGGGGGCCGAGCACGGCATCGATACCTCGCACACGGCCGAATGGGGCAATGCCGTACGCGCACTGACCGCGGGCGAAGGGGCTCATCACGTGCTGGAAGTCGGCGGCGCGGGCACGATCGGTGAGAGCCTACGAGCGCTGCGCCTGGGCGGCAGCTTGAGCGTGATTGGCGTCCTGTCGGGCGCCCTGCCAGCGCTCGATCTACGCCCGATCTTGATGCAAGACCTGCGCATCCAGGGCATCTTCGTAGGGAGCCGGGAGACGTTCCTGCGTTTGCTCGAGCTCGTCAGCGCTCACGCCCTGCGCCCGCAGATCGATCGCGTGTTCGAGTTCGAAGCAGCACGCGCCGCCTTCGAATACGCGGCCAGCGGTCGGCAATTCGGCAAAGTCGTCGTCTCGCTGACGTGAGAAGCGCCGCTCATTTGCTGGGTTTTCTGCATTTGGTGCTGCTGTCGACCAGGCTGCATTTTTCGCCGGGCTTGCAGGTCTCATCGAGCACGAACGCGCCCCCTTTGCAGACCAGGATTTGACTTTCGTCCGGAGTGCAGGAAAACGCCTTCCCCTCTAACTTTTTGTCGCACGCGTCGCCGAGCTTGGCGATCGACGTGTCACAGTTCAGCTTGCCGGCGGAAGACGCACAACCGTTCGCGCCCCGGCACAGGTAATAGCGCTGCATGGTGTGCTGCTTGCAGATCAGGACTTGCGCATGATCGCCCGCGCAAGCCTTCAGATTTTCGTCGTTGCACGCATCGCCTTGTTCGGCGAGCGATGTATCACAGAGCGCGCGCCCTTCGGAGTTCACGCACCCGCGTTCACCACGACACGGCACGAGAGCGTACAATCCGCCGTGGCAGGCCAACATGGCGTCCTTGGTTTTGCAGCTCGCCGCGCCTTCCTCGTCCGCGCTACAGGGGTCGCCCAGCTTGTTGCCGCTGAAGTCGCAGCTCGTCCCCTTCTCGGTCAGGCGACAGCCGCCTGGACCATTGCACGGTGATTCGATGAAACGACCCGCTTGGCAGACCAGCTCGCGCTTGGCGTCGAGACAACGGGCCTCACCCTTGTCACAGGCGCTACCGACCGAGGGCCTGCAACTCGGCAGCTCGAGCAGAACGAATGCACACAGCACCAGGAGCGGCTGAAACTGCAAAGCGCGATCTAGTCTAGCCCCAGGCGCAGGCCAGAGGCGCGATTTTATGGCCTAACGCAAGATCGCTACACCTCTGGTAACCAATTGATATAACTGCACTTATTGCGGTGCTCGAAGCACCTGCGCGGCGCCGGGGAAAGGACGTTTGCCCGTGGGCAGATCCGAATCGGAGCGCCATACTTCCGGGCTCACGCGGAGGATGAATCACATGGGACTTCACATCGGTAGCATCGCGCCAGACTTCGAGCAGGACTCGACCGAAGGCAAAATCAAATTCCACGACTACATCGGCAGCAACTGGGCGGTGTTGTTCTCACACCCCAAGGACTTCACGCCCGTCTGCACCACCGAGCTCGGCCGCGCAGCGAAGCTCAAGCAAGAGTTCGACAAACGCCACGTCAAGATGATCGCGGTCAGCGTCGACGACGCGGCGTCGCACTTGAAGTGGGTACCGGACATCGAACAAACCCAAGACACCAAAATGAACTTTCCGATCTTGGCCGACTCCGATCGCAAAGTCGCCAAGCTGTACGACATGATTCACCCCGAAGCCAACGACACGTTGACCGTTCGTTCGGTTTTCATCATCGACAGCAACAAGAAGATCCGCGCCACCATCACCTACCCAGCCAGCACGGGCCGGAACTTCAGCGAGATCTTGCGAGTCATCGACTCGCTGCAGCTGACTGATAATTTCAAGGTCGCAACTCCGGCGGATTGGAAAGACGGCGATGATTGCGTGATCGTGCCGAGCATCACCGATCCGGCAGAAATCAAGCAGCGTTTCCCCAAGGGCCATCAGGAGCTGCGCCCCTATCTACGGATGACGCCGCAGCCGAACAAGTAAGCCCAAGGCCAGCGCCAGGTGCCACGAAACGCGCGCGGTCAACGCTGACCTCGCGCGTTTCAGCGGCGATGTTGCCCAGCTGGTAGCGCGCGTGGGCCGTAGAAAGAGCCGCCCGTTTTCGCCATTTCGATCAGCACCGGGGCGGGCGCGAAACGAGCTCCGAACACGCTCAGGTAGCTCTCCAAGCGCCGTACGACTTTGGCCGCACCGAGCGCATCCAGAAAGTGGAACGGTCCGCCTCGAAAGGCGGGAAAGCCGAGGCCGAAGATCGCTCCCACGTCCCCATCGCGAGCGCTGCGTAGAATGCCTTCACCAAAGCAGTAGGCGGCTTCGTTGATCATCTGCAGCGCGCAGCGTTGCGCGATCTCTTCGGCGGCGAGTAGGCGCTGTGGCTGTACCCCGAGTAAGGCGTAGACGCTCGCGTCGACCACGGGCGGGCCCTTCTCGCGCGCCGGATAGCTGTAAAACCCTCGTTGATTCTTGGTACCGAAGCGCTCGTCCTTCAGCAGCGCCTCGATGCCGGGCGGCGGAGCCATGCGGGCACCGAATGCCTCGTGCAAAATCTGCCCGACCTTCGCGCCCACGTCGATGCCCACTTCGTCCAACAGCGTGACCGGTCCGACCGGGAAGCCCCAGGCGACGAGTGCGGCATCGATTTGCTCGATGGCTACTCCTTCTGCAATCAGAAACGCTGCCTCGTTCAGGTAGGGACCGACGATGCGAGAGGTGTAAAAGCCTGCACCATCACGGACTACGATCACCGTCTTGCCCTGCTGCTTGCCGAACTCGACCGAGCTCGCAATCACACGCGGCAGAGTCAGGTCCGTGACGATGACCTCGAGCAATGGCGTTTTGTGCGCGGGCGCAAAGTAGTGCATGCCGATCACCTGCTCGGGGCGACGCGCATGTGCCGCGATCTGGGCGATCGGTACAGAAGAGGTGTTGGAGGCAAAAATCGTGGTCTTCGAGGTATGGTGTTCGACCTCGGCCAGCACTTGGCGCTTCAAGCTCAGATCGTCGAATACGGCTTCGATCACCAAGTCGACCGCGTCGAAGCCTCCATAGTCGGTCGTGGCCGTCAGGCGGGCCATCTTCAGATCGCGCTCGGACGCCGTCAGGCGGCCCGCGTTCACGCGCTCGTCCAAAATCTCCCGCACCTGCTTCAGCCCTCGACCGAGCGCACTGTCGTCGCGATCCTTGACTCGCACCTCGACGTCCGCGACGGCCGCGGTCAGGTAGGCGATCCCCGCACCCATCAAGCCCGCTCCGAGTGTCGCAACACGCCGGATCGGTCGCGCTTCGACCGCGGCCGCGTCGTGGCCAGCGTCTTTCTTGAGCTCGGTGCTGGCGAAGAACACGTGCATCAGCGCGCGTGCCGTATCACTCACGACGAGCTCGCCGAAGGCGCTCGCCTCGGCTTCGAACCCGGGTGCGAGCCCTTCCGCCAGACCGAATTTGACCACTTCGAGGATGCGTTCGGCGGCAGGGTAGTTGCCGTGAGTTTGGCGCATGAGCTGCTTTTTGGCTCGCTCGAACAGTAGTTTGCGACCGAGCGGGTTGTCGGCCAACGCCAGTTCTCTCAGCTCGCCTTTGTCGAAGAAGCGACGCAAGCGGGACGTTCTCGCGGGCGCCGTGCTCGCGCGCGTGAGCGCCAAGCGCACGGCCACGCCCAGCAAGATCGCGCTTGGCACGAGCTCGTCGATCAAGCCCATGCGGAGCGCGCGTTTGCCGTCGAGCTGCTTACCGGTCAGCAACAAATCGAGGGCGTTTTCGACGCCAATCAACCGCGGCAAGCGTTGTGTGCCGCCCAGCGCGGGCAGGAGCCCGAGCTGCACTTCGGGTAGACCCAGCTTCGTCTTCGGATCGGTGCTGGCTACGCGCGCGGAGCAGGCGAGCGCGAGCTCGAGCCCCCCGCCCAAACAGGCGCCATGAATGGCGGCCACGATCGGAACCCGATAATCGACCATGGTGGACAAGACGCGCTGACCGGCGCGCGACAAGTCAGACCCTTGCTCCGCCCGCTGAAGCGCGTGGAGCAGGTGGATGTCGGCCCCAGCGATGAAGCTGTCGGATTTGCCTGAAGTGAAGACGACTGCTTTCAGTGCCGGATCTCGTTCGAGACGCGACAGCACCCCGGCAAGCTCCTCGGCGAAGTTGCGTCCGAGCGTGTTCACGAGCTCGCTCGCCAAATCGAAACGGATGACGGCCACGCCATCGGAGCGCAGCTCGACCGAGAGCGACGCGCTCGAGTGCGAGTCAGACACTAGCTGGCCTCCAAAACCACGGCCGCCGCGAGCCCGCCTGCGGCACACGCCGTGCAAAGCGCGTACTGCCCACCGCGGCGGCGCAACTCGCGCAGCACCTGCGAGATTTGGCGCGCGCCGGTAGCCGCGAACGGATGACCCAGCGCGATCGAGCCGCCGGACACGTTCAACTTGTCCCAATCGACTCGGCCGATGCGCTTGTCGCGACCGAGTTCGTTCGCCGCGAAGACATCACTCTCGAAGGCCTGAATGTTGCTCAAAACTTGAGCCGCGAAGGCCTCGTGCATGTCGATCAGATCCATGTTCTTGAGCTTCAACTCGGCCCGCTCGAGCGCCAACGGCACTGCGTAGGCGGGGCCCATCAACAGCTGCTGCGCCGGATCGACCGCGGCAAAGGCGTAGCTACGCAGGTAGCCGAGCACGTCGAGGCCCAGAGCTTTGGCCTTCTTTTCGTTCATCAGCAAGAGCGCACTAGCGCCATCCGTGAGCGGGGAGCTGTTGCCCGCGGTCACCGAGCCGTACTCCCGATCGAACACGGGCTTCAGCTTGGCGTACGCTTCGAGCTCCGAGTCTTTGCGAACCAAATTGTCTTCCTCGAATGGCTCGTAGTTCGGCGGAACGAACACCGGCATGACTTCTTCGCGCAGCCGCCCGTCCGCCCAGGCTTGCGCCGCGAGCGTATGACTGCGATGCGCGAAGGCGTCTTGGTCCGCGCGCGAGATGCCGTTTTCCTTGGCCATCTTTTCCGCGCTTTCGCCCATCGTGAGACCGGTAGAAGGCTCCTTCAACGTGGGGGGGAGCGGCAGTAGATCGGCGGGGCCGAGGCTCGTCAGCACGCGCAACTTCTCGCGCAGTGAACGCGCCTTGCTGACGTTGACCAAGGCCGCGCTGAGGCGCTTGCTCGCGGCCATCGGCACGTCACTGGCACTATCGGCGCCACCCGCAATGCCGCAATCGATCACGCCGGCCATGATCGACTCGGCGACGTTGACGGCCGACTGATAGCTCGTGGCGCAGGCACGGGCCACGCTGTACGCCTCGATTGATCGAGGCATACCGGTGCCCAGCACGATTTCTCGAGCAATATTGGGCACGCTCAGCGAGGGGATCACCTGCCCATAGACGACCTGCTGCACCTGGCGCGGCTCGAGGCCCGTGCGTTGCAGGAGTTCTGCAACCACGGTTTTGGCGAGATCGAGCGCGCTCAGGTCCTTGTAAGCCGACCCCTGCTTGGCGAACGGCGTCCGCAACCCGGAGACGATCGCGACTCGCCGATCAGCGTTGGACTTTGCCATTCGATTGCGAACGAGTAAGCTCCATGACGCGGCGAGTCAAGGCGAGCGGGGGCGCCTTGCGTGATCCATTTTCGTTCGAAACGGTTCGAACGCCTGCCAGGCGAACTCAGCGCGAACTGTTCGAGGAGCGGCCGTCTTTTTCCGAGTGGCACTCGGCCGACGCGCTGGAAGTAACACTCTTCATGACCCCGCTGACCGAGGGGCTGGGGCGAATCGTATCGAAGCGGACCCGCACGCTGACGCTGGTGCCGTGCAGCTCATCGCACAGTGTGCCGGCAAGTGCGAACAGTTGATGACGAATGGCATCACCGGCCGTCACATCCGAGGCGAGCACGAGTTCGCCGCGTTGCTTTTTCAACATCACACGCAGGAGCGCGTCGCAAATCGCCTGGCGCGCATCGACGGTTGCGGTGTCGAGGGCGCCATTGCTCACCAACAGACCGGCGTGAATGGCAGCTTCCCGCGCGCCAATCTCATCCATCTTGCGATGGATACGCTGCGCAAATGACGCTGCGGATTCGTCTGCCGACTGCGCGATGACCATCGAGTTTGGTGCTTGCGCTTGATACTCTGCGAGCCACGGCGGCCATGTCGAGCCGAGCTCGAGAACGACCACCGAGAGCAGTGTTTCGTCCGGTTGTTCCATATCTTCCCTCCGCGTGGCCTTTCGACCACACGCCTCTGTGTCACTCTGTCGCTACGCCCTGGGCAAGTTGCCCGTACCTCTACGCATGGGACTTTTTTCGGTGCGAATCACGAAAGTGGTTCGACCAAATAGTTTCCCAACGTACCAAGAGTGAGATGCCTCCAATTTTTTGGATTCGTCAACCTAGAACGCTCCTCGCGTAGGGCTAGGCGTAAATGATGTCGCTGGGCCAGCGCGCGCAGGATGTCCTACACGGGGCTTGGCTTAGCACTCGCTCACGGGTGCGTTATCCGCGCGAGCCGGGGCCGGGCCCGGATCAGTAGCCGAAGTCCGGTGTCCCGGACTTCGCTTTCGTGACCGGCGCACGCACGGGCTTTGCGGCGGGCTTCACAGCGCGCGGCGGGGCAGCGTGCAGGGCTGGCCTCGCGGGTGCCGCCACGGCACCCGCAGTGCTCGCGGGGGGCACGGCGCTCGCCGGGGGCACGGCGCTCGCCGCGGGCACGGCGCTCTCGACCGCAGCCGCGGCAGTTTCCGCCACGCTTGCGGCCACCGGCAAGGTTGCGCTCGGAACAGCGCGGGCTGACGGCGCGGCGTTCAGCGCCCCGCCAGCGCTGGCCGCTGCGAGCGACCTATTGTGCAGTGCGTAAGCAGCGTATGCGCCGCCCGCGAGCACCAATACGCCAATCCCGAGCGCAGCCGCGATCGGCGCAGCAGCGCTCTTTTTCGACGGGGGAGGCGTGGCGCCCGGCTGAGAGGTCGCCCAAGTGCCGGCGGTCTTTTGGCCTGCGACCGGTACACTGACATCACTGATCGACGAAAAGGAGCCCCGCGCGGCTGACGGTAAGTGACCGGCAGGCGACGCTTGCGCCGCCGTCGGCAGAGCCACCGATTGACCGCTGAGCGACCAAGCTTCAATCGCCTGGATCACCTCTGCCGTGCTCTGAAAACGCTGCGTGACATCGCGCGCCATCGCCTTCGAGACGATACTGGCGAAGGCCGGGTCTAGATCGGGCACGATCGACTGTGGCGGCGGCACGTCGTCTAGAACGATCTTGAACATCAACTGGTTGAACGTGCCCGCGTCGAATGGCACGCGCCCCGTGACGGCTTCGAACATGATCACGCCGAGCGAATACACGTCACTGCGCGCGTCGGCTTCACCGCTGCCGCTCGCTTGCTCCGGTGACATGTAATAGGGGGTTCCCATGACGGCGCCGGTCCGCGTCATTTTCATGCCGTCACCGGAGAGTGGCGAGAACTTGGAGATCCCGAAATCGATGATCTTGACGAAGTCCTTGTTGCCCGCCTTCTCACGCAAGATGAAAATGTTGTCCGGTTTCAAATCGCGATGAATGATGCCGGCCGCGTGCGCCGCGCCCAAGCCCACCAGCACCTGGCGCATCAGCGGGGCGAGCTCGTGCGGCATCAGCCGACCACGTTGCTTGATCCGGGACGAGAGTGGCTCGCCGTCCAGGAACTCCATGATGATGAACCGGTCGCCATCCGGCAGGTTGCCTAAATCGAGCACCTCCAAGATGTGATCGTTGCCGATCCGACCGGCCGCTTGCGCTTCACGCTCGAAGCGCTGCATCACGTCGCTGTTGCCGGCGAAGGCAGCGTGCAGCACCTTGATCGCCACGCGGCGATTGATGCGCACGTTCTCGCCTTCGAAGACGGCGCCCATGCCGCCCTCGCCGATCATCTTCACGATGCGATACTTGTTGTCTAGGAGCTGACCGACTTCGAGCGACATCGTTGACCGTTCTCCCTCAAGGACAGGACCCTCAAAGTATACGGCCAAGCCCCGGAACAGCCCGACAATTTCCGAGCGCTTTCGCGTTCGGCCCGATTTACCGCAATGCTAAAGCTCGGGCGCTCGGCCTCAAGCGACGCGGCGCACAGAGTCTTTCACCGGCGCCGGTGTACGGCTGCTCGTTCGTGACCCGGCATCCGCGCCCGCATCATCCGCCAGCGCGAGTGCGGACTCTCCGAAACTCAGCTTCACTTCTACGCCTGCGCTCTGCCACTCTCGCGTGACGTCGCCGAGCAGCGTCGAAAACACCGGCTTCGAGCGGGCGTCATTGCGATCGCTCGCGACGAACGACAAGCTGCCACCACCCGCGCGGCCGAGCGCGCCGGCCAAGGTCCGGGCGAGCTCTGCGCGCGCACCTTGTGCGTATGCATCAATGCGTTCACTACAAGCGACGACCACGCTGGCCAACGTAACCCCGCTCGGAAAAGAGCTGCTGAGCTGCTCGGCGACTCGCAGCGCGAAGGCCGCGGGCGATTCGGTTTCGTCTTGCGCCAGCACGCGCCGCGCTTTTGCGTTACGCGCGGCCTCGATCTCCAACGTGGGCCATTCGGCTCCGAGTTCCACGACGATGAGCAGGCCCTCGGACAAGTTAGCTTTTTTCATTGAAGGTCCCGGTCTATAGCCGTTTTACCCAACAAATCTCGCAAAGTTTCCTCGGATTGGCCAAATTTCAGGCAAGCTGCGGTCATTCCCCACACTTTTGTCTCATCTCAACCCACCCCGCGCCCTTCCCGCTCTCCGAGTAACCGGCTTTTTTGGGGAAATTTAGCGCGTTACTGTCTCGCGTTGCTCGGTGTCGCGCTGGGTGCAGCGAGCTTTGCCGTGCTGTTCCGACACGCGATCGGCTGGGTCTTCACGCGAGGCTACGGCGCACCCGATGTATTGAACGCATTTCAACGCCTACCCTGGTACGCGCGCGTCGCAGTGCCAACGCTCGGCGGCGGGCTAGCGGGGCTGCTGGGCGCGATCGGCTCGAGGTTGAAAGGGGGCCACGGCGTCGGTGAAGTGATGGAAGCCGTTGCGCTCGGCAAGGGACAGATCTCGCTCCGACGCACGCTGCTGAAAGCGTTTCGCTCCTGGCTGGCGATCGTGTCCGGCGGCTCGGTTGGACGCGAAGGACCGCTGATTCAGTTTGGAGGAGGGCTGGGCGGAACGTTGGGGCGTTTGTTTGGCCTCCGCGAGCGCCAAATCCGAGCGTTGATCGCCGCCGGTGCCGGCGCGGGTTTTGCGGCCGCTTACAATACTCCGATCGCCGCGCTGCTGTTCGTGGTCGAGGTGGTCACCGGCGTCGTCGCGCTCGATCTCGTGCTGCCCGTGATCATTGCCGTGCCGATCGCCACCGCGCTGACCCGGCTCGCGATCGGCGGCGGGCCGATCTACGGGCAACTCAGCTTCAGCATGGACTCCAATGCGGAGCTTGCTCTGTATGCCGGGCTGGGACTGCTCGCCGGGCTCACGGGCCCAGCGTTCATGGTGCTGCTCAAGCGCGGCGAGGTGTTCTTCGCACAGCTGACGGTGCACCTGGCCGCCCGCGCCGCGCTGGGCGGCGCGCTGGTCGGTGCGATGGCCATCGCATTGCCGCAGGTCACCGGCAACGGCTACGAGGTCATCAACCTCATTCTCAGTCAGCGGCTCGAGCTCAGCGTGCTGATCGTGATCTTCTTCGCCAAGGCGGTGGCCACGACCGCCTCGGTCTCATCAGGCAGTCCGGGCGGCGTCTTCACCCCGTCCTTGCTACTGGGCGCCGCGCTGGGTGGCATCGTCGGTCACCTGGTGGCGCGCTTCGGACCCGCCAGCGGCAGCGGCGCGGTCGCAGCCTACGCGCTGGTCGGCATGGCGGCGGTGATCGCGGCCACGACGCACGCGCCATTGATGGCCACCGTGCTCGTCTTCGAGCTGTCCGGCGACTACGCCATCGTGCTGCCGCTCCTGACGGCCTGTGCAATCGCCACCGTGCTCTCCAGGAGAGTGCACCGTGAATCGATCTACACCGAAGAGCTGAGGCGCCGCGGCAGCCAGTGGGAAGTGAAAGTCGTGGCCGCCGAATCAGATGTGGATCGCCCGCCCTGACACGGCAAAGGCCGCTTCTTTGACGATTTCGGCGAGCGTCGGATGAGCGTGCGAAGTGCGCGCAATGTCCTCCGAGGTGGCTCCGAATTCGATCGCCGCAACCGCTTCGGCGATCAAATCACCCGCGTGAGCGCCGAGAATGTGCACGCCCAAGATGCGATCGGTATCCTTGTGGGCGAGGATCTTCACGCGGCCTTCGGTCGCGCCGATCGCGCGCGCGCGGCCGTTGGCGGTGAAGGGGAACGTGCCCTTCTTGTACGGTACGTTCGCCGCTTTGAGCTCGTCTTCGGTCTTGCCCACCGAGGCGATCTCCGGGTGGGTGTAGACCACGCCCGGGATCGCGTCGTAATTCACGTGCCCGTAGCCGGTGACGATGTGCTCGACGCAGGCTACGCCCTCTTCTTCGGCCTTGTGCGCCAGCATGGGACCGCGCACGACATCGCCGATGGCGTAAAAGCCCGCAACGTAGGTGCGGAAATCGTCATCGATCGGGATGCGCCCGCGCGGATCGAGCTCGATGCCGACGGTGTCGAGACCGAGACCGGTCGTGTTCGGCACGCGCCCAACCGAGACCAAGACGCGATCACACTCGATGTCCGGCTGGCCCTCGACGCTGACGAATACCTTGTCGCCGTCACGGCGAGCGCCCGTGACCTTGGAACCCAAACGAAACTCGATGCCCTGCTTGTGGAAGATGCGCTCGGCCTCTTCCGCGATGTCGGAGTCCATCCCTGGCAAAATGCGCTCGAGGTATTCGAGCACGGTGACCTTGGCGCCCAGGCGGTTCCAGACCGAGCCGAGCTCGAGCCCGATGTAGCCGGCGCCGATTACGACGAGGTGCTTCGGCACTTCCGGATACGACAGCGCCTCGGTGCTGGTGCCGATTCGGTCGCCGTCGAGGGTGACGCCGCGTAGGGGGGCGACACTGCTGCCGGTCGCGATCAACACGTGCTTGGCTTCGAGCTCGCCCGCATCTTGCCCTTCGACGACGACGCGGCCCGGGCCCGTGATGCGGCCGTGGCCGCGATAGCGCGTGATCTTGTTCTTCTTGAACAAGTACGCGACGCCGCCCGTGTTTTGCGACACGACCTTGGTCTTGCGCTCGAGCATGCGCGCCAAATCCAGCTCGACACCGGCGACCTTGATGCCGAAGTCGGCCAAATCATGGCCCGCGGCGTGGTAGCGCTCACTGGCTTCGAGCAACGCTTTGCTGGGAATGCAGCCGACGCGCACGCAGGTGCCACCGAGGGCTTCTTCCTCTTCGATACAGGCGACGTCCAGGCCCAGTTGCGCGGCGCGGATCGCCGCGACGTAGCCGCCCGGGCCGGCACCGATCACGATCAAATCATGTTTTTTCACGTTACACCTCGAGCAAGATGCGCGCGGGTTCTTCCATGCACTGCTTGATGCGCTTCAAGAACGTAACCGCTTCACGGCCATCGACAAGGCGGTGATCGTAGGTCAGCGCCACGTACATCATGGGCCTGATCACGACCTGACCTTTGACGGCCATCGGGCGATCTTGGATCGCGTGCAGACCGAGGATACCGCTCTGCGGCGGATTGACGATCGGCGTCGACATCATCGAGCCGTAGATACCGCCGTTGGTGATCGTGAACGTGCCACCTTGGAGCTCGCTCAGCTCGAGCTTGTTTTCCTTGGCGCGCTTGCCGTAGTCCGCAATCGTCTGCTCGACCTCCGCGAAACCCAAGCGCTCGGCGTTGCGAATCACCGGTACGGCCAAGCCCTTGCCACCGCCGACGGCCACGCCAATGTCGTAGAAATTCTTGTACACCACGTCATTGCCGCGAATCTCGGCGTTGACGGACGGAATCAGCTTCAGGGCCTCGATCGTGGCTTTCACGAAGAAGGACATGAAGCCGAGCTTGATCCCGTATTTCTCCTGGAAGGCTTCTTGATGGGTCTTCCGTAGTTCCATCACGGCGCCCATGTCGACCTCGTTGAAGGTCGTGAGCAGCGCGGCGGTCTGCTGAGACTGCACGAGGCGCTCCGCGATGCGCTTGCGGAAGGGGCTCATCGCGACCACTTCTTCTTGGCGATCTTGAGCGACCGGCGGTGCTTTGGCGGCCGGCTTCTCCTTCAAGCGATCGACGTCTTCCTTCAGCACTCGGCCACCCGGGCCGGTGGCCTCTACGTCGTCCGGATTCAGTCCGCGTTCCTTCAAGGCGCGGCGCGCGGACGGCATGACGCGGGCAAACCCCTGCGGGGGGATGGTCGGACGCACGCTCTTGGGGCGCTCTTCCGGCGCAGGCTCGGCCTTACGCGCTTCGGGCTTGGGAGCCTCCGACTTCGCCGGCTCGGCCGCCTTGGGTTTGGCAGCGCCGGCCGCGCCTTCTTCGATGTGAGCGACCACGTCACCGACGTTGGCGGTTTGGCCCTTCTTGACCAAGATCTTCGACAAGACGCCGTCATTCGGCGCGGTCAGGTCGACCGTCACTTTGTCGGTCTCGATCTTGGCGATGACTTCGTCGCGCGCGACGGAGTCGCCCTCGCCTTTCAGCCATTCACCCATTTGCACTTCGGTGATCGATTCACCGACGGTCGGCACTTTTAATTCGATTGCCATGCTCTGCAGCGCTTCCTGTTATCGAACCGGGCGCGAACCGTCCTGGCCGCGCCCACGGCCCAGGGACTTATCGTCCCAGGGCCAAGATCGGTCAACTTGTAGAAGAAATCCTGGGATTTACGGCGGTGGCGTGAGGTGGGCCTCAGGCGAACGCGCGCTCGAGCAGTTCTTGCTGCTCGAGCTTGTGGCAGTTGTGTGAACCGGTGGCCGGGCTTGCCGACTCCGTCCGGCACACGCCGCTGAAGGGGAAGCGACCGAACAGCATCGCCCCGAAACGCGCGCGGAAGTGACGCCAAGCGCCCATGTTCTCGGGCTCATCCTGCACCCAGACGATCGGCGTACCGTCGTCGCAGTGCTCGATGGCCGCGCGGATATGCCGATCGGGCAGCGGATACAGCTGCTCGATGCGCACGATCGCGATGTCTTCGCGGCCGAGCTCCTGGCGGCGCTTCTCCAAGTCGTAATAGACCTTGCCCGTGCACACGAGCACCTTGCTCGGCTTGGCTACGCGGTTGTCCGGGAGCACACGGTGGAAGCGACCGGCCGAGAAGTCCTCGAGTGGGCTCACGCACATCGGGTGACGCAAGAGGCTCTTGGGGGTGAACATGATCAAGGGCTTGCGCCAGGGGCGCAGCACTTGGCGGCGCAGCACGTGAAAATGCTGAGCCGGCGTGCTCGGTTGCACGATCTGAATGTTCTCTTCGGCGGCCGCCGTGAGGAAGCGCTCGAGACGCGCGCTCGAGTGCTCCGGGCCCTGCCCTTCGTAACCGTGGGGCAGCATCAGCACCAAACCGCTGAGCCGCTTCCACTTGTCTTCCGCGCTGACCAAGAACTGATCGATGATCACCTGCGCGCAGTTCACGAAGTCACCGAACTGTGCCTCCCAGATCACGAGACCATCCGGCCAATCCAGGCTGTAGCCGTACTCGAAGCCCATCACGCCCGCTTCACTGAGCGCCGAGTTGTAGATCTCGATTGGCGCTTGGTCTGGGCTCAGGTGGCAGAGCGGCATGTAGGTGTGGCCGTCCTCCACGTCGTGCAGCACCGCGTGCCGTTGCGTGAAGGTGCCACGCGGGGAGTCCTGCCCAGTGAAGCGTACGCGCGAGCCTTCGGTCACGAGCGATGCGAACGCGAGTAACTCGGCCGCGCCCCAGTCGAGCGGCTGCTCGCCGTTGCCCATGGCCGTGCGCTTCTGCAACAAGCGCTCGATCTGCTTGTGCGGATGGAAGTCCGCCGGCAGCTGGTTCTGACGCAAGATCAGATCCTTGGCGCGAGCCAAGGAGATGCCCGAGTCGACCTCGGGCACGTTTGCTTCCGGACCGCCCAAGTAGCCCTTCCAATAGCCACCGAGCCAGTCCGTGGTTTTCACGAAGTCCTTGCGACGCGCTTCGCCCAGCTCCGCCTCGAGGTGTTCGCGACGCTCGACCGCGATGCGATCTGCTTCCGACTGGGTCATCCCGCCGAGCTTCAGCAGGTGCTCGAGGTAACCGTCGCGCACGCTCTTGCGCTCGGCGATTGCCGCGTACATGAGCGGCTGAGTGAACGCGGGCTCGTCGCTCTCGTTGTGACCGTGGCGGCGGTAGCCGTACATGTCGATCACGACGTCGCGCAGGAAGGTGTCGCGGAAATCCATGGCCAAGCGCACGACCTGCGCGACCGCTTCCGGATCCTCACCGTTGACGTGGAAGATCGGGATCTGCAACATCTTGGCCACGTCCGTGGCGTAGGTCGTGGAGCGACCTTGCGAGGGCGGCGTGGTAAAGCCGATCTGGTTGTTGATCACGACGTGCAGCGTGCCGCCCGTGGTGTACGCGTCCAGCTGGCTCAGGTTCAGCGTTTCCTGAATGATACCTTCGCCCGCGAATGCGGCGTCACCGTGAATCAGGAGACCGAGCTTGTGCGCGTGGGTGGTGTCGCCCACGCGGTCTTGCTTGGCCCGCGCCCGGCCGAGCACCACCGGGTCGACGTATTCCAGATGGCTCGGGTTGAAGCACAGCGAGAGGTGGACCTTCTTGCCGCTCTCGGTCACGAAGTCCGAGCTGTGGCCGAGGTGGTATTTCACGTCGCCGCTGCCGAAATACAGCTCGGGGTCGCTATCCTCGACCTCGCGGAAGATCTCGCGCGGGCTCTTGCCCATCACGTTCGCGAGCACGTTCAGGCGGCCGCGGTGGGCCATCCCGAGGATGATCTCGTCGACGCCGTGCTCTGCCGCGCGGTCGATCGCCAAAGTGAGCAGCGGAATCAAGCTCTCCGAGCCGGTGAGCGAGAAAGTCTTCACGGTCGAGAACTTGCGACGCAAAAAGTCTTCGAAGGTGGTGGCGTCGGTCAGCTTGGTGAAGATGCGGATCTGCTCCGAGCGCTGCAGCTCGAGGCGGTTCTCCGAACCCTCCATCCGATCCTGCAGCCAGTTTTTCACCTTCAGGTCGTCGATGTGCATGAATTGCACGCCGATCGAACGACAATAGGTGTTGCGGAGACGCGTGAGCATTTCCCGCAGGGTGAGCGCTTGGGCGCCGAAGATGGTGCGACTCGAGAACTTGCGATCCAGGTCGTCACCGCGTAGCCCGTGGAACTCGGGGTCGAGCTCCTCTTGCGGCAAGCGAGGCAGACCGAGCGGGTCGATCTTGGCGATCATGTGGCCGCGCACGCGGTACGCGCGAATCAGCGCGTCGACGCGATCTTGGCGCACCGCTACGTCCGAGACGCCGTTGTTCCAACCGCCGGGACCGGCGTAACCGTTGCCCTTGCCGTTGCTGGCCCCGTTGCCGTTGACGGCCGGGGCGTGGCCATTCGAAGCGACCGGAGCGTTGAACAGGCTCGCCGCGCGGAAGCTGGGACCGAGCTTGGGAGCGCGACTGAAGTCAGCGTCCGGCGTCAGGTCGCGGAAGTAGGCTTGCCAGTCCGGCGGGACCAGGTTCGGGTCTTTGAGGTAGTCCGCGTAAAGCCCTTCGGCGAACGCGAGGCTCAGTGTGTTCACGGAGCCCTCCGACGAATCGGTCAAATCGTTTTCCATGGCGGTTCTATGGGACGAAGCAGGTTGTTTCGCGGTGCGGTCCATGCGCCCTCCCCCGCGTTCGGTCAAGTAAATCGGGGGGAAAGCGCCGAGTTCTTGCAGAATGTAAGCACGACTCGAAAGCTGCACAGCCGCACTCCTCAGTTTCGGACACGAATTGTTGAGACTTCCGCCATGTTTCCAGTTCATGTCGTAACTGACACACGGGCCGCACTGACCAGCACCGCAGTCAGAGGCGGATTCCCGGTGACGGGGCAGTGCCTTTCGTCGGGGAGATCGTCGAAAATTCCTCAATCCCACGCCCGACGTACGCCGACTCCGAGAGCAGGACGTATTTATTGCTGGAGCCCCCCAAATCGGGACACCGGACCGCGGTCCGGTGTGCTCGCTTCGCTGCGCCACCGGGGCCCCACCAAGCGTCGGGCTGCGCCCGCCGCGGGGGGCCGAACTCCCAGGGAGTGGTCTACCGGAAATGTTGCGCTCGCGATCCCGCAGCGCAGCTCGCGATGCGTCGTGGGATCTGCGTTGAAGGCTCCCAGAGTTGAACCGCCAAAACGGCAATCGCGTCTTCGGCGGTTAGGGTCTGTCCCTGATTGCTCAGGCACCCGTAAACGTGCCCGTGCCCGTGCCCGTGCCCGTGCCCGAAAGAGGCAACGGCGCGGCGGATGGCCGATTGGGTGGGATGGATCTGGCTCACGAGCGTTTGGATGTTTACCACCTCGCGTTAGATTTTCTGGTTCTCGCCAGTGCCCCTCTTTGACCCTCGATCAAACCGGTTGAACACCGTCTTCCATGGTCCAAATTCTACGGGGAGATCTCGCCATGGAACGCCCGTCCGCCGCCACCACAAGACGGCTTCCACAGACATCCTCCGGTGACTCGCGAGCGCGCGAGCGCGCTCAATCAGCTCACGTAGCTCGGCATCCGCAGTGAAGTGCACGCCGAAACGCGCGGCGGAAAGAGGCTCGATTTCGCGACCACGCGCACGAGGGGGTGTGTCGAGAGGCCGAGCCTGGAAGCTTGGCGGCGCGGAATTTATCGTAACGTCGGCGGACCCCGGGGCAGCCGCTGGCAAGCTCGGCCCTTCAACGCTTCGGCCATCGCCGAGCGCGTCGAACACTCGAGGCGTTTGGAGCGGTTGCGAAACGGCCTCGACGCGCACCGGACCCGGCGCCGGCAACCGGCGAATCTGCTCGCGTACGTCCGGGCGCGGAAAGCGCGCCGCGAGCAGCTCCTCGATTTGTCGCCGCGTCTTGCCTCTACACGCTTCGAACAGCTCCGTCGCATTCTCGTCGTTCAAGTGCGGCGGGAGCGCGCACAACGCGCACAGATGCAGTTCGCTGCGAGCAACGCGCTCCAATGCCTCGGGGAATCTTCGACACACCCGCGCTGCCGCTACTCGCCGTCCAGCGCTGCCTTCACTCATGCGCAAAGCTTCTACGCAATAAGCAAAGAGGGACGAAAATCCGAGCTCCAAATGCAGCATACGTTGCTCGAGCTCCACAAGGTGCGCAAGCACCCGTGCAATCAGCGCGTTGCTCTGCTGAACCAGCTCCGACAACCCAGCCAAGAGTTCTGAATTCCCCAATTCGACCAATCGATAATCGTGCCCCATCCCTTTTGTCCAACACGCGATATTTCCAGCCCCACATTCGCCCACGATGCTCGTTTCTCCGGCAAAACGGCTGCGAACTCGACCGCATGCGCCAAGCGCGTACGTCGCGAAACCTCGTGCAAGCAACCAACTAAGTTCCACTCAAACCCATCGACGGCGCAACGGGACGCCCAAAACCTGTCTAGAGAAATCGTCAACCGCCGAATCCGCAAGGGCGGACCGAACAAGTGATGCGCGCAGCTTCGTTTTTGTCGCTTCCACACGTCGAACGCTTGCGCGAATCACTTGAGAGGCCGCACGCAAGCCGCCGACACGCTCCCGTCGAGCCAGCATTCTCTCGGCGGCGCTCCACGAAGACGTCGTCCGAGCCGAGCCGAGCCGAGCCGAGCCGAGCCGAGCCGAGCCGAGCGCTCGATCGTTCAGACTGCTCCACCTGGCGAAGTCGCTCGGCGATGGTAGTCGTGTCCATCCGAAGGTGAAGAACCTGACCCGATCGGTTCGCATGATCTGTAGAATCATCAGTGGTGTTTTGGCGATTAATCCCATCTGGGAGCCGTATACGACGGGAGCGCTTTACGATGGGAGCGCTCTCCGACGCCGAAGGCTGTGACGGCCGCGCCGTGGCGCGTGACCATCAAAAACCCAACCGCCAAATTACCGTTTCTTGGACTTGCGCGCTTCGGGTTTGACCTCGGGTAACCGCAAATATCCGCCGCTCAAGAACGTGAACATCTGCTGGGTGAGCACGTCTGCGCTCTCTTCGGCGAAGCCTAGTGTCACCGCTTGGTACAAGAGTTCCTTCAGCGCGCCGATGGTCAGGTACGCGAGCACACGCGGCTCACCGTCGGCGACGATGCCCAGCGCTTGGCCATCCTTCAAGCTGTCCGTCAAGAGTTGCACGACAGAGTCGTAGAAGGTTTGCAGCTTCCGATCGAAGGCCTGGTCGACCCCGACCGAGTCAGTGAACAAGATTTTGGTCATGGCGCGCTCGGCCAAGCAGGTAGCGATGATGGCGCGGATGTTTTCGCGCACCTGTTCGACCACCGAGCGGCCAGCGTCGTCGGTGACGATGCGCACGATGGCCATCGACAGCTGGCCCGCGAAGCGATCGACTAGATCCGAGAACACCGCGCGCTTGTCTTCGAAGTACAGGTAAAACGTGCCACGAGCGACACCCGCCTGAGCCACGATGTCGTCAATCGTCGTCTGATGGTAGCCGCGCTTGGCGAAGGCTTCACGCGCGACGCTCAGGATTTGCTGGCGCCGTTCGTTTTTGGGTAAAGCCCCGAATTTCTTCTTGGCACGCACGGTGGCCATGGTGAGGAAGTGTAGTCCTAGAGCTGCTCCGAGAGCACCGACTTCGCCCGCGCGGCGGAAAAGCCTCAAGTCAGCGCGCTCGAGGCCGTTGTCGAGCGTCATGGGACCAACGCGAGCTCGAGTCAGTTACGTAGCGTGTGTGCTGGCTGCACTAGTGTGCGCACCTGGAACCAACGCGCGGGCCGAATCCAGCCCGCGTAAACCAGTGGTGATCTCCGGCAGCGCGTCGAACGTCGGCGGCATGCTCACCACGTCGGCTGGCGGTGCCGTGATCGAATTGCCGAGTCGGGCGCGCCTGCGAGTCGCGCCGAACTCGTCGTTGCGCGTTTTCCCCTTGCCGCAGTTGCTGGCGCTGACGCCCGGAGCGCGCACTTGGACCTGGAGCTTTGCGCTGCAGAGCGGACGCGTCGATATCGAGCTGCCGAAGGCCGGGCGCAACGCGGTGCTCGTCAACATGGGCAAGCTGAGCGCGATCGTCACCTCGGGGCACGCGGCCGTCCGCATCGACAGCGGCGAGGCGACCACCGCCAACATCGAAGGCGAGGTGCGCAGCCTGCTGAACGAGCATTGGCAGACGATCCCGCTCGGCTGGACGGCGACGCTGAGCAAGGACGATCCGGGGGCGCTGGCCAAGCCGGGCCTACCCGGTCCGAGCTTGACCAGCTCGCAGCGGATGTGGTTTGCGCCCAACGAGACGGTAGCGATGCACGGCTTCCGCTGGGCGCGCGTGGCGGGGGCGCGAGGCTACGAGCTGCGCGTGCGGCGGCTGACCGACGGCAAGGTAATCGACCAACGCATCACCGAGAACCCGGAGTTGGACGCTGGCCTCACGCCGGTCGAACCCGGCAAGTACGCGGTCGCGCTGCGCTCGATCGACGCGCGCGGCATGGAGGGCGGTTGGAGCGCCGAGTCCGAACTGCGTGTGATCGGTGTCGTTCTGCCTCCGGGCGGCTACAGTACCGATCAAGCCATTTACCTGGGTGTCGGCCAACAAGTTCAGTTTACCAACACGGCCGGCTTGGAGATGACGTACCTGGGCGCCGGCCGTTACTTTCCGGCTGCGCAAGGAGCCGGCCTCTACCGCGGTCAGAAGACCGTGATCGGCTTCCGCATGCCGGGCGTGCTGGATACGGCGATCGCGCGCCTCGAACCCCGCGGCATCTATGCCGACGTACAAATTGGACCGCAACGGGCGCTTTGGCCGCGCGACCCGATCTCGATCGACATTCAGCTCAAGTCCCAAAACGGCGGCGAGATCCCCGCGTTCTTACAGGCGGTGCCAACGGTCACGGTCGGCCTCGACCCGGTGGATGTGAACTTCGAACAAGATGGCAACACCCTGCACGCGGTCGTGCCTCCCAGCACCAAACCCGGCCCCTGGATCCTGCGTGTCGACGTTGCCGATCAATACGGTGGGGCACTTGGCCACGATTTCTTGGAAATTGCCTCGCAGCCGCGCAAGCCGGGCCCCGCGGTTCAGATCTTCAAGTCCGAGAAGGCGCCCGTGACTCCGCCCACGCGTTCTACGGCCCCGGTCGGGCCGGCCGCAGAGCCGCCGGTCGCCAGCCGCAACTGACGCGCCTGACAGGAGCGTCACCTCCGCGAAACAATCGCGGAGCTTGCATCTCGCGCCCCGCAGGAGGATAGACTGACACGCGCGTCAGTTGAGCTAGCCGAGCATCTGCTTCGGCGGCACCTCACCGAGGGCAGAGCAAATGAGCGGACATCGCGGCGAGCTGGTGATCGGGATGGACGTGGGATCGACGACCGTGAAAGCGGCGGTGATCGACCCAGTCAGCAAAGACATCCTGTGGAACGACTATCAGCGTCACCACACGAAGCAACCTGAGAAGGTCCTCGAGTTGCTCGAGACTATTTTGGCTGCGTTCCCCGACCAGCCCAAAGATCAGTGGAAGATGTTCGTCACGGGCTCCGGCTCGGGTCCGCTCGCCGGGCCCACGGGCGCGAAGTTCGTGCAAGAGGTGAACGCGGTCACCCTGGCCGTCGAATACAAGCACCCGGACGTTTTGTCCGTGATCGAGCTCGGCGGGCAAGACGCCAAGATCATCATGTTCAAGGAGGACGCGCAGACCGGCGCCAAGACGGCCGGCACCTCCATGAACGACAAGTGTGCGTCCGGTACCGGCGCCACGATCGACAAATGCATGATCAAGGTCGGGGCCGAGCCGGGCTTCGCGACCTCCCTCCGCTTCAACGATCAGAAGCTGCATCACGTGGCCGCCAAGTGCGGCGTGTTCGCCGAGACGGACATCGTGAACCTGGTCAAGACGGGCATCCCGAAGGACGAGGTGCTCAATTCGCTGGCCGACGCGATCGTGCTCCAGAACTTGAGTGTGCTCACGCGGGGCAACACGCTCAAACCGCGCGTGCTGCTCCTGGGTGGGCCCAACACTTACCTGCCGTTTTTGCAGGATTGTTGGCGCAAGCGCATTCCCGAAACTTGGCGCGACCGCGGCTTCGTTTATCCCCAAGACGTACCGATCGAAGAGTTGATCTTCGTCCCCCAAAACGCGGAGCTGTACGCGGCCTTCGGCGCCGCGATGTTCGGCATCGCCGAGGGTGGCGAGGCGGGCCGGTTCCACGGCGTGGAGGGCTTGCGTGATTTCATTCAAAACGGTCGCCGCGCGCGGCTCGGCGAGCAAGCAGGGCCCCCGTTGTCGGCGGGCGAAAAGGAGATGGCCGACTTCAAGGAGATGTACAAGATCCCGAAGTTCGTCCCGGCCACGTTCACGCCTGGCCAACACGTCAAAGGCATCATCGGCCTGGACGGCGGATCCACTTCGTCGAAAGCCGTGCTGATCGGTGAAGACGGCGAGCTCCTGGTCAAGGCCTACCAGCTGTCCAAGGGCAACCCGATCCAAGACACCAAAGAGCTCTTGGCCAACATCAAGGGCCAGGTCACGAGCCAAGGCGCGACACTCGAGTGCGTCGGCTTCGGCGCGACGGGCTACGCCGCGGACGTGCTCGAAGAGTGCGTGATGGCCGACGTGAACATCGTCGAGACCGTCGCCCACATGATGAGCGCCGTGCACTTCTTCGGCGATGTGGACGTGATCTGCGACATCGGCGGGCAGGACATCAAGGTCTTGTTCATGAAGAACGGGGACATCCAGAACTTCAAGCTGTCGAACAGCTGCAGCGCCGGCAACGGCATGCTGTTGCAAGCGATGGCCGATCAGTTCGGGATCCCGGTTACGGAATACGCGGAGACCGCGTTCAAAGCGGAGCTGGCGCCGAAATTCAGCTACGGCTGCGCGGTGTTCCTGGATTCCGACCGGGTGAACTTCCAGAAGGAGGGCTACCAGAAGGAGGAGCTGCTCGCCGGGCTCGCGCAAGTGCTGCCGAAGAACGTCTGGCAGTACGTGGTGCAGATCCCACGCTTGGCTTCGCTCGGCACGCGCTTCGTGCTGCAAGGTGGCACGCAGTACAACCTGGCGGCCGTCAAAGCCCAGGTCGATTACATCAAGCAGCGCGTCCCGGGCGGCCAAGTGTTCGTGCATCCGCACACCGGTGAAGCCGGCGCGATCGGCGCCGCGATCGAGACCCTGCGTCGCTACAAGCGCAGCGGCGTGACGCGCTTCATCGGCATCGAAGCCGCGCTGAACCTCGAATACAAGACCAAGAACGACGAAGAGACGGTGTGTCACTTCTGTCCGAACGAGTGCAAGCGCACGTTCATCGACACCACGCGCCCGGATGGCTCGTCCACGCGCTACATCTCCGGTTTCTCCTGCGAAAAGGGCACGGTCGAGAGCAAGGACGCCATGCTCTCGCTCATGGAAGAGCGCAGGAAGACCGCGGCTGCCTTCCCGAACATCGTGAACTACGAAGGCGAGCGCGCCTTCGTGCACTTCTACGAGTGGGCGCCCATGCCGGCCGCGGGCACACCGATCGAAGACGTGAAGGTCACCAAATCGCTGTTCCGGGTGAAGCGCGAGACGATCACGCGGCCGTTCCAGCGCTCGAGCGAAGACGCCTGGAAACGCCGCAAGCGAATCCGCGTCGGGATGCCCCGCGTGCTCAACATGTACAGCACCGGGCCGTTCTTCCGCACTTACTTCGAAGCGCTTGGCCTCGGTAAGTCCAACGTGGTGTGGAGCGATGCCACGACCGAAGAGACCTGGGTCGAGGGCGGCAAATACGGCTCGATCGACCCGTGCTTCCCGAGCAAGGTCGTGCAGTCGCACATCCACAACCTGCTTTTTCACAAGCATGAGCCCGAGCGCAACAAGGGGCTCAACTACATCTTCTTCCCAATCCTGACCCACGTGAACAACTTCGTGGTCGACACGCAGGACAACGCCTCGTGTCCGATTGTGGCCGGCACGCCGGACGTCACGAAAGCGGCCTTCACCAAAGAGGTCGATTTCTTCGCCGTGCGCAACATGGAGTACCTCGACCCCGCGCTCTCCTTCGAGGAACCCACGCTGCTCGCGCGACGCATGTTCGAGACCTTCAAAGATCGCCTGGAGATCACCGAAGACGAGAACGACCACGCCTGCGCCGAGGCCTGGAAGGCGCTCAAGGCGTTCGACCTCGACCTGCAGGACAAGGGCCGCGCAATCCTGGAAACGGTAGAAGCCGAAGATCGCATCGCGATCTTGGTGCTCAATCGGCCGTACCACGCGGATCCGGGCCTCAACCACGGTATCCCGGACGAATTTCAGGTGCTCGGCTATCCGATCCTGAGCATCCGCTCGATCCCCAAGGATCGCGAGTACCTCGACCGCTACTACAAGGACGAGCTCGACCGCGGCGTCATCAAGAGCCCGCTCGAGATCAACCACGTGTGGCCCGAGAATTATTCGGTCAACAGCGCCATGAAAGTGTGGGCGGCCGCCTTCGCGGCGCATCATCCGAACGTGGCGGTGCTCGATCTATCGAGCTTCAAGTGCGGTCACGACGCGCCGACCTACGGTCTGATCGCCGACATCATCCAGACCTCGAAGACGCCGTCGGCGGCGCTGCACGACATCGACGCCAACAAGCCGGGCGGCTCCATCAAGATCCGCGTCAAAACCTACGCTCACTCGCTGCGCTTGGCGCAAGAGCGGCTGGAAGACTTGGCCGGAAAGAAGCGCGATCTGGCGCTGTCGATCGACAAGAAGCGCCTCGAGTTGCTCGGCCTCAAGCAAGCGCAGCTGGCGGCGGCCAAGCAACACGATCCGGCGATCGAAAAACAGATCGCCGAGACCATGGAGCGCGTGCGCGGCTACGAAGCCCGACGCAGCGCCGACGTCGAAGCGCCGAAAGGCGTGTTTCGTTTGGGACGGAAGCAGGCGGATGGCTCGATCGTCGCGATCGACCTGTCCCAACGAGCAACGGAAGCCGCGCCCGCGGCCGAGTGACACGCTTCGTGACACCCGAAGGGGTGAAAACGCGTTTTTCTAGAGCGAACAGCCAGATTCCAGGGAGATGACCAAGATGACCCAACAAGTAAGCTTCGACGCGCCGCTGAAGAAGAAGAGCCTGCCGATCGCCGGGCAAGCCATGGACATCGACGCGGAACTCAAGAAGTTCGAAGACGAAGAGCGCGCGCGGCTCGGCATCGCCGTCGAACAGCAATGGGTCGAGGACATGGCGAACCTGATGTTCACCAAGGCCGAAAAGGGCAAGATCACGCTCTTGATCGGCGGCCTGACCATCGCCCACGACTACTTGATCTCGGGCGCGTTCTCGTCGCTCGGCTACAACACCATCCCGCTCGACCCGCCGAATTACGACGCGCTCAGCGTGGGCAAAGAGTTCGGCAACAAGTCGCAGTGCAATCCGACCTACTTCACCGTCGGCAACTTGGTGCAGTACCTGATTCACTTACGTGACAAGAAGGGGCTGACCACCAAAGAGGTGATCGACAACTACGTGTTCCTGACGGCGGGGGCCTGTGGCCCGTGCCGCTTCGGCATGTACGTCACCGAGTACCGGAAGGCGCTGCGCGACGCCGGCTTCGACGGCTTCCGCGTGATGCTGTTCCAACAACAGGGCGGCCTGAGCCAAGCCACCGGTGAAGCCAGCGGTTTGGAGCTGAACCCCGCGTTTTTCATCGGCCTGTTGAAAGGGTTGATCGCCGGGGACGTGATCAACGGCATCGGCTACCGCTTGCGCCCGTACGAAAAAGTGCCCGGCGCCACGGACGCGGCGATCGCCCAGGCCAAGGACATCTGTCGTGATGCCTTGCTGCACAAAAGGTCGATTTTGGCCGCTTTGATGCGGGCCAAGAAGATCTTCAAGACGGTCGAGGTCGACCGCACGATCCCGAAGCCCAAGGTTTCGATCATCGGTGAGTTCTGGGCCATGACCACCGAGGGTGATGGCAACTACCAATTGCAGCGCTTCGTCGAGAAGGAAGGCGCGGAGGCCGATATCCAGTTCGTCACGGCCTGGATTTTGTACAACCTCTGGGAAGTTCGCTTCGATACCGCGTCGCGCGCCACTTTGCGCGGCATGGACAAGAGCAAATACGGCTTGGGTGGCACCGGCGAATACGGCGTCTTCCAGCGCAAAATCGGGCTCTGGGCGGGCAACCTAGCGCTGCGCGGCGCGTTCCAAACATTCGCCTATGCGGGTGGGTTCTACGGCTACCACTTGCCGGATATGGACGCGGTGGCCGAGGTGGCCGCGCCCTATTACAACAACGATCTGCGCGGCGGCGAAGGCCACATGGAGGTCGGAAAGCTGATCCTCAACGTGGTCAAGAGCAAAGCCACGATGACGCTCAGCGTGAAGCCGTTCGGCTGCATGCCGAGCTCGGGCGTGAGCGACGGTGTCCAATCGCTGATCAACGAGAAGTTCCCGGGTACGATCTTCTGCGCGGTGGAGACCAGCGGTGACGGCGCCGTCAACTTCCAGAGCCGCGTGCAGATGTACCTGTTCAAAGCTCGCCAGGCGGCCCAGGTCGAGTTCGAAAAAGCGCTCGCCGACACCGGGCTGACGGTCGAGAAGCTGAGGGGCTTCCTGAGCGATAACCCGCGTTACGCATCGCCGCTGCACAAGTCGGGGCACTACGCGGCAACCACCTCCGCTGATCTGGTGTACGAGGTGGCGGAAGTGTACGGCAAGTCACGCGCCGAGCTGGTGGCACGGAGCGCCCGCTCGTGGTTGGCTTCGGTCAGCACCTTCGCCAAAGAAGCCGTACAGAGTGCGCCCGAGAAGGCAAACAGCACGGCCAAGCTGGTGCGCGAGGCCAGCAAGGAGATCATCGAGATCACCAAGGAGCAAGCGCCGGTGATGGCCAAGGGCGCGCTACTCAGCGCGCGCACCAAACTCGCGGTCGTGCTGCCGTTCGTCAAGCCGAGCCAAGAGCCGCTGCCGGTCGCCGCGGAGTAAGTTCGATGAGTGAGCCCGTATCGACGGAGCTCGCGACTGAAATGGAGCGCCCCGGCGAACATGCCGAGGGCGCTTCGTTTTTCCGGAGCTTCGCTCAGCGCATCCCCGACCCGAACGTCTGGCGCATCTACGGCATCACGCTGGCGCTCGGCATGGCGTATGGCACCGCCATCTCCGTGATCGGTCGGTTTTTGACCACGCATGGCGTGAGCAAGCTGGCGATCGGCGAGCTGGCGGCCTGGTTCGCGGCGGGCATCGTGGCTTTCTCGCTGCCCATGGGCCCCCTGGTCCGGCGATTTTCCGCCAAGTACATGCTGGCGATTTCACTGGCTGGTTACGCGGCCGCGGTTCTGCTGTTCCCGTTCACGCACACGTTTTGGGCGCTGGCTGCGCTGCGCTTCTTCGATGGCGCGTGCTCGGTGGGAGTCTGGGTCAGCTCGGAGTCCATCCTTTTGGCTCGCTCGGGCAAGCAGAACAAGGCCTTCATCACCAGCTTGTACGCCGTCGCCGTGGCCTGTGGATACGTCGGCGGGCCGCTGCTCGCCTATGCCTGCACCAAGGTCTTACCTCTGCAATTTGCCTTCGTCTTGGCGGCCGTGATCGCGATTTGCACCAGCATCTACGTGCTTCGGTGTCTTTCGCCGGACGTTCGCGGACAGCTGCACGAAGACCATCCCATGGCGTCGATCGCCAAAAGCAGCAGCGCGCTCGGTCTGCTTTGGCGGATCAAGACTTCGTGCTTCGGGACCTTCGCCTACGGCTACTTTCAGGCCAGCGTCGTGCTCTTCCTGCCGCTGTACTTGATGGAGCGGAAGGGCATCAGTGAGTCGCAGACAATCGTCATCCCTGCCTACTTCGCAGCGGGCATGCTGCTGTTCTCCAACTACGCCGGGCGCCTAGGGGATCGCTACGGCCACCTTTTGTTGATGCGCATCCTGGGCGCAATCGGCATGACGATGGTGCTCGGCTTCGTGTATCTCGATGCCTATCCCGCCATGTGCGCGGCCGTGTTCGTTGCGGGCGCGAGCTTGGCCAGCATTTCACCCGTGAGCTTAGCGCTGCAAGGGGTGGTGGCTCATCCACTCGAGTACGAGCGCAGCACCTCGATCTACAACGCATTCTATGCGGCGGGCATGCTGCTCGGGCCGTTCATCTCGAGTTATTTGTTCGAAAAGCGCGGCGGCGAAGCGATGCTCTTTTCGCTGGCACTGCTCTGGACCCTGTTCGTGCTGTTCGCCTCGGCATTCCGCAAGGATGACCCTGCCGCACTTCAGATCACCAAAGGGCGCGCGGAGGCCGCGTAAACAGCGAGTCGCGGAGTTTCGCTTGGCAGGACTGAGGCCCCTGCCCTACCATGCATCGCGAAACGGCATGCGAAGAATTCCTGGTTTGGTGGTTGGGGTCTGTGTCTTCATCGCCGCACACAGCGCGTTTGCGCAGACTGACTTGGAGCGAGCCACGGCGCGGGACGCGGCCAACAATGGCCGGGCCGCATTCGACGCTGGCAAATACGAGAAGGCGATCGACTACTTGTCGCGCGCCGAGCAGCTGGTGCATTCGCCCACCCATTTACTGTTCATGGCTCGCGCGCAGGCCAAGCTCGGTCGGCTCGTTGCGGCCCACGAGACTTACCTGAAGATCACCCGCGAGAATCTGGCCGCCAATGCGCCCAAAGCGTTCGTCACCGCGCAAGACGCGGCCGAACAAGAGCAAGACGCTCTCGACAACCGGCTCCCGTCGGTAACCGTCACCCTCCAAGGTGCAATCTCGGCCCCCGACATCAGCGTCACGATGGACGGCACCGCCCTGCCGAGCGCGATGATTGGCATTCCGCTGCCCGCCGATCCCGGTGAACACGTTTTCAAGGCCAGCGGTCCGACGATCGCCAGTGAACCGGTCACGGTTAGGCTCGCAGAAGCCGCCAAGCAAACCGTCATACTCAAACTGCGCTCGACCGGTGCCGCCGCGCCCGTGGTCTCCGCGACGCCGAAGGGGCAACCCGCGGCGGCCGCCGCGGCTCCAAGCGCGGCCGCCGCGGCGGCTCAGCCAGGCGCTAGCAACGCGAGCTCCCCGCCGCCTGAAAGCGCCAGCGTCAGCAACTCGCATGGTCACGGCCCTGGGCTGATGATCGCCTCGATCGCATCGTTTACCATCGGCGTGGCGAGCGCCAGTGTCGGCACCTATTACCTGCTCAAATCGAACAGCACGCGCAACGAGTCCGACCAGATCTACGATCAATGTGTGCTGAAAAGCGGCGGTAAGACCTGCACCGACCCAGCTGTTGCGGATGTGACCGGGCCCATGGATGCCGACGCCGATCATCAAGCCAAAATCGGCGTGGTGGGGTTGGTCGGTGGTGGCGTCGGCATTCTCGCCGGCTTCACCTTCTTGATCTTGGACTTGAATCGAAGCGACAAATCAGCGCTTCGGACGACTCCGCACGTCACGCCCGTGTTTGGTCTCAATTCAGTTGGGCTCGTCGGTACCTTCTGAGCCGTGGCGTTACTGGTAGCAACCGCGTAAGTCGACCGCGGTCGCGCCTCCGCTGCAATCGGCGCCCGCTTTGACCTCGGTGATGGCGAATTTCAATGCCCCGTCTTCACTCCCGCCGTCAACGTATCCCACTTGGCCCTTGCTGACGCAGAACGCCGCCCCGGGCTGTGGATGAGTCGCGGGTAGAGTCATGTTTCCGGCGCTGATCGCCGAGGTCTCGCCAAAGAAAAGGGCTTTCGGCCATGCGAAGGTCAATGCCAGCTGATTGGCGGCCACTGGCGCGAGATTGCTCACTGGCGTGGAAAAACTGCCGCTCGTGAAATTCTCCGTACCAGCATTGATGTTGGGCGCGATGCGTGAATCGGCGATGGCGCCGCCGGCGATGGTCCCTTCGATTTTCAGCGCGTCGGTGCCCGTCGGGCAATGCGGGGCTTGCGAAAGCAAGCCCGACGCCGACCCGCCGCCGTCGTCGCTCGAGCCGCAAGCAGTCAGGAGCGAACACGCCCACCAGCTCAGATACACCCCAAACGAACGCCCAATCCCGCTCATCTTCAGCATGTCGGCATCCTACCGCAGGACGCGGTCTGAACTTCCCTAGCCCGAAGATAGATGGCAGAATCCGCACAATTTCCACCATGTCCGCACAGCCCATCATCATTTACACGAAGACCGACGAGGCCCCCGCACTCGCCACTTATTCCCTGCTGCCGATCGTGCAGGCGTTTACGAAGCATTCGGGGATCAGCGTCGAGACGCGCGATATTTCGCTCGCTGGCCGCATCCTCGCCGTGTTTTCGGAGCTGCTTCCGAAAGCGCAGCAGGTCGCTGACGCACTCGCCGAATTGGGCGCGCTGACTCTCAAGCCGGAGGCGAACATCATCAAGCTGCCCAACATCAGCGCTTCGGTGCCGCAGCTGAAAGAAGCGATCGCAGAGCTCCAGTCGCACGGCTTTCAGGTTCCGGACTACCCGGAGGTGCCAAAGACCGACGCCGAGAAGGACGCCAAGGCTCGCTATGACCGAGTCAAGGGCTCGGCCGTGAATCCCGTTTTGCGCGAGGGCAACTCGGACCGTCGCGCACCCAAAGCCGTCAAGGACTACGCTCGCAAGCACCCGCACTCGATGGGTAAGTGGTCCCCCGATTCGAAGACCACCGTCGCCACCATGGGCGAGAACGACTTTTTTTCGAACGAAAAATCGGTCACCGTGGCCGCCGCCACCGACGTGCGCATGGAGTTCGTCGCCGAAAGTGGCGCAGTCAAGATCTTGAAGGACAAGACTCCGCTCAAAGCGGGGGAAATCCTCGACGGCACCGTCTTGCGCAAAGCCAGTCTGGTCAGCTTCTACGAGCAGCAAATTGCCCGCGCCAAGCGCGAAGGCCTGCTTTTCTCGCTGCATTTGAAGGCCACGATGATGAAGGTCTCGGACCCGATCATCTTTGGCTACGCGGTGCAGGCCTTCTTCAAGGATCTGTTCGCCAAGCACGGGGCCACCTTCAACAAGCTCGGCGTCGATCTGAACAACGGCTTCGGTGATTTGCTGGAAAAGATCCAGAGTCTGCCCGCGGACGAACAAGCCGCGATTCAGGCCGACATCCAGGCCGCCTATGCCGCAGGCCCCGTGCTCGCCTACGTCAACTCCGATAACGGCATCACCAACCTGCACGTGCCGAGCGACGTGATCGTCGACGCCTCGATGCCCGCGATGATTCGCGCGGGCGGCAAGATGTACGACGCTCAGGGCAAGCTACAAGACGCACTCGCGGTCATCCCGGACAGCAGCTACGCGGGCGTGTACCAAGCCACGATCGATTTCTGCAAGAAGCACGGCGCGTTCGACCCGAAGACCATGGGCTCGGTGCCCAACGTCGGGCTGATGGCACAAGCCGCCGAGGAATACGGCTCGCACAACAAGACCTTTCAGATTGCGGAAAAGGGCAGCGTGCGCGTCGTCGATAGCGCGGGCACCGTGCTGATCGAGCACGCGGTCGACGCGGGCGACATTTGGCGCGCCTGCCAAACCAAGGATGCGCCCGTGCAAGACTGGGTGAAGTTGGCCGTGAACCGCGCTCGCTTGAGCGCCACACCGGCCGTCTTCTGGCTGGATTCGAAGCGCGCCCACGACGCGCAAATCCTGCTCAAGGTCGACAAGTACCTGAAAGATCACGACACCAGCGGGCTGGATATCCGTGTGCTTCCGCCGGCCGCGGCGACCGAGTTCACGCTCGCGCGCCTGATCAAGGGAGAGGACACGATCTCGGTGACCGGCAACGTGCTACGCGATTACTTGACCGATCTCTTCCCGATCTTGGAAGTGGGGACCAGCGCCAAGATGCTGTCGATTGTCCCGTTGATGAACGGTGGCGGCTTGTTCGAAACGGGCGCCGGTGGCTCTGCGCCGAAGCACGTAGAGCAGTTCTTGGAAGAGGGCTACCTGCGCTGGGATTCATTGGGGGAGTTCTTCGCGCTGGCCGCATCTTTCGAACACGTGGGCATCATGTTCAAGCACGAGAAGGCCAAGGTACTCGCGGAGACGCTGGACGCAGCGAACGGCAAGTTCCTGGAGAACGACAAGTCGCCGTCGCGCAAGGTCGGCGGTATCGACAATCGCGGCAGCCACTTCTACCTTGCCCTGTATTGGGCACAGGAACTCGCGGCCCAGAGCAAAGACGGCGAACTCAAGGCACTGTTCGCCCCCATCGCGGCCAAGCTCAGCGCAGCCGAAGACGCGATCGTGAAGGAATTGATCGACGCGCAGGGCAAGCCCGTCGACGTCGGCGGCTACTATCAGCCGGACGACGCCAAGGCCAGCGCCGCGCTCCGCCCGAGCAAAACGCTGAACGACATCCTCGCGCTGCTCTGAACAACGCGGCGTGCGTGAGGAGCGGAGTGGGACCGCCCACTCCGCTTCATTGTCCAGCCGCCGCACGCGCGCGCTGCTCTGCCCGATAAGCGCGCACAAAGGGCAGAATTACTGGCTTAGGCGGCAACGGCGCAGGGTCTTCGGCCGAAGCGAAATAAATGGGTAAGAGGGCCCGGCTCTGCCAGCGCGCGACCGTGATCACGATCGCTGCGACGGCCGCACCCCCTAACAAGTCCAATAGGTAGTGCCAGCCGAGGATCAGCACCGCTGGTAGGGTCAAGGCGGTGAACGTCGCCGAAAGCAGGAACGCAAGCCGGGACGCGCGCGAGTAATACAGCATGATCAGCTCGTGCGTGACGTGCAAGCTCGGCATACAGGCAATGTAGTTCCAGGTGCGGATCTCGCTCACTGTGCAGTTGAACACACCGTCCGTGTTGTATTTCAACCAAGCGCGGATGTGCTTCGTGATCAGCGACTTTTGGTTCAAGTATTCGAAATGTCCGGGGTCGAAGTAGCCGGGGCCTTGCGCCGGAAAGAGATGGTAGACCAGGCCGCCCACCAGGTAACACAAAGCGAGTGCCCCCAGGTACTCGGTGCGTTGGCTGCGGTTGCGCAAGGCGACGAGAAGCACAGTCGTCAGCGCCATGTGTTCGAAGCAGTGGAAATAGATCCAATCGCAGGCTGCGACCACCGAGGGATGGTGCGCAGCCCAGTTGGCAAGCACACGATACGGCAAGAAGCCGAGCACGCGAGCCTGCAGTTGCACGAGCTCGGCGTCGAGCTGCCGGCCACTGATGAAGACCAGCGCTTTCGAAATCGTAAAGGAATAGCAAACGACCAGCACGATCAATCCGCAGACGACCGTGTAGGCCGCTTCGCCCGCGGCCCGCTTCCAAGTCAGCCGTGGGCTCGCGAACAATCCGAGCAGACCGAGCGCCAGCAAGTCGATGCCATCCCGCGAGGAGCCCAATAGGACTCGATCGGCGACCACGATGGCTAGCGCGCTCAACAGCCCCCGCCGCAGTGATCGGCGCAAGGCTTCCCAACCCTGGCCGCGCGCCCAGACTTGCGCGGCCGTTTGCACATCCCAGCTTCCTCGGCGGGCCCAACGACCGATCCAATAGGTTGCGAGCAACGCGAGCGGAAAGCGCGGCTCGGCGAGCACCGCGCGAAACGTCCAAAGCGGCTCGAGCCAGGTGTACGGGCTCGGCAGACGACTGAGATGATGAGCAGCCACCGCCGCCACGAACGCGCACAGGCTGAGCCAAGGCAGAAGGCCCACTGCCCGGTAGAGCTTCGACGCCGTGCTGGCCGCGCGTTCGAAGGAGAGATCGAACATCGTCTTCGCTCTAGCCCGGCAGAGTGCGCAGCGTCAGGCCGAGCCGCGGCCACGCGAACAGTAGACGCTGAGCCAGCTCGCCTTGCGCCTGGTAAGCAACCTGCAATTGGGGATCCCCGCCCTGAGCAAAACCGAGCTGGTAGCGATGATGAAAATCTTCCACCGTCTTCGGATTGCCCTGCGCCAGCGCGAACCAAAGGGCCTCCTCGAATTCGGCGCGGGTTGCGTGGGGGTCGACCAAGCACTCTCGCCAGGCGTCCAAAGCTTGCACCGTGAGGCCAACCTGGGCCAGTGATCTGGCGCGTTCTGCGGGCGGTGTGCTCTTGGGCAAGGCATCCACACGACGGCGCTCGCGTTCGAGTCCCGGCAATTTCCGCGCGAATTCGAGACCGTCGGCGTAGTTGGGATCGACCGAAAGCGCACGCGCGAGTTCTGCGCGCGCGCCTGCGAAGTCACCAAGGTAGCTGTGGAAGAGCGCGAGGTTGAGTCCAAAGACGGGCTCTCCACCCAATTCCGGACGGAACGGAGCGATCTCCTGGATAGCGGCTTCGAAACGCCCGCTTCGGGCCAAGACCGCCGCCGCGTTGTTGTTCAGCGCGCGCCGATTGTAACTCGTGTCGGAGCAGCCCTCATCGATCGAAAATGCGTGCGCAAGCAGCCCGGCGCGCGCATACAGGCGACCGAGCTCGGCGCAGGCGGTCAATTGGTTTTCTGGGTTTTGCTGGTAGGTTCGCGTCCATAGCTCCACCTCGTCGGACCAGACGTCACTGCGAATGAACGTCGCCAACGCGAAGGAAAGCGCGAGCAGCGCGCAGCTTGCGCCAACGAGAGGCGCCCAATTCTGCTCGATCTTCGGCGCGAGCAGTAAAGTCAAGCCGAGCAGCGGTACGTACAAGAAACGATCGGCCGCCAGAACATTCAAGCTGATCGGCACGACGTGCATGACCAACGCGAGTGCGACGAGCAGCAATGACAACGGCGCCAATTGCTGCCGCTCCCTCTGGAATCCACGCCGAAAGAGCCAATAACAGCCGCTGCCCAGCAGCAGGCAACCGACGATGGCGTAGCTCGTCCCCGGCTGATTCAAGCGACCGATCTGAAGGTTCGGAAACCAGGGCGTGAGCAACATCACCAGGTAGTGCCCAGCGCTGGCAGTCAGCGGGAGGAAGTGCTGGTGAAGAGCCGTCGACTGGTGCTGCACGACGTCAGTCGCGTTCTGGCGCAACGCCAGGTAAACCGCCAGCGCGATCCCGGTCGGCAGCATGCGCCTCAGACGAGCTGGAAACGTGTCGCCCGCGGCGAATTCGGACGCGAGTACCGCCACCACGCCGGCCAGCGCGACCTCCTTGCACATCAATGCCAAGAGCAACCAAAACGCGCACGAGGTTCGGCTCCAGCGACTCGGCCGAGTTTGGCTGAGCAGCGCGCAAAGCACGAAAAAACCCGCCAAGACGTCGGTGCGCCCCGAAACCCAAGCCACGGCTTCGGTCAGGCGCGGATGAAGTGCCCAGAGCGCGGCGCCGAGCGCGGCCACGTAGCCCGCAGCGCCGCGCACTCGAAGCAGCCGAAACAACAGCGCCGTCGAACACAGGTGGACGACTAGATTGGTGAGATGAAAGCCGCCTGGGCTATTGCCATGTACGGCGTGATCGAGCGCGAGGCTGAGGACGGTGAGCGGTCGATAGTAAATCCGGCCTTGCGCGAGGTCATCGGCTTGCCAAAAACCTTGCGTGAAATACTCGCGCAGGGGATGCAGCGTTTGAACCAGCGGTGTACGCTCGATCAGGTGTTGGTCGTCCCAGACGAACGGCGCGCCCAGCACGGGCAAATAGCTCGCCGCCACGAGCACCAGAACGCAGCACAAGAGCAGCCAAGGGCGAGGAACGCGAACCGTGACGCGAGCAGAGCTTTCGGCGGGCGAGTTCCGAGCCAATTCCGCGAAGCCTAACAACAGCGGGTAGCCGAGAAAAGGCCCAAGTCTTTTTCGCAGGGCCCAGCGGCTTCGGGCGAACTTTTCCGAGTGTTACTGCTTATGCAAGCTCAAGACGTCGAGCTCGTTCCCTCGCGCGTCGAGGAAACGGCTGACGAAGTCGGTTTCCGTAGCGGTCACGAGCACTAGGCCGTGAGCGAACGTGTGCCGCACGAGGCTCTCGGGTACCGGATCACCGAGTTCGTAGAACGCCTCGGTTCCGCCTACACCGTTGACGATGTATGGAAATCCGTCGACCGCCAGCCGCTCGTAAGTGTGGTCATGGCCGGAATAAACGATGCTCGCCCCCCAATCAGCGAACGGCCAGCGCATTCCGACGGTCGGGCCGTGGACCGCACCCGAAGAATACGGTGGATGGTGAAAGAACACGAGTCGCCAAGGCACCGTAGACGCGCCCAGCAGAGCTTCGAGCCAGTGCGCCTGTTTCGAATCGATGCCCGTGCCGTCTGGCTCGCTCGAATCGCTATCCAAGGCGAACAGCTGCACGTTGCCGCGCACGACCTGATAATAGCGTTCGTTGTTGGGCAACGAAAAATAATCGAGGTATGGCTGCGCACCGAGCGCAATCCAATCGTGGTTGCCCAAGCACGGAAAGAAGCGATTCTCTTGGGCGCCCTTGCCGTAGCGGCCGCGATAAGGCGCAATGAAGGCGTGAAAGTAGCGACCGATGTTTTCGTCGATGGTTTCGGCCTCGCCGAATGGGTAGTTGTTGTCGCCGGTCGTGACCACGAAGTCGGGCCGCAGGCGAGCCACCAACGCCGCAACGTTGTCTTCGCCCGGACTCGACGAGCCGTAGTCACCGATGATCACGAAGCGCTGGGAAGCGCCGGCACCAGCAACAGGCGTGGCGCCCGAATCAGCGCTCGGAACGGACGGGGCAGGCAGTGTCGGCTCGGCGAAAGCCGGAACATGGACTCGTTGGCCCGGCTCTTCTTCTGAGCGCGAGTACGAAAAGCGATCCGAGCACGCGACGAGCAAGAGCGCAGCGCAGCCCGATAGGAACCGCCCATGCGTTGAACTTGCCGGCCCGCCCGTTGCCATTACGGCGCGAGGTTTTTCGTACCAGGCGTCTGGGCGCAACTGGTAAATTCTCCGGTCCCGTCCGGAAGGCGGCACGCGCTCAACCCGGCACCGGCCTCGAAGTCGAGATTGGCGGGGTAAATCACGTTCAGTACGCTGGTGTTGTCGGGGGCGAGCAAGTGCACGGCCTCACCTCGAGTCTGGCTGACCGAAAATAGCGCGTAGTAGCAGCCCACGGCCACGCCCGGCAAGCAGGCATCCGCAGAATAGGGCCCTGGAGTCGAGTTGTCCTTGCCCAAGAGGACCAGCACGAAGCCCCCCTTGGGGAGCTTGGTGCCCGCTGGGAAGCGCATCGCCTTGGTGGTGCGCGGTTCACCGGTCGTCTTGTCGGTGTCGGCGATGGCGTAGTTGCCGAGATCGAATTCGCTCGAACCGGTGTTGTAGAGTTCGAGCCATTCATCCCCAGCCGCGCTGATCTCGTTGAACGCTACGGTCGTGCTCGGGTTTGCGGGTGTAGTGGTCGCTGCTTCGTCACTCGAACAAGCAGTCAGAACAGCGAGCGTGAGCGCGGGTACGGCGAAAGCAATAAACCTTAGCATGTCTTCCTTTGAGCGATGGAGTCGAGCCGCAGTTCATTGCGGCAGCTGAAAAATGTGAATCGATTCTTCTTCGTTAGTGCACGGGCCGCTGCCATCGCTCTTGTCGGAGACCGCGGCGACTACGTTCGGGCCGAGGAAGGTGACGCCCTCGACCGAGCAGTATGCGAGCGCGCCTTCCGCGGTGCGCGGAAAGGCATAAAACGTGTTCGAGCCGGTGAAGGCCCAGCCTGAAGTCGACAGCGTACCGCGCCAGAGCGCCGAAGACTTGCGGGAGACGACGAGCACGGCGTAAGTGCCGTCCCCGTTGTTCTGCAGCGCCAGGTCCGAATAATTCAAAAAAGCCGCAGATTCCGGCAGCTTCAGGGTTTGCTGCGTCGACCAAACACCGCCCACCCAGGTCAATAGTTGCACGCGCCCTTCCCCCGCTGGGCTGTCGTCGTCCTTGCAGTTATTGTTCTCGCACAGAGCGAGCAAATACTCTTTGTCCGACACCTTCAACCAAGCCCCGCCTTCGAAGCCCTTGTTGGCGTGCTTGAAGATCGTGTCGGTCTGGCTCTGACTCACGAACGCGGTGTCCGCGTCGAGTTCGGCAACTTCGGCGGGCCCTTCCGCGTCGCTCGCGGCTTCGACCATGGCGAAGAAGCGACCGTCGTCGCTGACGGTGATGGCCTCGTATTGAGAATTCGTTGCGTCCCCAGGGCCGAGCTTGCCCTTGTTCAACGAGGTATCGATGGCGGCAATCCGGGTCAGGTTGTCCGACGCCACGTACAGCATGCCGCGGGAGGCAACGATGCCGCTCGCTTCGTAGTGATCGACGTCTTTCGTCGGCAGCAATTTCGACAGCTTCTTTTCAGCGACCACTTGCAGCGTGAGAGCCCGAACGAGGCTCGTGCCGTCCTCCAGGCCGGCATCGGCGCTGGGCGGGCTCGGCGTATCGTTGGCCTGGCAGGCGGACAGCAGCGCCGCAGCGACGAAGGTACGGCCGCCCGGGCTCACTTCGCCCCCGTGGCCCGCCCGTATTCACCGAGCGCACGAGCCAGCGCAATCTCGGCTTTGCGCTGCGCGAGCCGCGCCTCCATGTACTCGATTCCGCCACGCGTCACCATGTCTTCAGCCGCGAGCAGTGCGGTCAGATCCAGTTCCATTCCCGCCAGCGCCTGCTTGACCAAAGCCGCGTGTTCGCCGAGCACGGGCGCGATCATCTGCGCGTAGTGTTCGGCGATCTCCCGGCGACGCGCGCTTTCGGCGCGCAGCACGCGCACATCCCGTTCGATGCCCAAACGATGCGCCAGGGCGACGTCGCGCCGTGCGTGTCGCGAGGCCTCGGCGGCCGCGATCGGACCCGGGTTTTGGTTGAAAATCGGCAGCGTGACTTGCAGGCCGACGGTCACATCGTCCGGGTAGTTCGATTGGTCGTTCTTGCGATATCGCGCTTGCAGCGCAAGCCAAGGCCAACGCTTGGCGCGCTCGGCAGAGAGCGTGAGATCCGCCGCGTCGGTGCGCGCGGCGTCGGCCTGCAGCTGGGGGCGCGGACTCGCGGCACGGGCCTCTTGGCTGCCCTCACTCGTCAACCGCGGCGCCAAGGAGAGCGATTGACCGGGGGGCAAACCGACCAAGGCTTCGAGCTGCGTCACCTCCGTAGCACGCCCGAGCATCAGTAGATCCCGCTCTTGTTCACCGCGCGCGAGCGAGATCGCGACCAAGCTCAGATCGATTCGGCTCGACGCACCGTGGCTCACGCGATCTTTGATTGCCTGGAACACCGAACGCCTGGTTTCGACGGATTTCTCGGCCAGCGCCAGCTCTTCGGTGAGGGCGGCGATTTGCGCAAAGCTGCGGCGAACATTGGCTTCCAGATCCGCGCGGCTCTCGCTGAAGTCGGCCTTGACCGCGCGCATTTGCGCGCGCGCGGCATCTTTCACGGAGCCGTACACGCCGGGCTGAGGTGGCTCCCATTCCAGGCCCACACCCCAGCCGTAGTTGGCGGGTGACTGCACGTGTAGCCACTCACCGCGAGCCACGGGGTTGTTCAGCGCGGCCGCGCTAGTCACTCCTGCGGCTGCGACATCCTGGTCCCAATGCGCCGCGCGCAAATCTGGGTTGTGGGCGAACGCGAAGCGGACGAGGGCGTCTTCGCTCACGAGCTCGGCGTTGGTCGCCGGTGCGGCAGGGGTCTCTGCCCGCGCGGGCAGCGCCGCAAACGCGACTAAGCCGGCGATCGAGGCGATGAACGAGATTTTTCGAGCGAGCTTCATGGGTCAGAGTGGCCAGCGGATCCACAGCGGCTGGCGGCCGTCGGTATCGAACACCACGATGGCCGTGGTGTGATCAGGAGCGAGAGCGATACCCTCGGGTTTCAAACCGTCGAAGCGTTTGAGCAATTTCGGTGCGCCATTCGGCGCATCGAGCTTCCACAGGGAGCCCCCGCCGTCCGTCGGTTGGCCCTTGGGTGCGTTGCCCGCCACGAGCATGCTGCCATCCGGCAAGAACGCGAGATCGGCGATGCCCTCGCACACGGTCTTGCCGTCGTGCGGAACGCAAAAGCGCGCGCGCGACCACAGCGAGAGCGCGCCCGCGGGCACCACGCCGGACCTCATCAGCGATACGATGTCGGACAGGCGGAAGATACTCGCGCTGCCGTCGGCGCTGAGCGGAGCCTTGAGGCCGATGAACAGCGCGCCCTCACGGAATGCGATGCCCTCGATATCCACCAGCCCACGTTCGGGCCACGATACGTTGCCATCCGCGCTGCGCGCCGTGCTCAAATCGAGCTGCCCAATGACCTTGGCCTTGCGATCGGCGCCCAAAGCGATCTGCAGCAGGCGTCGGCGGCTCTCTGGCAAATGCCCCTTTTTGTTCAAAGAGTGCGAAGTGCAGACGAAGAGCGTGCCCTCCGGCCCGACGGTGATCGATTCCGGATCGTTCAGCTCACTGATGCCCTCGATTTGGATAGGGGCCGAGTCCAACTGACCCGCTTCATTCAGCGCGAACAAGAGCGGCGTGTGCTTGGCCCCTTCATCGCTGATGTCGTCGGAGACCAGAATGTAGCGCGAGAGAGCGGCAGACCAGGCGGCGCCAGATAGTTCGAGACCAGTGCGCGCAGAAATCTCGCGGGGCACCTTGATCGGCACGATCAGGGCCGCGCAGGCAACCATACCCACGCATGCCGGAAGCAAGCCGGACTTGCGCCGCGAGCTGAACCAGCCCTTCTTTTCGACCCGCCGGGGATCGCTCGCTGCGTCAGTCGAGTGAAACACTGAATGCCTGCCCGGGCAACACTTCACCGCCGCCGTCGAGTTGCACCGTTGCCCGCCGCCCCCAAGCCGCAATGCCTGGCGAGGGGCGCGCGCGAGGGAACATCTCGTCCACCTCCGGGGCGAGTTCGATCACGTGGCCGTGAAGCGCGTGCGAAAAGAGATCTTTGGAACGCACCGATACACCTTGGCCCAGCTTGACCCGAGCAGCCATCCCTTCCGAAAGTTCGGCCACCAAAACACCGGGCCGCGCACTGACCAGGCTGACCACCTCTGTACCCGCAGGCACGATCTCCCCCGGGCGATGCGTGATGGTGGTCACCAAGCCATCGATCGGGGCGCGCAGCGACAATTGCTCGATCTGCAAATCGAGTTGGCGGATGGCGGCCTTCTGCACCTCGACCGCGCGCCGCGACGGCTCGACGTGCGCGTCGACGGCGCGCCGATGGTCATGGTTGCCCGCACCGACCTGACCCAGGCCGGCTTGGCCGCGAACGCGAGCCTGATCGAACGTCTCGACGCGCGCCGCCAGCTCTTTCTGCTTTTCGCGCGCGATTTCCGCTTGCGCAGCCGGGATCATCTGATTGTCGAGCAGGCCGTCCAAGCGCCGCATCCGCTCGCTGATTTGGGCCAGCGATGCGCGGTCGCCGCGTTCGTCGGCGCGCGCCTTCAGCACCCACAGCTCACTGCGCGTCACTTGAAACTCTTCGTCTTGCGTGGAGGCGATCACGGCCGCTTCGAGCTGAGCCAATTGGGCTACTGCCTTTTCACGCGCGGCTTGCAGATCTCGCTCATCCATACTCGCAATCGGTTCGCCAGCCTTGACGCGTTGACCAACTCGCACGAGTAGCTTGTCGATACGGCCGAGCGCAATCGGTGAAACAGCGTAGTGAATGGCCTCCACGTAGGCCACCGCGTTGCCGTTGCTGCCTAGCCCCTTCCCGTGCGTGAGCGCCAGAAATCCGAGCCCGGCGCCAATCACCGTCAGACCGTAGAGCAATCGACGTGGTGCGCCGCGCACGGCGTCGAGCCAGGGGGAAGAAGATGCGAGCAGCACTCAGAGCTCCAACGATGCGTCACGGGTGAACATTGCGGCCGAGCCGACTCCAGGCACGCGCTCGAGGTCGCGCATCAACGCGGTCTCCGTGCCGGCTTTGCTCAGCTTGAGGTGATAGGCAAATTCCTGCACGTTGTCGCCGGCGCTCCGCAAATCGATCAACGAAAGACCGCGGCAGTAGCGATTGAGCACGGCGCGGACTTGCTCACCGTGCTCGGCGTCCGCCGGGCCCTGAAACCTGAGCATGATGTCGAACTGCAGCCGGGAACCGAAGTCCGACCAGGTCAGGTACATGGCGGCCAGGGAAAACATGGCCGTCCCGAGCAAGGCCGCCGCGAACGCTTGCACACCGCAAGCGACCCCGATGCCGAGCGATGCGAACATGAAGATCAGGTCGCGCGTGTCCTTGAGCGTGGTGCGAAACCGAATCAGGGTCAGTGCGCCGACCATGCCCAGCCCGCGCGCCACGTCGTCGCCGATGGCCAGCATGACCAGGGACGCGACCAAACCTCCGAGGGCGATGGTTTGCACGAAGCTCCGTAGGTAGCCGATCCCGTGGTACGTGATGGTGTACACGGTGGCGATGATCATCGACGTTGCGAAAGACAAGAGCAACGATGCCAGAGCGATATCCCAGCCGACGCGCGTACCCATGACTAAAGTCTCCCACGCAGTTGCAGCGCGGCGGTCGTGTACTTCGAGAACGCCTCACGCTGTAAATTGAAATGACGTACCAGCTCGACCATCCAGCGCGGCGGCGTCCCGTTGAACTTGAGCTCGAGCATGGCTCGCCGTTGTCCGAAGGCGGGCCGCGAATCATCCCCCTCGTGGATGTCGACCCAGCGCTGTTCGTTGGGCGTGAAGCCGAAACCCTGGCTGTGCTGATAAACCAGGTCGCGATCGATGGTCAGGCGGACGTCCTCGCCCGGAATGCGTGATTCGAACGCCTCACGAAAGCAGGCCACGAAGAGCTTGGGCTCGGCTCGATGGAGACACATTTGCAGTACGAAATCGCCCAGCGTGCGTCGTGCCGCCTCCGACATCTCACAGCCGACCGGGCGGCGCGAGAGCACGTTTTCCACCTCGCCAATCGGCAACGCGAAGCGTTCCTTCATGGTGATGGTCTTCAACTTGCGCTTGACCTCGAAGAACGCGAGCTTGCTGTACGGACGACCGTACGCGCGAATGCGCAGTTTCGAGCGATCGGGCGACAGGTTCATGTGGTTCTCACAGAAGCGGAAGCCGCGCGTATCCAGGTACAGGGTCGTGTTGCGCTGCGCTTCGCGCGTGGTCGCGTGGGCGTCTCGCTTCAGATAGGGCAACGCGAAATCGAGCACGCGGCGCGCCAGCGGCTCGGTGATCCAATATTTGAGTTCGAAGCGCTCGAAGGCGGTGCGGATCGCGGGCACGGCGCCCAGCGCTGGCGTGGGCGCGAGATTGCGCGGCCCCGAGCGCCGCGCATCGCCCGCACCAGCGCGCGCTCCTGTATCGTCGAACAGGAGCTGCGGGTCGGCTGTCGTATTTTGCGACAAGGCGTGGCTCAGTTTCCGCGCCCCGGATAGGGGCGGGCTTGCTTGACGTAGAGCGTGGCAGGCTTGGACGGGTCCGCTTCGTTGGAAAACTTGAACTCGATGTCCATCGCGTAAAAACCGTTGTTGCCAGCGGCGGGACCGTAGGCCGGCGAAAAGCGCGTGTGGATCGCGTCCAGGGCCACCCCTAGCGAATGAACCTGCTCACGCGAGAGCACGGTGCTGCCCCCACTGATGATATTCGAATGCGCCAAGTAAGTGATCGGCTGGTTCGGATTGTCGAAGAAATATAAAATCTGGTCCGAAGTGGTACCCGCCGCCGGCGCGACGACCTCGACTTTTCCGCCGAACTGCACGTTGATGTAAAAAGCAGGCTCGAGGCCGCTCTCGTCGAACGGGTTGGCGGTAATCGCCACGCCATTGGCCTTCTCGTAGTCGTCAGGGAAATTGTTGTGCACCAAGAGCGCCATGGCCACGCTGTGGTGATCGACACTGTAGTAGGCGCGCTCTTCGAAGGTGCGGAACTTCCAAACGGTGGAATAGGTGAACTTGATCGCGTTCAGCACGTCATCCACGCCCTTGGCCGGATCGCCCTTGGCAGAATCGTAACAGCCGGCGCACGGGAAGCCGTCCAGATCTTCGCTGTTGGTGCTGGTACGAAAGCGAATCACGTGATTCGGATATTCGCTATCGATCTTGGCCATCAGCGCCTGCACGAGATCGGGAGAGACCGTGCCGGCCTGAACCTCGGTCTGGAACTCGGCGAGCTTCTCGAAGCGCACCTGGGAGTCGCTCTGGAAGGCTTTGTCGGCTTGCAGCGCGGCGATCTTGTCGAACAGACCGTTCCTTTCCATGAACTCGTAGTACCAGTACACGGGGATCGCGAAGGCCTTCTCGATCGGCACACCCGGCGTGCGTGAGAGCACCGAATATTGCGCCGCTTTCCCACCGTAACTGAGCACGGCGGTCTTGATGCTATCGCGCAGCGAGCCGCCCGCCGCCGGTTCCGGCGTCACATCCGCGATGTCTTTCAGTTCGGTGTTGGAGGTGTCCACCTCCGGCAACGTAACGGGCACCGGCTTGTGCGCGTCCCAGAAAGCTTCGGCCTCGGACTCGGACACTTCGTGGACGTCGTACTCGAGCGCTCCGACCGTCAGCGAGACGAGCTTCCCTTCGAGCCCGCGCAGCGTCGTGTCCGACATCGCACCGCGCAGGCCCATGTTCGGTGTCTTGCGGTTGGCAGACAGGACGTTCACGTGCGAGAGCGGCGTCTGAAAGTCTTGCGAGATCAGACCCTGCACGACCGGGATGTCGTTCGGGGCAGAGTCGACTACGACGATATCGGTATAGGAGATGGCCGCTTCGTCGATTGTACCAATGGTCTCGAAGCGCAGCCGGCCCACGCCCGTGGAGAGCACGAGCGGTTGATACGTGATGCCCCGATACAGTTGGTCGGTAGTCACGACCGGGATGTCTTTGGGCAGTTTGGCGGCCTCCACGCCGATCGCGTCGGAAGTGGGGTGAAACTTCAGCCCGGGTCCGAAAAAGGCATGCGATTTCACGCTGCGAAACAGCGTTTCCATCATGGCCGCGCTGGCCGTGTCGTAGGGCGCCATCTCGAGCGCCCAGACTTTCGGGCCATCGTAGTAGGTGACGGCGCCGAGTACGAAGCGGCGATCTGGCTGGTAATATTGAGAGACGTTGAACTCCGCGAGTGACGGCACCACGGGCAGGCCATTGCCGGATAAGTGCGTGGACGCAAAGTCGTAGTGCACCTTGTAGAGCACGCTATTCTGGAAATATTGGTGATTCGAATCCGCGGTATCGAGGATCACTTTGACCGAGCGCGCGCCCGGAATGCTGGCATCGATCGGCTCGGAGCCCAGGGCGCGGAAGTCTGCCGAGCAATCGATGCGCTCGAGGAACTGCGTGGACGCAGTTCCGTTCGTGATCGCGCTGGGATCGATTTTACAGACCCCGTCGACGACGGTGGTCGGTGGGCTGTCCGAACCGGAAGACGTGCTGCACGACGCGGCGAACGAACCGCATACTAGAGCAAGAGTGAGAAGGGCTACGCTGCTACGAACCGCGACGTCGAGCGAACTCATTTGCAGGTGCGATCCGATTGGCACTCTTGGCCGTCCGGGCAATCCAGTTCGTCTTTGCACGACCTCAAGCCGTCGATCGTCACCGATTGCTCGACAGTCGAGGAAATTTCTAGTTCGACCCGACCGGGTGCGATCACCGTGGACCCGATCGCGTATCGTGTGACAATCACTGTGGGAAAGCCGGCGACGCCGAGGCTCAATAGTTTGCTGATCAGCTTTGCGCTAATCGTCAACGCGCCGGAATCCGCGGTGTCGCACAGGATTTGACCTTTGCTGCCGCCGTGATGGCTGATGTCGAGCTTGACGCGGATCCTGGCCGAGCCCTCCCCACCCTTGGTCCAGGTGACGGGCAATCCTTGGCCGCTCCTTACGGCGAGATCCGTGGCCGTGAGCGTGAGCGGAGCGATGCCCTTGCTGCTCAGGTTGAACGCGGGATACTCGTCACCTGCGGCCGCGAAGGTCACGACATCGCCTTCGGCAAACGGCGGATACGCGAGGGGCACGCTGGCCTGATAATTGTTGTTGAGCGGCTCGAGCACGACTTTCGTGCTCGAGTCGGCGGCCTTCACTCCGCTCACGGTCACTACGCCCACGCTGTGGCCCGTGGCGTAGGCAAGGCAAATGTCGTCTTCGATGCAGGCTGCGTTGCCGCCGCAGGGAGTCGTGCAGTACGGCACGCGCGGCGTCGTCAGCGTGCAGTCACCGTCGAGCTCGGGTTTTTCCCAGATCGTGGTCTGCGGGTTCACGCCGTCGTTGACCCTGCCAAGGATCGAAGTCGTGGCCTCCCCCAGATCACTGGCTGGGTTCAGCTTCAGCAGGAACGCTCCTACCAGCTTGCTGGGGTCGCCCGAGCCGGCCCCAGCCGACGCCGGTGAACCAGCGCTGGCGCCGCTGGCGCCGCTGGCGCCGCTGGCGCCGCTGGCGCCGCTGGCGCCGGGGCCGTCACTCGATCCGCCGCACCCGGCGAAAGCGAGGCCACAGATTGGAAACAAGAACGCGGAGGTTTGGACTAGCCAGTGGCTCGATAACTTCACGTAGCAATTGTGTGACGCGCCGATGAAGAACGATCAAAATCCGGGGACGTTTTTTTCAGCGCGGAATTTTCCGCAGATTTTCAGCCGCTCGAGCCCGCCCGACCCGCCGCGCAGCGCGCATTTCACGCTGAAGTCAAAAGCAAGGATCGTCCGGTCGTTTCTTGAAGAACGGGTAATGCGCATTGATCGCCTGGCACAGAGTGAGGCACGGTGGCGCGTTGCTAGTCGGCGATGGCGGCGGACAGGGGAAAAAGTCCGCCCCGTCGTTGCTGGCAGGGCAGGAGCTTGGCACCACCCAGCACTGTCCTGCCCCAGGGTTCGCGCAGCCGTTGAAGTCGCGCAACCTGCGAAAGCAGCGGGATTCTGGGTCGGAGCCGCAGTCGTGATCAGTAAGGCACGGCTTCGCGCCAGATCCGCAGGCGCCAATCGTGCTCGCGGAAACGCCCTTCAGCTTGCGAAGGGTGTCGTTCCAATACGTGACTTTGCCCTCGCAGTCGCACACGAGCGCCGCCACCGGGTCCTCGTCGTCGGACGGGTTGGGGAGGCAGACGCCGGTCTCATCCGCACAGCTTTGTTTCTGACAGTACCAAGCTGGGCCACACTCGTCGGTGGTCTGGCACGATTGGGCTGCCGCGTCGCCCCCGCCGCCACCCCCGCCGCTCATCCCCCCGCTTCCGCCGAAGTTCGGAGAGCCTGCCAAGCCAGCGCCGGCGGTGCCCGCCACGCCGCCTAAACCAGCGACCCCGTTTACGCCGGCGGAACCAGCATGAGCAGTCGAGAACACGACAACTTCACGAGCATCACAGGCGCCAACTCCGGCCAGCAAGACGGGCAGCAGCAGGGCAGGCCCCGCGCGCATCAGCGGCGCGCCTCGGACTGCGGCCTGGGTTGCGCATTTCCGCCACCGAGGGAGAGCGAGAGACCGGCCAGGGCCATCTGACGCACACGCGAGGGTTGGAAAAAGGGCTCGGTTCCTGCCTCGGTCTGAACGACATAGCGGTGAGGCGCGAGAGCGACATCGGTGTCGAATGCCAAGAGGGCGCCGACGCCGCGCCCGAGCAGCAGCCTGACACCGAGCATGCCGGATGCCATCGGTTCGAACACGGTCTGGGTGGTGCTCGGGCTAGCACCCGGCGGCGGGCGCTCGCCACTGATTTGAATCCAATCGCCGCCCCCACCCACCCCAGCAAAGGCCGTCACACTTTGCGAGGCTTGCCATTCGAGCATGGGCAGCGCTCGCACGCCCAAGAGCCCGAACGAGGCCAGACCATTGGCGCTCTCGACGCCTGCTGCCGGAAAGCCAGTGAGGCTGCAGAGTGCGCCAAAATGCCAGCGAGCCAGACCGTGATTGAGGCCCAAGCCCGCACCCACGCCGACGCGAAAACCCGCTCCGAAGTTGGCGCCGCTTGCGAATAGACTTGCCCGCGTCTGCCAACTCTGGGCGCGTTCGGCTTTCCGCTCGGGCTCGAGCTGGGCGCGCTGCTGCTTTTTCTGAGCGACCGGTGGCGGCGGCGGGGACGCGGCGCGTGCGGCCAAGGACGACTCGACCGCCGCGCACACCACGTGCGCCATGGTTTCAATCGAGATCTCGAGCGACACCCCCTCGGGCCAGGTGCGGCGCTCCAGATCCTGGTGGCTCTCGCCGTCCACCACCACGACACGCGGTGGCGTGCCGACGCGCAGATCGACATAGGCTTCGGCAATGCCAGGCGCGTGTGACGTGGCCAGCAACGCTTCGTCAGCCCCCGCCGCATCGCGCACGACGACCGCGACGTTGGAGCGCGAACATGAATCTTGAATCGCGTCCCGCGAAGCGCTCACTGCTTCGGGCGATCCCGCAACGTACACGCGCACGATCGGCGGAGTTCCGCCACCCAGTGCGACAGACGTCCCAGCCAGCACGCTCGCAGCCGCCAAAAGGCCGGCTCCTCGCCCGCGCTTCACCGCATGCCCAACGCCGCGAGACGAGTCGCTGCCAAGCGCGCGTGAACCGAGCCCGGAAACCGGCTCTGCACCTGTCGCCAAGTGCTAACGGCTTGGCTCGACTTGCCTAACTGCTCCAAAGCGCGCGCGCGGCCGACCAGCGCTTCCGCGCTCAAAACCGGCGTATCGTCGTCTGCCAGGTAGCGATCGAAACCCGCGAGCGCCGCCTCCGGATTGCCGCGGTCGAGCAGCAACTGGGCCAGCAACGCGCGAGATAGTTCAGTCTCGGACGAGCTCGGAAAACGGTTTTGAAGCGCCCGATACAGGCCGACGGCGCGGTCCAGATTGCCATCACGGCGTGCGCGATTGGCGTCAGCAAACAGAGCCGCCGCTGAATCGACGCGCTGCACGACTGCATCGGCTGGGCGGACTGCAGCGGGAACGGGGGGAAACGCGCCAACCGACGCAGCACGCGCGTTGCCGGACGTCGCGAACGCAGCCTGGGCTCGAGGCGGAGTTACGGGGGCCGGTGGCGACGGCCTGACCACGGCCACCTGGGCCGGCAAAGCGATTGGCTCTGACGGGGCTGGCAGAGTGGGCGAGGCAGACGGAGCTGGCTCGGCACCACTTTCGATCGGTTCAGCTACGCGCGCGATCGCGGCTGCGCTGACTGCTCGCTTCACTTTCGCTGAGGGCTTCGTGTCGCTGACCCGCACACTGACCTCAGCCGGTCTCGGCTCCGGCGACCAGGGACGCCAGTGGCCGCTGACAGCGCCCGTGAGCACCGCACCCATCGCTCCACCCGCACACAGCACGAGTGCAGCGGCGAGCATTGCCAGCGGCCAGGAGCGTCGAGAACGCGCGCGGATCGAGCGCGAAACCTGCGGCACAGGGAGCTCTCGCGGCGTCCCTGAGCCGCTTTGGTCGGGGGGGCTGCCGGCGAAGGTCAATTGCGGACGCTGTTCGAAAACTGGAGCGTCCTCCGCGAGATCCGCTCGAACCGCGATCTCGAACCGGCAGCTCGAGCATTGCCCGAGGTGAGCATCCAGGCGTTCACGCTCAACCGAAGTGAGCAGCCCTTCAGCATGCTTGTCGATCAGTTCTTCGGGGTGGAGGTCGACCACTCTCACGGCGACACCTCCAGCTGATCGGCGAGTGAGGGATCGGCCTCGATGCGACGACGCAGCGCCTCTTTCGCCAAGCGAACGCGACTACGCACGGTGTTCAGCGGCGCGCCCGTCGCCTTCGCGACGTCCTCTAGAGACCAACCGAGCATCACGCGCAATGCCAGAGCATCTGCTTGTTCCGCCGGCAGGTCCGTCAGTAAATCCCGCAAGGCGCGCTTGCGGCGTTCGGCCGAAACGTCGCAGCCTGGCCAATGGGTGTCGGGGTCGGCGGCAGAAATCTGAGCGAGTGATTGGCTGCGCGTTCGTCGCAGCGCGGCATTGCGCCGGGCGCGCAAGGCGACGTGGAGCGCGATGCGCGAGACGTAGCCCGCCGGGTGGCACTCACCCCGGAAGGCGCTCAACGCCTGCAGCACCGCAATCAACGATTGCTGGATCACGTCGTCCACCTCAGGGTGACGCGCGCCGAGCACACTATTGACTACCCGGGATAGGATCGGCCACACCCGATCCAGGAAGCGCCGGGTTGCTGCTGGGTCGCCACTGCCCGCCAGACGGGCCAACGCCGTCAACTCGGCGGCATCGTCCTCTGCCGTCGAACTGGGGTTGTTGGGCGCCATGACCAAGCTCATTCGATCATGAAGTGTGGATCAGCGAACAGGAACGATCACGCCGGCGCACAAAATCCGGATCAAGGGAGCTATTCCAAGCACGCCGGGGGCTTATCCCCCCGCCGCCAAGGGCCCAACGCGGCGCCGGCTGCTCGTTCGGGCGGACCCCGTGGGCGGCGAGCTGAGAGCCAGTTCTCCCCCCCCTCCTGTCGCCCGCCGTGGATCCGCCTCGCAATCCTGCGTTGCGCTCCTCAACGTACCTTTTCGGGTACGCCACGTCGCCGCGGCGGCTTGCTGGCGTCTGCTTGGCGGACTCGGTCCGGGGTTCTAGGACTGGCTCTTAGCGGCACGAGCCGCACGATCGAGTCGTGAGCTAATATTCAATTTTGGCCGTTGGCTCTAACTGTCTGTACGACGCTGCTAAACATTCAAGATTTGCCAATGCGCACCTGCGGGTCGAAGTAGCAGTCCTGTGCGGCACACAGCCCTCCAGAGTCGTTGTGGGCCCACTGTTGTGCCGCGATAAAATATTCAAAGAATTGGGAACCGCTGACCCGAACGAGGTCCGCACCCCAAGACTTTGCCGGAAAATTCGCAACGGAGTAGCTGCAGCCGCCGGACACGGATTTTCCCCATAATAATCCGCCGCCGACCCACTCCACCGGAGCACCGGAACCGAGTGACCGGTAAACAGCATACTCGATGGTTGAATGGGTGCAGGTTCCTCCCGATGCTTGGATATTGCCACCGTTCCAAATGTTCCGTGCAGAAAATGTGATTGAACCCAGGTTTCCCGTGTTGGCCTTGAACCAGGTATAATTCCAACAGGGATTCGCTTCCCCAAACTGTGGGCCTGTCAGGTAGTACTGCCCGGGCGCGACGGGCGCTTCCACATCAACCTGCATGTAGTCATAGTTTCCCGAGGGCGTTCCCGAGAAATAAGAGGGGCACGATCGCAGTAATGCCTCTGTTGCGTGCGCCTCTTTCTGACTGAGCAAGATCACAGCTAGAAAGAAAGAAGAGATGATAGAACCTCTCATTGCGTACCACCTTTGCTCCACTCTCAATCGCGAAATGGCGACTGAGCAATAGCTACTGCCTCGATACGCACCCCGCCAGTCGTGTCGATAGAGCGCGGCGGGCGTGTGGCGTCGAGCGCGGGCGGAAGCCGTGGATAGCCTTCCGAGCCGAGCATCTCGCGCCGCTTTCGCGCGTCCGCTGCAGACGATGTGCGCCGCTCGTAACACGAGTCTCAATCGTGCGCCCGTAAGGAATCCCGGCACGGGCGGCACGAATTTGAGTCGTGAGCTAATCAACTTGGGGCGTTGGCTCCAACGGTCCGAAAGATGCTGCAAACCACATTCAAGATTTGCCGATGCGCACCTGCGGGCCGTAATAGCAGCTCGTCGCCGCGCCGCACAGCGCTCCAGTGTGGTTGTGAGCCCACTGCTCCACCGCGATGAAGTATTCGTAAAATTGGGAACCGCTGACTCGGACGAGATCCGTGCCCCAGGCGCCTAACGGGAAGTTCGCAACTGAGTAGCTGCAGCCGCCGGACACGGATTTTCCCCATAGTAATCCACCGCCAACCCACTCCACCGGAGCACCGGGACCGAGTGATCGGTAAACGGCATACTCGATGGTTGAATGGCCACAGAAACCGCCCGATGCGTCGATATTGCCGCCGGTCCACACATTCCGTTCGGAAAACGTGATTGGGCCCAAGTTTCCCGTGTTGGCCTTGAACCAAGTATAGTTCCAACAGGATTCCGGGTCCCCATCCTGATGAAAGGCGGGGCCTGTCAGGTAGTATTGTCCGGGCGCCACGGGCGCCTGTACATCGACCTGCATGTAGTCATAGTTTCCCGAGGGAGTGCCCGAGAAATAAGAGGGGCACGATCGCAGTAATGCCTCTGTTGCGTGCGCCTCTTTCTGACTGAGCAAGATCACCGCTAGAACGAGAGAAGAACTGATAGAACCTTTCATCGCCTCACCACCTTTGCTCCATACTCAATCGCGACATCGCGACCGAGCAATAGCCGCTACCTCGATACACACCCCGCCAGTCGTGTTCGACCCGCGCCGGCCTACTTTACGGCAAACCGAGCTACGGTCAAGCACCTGACGACACGTACAACGTCAACTGCGGCGACGGAAACCGTCAGTGTGCGGCAGTGGGGCGAAGTTGTAGCGGCTAAGTGCGCCCGAGCCGCTGGCGTGGTTCGAGGACAGCGACACTCACGGAGCCCTTGTCGTAGCAGCATGTCGAATCGCGGAGTCATGAGCATGCGCCGCACCTCCTGGTTTTCTTTCCTCGATCACCTTCGAAGAGCGCGGTGCTGCTGTGGACGCACGCGGGCGGAAGTCGTGCAAAACGTAGCGATTTGGCACGCGCTTCCGGTACCGATTAACCGAAGTTGAACCAACGTAGCCGAGCGACGAAAACCGTCGGTTGTGGGGGAGCAGCGCTGCTCGGGCCACGCTTGATAAGGTCGTTGTAGTCGCGCAGGCTTTGTCGGTGCCCGGATGGTCCGGGTGGGTGTAACGATCAGCAATGGGTCGCAGCGGACCGAGCGCATGGCTAATTGCGCCGGAACGAAGTGCATTGTTCGTGCCTTCAGATCCGTTGTCGACTGGACCGTTTGCATCGGTCGGGAGGCGTCAAATGGCGATTAGACAGGAACGCACAGTCGGCAGCAAAGCAATGACTGCCGCACCAGCCAAGTTGTTTCGTGCGCTTGGCGCGGTCGCGATCTTATCGAGTTCTAAGCTCGCACTCGCAGCCGAGAACGAGGGTTTTGTTTCGATGCACAATGGTGTTTGTGCATACGCATGGGTGCACTTGGAGCAACGCAACGACCAAGTTTATATCGAGGGAGTGTCGTCCATAGGGATTGCAAACGAAGTCAATGGCCCTTGTGAATCTTTGCTCGCCGCCTCCAGAGGACAGATGATATCGTACACGCTCTGGAAGTGGGACGGGACCACTTCAGTGCTGTGCGGAGGCGATCCGGGCTGGCCAGGAGTCGAGACCCAAGGCCCATGGTATCCCGACCTATATCTCTATTCCCCGTCGATCAGCGGACCACCGCCAGAGAACGTGACACTACCTGGCTGCGGCCCTGGCTACTACAATGTCGCTCTGCACGCATGGTACGATGATAGCGATGGCCCGGTCGGTGTTCCGGTTTGGTCTGGAGGCACTCTCTTTTCAGGTTGGGTAAACATGAACATTCCTGATCCCCCCGCGGGACCGAAGTGATCCATGTAGCTCGCGCTTCTCATGCGCCCTCGTCGTGCTTCGAGGGCCAGCGCGTTTCGGCTGTTTGAGGAAGCTCATGCTTCTCGGCGACATCATCTAGGCCCGACCATTTGGGGGCTACGGCGGCGATCGACAGCGACCGGAAGCCATCGACTCGGCTTCCGGTCTGCTCGACCGAGAGTGCAGGACTTTCGGTCCCCTGGCTCGAGTGCTTCGTGACGACGAAACTCGCGGCCAAAACGCGAGCAGTGAATCGACGTGGACGTAAGCGGCGGTGGCGCTCAAGCCAAAGCCGATGTCCACCAGCACCAGCAGCAGTTGGCGCCCGTCCAAAACGCAGATAAGATCGGGAGCGCCAAGACAAGGGTCACGCCGAATGCGATGGCAGGCGCGCTTTTTTAGATTGGAGGGGTATTGTCCCCGACAAGTTCCGCGGAGCGCACGGACAAGCGGGCGTGGCGTTGCTCGCTGGCGCGCACAGCGAGGTAGGCCACCGCAAACCCGGCGATGACCAAAGCCAACACGCCGTTACCGCTGCCCAGAAGCTTGAGCGACGAGCCCAGGAGCACCAAAATCAGCGCCGGGCGAATCACGGCGTCGGGCGCGCGCGATGACAACTGCGCACCAATGAACACTCCTGGCAGGCTGCCAATCAGGATCGACGCGGTCAACGCCAGCTGAAAGTCACCGAACAGCGCGTGCCCGAGCGCCGCTGACGCAACCAGCGGAATGGCCTGCACCAAGTCCGTACCCACGAGCTCGGACAGTCTCAACTTCGGATACAGCATGAGCAGTAGGATGATCATCAGTGAGCCGGAACCGACCGAGGTCAGACCGACGACCAAGCCACCCGCAATGCCGATCAACACCGTCTGCAGCTTCTTCACCGCGAGCGGCGCGACGCTATCGCCCGCTTGCCTGCCCCGACTCAACAGCGGACGGATCATTAGCCCCAGAGCCACGACGAGCAACGCGATGCCGAGCGCCACTTTGACGTGATGTTGCAGCGCTTCGCCGTGTCCGGAGCTCTTCAGCAGCAGCACCCCCAGAAATGCCGATGGGACCGAGCCCACCATCAGCCAGCGCACGAGCTCGGTGTTGACCGTTCCGCGACGCCAGTGAACACCGCCGCCCACCGGCTTCATGATCATGGACGCCACGATGTCGCTCGAGACGGCGGCCAAAGGCTGGATCTTGAACAGCAAGACCAGGATTGGCGTCATTAAAGCCCCACCGCCCATGCCGGTCAGTCCCACCACGAATCCAACGAAAAGCCCTGCCAGCGCCAGTTTGGGGTCGATCATCATTGCGAAGTGCAGGAAGCATAACCCTACTAAGCGAATAGGAAATGTATACAATTCGCCAAAGTCGTCTAACTCAATGAAATTATGAGCAAATAATTTACTCGGCGGCGGGTTCGGGCGGCAGGCTGGGACGAACTTCGGGCTCGTGGCGGTCAGTTTCCCCGGCCCGATCCAGCGCGAACTTGAACAGGATTGGGCCAATCATCTCGTTCAGTGCCACCGCGGCGATCGCCAGCGAGCGGAAGCCTTCACCGAAGCCCGGGAAGGCTTTGGCGATCACCACCGACAGCCCCAGCGCGAGCCCCGCCTGCGAGACCAAAGATGACCAACCCCAACGCTTGAGGATCGCCGGATCCTCGGCCAGGCGGCTGCTGATGCGCCCGGCCACGACCGTGAAGAAAGCGCGACTCGCGCACAGTGCGACGGCGACCGGCCAAAGCTTGCGCAAGAGCGGGATATCCAAGTGTGCGCCGGCGGTGGCGAAGAAAACGACGAAGACCACGCTCCCGGTCTGTTCGATCGAGTGCAGCAGTTTGGGTCCCTGGCTCGATAAGTTCGTGACCACGAAGCCGGCCGCCAAAAACGCGAGCAACGAATCGACGTGAATGTAAGCGAAGGTGTCGCTCAAGCCGAAGCCGATGGCCAAGAGCACCAGCAGCAGTTGGCGTCCGACCAAACGCAGATAGATGGCCAGCCCCAGCCCCAGCGTGACGCCTACCGCGATGCTGCTCAAGATTTCGTGCCCGAGCACCGTGAAGTCTTCGATCGAGATACCGCCGCTACCGGTCACGAGCGGCCGCGCCAACATCAGCATGGTCGCGAGCAGGATCACCACTACGACGTCCGAGAGCATGATGAACGCGAGCGAGAACGTCGCGACCGGGCCCTTGGCGCGGGTCTGCGACAAGATGCCCATACAGGCAGAAGGGCTGCGACTGACGGCGAGCACGCCCCAGAGCAACGCCACGCCGATCAAGGCCTTGTTGTTCATGCCGTCGGTAAACGGGATGAAGCGCGAGATCGCCAAAAACACGCCCGCTACGCACACCAGCACGAACGTGCTTTGGATCAGCGTCGCCCAGGCCAGGCCGCGCGCCACCGAGCGCAGCGTGTCGAGCCGCAACTCCGCGCCGCCCGCGAGCGCGATCAGCGACAGCGCCAGCGTGTTCACGGGTGAGAGCTCGGTCACCGTGTGGTGATCCACCAAGTGCAGGATGTGCGGGCCACCAATGATGCCGGCCAGCAAGTAACCCGATAGATGCGGCAAGCCGATCGTCTCCAGCAGCTCGCTCATGAGCGTACCGGCGAGCAGCAAGAAGCCGACCGCGGCCACGGTGCCCAAGTGCGTTTCGAGCTCCGGCGTCACGCGCGTGACTCCGTACAGCACACCGAACGTGACCAGCAGCGACGCGGCCTGAATGGCGCGGGTGGCTCTGGTTTTCTTGGGTCCGCTGTGACCGCTCATGCTTCGCTCGGCAGCGACGGCTCTGCGCCTTCCGGCGGGACTTCCGGTTTGATTTCGCCCGCACGCGCGAGAGCTCGGCGCAGCGATGCGGGACCGAGCCACTCGCCGAGCAGCACACCCACGGAGGCGAGCAGCAGCACGGTGTCGGCGATCACGCCCGGATGCCGAACCTCGAAGGCCAACGCCACGGCCAAGCCGAGCGCGCCGCATGACAGCATGCTGCCGCCAAATTCCAAACCGACGCCATGAGCGGGCTTGCTCGTGCCCGAGAGCAGTGCGCCGCAGGAAATACGAGCCAAAACCTTGGTCACGAGCGCCGCGGCCACGAGCACCAAGAGCGGCATCGGCAGCTTGACGTTGACGTTGGCGCCCGCAAGCAGCACGACCGGGAGCAGCACGGGCTTCTCGGTCGGGGTGATCATGGCTTTGATGTCGACGCGATGGCGCGAGACGATCGCGAGCGTGAGCCCCATGGCGAAGGTGGTGCTGAGCGGGGACAAATTGAGCCGCGCGGCCGCGCCCGTGCCAAGCAACGAAGTGCCGAGCAAGATGCCCCAGCTTTCGTCGCGCCGGAATTCACGGCCCAGGAGCAGCGCGGCGGTGAAGCCGAGCACGATGCCCAAGCCGAGCGAGACGAACACGCGCTCGATCACCGAAAACGCAGGCAAGGCCGCACCCGGCAGCCAGGCATTGATCACCGCCAGCGAGAGCGCAGCAAATAGCGCGCTGGCGCGCGCCGTATCCGCGGCCAGATCGGCGAGCGGGCCCTTGGCTCCGTAGCGCTCCACCACCCAGCGCACACTGTGGCGTGTGGTTTCGGAGCAGATGATGCCGGCGGTGGCCGCGAAGGCGATCACCTCCGTGCGTGGCAAAGGCGAAAAATAACTGGCGCCGAAGTAGACGGTGGCCGAAACGCAGGCGCTGACCAAAGCGGACAAGGCGATGCCGAGGGCGATGTGAGGCACGGGCACGCGCCGCTCGCCGACCCGCAGGTAACTGACTCCGAGCACGAGGCCGAGCCAGCTGACGCCGACCAACACCACAGGCTGAAATGATTCCACCAGAGAACTCCCGACCACGGACAGCACCTGGGGGCCGAGCACGAAGCCCAGCACGAGGTACTCGGCGCCCGAGGCCAGGCCGAAGCCGCGGATGGTGCGACCGCCGACCAGAATGCTCCCCAAGTAGGAGAGCACCAGCAGGCCGAGCAGGAATGCGATCGCGTTCACGCAACCCCTCCGCGTAAACGGCCGAGGGCGATCCCGGCCAGAGCCAGATCGCCGAGCGCCGCTTCCGCCATCGCCTGGCGCGCGTCGAGCGAATCGCAAAGCGCGCTCAAGCGGTACACCGCGCCGTCGAGATCGAAGCTGAGCAGCTCGAGGCGCGCGTCTTGCCCGTACTTCTTCGCAGTTTCACGCAAGGTCTCGCGCACGACGTCTTGGGCCGCACCGGCCGCTACCGCAATGTCGACGCTCAGCCGCGGGTGCATCCCGAGCACGCGCAGGGGCCGAATCAATGACAACAAATGCGGCACACGGGTTTCGACGCGGTGCGCGTCCAACAACCGCACTTCGAGCAGGTTGATGGCGGAAATTCGCGCGATCGTGCCGCCCATCTCGGCGAATTCTCCGAGCCGCAGTCGGCGGCCGAAGAGTATCGTCACCCCCACCACGCCGGAGGCGAGCAACGGCGTGCTGGCCAAGCCCAGCGCGACCAGGATCACGGCGCCGGAGCGACCGAGCGAGCCGTTCGCGTCACCGGTGACGATTGGCCCCGCAAAGACCAATGCGGTAACGACGATCCCCGAGCGAAGCAGCACACTGGTGGGCGCGGCTAGATCTGCGGGCAACCAGGGCAACGGCGTCTCGCCGCGGGCCACGCTGGCGAAGAACAAGCCGACGAAACGGACCAGCACGAACACGGCCAAGCTGGCGATCACGGCCACGATCAACAACGGCAGGGCGCTGGCCAAGCGCTCCATCAGCTGCGAGACGGGCAAGAGCACGAAGCCCGTCAAGCGTTGGGTGTAATTGCGAGTGGCGTCGAACAAGGACAGCGCCACCACCAGCCAAGCGTAAGCAATCACCGCTTGCCCGAGCCACTTGCCGAGGCTGAGCGCCATCACCGCGCTGCTGCGCAAGGTCGCCGGACGCACGAACTCGATCTTCTGCACCTTGATCGACAAATCGCGATCCGGGCGAGTGTCCAGGAACTCGCGTCCGCTCTCGGCGAACTCGCCCAGCTTTCGGATCAGGTAAAACGCGATCAGCCCGAAGAAAACGAGCAGCGAGACCGAAAACACGGTCTTGGCGACGGCGGCTCGTCGATCTTCGGAGTCGAGTGCTTCCCGAATCTTGGCGCTGATACCCGCGGCGTAGACGTCGAGCGAGGACTCACCAGCGGCGTTCGCGTCTTCTTGAACCAGTTGAACGATTGGGATCTGGCCGATGCGAATGACCATCACGTCGCCCTCGGCTTGGCGCGTGACTGGTGCGGATTTGGCGGCCTTGAACGCGCGTTGCAGAGCGTCGCTCGCCTCGCGGGCGCGGACTTCGGCGGACTTGTTGCCGCGTGGGCCGAGCAAAGTGAACACCGGCGTGTCACTCAAGCGCACGACCGCCGACGCCGAGCTCGGCAGCGCCGACGCGCTCGGCGCGGGCAAAGAAGAAGCGCTGGGCGGCGGCGGCGCGGCAATGGCGCTCACCACGGGCGGCGCGCTGGGCGGTGGCGCCGCGGCCGGCGGCGGCGGAAGCGGAACTTTCTCCGGGGGCGCGCTGGGAGGCTCGGCTTCGGGCTCGGGAGCGGAGGCACTGGGCGCGGCGGAAAGCCCTGCCGAGGGCGCGGCAGAAGCGGAGGCGTGCGGCGCGGCAGAAGCCGAGGCGTGCGGCGCACCGAACGCAGAACTGGAGGGTGCGGCGCTGGCTGACGCTCGCCCCGAAGCTCCCGGGGCGGCCGTGCCCGCACTCGCGGCCACGGGCTGCGCGTGCACGGTGCGGCCGCCGAGCAGCCCCATCACCAAACACAGCCCGATGCTCAGGAACCGAAGCCCCCCCACTCGCGCTGTCGTGTTCGAAGTCACTGAGGATCTCACGCTGGAGCAGCGAGCTTCGGTCACCGGTTTCGCAACTGCAAGCACAATTCGGCTGGCCCGAACTGCGCCCACGTGCGCTCCGAAGCCTACATGGTGCCTGGAAGGTGCTTCCGGAAATTCCGAGGCGAGAGTAGCGTACGCGGCCCCCATGACGACTCAGCACCCGGACCGCGTGGTCTTGCACTTCGCAGGCAATGACCGCCCAGGTGTCACCGCACGCTTGGCAGAAGTGATCGCCGAAGACGAAAGCGCTCAGCTGATCAACATCGGCCAGTCGGTACTAGACGGCTACTTGATGCTATCGGCGATCGTCGACGTTCCGAGAGACTCGAACGCGCTTCGAAAATTGCTGTTCGCAGCCACGGAGATGGGGCTCAGGTTCGAGGTTGCGCCGTTCCCCGGCGACTCCGGGCCCGAGCTGCCGAGCGCCGTGAATTCACTGGCCGTGACCGTGCTCGGGCCATTGCGAAACGGCGCGGCCACGGCCTCGATCGCCAGCTTCATGGCCAAACGCGCCATGAACATCCGCGAGATTCGTTCGCTCCGTGATCAGGAGCTCGATGGCCTGGAACTGATCGTGGATTTGCCGGCGGGCACGGCGCTGAGCGCAACGGAACTCAGTGAGCTGCGTGGCCACTTGCTGCGCTTGAGCATGGGGCTCGGTGTGGACCTCGCCGTCCAGCGCGACGACATGTTCCGTCGTAGCAAGCGGCTGGTTTGCATGGATGTGGATTCGACGTTCGTGAAGGGCGAGCTGATCGACGAGCTCGCCGAGCTGGCCGGTTGTAAGGACCAGGTTGCCGGCATCACGGCGCGGGCGATGCGCGGCGAAATCGACTTCAAACAAGCGCTGGCCGAGCGCGTTCAGTTACTCGAAGGCTTGCCCTTCGAGCGCGCGCGCTCGCTGATCGAGCGCTTCGAATTGACACCCGGCGCCGATCGGTTCGTGAAAATTTTGCACAGCTTCGGCTTTCATGTCGGGCTGGTCAGCGGCGGTTTCACTTTTTTCGTCGACGAGTTGAAGGCTCGCTTCGGGCTCGACTTCGCCTTCGCCAACGAGCTCGAAGTCTCGGATGGCAAGCTCACGGGCAAGGTGCGCGGCACGATCGTCGACGGCCCGCGCAAAGCGCAAATCTTGAAAGAAATGGCGCAGTTTTACACGTGTCGCCTGGAGCAGACAGTGGCCATCGGCGATGGCGCCAACGACATCTTGATGCTGCAGACCGCGGGCTTGGGCATCGCCTTCCGCGCCAAGCAGAAGCTACAAGAAGTCGCGGACATGAGCTTGAATCACAACGAACGGCTCGACACGCTGCTGCACCTGATGGGCTTCAATTCGCAGGATCTACGGATCGCGTAGCGAGCCGCTACGGGCGCATGCTAGTCGTCGCTGCGCCCTTGGTCTGATCGATGATGCGACGCGCGATGCCGACATCGACTAGCAGGCTCTCGAAGCGTTCCAGGTTCGGCGTGCGCCCGGCCTCGAGCGCGTCGACCACGGCGTCGGCGATCATCACCAAGCGCACGTGCGGCACGGAGGCCGCTTTGGGGTCGTGGTGCGCAGCGCAAGCATCGACGATTTCGGTCGGTAATTTCCAGGCCATGGCCACTTCGGCGCCGGCCGCCGTGTGATAGCGCTGCACCAAGTCGGTCACCAATTTGGTGTCGGTCACTCGGTTCGGGAGCCCGTCCAATATTCGGTAAATGCGCGCCTCACCGATATCGTGCAGCAGGCCGCTCATGTAGTCGTATTCACTCTCGATGCCGAGCTCACGGGCCGCGGTGCGGGTCGCGACCGCCGCAACCACGCTGCGCTTGAACGATTTCTGCACCTGGATTTGGTAGCGCTTGAGCCCACCCGCCGAGGCCGCATACACGACCTGGAACAGCAGATCCCGGGTGTTGGCCAGGCCCAGCCGCACGATCGCGGATTGAGTGGAAGAGGTGAGCAATCCACGCCAATACGCGACGCTATTGGCGACCGACATGAAACGCGCCGCGATCGGCGGGTCAGTGTCGACCAGCTCGGCGAGATCATGGATACGCGCGTCAGGATCATTGGCTAGGCGCAAAGCGGCTTCGGCGACCTGCGGCAGCACGGGTAGGGCCGCGCGACCAGTGCGCAGGCGTTTGACCAGCTCGCGCTCGGTCTCCGACATCTCCGGCGTCGGCTCGGTCGTCACCATCACCGGTACCGGCAGCGCGGAGTCTGGAGCGTCGCCCGCGGGGGCCTGGCTGGGCATGAACTGCAAAAAGCTGCTCACCCGGAGTGCCTTTCCCAGGTGATCAAGATCGGTGGCTCGGGCGGGGTCGGGATCGACGCGCGGGGCGGCGGATGCAGCGATTCTTTGCCTTCCAGCTCGGGCAGTGTTTCCCCCGGGGGAACCATCACCACGCGATTTCTGCCACCGCGCTTGGCAGCGTAGAGCGCGAGATCGGCGCGATGTACCAGCTCTTGCGGAGTTTCTTCGAGCTGCCGCGGATCGAACACGGTCGTGCCGATGCTGATCGTGACTCGGCTGGGGCCTGGCGCGGGGGGCACCATTTCCTCGACCGCTTGGCGCAGCCGCTCCGCGACCAAGCGCGCCGACTCCGGCCCGGCGCCAGCCACGATCGCCACGAACTCTTCGCCGCCGTAGCGGCCGATGATGTCGCCCGGCCGCAAGCCATTTTTGATCACGTTCGCGACCGAGATCAGCACGCGATCTCCGCTGTCGTGGCCAAAGCGATCGTTGACCTGCTTGAAGTGATCGAGATCCAAGAACAAAACGCCGAACCGCTCACGCAATTGGCAACGTTGACGAACGGTCGCTTCGAGCGAACGTCGGTTGAGCACGTTCGTCAGTGGGTCGATTTGAGCGTCGCGGCGCAAGCTGTCACGCTCGTCGCGGAGCCGCTCGAGCGCGTCGTAGAAGCGCTTGTTGCGGAGCTGCACCCGGATGCGAGCGCGCAGTTCGACTTCGCGGATCGGGTGCGCCATGAAATCATCGGCCCCGGCAAGCAGACCGCGCGCTGCGCTCTGCTCGTCGTTGTCATCACCCAATAGCAAAACCGGGTAGTGCCGACGCGGATCGCTGGCACGCAGCTCCCCGCACAGTTCGAGTCCGCTGCCGCTCGGCAGGCCGACCGCGAGCAGGATCAAATCCGGCTCGTACTCCGAGGTCAGACGCAGGGCCTCGTCGCCGTCGGGCAAGTACACGGCCTCGTAGCCCTCGGAGTCGAGCATGACCTGCACGAGCGCGCGGCGTTGCTCATCCGGGTCGACGACGAGGATTCGCCCGGCGCGCTCGGCGATCGGCGGGTTCGTCGAGAGCCGGAGGGAATCTGGTATCGGATAGGGAAGCATTGTCGATTCGCGCCGCTACTGCGTCCATCATAAACGGACCGACGGTCTGTCGCCTAAGTGCAGACACATGTTACTTGGAATTGGGGCGTGCGCCCCCCAACCCTGAAGAATTGTGGCAGTCTGACCGTTCACCGTCCAAGGACGATGTTCTGGAAGAAACCGAACGGCGCTTCTGGCCCGGAATCCACCCCCCAGGGGTCGAATGGCGAGGAGGCCCTCGACGCGGTTGCCCACCTATTGAAGGCATTCGGCGAGAACGCGTTTGATACCGATAACGTCAGCGCCCACGAGACGCGGGCCGAGTGCGAAGGTTGGGCCCAGAAAATTACCGTGGGCGGCGGCAAGAGCGCGGACGCCGAGCCGGGCATTGCCAAGCCGTTCAAGCGTGATTTCGCCGGAGTTCGCCGATACTTCACGGCCCAGCGCTCGCACGAACGCGAGTTCGTCGGGCGCAGTCTCGGTAACCTGCGCGAAGCCGTGCACGCCTTCGCTCGCTGCCTGACCACCACCGTCGGCGAAGACCGCGCCGCCGACGAGCGCGTGGGCGCGCAGCTCGGCAAGCTGGTGGGCGCGTTTCAGTCCAACGACTCGGAGGCCATTCGCAGCGAAGCGGAAGGCATCGTGGCCGTCGTACAAGAGGTGATGGCCAAGCGCTCGGAGAGCCAGAAGCGGATGCTCAACGAGCTCAGCGAAAAAATTAGCGATCTGCGCGACGAGCTGCAAGAGGTCCGTGAAAAAGCCGCGCTCGATCCGCTCACCCAGCTGTTCAATCGCGCAGCGCTCGACGCGCACCTCGACCGCGTCGCTGACCTCGCCTTTTTACTCAGCTCGAGCCCGTGCATCTTGATGATCGACGTCGACCACTTCAAGAAATGCAACGACAGCTATGGCCACGCGGCGGGCGACGAGGTGCTGCGGCGCGTCGCGGATGGCCTGGTTCGGAACTTCTTGCGCCGCGAAGACTTCGTGGCTCGCTACGGCGGCGAGGAGTTCGTGGTCGTGATTCCGGATTCTTCGCTGCACAACGCCGAGTTGCGCGCCGAACGCGTGCTTCAATCCTTGTCCGAGCTCGAAATCGAGACCGGCAAGGGCAAGATCCACATCACGGTCTCGATTGGCCTCGCGTCGCTCGCGTCGGGCGACACGGGTGGCAGTTGGCTCGCGCGCGCCGACGCCGCGCTCTACGAAGCCAAGGGCGCGGGCCGCAACTGCGTGCGCGTAGCCCGCGAAAATGCCAGCGCCGTGGCGTCGCTCGTGCCGCCTCGGTCGATTGTTCCCGGACCGCGCTCGCTACCCGCGGGGCGCTCGAACTCTTAGCGAGAGCTCAGTGACCGTGCCCGCCGTGGCCGTGACCACCATGGCCGTGACCGCCGTGCTCGTCCTTCGGAGCAACATAGTCCGCAGGCTTCGTGGCGCCCTCACCCCAGAAGAACTTCTCGAGCTCGGTCATCCAAACGCGTTGACCGCTCTCGCTCGTGACGTCCAAACGGTACTCGTTGATCAGCATCTTCGAGTGCTCGAGCCATTGCCGCCAGGCGGTCTTGGACACGGTATCGAAGACCTTCTGCCCAAGCTCACCCTTGAACGGCGGCTTTTCCAGACCTTCGGACTCTTGACCCAGCTTGATGCACTGAACGGTTCGCGACATGGGGACGCACAATCTTGCCGCGCGCCAGCCACCCGTCAACCCGGAACGGGCGGCTTTGGGTAAGGCTGCTCGACGGTGAGCCGAAAAGGCACACCGCCGCGATAGAATCGCCCGCTGATCTCGCTCGCTTGACGACTGCGCGCGGCAAGCACGATCCCCACCACCACCGGCACGGAGGTCGCTTTCTGGCCCGCGGCTTCAGTCAAAACATCGCCATCTTGCAGGCCGACCCCGAGCGCGGACACTCCCCCAAGCAACAAACCAGCCGGGCGCTGGGCGGTGGCTTTCACGAACACGGCATGGGGCATGGCCCGGCGAGCAGCCAGTGCCAAAACTTGAGCCGCCGTGATGCGAATGCCGTGCGCCGCACTCGGCCGGGCAGGCGTGGGTTGACGCGGGCGCTTGGCATCGAGGGCCGCCCCTTGCACGCTGGAACCGCTCGCGAACGCCGGCTCCGACTCCGCGAAGTCAGTCCCGAGATCTTCGTCCGGCGGAGGCGGCAGCGTGGGCACCACCGCAATCAGCCAAGCGGCCACTCCGTCCCCGAGCGCATCGGCGTAGGCAGCGGCCCAGGCTTTGACTGCGAACAAGGGCAACGTGAGCGCGAGCAGCGCGACCGCAACCAGAGAACGGCCGCGCACGGCAATGCCGGACAGCACAGCGAGCGCGCTAGACACGGAGCAACGATACCACGGGCTACGGATTACGTGCGCAGCCGCCAATTTCCAGGGAAAGTGCGGCCAATCTCGTCGCACGTGGGGTCGGTGACGATCAGCTCGGGCTTGGCGTCGCGGCAATACAAGATGCTGTTCTGCCGAAATGTACGCCCGAAGTTCAACGCCTCATCGCGCTCGATCCCGTGCACCAGCCAGGCGGGCTCTCGCCACACCCCCTCCGGCTCTTCGTCGTAGCCGACGCAGTGCTCGACGCGATAACAGCCGAGGATGAGCAAGTCCCGCATCACCTGGTGACGGCCGTCGTTCACGCGCCGAGGCAGCAACATGGAGCGCGGGTTATACGCGGTCAGGAGCGCAAACTTGGACCGCAGCAACGGGGGCAGAGCTTGGATATCTTTGACGATTTCGCCGTCCATCGAGACGCGGAGCAGGCCGCCATCGGTGGGCAACTCATAAACGGTCGCAAAGTACGCGCGGAGCAGGTTCTGGTCCAAAGCGCGGGGGGTGTAGCACGGCTCGAGACCCCACGAAACTCGAAGCCCAAACCCCCATAAACGTGCCCCTGCCCGCTCTCCCTACGCGAGCCCTTTCGAAGTCTTTTTCTTGATGGTCACCATTCGCCCCGTGTCCGGCTCAGCCTTCGGCGTCAAATTCCGGCACCCAGCGCCCAATGAGCGACAGCTGTCGGCGTAGTGACGCATCTCCCGGGTCCCGCAAGATTCGGGCAAGGGAAACGCAGGCTCACCGCGCGCGGCGCGGTCCGGCTCCCAGATATTCGCCAAGGGAGAGGAGGAAGAAGAGGGCGCCAAGAGCGCAGTTCTGCGAACGAACAATCCACCACACCTCAGAAGGCGGAGAAATTTCGGGGTTAGCGATGAGAGTGGGAGCCAGCGATGTCGAGCACCGAATGCGCGATGGTGCACTCGACACGAACACAGGTGCAAAGTCGAGCTCGACTTCTTCGATGGCGCGTTCTCAGCGCCATGCAGGGAGCGTTCTTCGATCGACTAGCGGGTGAGCCTTGGCTCTCTGGCTCTCTGGCTCTCTGGCTCTCTGGCTCTCTGGGGAGGTTCGCGTCGAAAAAAATGCGCACCAACGGCTCGCCTTGTTAACCCCAATCTCCCGGTGCGCTCCGGTGTGGTGCTGGGTCGATGGGGCGCGATCGGCTCTTGGCGCCCTCTTCTCCCTCCTCTTCCTTGGCGATAATCCGAGCGCGCCCCGTGCTCTGGGAGATTCAGCGCGCGCTAGGTCTTCTGCGCGATGCCGCAACGCGCGGCGAATCGGGCGTGTCTCGAGGTGCGATGCGGGATCGCGAGCGCCCCTCAAGAGCGCCCCGACCTCCTCTAGAGACGGGCACGGGCTCGGGCACGTTTACGGGGGAGACGAAGCAGCGACCGCTCAACGTTTGAATCGATAGCCCACGCCGCGCACGGTCAGCAAGTGCTCGGGTTCGGCGGGATCGGACTCCAACTTGGTCCGCAATTGGAGCAGGAAGTTGTCGATCGTGCGCAGGGTTCCGTGGTGACCGGCGCCCCAAACGCGGGTCAAGATGTCTTCCCGAGTGAGGACGCGGTTGGAGGCTTCGACCAAGCACCAGAGCACGTCGAATTCGGTCGCCGTCAGGGGCACGAGCTCACCGGCTTTCAGTACCTGCCTAAGGCCCGAATCGATCTGCAAATCGCCCGCGCGGACCACCTGTTCGGGGGCTTGGCGCGCAATCCCATCGCGCCGCAAGACCGCCTTCACGCGCGCGAGGAGCTCTGCCAAACTGAAGGGCTTGGTGATGTAGTCCTCTGCGCCAAGCTCGAGCCCCATCACTTTGTCCATCTCGGCACCGCGGGCGCTGAGCATCACGACTGGGACATGGTTGCCTTGGCTGCGAATGGCCTTCACCACTTCCAGGCCGTTCATCTTCGGCAACATGACGTCCAAGATGACCAAGTCGACATTGGCGGAGACCGCGCGCACGAGGCCGTCTTCACCATCGATGGCGATGCTCACCTCGTAGCCCTCGGCCTCCAGATTCATCTGCAATCCGAGCGTGATGCTGGGGTCGTCCTCCACCACCAGGATGTGCCGTTTGCCGTTCGCCGCCATCTCGGGTCTCCTTAGACCTAGTGCTTCACCACGCGCAAGACGAGTGAAAATTCGCTGCCTTTGCCGGGGTGGCTGACGAGCTCGACTCGCCCGCGGTGGGCCTTCATCACGTGTTTCACGATCGCCAGGCCGAGGCCAGAACCCTCACGCTGTCGTGACAGGCGATCATCCAAGCGATAAAATTTCTGGAAAATACGTTTGTGTTCTGCAACTGGGATGCCGGCGCCGTTATCGCGAACGGTGAGCCGCGCCTCACGCTCGTCGAAAGTGACGAAGACATCTATCTTTACTGGATCTCCACCATATTTGTCGGCGTTGGTCAGCAGGTTGAAGAGCGCGTCGGAGACCGCGCCGCGATCGGCGCTGACCAGCAACGATTCGGGGGGCAGCTCCACGTTCAGCTCGATCGACCGGCGTTGGCGCACGGTCTCGAACGCCTCCAACGCGGTGGAGATCACCGATTTCAGATCGGTTTCGCGAAACGTGAACTCACGCCGGCCGCTCTCCATGCGGCCCCAATCGAGCAAGCGATCGATCAGCTCCTGCAAACGGGTGCTCTCGCGAGCGAGGCCGTCGATACACTTCTGTTCTGCGACCGCGTCCCCGCGGCGCAGCTCGAGGGTTTCCGTAAATAGACGGATCGACGTCAGCGGTGTGCGTAGCTCGTGCGAAACTTTGGACACGAAGTCGCTCTGGAGCAGCGACAAATTCGCCTCTCGGCGCACGAAGACCCACACCAACACCACCCCCGTGACGGCGGCACCGCTGAGCGCCATGACCAAAATACCCATCAATAAGTTGAGCCGCGCTTCGCCCAAGAATATGAGCACCACTCCCGAGGTGAGGAGCAGTGACGACGGAACGACGACCAGCGAAACCAACAGAATGACGATCCGTCGGTAGCCGAGCGGAGTCGTGCCTCGGGATGCCATGCGCGTCAGCACTATAGGCGGAAACCCGCCACCCGAAAGGGCCCGAGGTCGTCATAGTTTCACCAGGCGGGCTTTCCGTGCGGAAGGTATCCAGGCTACATTTGGGAGCTCGACGCTCAGCGCCCCCGCGCGCAGTCCAGCAGATGACCAAGCAAGCCGACATAGCCGAGCTCGAAGGACACGCCTCGATCCCCGCCATCGGGGAAGTCATCGTCGGCAAATACCGGATCGATTCGGTGCTGGGCTCGGGCGGAATGGGCATCGTGCTGTGCGCGACTCACCTCGATCTCGGCCAACGGGTGGCGATCAAAGTCCTCACCGTGTCCGATGAGGACGAGCGCAGAGACGAAGCGCGGGAGCGCTTCTTGCGCGAAGGACGCGCGACCGCGGCCCTCGTCTCGGACCATGTCGTGCGCGTGTACGACGTGGGTACGCTGGACAATGGGGCGCCGTTCATGGTCATGGAGTTGCTGCGCGGTCAAGATCTGGCGCGCAGTCTGGCGCAGCAGGGCCCGCTGAGCATCGAGCGCGCGTGTGATTGCGTGCGGCAAGCCGCCGAAGCCATCGCTTGCGCGCACGAAAATGGCATCGTGCATCGTGACCTCAAGCCCTCGAACCTCTTTCTCACGCAACGCAGCGACGGCACTCCGCTGGTCAAGGTGCTGGATTTCGGGATCTCCAAGACCACGGGCTCGGAGTCGGAGCGAGCGATCAGTAACCTCACCGCAGAGCGCAGCGTGTTGGGCACGCCGTTCTACATGTCACCCGAGCAGGTGCGCGACGCGAAGGCGGTCGACCATCGTACCGATGTCTGGTCTCTGGGGCTGATCCTGCATGAGCTGTTGTCGGGTACGCCCGCGTTCGAGGGCACGACGCTGCCCGGGGTGTGCGCTTCGATCGCCGCCGATCCACCCGCTGCCCTGCGCCTCAAGCGCGCAGAAGTGCCGCTCGAAGTGGAGGCGATCGTGCTCAAATGCCTAGAAAAAGACCCGACCAAGCGCTTTCAGACCGCGCGCGAGTTGGTTTCGGTGCTCAGTCCTTGGTCGGGCCGCGCAGAAAGCGCCACGCTGAGCGACGCGACGATGCGCTCCTCGTCGCCGCTCGGCTTCGAGCTGGAGGAACTGCGTACGGGTGAAACGCTCGCGCTCGCTCCTCCACCGGACACTGGCACCCTGGCCAGCGCGGTGTTCACGCGTTCGGGGCCGCGCCTGATCGGCGCGCTGAACACGAGCCACCCCAAACACGATGCCACGTTGGCCGAGCCGCCGCTCGCGCCCACGTCCACGAAGCCCGCCGCGCTCGGCTCCCGGACGGTACGCCGAAAAGCCGCGCTCGGGGTCAGCAGCGCACTCGTGCTCGCACTCGGGTATTGGGTCATGCATAGGCCAGAAGCACACGAAGCGGCGACCGCACCGCTAGCCTCCCCCGGGATCCCCGTGCCCGCGGCGACGCCCGCGCCGGCGCCAGCGCCGGCGAGCGTCGTGTTCACGTTGCAGATCGACTCGAGCCCGGTCGGGGCCGAAGTCTTCGAAGGCGACCGCTTGCTCGGCACGACACCAATCCAAGTCAGCTTCGACAGCGCCCACGTCGCGCAGAGCCCGCGCACCTTCTCCCTGCGAAAGGCCGGCTATTTGCCGTATACCATCGTGCAAGGCGCCTCCGCGAAAGACGCACGCGTGCTGGCCGAGCTCGCCGCCGAGCCAGTAGCGGTCGCACCGCGCCCGATCGTTAAAAAGCCGCCCAAGACCAAAAAGCCGAGCACGGACGCCAAGCCTGGCAGCGACATTTTCATGCAGCGTTGAGCGGGCGCCGAGAAACTTGACTAAGCTGGCCCAGTGACGCGCTCACTGTCCGCATTCGCGCTGCTGCTCGGCCTCTTGCTGCTGGCGCCGAAGCCGGCACGCGCCGATGATCTGGCGGATCAGGCCGAGCTCGAGTTTTCGCTGGGCGCAGACGCATACCAGCGCAAAGACTACAAAGTCGCGCTCGAGCACTTCTTGAGCTCGAACCGCCTGGTGGCGAACAAGAACGTGCTGTTCAACATCGCGCGCAGCTACGAGCAGCTAAAGTCTTACCCGGCCTCCTTCCGTTACTATTCGCAAGCGCTCGAAAGCGAGAGCGACCCCGAGGCCAAGCTCAGGATCGACAACGCCCTGAGGCAGATCAAACAATACGTCATGGTGCTCCGAGTGAGCACGCGCCCAACGGGTGCAACCCTGTACATCGATCGCAAGGATCTCGGAGCACGGGGCTCCAGTCCACAGCTCCTCGGGCTGGCGCCACATGCCTACCAGTTGATCGCGGAATACCCCGGCTACGAGCCGGCCCAGGTGCTGGTGCCAGCGAGCGCACCGGGGCAAGAAGTGGCCCTCGATTTGGAACTGAAACCGATCCTCGGCGAGGTCACGTTCGACGCTCAGCCCGGGACTCGCGTGAGCATCAATGGCGAGCCGGACGCAGCGGCTTGTACCGTGCCATGCACGCGCTCCCTGGCGGCAGGGAGCCATTCGGCGACGTTCGGGCACAGCGGCTTCCACGCCGTGCAAGAAGAGTTCGTCGTGCGCGCGCACGAACGGGTGCAGCTGTCGGCGCACCTCGAACCGCTTTTGGGTAGCGCGCTGATCAGCACCGACGAGCCCGGCGCGCTGGTGCAAATCGACGGACGCGCCAGCGGCTTCACGCCGACGATCATTAGCCTTCCGGTCGGGATGCATCGCGTCCGCCTCGAGCTCAAAGGGTTTCGCCCCGAAGATCGCCAAATCGGCGTCGCCCTGAACGGCGAGACGAGGCTCGATGTCGTACTCGTCGAGTCGGAAGAGGTCGTGGCTGCGTCGCGCGCCAGCGAACAAGTCGAAGATGCGCCGAGCTCGGTCAGCCTCGTCGGTGAACGGGAGCTCTCGGCGTTCGCGTCGCCCACCATCGCCGAAGCCGTACGCGGGGTGCCCGGCATCTATCTTTCTGACGATCGCAGCTACGTCACGCTCGGCATGCGCGGGCTCGGTCGACTCGGAAGCTACGGAAACCGCCTGCTGGTCACGTACGACGGGCAGTCGATGAACGACGATTGGATCGGCTCCTCCTACGTGGGCTACGACGGGCTCACTGATTTGGGTGACGTGCAGCGGATCGAGGTCGTACGCGGCCCAGGCTCCGTGCTGTATGGCACGAACGCGCTCTCGGGCGTGATCAACGTGGTCAGCCAGAGCAACGTCGAACCAGGCGTTGCGGCGGGGATTTCCACGAACCAGAGCGGCGTGGCGCGGGCGCGGGTGCGCGGCGACGTCAAGCTCGGAAAAGACGCGGGCGCCTGGGCATCGGTCGCCCTGGGGCGCGGCAACGGCAGGCAGTTCTATTTCCCCGAATTCGTCGGCAGCCCGGGTTCGGAAGACGGCGTCGCCCGCAACGTCGACGGCTTCCAAGCGGGCACCTTCCGCGGTCGAGCCTACTGGAAGTTCGTCTCGCTGCAATGGTCGGCGCACTCCTACGAAAAGCACTTACCGACCGCCGAGTTCACCACACTGTTCGCTGATTCACGCACCGAACAGACCGATGGCCGGAGTTACGTCGAGCTGCGCGCCGAGCCGCACCTTTCTGACAAGGTCACGTTGCTCTCCCGATTGCACTGGAACCACTACACCTTTCGCGGTGAATACGCGCGCGACGCGGTCGATGGCGGGGTCGAGACTGACACTTACCACGGCTCCTGGCTGGGCATCGAAGAACGCTTGGAGTTCACTCCGCTCCCGTATCTGAGAGTGACCTTGGGCGGTGAGGGCCAGCTCCACTATCAGGTCGAGCAATACGGCAGCGATGACGGCGGCGCGTTCTTGGACGACACGGGCAGCAATGGGCGGCCATTTCAGGTCGGGGCCCTGTATGCACTGGCCGACGCCACCTTGAGCTCGCGGGCTCAGCTTTCGGTCGGCGCGCGCTTGGATGCGTACTCCACGTTCGGGTCGTCATTGAACCCGCGTGCGGCGTTGATCGTGAAGCCCTACGCGGCCGGCAATACCAAACTGATTGTGGGTAAAGCCTTTCGCGCGCCCAGCATTTACGAGCTGTACTACAACGACAATGGCTACACGCAGGTGCAAAGCCCGCACTTGCGCCCCGAGTCGCTGTACTCCGTCGAGGTCGAGCACGCCCACCGCTTCTCCGCCAGCCTGATTGCCACCGCCAATGGCTACGCCAATTACGCGGCCCACCTGATTTCGCCGATGGGGCTCAGCACTCCGGCCGACCCACTGCACTACCAAAACGAAAACTCACCGCTGGTCGTGCTCGGCGGAGAGTTCGGGCTACGTCGCGAGTTTCGGCAGGGGACGATGTTCTCCCTGAGCTACGGCTTCGCCATCTCTCGCTTCTTGCAGACCAACGGCGCGGGGGATTTGTTCTCGTTCTCGAAGGCCACGGACAAGCGCTCGGTCGCCAATGCGCCAGTGCACTTGGCATCGGCCAAAGCAGTGATTCCGATCATCAACCGAGCCCTGGCTTTCGCCTCGCGGCTCACGATCGAAGGCCCGCGCTACGATCGCTACGAGAACACCTCCGACCCCGAGCAGGGCAAAACCGGATCGGCCGTGATCGCCGATTTGGTGTTCAGCGGCGAAGAGCCACGCTACGGCGTGCACTATGCGTTCGGTGTCTATAATGCGCTGGATTGGCGCTACAGCGTGCCGGTCAGCGCCGAATTCACGCAGCGCAGCATCACTCAGGACGGCCGTAGCTTCATGGCCAGCCTGGATCTGAAGTACTGACGTTCACAGGCGCAAATCGATCACCAAGGCCCGTAACACCTCGGCCACGCTGGCGGCCTGAGCGGGACAGCCGCGCGAGCGAAACGGGCTCTCGCCATCGGTGAGCTGCGCGACCTGACCGAGCAACAGGTTGCTGTCCGCCGCACCCTCCACCAAAGCTCGCAATTCTCCCGGCAAATCCTGGTCTTCCGGCGAGAAGCGCAGCGAGGCCCGCACATAAGCTCCGAGCAGATACGCCCACGCGCTGCCCTGATGATAAGAAAATTCGCGTTCCTCGCTCGTGCCAGAGAAAAAACCGATGTAGCGGTTGTCGCTCGGCGACAAGCTGCGGATCCCTTTCGGAGTCAGCAAATCACTCTGCACTCGGTCGAGGATCGCCCGCGTTTGCGTGGCATCGAACAGCTCGGGGTCAATCGCGAGCGCGATCAGCGCGTTCGGCCGCACGCTCTGATCGGCCCAAGCCTCCGCGGTATCGCGTGCTTCACTCACGACGTCGTACGGATAGTCGGTCTCGTGGCACCAGAAGCGCGCACGAAATGCAGCGCGCGCGCGGTGCGTGGTGCTTTCGGCCAAATCAGCGAGCCGCGCGTGGCCGTATTCACGGGCCAAGCTGGCCAGTGTTTCCGCGCCCTTGCTCCAGAGTGCCTGGAGCTCGATGGCCAGGCCGCGCCGCGGCGTGACCAGCTCCGGGCCCACGTGGGCATCCATCCAAGTCAAGGCCACGCTGGCTGCACCGTTGGCCACCAACCCCTCACTCGTCAACCAGACGAAGCGCTTGCGCCGCGAGCGGACGCGAAGAAAGGCGCGCACCAACGCCGGGTAGAGTTGGTCCTTCAGCAGGGGGTCGCTGGCCGGCAGCCGCAAGCGCAGTTCGCGCGCCACCTCGAAAAGCCACAGGGTGGCATCGGGCACCGGTTTCGGCCGTTTTTTGGTTACGGCCAGCAGTGTTTCGGGCAAGAGCCCCGCGTGCAGCGTGGACAGCACGGTGCCGAGCGCGCGCCGGGCGAGATCGACGCGCCCGCGCACCAAGTGCAGGCCGATCAAGGAAAGCACGAGATCGCGCGTGAAGACGGCATGCCATGGATAACCCGCAAGGATGACAGGATGCTGCACGGCATCGGCGCAGAATTGCTCGGCCGCGACGAACATCTGGCGTACCCGCGCCGGACGTGATGGCCCCGGATCCTGCGCCAGCAACGCTTCGCGCACCTCGGCCTGCAAATCGGCCGGAGATTCCGTAGGTAACGGGCCGACCGCGGTGACCAGATAGGCGGTACGATTGGGCTCGAGCGCGGCTTCGAAGACGCCCGGTGTCCACATGTCTTCCTGAAAGGCGTTGCCGAGGCGCCGATCTTCCAGATACTCGAAGCGCCGCCACCAGTCGGGCGAGCCCATGAACACCCCCTCGTGCTTGAACGCGATCGGCGGCAGCTCCGAGATCGGTTGCACTTCGACGGTACCGCCCCGCAGCAGCACCACCTGATTCATCGCCCCGTGCTCGACCATCAAACCCGCCACCGGCCGTAGCGGCATCAGCGGTCGCGTGCTGATCCGAGCGGGAACTCGGCCGCGCCAAGTGTAACCGATGATCAGCGCGTTGCGGCCGCGGGCCAGGCACATGGTGCGCTCGAGCGTGTGCGCACCCAAGCGAAATACCCAGCGCGGCAAGGGATCTTGGGAAAAGCTCTGGAGCAACCGATAGCCCGGCGTCGGGGCCACGTTCGGGAATTGATGGGTCGCCAGACGGTACACCCGGCGACGATCATCATCGACGGTAACGTTGGTCTCGGCATGGCTCAAGATCACGTGCCGCCCCAAGGGCGGCGCAAGCGCGGCGATGAACGCGCCGTGGTGGCGGCGCGTGTGCATCATGGCGATCGTGCTCATCGAGTAGGCACCGGCACCGTTGGTGTGTAACCACTCACGCTCGGCGGGCAGCAGATCCGAGTGTGTCTCGACGAACGGCCACGGCCCCTCGAGCGCGCCCCGCTTGCCTTCGCGCTTCACCGCTGCCCTCGCGCTGCGAGCTCGGCCTTGGCGGCGGATAGCAGCAGCGCCCGCGTCGGCGACACCGACAGCCACAGCTCGATGGCCAAGGCCGCTTGCGCGACCAACATGCCGAGCCCATTTTCCGCGCCCAGGCCGCAGCCCTTCGCGCGCTCGAGGAACGGCGTAGCGGCCGGGTTGTAGATCAAATCGTAGGCCAGCGCGCTCCGCGGGATATGCTCCCAAGGCACGATTTCAGCCAATTTTTTACCATCATCCGCGCCCGACATGCCCGCGCTCGTGCAATTGACGATCAAGTCGACGCGCGCGACGACTTCACGCAGGCGCGAGGTGGCGCGCGCATCACCCTCGGGCCAGGCCACGGGTGTCACACCACGAGCTACGAATTCAGCGGCGTGCGGCCACTCTGCCTCGGGGACGGTGGCTTGGAATTTGCGCGCCGTGAGTGTGACGCGATCCGCCCCCGCGTCCTGCGCGGCCGCCACGACCGCGGGCGCCGAGCCGCCATTGCCGAGCACGAGCACGCGCCGAACCGAGCCCGACAAGCGCTGAAACTCTTCGGCCAGGGCAGGCACGTCGGTGTTGTGTGCGACGATCGCACCGTCCGCACCGCGCGCGAGGACATTGGCCACTCCGACACGCTGCGCTGTCGGTGCCACCAGATCGGCAAGCTTCAGCGCCAGGCGCTTCCAGGGAATGGTCACGTTGGCGCCTGCGATCTCACCGCTACGGATCGCGTCGACGACTTTCACCACCGCCGCTTCGTCCGGGCAATCCGCCAGCTCGTAACGATGGGGAAGTCCGAGCTCCTGATACGCCGCGCCATGGATCACGGGCGACAGTGAATGAGCTACCGGATGACCAATCAGCACGAAACGCAAGCCATCAGCAGTAGCAGCTTTCACGATCCCTGTCCTTCTACGCGAACCCGAAGCTCGCCGCGACCCAGGCGCAGGGTCAATTCGTCACCGACCGCCACCTCATCGGCCGCACGGACCGCGCGGCCGTCCGCCCGAGTGGCGATAGCGTAGCCACGGGCCAGAATGGTCAGCGGCGAGAGCCCGTTCAAGCGCGTCGCGGCATCCGCCAAGCGAGCCTCGGAGCGAGCCAAGCCACGCCGAGCCGCGTGCTGCAAGCGGACGTCGAGCGGTCCGAGCTCGGCGCGCGCATTGGCCAACACCGCGCGCGGATGGCGCGCGTACAAACGTCGCGTCAATAGCTCGAGCGTTGCGCGGCGCTCGGCCACGCTTTCGGTCGCCCTGCGGCGCAAGGCGGTCGTCAGCTCATCGAGCTCTTGCTGCCGTTCGGCGATCGTAAAACGAGGATCGGACAGCCGCGCGCGGGCGCGCTCGATTTGCGCACGCCAGCGCAAAATGCGAGCGACCGCCGCGCGCTGCAACGCCGCGTGCGCTCGCTGCCAAGCCGCCACGCGCACCCGGCTCTCGGGAACGACCAGCTCCGCGGCCTGCGAAGGCGTCGCAGCACGCACGTCTGCCACCAAGTCAGTGAGCGAAAAATCCACTTCGTGTCCGACCGCGCTGACCACGGGCACACTCATGCGCGCTAAACGACGCACGACGCGCTCATCGTTGAAGGCCATCAAATCTTCGCCCGAACCCCCGCCCCGCCCGATCACCACCACGTCCAGGCCCGGGTAACGATCGATCAGGTTCAGCGCGCGCACCAAGCTCTTCGGCGCATCCTCCCCCTGGACCAACGCCGGGGCGAATACGATTTTCACGTGCCCGCGCCGAAACGCGACGCTCACGATATCGTGAAACGCCGCTCCTGAAGCGCTCGTCACCACCCCCACGACGTGCGGCTCGCTCGGCAAAGCGCGCTTCCGCTCCGCTGCAAATAGCCCCTCGGCGGCCAAGCGCTCCTTGAGTTGCTCGAGCGCCTCCAAGAGCGCCCCGCGGCCCGCCGCTCGCACCTCGTTCACCACGAACTGCAAGCGCCCACGCGGCGCCCAAACCGTCGCTTGCCCGATCAATTGCAAACGCGCGCCCTCATTCAAGTGACGCCGCGCGCGGAGCGCATTGAAGCGATACATCACGCACTCGATGATCGCGTCTTCCGCCTCGTCCTTGAGGCAAAAGTACACGTGCCCACTCGGCGCGCGCTTGAGCGAACTCACCTCACCCTCGACCCAAACTCGCGCAGACGCGTCCTCGACCGATCGCCGTAGGCGCCGGTCCAATTCAGACACACTGATGACCTCTTCCGGTCCGCGCACCGGGCGGCGTATAGCAGCGCGCGGGCACGCGGGCTCGCCCTTTGTGCCCGGCCGCGGGGCTCGGGCGGAATACTCGCAGTTCCTTACTGGCAGACCGTAGCGTTGAGGCGGACGTTGTCGATGAAGAAGTCCGTCGTGGTGTTGCCGCCTCCCAAGACGCTCGACCAGAACGAAATGTACGAATCGCCACCCGGATGCGCCACCACGTAGGCAGAGACATCACTGGTCGCTTTGATGCCATCCGCCGTCCAGCTGGTTGCCGTACCGGTTTGAGCATTCAGGTTCGAGGCTGAATAGAGCGCGGGCCCGGCCTGCGCCTTAGCTGCATCGAGCAAACGGACTTCGAAAAGGTCTCGTTTCGTCGTGCCCGTAACCTTGGTCTGAAAGTTCATATCCGCGGTGACTTGAATCTTCACCGTTCCCGCCGGCAGCACGATCAAGCGATCGATTGAGGTGATGCTCGCTTGCTTGGTTCCTCCAAGCCACGCGAGGTGGTTGGCGCCGCCAGGTCCCGTGTACGTGAGGCCGTTGGAGGCAGTACAGCCACTGGGACAAGCGTATATGATGGTGTAGTCCCCAACGTCAGTCCATCCTACCGCGCTAAAGAGGTTGGGATAATTCTTCGGATCGGGTGCATAGACCTGTTCGAAGCCGCCATTGCCCACGGTCGTACCAGTGGCGATGACGTCCTTTGACGCGGTAATGTCGACCTGCTTGCAACTCAGACTAGCATCGCACTTGTTCGGCTTGCACACGTCGCCGCTCGGCGTGCACAGACTGTCCGTCGCCACGTGCGAACACACATGGTTGGTGCACGTTTCGACCGTGCAGCTCACGTTGTCCGTGGCGCAGTCGCTACCAGTGAGGCACTCATAGCAAGTGGGCGTACCCGTGCTCGCATCGCACACGGGCTTGGCGGAGGTGCAGCCCGCGTCTTGCGCGGCCCCAGCGGCGGTGTCCGCGCAAGCGACGCATTTTTCCATCGAGGCCGTGCCGTTGCACACACCGGTGGCGCACATGCTGCCCGCGGCGACGGTGGCAAAAACGCATTTGCCGGCGGTGCAGGTTTCGGTCGTGCAAGCGTTGCCGTCGTTGCAGTCGGCGGGCGTGGTGCAGCCGCCGCACGCGGCTTCAAGACCGGTGCCGATGCAAACCGGTGCCGCCGGCGAACAGCCCGCGTCTTGAGCAGTGCCGGCGGCGGTATCACGGCAGCGCACGCACAGTGCCTGCGCGTCGCAGCTGCGCGCAACGCCACAGGCGGTCCCCACCGCCAGGACATCGTGCTTGCAGGCACCGAGCACGCAGCTATCGCTAGTGCAGTCATTCAGGTCATCGCAACCGCCCGGGCAGGTAGCAGGCCCGCCGCCGCCGCCTCCGGCCGAGCCGCTCGTGCCGGGCGAACCGCTCGTGCCGGCTGAACCGCTCGTGCCACTCGAACCGCTCGTGCCACTCGAACCGCTCGTTTCTCCCGAACCGCTTGCTCCCGCCGCGCCGGATTCGCCATTGTCGTCAGGAGCGCCACTCGTGCCACCGTCGGCGATTTCCGTCCCCGCCCGGCCGCCGTCGACGCTGCCGCCGGTGGTATTTTTGGTGCCGCCGCTGCCGGCTGCGTCATCAGCAACGCTGTAGCCCCCGAGCCCAATCAAGTTCCCACAGCCACTGACGGCACCCACGAAAGCAAACGACAGCGCAACGAAATGACGAGACGAGCCCAAGATGAGCCGGACGATAACATGCTCCTCAGCAGCTATCGACGGGCTTAAAAAAGAGGGCAATTCTCACACACTAACCTGCAAGCTCCTCCATTGACTCACGAGCCGCCGGTCACTCGTGCACGCTGACGAGAACGCGGACTCAGGGAGTCACCGACTCTCATGCTGACGCGCACGCGCTTCGTGCATTCGGTCGGCTCTTTACGAACTCACGATCATGCGCTGCGTCCGTTGCTGCGTCCGCGCCGCGGTAAACCCAATTGCAGCAGCAGCGTTGCGTGACTGTACAGTGTCGGAACTCGCCATGAACGCGCTTGCTTTTTGGATGGAGCGCTGATCGCAAAGTGCATCGACCACCTGGCCGCGGCTTGCACGGCAAACTGTCACGTGCGATGGTTGTGACCACAATGTCTCACCGTGGCGCTATGCCCCAGGCTGCGCTGAGCAGAGATATCGACAACGACGTGAATTGGCCACGATCATCATGCGCTCTACCATGGCTGACTATTTGCAGCTTCGCCGCAGATCGCCAATGAACGCTAGGCAGACCCAATCCCTGGGAGTGAGTACACGATGAAACCGCGCAGCGTCTTCTGGCCGCACCTGAAGCGGGTCGCTTTCGAGGAAGTCGAGACGCTGCTCTCCCGTCGCATTTTGGCGCAAATCGCGGAGGGCTTCCCTGCGCAGTCCTTCAGCCGAACGCGCACCGAGTTGCTGCGTCGTGCGGGGGTAAAGATCGGCAGCAGCTCACTGGTGCAAGGCCCGATGCGAATCACCGGGGAGGGCAACCCCTGTGAAAATATCGAGATCGGGACCTTTACCCTGATCAGCGGCTCGCTCCACTGCGACATCGGCGCGCCGCTGCAGATCAGCAATCGTGTCCGGATCGGGCACGACGTATCGCTGCTCACCGTCGATCATCGCGTGGGCCCGGAAGCGATGCGCTCGGGCGACCGCCGGTTTGGTTCGATCGAGATTGGTGATGGCGCGTGGATCGCGTCGCGCGTGGTGGTGTTGCCCGGGATACGCATCGGTGCGGGAGCAATCGTGGCGGCGGCTTCAGTGGTCACGCGCGACATCCCCCCCAATACGCTCGCCGCAGGCGTACCGGCTCGCGTCGTGCGCAGCTTGAGCCGCTCCGGGGATTCCGAGCCGGCCTCCGGCGAAATCGAAGCGCCTGTGTCCAGTCGGCGCTTCATGTACCAGGCTTGAACGGGCAGAGCCTGGCGCGAGCTCGCGGCAACGCGAGATTTGAGGCATGCTGCGCAGCTGTCGATGAAGCGCGTATTGATCGCAAACCGCGGCGAAATTTCGGTTCGAATCGCGCGCACGCTGCGTGAGCTGGAGGTCGAATCGGTAGCGGTGTACAGCGCCGAGGATCGCCTCGCGTTGCATACCCGGAGCGCAGACCGCGCGGTCGAGCTGCGCTCGCCCCTGGGTTATCTGGACGCCGAGCAGCTGATCCAAGTCGCGCGGGCCGCAGGTTGCGATGCCTTGCACCCGGGCTACGGCTTCCTCTCGGAAAATGCCGAGTTCGCCGCGGCGTGCCACACGGCGGGGTTGTGCTTCATTGGCCCGCCCCCCAGCGCCATTGCCGCCATGGGCTCGAAACAGCGAGCGCGCGCGCGGATGGAAGCGTCGGGCGTGCCGTTGATCCCGGGTGGTGACGCACGCACCTTGTTCGAGGCCAGCGCGACCGCGCGGCGCGTCGGTTACCCAGTGCTGGTCAAAGCCACCGACGGCGGCGGGGGCAAGGGCATGCGCCTCGTACGAAACGAGGCCGAGCTCGGCTCCGCGCTCGAGCGCACCAGGAGCGAAGCCAAGAGCGCCTTCGGCAGCGACGCGGTGTACATCGAGAAGGCGATTGAAAACGCTCGCCACGTCGAGATCCAGGTGCTCGGCGATCAACACGGCCGGCTCGTGTCTTTGTTCGAGCGCGACTGCTCGATCCAACGGCGACATCAGAAGGTGATCGAAGAGACGCCCTGCCCGGTGCTGAGCCCCGCAACGCTCGCGCAAATGGCCGAGGTCAGCGTGCGTGGCGCCGCTGCAATCGGCTATTTTTCCGCAGGAACATTCGAATTTCTGCTCGCGCCTGATGGCAGCTTCTACTTCCTGGAGATGAACACCCGGCTACAAGTCGAGCATCCCATCACCGAGCTCGTCACCGGTCTGGATTTGGTGAAGGAGATGCTGTCGATCGCAGCTGGCAAACCGCTCTCGTTCGAGCAAGTGACGCGCCGTGGCGCCGCCATCGAGGTCAGGCTGTACGCCGAAGATCCGGCGACGGGCTTCCTACCCAGCCCGGGCAAAATCTCACTCTTGCGTCCTGCGAGCGGCCCCGGCGTGCGCGATGATGCTGGGATCTTCGAGGGCGCGCAGGTGAGTTCGAACTACGATCCGCTGTTGGCCAAGCTCTCGGTCTGGGGTGAAGACCGCGCCCAAGCACTTGCTCGGATGCGGCGAGCACTCGGCGAATACGCGATCGGTGGCATCCGCACCAACCTGACGTTCTTGGCCCGCGTTCTCGGCCACGCCGACTTCATCGCGGGTAACTACGACATTGGCTTCATCGCCAAAAATCTGAGCGAGCTTTTGGCGCAACCGACGGTCGATGCGAATACCCGATGGCTGCTCGCGGCGGCAGCCGCGGCAGCGGCACGCGTCGTGGACGACGCCAAATCGGCACAGCGAAGGACGGCCGCGCCCAGCCAAGCACAGCCGTCAGAGTGGCTCCGCGCGCAGCGCAGCGCACTCAAGTGGTGAGCGGCACTACACCTTTTTGTATTCTTCGACGAACTCCCAATCGGCGATCAGTTGCTTCTTGAGCAGCAGAGAGAGCAGCGCCGAAAATAGCGCCTCCCAGTGCACGTCATTGCCGAGGATCTCGGTCGCATCAGCACCATGTGAAACGGCGCGTAGGGCGGCGATCAAGTCCCGCGCCGTGAGCTCGTTCGCCGGAGAGGCAGCGGTTGGCGTGGACGAAGGAACCTTCACCGCAGGCTGCTGCGTCGACGAATCGCGTGCTGGCAAATTGACCTTGGTGCCGTCGAGCAGGGTGAGGGTCACCATGCGTCCCCCGCCTTTTTTGGGCGCGGGCATCGAGATCTCGCGGGCCTCGATTTGCGGTCCGGAATCCGGCGGCTCCGAGATCGGCTGCGCTCTTGCAGCGCCTTCCGTCGGCTGTGCCGGCTGTGCCGGCTGGGGCCGAACCGAGGCAACCGTCACGGGCGGCGCATCTTCGGGCCTCACGACGTGCATCGTTCCCGGGATGGGCGTGGCTTCGGCCGACTGAACTGGGGGCATGGGCAACGAGCTCAGCTGCGAGCGCGCGCCGGCCGCGTTCTCTGCCTCCACCTCGGCGACCGCTTCCGAGAGCGACGCGGTGTCCTTCCCGACTCCATAGTAAACGCGGATCGCAGACCGAATATCGGTCGGCGGCGCGATCATCGCGCGCACCGGGAGGCCCGCCCATTGCCCGACTTCGCGCTGCGCGGCCTCGTCACTGGGGTCATCCATCGCCACGTACAGCGTCTCTCCGAGGCTACGCACGCGACGAACGAAAATCGGCACCAAGCAATACTTCTCGGCCAGCTGATGCGACACCAAGTTCAGGAGCTGGCGCGAGAAATCGATGTGATACAGGGAGACCCAGGGCACGCTGAGCTGTTGACTCAGAATCTGCGTGACCTGCGTCTCGGTCACCAACCCCGCTTCCACGAGCATCGTGCCGATGCGCCGCCCATCGCGTTTCTGGGCGACCAGAATTTCTTCGAGCTGTGCGCGGCTGACAATCTGAGCCTCGACTAGGAGATCGCCTAGCCGGACGCGTGCGGGAACCATCAAGCTCAAATCCTAACTCAGTCACGCCCGAGAGATGACGGGCAGTTTCTGACCGTTCCACAAAAAGACGCTCGGCGCGGGGGGGGACGAGCGGCGGTCCGCATGCGGGGAAGCCTGCCGAAAGGTCGGGGTTACTCGCACCCCTACCAGCTTCCGGACCCGAACAGGTCCACGAGCCAACTCGACCGATTTCCGAATTCTGACGGGAGCGGGGCTAGTTTGCCGGGGCAACGCTAGCTTAGAATGGCCGACCGTGAGTAAGTTCGGGCGGGTAGCGAGCGCCGAGCGCACGCCACCTCCGGAGTCATTGGTTGTCAGCAGCTCAAGCCTCTAGTCGTATTTGCCCGCACTGTGGGTCAACCTGCAACGCGGAGCACCAGTACTGCCCCGCGTGTGGCTTCCCAGTGGGCACCATGGGCTCGACGACCGACGACAAGTTCGTCGGAAAGTCGCTGCCCGGCGGCTACTACATTCTGGATCTGATCAGCGTGGGCGGCATGGGGCGCGTCTATCGCGCCGAGCAGGCCGCGCTCGGCCGCACGGTCGCGGTCAAGATCATCCACCCGCATCTGCTTTCCGATGAAAATTCGGCGCTTCGCTTCATGACCGAAGCGCGCGCGGCGAGCCAGCTGAACCATCCGAACTCGATCGCCGTGTTCGACTTCGGCCGCACCGACGACGGGCAACCGTACTTGGTGATGGAGTTCCTGCGGGGCAAGGATCTCGCGCGCGTCGCTTACGAAGAGGGCCCCCTGCCCTTCTCGCGCATCGTCGAGGTGTTGCGCCAGGCGCTGGCCGCGCTCAGCGAAGCCCACGAGCTTGGCATCGTACATCGCGATCTGAAGCCGGAAAACATCATCCTCGAGCCGCTTCGCCGCGGTGGGGACTTCGTCAAAGTGGTCGATTTCGGTCTGGCCAAGCTGAGAGCCGATGCGCAGAGCCCGAGCGTCACCAGCCCCGGCATCGTCTGCGGTACGCCCGACTACATGGCGCCTGAGCAAGGGCGCGGCGACGCGATCGACGGTCGCAGCGACTTGTATTCGATCGGCGTGGTGCTGTTTCAGTTGCTGACGGGCCGTCTGCCGTTCGAAGCCGACAGCCCGACGCAGGTCGTGATGATGCACCTCACGATCCCGGTGCCGGATCCACGTCAGGTGGCACCCGAGCGCAACATCCCCGAACCCCTCGTCGACGTCGTGCTCAAGGCGCTCGCGAAAGACGCGAAGAAGCGTTACCAAGATGCGGCCGAATTCGCGGATGCCTTGAAGAGCGCGCTGATCATGGCCGAGAGTGTACGGCCCGAGCAGCGTGCGACACTGCCGCCGAACGCGCTCTTGGGAGGCATCACCTGCGGCTCCTGTGGCTCGCTCGTGCCCATGGCCAAGTTCTGCCTCGAGTGCGGCGCGCGGCTACCACTCCGCAGTGGGATCCCCGAAAATCCGACCTTACCGCAGCTTCCGCTGCCGCTCGTTGCCCGCGAAGAAGACTTGAACTGGCTCGAGGATCGCAGACAAAGAGTGCGCGGGAGCTTGGTTGGCGCACGTTTGGTGGGTGAGCCGGGCGCGGGCAAAACGCGCCTCTTGCGCGAGCTGCTCGGGCGCGCTCGCGCCGAAGGCGATCTGACCGTGCTCACCGGTCCCGATCCGTTCTACGCCGAGGTGGCTTACTATGCCCTGCGCGAAGCGATTCGAAAGCTTTCGCAGCTCGGCCCCGATGCGGTCGACGATCGCCGTTTCGAAGGCGCAGCGGCCGACGCAACCTCCGGCTTGAACGAAGTGTTCTCGGGCGCTCCCACGCGCCAAGACGTGCGCTCACCGGCCGAGCGTCGGCACGCGCTGGCAGAGGCGTTGCGTTGGGCCCTCTTGTCTGCCTCGCGCCGCGCCGGCAAGCAGCGCGTCATCCTTGCCATCGACGACATCTACCGCATCGATGGTCCGAGCCGAAATGCGTTCGCCGACGTCGTGGGCGAACCGCCCGCCTGCTCGGCGCTCTTGATCGCGACTCACATCCCTGGCTTCGAAGCCGGCTGGGGTGCGGACGCGGCCGCGCGCATCTTGGGTGGCCTACCGCCGCCCGCCGTATCGCGCCTGCTACGCCCCGGGCGCAGCGGTCCGCGTGCCGTGAGCGAGGACGCCAAGGGCGTGCTGCCGATGTACATCGAACAAGTGCTGCGCTACTCGCAGGAGGGGGGCAGCGATCCGCCCAGCCGGCTCGCTGACTTGATTGCGCTGCGCGTCGACACCTTGGACCCCAGCGCACGCCGCACGCTGCAAGCGCTATCGGTGATCGGCGATGAAATGAAGCCGGACACCCTACTCGAGCTGCTCCCGAAGACGGATAATTTGGAGAGCATGCTTTCGGATTTGCAGCGCGCTGGGATGGTCGAGCTCGAGGCCGGTCGCGTTTCGACCTCGCATCCGCTACTGCGTGAAATCGTGCTGTCGGGCATTCCGGCTACGGCACGCAAAGAGCTACACGCCAAGGCGCTGCGCGCCTGTGAGCGCATCAGCGCGCCGATCGAAGCGCGCGCCCAGCACGCTTACTACGCGGGGGATTCGTTCCAAGCCTTGCTCTTGCTCGAGCAAGTCGCCGATCGCGCGACCGCCCGCGGCGACGCGGCCACCGAGGTCTTGGCTCTGCGCCGCGGGCTCGAAATCGCGCGCCAAGAGATTTCACGCGGCGAGCTCGACGATCCCCTGCGCGCCGTGTTGATCTTCGGTCGCAAGCTGGGCGCTTCGCTGACACGCGCCGGCAACTTCGCCGATGCCGAGGGCGTGCTGCGTGAAGCTTTGGACGTTGCAGGGCCGAGCGGGACCGATCGCGCGCGCGTGCTTTCGGCGCTGGCGCACGTCGCTCACGGCCGTCACCGTGAGACCGAAGCCGTCGCCTACATCGAACAGGCGATCGCGGTCGCACGCCAAAGCGGCGCCCACGATCTGGTATCGAGCTTCAACGACACGCGCCGCGCTTGGGCTTGAGAGAAGGAGGGTGCGCGGCGCCTTCGGCGCGCGGCTGGAGGCTTTCGTTTGCGCACGCTCGGACGGGGGCGCTGGGCCGCCCGCGCTGAAGCCCGTGGATAGCACGCGCTGTTCGGTCAGCCTTTGTAGCCTCCATCTCATTCGCGGATCGTGATCTTGTCTTCCAAGACTTTTCGCTCGTTTTGGTTCGGGGCATGCGACTGAGGTGTCTTCCGCGCGCCCGGCGCGAAGCGTGCGGCGCGAAGCGTGAACCGAGAGGGATTCGGCTGGACGGCTTCGCGCACGCCGGCCGCTCAGGCGATCGAGAGCGCGCGGGCGACTACGAATTTCAGGTAGCGCCCCTCGGGATGCCCGGCGAAAATCGGGTGATCCGCGGCGTGCCCAGCATCGTGAAAAATCTGCAGCCGGCGCTTGGCGTTGACGGCGGCCTCGGCCAAAACGCCGCGGAACGCATCGCTGTTCACCTGAGCGGTGCAGCTGGCCGCGGCATAGATGCCGTTCGCAGCGAGCACGCGTAAGCCCGAGCTGTTGACGCTGACGTAGGCGCGGAGGGCATTCTTCTGCTGTTCGCGCGAATTGGCGAAGCTCGGTGGATCACAGATCACGACGTCGTACCTTTTTCCGGCCTGTCGTGTGCGTTCCAAGAACTCGAAGACGTCTTCGGACAAGAACTCGTGTTGGTCGGGGTCGAAGCCGTTCAATGCGAAGTTGGCGCGCGCCGCACGCGCCGCGGGTTGGGAGATGTCCACGCTGGTGACGCTGCTGGCCCCGGCGCGCGCCGCGTACAGCGAAAACGCGCCCGTGTACGAGAATAGGTTCAGAACGCTTTTGCCCGCGCACAACTCGCCGACAAATCGGCGATTTTCTCGATGATCCAGGAACAATCCGGTTTTCTGACCCAAGAACAAATCGACCTGCATGCGTAGGCCATGCTCGGCGACGATCAGATCACGCGGGGGCAGCCGACCGTGAAGCACCTCGAGGCGCGGGGGCTCTCCGTCGCGCACGCGAGCGCGGCGCACGATGCCGTGGACCTTCAACAGCTCGACCAGAGCGCGCACCACCCAGGGCACGAGCGTATCGAGCGAATCCGCATAGGTCACGATCACCGCAAACGAACCGTAGACATCGACGGTCAGCCCCGGGATGCCGTCGCCTTCTCCGTACAGCAAGCGATACGCGGAGGTCTGCTCGTCGAGCAGCGAGCGCCGGAGCGCGAGCGCCGCGGCGAGGCGCTCGTGTACCCAATCGGCATCGGGAACGCCTCGCTCCGAGAACAATCGCAGCGCAATCTTCGACGTCTCGTCCCACAACGCGAACGCGGCATAGCCGCCGGCCCGGACCTTGACCCAGGTGCCCGAGGCGGCCTGAAACCCGCGCGGCACATGATCGCGATAAATCCAGGGGTGGCCGGCTTGCAAACCGCGTTTGAGTTGCGCCGGCAACTCCAGCGTCGGACCAGTAAAAGCGGCGTTCACGGCACCGCGGCGCGTGGCGCCGGCCCCGTGCTCTGCCGAACGACCAGGTCCATTGGAAAATCGAGCACCGAACGCTCGGGTTGCTCTTCGAGCAAGGCAGTGAGCAACGTGCGACAGGCCGCCGCGCCCATGGCTCGCATCTGCTGCCGAACGGTCGTGAGCCCGGGCCAGAACAAGCTCGCGGCCGGGATATCATCGAAGCCG
>Ga0247778_1000050_pt1 | contig 197694 bp, 210 predicted proteins | sample UWRJL049202B5_FD_179939 | JGI IMG/M metagenome (GOLD analysis project Ga0247778, IMG submission 179939) | Plant litter microbial communities from Arlington Agricultural Research Station in Wisconsin, United States - UWRJ-L049-202B-5 | ecosystem: Environmental > Terrestrial > Plant litter >... | reverse complement strand
AAAAAAATAAAAATTTTTTTGTTAAAAAAAAATATATTTTTAAATAAAAAAAAAATTATTAAAAAAAAAAAAAAACCGATATTATTTTATTTATATATAATATTAATTTTATAAAAAATATATAATATCAATTAATATATAAAAAATAATTAGATATAATTATAAAAAATTTTTAATATTTATTTATAAAATTAATAAAATAAATATTTTTATATAAATTTTGGAAATATATATTTAATTAATTTTAAAAATTTTTATAATTATTATATATATTTTGAAATTTGTTGCAAAATCTTTTTTTATAAAAAATAATAATTTTATTTATAATTATAAAAATATTATTAATTATTATATCAAATAATATATAATATATAAAATTATATTAATATTATATTTTTTTATAAATTTTAATATAAATTTTATTAAAAAATATTAGAAAAAAATCAAATAAATATTATATAAATATCAATATTAATTTATAATAATAATTGAGATAGAAAAAATAATTCGGAAAAAATAAACTAAAATATTATAAAATTAAATAAATAAATTGATATTAAAATAAGAAAATTGGGTTAGTTGTTTTATATAATACTATAGATGGTCTATTTCTAATTAAAATGCGATTTGTTGATATTATTTAAGTTGGCGTATGCCTTAGATCCTAAAAACACGGACTTTTTCCGGTAGGCTCGTTAGTCGCTAAGCGCTATTTGTGATAACCCCTGAAATGTTAGCGAGTGCTCGCTAAATCAAGCACTGCAGGTGCCCTGGCGCAGGCCTTTGCGACCCATCACGCTGTATTACCATTGCCCAGGTAGCACGGCCCTACGTCTGATAGGGCATCACAATAGTTGAGCTCCTCAATTTCCCTAAACGAATGACTTCGTGCCGCGACGTTCCCGAAGAAGATACCAACACCGGGAAACGGGAACGGACGGGGTCAGTCCAACCTGGGCGGAACCGCACACCGGCCAAGCTTCATACCGATCTTGAGCCAGAAATAATGCAAAACAATGTTGGTGTTTTATACTAGCCTACCTTTGCCACTTTTCGCAAGCGCCTAGGTGTCACAAGTTTCTATTGGGCAGGGCGCTGGGCATGCGAAGCGCGCGCTTACCCCGCCGAAGTCAGCAGTCACATCATAACTCACCTTCTATCTTTCACTTTTCAAACATATGTTTCTTTGAAATTGTCCATAGCCTTCTTCATTTTAGTCTCTTATAAACTCCCCAAACTTCAATTCCACTCCTCATACCAGACATCAACAACGCAAAACTGCCCGCAGCCTCGCGCGAACTTCACATCCTCTGTCACTGTCAGGCAGACTAAGCACGGAGAGCTTATTTTCCATAGCCCCAGAGACCAGAATATCAATTTCTATATTAGCAGAGACGCTATAATGGGGCCAAGCAACATTGAAAGCGTAGTCTCAAATACGCCAGAGCCATGGGTTTCATTTATCGACGATGAGATCGAGGAGTACAGAGAACAGTACCCTCCCTTGAGCCAACTCAATAAGATCGTGAAATAGCTGCTTTTATCGCAGAGTGACACAGCTGCTGCTGACGCAGCTCGCGACTTGGATGCAAACTATTCCAAGAACTTTTTAACGGCGGATCCGTTGGTAAAGTTCAAGGACGACAAAGGAATGGAGGGCTATCTCTGGACGCTATATCAACTCATCTTCGACATGGGACGGCTAATTCCTTTCAACGATACGAAGCAAGCAAAGCTTGTGAAGCTGATTCTTGAACTCCGGAATTTACCACCGAAGACCTTCAAAATTTGGAATGTATGTCAGCTTACAATGAACAATTATGCCAGTATACTGACGATAATTTAGGCAGAATGTGAGGTGTACACGAAAGAGCCGCTTTTTGGGGCTGTTTTGGATGAGTGTTGGAATGCAAATGGCCGTAAGATATTTTCTTTCGTGTTTCAGGACCGACAACTAACCACCTGACTACATAGCAACCGACTCAGACAGCGCTGGTGGTGAAGCAGAGTCCAAGGACTTCATTGAAACGTGTGATGAGTGGGTGAACTTTTCGGCATTCATAGCTCGTTGTATCCAAGCAGGTCTTCTCGATCGCCTCTCGGACGGCTGCTCCAAATATCCGAGCTGGGATGTCCCTGACGGACTCGAAAAAGACTTGCAGCCGGGTATTCTAAGAAATTGTAGAGTCACGGTCTCTGCACAGTACATTATACTGGCTGGCCGGCGCCTTTACGATGCGTTTCTCAGCAAATCTGCAAGCCCTACGGAAAAGGCCGAATGGTGGCAAGAAAAATGGCAACTTTGGCCGGGCAAGTTTGAGGCATTATCCGACGGATATGTAAAGGAAAGCAAGACCGAGATGGCTGCTATGACTAGAGAGGCTCACAATCTGATGCTTTCTCTGAAAAAGGAACCTTCGGCCTAGTCCCAGATGAACAGAATTTCCAGTCTCGGGTGAGAGATTTCAGGCCGGCCGGAGGAAACTGTTCGGCCTTTTTGGAGTTAAACGATATCCTATGGGCTCTTTTTGTTTATTAGTATTTGCTCAGGATGCGGAATGGTTTAGAAGCTTGGGATTTTTGTCTGAGCGATATGAAGGGACGCTGAGTACATACTTGATGATGCAGCACTGGGTGACAAGTCGGATATGTATAATACTTTGCACACCAGCAGAGGAAATTGAGAGCAGGGCCAGTGACACTTGTCTAAGACTGAAAATGCATGGTTGTACACACGAGGTATCGAGATGTGAAGAGACAACATTCTAATCTCACTTCCAAACACCGCATTCTTAGATTTTCCGTTCAGGGATTTCGGTGCCTTCCGACATTTCTCGGAAGCTGCAAACTCGATTACGGCGAATACAGGAAATCTATCGCCGAGGTAGCCTCAACTAGTGACTTCTCTTTTGGCATTCCCCTCTAGCAAAGACGAAAGAAATCTGTCTCAAGAAGAGGCCTTTGGATGACGTCTCCGAGGGCCTGGAGACCCGGGACGAGACTTGAGAAATACACGCGACGCGTACTGATGGTCAAACTCCGTGCGGATAAAAGGGTATTTGAATTTACGGGAAGCTCGGGGATTTTGAGCTGTACTGAGGAGGAAAGGGCGCTGATGATTGGCTGATGTGAAGGGGAGGAACCGCATAACATGGGAAGCAGCCAACAACTTGAAGTTTGGAAGGCGTGTTTTCCGGTAAGTTGCGCAATGAATGAAGAAGTCGTCACGCACAGTAGTTGGTCTACGCGTTGTCAGATACAGCTAAAGATTTGGGTTTCGCGGATTGGGCTAGTGAGATTTGATATTCAGGAACAGCTCGAAAACCGTCGCTAAAATCTTGACGGCGCAAACCTTCAAGAAAGGGGTCGCTCGGGACGCGACAACCACATGCTCCCGAAGTGATTGGCCTTGACGCGCCTCGGGCATGCCGGTCCCCGGGATATGCAGTCGATATTGATGTACAATTCTCGAATAGGACTAGATTCGCTGCAGGTACAATACCCCGCGTCGAACGGCCCTTCTCCCGGTCCTCCGATTCGCGTCGATTTCTCGACGAGCAATCTTCTGTTTCTCATGCTTTTTGCGAAATACACGGCAGGAGATTTTTCAACCTCAATTTGAAAGTGCTATTCCGCTGCATGGCATTAAATCAATGGCGGATTTTCGGCGTATGAAGTTCAAAGGGCCAAAAAGAAGTTATAAGAAGGAGCGCGATAATTCCAAAGGCGACGTAATAGGGGGTATTAGCGAAGACTAGAACAAGGGGGTCGAGCCCGTATAACATGGGTTGAGGAATCAGCCTTGGCGATCTATCCCTTGGAAATCATCTAGCTCTTGCCCAATTCCTTAGCAAAATGTGGGCCCAGCATGCTGATTGCGGTATTTTATGAGCAATACTGAACGGTAATTCGCGGGATTGGCGAATATAGTTCAGATTGTTTATACTTCGGTATGCTGGTCCGATAGCGATATGCGTGGAATCCCAAGGCGCCGGCCGTACTGTGACTCCGCCACTTCCGTGCCCCAGATCATCTCAACCAACATGCTCTCTGGACTTCTGCCTCTTGCTTCCACTCTTTGGTCTTCATGTTTTCAAGATACTAGGACACCTTGAAGTGTCCGTCCATTCGTTCAACGTTTAAATTTGTGAAGTTTTGCTTAGAATACTATGAGAGATAATGGCTCGAACTAGTTGGACGCTCCTTTTCTGCGGCGTTGCGGCTTTCCTACCACACGCTTCCGCGAACTTCGGATTCACGAGTCCGGGCTTCGAATATGTTCAATTATCAACTCCCGTCCCACTGGCTTGGAATGGACAATCCGGCCTTGTGTCACTGAGAGCAATGGTATACCCTGCTGATAATGTAGAAAGCTATATACCAATCGCAAGTGAGTTTCCTCGGAACTTCGCAAATTTCCTTGACTGATCGACTTTGTACAGCGAACCTAAGTGGAAACTCCTATACGTGGATTCCAGCAGCACTCACGACAGGAAGCAAGTGGACTCTTGAGGCTCTCGATAGCTCAGGCCAAGTGACGTCTGGTCAAAACCCTTTCACAGTCCAAGGAGGGGCTTCCGCAAATGGAAATTCCAATCCAGCTTCGTTATCGCTTATGCAGCAGGTAAGCATCTGATTCCAGAGGACGACAACTGTGTTAGAAGCTGATCAGTCTCGAATCACAGAATCCCGAAAATGCAGTTCAATCAACAACTTTCATAACGTCGGCAACCGCGGCGCCCACAGCTCAAACAACGAGCACCTCCTCACCCAGCCCCACCACAACAGATCCGCCAATGCCATCTCCAAAGGGTGGCGATGCTATCCCAACAAAGATTAAAGTTGCTATATGGCTAGGAGCCGTGTTAGGAGTCGCTGTCATCGTCACCGTCTTTGCCTGTCTCTTTTTCCGTTATAGATCGGCCAAAAAACTGTCTTCAAAAAGAAAGACAATGTTAGTGTCCGAGATGGATGGTAATGAGTCCAAGCTATCTGTGAATAGATCTGTTGTGGAGCTTCAGGGAAGCGACATTCCAGGTTCTGTTGATACGAGTATGGGGAAAAGGGTGGAACTGGGTTGAATCACGAGGACCTTGTAATGGGAGTTCGGTGGCCTATGTTAATTGGGGTTTAGGTGGTTATGAAAGATTTTCGGATACGCTTCCGCCTCTGGGAAGGGAGAGAAGTCAGGACGCAGACGGCTCAGACCGCTGAACGAAATGCTAATGGCCTCGAAAGAGCTAGGAAAGAAATGATATATGCATAAAATAAATATACAACTGTAAAATCTTAGGTAGAACCAAATCCAAACAACTGGATTGCCCATTCATTTCAAAGATGCTGCTGTCCAAAGTTGTTAATCGAACATTGGACCACACTTTGATTTATGTGTTACGTGCGAGAGCTTCATAAGTTCACCCGGGCTGTTTAGGAAACAGGGAAGACTGAAAATAATACAATTGTACTTGTATCTTCTTTGTGTATGAATATCTATGCGTAATGGGACAATGATGGGCATTTCTTGCCGGTCACGTGTCTGTACTACAAGCTAGCTATCGGTCCGAAAACTGTTGATATATCTTTCCCATCGAACTCAAGTTGTCTTTCAAAACCTCTGACCAATTTGAACTTTCCAGAGAGGTCTCCAGGAACAACCACGTTGAGGCAGAGATCAGGCTTGTTTGGATCTGAGTCTTTCTTCAATTCCTTCTGCCAAGTGGCTCTCTAGGTTGGGTTAGCATGCGCCGCGAAATTTATCTCTGCTCGTTGCGTTGAATTTTCATTTTCGTTTTATTCTGCCCCGCAAGCAATTTTCGACCAAGATCAAGGCGCTCTTCATGCTTATTTACGCCGCGGGCTTTCACTCCACAGAACTTCAGCAAAGAATGCGTTTTGGGGTCATTTCCTCTATCAGGACTCCTCGGCGCGATACATTCATTGCGCCCCAGACACTCCAGAAACCATCACAAGTCATGCGAATATACTCAAGAGCAATTAGGATGCAGTCTCGCGAATCCGCCATGGATCATGGTTCATTTCCTGGGTGTGTGATATTTGTGCTCTGCATCTAAGTTTGGTCAATTGGATTCTGCACGGTGGTGGCAGGGCATAATTCGACCCTCTCGCGGGAGGCTGCCCGTCTAGATGTCGTCGCATTGACCATCCTTTGACAGCGGGCCGCATCTTTGTTCAGCCCGGATGGTTTCGGTTGTCGTTCAATCTGATGTGAAGGAGTCGCTATTAAATGGGAGTGGGTTGCTGAGCCACGGATAAAGGATCAAACAAGCCCTCTTCGAATCAACAACCCTGCTTGTGGCCCCAGCTGTGCGTCTCAACCCAGATCCCACGGTACCAATTTCCACGTGCGTGGATAGTTATCTCAAGTCCCCTCCTCTTTGACGTATATCATTTCCATTTTTCTTCCGTCAGCATTTTTGGGAATTGTATCTGCCATGCCATGAATTTTTGCCATGATTTGGTTCATCGCGTGGTGTTTTGTTACTGTTCTGCTTCAAACCAGGACTGCCGGAGCGCTTCAATTCAACAGTACAGGCTGGCAATACATTAAACTTGACCATGCTTTCCATATCACTTGGGTATCTTCCGAGCCTGTGTCTGATTCGCATTCCGTAACTTTGCAATTATTTGTTTACCCTGATACGCAAAACTATCAGAATCCGGCCTTGACAATCGGCAGTAAGTAAAGACACAATTCTTTCTCCTATGTGCATGTTGAAATTGAAGCTTATGTTTCCCGTGCAGCCGATCTGACCGTCAATTCATTTTGGTGGACTCCAACCAGAAACCAGCTAGGCCCGCATTATACAATTCGAGGGATTGATGAGAAAGGAGAAATCGCGTTCTCCCCCAATTTTCTAGTCGGCATAGCTCCAACTTCAAGCTCTTCAGTGGCAAATCCAGTTACACACCAGGTAATTGATCATTTTCCTGCCATCTTGTTTCGAAATTGACATAATCGACTAGGCGGACATAACAACCACTGCACCGACGCTATCCCTATCGACGTCGGCGACCACATTCTCCCCTACAGGCACGATGACCTCTATAACATCTAGTCCTTTTGCGGGTATACCCGGGACGACAATAGTTCAGAAAGCCTCGTCGGCTTCTAGTACCCCCACTGATTTACCCATGAAAAATCCGGGTGGGCTCTCATCTGGAGCACTTTCTGCAATCTGCATCGCCGCAGTTCTAGTCTTCTTTCTTTTTATTGGTATTATCAGTGCAATGTTCTATTATTATGGAAAGAAGGCTGCGATGGGGCGCAGAGCCAGTGCCAATCGATGGCCCTCTGCCAGCTCATATTCTACAATTCCAGACAAGCCAGAGCTTGGACTTGGTAGAATGCTGCCGGCGGAGATGGGCTCAGATTTGGCAGCCCCAAAACCTGCTGCGAAACCTGTTGAGCTTGAAGTACCAAGAACCGCCTCGGAACTCGAAGGACACAGGATGAGCAAGCTTATGGAAACGGGGTGGGGGCGAAGGGCGGAGCTTGAATGGAATAGTAAATCTGGATGGATATGAGATACGACCGACGATATTCATGTAAAAATGGAGGATTCTCGACAAAGTACTGATTGGATCGTGGAAAGTCCAACCTCGAGCGGTACAACCAGTCCAAAATCACGATGGAAAACGAAAGGACGACGTCACTCGGCCCAAGGCTATGATTATACGCCTAGGCATCGAATACGAGGCGCAACGCAGATCATTGCCTCTGAGCCAAAATGCGACGTCCGGCTTCGGCCTCATATATTTCCAAACGTTGCTGCACAGGTGGCTAAAATCACGACGTCGGGGAAAGCGGGGTACATGTTGTGTAACAATGAATCCGGAGGTACCTCCGTACCAAGTTCATCGCAACTTTGTGATTGGAGCAAACAATAAAACGGATGGTTCTTGGATGTTAGATTGAAGACTATTGGGGAATGAGTAGCGATAGAGGAGGATTGAGGGGTTCAATCGCTTGTCGCTGCTTCCTTCGAATCCTATCGAGTCAGAGTCGATCTTTGCTCTTTTTAGCATAAGAAAGGCAAGAACACACCACGCCCGAGCGAGAGTCACATTACGGAAAGAGCGAGGGACTCGAAATCAAGAAGCACTTGGGGAAGGAAAGGAGTCGTGATAAGAGGAGGAAAAGGAGATAATCCGACACGGGAAGTCGATTACTGCTGGACGGAAGAGCCTAACAAACCTTAGCAGATCGATGACTCAATTGTGCAAAACATTTATTTGAAAATATCCTAATCAAAGTCTAATTGAAGCAAAAAAGAGTAAGGAGCATTTTATTCGGTTCACTCTCCGTTCTCACATGTCAAAATTTCGGAAAGGGGAAGGAGCGACTGCTGCGTCTGGTTTCATTTATTGCTTTTTTTTCTCGCATCTCCTTCGCTACTACCCTTCTCATTTGGTACACATTATCGCTCTTTCTTTTTCCAAAAGCTCTCCTCACCCTATAGAAAGAGATGGAACTGAATAGTCTTATTTTTTCAGGGTGGGCAATCCCTGCTCTTGCCTTTATTATCCCCAACTCAGTTTTCCCCGCCAATCAGCCACCACTATCTCTCTACAGTACTACAAATAATATTCCGAACACAGTTGAATCAAGACGACCCTCGTACTCTCCTACCTATGAGTTCGACGCTGTTGTAATCTGTCGCGGGACAAACGGAATCATCGTCGCCACTTTCGAAATTATCAAGGAGTGTCGGGCTGGGAATGAAATAATATTTACAAACAAGAAGGAATCATGTCAGGCGATTTTTTAAAACACTGGGCCAATAACAAGCCAATACTAGCCACGAAACGTCAAACACCACGCGTCACGCAGATCCTTCCTTGAATTTCGTTTCAAATTCCCTTCTATGAAATGCAAACTTGCTGGATCGTTTTGATTTTGTGCAAAGTCGGATATTACCGTTCACGATCTTCAAGTCTCTCTTCTAGAACTTGAACTGAAGTCCAAGTCATATGAAACTGCTCAAGAGAAATTCGGCATTACAAAACCACATCTGGACCAGCTAGGGTTGGTGCACTCAAAATTTGGTTGGGGGAAGCTTCAGCTCCCGTGAACAAAGTGATCTTCGAATTCATTGTAGAACGAGTGACAAAATCAGCTATATGACTTAACGACAGTTGCTACCAATCCTCCCAGGAAGCTAATCACAGTTTCGGATCCTTCCTAACACTACCATCATCGCACCCCTCACACCTGCACCTTATATTCGCTCCCATCAACCCTAACCTGCCTCCCCACCTCCTTCCACACCCTCTCCTCCTCCGACCCCGCATCCGGTGGATAAATCCCATTAATCTTCCACATATCCCTCGGACTCTCACTCACAAAATACTCCCAATTCGCACCCTTCCCAACCAACAACCCATTGAAAACACCATCCACACTATCCAAAAAGCTCTTCTTAGTCTCCGCCTCTGTTATAGAGCGCGCGATGTGGTTGATTTGGATAGAGGCATAGGCCTTGTGTTCTTCGCCGCCGAGATAGATAGATTGTGGGGGGAGTTCTTCGAAGATGACTTGGACGTAGAAGGTGGGGAGGAAAGTGTAGATTGCGGTGGCGGCTTTGGAGATTGCGAGTTTTTCGGAGGGGGTGAAGAGGGAGGGGGTGTGTTTGATTGTCCAGAGAGGCATGGTGAGTGAATTTGGAGGAAGTTGATGATGTTAGATGATATCTCTTGTCTTGGATGTGATGCCAAGTTTTGCGCAAATAGGAGTTTTGAATTGGTTTCTACACGAGGCGTAAGTAGATAGCACTCAAATTATATACTTTCGTCCTCCCTTTCTCTCACGGAAAGGTTACTTATCTTGTCAAGCTCATATCTACATCTGGATAGTTGTTACTCCGTGGCACTGTGCAAAGTTTCGGATTTGTAAGCCAATATAATGTGTGCCTATCAGAAAAAAACAAATATTACTTCAAGTCATTTCTTGAAGCTAAAAACTCGTGATCACTCATCAAAAAGAGATCTGGTGGTACAGTAAAAGCAGAATAGTAATCGGGGCGCTCCCACCAAGCTAGTATTTCAAGCCGGAGCCGAGTCGGATTGGATCTAGAACTCAAGTTTTTCATAATTCGCTGAACTGAAAATCACAGGTCAAACCTACGTCGAGGCGAGTTTGACGTGCAAGAGGCGCTATGAGGAGATGATTCGAGAGCTGAAAACTCAATATGGGTATTTCAATCCGTGGTTCTGATATCTACAGTAGTCCAAGTGTTTTCACCTCTGCCCTTTCAAGCCACAGAGGGCATGTATCCGTACTTCCAACATCGTCCTCCAACACATTTTGCTCCGCATCCACATACACAACATGCGATAAATTTTTGTTGCCAGGTTCTGTACCTCGTCCATCTCTGTAACGCAGGATACCAACTCGCCAGTAGGATTCTCCGTGAGGTTCTAGCAAGAGAATACCAACTCCAGCTTTACTTGACTGCCTTCCCAGGATAAGCCCCAACAATTCGCCTTCAGGAACTGTGTCCACATCCATATAAGCGTAAACCAATGCCGAGACACATTCCGTAACAGGAAGTATGGCGTGAAGTCCGTCCAAGAACTTAGCATTGCCCTTCTGTGTTTCTTGACTGAATGAGTCGTTGAGATCGCCCCAAGTCTTCTCCTCGAGGTTGACCCTCATGGTTTTTGCTGTGATTAACATCTGTGCCGGAGGGCTAATCGACGATGATTCTGTGGATTGCATTGCTTGAAACAGGGGAATGTGGCTTTCAGTGTGATCCTGGACCTCGATTTCGCAATCCCTAGGGACTTCAACATCATGAAGTGGCATCCTTACACCGCCATCCCATCCCGCCCATGACCAACTAGGAAACCCTTCTCGTCTCTTCGCCGATTCGCTGTGATACCAGTGAAGAGGTAACACCAGCGTCTTCGACTTCAACGATAACGTTGCCGGCAATCCGTGCCAATGTCTGAGCAGCGCCCCTTGAGACGAAGTGTTGAAAGAATTGAATATGCCCAGCATCGCATTCAACACATCGGATTCATCAGAGAGTTTTCTTTTGCTGAACTCCATGATATGCCCTTTGATATCACGATATTTATCCCACAACTCTTCCTTGCCTCGATTTGAGTTTACCATCCGAGGAAGAAACCCTTCGAAAGGAGTATCTTTATCCTTCTTATTAAGCTGCTCTTCTGGCGTGCGAACTGTTTCGGCACAGTGCATAGCGTTGCAAACCCACGAGACTTGGTCATCTGTAAATACCAGTCTTCGCCTAGATAAAATTCCTTCCTGGTATGTCCATCCCCGACCAGCCCATACAGACGATCGAAGTGTGTGAGATGTATGCGGTGGTATTTGCAGTAAATTTACGGTGCCAATGATCTCTTTTCTCTGGAGTGTACGACTTCTGGTGCTCACACCTGGAAGTCCATATCTGTCGTTGGCGCCCGCGGCTGCAACAATTGTCAACTCGGCCTGGGAGTAAATTTGGTCCATGCGATCCATTTCTTGTTGCTTATTTGGACCGCCCTGATCTATGCACTGTTCGATTTAGCAAAGAGCTTGACTTGGGCAGGCGATTGGTAAGATTACATACGTATTTATCCACCCATAGATAGCGAAGCCCAAGTGACTTTGCAACAGATATACTATCCTCCACCACGAGGGGGAATTCTGAATGTTTCTCTTCATCTGGCCGTTGCTGTCCCCAGACATAAGACAGCGCCACATAGCTGCAAATAGTCGGGGCTCCAACCACAGATCTCGTCTGGCAGTCAATCACCCGCAACCCACGCAGCCTGTTCTTGCGATCAGGTTTGCATTGCTTCGAATGCTTTTGGCATATAGCCATCCAACCCTTAACCAATCCCCAATTAATCCTCTGCCCTTGAGTCTCCCGAGCTCCGCATTGACCTTCTCCCTTCCTACTATCAACCAGACCCAGACACCCAGTCTGATGCCATCCCCTCTTCCCGGCCCGCTCCTTCAGCCCCTCACCATCGGGCACCACATAGATGACCGTGCACTCTCGTTCCGATTGCTGGCTATAAGCAAACGAGATACGGGAGGAGAAAGCTTTGAGCTTGCAGGTCTCGAAATCGAGAGACGGCGGGAAGATGGAAGCTAGTAACTGACAGACGCGGCAATGCGATTGACGAAGGGTCTCTTGAGATGTGAATAGAGTGTCTAATACTTGGCCGTATCTTGATATTGGCGCCTTTCTCACTAGTTTCGACCATTCGATATTTCTGCAACGATCGCAGAGGCCTGCATCATTTGTTGCGGACTCGCAGGCTGTCGATTCTCGTTGCTTCACTGATCTGACGGTTTCAGGTCCTTCAGCGGGTCGTTGTTTCGGTCGCTCTATCACTGGGGTTGTTTGGACCCAGGGAAGTACTCGTCGTTTTGCTGGTCGGATTGACGGGGTGGCGTGATCTCCTGCCGGCCGCTTCTTCGACTGCTCTTCCATTGAGCCTTCCCGTTATGAAAGTGTTGTCCTCAACTCAATTGATCCCATAATTAATGCCTACTTAGCAGATATATTGTGCGGGACGCAGTGAGCAGGTCTGTCACGTGGAGTGGCTTAGAGCAAGGCTGTGTAGATGCATCTGTATGCGAAACATCAATATATTCAGCTCGGCCGGTTGCACATGCCAATTGATGCCTACATTTGAGCCGCTTCGAGAAGACTGCTTTAAATGGGGCTAGTGAGCCCATGCCTCTTACCATTGTATGAGCGGAGAGAGTTGATCCCCTGGAAATGTCCAATTTATTCTACTACCTCCTTTCCAGCTTTGCGGACGTAAAGTCAGAGGATTAGCACTTGCCAATTTGGTGTCTGTCTAGCAAGCTATGTAAGTTTTATCTAGTCAGTGATGCTTAGATCGGATATGGCTTAGGTGCGCACTGCTCAGAGAAGCCAATGAAACAATCACGGAGATTATCAAGTACCAAAACATTGATATTGTGCATGTTATTTCTGCTTCACTATTAGAGTAGAAGCGTCAAGCGCCACGCTACGCTGGCTAATACATATGGGTTCCATCCTGCCCTTAATAAAGTTCAGCAGAATAGCCTACGTATTTGATTCCTCCACCAAAAGAATTCTCAGGTGGACAACCCAGAAGCAAGAGCGCCGTATCGGGTTGACCACGATGATGCAATGATACAAACGGAAAACTTGTGTCGAAAGAAAGGGAAGAAGAGCTTAGTTGAAGCCTGGAGGTGGTCCAGGAGCAAAGCGAGCCATGCCACCACCGCCTACAACCGGGCTGCCAATCTCACCAGGGGCGCCGATGGGACGGTGTGCTGACGGGGTATCATTTTCATGGCGAATATAAGACTGTCCGTTGGCATCATTACGGATCTCAAAGGAGCCGCCACCATTCATATTGTTACCTTCAGTCTCGCATATCTGAAGAAGCTCTTTCTCGGATACAGGCTGCTCGCCGGGAGGATTCAGGTGTTCAATCTGCTCTTTGATAAGATTGACGTCGTAGAAACCGTCAGGCGTAGACCCTTCCAAGTTTTGACAAGCTCGACATATCATCAATCGAACAGCAACTGACCGTGGCTGGGGTGGGCGAACAGCACCGAAAGAACCATTACCACCAGATGGGCCCCAGCCGTTGTAATTTGACCCCGGCATGGAGGATGGCCCACTGAAGGGAATTGGCGGGGCAGCACCCCATGTACCAGTGTTAAAAGAGCTGATTGGGCTTGGGAATCCGTGTCCATGTTCCATTCCAAAAGGCGGCGCGAAGCCCGGTCTTGTATTGATGTTTAGAGCGCTCGATCGTCGTACATCTGCTCCCAAGTCTAGTGGTTCGTCAGATTCATCGAGTAAAGCGCGACTTCCTAGCCGATTGCTCAAATCATCAATATCGTTGACGCCTGCGTCTCGGTGTCCATGCACCACACTTGATGGGCGACCAATGGGAGCCGGTCTAGCAATAGGCTGTGCTTGGGGAACAGACGTAGGGGCATCGAAAGGCTTCTCATATGACCCCGATTGCTGCCGCGAATGAGACTGCGATGGGGGACCATCCTTCTGAGCTCCGATAGGTTGACCAATACCACCAAGTCCTCCTGGCATTTGTGGTGGAAATCCTGGCGGGCCGTGCTGTAAGGGGAACCCTCTACCTGGGTGCATTGGTGGCATGCCAAATGGAGGATGCATTGCCATACCGTTCGGACCAAGAGGAGGTCTGAATTGGCCACCCATCTGTGGTTGATGAGCAAACATAGGATCATGCTGCTGCATACGCCCTCCAAAGCCTGGACCCATCATTGGCATACCAGGCTGCTGAAATCCCAACCCCATAGGCTGCATACCAGCAAATGTATTCGGCTGAATGCCTGGTGGGCTCTTCAGTGCTGCATGCATCGGAGAGGTAGCTTGCGGGTGATGCAAAAGTGGCTGCTGTCCTTGATTCTTTCCAGGTGGACCAATGGGGCCAGGACTGATGTCCAAAGGGGTTGACGAATGTGGCGATGTATTCTGGCTTAAGCCACCACTCTGAGGGGTTTGGGGAACGGATCCATTTGATTCTTGCTGAGAAGCCGTTCGAAGTTTGATAGGTGTTGGTGCCTTCGGAATTGCAGGAGTGGCAACTGGGACACGGGGAGAGGCAATACTTGAAGAATGTGACTGCAGATTGCCAGGTATTGGCACTGGAGGTTGTGGTCGCTTCGAGGATTGTGTTGCAGCAATTGCTGCTTGTGCAGCTAGCTCCTCACGTTTCTGCTTCTCTTTAGACTCCTTTTCGGCTTTTACCCTTGCTTCCTTTTCGCGTTTGTCTCTCTCCTGCTTCTCTTTCCGCTCTCGGGCCTCTCGATCCTTAGCTTCCTTCGCCTCGCGCTCCTTTTGCCTCTGTTCCTCTTTCTCTTTCCGCTCTTTTTCCTTGGCTTCCCTCTGCTTACGTTCCAATTCGGCCTGTCGGTCTCGTTGTTCCTGCAAGCGGCGCTGCTTTTCGGCCTCCTTTCGGAGACGCTCTTCTTCCTCGGCTTTCTTCTGGGCTTCTCGCTTTCTTCGTTTCTCTTCAGCTTTCAGACGGTGCTCTTCGGCCTTTTTCTCCTCTGCGGCACGAATAGCGGCTTCTTCAGCTGCCTTTTTAGCCTCCAGTTTTGCCTTTTCCTCGGCAGCAGCCTTCTTTTTCTCGGCCTGCTTTTCTTTCTTCCTCTGAGCATCTTTGGCCTTCTTAGCTTTTTTCTGAGAGTCCGCCAAATTCTCTTCTTCTAGCTCCTCCAAAAGCTTTTGCTGGCGCTCTTTGGCAACCTTCTCCTTGTACGCAGTCAAGACTCTTTGCTCAAACATCCGAGCAGCGAATATCTGGAACATTCGACGTCCTTCCTCCATTCGCTGTTCTTCCGTCATGGTGTCCTGCATGAAATTAGAACATGCATCACAGCCGCACTGCCTGTCACCTACCATTTCCTCTTCATCGTAGTCTTCATCTTGACTGTCGTACTCATCCTCTTCATCGTCCTCGTCATCGTATTCTTCGTCGTCTTGCGGAGGATGATTATGAGTGTGCGTGTGAGGAGGATGCATTGCCCCATTTGGAGGATGTCCATAATTCTGATTTGCGTATGCTCGAGCGTCTTCTTCTCGAGCCATTCGACGTTCAGCAAGCTGCTCCATCATTTCAATGAACTTCTTCCCGTCATTCTTGAGTAGGTCATCCGCTACTGTGAGAATACCACCTTGTACCGTCAGATTATTGCCAAAACTAAAGAAGTCGGTAGCATGATTGATCCGAGGAACCTCTTCAGGTTCCTCATCACTATAATCATCCTCGTCTCCATCTTCGTCGCTGTATTCCTCATCGCCTTCCTCGTCATCGTCATCGCCAAGCTGTTCAACTATCCTGCCTCTCGACGGTTGTTGACCATTAAAAACGGGGGGTAAGCGATTAGGGGGTTGCAACCCACTCATAGGACCAAATCGACGTGGTGGGGGCATCATGGGTGTTGGTCCCCCGTCCCCTTGATGATTTGCATATTGCTCAAGCTCCTCATAGTAGGCATCGTATAGAACCTCAAGCTCCTCTTCGATGGCAGTACGTTTACGTCCACAAACCGTACAACTACATGAATGCTTTTGCTGCTCCTTCATCTTCTTCAATACCGCGTCTTTCTCGATTTTGACGAGCGACTTGCGCTCGTCATTGCCAAGAGACAACCAGAAATCCTTTATTCGTTGACGCTCCTCTGCAGAGGAAGTATTCCATATCTTCTCCTTGGAAATGCCAGGTCCTCGGGGCATGTCGGCGGATGATAATGGAAGTGGAAGAGATTCATCATTATGCGAGATACCGTTCGTTCCACTGTGCCCGCGGTGAAGAGATCCAGACTGGGATTTGGCCTTCTTTTTCTTCTTGGACTTTTTCCCAGAATGATCAGACGCAGGTATCGCATGCCCGTTTGCAGAGGAGCCTTCATGTCCATAAGAACCGGAAAACTGATCTCCTTCGTAATCGCTGTAATTGACTTCGCCTTCAGCCGGGTCAAATTGTCCATCATCCTCGTAATTTCCGTCTAGAGCATGCTCTTGGAAATGTGACTTTCCTGGAGCTTTTGCGCCATTTGCCTGGGATTTCGGAGGTTGTTCCGCAGCGAGCTTCGCCGCCTGTTTCTGTCGTCGCTTTTGCTTCTTCCGGTTGACTGCGGGGGCAGATTCATTCGCATTCGCCGGAGCAGAGGGCGCCTGTCCGTTGGGTTTTGTGGTCGTTTGGGCCATGGTTGGGGATGTCTCAGAGGAGTCGCTAGGGTTAAAAACTTTGGGGACAGTTATGAACTTCGAACCATCCTTATTTGTGTACTTCGCGGTAGGTTGGGAGGTAGGAGATGCTGGAGATTGGGTCGTCTGTTGCCGTTGGTTTGCGGGCATTCCGATCAGAGGTCGTTTGGACGTAGGGGCATGGAGAGACAGCCAGTGCTCCCTGTGAAGAGATCAGATCTTGCCGGAGAAAGGGGGTTCTCCACCCGGAGGTCAAGCTCTCAAAGGCAAGAGGTTGGCGGGCACTCACCGGAAGTGTGAATAGCAGGACAGCGTATTGCCCCACCAAGGTGTCTGCTTCTGCCGGATTCAATATTGGGGGGAGATGCGTGTCGTTCAGCCTCGTCGCGCAGAGGGGGAGATTCGAGAGGTTCAAGATAGTAGTGTCGTCGGGGTGCGAGATCCTGGGGTCGAAGTCGAGATGGCGATCCGGGCAAAAGTTGGGAGGTGGAGTTGCGGTACCTTTGCGTTGATGAGGTTCCAGGCGAACTTCAATAGGTAATCAGGCTGCAAGGCAACAAGGCAATCACGATGGAACGGAAGTTTTACCTAGCGGGTGCAGATGGGCTGGTGCTGGTGCTGGGCTATCTATGAAATTCCACTTTAATTCTGTTACTAATAACTCAGAACAGGCCACAATCATTATTTTTATTTACATACAGATGTGAATTGCTGATTAAGTCCTCCTCCTCCTCTTCGATTCACCACCGCTGATTTTCAACGATTTATTTTGTCGATTTTCCAGGTCTGTTCAGTACGAAGCGTACGAAGTAGCTCATATTCCTCTGCCTCGCTGGCCCACGGAAATTCCATCCACTGACAGCACAGGACAAGACCGACACCGACACCGACGCAGATCCAGGATCCTCAAAAAAGGCGACCCTCATCATCACACTAGGCTGTTTCGAGAGCTTCAGGGAGCCGTGCACCGTCGACTCAGCCCAGTTCGATCCCCCATTTAGGAACAGGAAACCTTCCCCCCAAGCATCTCCACTAATAGTTCTCTCCCTACGACACGACAACAAAAAGGGCACTTTCCCCTGGTTGCTACGAAGCCAGTGTCCTCTCCATTCCGACCTGTTTGGCTCTTCCTCCACGCGTTTCCCTCAACAAACCATCCCGCTATCCGACCTGCGAGTTTGCCTGCAATCAACAGGGCTCGTATCGCCAGCCTTTCAAACTTCTCTCGCCGATAACCTCGAAAGGCCCCCGAGAACCTTCGCGTTCCTCCTTCGCCTTGACCGGCTCATAGTCTCTTCGATTTCTCTCCCCGGCGCATATCTGCGAAGCACATCTCCCGACAATCAGGCAATCCGCCGACATGGCCCAACAGGCTCAGAATGTCATGCGAAGGTATGTTTGCAACCTTTGATACTGTCTCTGGACTCTGCGCGGTCAATTTACGGGTGCACGAAACATTTGCTATGGTGGATTTGAGTTTGCTACTGGAATTTGGAAACTTGGAATTGTTGGGCTAGTGCTGCTCGCTTTCGAGGAACCCGATTTGACTTTTCCCTGACATGGAGTATTCAAGGCTAGACCTACTACATGAACTCTCAATCCGTGCACCTTCTAACAATTTGTCTTTAGAAAATTGGTGATAATTGGTGATGGTGCTTGTGGTAAGACATCACTGCTCAGTGTCTTTACATTGGGCTATTTCCCTACAGTAAGTCAATCCACTCGTCCCCTTCCAGAGGCTTTGCTGACCGCTCACGCAGCACTATGTGAGTCCGACATCGCTACAAAGGCCTCCACGGCTCCACCGGCGCTGACAGCTATTTTTAGGTACCGACTGTCTTCGAGAATTATGTTACAGATTGTAGGGTGGACGGGAAAAGCGTGCAATTGGCACTATGGGATACAGCTGGACAAGAAGATTACGAAAGATTACGACCTCTAGCCTACTCGAAAGCACATGTCATTCTGATAGGATTTTCAATTGATACACCGGATTCCCTGGATAACGTTAAACACAAAGTACGCACGGCTAGAGACGGCTGGAAGTTTCACATGCTAACTATTCACAGTGGGTCGAGGAAGCCAACGAGCGATGTCCCGGTGTCCCAATCATACTCGTCGGGTTAAAGAAGGATTTGCGAGAAGATCCAGTCGCCATTGAAGAGGTGCGGAAGCGTTCACAACATTTTGTCGGCACACGAGAAGCAACCGACATTGCTCACGATATCGGTGCACGAAAATACCTCGAATGTTCATCCCTGACTGGTGAAGGAGTCGACGATGTTTTCGAGGCAGCAACGAGGGCGGCTCTCCTTACTTTTGAAAAAGGGGAGGGAGGAGGGTGCTGTGTGATACTATAAAGAATGGCGTTGGAGTTCGCGGATGATCTATTGGAAGCACGGCAGGAACGCTTTTTCGGGCCCGGCAACAATTTCGACACATACCCTTTCTAATTACGAACACACCAATACGCCTTTTCTTCAATACTAGACCCAATCGTAATGGAGGCTTTCTCGGCGCGATCTTTACACGCAGCGTCACGTTGTTTTGAGGGAGATATCTGCGAAGAGCATTGCACATTAAAAGTTTTCGAAAGCTATTTGCTCGTGCAATATTTTGAGTTTCGAGGGCTAGATAAAGCTGCTAATGACTGATCATGATTTGCTTAGTCTTTACACTCCTTCACGTCTCTGTTTCTCTTTTTTTACATCACTCACATACCCAATTTGGCTGAATGGAATTGAATGGAATGGAACGACCTGAGTTGGGATTGCTGCGTTGCATTGCATTGCTTGCGAACAATAGCGTTGGGTCTAATGGTGGAACTCTTGTACATAAAATACATATGGGCAAGCATGATGAACATGGCCTGATTCTACTCTGGATACACATCCAACAACAAATTTTGCCTCTCCTGGATATTCGTTACTATCGTCTGGCGCCTATTTCTTACACCTCTATCCCCCGGATTTGTATATTACCCCAGTAATAGTATTATACAAGCCTCATCTCGTCCATCCATGATTCCAAGGCTCTCGTCCCGGCGTCTCAGTCTGCGCCCTCGCATATTCAATCGGCACTCCCCCCGGCCCAAAAATCCCCTTCTTCTCCATCGCAATCCTATACAGTCGCCCCGCGTCTTTCGTTCCCGGTGGATCCAGTAATCTCAGTTCTTCACAAGCTGCGTGCATACTTTGGTGCATTCTATTCTCTTATTAGCCTTTGCCCAACTTTCTTATCCCGTGTCCCAAATCACCCAGATTGAAAGGAGAATGTATCAAGAAACACATACCTCATCAACTCCCCCTGCTCCTTCTCCGCCTTCTTCCTCCTCGCAAGCATCCACGCCCGATGAATAGTCCAATGTCTCAGCGCGCGCATCCGACTAAACTTCAGCGGTCTAGGCGTCTTGGGATGTTGCATGTGGTAACGAATAAGGGTTATGCGCGGGTCCTTTGTAGGGCCTTTTTTCTGTGGCGGTCGCCCTGCGAGGTGTGATGGGGAGGTTGAGAAGGACATGGTTGATTGTCTGGGGAGTTTGGTAGTGGTGTTTAGGGAGAGGGAGCGGAAGGTTGAGAGGAGGGGCGTTAGGAGACGCGACATGGTTGTGTGGGAGGTTGTCATGATGGGCAGGGCGATTGGGGTGGAGTGAAGTTGGTTTGGGTGGATGAACTTTTGATGTTGAAGCTCGAGGAAATTTAGTTCGGGATGTCGCTTTTCCGGTGGGGCGCAGTGACCATTGACGCAGTCTATTTCATAGTGGGGAAATCGCAGCGTTTTTCATCTTCAAAACTCCACGAAAATAGTTGAAAACAGAAAAGTTGTATTTAAAGCGCCAACCACGATACAAGTTCCTCTCCGTTCTTTTCCTAAATTGTTGAATCTTACTCAATTATTCTTCGGTAGTCTGAGAGCAGGTGGTTCGTGAGTGCTGGATAACTCTCCAAAATGTCGTTCACCGGTATTGCGAGGAAGGGTATTAGCCATCATTATGTGTGAATCTATTGAAAAAGTTTCGTAGATTCAACTCTAACATTTTCAAGGCACCCCGCTTGGCAGCATTTGAGCACACTCCAAAAGATGCAGCTACCCCGCCTCAAAATCTGATTCTCTTCGTTGGGGGTCTCTTCGACGGCTTACATACTGTTCCTTACACCTCATCTATAGCAGAAGCTCTTCCGCCTACATGGACTATCGCCCAAGCCCTCCTTTCGTCCTCATATTCTGGCTGGGGTACCTCTAGCCTACAGAAAGACGTCAAAGAGCTCTCTAAATGCATCACCTACTTCCGCACTATCAAGTCCGGCAAAATAGTCCTCTTTGGCCACTCGACAGGATGCCAAGATGTCATGGAGTACCTCACAGGACCTGGTCATGAAAGCCGTGCTCCCATCGATGGAGGTATCATTCAAGCACCTGTCAGTGACAGAGAAGCTATGGTTCAGGAGATGTCCCCAGAGCTTTACAAATCAAGCTGTGCTGCTGCTCAAGCTATGGTTGATGCCGGCGAGGGAGACGACATTTTGCCATCCCGGGAGACACATCGATTCTTCGTGGCGGTTTCGGCGAAGAGGTGGCTATCACTTGCGAGTCCCAATCATGATGGTGACGATGACTATTTCAGCTCTGATTTGACGGATGAGCAGCTCATGAAATCTTTCGGGAGTTTGCCGGCGCGGACTCCACTGTGCATCTTGATGTCGGACGCTGATGAGTATATGCCGAAGAACATTGATAAGGTGGCTTTGACGAAAAATTGGATTGATTTTGTAAAGAAGGGGGAGGGAAAGGTTGATGAGGAGCACTCAATACCTGTGGAGGGCGCTTCGCATAATCTGAGCGGAAATTCTGAAGAAGTGGTTTCGGGGCTTGTGCATAAGGTCCTTGGTTTCTTGAATGGTCTTTCACCACACTCAAACCTATGAGTCTTTAGTGCTGAAATGCAATCAGAATCTAGTACTGGACAACAGTCCCGTCTCTATCTTCATTCGATGATCGGAGTTGGACTTTATTTTGCATGACGTTTTAGCCAAGCGGCAATTTCATTCTCTGTTGAACGATATTTTGTCATTGGATTTATTTGAGCTATATGTCGTAACCTCGTGGCCTCCAACCAATCATCCTGACCTGGAGAATTATTGGCAAGTGGAAAGGGATAAGACTAGGATGACACTCAGCTTCTGCTGCCACAGGTGACAGGACTCAGACTCATATCGGACTGCAGCAATGCCCAGGGTTTAGAACACGGTACATGTTCGAAGTAGTCTGAGCAGGCGCTGATGTGCTGTGGATCTCATCGATCGACACTGCTGCTACTCGCCTTCCAGGATGCCTGCAAGGCAGGTACGAGTACGAGTATCACTAGGATCGACCTTATGCCGAATATACGAGGGAAGGATGATTTGGATCACATGCAGAATGATTTCAGTGGAACAGGCAACATTCTTTCTCACCTGACCAACTGCCCAAGACTCATTCATCACTTACGACATCGACCTCCCAAAAGATAATAACTAGTTTCCTTCTTTCTAAGAGCAAAAATTTTAACTTGTTAGAACATTGACGTCTAGCATGGTCTACAGAATGCCTTTCCTTCGGGCTACTTTCTTATGTGCCTCCAAAAGTCTACTCTCATTCTCTACGACTAGTGTCTTAAACAGTGCATCTTCCGAGAAGAGTTGGTCTTTGTCCCCATCTTGTCTTTATCAGCGACTATTCTTGGGTTATTTCGAGCGCTTTACTTACGGAACCAATACATTTCTGTCTTGATATCGCAAAACAATTTAACTAGCTCCGAATCTTTTCCGAGCATCTCGGATATTTCCTCGGTTCTCCAATCGAATGTCAGCGGCGATGTAGTCTTGTACAACGCGGCGTATATTGCTGTTAGGGTGTTATAGATGTGCTTCGCGAGACCATAGAGAGATTGGTAGCCTGTGAGTCGTTAGCGTGTCCCGATGTAAGCCGTTTCAGAAAGGGGAAGTATACGGGATCCATCATTCAAATAGTGGAAATGAATGAAGGACATTTGCTCTTTGTAAATGAGCACCAAAAGCCACAGACAAACCCAAGTGGCCAATGGATTCTTCTTCCCAATTCCTTCGGACCCATACAGAAGCCGCTCGAGATCATCGAGAATCTCTGCCTCGAGTAATGCGATGCCCCTCCCTGTATGGTACCTCAGTTGGAGTTCCATCCATGTTGATCCATAAGTTCCATCCAAATCCGCCGAAGAAGCTTTCACGAGTGGCGCAATTCGAAATATCGCTAACAGTCGTTTCATTCGTAGGATCTTGCTCATCAAACTTTTCTGTGTTGGACATTAGAAGTGGACGCCTGTTATCAAGGGAGCGAGCTTTACCAATGGCAAGTCTGGATCCATGCCACAATAGGTTTCGCCAAATTTGCTGAAGGACGCGTGTAAACCTTTGAAAGGTCCAGCGTTGCAGTTATGGAGTGAGTCAGTAGAACAGTCAGCAAGCACGTCTAGAGGTGGGAGTCCATTTGCCGGGATGGCATAAAATTCATTAGGCACCCAATGCCTCTCGCATCTGTCATAGCTCCGATTCAGGATAATCTGCTTGGGCTGGCTAAAGTGGTCAAGCTGAGCATTACGCTCAAAATTTTGGACTCGTATTTTAATCAGGGTGTTCTCAGAGTTGTCATGGCAACAGTTCGGCCAGAACAGATAGATCTCTTTGCTAGTACCAGGGATGAGTTTTCGAGGCTCGGTTTCCAAAATTTCACGAGCAACAGTGAGCCCCAGGAGATCTTCAGACGACCCATGTTAGCAGCGTAGCATGAAATTAGAAGATGTATTATAGAGTAATACCTACCGACATTGTTAAAGCGTGCGGTGACAAGGCTCTGTCTTGAACAGAGTTCTTGTCCCAAGATGAGACTTCCAGCCCTCTGTATGCATTGATCACAAGGAAGCCCGAAGTTACACTAAGAGGCCATAAGCAAGGGGTTAAGCATCAAGAATAGGATGAGCGTCGGCTTTACCGGTCCTTTTCGAATTTTGCACTGGACACAAGCTCCCACTGCCCTAGTGATAGCTACTTCTTTCCGACGAGGATCGCCAAAGGCTTTGCGTTTTCGAGGAATCACTTGCTTATCAGGATTCGCATCAAAAGTGATGATCGAGTTCTCCCACTTTCTTTTGCTGCTTGAGTTTGTCGAATTCTCAGGGCAACCTGGTTTGGGGCCAACACTGCGGCGTCTCAGATTATCGATCGAGCCTTGGCTGGATGATTGAGGCGTGATTGATACCAAATCATTATCCGAGCTACTTTCCGAAAGTTGATTTTGACCAGCTGACATAGCCTGATCGAGTGGTGTCAGATCCCAGGAAAGGGGAGCAATTTCCATTAGCTCGAGGTCATTTGGGAGTTCAAAAGACGAGTCTGTAGAAGGCAAAAGGGCTTCTAAATCGAAATGTTCGTCATAGAGAAGGCTAAATGGATCATCGTACTCGAGGGCGGCCATTGGGAAGCCTAGCCCAACATCAAATCCATCCATGTCTGCCGGTGCAAGCTGGAACAGGAGAAATTGAGGAGAGGAAGTAGTTCAAAATTTGTGAAGGAATTATAATCTCAATAGACAGTAAAGTTGGACGATGCAAAGCGATTTAGTATGGGCATGCCGGTTCCTATATACGAAGCGACGTTGAAAAACCGGTGACCGCAATAGGAAATCGTGGCGCTGGTGCATGAGGCTGGGAGCGCTCCGCCAATAAAAAGGCGGGGGATCAGAACCCGGTGTATATTCTTCCATTCCTAGTCTGAGGAGGGCGTATATCATTGTCTCTCGACACATAGAAAAGCTCGAATTTATTTGCTACCCCTATCCCGTGTCGTGACTCGCTAAAGTTTTAGGGGGGCTGACCCTGACAGCTACTTTATATTTTTTGTAATATGTGTAGTACATTTTGGACTTGCATAAGATCAAAGTTCAAGAAAATCTCTAGGTTTTGTTTTAGAAGAAATCGCGTGGTACACTGATTCAAGGATTATTTGTTGCAAGTGTCAGATTTTTGAGGGTGGTGGGAGAGCCACGCGGACGGCTCGGGTGACCTTCCTTGTGGTACGAAGTACCGTATCTGTGATAACGATAAAGCATACTTAAACTACTTAACTCGATGTCTGTATCTCGAAATCTGTGGGCGCTGGTTCAGCCGTCATTCTCGTCATGGTGACTATCGAGGATGTGAAAATTTCCGGACGTCGCAGATGAACCTTGGATAGGCCTAGATTCGAAGACTACCGACGACACTCCCAAAGAAAATTATACTCAATATATGCCTACCAGCTTCGAAATCATGAAGAAATTCGCAATGAAATTTCTCACCATCATCCTCGTTGCGATCCTGGGGAACCTTGTGCCTGCTCTTGCCAACCCTCTTTCCAAGTTATCTGAACAGAAAGTTTTCATGCAGCTTTGCTGTATAGAGGATTGCATTAGTTGCCACTGGTGAAGCCTCCGTCCCCAATTTCTCAGGACTCAGAAGAGTTTATTGATACTCTTGAGCAGGGGTTCATGCGTGGACTATGGTTGCGAGGATCGTTGGGTAAGCAGCACATCCCTTACCATTTACATTTACCTGTTACTGATGGGAAACTTTTAGCCATATCAAGTGTGCTGTGCTACTGTGATTAGTGGAAAGAGAGACGAGTTTGGTGTATTACAAGTACACAATGAGAAAGGTCAACGGGTCCGCTTGATTGAATAACGGGTTATGAGGAGGTGTGGGATCAGTGAATAGGGTCTGCATAACTGAAAAGATGTTGAGAAAATCGTGGAGATCAATTCTTGGGTGATATTTTGCTGCATCGCCAGAAACCTATTCCTTAAGCCCATACCCTCGTATTTAACCCCGCCTCCTCCCTAATCCACGATCCCTAATCCACGAAACGTACGACCGCTCCTTTCTCGCTCCGAACTTCGTCCACTCCAGTCACAACAACGTTGCAGCAATAATAGTAGGGCTACTCGAGAATCAGTCTTCGGCTCGACAGGTTGGCAAATAAAATATTTACAAATGAACATCCAAGTGTCCTACACAACTGTCGGGAGCAACTCTCGCAACCATTGAAGCAGCATCTGTTTTCGCGAAGCTCGGTGCCTCTATCGAGAAGTGTGACGGGTGGGAGAGCTGAGACATGAGCGGCAATTCCGGTGAGGACGAGAAGCACTTCGAGGGGACGCATGGTGTTTGATGTCAGGTTGAAAGATAAAAGCTTGGTCTGGACGACGTATTAAGTTGTGCCGTGAGGAGGAAAGAAGGAAGAAGACAGGAAGTTGAGCGGGAATTTATATTTCTCAATTACCAAAATCCATGCGAAACATGAGAAGTGAATTGAAATGTAGGCTGCCGTACTCCCTAGTACATTGATTGAATACAAATACTCATGCTCCAATAAGATAGTCGTTGAAGGACTTCAATTGAATGAAAGCTTAGCGCAGATAGCGATCTATTGTGTTGACCAGATACGGCCACTGACGTGTTACCAAGGTCAACTGCCCCGCGATTCCCGTCTTTTGGATATAATTCCGACTAGAAAGCTTTTTCAGTCTCACAAGATTTCTGCTGGGAATGTTGAAGTTAGACCTGAGAAGGCAAACTCAAAGAATCGAAAGTGCCCATTCCGAGTCCCTTATCCACGTCTCGGCAGTACACGATGCCTGGGAGGGTTCCGAGACTACAAAAGGCCCTTCTTTTTTGCGTCTCTAATATGAGCCGCTAATAGTTTGCTCTCGTTCTCGACCACAAGTGTTTTGAAGAGCACATCTTCAGATCTCAACTGAGCAGCTGCTGCTTCTTCTCGGAGTTAGCAGTCTCAACAATGTCACAGTGAAACGATAACCTTACGGAACCAGAAGATTTCTGTTTTGACATTGCAGAACAAGCAGATCAGTTCTGTATCATTACCCAAAAGCTTGGAGATCTCTTCGCTCCGCCAGTCCAAAGTAAGTGGCGAAGTTGTTTTGAAGACCGCGTTGTAGATCGAGGTCAGATTATTGTACACAAGTCTTGTGAGATTGAATAACTGCGGTGCAGCTATATAAATATTTGTCAGCCAGATCATGAACGGAATGACTCGCTATCATATAAAACAGAGAATCCTACCGGTTCGTTGAGAATAGGTAAGATACATCATGTGCTCTTGATATGCAAGAATGAGGACCCACAACGCAGCGAAGATGCCCAGCGGATTGCGTCGTCCGATGCCCTCGGGGCAGTAAACAATTCTGTCAATTTCCGAAAGTACCTCGAGCTCGAAATCCACAATTTCTTTGGATAAGCTAGCTTTGATCTGTTTCGACATGGCTCTAGAGCTGTAAAGGTCTTCCGAGTCCATACCCTGAGCTCGCACGCGTGCCACAGAACGGAACAAAGAGAACATTTGTTGGAGGCGTAAGCAATTTTGGATCAATGCTCGCTATAAGTTTTAGAAGTCAGTCACTTTCATATCAGCGCTCTTTGAACTGCGAATCATACTAAAGGAATGTCTCTATCTAAAGTGCAATAACGGTGAGCGAACTCTCGAAATGCCAATTGTAGCTTCCAGAAAGGACCAATATTGCAAGTCCTATCGTGTTGCGAGACCCCAAATGCCTGGAGGAGTCGATCTGTTGAGGGGAGTGAGTTCCAAGCAATCAATAATGGCGGCGCAGGGCAAGAAAATGATTGCGATCCAAAGTAAGTTGACCACATGTATTCTGCTCTCTCAGACTCTTTCGAGTCTTTCGCCTCTAGAGCAGGTACTTCCATATAAGCTATAGGTAAGTTCTCGGCGCTGCAAGGAGGGTAACCAATATAGATGTTTCGCGTTGCTACGGGAGTGTAGGAAGTTCGCAAGTGGTCATTGTCAACCTCACTGCGCCTCAACGCTACCTCAAACAAATCTAACGTCTTGTTAGACTCGGAATCAGAGCACAGAGCTTTTTTCTACCTCAAACCTACCTATTTGGCTAAAACGCGTTCCGACTAGGTTCTGTCTCTTGCAAATCTCTTGCCCAAGAGTAACACTCCCAACTCGCTTAAGGCAATAATCACAGGGGATGCCAAAATTGCACTTTGACAGTGAGCGTAGATTCTTCCAGTATTCTTAAAAGATACAAGACTTACCGGTCCTCGACGAAGCTTGCATTGAATGCAGGCGCCGAGTATTCGGTTTCGATGAACGTCTCTTCTTCTGTCCGACGAGAATGCCTTCCGCTTCCTCTGGACCACCTTTTTCTCGGGACTTGCTCCGAAAATGAGCACTGAATCCTCCCATTTTCTCTTTATTGCCACTGGAGCCTCAGAACTTTGGGACCTGTCTTTTAGCTTTAGTTCTTGGCATTGGCTCTCTTGATTAGTTGGTGAGTGCGTGGATCGAAGGTTGCTGTCTTGACCACGTGCCGTCAAAGACTCGTTGGCTGTGGTGAGGGGAAATAGATATTCTTCACCCGAGTTGCCTTCAAATTGAGACTGCGGTTGAGGCAGAGGCAAGTGAGAGGCATCAAGGTATGTTGGCTGCATGGCGGGGTGCGAAAGGGAGTTGGCTGGGTCTTCAAACTCGAATCCACCAAAACCTAGAGCGAAGTTGCTATCACCAAAAAGGTTGAAACCATCCGATAATATGTCAGAACACATTTCTGAGTAGCCGAACTCTGAAGACTCCATAGTCATTGAACTCGAAATTGGAGAAGTACTTTTTGATGTGAGGATTGAGCTGTCTCGGCAGGCGAAGATATTTGCGTTATGAAATTAGACGGACAGCATAGAGTGACATTATTTGTAGTTGCTAGAGTATGAGGCTTTCCGGCAAGCGAAAAACAATCCGGTGACCTCTTTAGGAAAATGTGGCTTTTCAACGTGAGGCTGCCGACATTGCCGACACATCACCAATCAGCAAACCAACGGTAGGTAGGATGCCCGGTGTGAGAAATGCTCCACTTTAAGTCTCCGAATAAGTGAAGTTTGAATTGTTTACTCTACTTCTCCGGGATGCTAGCTGTGAGATCAGCTGGTCGCGGACTGCGGACTGTTGACGGCCTCGAAAGGGAGGAGGGGGTCACGTGTCCTGGAAAGCATTGTTCAGTGATATCAGTGCAATTGTTAGATTTTCTGGAGATTGTTATTGAAATAACGGATATCTCTCGCTTACAAAGTGTTTGGAGATAACTTTTAGCCAAACATTCGCATCTGCAGTGAACGCGACGCACCGTGACACACGAGATGGTGTCTGAAACAATATGTCAGCTTGAGGTTCTATATCCTTTGATCATGATGAATGACATTTGAGCATAAAAGGCCAAATTCGAGCTCTGTAATGAGGCTATGACGGTGCTGTCTTCACCCCTGAAGCTAGTCCTAATCGGTCTGTCACCTACCTCCTCCATCCCGCATGCGGTGCGGCAAGCAGGCGCAAACTTACAAAATGACTAAATTTCATTTTACGACGTATTTCCACATTATGTACCGCGTAAATCGCATGACTTTGCTATGCCAAGAAGAGAAAAATCGCACCTAGGAACGTATAGTTCCGCAGATAATGCCGCGGGCTTTTGTTTCTCGCTCATATCACAAGGTTCAAACTCCGAATCCAAACTTCCGAAGCGAATATATATATAGCTTTCTACTTGCCGTGACAAGATGGCCAAGCTTGAAAAATTGTTCGCTTTCCTCTGTTCGCATCTTCAATCTCGACATGAGTCTTCCTGTCCTTCCCGGCATACTTAGCATGGCCGTCCATCCGGAGCCCGCTGTCTCTGACAGCGACGTTCTCCAGCGAGGCAAGGACGCCTTCCGACAAACATCCTGGATACAGACTCTCATCTTTCACACCAGCCTCGACGATGATATCTGCATTCAGAATTACACCGGAAACGGCACAAACGATGACCCCTATATTGTCGATTACCTGCTTAACGACCGCCACGACGCCATGAACTTTTCCAAAGGGCGAAAATGGACAATCGCCATTCTCCAGTCTCTTTCCACACTTGCGGTGACTTTTGCTAGCTCGGTTTACGTAAGTGGCATCGAAGGCGTCAAGCAGCGCTTCGACGTGTCTGGCGAAGTGGCTACGCTTGGCTTGTCACTCTTTGTTCTGGGTTTCGCCGTGGGACCGTTGATCTGGGCACCTCTGTCAGAGGTATACGGACGCAAGTCTATATTTGCTGTTTCGTACACGGCGTACACGGCGTTCAGCGTGGCAGCGGCGTGCGCGCCTAACATCACGAGCTTGCTGGTACTTCGATTCTTTGCGAGTGCGTTTGGCTCCTCTTCAATGAGCAATGCTGGGGGTGTCATTGCAGACATGTTCAACAGAAAAGAACGCGGAATGGCGACGGGATTATTTGCCACAGCTCCCTTTCTGGGGCCTGCACTTGGTATGTTATAGCTGTCCTTCTCTCATGCTGCCCTTGCCCTTGTTGCCATTTTTGCCCTTGCACACTTGCTAATTCTTGTCAACTCTATTTCAGGGCCCGTTGCTGGTGGTTTTCTTAGTGAGACCCAAGGCTGGCGTTGGAATCTCGGTTTGATTGCCATACTGGGCGGTGTGATCTGGATTGCCACGATGCTAACCAGTCGCGAAACATACGCACCTTTCATCCTGCGATGTCGAGCTAAGGCTCTCTCCCAGAAGACAGGAAGCATATATATGTCCCGAGTCGATGCAGGGCAGTCATCCAGGACAGTTTTACAAGAGCTCTCGGTCTCCTTTACGCGCCCCTGGTTCCTCCTATACCGCGAACCCATTGTCTTGCTGACGTCGCTGTACATCTCTATCATCTACGGCACACTTTATAGTAAGCAGTCTTGCAGAGCATTTTACTTCCTTGTTTCAATCCTTCGCGAGTTTCAACGGTTCTTTGTTGGTTGCAGAAACCCCCAGGCATTCAAAATAGGCATCTGGATAAAGCAATACTGACTCCGAGAACTTGTAGTGCTCTTTGCCGCAGTTCCTATCGTCTTCGAAGTTGCTCGAGGCTGGAGCCAGGGCACCGCCGGACTTCCTTTTTTGGGTGTCGCTATTGGCGTCTGTCTTGCTACGCTGGCGGCGGGAGTGGATAATAAGCGCTACGTACGCCTCTGCGCAGCGGCCGAGGCCGAGGGACGCACAGTCGAGCCAGAAGCCAGACTGGGTAATGCTATGGCAGGCTCTATTGTCCTTCCAATTGGTCTATTCCTGTTTGCGTGGACAACGTATCCTTCAGTGCATTGGATCGTGCCCATTATCGGTGCTATGTTGTTTTCGTGTGGACTTGTTATGGTCTTCATCTCGATGATGAGCTATCTGGTTGACTCTTGTACGTTCTGATCCATCCTTCGTGATCCTTTGTAACAATGCACATGCTCACCTATATATAGATGTTGTTTATGCTGCCTCCGTGCTGGCCGCGAACTCGGTGCTCAGGTCCTTGTTCGGAACCGCATTTCCGCTATTTACCACTCAAATGTACAAGAATCTTGGGAACCAATGGGCCAGCGCCATTCCTGCGTTCCTGGTGCTTGGGTGCATACCCTTTCCCTTTTTGTTCTACAAATACGGTCGGCGGATACGTTCCAAGTGCAGGTATGCTTCCGAAGCAGCAAAGATGTTGGAGTTGATGCAGCGAAGGCACGTCGTCGTGAGTGGGGGTGAACCAAATGGTCCAGGGAAGGAGGCTGAACAAGTTTTTCAGTGAGGGCTTATCCCAACAGTAATATTGACCCTCCGTATACATATTGTAGCGCCGGCGTATAAGGTATAGAGATAGATAGGATATATGTAACCTGAAATAAACTGCCATATGTTTTCTGTTATTCTGAAGCGAACAAGATGGCTACTGCAGTGACCCAGGTCATATGACTGCAATGGTATGACAGGGAATTCGCAAAGCGAAAGGGAAGAACCGATAAGCTACGTATCCTAATGGATTCCTATACGGTTAACATTGCACCAGATGATACATGAGTCTTGATATTGCATCTTCTTGGGAACCCAGTGTTAATCTTGGTCAGTAGAATCCAGCTGCCCATACTGCCATTCGCCCAAGAAATCAAATCCTAGCAAATCCATATCGAACAACTGATTATTCTCACGCTGCTCTAATTGAGATGGAGATACGTTGGCTTGTGTGTGCGGCGAAGCGTAAGCACCCGCCATGTTGTTGTCTTGAGGCCGCGCCTGCGCAGGTATCTGACCGAGGATGTTGGGAGGAACTGAGTACAAATCTCTTTTGGCAAGAACCTCCTCAAATATCGGCAACGCTCTTTTGAGGGCGGGTATTTCTCTCCCCTGGTTGAGAAGAAGCATTATCTGACTGATAGATATTCGAGCCATGGAACGGACGAGATATGTCTCGGCTAGATCTAGGGCTGATTCGATGTGCAGAGCGAGCAGCGCAGTCATTGTAGTTACGCTAGCAATGCCAGTCTTAGTTTCCATTGGTGTTTTATATTGAGTAGATCTGGAAAATGGGAAGATTAGACGACTCACAAAGACATTGGAAAGTCCTGAAGGGTATCACTCGCCAAAACTCTCGTGGCAATACTGTCCAGCTCTAGAATAGCGGACCGAAGCCGCTGTTTGGCCCACTCGCTCCAATTTTCGTGTGGAGATTGTTGCCAACAGCGTCGTATCAGACGACACAAGATACACTCAAATCTGTAGCTCATGGCTTGCATATTCAGATAGTATACGTCGGTTCCAGTATTTCCACCCACATGCATCTTAGCAGCAAGAGATTCGTGCCATTCGTCGAGTGGGAGCATCACTTGGCGAGGATCCTGCTGTGGCTGGTTTCTCACAATGGACAAACAGTGCCCCACTACATACAATTAGCTATGCTTGTGGTATCAATTACAGATTGTAAATGAGGAAGATCATGAATGAGGAAAAATAATAATATCAAAGATTTCAACAGAACCAATACGCACATATTCGAGACAGTTCACAGTGAACGACCGGCGAGGCTTTTTGCTGAGGCGTGATCGCCGATAGTAAGCCAGATGATGTTCCTGAAAGATCATCTGCTTCCCAGTCATCTTCCGTCCTGGGCTCAATATCGGAGGTGTTCTCGAGTAGTCGCGAGCGTCTGGTATTGATGAAGACGTGGAAGATATCTAAAGACTGCGTGGGTATAGTAAGCATGATGCAGAAAGAGCAGAACAAGGTGATAAGACGATGGACATACGTAGAGTGCCCACCAGATCCTTCTGTACAACTTTAAGATCTTTCGGGGTTCCGCTTCTCGCACGCACCTGTCGTGTAGGTCAAGCTTGGTGGCGAGCCGGATTGCATTGTGGTACCAGTAGCTAAAGTCCCGATCAGTAGGGTGGTCGAGAATCACCACTACAGGGAATTAGCACCATGTTTTGTCTCAAATTTAAAAGATAAGGAAGATGAAGCATAGCTCGAGAAGTTTAACACTGCAGAAAGAAGGAAGTGATACAAAGAGAGGGAATGGCTACTGCACAAGACGATGGATCCCTGCAACATCAACAAAGGGTCATCTTCAGCCGCAAAGTCGTGGAGCAGGCTTGCCTTTGAGAAGAAGGAAGCTTGCGCGGCGGAGCGACTCGCAAAACCACAGCTGGAAAGCACATCTGCTGGCGCATAGAGACTTGCTGATGTTAAAATGACACGGAGCAGGAACAAAGAGCAGCTGCCAGATTCATAGCCTCGAACAAAACCAGCTCGGTCGATCACAGGAGCAAAAGGGTAAACGTGGTCAAAGTACGTCTTAACTAGGGCATCTCTGGTGTTTTCCCTGTAAGTAGAGTGAAAACGAAGACCCATCGAGCATGGAAAGGGGAGGATTCTCTCACAAATGCGGCGGAGGCGGTAGATCAAAGACACCCTTCTGGACAAGGTATTCATTGTCAATGTCGTCAATTAGGGGTATCTTGATCAATGAAGAGTTCCGAGGAGTAAAAGCAACTTCCGTATTAGGAGTTGTGTAATGTTGACTGGTTTTTGCGGTTCCTTTCACGGCGTCGTTGAGGATATTGAGGTAGAGCAGGTCTGGCTCAGACTGACGTGGGCTTTCCAGGGGATCTGAAATGGGAATCTGTGAAGACTTCGTTGATGAATCGGATTGATTACACTGATTGGGTTTATCTAATTGGCTATTGATACTGCTCGATGTAGCCGGGGTGCTTGTAGTCTGTCCAGCGTCAGTGGGAATTTTGAAGAATCGCCCAAGGAGCAGAAGAAAATGACAATGCTAATCATCCAGATCATACATGGCTAGGATTCGGTAAATTATGTGCTTTTCTATTAGCCCCATCTATGTTAGCACGCACCTGATGAACCCTGAAGTTCGACTAACCTGGTCCGATTCTTACGGGCCGGCAAGAGACAGTCCTCGGCACATTGCCTACTGGTACAGCTGCTACAAGGGAAGCCAGTTACGGCGCCATCGCACTTGACCTTACGTGTACGGCATGGTGTACATGCCTTGTTGACTTTGAGGTAACGTTTCCCGGTTTGTCCGGACTTCTGTGACTCGCTATTAGAAGCGGATGTATTCATCGCAGGGTGAGGGACTTTTGTTATAGCTTTCAATGCCGTGGACGACCAGACAATAAAAGGGCAGAAGGACTTACGTGGTGCGGCGACGGCTTTTTCTTTTACATTTCGGGATTTCGGCGTTTTGTAGGTTACAATAGCTCGGAATTTTGATATCACCGAGTCTGAGTCCGCCACTAATCCTGCAGTATCTTTTGTTCTGCCCGAATATGCCGTACATGAATTGATAATAGTGGAGAGTGTTCCAGCACCGGTAAAGCATCCATAACTAGTTTCATTGACTAGGACAACGAAAAAGAGAAAAGGTCGCGGAAAGGTAGAAGGTCGAAATAACCTCAAAAGCACGAGCCAGAAGCCCCGGCTTAGTGAGTAACGTGACAGAGCCAACCCCTTTTAGATCTCCAAACATCGAAAAGACTTTCAAGAATCTTCTTGGAATATTTCCAAGCAGTTTCCGAACAATACCGGTGGTTCGCTCACGAATGCGGTGGGCTCATTGTTTAAAGGGGGACGGATCACGTGTTTCTTCAATGAGAGACTATTCCTGTAGGGAATAGTTTCAGGAATCGTATGGACTTTATAGCTGGACTTTAGATTTGCTCCTGTGATTTATTAACACTCGATCTTTGAAAACTTATCACCCTGTGGGTCCTTCATGGCGCTGAGACCTGTTCTTGCACCATCTGATGAGATGAAACCTCCAATCCAGGCCTTGCTGCAAAGTATTCTGAAACTAGGATTGTCTCCTTCATACTCAATTATACAGTTACAAGATTAGGAAACATACATGCAAGTTTTCATTGCTCAAGAGTACTGTTGAACCGAATTGCAGGTTACCCCCAACGCTCTTTCCATGTCAACGTCGATAGAGAATACCAGCAAAACTCAAACTCAGGAGCAGTGTCAATCTTGAGTCTGTTTCAAAGGTTATGCATCATTCCACACAAAGAACATCAGCCCGACAGCATTCCATATCCCAACGAACGATTAGAGGCCGCGAGACCGATCCGGATTTCGAAGCCACCAGTGGTGCAAGCCACAAAGTCTTCTCGAGAGGACTACCAGCACTAACAAATTCCTTCGACTTCTAAAATTAGAGCCATGGCTCAATTACCTCCGGCTTCTGCCCCACCGATCGGAATGAGCCCAATAGTCACATTCATCGTTGGAAAGGCTGCCCAACATTTTTTTGTTCCAAGACGGGCGCTTATTGAAAGGGCACCCAATTTCTACCGCATGTCACTCCCACCCAAAACTAGCGTCTTGTTTCTTGACCAGACTGAACCGGCAATATTCCAGTACCTTGTGCAAATACTTAACACTGACACGATGAACAACGTCGAAGAAACGGCGGACGACGCACTCATCACCTTGGCAAAACTCTGGGTCTTGGCCGAGGTTGCTGGTAACAAGGTCCTGCAGAACCGGTTAATGAAACGCCTGTATGGAGCTCTCAATCATTCACATAAAATTCGGGAATTTTTACAGTACGCCTATTCAATTCCGGAACCCTCTACGGGTATAAGATCCCAGGAAGATGAGACAAGCGAGGCTCAATTCCAAAAGCAGCAGGACCCTCTTCCCCCACCTATGCTAGGCTTGGGAGGTTTTCAGACATACATCGGCTCATCCATACAGGGTTACACGATAGCGGCGAAGGGAGGCGGGATCATTGATGGGCCGCAGAATCATATGCTGAAGCGGCTAGCCATGCACCGCGTAGTTTGGACAATGAATAAAGAAACCTTGAACTTGGTAGGCTAGATTATTTGGACCCCATCTCTGGGCGGGCATTTCCCCCTCATTGGAGCAAACGCGCAGTCTTTATAATTTCGAGCACTTTTCAAGGCTGACTTGCTGACACTTAATTCCGCAGTGGCTAAATGATACAGGTGCACTTCCACAAGGCATGATGTCCGACATAATAATGGAATTGAAAAATGCGGTTGAAGGATTGAACAAGTATGGAATGGCGGAGGATTACTTTGTCTGATACAAGTAGCTGGAGGGAAGACTATCGACACAAGAAACCACAAGAAGCCCCAGAGGAAGCTGAGCTAGCATAAAATAAACTGCAGTAGAGGAACTCCCCTAAACACTTGCGCTCACACTATGGAGATGTGAATTCAGTTGGGTTAAAAGCAGAACAAATGACCCCGCACTCGTAAGTCAAATGCACATTGGATTCACTCAGATTTTGTGATGAGTTGCCAGTATATATTACGACGCCAGGTTGAACTCCTCGCATGAAGAACAATTCAAAACCCACAAAGAACTTATCTGCAACCAGTCGTCATTTTTCAAAGCAGCCTTTACCGGAGGTTTCTTAGAAGGCCAAAGTCAGTGTATGAGGATAGAGGACACAGAGCCCGAGATATTCCACTTCCTCTTCCAATGGCTTTATTCCCTTAAAGATAGAGGTTAATGAAGACTGCCCAGACTTGTTGGTTTTAGCCAAGCTTGGGGTCTTGCCGAACTGTGTCTGATGCCCAAGGTACAGAAAAGTGTCATCGACCTCACTTACCGAAATATGAACAATTGCCAAGACAAAAGGAGCGAGGCTACCTTGGAGGAAGCAAAGATGCTCACCCTCATATTCGTCCAGTTCGCTCGTTTATGATGGGATCGGGAGTTCTCCGGGCGTGTGGTATCACCATCTGCATTCACGCCACCCTCGCCCGGATTCGAAGTGCTCCTTGCGGCTTTATTCCTCTCATTGCCGAATTCGACGTCTGGATCGTCCGTTATGGATAGCTCGGGGAATTCTCCGTCCTGTTTATCGGTTTATCGTCAATGCTGGATAATTCCCCCACTACTCCAGAGATTCAGGAGCTTGTTGTGTGGTTGTTCTTGAATTTTGATACAATACTTCTTGTCATTGGGGAATCGATGGGATATATTCTTACTCGAACAATTCCATAGCCCTCGGTACCATCTGAATGACTGAATGTGACCTCCAACGGAGCGATTAAGGAACATGCAGTAAATACTATCGTTCATAAGGGACAGCTGGCAAGTGGCAGCTAGTTAGAGAACCTGATTTTCGTCGGTCACCTACCTGTTTCCATCTTTACTCAAGAATTCCTTCTGCGTTGACGGATATGAATATCTGAGTCTCTTCACTTTATCAGAGATGTAAATGAGAATTGCTGAAGGCAGGCGGGGTTTTAAATGCTGCGGGGTAGGGCCCCACTAAAACGGCGCAGCTTTTCAGGGGTCGGCCGCGACATTAGGAGGCACGAGCGCCAGGTTTCTAGCGACCAATCACCTAAATACAGCGCACCCTTCCCCTGTGTTGGGTTATTTTACTTGGCTGGTACTTCGTAACACCTGAGCACAACTCCACGTTTTGTTGCCAGAATTGCTCGAAAATATCCTCAGGTTGCTTGAATGTATCAAAACCACCATTTTCAAGTGGAAAATCTTGTGGTGCATTTTTCGTTGTCGCGCTATTGGCAAATGACTCGTGCTTGAAGCTTATGCAGCAGACTGCTGAATCGAATTTTTCCTGCAATAAGGTTAGCTTTTAGATGCGGAGTACAAGAAGAAATACAAGTACACCCTGTGTTGCGTCATTATTATACTATTGATTTCGTGCAGTAGGATGGAACTTCATGCAACCCTTTCGTGAATGGTCATTTGTTTGAAAGTTACTGGGTATGGATTTCGATCAATTATTTACTTCATGAGAGCTCCTGTTATGGTGGATACTTTCTCCTTGTAAGGCTCTCGGTCCAGGGCCTCCCAACCGCTTGGTTCCCCTGTATCGTTCCCAAGATAGAAGGTGCGACCACATGTTTACGTAGGATTGCTCTTTCCCACGCCCAGTTTTAGTGGTACTCATTTGTCGCAATTTCCAGGTCGTGTAACTTAAAATCCTGGCCATGCAGGTAGCCTGCAATCGCTGCAGCGTGCATCCCTTTCGATTCCAACGGCGTGGCGTTATATTTAGCAGCTGAAGTATTGCAACACCAATCATACAGCGCTCGGTCGTAGATCCCTGGCGGATTCCTTGTCATAATCCATAGTGGGGTAAGCTTCGACCAGGCTCTTCGATGCCAAGCAAAGACCAACGAAAAGTACTCCTTTCTGGACCCCATCGACCGAATTGTATATATTATCCAACGGGATCCATAGCCTCCCCCGCATCTACGAGCCTCATGAATTATGGATGTTCCGTTAAATGCTCACGTTTATCAACTCGTAACAAATCTCTCTTCTCGTCCGCAAGTAACCGAGGCCAAGGAGGAGGAAAGTGAAATCGCTCGCGAAGAGATCGAACCAAAGGCAGTCTATAATTACCCCTCCAATGAACTTTGATTGGCTGACTCTAGTTTAGAAAAATGTTACACAGGAAGCGAAAGAGACTTCACATTCCAAAGAGTTGAAACTTTTACGGCGCAAACCGATACGCAATCCTCGAGTTGGGCCCCGGAAAACGAAACCATGGTCAGAATCTAATTCCGTCTTATACGGTGTAGAATTAGGATGTAAATCTTCTTCTGCCATTTTGGTATCATTTTATTTACTTGCCTGAGCACAGTACCTGAGCAAGACCAAGAAGAAAATGCGCCAATGACTCCACCGCCAGACCCACCTATGGGTGGTGCAGATCCCTTTGATGCCTTCGGGCTTCCCAAAACTCCTACCACTGATATGGCACTACATCATTGTAAGAGGCCATCTTCAATTCTAGATGTCAAGAGCACAGCAGAAAGGCTTGAAGCTCAAACTCAGATCCAATGCTAATCAGATTCACAGGGGTGAATGTCTTTCAACATACTCGCATGGCTACCACTCCACGAGGAGCATGGCTGAAGATCAATCTTTCTGACAAAACACTTCTTTCTGTAACGTAAGTTTTACTCATGGCGCCTAATTTGTAAAATGTTGCTAACACGACTCAGAACATTTTGTTCAATATATCATTATTACTTTATTCGAAGAATGAGACCGCCTCTACTTTGTCTTTACCAGAAAGCAAATGCAATACAAAGTATCAATAGCGAATTAAGAAAACCAGGCTATATACCAACCGACTATGCCATGGTTGCAGTCGCCACGATGACTCTCGTGGAAGTAAGTTACTCCTTCTACCGGTGTGAAACATCAAGTTAATTCAAATCTACAGTGTTTAGCTGGGGCACCTACCGCCTGTTTGATCCACAGGAAAGGCCTCCAGCTAATGGTGAAAGCCCGCGGTGGTCTTCACGACCTTGGCTTAAACGGTGGAACTCAACGTATAATATCCTGGTAAATACCCTCGATGCCTCCCCTTCAAACCCCCAACTAAAACTCTCCCCCAGGGCAGACGTAGCCTGCGCAATCCTCTCTCGCGAACGACCCTCTCTAAAACCAACACTCATCCCCTCCCTCGGCGAACCCCCCACGGACCCGCTGCCAAACCTTTACCACCTCTCTTCGCGCCTCCTCTCTCTCACAACTTCCAAACACCTCACCAAAGGCATAACCTACATCTACCACCGTCTCCGCTACCTCACCGAATTCCTCTCCTCCCATTCCCCCTCTGCAATTGACGAGTACTACTGGAGCGACAAACTGGATTTCCTCGAACGCCAGATTATGTCCCTGCTACATTCTGACACTTTGAACGAATGTCCGGCCGCTGGGTTCGTGACGGCGTTTTTGAACGCTAGTTTGATTTTTACAGTGGAGGAGTTGAGGGAGTGTCCGAAGTTTACTAATGTGGCTATCTGTCTGAGCGAGCGGATATGTTCGGGGCTGCAGATGCTGGATTTGGATGAGATAGCGATGAAGTGTCCCGATTTGTTGGTTTTTGTGCTGTTACTGGGAAGAGCGGGGGTTTCGCCTTTTGGGGGACCGGGGAAGGTATGGTTTGAGGGCATTATTAAGGAGTTGGAGGTTGATGTTGAGGGGGTTGTGGGCGTGTTCAGGTATTTTGAGCTTGCGGAGGGGATGATGAGGGGGAAGGTTAAAACGGAGGAGGATGAGAGTGGTCAGAGGGGGAAGGTGGAAGAGATAGGGTAAGGGGTGTAGGTTACTTATTTCGTTTCTTGTATATTTGAGTTACTGTAATACCATATATTTTGTCAAGATCTACTTGAAAACTCTACCGGAAGGCCACAGGTATGAACGGTAATTTGAGAGGGCACCGAAGCCAGGAAAATGGTGGACAAATGGCAATCCCCGGCCTTGAGCGCGAGGACTGGCTTCAGGACATGAAGAAATGAGGCGCCCGGTATCTGACCACGAGCACACTTGGATCATTGTCAGATGTGCACTGTGAAACCAAGGAAAGTTTCGGAGGAACATATTATTTTTGTGACTGATGCTTGCCTCCTCGGTTTCATAACCATAAAGACGTGGCCTCTAGTTATGGATACCACGCCAAAACCCATCTTTCTTTAGCAGTCACGCTTTCTTCCGTACTCCAACGCAATGCTAATCGTAATGCACAAACATTTAGTCCAACAACCTCATTTCCCTTTATTATGCTTCTCAAAGTCATAATTAAGGATCTTTCTCTTTCCAAAATCCCTCGCCTTCTTCCACTTGCAGTAGAGAGTCACCACATCCTTCAATACCACCAACAGACATCCGCCAACAATGGTTCGTCCCCACTTCTCTTTCAGAAGACCCTTAGAGCCAAATCTCACATTGACATTGCGACCTACTAACTTCGCCGGTAAGGTCATGCCTAACAAGTCGCCCGCTGCCGAGGAGATGGCAGGGAATGCCAACGCACCAGCAACCGTGGTCATCACCTTGGTAATGTCGATGTTTCGTTGCCAATCCCGATTAACATGGCGATGCTGTCTTGGCGCTATTTCAGGAGCTGCGCCTTCCACTTGCTCGCCCTCTGCCCATTCTGCTGGGAAGCCGTCTGGGGCTCGTCTTTCATGTGCCGCTGCTAAATTGGCAGCTTCCTCTTGTGGATGATCGAAATCTTCTATTTCTTCCTCGACGATCTGCAGCTCGAACAAGGCGTTCCTTTCCCCGTTGTTCCTGGCAATATCTTCGGCTGTTTCTCCTTCTCGTGGTGTTCGTTGCACGGCTCGATCCCATTTCTTCTCCAGGTCTGCGAATGTGTGACGGTAGAGTTCGGAGTATGCTGTGCGGAGATATGGGAGTGTTGCAAATGCTACGGCCGGGGTAGGAGGCCATTCAAGTAACTGGCGGTCGGATGGTTTTAAAAAGAACTACAGAGTTAGTCAAGTACAGAAAATAAAAAGATAGAGAGATTCCTACCATAGGAACAATAAGAGGCATAAAATCTGCCACCCGCGTCCTTGACATAATTAATGTCGGGCCTATCATCGGTAATCCACAGAACAGCTTCCACGAATGTACATTTCCAGGGAAGAAGGGGTCTGTGCCAATAAATATATGCTTCAGCCTGAGAAACCATTGTTGGACCTTTGGAAAAACTCTGGTACGGTTTTGGTCTGTCATGGCTCCCTCTATGATCTGATATCCTTTGAATTCCCCAAATACAACGGTGATTGTATTGAGGCCATAGACATACAATCCAGAGTAGACACAGCCCGCGACAGCGCTGACCGCAAATGGAATCACGCACCCCCTCGCAAAGCCAGATATCCTATCGTAGACTCCTACTATGAAGTCTCGAGGCCGTTCTATCCGTATCTCTGTCTTGCACTGCGGACATTCGATCTTGTGGTTGTGTCCTAGCTCACCCGGCTTGGGCCTCTCTTCGTCAGCGATCCATTCAAGAAGGCATTCTTCGTGGGCTTCAAGGGAACACGGGCAAGGTTTGAGCCAGTGAACGAAGTCCGGATCCGTGGAATCATCATCTTCTTCTTGCTGGCAGATCCAGCATTTTCGGGGCTCGATCTGAGCGGATTCCACAGAATTGTTCGGATTGTTGAGTGCTCTCGTCGAGGGTGCCAATGTTTCTTCTCTTTCTATGCTTGGTGGCGGGGACGTAGAGCTGCCGCTAGGTCTGCTCGCATTCCTCGCGCGAGACGTATTCGTTGTGTCATAAACGTCCCCCATTATGTCGTTGACGTCGGAGGCCGTAATGTGGAACTTCGACAAGCTGCTACCTCATCGTGTATATTTGTATGTCTGGTCGTGAAGGGGGAGTCAGATTAAGCTGGTCTCGTACTTGTACTCATCGATTCATTGTTGTTTTGCTTTGAGTTGAGATCGGTCGTGCCTGAGCTTCTTGCCGAGGGATGTCTCAAAGTGCCACAAGCACAAGTACCTACGCTTTCAGCCAGCCTCATATGCATCCCTACAGTAGAGACTTCCTGACTAATGATGCTTTCTTTTCTTTACATAACTGCTATCAAAACCTTCAACCATTTTAGACATCTGCGTGAATATAGAAATCCGACAGCCGCGATACCTCGCCACGTTGGTGAGGCTCCCGTCAACTACCCCCCTTTTTCCATGCCCCCTCCCTATACCTGCAGCAAGGTCTACAGTAGTACGCACTCCTAAGTCTCGTACAACGCAATGCCTGCAGTGCCATTGCCAAGAGAAATCCATGCGGTTTGCTCCTTATTATACCACAGGCACAGCAACAGTGGATCTTCGACGATGCAGGCTAGATTGCCCCAGGTGGCAATCTCCCAGCGCGCATCTCCAACTTTTTGGCGATACCTGGGCTAACAGCTTCAAACTCCTCTTCATGTAAATTTTTGCGCTCCCTCCTCCTCAACATCTTTCTCTCCGACCCTTTCCTGTATATTACGCGACTTCATGTAGTGCACCATGGTCCCGCGCAAACCTCTCCTCGTCGTTGTCTTTCTCACTGTTTTTGCAGCAATTGTCTTCGTTGCGCGGTATGGCGTGCAAGATGGGAGACCATATCTCAAGAAGGTAGACGACTTGATACATACGACGGTCGGCAGCAAGCCGAAAGGAAAAGACCCAAAATTAGAGGCGAAGCCATGCATGGAGCACTTGGGATGGCTTGAGCCCTATCAGTTCACCTATCCAATCCAATACGTCTCCCGCGACATTCAAACCACCCCTTCTGCGAATGGCGAACGTCCACAGCTCACGGTTATCGACGAACCCCTCTTCGACAAGTTTATTACCGTCGACCTCACGCAATCCCAGACGATAAAAATCGAAAAATGCCTGCCGCCACTGACTCTCGAAGTCCCCCATGGCACAATCGGGCCAGTCGACGCATCGAATATGGTCTTTGGGCTCCAGACCACTATGAAGCGACTCAAAGACACGGTTAAGCACCTCGAACGCTGGCTCCCGCACACCAATGCACGGCTCTACGCAATGGTAATCGAATCAGAAGAATTGGCTGCAGATGATGCGGATATGGCCGCCTTGGAGAAGGAATTCAAGAGCAGAGGAATGGATGTAACGATTGTCCATCCAGTACGCCCAATCGATTCTTTCGCGCAGCGCTATTTTTCGCTGGTAAACGTTATGTACGAACATGCCAACGATAAGACGGAATGGGTTGTGTGCATAGATGACGATACTTTCTTCCCCAGCATGTTCGACTTGTTAGAAATGCTGAAGAAACAGGATCATACGAAGCCAAAATATATTGGATCTTTGAGCGAGGATTGGTGGGCAGTGAATCACTATGGACTTATGGGTTTTGGAGGCGCAGGAATTCTACTCTCAGTCCCAATGGCGAAGATAATCGATGATCATACGGACGAGTGCAAGGAGAATCTGAGAACGACGGCAGGGGACATTAGTGTTATGGACTGCGTATACCGATTTTCTCCTACAAAGCTTACGCATATTCCAGCCCTGCATCAAGTGGATATGCATGGCGATTTGGCAGGCTTCTACGAATCAGGCCGGGAGATACTGTCTCTACACCATTGGAAAGAAGGCAGTGCGGCAGGATACAAGCTGGAGATGGAGAAAATGCACCTGGTGGCAGACATATGCGACTCCTGCTTTCTGCAGCGCTGGCAATTCCCCAACGAAATTATCCTTTCAAATGGCTTTTCGATAGCCCAATATCCAGAAGGGCATATTACAGGAAAGAAGCCAGGCGGAGTCTTAGGAACTGGCGTCGGGGGACAAGTAGACAAGATAAATTTGGAGGAGATGGAACATACCTGGGGTGACGACATCAACGTCCTCCACTCCCTCGCTCCAGTAAGGGACAAGATGCCCGACGAATTCAAGCTCGGGTACAAGCTACTCGATAGCATGGTTGTGGATAGCGATGTGGAGAATGGAAAGACACGGGATGTAGTGAGGCAGATATATTTCAAAGAAGAGCCCGAAGGAGTGAAAGACACAGTCATGGTCCTAAACTGGCATGCAGGGCCACCAGCGCCTGGGATAGCATCGGAGTTCGCAGGAGCAATGGGCGAAGCCAGCCCCCCACACCCTCCGGAAACAATGGAGCCCTCTGGAGCAACAGAGGATGCCAAGCCGCCTACGGAGGCGGAAGCGGGCATTTCTTCAAGCGGATAGCATAATGACTGAGCATCATGAAGGCGTTTGGGCGGATGGCAATTTGGGTTTGCAATTGTATACTGTACTTTGAGGCCAGCTCAGGAGGCATATGGGAGAGTTTTTAGCAAGCGGCATACATAGAACATAATAATACTTGTAAAAAAGAACAATCACTCATTCCACATGTTGCCCTGTTTATCCGCCCACAACCGGAACCCACTCCCGATATTTGTTTTTTTCCATGCGCTTTCCGATCCTCCCCTTTATTTAGCGTCAACTTTCGGCAGCACAATCTGTACAGTCAGACGATAATTGCCCCTATCACACGGTTTGTGGCACGACTTATGATGAAAATTGAGGAGAGGAAATCTTTATCCGCCCGCCGGATATCTTCGGCATTTAGACGATTTGCAACAAATGTTTGAGAATGCTAGAATAGGAATGGATGTTATGATCTTGAGCTTTTGTGGCGGGTGTTTGTTTAGGAGGGGAGGGGGAATGGGGTGATTGATGGGAGGGGGAAACACGTGTGAAGGGGGGGCCGGGGTGAAGATACGGATATGGATTTTTGAGGCGGGATGGGGAGGGGAAAGATTTGGTCCGGGAATGAATGAAGGTATTGAGAAAAATGTTGGAAATTGTAGATGGGAGGGGGTGAAATTGAAGTTGTGTATGCATAAATTTATGAAGAATTGTGAATGTTGGACGACAGTCGAGTCTGTCTCGTACTTCAGCGTTATCTCGAACAACTCCGCAGCTCTCTCAGCTATCTGAATGGCAGCGACCAGCGCAATCACTATGCTTGCTCCCATGGTACCACAGTGAGCTTTTAAATGGGAAAAGCATCACGAGCTTCGTGTTCAGGGCAAGTGCGGGACTGCGAGTGCAGACGGGTCTCATTGACACAGTATCTGAGGCTCATGCCAGCTGGATTGGGGCGGTTTATTTATTGTCTTCAACATTTCTCATCACTTCAGCGATGGTGGACAGCTGCTTTCTCTGCGGATATTATATCCGAGATATGGATGCAGCAGATCTAGACTTCACTTGGCTAACACAGTTTCGTGCATGTGAGTACGCTGAAAGCCACCTTAAAATGATGCTAATCCTAATAATCAGTTTATTCGGACGTATCTGGGAGTTTTATCACTGGTGTTGGCTGTTGCAAAGGCTATGGTCATAACGTGTGGAGAGCGCTTTCAGATCCAACTCGGCGTTTTGACGATAAACTCAGCAGCCATGACTTAATCGATGTTTCGATTATGCAAGAGCCTCCTGTGCATGGTATACGCCGCTTCGTGATTCATGAGGCATGTTGGCAGCTTCTACAGAGAGCCTCAAACGGCTACCCGATATACTTGAAGCACTGCCACTGCTTCACTCCGATATCATTTTGTAGTTTACCACCAACCGAGGACGTTCATTCCAAGCTGGCCACTCAACACCAAATATCTCACCAGTGCTTTTGAGTATCAGGTATGTTAGACTTTCAATGTTTTGAAGATGATGTATGGCAGTGCTGATGAACGTTGAAGCGTCCGCAACGGGGTCTACCTGGTCTGAACAGACTAGGCGCCATTTCGGAATTTCTCGATGATTCGTCTATGGATCAGCAATGTAATGTTACAAAAAGAACCTTTTCGAAACTCCTATGGGATAGAGGACCTGTATAGCCTTCACGCATTGACTCCCGGGTTACCTATGCGATTCCTTCGACAGGATGTGGAAGGAAAAGCTCACGCCTGAACCAACTTGCTCATTCCTGTGTTAGTTGAGATTTTAGCCTGAAGTTGACTCCCAGCTCAAAGCGTTAATAGCAAGCATCTTGGCACCACGTCCAAATTTACTTTTTTGCAAAAGTGCGTAACGCTTATACCTGAGTCAGTATATTTCTACTCTCACAACAAGCTCTCGCGTACCATAATACCCTCTACGTAAAGTTTGTTCCTCGCCGCCAATCGGAGCGCTCCGAGACTAAATTCCGCAAGCTTACGGCAGACTAATATTCTCAAATTGAACTTCATTGATTTCATTTCGCCCAGAATGGTCAATCTCTCTGCGCTGCGGAACTCATATCCCCCTCTCTACAGGAGACCAAGAGCTTGTGTTTGCATCTGCCCCCTCCCTTTCGGTTCTGGCGCCGATCTCGTCGAATGGCCGAGTTGTAGGGGGCCCGACCGGAATTCAGGTAGGAGAGCCCTGAGACAACCAGCTGTCACCTACTCCACCTACGGCAGAGCACAGAAAAAGAATACTATGGTACGTTTGAGGCTTTGCTGTGTACAACATGAAATATGTAACAATTTGTATATAAGGCTTCGGATACCCGTCCCTGTGTTGAGCAGGTCCATTTTTACCCCTCAACCAGAAAACTCCAGATTTTTGTTGAAATCATCAATGGTATTACCCAATTTTTCCTTTTCGGACTCCACAACATACACGTCCTCGCTCACTCGACTCAACTCCACACCTCTGCTCAATAGTTTAAGCATGCACCTATGGCTCGCCAGGCCAAACATCATCAGCAATGCTTCTGACCAACGCCAATTTGTTCTTCATGTCCTCCCATCCCAGCAAATTACCTTCCTCATGGCTGGCAAATCCACATTGTGGAGAGACGCCCAATCGCTTCAGTGCTTCTTCTCTTGTTTGGCCCGCTCCCTTTGCAATTACATCTGCTGCTGCAACAATTCTCTCCTTCATCTTCTCTTTGTCCTCGAGCTCTGGGAACTTAGAAGTAATGACTCCTAGGATGACATTCTTGTGCGATGGAAGGTGCAGTAAAGGCTCGAACCCGCCAGCGCGAGGAGTGTCATATTCGAGGTAGTAGGTCGCAACGTTAAGGGTTTGGAAGAGCTTGGTTGCGATCCGATCGTATCCTCCTTCCGAGAAGTGGCGGGAGCCCATGAAGTTGCCGCGGCAGATGTGGAGACCGAAGTGGATTTTGCTGGAGTGATTCGCAATGCTGTCGTTGTAGCACTTGATGTATGCATCCAGCAATTCATCGGGAGTCTCGGTGTTGGACTTGTCTTCGGCCCATCCAGCGATCATCTTTTCTGAGCAGAAGTCTGCCAATCGTTAGAAATAGTAGTCAAACGGCTAGGTGAGAGGGGCTTTACATGCAAAGTTTGGGTCATCGAACTGGATATTTCTCACTCCAGCCTCATACAAGATATCTAGCTCTGCTCTGTAGGCCTGTGTAATGTCCCAGAAGTATTCTTCGTCGCTGGCGTACACGTCTTTAGGATAGGCCAACCCATCCTTGTAGCGCAAGTGATACCAAGGTGGCGCAATCATAGTCAGCTTGATGTCGCCCCATCGCTCCTTGGGGATCAGGGTCTTGAGAAATTCGAATTGGCCAACCAAGGTGCTCTTGCCCTTATGGCGGATCTTGCCAGTGCAGACACAGGACTGTCCTGGCTTGTGACCTTTCTCGATGAAGCCGGCGATGTCAGGAACATAAGGGCGGAAGATGTCCATAGACGGGTTACGGATCTCGGTCATGCCCTCTAGCTCCTCGAAGAAGGTACCCCAGAACACGGCACGTCTATAGCTTCATGTTAGCATCTGGGAGCTTGTGTGGGGCCTTTTCAGTCAATGCTTCACTTACCTGTATTCGCCATCAGAGACAGCACGGAAGCCAGCATCAGTCTGGACTTTGACGACCTTAGTAACAGCATCGTCCTCAGCTTTGGTAACTTCCTCGGCACTCAATTGCTTGTTCTCGAAAGCGGCACGCTTCTCGAGGAGCTCTTTAGGTCTGAGCAGGGACCCTAGGTGCTCGGCACGGAATGGAGGGCTGCGATGAGTCGTCATAGTTGGTTCCTGGGTTACTTTTGGTAGTATATTTGTAATCTATGAGGTTGTTATCGCCAGGGGAACTGAATGTTCGGGAATTGTGTGACGGGAGTGGGAGTGATGGATGGGAAGGGGTGAGATAGTGAAAGCCCCACATGACCCCGCTGGCCGCCACAATTTTTGTGCCCCGCACTTGAGGGGCCTTGGCCCCTGGAAAAGCCCCTGAACGCCACTCGCTAAGGCATTTGGGGGAGCTGATAAATAGGACTTGGCTTGCTCAGGCTAAATTTGAAAAGAAGGAAGATCGTTTATGAGAAAAAAGTAGGCAGGTACAATAGACATCCTCAAGATGCATATCGCCATTACCTCGAAATCCCGAAGTTCAAGTTCAGCGGGGCCATTCCACTTCTGTATTCGTCCATGTATTGTACACGCGATCTATTCTATAATAGCATCCACGGAAACATAAATATCAAGAACGCCATAACAAGAGTCCCCCTTGAGCACTGGCGAATGTTAGCTCAAGCTTCAGAAAAAAGTGGTCGTCGTACCGAATAAGACACGGAAAAGTTGATTATTTGATCAGTATGAGCTTGTCGATCAAGAGTGGAACGAGGAGGATTCGCCGGGCAGACTGTCGACAACTTTGGCGGTCTCATCCCACACGAAATTGTGCCCAGCCACGTGCTACTTTCTTGATCACCTCCTCTCAGTCTCATATATTCTGGAACGTAAAGTGGGCCCATTGTTGATCTGTTCGGCACACGAGCAGATATCTCAGTCTTGAAATGTTGCAGAAGCTCTTTGAGAAGATCTTGAGCAGGCCCCTCTCCGAAAAAGAAGTCGACAAAGTCCCCGCCTTTGCCTGCTGCAGCCATTCCATTTCCTCCGGCAATTATGGCTAGACACCTTTTCATCGAGGCCCGCTTCAACAATGTACCCTGTCCAGGTGTGCAATATGCGTACTCCATGAATTCCTGGTATGGCTTGTATCTGGTTTCATCGCTGTCCCCTTTGAGATTTTTACGGCCCGCTGCAATAGCACTCATGGCACAGTTCTGGAGTTTCGGCATAAAGAATCGATCACCAAGAGTCCAGAGCTTGCCCAGATCCAACAAGGTGATATCCCTTTCCATGTGCTCGATCTTTTGGGTGTAGCACCAATTCACTAGGATCCCAAATAGATCGGCATCGACATCTTCCAACTTCATCTCCTGCGTCTGTCCTTCAATGAAAGCGCTATTGACGTCGAAAGCCGTTTGAAAGAATGAAGAGTAGTGGCAAATAGCTCTCTTGTGGATGACGAACTTTTGGAGATCGGCACCGACAAGGATAGTGACGAAGACCTGCTCACTTAAGCTGTAATGTCAGCCAATTTTCACCTCAGATCAGAGAGCAAATTCTCACCTAAAGTTTGGAGACTTTCTTGACTTTCTCGCTGGTGATATGGAGCTTTCTTTGGTGGTATTTACGACCACTGAGAAGGATGAGGCGCCCACCGATTCCGATGCCATTTTGAAGGTCGTTAGGTTGCGACGTTGTTGGAGAGTTCTTGAATGTAGAGTTGGGAGCTGGAGAGTTTCAAAAGCGAGGCAACGATATAAGTGAATGGCAAAACGATTTCGGGTCTTAGGCAGTGTTTCTATTCCATTCCCCCATCTTTCTCAACTGATCTCATCCGCTCAAAATTTGTGTCAGCCCCTGCCCGAAGTTGTCTTCCTCGACAATGACGAGTCCATCCGATGTACAGTACATAACACCCCCTCATCACTAATTGTATTCAAATTTACACAGTATTCCCGGGCTGGTTTTCTCGTATTGTTTTTGGTCAGAAAGGGGCCGCAATGAACGATCATCGACTTAATGAATCGTGCTGCAGGACCTTCGCTTTCGCCGAATATGCCAACAATAAATACATCCAATTTGTCTGAAGTTTCCATGATCATAGTAAAGAGATCCAGAACATCATCCATAACCTTACGGTACAGCTGGGTGCCTTCCAAATTTCTGTCTAGTCCAACTGACACATACTCCTTCCATTCTGAAATAAGGTCTTCCACGCTGGTTTGTGATTCGGCCAAGTCGATTTGCTTGATAGCTTGATTTTGCAACTGCGGGATGAGAAATTTTCCTGCAAGACACCACAGCTGGGCAAGTTCGACGAGACGAACTTCTTCCTCGACTGGCGGAATGATTTTTTGCGTATATACCCAATTGACCACCAATCCAAAAATATCAGCATCAACGTCCCTGAGATTCATCTCTTGAGTTTGGCCTTCGATGAAGCCGCTGTTAAAGGCATTTTCGAAGAACGGCGAGTAGTGCTCGATCAGGTTTTTGTGCAAAACGAATTTTTGATGCTCCTTGCCGACATTGAAGGTCACAAATGCCTGTGCTCCGCTTTGTGATAATGTCAGCTAGACTTCATTAAAGTAAGAATACCACAGAAGCATGGATGGAATGTACCAGAAATTAAGGCGCTTCTTTGGTTTCGGTTTCGAGAGGGATGGTGTGTGACGCGGCGAGCCTTCCAGAGATGGCTCCAGTTTCATTGTGGTGGTGGATATCGAAGACGATGGTGTCAAGTTGGGTTGTGAAGATGAGGCCATCATTACGGCGAGACTTAAGGGCCTTCGTGGAAAGAAGATGACTTAGAATTGTGAGCCAAAGCTTTGGGAAGAGGATGCGAGTTTACAGCGCCAACTAGTTGGAAAGCGGACCCATATCGCAGTGATCAAACAAGACAACTTGCGAGATTCACCTTGAAGATGGTATTTTTGAAAGTCTCCTCATTCTACTGCTGTAGGCTTTCCGCAGATCCTTTCCTGAAGGTGAGTAAGAATTCAATTGCTTCCTGTATTTGTCATTTTGAGACTAATGGATCTTTCTTGGTTCCTGAACACAATACCCCTTTTAAGGTATCTGCAACCGTGCGAACATGCTGTCTTTCGTGAAAGGTTCCGCAAGAATTTCGTCCCCTGGGGCTGAAAGTCGGCCGGAGTTCACCCAACTTCAAACTATTCACCCTCCAGCTAACCACAATGGTATATTGCATTCCGACGGTCAGGATCAAGAAATATCAGATATTCAAGCGTATTTTGGGATCCTTTTCGTCCATAGGGATCTAGGAACCCAAAGGACAATGGATTTCCATCACGCTTGAGGACATGAGTGAAGATCATCAAGAGAATCCCCTCGGGTAGGTCAAGAAGTTCTATGTTTTGTGGGGCATTATCGGTAACTTGCATACTGCTTTAAAGGGGTGTTCTGAAATTCATCGACTTTGAAGTCACAAAGAAATGAGAAGGTTGAGGTTACTCGGGTACTGCCGAAAGTTCGAAGACGTGCTCAGTGGAAATGAAGTTTTTAAATTCATCTAGGTGAAGATACACTTGTAGAAGCATTCTTGCTATAACGGTAAAATATTTTCTCGCGGAGAAGATATTTCTGTTGTTAGTGAGGAATGAGTCATCTTTCGATCACCACAAACCATCTTCATTGGAGACCTGAGCCTTGAAAACATTCGAAATTTAGTATTATTAAAATGAAAGGAGGATATCCGAATGGATTAGCGATTTATTTTGTTAATTCATGAAAGGTCTTGAAGTGTTGTGTAACCTTCACAGTCCTCGCTTATTGTAATTACACCGGAAGCTAGCCCCTGAGGCGGGCCATCCCCTCAGTCCGGATTCTGATCGAGCTAATAAAATTGCCAAACGATTTAAATTAAACTGAGATTCGCCATCCTTCGCTCGCAAAATCTTCATAATCTTGCAAATATTACGGCTTCGACCTCTCTACCAATAAATTCTCCAGCCAACCATACCCGCAACGGACACCCAGAAAAAATTATTCTACTTGAAGAAGCTGGCTCAGGCTACAAAAGCTACACTCGCCCAGCACATAACTGCCGGGTCTCCAAAAATGGGAAGCGATAGATCGAATTCGCCGCTTCCTAAGCAGGCATTAAGAAGACGACGACAGAAATGCAAACCAAAATTCTAGTACGTATTTTTGATTCGCATCGAATCTTGCTGGACGCAGGCTATGGATGTTCTACTCAGCTTGGCGCATTCAATCAGTGCCGCTCTTTTTTTTTTTTTTTTTTTTTTTTTTTTCATATACTAGGAACTAGACGCAAGATTTCTTTTACATAACTAACAAAATTTCAGTCTGCCGATGCCGGTCGTTTCGATAATCGTCGGATCAGAACAACAGAAATTTATTATCCATAGACAGGTCTTATGCCATCGCTCTCCATTCTTCGACGCCGCTTTCAACAGCAATTTCCTGGAAGGGGAGACCCAGAGCATGACGCTCGAAGATGTAGATCCTTCTCTCTTTGGCGCAGTTGTGAACTGGTGTTACCAGGAGAAGATTGATGAGATGCAGCAAGACGAGGATGGAAATGTTGTTGCCATTAAGGAGGGTCGTCTGGTAGTGTTGGCCAAGATGTGGATGTTGGGTCAGGTTTGTACTCCCTAATATCGACTAGCCTTTCTTCATTGGGACAGGGGAGCTTATGTAACGATGCTAATGACTGAATGACAGAGATTCATGATGTCCGCATTTCAAAACAAAGTCATGGGTAGACTAAGATCTAAGGTTTGCATTGGTGCTGGTAGTGAGCTGAGAGATTTTGCGATTTATGCCTGGTAAGTCGATCATCCGGTTTCCCCATCAGGCGAACGGCTCTCGAATAGTGCTAACTCATGTCTGTACAACAGGGAGTCAGAGTCAGATCTTCTGAGAAAGCTAGCCATTGATCGTTTTGCCACGATGACGGAGGAAAAGGTATTTTCTTCCGTGGTAGACGATTTACCTCCAGAGCTTGTGGTCGCGATTGTAAAACAGATGAAGCATTACTATAGCTCCCTGGCATCATATGGCCAGAAGAAGGTGCCAAGTTTTGAAGAGAATTACAAGATAAATAGTATTGAGTGAGAGGGCGATGCGACACGGATTGTCCAGTCTTACGAAGACGGCATCGGAGCGTGAGAGTGTACCTCAATACTAGAAGAATATCCATAATGGTGTCCTGAATTGAAGCGGGGTTGTAATACTACTGTAGCGGGGCAACGATCTATGAACAGCGGACCGGCTTTTCGTGCATTGGAACCACAACAGTTTAGGACTGTAACAACTCCTGAAACAAACCGCCTTTGATTGTTTGATTCATTGTGAAATTAAAATGGATTGGGGTAAATAAAATATCATATTTGCCGAATCATCAAACAGGGTATGACAGATGCCCCTGACCCTAATGCAATGTGGTCGCATCCCGCCAGCTTATTAACAGTAAATGAGGACTTGAAGTATTATATTGAGCAAATTTAGCTTAAAACGTCTCTAACGGTCTTCACAAATCCCCCCAGAATCCAATTTTGCAACTAGATTCCAACATTCATTTCGGGGCCGCCATTGCCTGACGAATTCTCTCCGACAAAAGGTCAAATAATTCTCTTCGCGTATCGACAACCGTATTGAATTTATCCATGGGAAAATTTGGATTGTCAACGATAATCTGGTCATCTCCAGAAATCAACGCTTCATATGCCTGAGTAGTGAAAACATCAAGCGGCATACCCATATTGCGTCCATGGGCGCCAATATAGTCATGAAGCTCGGCTGGAATTCGTTAGCAAGAAATTTGAACATTTCACAAAGGTACTTACTCTGAACGACTGGAGGCGACAGCTCAATGACTTTGATGTTGGTGTTCTTGAGCTGATCGCGAAGGCAGAGAGTAAATGCATTCAACGCCGCCTTAGATGCGCCGTAGGCAGGCATTGTAACCGCGGGGATGAGAGCAAGATGACTGCCAGTACTGATAGTCGTTAGGTGGAAGCTAATAGCCAAAGGGGGTGCTTACAAGATAATGCTCGTTGGCCTACCCTTGGCTTTCAAGTACGGAATGAAAGCATGTACGAAGGCCACATAACTTGTAAAATTGATGTTGACTTCTGAGTTAAACTTTGCGAGGTCGACGCTCTCGGGTTTAGAAAAATCAGCGGTGCTTTGAACACCCGCATTTAAAAAGAGACAGTCGATGTCAGAAGATGATTTCATAACACTGTCTATGGTGATTAGCAGGAAAATTGCAGAACGTGGTCGACTTACTCGGCAGCAAATCGAGGTATTTGGTCTACTTTGGCAATATCCAAAGCTGCCCCACTTGCCTTACTCTCTCCGTGCTTCTTCACAAATTCATCCAACCTATCTTGTCTCCGGCCCACAGCCGTGACCTTGACACCTTCCTGGACCAACTTATCTGCCAGGCCTCTACCGATACCAGACGTGGCCCCGACAAGAAGGACGTGCTTATAAGGGAATGCCATAGTTTCCGGACTGAAACAAAAGTATAAGACAAGAGACAGCTGGGAAGGCTTCGTTCGAACTCAGATATTTCGAGTGGTCTTCTCGCGAAGATCAACTAAAACCGAGTATTTGGGATGGAAAGCAGCAGGAACTTCGGTAACAGGCTGGAGGCTTAGCAAGAACGACAATGCTATTGATGGAAAGAGCAGATCAAGGGATTTTGAGGGGAAAAGCTGCCGGTGCACGTGATACAAAGGTACTTTGGGAAAGACCAAATATTGGATGAGGAGGAAGATTGAAGATGTGGCAGAGCCCATATACTTATAGAGGCGAAAAGGAAAAAAAAGAAGCAAACCTCTTTATGCGTGCGGCGTGCCTCCTTTCCTGCGTTCAGCGTCATTTACGTGATCCACAATTATCTTTGATCAGGTATGATTACGGCCACTTGAGGGTGCATCGGAGGTACTGGCGTTCATGATGTTTATGAGCAAATTCAGTGATTAGGGCCGAAATGCATGCTGAGAAAGGTTTGGCATGATTTCCAACTTGTATGTCAAGATCATATTGTGGATATTGGGGGCGAAAGCTTCGGGTTTAGACGAGGTCCCGAGCGCGGGAGCTTGCACAAGCGTCGAAACGCATGCTAAATCAGGAATAGCACGGAATAGAATCAACCAGCCACCTAGGTGGTATTCGTAGGCTTGATCGGTCTGACTACGTCGGCTATCGGTATGGATAGACGACGACCTCACGCCTTACTTGCCCACCTCGATCTTTGACTTCTCCAGATTTCGATGCAGGCACGTTATTGTATTTCGAAGAGCTCCTCCGTAATCCGAAAAATCAGGTCCCTGGGGTGATCGAGTTCATGTGATGGTGTTCCGTGGAATTCCGTCCAAAGCCTGTCAACGATGTAGAGACAGACGGTTAAAAGTATCAATCCTTTGTAAATTTACGTAGAAATGATTTGACAGATTACAGTGCGATCTCCGCAAGGATTCTTGCAGTTCATGTCTTCGAGCTAAGGCGCGATGCACAGGCTACCGGGATACGTCTGAACTTCGCATCACCGATGAAAGTAAGGCTGTCCAAAGAAAAGTGACATCAAAAAAGGCACCCCCTTCAGGCCAAGCTTTATTTGGGCTTCCACTTTCACTTGAAGCACAGGCGCGAGACGCCTTCTTCATGCGTTATGTTTGTGGTACTTTGACCACGTGGGACTTCCTCAAGCGCTATTACCCGGCGAACACGGCAGAGCACCTCGCACAAAGTATTGATGCCGCCAGTCTTGCATACCTCTCGCACGAAACGCACTCCGAAACAGCACTGGCTCTTGCCAGAGAAAAGTATGTTTCAGCCTTACGCAAAACCAATAAGGCCCTCCAGTGCCCCGATCTCGCGGCAGAACAATCTACGCTGCTCGCTGCCCTTGTTTTGGATCTTTTTGAGAAGATTACAAATGCCGATCTGAGCCAGGGTGGAGCATGGAAAAACCACGTCAATGGTGCTCTTGCTCTCGTCAGACTACGCGGTCTAGATCAGTTTCAAAAGCCTTCCGCTCTCAAGATCCTCGTCCGGTTGAGCACCAACTTCATCATAACTTCTGTAGCCAGTGGCGATCCGGTTCCCAATGAAATAGTCATGCTCCGAGCATATGTTGCTAAACATTTGGACGTTGGAGACCCAAAGTGGCACTTGACGGATTTGATGATACGCTATGCTAATCTCCGCTCGAATGTGTCGAGGAAAATCATCTGCGTTGAGGAATATGTGAAGGCTTCTCTCAAACTCGACGCACAGCTTCAAGCGCTCAGCGACGGGATGCCACCATCTTGGTGCTACCAAACCACTATCCTAGACTACGATTCAGACAAAGTCTACGAACGCAGAGTGGACATTTACCTCGATCGCCATATAACGCAGACTTGGAATGTTCTTCGACTGGTCAGAATCCTGCTCAACAAGTCTGTAATAAATAATTCCCTTCGATCAGATGGCGACCCCATAACTGAAAGCTACCTTTTATGGATCCAGAGGAGAAAGCATATCATTGCCCAACTGACACGTGATATCTGCGCGTCTGTTCCTCAATACGTCGACTGCCATCATGTAGCTGGTGGTGGTCTATCGTCGGCGCAAAAACTTCCTGCGGTGCAAGAGGAAGTCTGCAAAATATCTGGAGGAACTTGCGAACTCTTTTCTGCATCTCAAGTGTTGAGCTGCTATACGCTCATATTCCCTCTTTATATCGTTGGCAGTTCGATCACAAATATGAAAACGTGGGTAATCCGACAGTTGCATTACATAGAAGAACATTATGGCATCCGTAACGCAGCACTTGTAGCCAGAATTCTGGAGGACGGGAAGGAGACGAATCCATGGACTGTCTATACCTTTCTCGGGAGTTATGCCTTTGTAGCATGAGAGAGTGAGAAGACTCGTTCAAAAGCAGAACTGAGGCCTAGCATATCATTTATGGACGATCAAAGCAAAGGACGGTAGCAATATTCATGTCGAAGGAACCGCCAGAAACAAAAATTACTTAATCGTTCCTGTAGCGAGATCGACGGTCCGTATGTTCAAGGAATGACCGTTTCCCTCCTCGAATTCTTGTGAATAGAATTCTGACCCTTCCATTATAACTTGACGCAGTCGTCGCGCCTATTCGTCGTCAGTCCAAGTAAAGAGGCAGCTAATTTCTCCCACAACGCTAAAAGGGTATTGTCACCTGACGGCTTCTTTCCGTAACTTGTCGCGACGGCTTTGAGTCTTCCAGATTCACCTCCCATGTTGACGTATTGGGATACTTTGAACCAAGGAGCGCTGGGAAGGAGCTTTGTTGGACTTTGGGTCCACTCCCTCGCTGATTGAGGAGAATGTCATGGGACTCCGAGGTATGTCTGTTGGCTCCTGGCTTCTGCTATTACGGGCGCAATTTGTTTGTTAAAGAAGTAAAGAGCGCCCCATTTTGAATTAGTAGCAGCGACGTTCGGTCGTTGATGAAAGAGGGTTAACATTGGCTCCTTCCACGATCATGAGAAAGATGTCTGTTCCTTATGAATAGAACTAGTCAAGAGAAGGAATTGCCCACATTTTCTAAATCTCCGTGAAAGCTTCTGAGCCAGCTCTTGTCGCTGTGCACGCTTGAACCAGGGGTTTGGAAACAAGCCAAACATTTTGCTCGTCCTGTCGGAAGGTGAATATTAGATTTCGGGGTAGCTTTCGCAGTAGTAAGGTCTCGCGTTCTTTTGGCCGGGGAGATCGCTTGGGTCTATTGAGAGTCAGAGATTCACTTCCGTCACACCCATCAAAAGATATCTTTAGATGAATCTCTTCCGCGAGCGCGACGTTGAAAATAGGGGGTGCTTACATAACAAGCGCGCGGCTAGAACCATCGGTCGAGGTCGCCATCACGAAAGTTGAAGACACGATACAGTTCAGCCTCATATCAACCGACGACCACACTCCTTTGGCAATTGATCTCTGTACTATTTCCATAATCTAACTTACGCTTCTTCCGCTCCTTCGTCGCATTTTCGTCACTATGGCTCCCATCACCAAAGACAAATACTCCGTCATTCTCCCGACCTACAATGAACGCCGCAATTTGCCCATCATCACCTGGCTACTCAACCGCACTTTCACCGAGCAGTATGCGCCCCTGGTTGAATCTAGGTCTGCAACGTACTGATATCTGCAGGAAACTTGATTGGGAACTTATCATCGTCGACGACGGCTCTCCAGACGGCACCCAAGTGGTCGCGAACCAACTCGCGAAAGCCTACAGTCCACATGTTATCCTAAAAGCGCGCGCCGGAAAGCTGGGCTTGGGGACGGCATATGTACATGGCTTGCAGTTCGTCACTGGCAACTTTGTTATTATCATGGATGCCGATTTCTCGCACCACCCAAAATTCATCTCGCAGATGATTGCCAAGCAGAAGACGCTGTCCACGAATGGTGGCTATGACATAATTACGGGGACCCGGTACGCTGGCGATGGGGGCGTTTTTGGATGGGATTTGAAGCGGAAGTTGGTGTCCAGAGGAGCGAACCTGTTCGCAGATACAGTTCTCCGACCCGGGGTCAGCGATTTGACTGGCAGTTTCCGATTGTATAAGAGAGCGGTGTTGCAGAAGGTCATTGAGAGTACGGAGAGCAAGGGATACACATTCCAGATGGAAATGATGGTCCGGGCAAAGGCGATGGGTTGCACGGTGGCCGAGGTCCCGATTACATTTGTGGATCGTCTGTACGGAGAGAGCAAATTGGGAGGCGACGAGATTGTAGAGTATGCGAAGGGTGTGCTGGCTTTGTGGATGAAGGTTTAGGACATTATGGGGATTGGAGTCTGGAATGGGATATTTAATACAAGGCTTCATTTTCTCAAAGCCCGGGGTTCTAGTGTGCATTGGCTGCCCTCTTCTTTTGGACAAGGTCAAGCGGCCAATTGCTTTTCCATCTGCATACGACGCCTTTGATCATGCAGTATTTGATCATCCGCCATAAAACTACCCAATGCATTTGGCTACCCTTTGTGGCTTATACTGTATACAAAATTCTTCATCCTTCCAAAATCTGCCTCTTTCTACCTCCGCAAATTTCCTTCAACAGCCCGCTTCAAACTTCCCGAATTTCGGTAGATCAAGATGTCAGTGCCAACGGTTTCCGTGTCCGAAATGCCTCTTAGCCGCCAATTGTGGGGAAGCTTCGGAAATATAAATGTCCTCAGAACAAATCTTCCTCTGATATATCTGGCAGCCGGCCAGCAGCAACATAAATAAACGCAACTTGTCCCTTGCCATGTCATACAGTTGTTCTCAGACCTGAATGCGTCTGTAAATCTGCTTGACCACAAAGCGTGTATACCGAAGGTTAAGATCGTGTCTGGATCTACAATGATCATGAGTTAACCTCCAGTAATATATCACAATTCAGCTTTCTGTTAAAGATCACAAGAAAACTCTGATGTATTGGTAGGAGCTTCTATTGACTATACTATGAGCAACGTCTGTACTTCTCCCCTAATCAGGCACCTGGTTGGACACGCGAAATGATGTTACCCCAGCGATCTGGCGGAGTTCTGAAGGGAATAACTTTCATATAAGCTTCCCTCCGATTTGCAACCGTCTGTTCAAGGTCGAGATAGCCTCCCACAGCGTACCTCATCGGCTGCGGGTCAGTATGCCACCTTTGAAGGGTTTTTTCCGCTCCGTTCCAGACTGCAAATCTAGTACCGGTATCCCTGTCACATCCCGGGCACTTGTCTCCCTCATTTGGGAGCGCGTGCTTTATTTGTACGAGGCCGCTAACGATGCATTCCAGATGGAGTTTGCAGCCACAAGGGGGCATTTCGCGAACTATTCCCTGGCCCTTGATCCCGTTGGGTTGGTTCACACCGTCGGCATCCAGAGGGCCATCTTTAAGAGGCAAGTAGCAAAGCGAGCATTCATCGTCTGATGGATTTTTCACCTTCACCAAGTAGTCCTCCAAAATATTCTCTTTGGGCAGTGTAAGATCTATGACCTTCAAGTCAAGCCCGTCCATATTTAATGAACGCGTCATTCTGATCTTCTTAGGGGCGAATCGTGACTGTCGGTCGGTCTTGTCGTGCTCTTCAGCCTTGTTGATTTCCTTCGTAACCCACCTAAATTCTCTCTCATGCTGCTCAATGGCATTTCTTTGGGCTTGTTGCCTAGTTTCAATCGCCTCTTGAGGAATCGCAAATTGAGCACAATCATGTTGTCCACATTCATCCCATACATACCTCCAAATGGGTTTTGGATCATAAGGGCTCCAACACTCGTATGGGCGATCTTCATTATTTGGATCCGGCAGCGTTGATGGCAGATTTTCTTGTCGATAGCGTTGCACTGCTGGTACTGATCGCATGCAGGCTGCCGTATGTTCAATTTTAACAGGGGGTTGATGGCCACAAATGGCGTAGAGTGTGTAGACTCTTTGACACAACGTCGACATTTTCCTTACTTTCTCTTCGCTGCCTGTCGTATTTTGTGGATAGGAACCGAACCGGCAGTAATCTATCTCTAGGTATGATGCTGGTGATAAAATAGGAATGTAGCCGTTCCTGGCTAAGTCATAAGCGCGAACAAGCCCCTCTTATATGGAAAAGTCTTTCATGTTGTTCTCAATGAAATTTCAAGCCTGAATGTATTTGAAAGAAAGGGCGTGAATCTGTTCCGGTGATAATGAAGCACCCAATCTGTTTTTGGACATTCATCTCTGCTCTTTATCTCTCCATCTCGAATCACAAGACCATGTTCTAGCCTGTTCTGTATTTCATGCGCCCTCGCTTTCTTTGAGACCTTGCAGCCTATCAGGACAGTGGAGAGCCCTTGGTTGGCTACATTAGTTATCGTATCTCAGGTTAAGTAATGGTTGGAATTGGTCTATCTTTTCGGCAGCACGGGTCAATAGTCATGGGAGGTCGTCAGGAGTCAGAAATCGCATACATCAGAATTCCTAAATGCTTCACACCTGACAACGAGAATATTAATAAATTGTATATTATCGACTCTAATATATTCTTTGTAAATGACCTGAAGATGAAGTTTTTCACTTCGAGTTATATTTTGCATTATTCCCGCAAATTATAAAAATATCCTCAATCACTAGACCAATTCCTCGAATTTGTCAAAAAACAATCCTAATTGGGACTGTATGATAACCGAAAATATTTCCCGAGATCCCCTCCCCCGCCCCTCCCTCGTACCGTCCTGCACCGTACTTTTTGAGATTTCAGCCGGATATATCCTCCCAATTTTCAATAGCAGCGAATGGGCGAATTGGACTTCAATAGGCGATTGTGGCGGCTATGATGCTTGCTACAGATAAAGTGATTTGGGGTAGCAAAAATCCGTTGCCAGTGAAGGTCTCCCAGAGTGAGAGGAAAAATGCTTTAATGTATACGCCTTTTAAAGGTCGAGAGACGCACATTGCTAATGCAAAACATTCCCCCTCTAGTTCGGGTGTGTAAACCTTGAGGCAGTTCAGTGCTAGCAAGCGACGACCACATTCTTGAGTGTTGATAATGATTTCGTTGCTTTGAAGAAACATCGGGAGGTATTTCAGTTGACCGTATGTGATGAACATGCAAACCGGAAGAAGCGCAACTAACCACCAGCAGTAGACAGACATAATTAGACTCCTACTAAACCACCTTCTCCTCCAATAGAACAACTATGGCAGGGTATAGATACCGATAAAGATGGGCTGGTAGGGAATAGACCAGTCGTAGCCAGATCCAAAAGTAGTAAATTTGTCCGTCATGTTTGAAGTCGACCCGAGAGATATTGCTGAGTATTGGTTGGCTATGCCAGATGAAATTGAATCAAGCAACTTGAAAATGATGTTCAGATATCTTCCCTGTTCAAGGGCATGTGTCAAATAAAGAAATGGCTCTCTCCTATTTCACAAAGAATTCGACACACCAATGCTTTCTTTCTTTGGTGCACGCTCAGGGCTTAGGGGTAATGACTTCCGGCAACATGCCAATTCTTTGTTAAGTCAAAGTCTAGACTGACTGCAAACGTCTTGTGATCAGAACTTTTCCCGGGTTTTCTTGGTTCTTTTTTGAAGGAGTAAAGAAAACGTCGATCGTTGCACTGCTACACGCTAGCCTTGAGCTCGAGCTCAATGGAGTCTTGACAAAACAAAGACATAACGCTCGAGTCAAATTTCCTTCTTCTCGTCCACAAAACTCTGTGATCTTCACTCCCGAAGCAATTCAGGTTCCCTTTAATTTGACCTGCGTTATCAATCAAACCGAATTCTTGAATCGAATTAAGCGTATTCCAAAATGAATGTTGATCAATCTCAAGGAGCCCGCTCGGGTGCTCAAAGTGATGATTTTAAAGCAGATATTGAGGAGCTAGTAGACAGAATAGGAGAGATTAGTAAGTCAAATCTGTTGCCGGTGGAGCTTGTAAGATGAAAGATGACAGTTGAACGTCCCCATCTCTGTTTGTTTCCAAACTCCAAGCCTGATCTTAAACTGTTAAAGGAACGGAGGCTAACAGGAAGTTTTGACGTATAGAGGAACTCACAAAGGATCAACATGTCGCTGGCGTACGATTCTATCAGCTGATAACCGTGATAACTGATAAGATTCACATGTTACTCAATGAGTGTCGTGCACAAAGAGGCGCAATCAATGCAATCAGGGACCATGTAGCTTACCTAAGACAGACAGCACAGCAAATCCGTAGTCACAACCAACAGCAGGGTCAAAACCAACATAACTTCGCTGCTCCTCTTAATATACCCGCCTCTGTGGGAGCAAATGGCGTGGATTTAGCAAGTATTAACGCTATTCTTCCAAATATACTCGCCGAAGTGAGAGCAAATGGCATTGAATTAGTAAGTATTGAAGGGGCAACCAGGTTGATTAATGAAACAACTCAGACGTCACTTGAACAGCAAAGAGAGACGATAGCAGAAATAAGGGGAAGCAGATCACCAGTCTATGCCCTAGTGAAAAGAGCAGATATGATTATATTCTGCATCATCGTCTTCGCTCTAGGCGTCTTCATCGCTTTTTTGACGAGAGGTCATCAGCAAAGTGGGAGCATCCCACTCAACGATGCAGATCTTGAACAAGCTGCAAAAAAAGCTGCTACGGTACTTGGGAATATTCTTGGCCAAAATTCGCAGTGGAACACGTTCATCACGCCTCTCGGTAGAGCTGGCCCAAGTTCAACTAGTGCATGGAGAGGGTAGGCCTGCTTTTTGAAGAAACACGCAGCTTCTTTGATCTCATTCTTTGCTCGTGAACAGGATTAATTAAGAGGTATCTTAGCCTAGGATTTGAGGTTGAAATGGTTTAAACATCAAGTTAGTTGTACTTAGAATCAAATTTCATTGTTTTTAAAAGATTCAGCAAGACCACAAATTTGGTGATTGGCAAATGTTTCAAAGAGTCTTAATTTCCAGATGCTTTTGAGGATGTCTCATCAAAAGGGGTGCTGGCAGGACTAGAATTGAGCCTACAGTACTGACGCAGCTAGCCCAAGCTTGTGAGAAGTAATCGGTGCAGATCCATTGTATCCCACTCTGACTGGGAAGAAGCACTACAACCTGGAAGGATTTGATGGTCGTAGAGAGCTTAGCTCCAGCATAAGAGAGAGTTGGTACTTTGCAAATAAGAACGGAAAGAGTTAGCATCCTTCGCGTTGGTAGCTGCCCAAAAAATCTGATATACACCGCGGGTTTCACACATATGGACAATAAAATTGTTGCGTGCTTACTTAATAGATTCTATCTGCTCTAAGTACAAATCATGAGTCTGATCTGACAGATCCTGTGATTCAAAGACCAAGTTCAAAACGTAGGTTTGACGGCTCAAAATGCTCCACCAAATTCAAGATCGTGGTTCTCCATAGCGCCACAACACATCGAGTAAACGCAATCCAGAATCTCAAAATAAAAAAGAAGATATTAAAAGTTTGTGCAACAAATCCGAGGAAGGTGAGATCGAAAGTCGTGGTTTCCTTCTGCCTCGGCCAAGTCACAGTTCTCGAGGAAGAGCGACTCGGTCCAACTCCTGCAAGTCAGAATAAGAGATGAATCGAAGTTCCCAAATTATGCGACAGATGACCGAATCTTTACCCCCTTCGACTGTAAAGAAAACTTGACAGCAAAGAGGAACCGACAGCGAATGGCAACGAGGAGAATAAATTCACCGCAGATTGGCCGGAAACCAGATTTAGCCGCATCTTTACCAGGGATATGTCTCCCTGGTCCAGGGGGCCCAGGGGTTGGTCTCAGCGGGGACGCCGGGACCAGTAGATAGTTTGTTTGTTTGCGCAGAATTGTTGCTGCTGTTTGTTGAGAGTAGTGCATAAGGTTTTATAATCTTTTGAAGCTCATCGTCTCGAGAATTCACTCCAGCCCTCTCGATGGCTAGCTTGATATCTTCATCAGAGATGCGTGAGTCATTCTTTGTTTGCGAAGTGACGACCTTGATTATCTCCTGTTCGAACTTCGCCACCTCTTCACGAAACTCTTGCAGAAGCTCTATCGTGACCTGAGCATGGTTTCGATTCCCGACAATAACCTCGTGGACTAGGTTCCATCCTCCAACGTCACCGTAGATGAGCTTGAGGGAGTCGAGTCCGCGTAGAGACATAAGGTTGTCGATACCAGGTGCCGACATGATTCCTGTCTCGAATTTCCGGGCAAGGAGAGTGATATCGAGAGATAGACTTCTGAGGCCGTTACATTTTGATAGAATCGCAAAGCCTGAAGCTGCATCAACCGAGTCCCAAGTAACCGTGATTGTTTCGATGGCATTGCGTCGCTTTGCCGTCAACGATACCAGGTATATCAGCATCGACTTCATGGTACTGAACTTGAAATCGTTATGTTTGTAGAATAGGGACTCGCCGTCGACCAGGTTGTTGATATCTCTGTTCGTTGATATTAAATCTACCGCAGCTAAGGCAGCTGGCAGACGGCCATTCTCTCGGGCAGAATCTCGATAGACTGTGTTGAACCTGTTTGTCGTCCATGGAGTTTGGTGGGCGAAGACATTGAGGCCTGGCAACCACTGTTCGGGCTTGACAGGTTCGTGGTGGGTGCATGCGTAGGCAAGAATGTTCAATTTGATCTCGTCTGCGAGTGCCGAGAACCCAGAGCAGGTTTCTTTCGCGCCAGAGGGGGCGGTGGTTGATACCATTGTGTATGGATCTGGTTTTGAGATAATATTAGCAAACAGCTCGAACGGGAGCCGGGGTGTTCATACAAATTATGAAAGTGGCTGTCTGTGATCAGCTTCTCTTCAGGTCTGCTCGAATGACCATGCGATTACTACCAGATAATCAATAAATGCAAGCAGACTTACGGACTGTCATAGCTTACCTCCTGCGGACTGGCTTGCCCATTTGGTTGCAGGTTGAGGTTGCAAAAGCAGGCTGGCGAAATTTCTTCAAATACCCCGGATGACGTTGGCCCGGTGAATTTACTCTTGTCGTCTCTGGAAGTCCCCGGAATATCATCGTGGGAAACGGCTGTTGTGATTGGATCAGATCTAATTTGGTAGCGCGGTTGGGTACGATTCCGGAGCAACAAGCAACGATACAACAAATCTGACTCAATTTCATACTATGCCTACCTGAATGGCTGGTCTTTAAGTTATAGAATTAAGTACACGCAAAGATATGACATAGAAAAACAGAACATAAATGTTGAAATGAGTCCATTATAAAATTGATGGAAGGAGGCAAAACAAGATGCATTCATGACTTGCAGCACAAATCAAAACTTCCTAGTATATTAAAATTAAAATTCACAAGTATCAAAATAAGCGTTCTTAGATTTTGAATCTAAGGCGAGATAGTTGGCGGTCTTTCATATAAGTCTCAACTAGAGAGCTACAGGCTTGAAGTGTCACAATTAGCAAATGGAAGAAGTGACGTGTTGATGACCCTCCTCTCGAGGAACATTCACAACAATGAGTACTTTCAAGATAGTCATACACCAAACAATAATAGCAAGCAAGCAATACAACGATACAGCAAGCCATAAACAGGCGATAAAGGTTGATGTAAGTTTTTAAATAATTCTGAGTTCGCAATTCTCAGTTGTCCAGCGTCAAACTCTAGTCCGCAGCGTGAACTCCTTGAGAACATCCAAGAGTCCATGTTCATGCTCGAATCCGGAGAATTATCCATGAAAGTATATCATTGACCTCTTTTTCTTACCGGGAGAACTCTCCCAAGAACCTCAAGAAGAGTGCGGAAAACAGCCTGATGGCTCATACCGAGGGAGGCACCAGGCGCCATGGGGCACTCAGTTCAAACATTCCCAAGTTCCTCTTAAGGTACCGTAGCCTCCGTATGAATTGGGAAATTGCACTCAGCTGTTATCTTGCAAGCGCCGTCCCATTGATCCGTAACGTCTGATGTAATTTCAGTCACCAGTCGATCAACATTGGTCATCAAAAGTGCCTTTTTCAAGATGTGTCTAGACTCCCGAACAAGCTGAGAGTCACGCTGACTTGGCTCCGCTCTTTTTCTGGTCAAATGCCAGGAGAATCTGTGTTTGAGAGCACTCCAGTATAGGATCGTCACCGACTTGAGGTTGCGGTAACACTGATGTGGGAGCCATTTGATGATATTGGCGTAGCGATGTTCCTCTCTGTTGTTGAAGACCACCAATTGTAATTCAAAGTTTCGTACATTCTCCCACAGCTCGAATGGAAGAGACTTGAATTCAACGCCCGCGGGCCACCCACAAGACTCAAGTTTGATGGATTGGATGGCTTTGGTTTTCTCAAGATTGATTCCCTGCATGAATTCGATAAAGACCCGTGTATCTTCAAAGGCAAATGAATTAATCTTATAGAAGATAAGATCGCCGAGTACCAAAGCACTGATTGATCTGCAAGTAAGCGCCAAAGACATGGCGGTGAGGGCTAACTTGGTGTCTCGAGCTTGATCCTCTGAGTTTTTGAAATGCTTGAAGAAACATATGTAGCACTCGTCGCCAGAGAGATGTTTAAACCCCCCTGAACCATTGCACCCATTCCGAAACTCAGGTTTGATATCGGACTCGTATTTGCACGAGAGACTGTATATCTCAATTGGTATCTCGCGAGGGAGAGTCGTCAAAGTAGGTGGCGAATGCGGCCTTTCAGTACGCGCTAGATCTTGAGTTGATAGCGATAAGTTTTTCGAAAGAGGGTTCTCTAGAAGGCTCGCCATGCTAATGACCCCAAAAGTTAGAGTGTGTGTCAGCAGTCAGGGGAAAGACTCACATTTCACAAGCTTTCCTTTGCAGGTTTGTCTCAAAATTTCGGCTCCAGATTAGTTTCAACTTCCACGAAAGCTTCATCCATTTTGTGAGAGAAGGAATAATGACCAAAATTTTGTGATAACGGAATCATAGACCTTGGAGGACAACATCAGCACCGACCAGAAGTGAGCTAGACACTAAACTGACTACAGAATGACAAAACCACAAGCTCCAAACAAACATATCATATGAGCTTTTTAGGCTTTCCACTTCGTTGGGAGCAAGAACTGGGTTGCAAAATACATGTCACTGTAAACACGTGATCAATATCCGCAGATATTTTTTAAAGAAGAGAAGGATTTCTGTTGATTGTGGCAATTGGGGACTCGACTTGCTTACTGGAGTTTTATATCGGGTTCTTATGGCTGTGTAAATTGCGGTAGAATCTGTTGCAGCTTCCTAGCAGATGGTGCAGCAAGCCAGATGGCCGGGTATCAGCGATCGAGCCTTCCGTCTTGGATTATGCCCTGGCTGATGCAATATTACCCCAAAACTGACCCAACTGTTGCCTAGTAGGCACCAAAATGGCATCTTCACGCCGGGGACTGGAGACGTCTTGAGCTGATCAAGGCTGGGGAGGAACGCCATGACATTGTCAGGACGTCGTTCACCCTGAACGGCGGCGGAATGGTGAGATGAATGATATCATGTCTTCGAGAATACCCCGTATATGGATGATGAGCTTCTTTGTGGCATTAAATGAATGTGTACTTTTCATCGTTTTCATGGGAAGGAGAATGGCGAGAAAGAAAGCACGAAGTGGAAAGAAGTGGGATCCGATGCCAAGGCACGCTAGACCCCCCTGACGAGTCTTTCTTGGACAATTTATTTCTCTCCTTTACTATAAACTTAGACATAGACATCTAATTGTCGGAAGATTTACAATCTCAACCTCTCGAAAATAGCCAGAGACTAACGTCATGATCTCATCCAAAATCGCAACCGAGGCTCCTCAATTTCCAATCCTCAACCGCTGTGTGTCTCTTTTTTTAGAAACCGCATCTTCCGAGCTTTGACTTGTGATCGAGCTCTGGCCATAGGTGAGCGGAAGCCAGATCTGCCTCTTCTTCTCTGGGTGCAACAAACCAGTATGAATATCATAACCTAGTCCGATCTCCAATGAGTATGCACCAGCAGGCATTTCATCAGATGCCCGACCGATCAACTTGAGCTCCCTGAGATTCTTCATATTCTGTATTCCCTTCACAGCTTGGTAGAAACCAGCTCTGCTCGCAAAATCTTCCAGGCCGGTTTTGAGAACAGGTGGGACAACACGGGTGGACCAATTCTCCGCCTCATAAAAGGTGATCCTTGGTTCCTCAGATAACCATGGAATTTGAATAGTATGTGTTTTCCCCACGGGGGCAAAATATATCGGAGACACGTCGAGGTGAAGGCGGCGCAGGTTTTGGCACTGGAGGATCATTTCGAAAACGTCCTCGGCATGGTATCCGTGGGTATACATAAAAGATAACGACGTGAGGAGTCTTCTCTGCGATATGCTGAGCGTGTGAAGATAGTATGCCGCGATTGAAAGGTTGGCAAAATGAAAATGATTATGTTTATAGAAACTTTGATCGCTGAGAATGTCGCTGCGGATGTCTTTGCAGGTGAGCGTGAGATCTCTAGATAGCGGCGTTAGTATTATCGTAGAGAGATGAATTCCAATCAAAGCCCCATGGGAGGTGAATGAGACATTGATCAAGTTACCGGACTGTAAGCTTTTTCGGGAGGTAGATACGGGACATAGACTCTGTGCCGACTCTTTCGATATTTTGTCTTAGTATTATCTCTGCATCTCGCCCGTAGGAAGACATCCGGCTGTAGGGAGTTATGGGTTCATCTTCGGTGACTGCAAACGCCCAGATCCTGCATCGGAGATGAACATCCAGCTTTGTGATCAATGTACAGGTCGGAGGTTGCGATTGCCTGTTGTCATTTTCAAGAATTTTCGAAGGGTACTGAGCTGCAGAATTATGCTCTTGAAAATTCTCAGCAAGCTCTGAGTGTGAGTCCTCGCTGTCGATATTTTTGCATGGCTGCTCGGATTCGCGGTGCGTTTGCGGGCCGAAGATGGAGAGCTGCTTCAACTGAGAGCACGGCGGGGATGCCATAATTTTGTGGGATAAACGAGATAATCAGAGAAGCCGTCGTCAAGAGTTCTCAGTAACTTCCAATTACAGAGATGGGTGTGCTGGCGGAAGATTTTTGGGGAAATATATGTTGTGGTGGTGATTGAATTTGTTTGGTCCTGTAAACAAACGAAGACCTCTCAAAATCACTTGCTTCCTGCAAGTCAAACTTTTCTTCCCGGGAAGCAAACACACCAATGATGTTCGAACCAAAATGAGTTTAACATCTTCAAGTGGCCCAGAATTCACGTTGGAAAATTATTTAGGAGTGATGGTAAGCGAAGGGGAGAAATAACCACCTGAACTGACACGCCACGACATAATAAAAATAGCGAAAATGGATGCTCATAAAGAAAGTTGGATATACAGACATTCTTACAAGACTTACGATTTAAGCCGCCGCGAAAGAATATTTACAATTACATATTCCTACCTCCCGTGACCATGATGACTTGACCAGTAATGTAGCTGCTCAGAGGGCTCGCCAGCATCAATATACTACTTGCAGCTTCCGTAGCTGTACCAGGTCTCCTCAATGGGATATCCAAATTGGCATCCTTTGTTTGCGCACCTTGTCCCTTTGGTATTCCTAGAGCAATCTTCTCTCCATCAGGAGTAGTAACGAAAGCCCCCTCTTCCTTCGCAGCCGTCAACCGAGTCAAGATATGTCCGAAAGCAATCGAGTTGGCCCTGACACCGAATTTTGGACCCCATTCCTTTGCAATGACCTTTGTCAAACCGTTAACCCCGGACTTTGCGAGGCCATAGTTGGCTTGACCTGCATTGCCGTGTACGCCAGAGGTGGAGGAGATATTGATGATGCAGCGGGGCTCGCCGTCTGTTACTCGGAAAAAGGGGGCGGCTTCGCGGACGAGTTTGAAGGGCGCCGTGTTATGGAGCGCAATTATATTATCCCATTGCTTGTCGGTCATCTGTTGCCCACGTCGCGATCAGCATGATATTCTTCCAGTTGTTCTTTCATATTCAGGTCCAGCATTTCCAATGTATTTTCGAGATAGCGGATACTCGTGTAGTATTGAAGATTTGGAATATTTACTTTATGTATGACACCATCCCAGGTATAGCTATTGAGAAATGTCAGTGGCAGGGTATGAGTGCGGGGAAAGCTAGGACTCACCCTGCATTGTTCACGATGATGTGAATCTTGCCATTTCCAAATTCCGCTGCTTTCTTGACGAGAGTCTTCAGGTACTCGGCGTCGAGCATGTCTCCTGGGACTGCGATTGCGCTTCCACCAGACTTGTTAATGCTGTCGGCGACGCCTTGGGCTTTGTCTGTGATGAAATGAGCAAACTGTCAGCCATTGGAAATGTGGTAGCCAACCAGCGTCGATATCTGAGATCACAACTTTGGCACCCTCATTTGCAAAGAGTCGAGCTGCTTCAGCGCCAATTCCTTGTCCACTGCCCGTTATGATAGCTACCTGCTGGGCCAGCATACCCTTGGGGTAGTTGAGATGGCCAGCAATCTGCGCCGCACGTTGGCTTGCCATTGTGTATGTATATGTATAGATTTGAATTATGTGAATGTAGATTACAGACGGTATGAAGAGTTCATCGAGCTATGTGAAGGACGAGAGCATTTAAAAAGAGTCCCCAAGTGCTCGAGTTGTAGTGAGGTGAAGTTAGTAGTGGGGAAATCAACCTTCCCCGGATTGCCGTCCCGAGCCGAGGCTGCCACAACCGACAGCCTTGTCGCGAGGTTGAGATGTCGAAATGCGCTTTGGCTTTCATTTACCTTATAAGTAGCTAGCTCAACAATTTCGTTGCTATGATTATTTCGAACCACAAAATGATTCAATCATCAGGATGCTTTATCTTTTTGTTACATAAATTATCCTGGCGCAGTGTTCAAAGTACCCGTAGAGAGTTTTGGTATCTTCCTACTGAAAACGACGGACTAGCAGCAACTTACCTAGGTATATTCCTATGAAAGATATTTGTTTCTCGACTTTTGATTCCAGGGTTCAGAAGTCTCGTTGCACAAAAGATTTCCACGGCCCATATAACACAAAGACTGAAGCATTAGCTACTGGTTCTTTGGAAGAAACCCTTTCGGTGCTGATGTGTAGAGGCACTGGCTATTTCCATACCTGCCAGATTGTATTGGTACTGATACTTTGCTGAATAAAATTTGAGGTCTTCATCTTTAACGCGAAAATCCCTCACATCAGCCAAGATCGAAGGCTAGCCTCTACGGCAGCGAATGCTTTTGTTCCAGCATCGAATATCACTCTGTCACACGCCCAGATCTAGGACAGTCAATAGCACATATTCGTCGTTCTCGAGAGACGCTATTTCTGCTGCCTGTCCCATGCCAACACTAGCTTCCATCATATCATAAATCCCAGCAACGCCGTATTCTCCATGCCCTCGACCGTTTAGTCATTTCGCAACGTAATTCTCGCCCCTCGTCCGCCCGCTCATTTCTTCCCGCTCTTCTTGATTCCTTGGCTGCCGGTGTTGAGGGGACCTTTGCTGCCTTTCGCTTTTGCCGCCATCTCAGCCTTGGCCTTAGCGTCTATCCCGACAAATTAGTGACCATGCACACCGTAAACGTGAATGAGCATGACCTACCCGCTCGCTGCTTGTCGGCGAAAGCCTTGTCCTCTTCATCCATTTCTCCCTTTGGCGCCTTCTTTGGCTGCTTCAAAGGCTTGGCCTTGCCGCCTGTTTCTCTGATTAATGTACGGAATCAGGCTGAAAGTCGGTGTTCGGCTTACCTGCTCTGTCTGCGCCTCCCATGATGTATGTTTATGACCCGAGGCGATGGTATTCGAGATGATGATGCGCGAGAACGGAGATATCCAAGACGATGGAAGTGGGATGTTTGTGTACGGGGGAGAGTTTGGAGGGGCTGAAGATTTCATGCGCCTCGATTTATCGCCCCACTAGGACCAACGAGGCAAGGCTTGGAAAGCCGATGCCGATTTAATATCTGCGGCTTCCCGTCATTCACTCCACAAACAACTCAATATTCCGACAACATACGCCAAGCAAAATACCTCATTGAGCCTGAGATCCTACAACTACTCGCAGCGCTCGTATAGCATACCCAATCTCAAGAATTATGCGCTGAGAGTCTAGAGGAGACGCGATAGATTCCCGGTTGGACTCTTCTCACATTGAGATTGCACATTCTGAGCCTTGGCTAACACAACTTTTCCACCACAAGGCAGGGATCTAGCGTCTAGGTACTGCTACTGCATGCAAGATGGCTTCTCCGGCCAGCTCTGACGAGGGAGAAATACGGGATGGGGGTGTAGAGAAGGCAACTACGTCGCTGGCTCAGTTTGATGGCACTTCAGTTGACCGTCCAGACAGAAATCGCTCCAGTCACTCAAATTCGATGTCGCCTGAAAATGGTTACAGATCCAGAGACCGGGGCTCTCGCGATAGAAGCAGATCTCCGTACTCGGACCGTCAGCCTCGAGGTTCGAAGCGCCTGCGGGATGACGACTACCCTGACAGGTCTCGAGACCCGCGGAGGTTCAAAGTCCATTACGAAGACTCCGCACACGACTACCATCGCCGTTCTCGGGTATCTTATCAAGACCTAGACCGATCATCCGGCGCCTCTGCTGACCTACGATATGATGAACGAGACCGATACTCCGAGAAGCGCCCACGAACCCGCAGCCGATCCCCCTATAGACCAAACCGAGGCGGAGATGGTTACGGACGTGGTGGAGACTCACGAAGAGATATGGGCCGCTCTAGAGGCTCTGGTTACAGGGATAGTAGGGCCAGCTTTGGTTCAAATGGCCACGGAGATGTGAGAATTCGGGAATATAAGGACCAGTCAGTGAGCAAACGGGGACAGAGCCCGCTGCCTGCTGATAACGCAAGACACGAGGCTAAAACTACGCAAGGGAATTCACAGCAGTCTTCTGTTAAATCTGCGAATAGTACCGAACAACTAAGGTAAGATTCCAGATCGGCTTCCATGGGCTAGTAATTAACATGCTGATAGGAATGGTGTGGTTGAAACACCCACTATTGAAGCTCCAGAAGAGGGACCACTTGATGAAGAAGCTCTGATCGAGCAACGACGGAAGCGTCGTGAGGCAATCAAAGCTAAGTATAGAGGTTCTGCTACGCCCTTGCTGGTACAGGCCTTGCAACTGGGAGATAAGACAGGAGATTCCACGCCCTCTCAACAAGATGACAATACTCCTTCGGCTCGATCGGGTAAGTATCCATCGATCCAGCCAAGATCACCAGCTAACAGACTTTTACCAGCTTCACCAGCTATCTCGACTCCCTCCACCCCTGTTGAAACACAGGACGTAGGTTCACCAACAGACTTCGCTATCACAAATGATCAAGACCTTGCGAACACGAATGGCGATACCGCCGCGGGCGAAGATGATGATGGTCCATCGGCAGCTGATTATGATCCCACAGCAGATATGCGAGAAGACAAGCAGCGAGATGTCCAAAGACACAACGAAGAAGTCTCCTCCGGAGCCTACGATGAGACAATGCCCACCACTGAGCAGGATGTTTTGCTACCTGTTGAGTCAGCTCCAGTTGTAGAAAAGCCGAAGAAGTCTAAAGATGACTTTGACATGTTCGCTGACGACGACGACGACGACGATATGTTTGCCGAGGATACTGCGCCGAATGGAGACACAGCTCCCAAGGTATCTGATGACGTTGCCAAAGCTGTTGCGATTCCCACTGCGAAGGAGCTCGATGTTGGAATGCTCGACAATTGGGACGATATCGAGGGATACTACAAAGTCATCTTAGGCGAGTTGCTCAATGGTCGATACCATGTTCAAGCCAATCTTGGGAAAGGTATGTTCTCTGGAGTCGTCCGAGCTACGGATGTAACGACGAAGAAACTGGTTGCCATCAAACTCATCAGAAACAACGAAACAATGTGGGTCTCCAAATCCAAAATTCGTGAGTATGATACTGACCTCTAACAGGAGAAAAGCCGGTATGAAAGAGATTGAAATTCTTCAGAAGATCAACGAGGCCGACCCAGAAGATAAGAAGCATATGATTCGGCTGGAGCGACATTTCGAGCACAAAGGCCACTTGTGCATGGTCTTCGAGAACCTGAGTATCAATCTTCGTGAAGTCCTGAAGAAGTTTGGTCGAGATGTGGGCATCAATCTGAGAGCCGTTCGAGCTTATGCTCAGCAAATGTTCCTGGGGTTGAGCTTGATGCGCAAATGCAACATCCTTCACGCGGACTTGAAGCCGGATAACATCTTGGTAAGCACCACCTTGCCCTGAGTCCGAGTAGTCTTTCTAACTATGAATAGGTCAACGAGACTCGAAATATGCTTAAGATCTGCGATTTGGGATCAGCGTCCGATGCATCGGACAATGAAATAACCCCATATCTCGTTAGTCGTTTCTATCGTGCACCGGAAATCATTCTAGGTATGCCGTATGACTTCGCAATCGATATCTGGTCTGTTGGCTGCACCCTTTACGAGTTGTATACGGGTAAGATTCTATTTACGGGTCGCACGAACAATCAAATGCTCCGATCGATCATGGATTGTCGGGGGAAATTCACGACCAAGATGCTGAAACGCGCGCAATTCGCTCACCTCCATTTCGATGAGATGGCCAACTTTAGAAGCGTTGAACAAGATAAGCTTACTGGAAAAGTATGTCTATTTTCGTTGTTGTCGAGGGGCAACTGTAACCGTCGTGGCGCCGTGTACACCAGTCCGGGTGTATTCGACCCCACATCAGCAGTAGTGGCCCCAACATCACATGTCCCCTCCCGCTCCTCGAAATAGCAAAGCATATGTATGACTAACGCACGAATGATTAGGACACCATCAAAACACTGGCATTTGCAAAGCCATCTCGCGATTTGAGAACTCGCCTGATGTCCGCATCCAAGGGGCTGACTGACTCGGAGACAAAGGAATTATCCTTATTTGCGGATCTATTAGATCGCTGTCTTGCCCTGAATCCGGAGAAGCGGTGTACGCCAGCAGAGGCATTGAGGCACCCATTCATCACGAAGATGGCTAGATAGAAGTGATGGCGCTATCCTTCGTTGGGAATTACATTGCAATACAGAGCTTCAGATGGCCATTGACTATACCACCAAAACATAGACTAAACTTATAATGGCAGCGTGTTTACTCCGTAACCCCTGTGCAAAAAAAATATTTTGAAGATGTTTCACAGTGCAGGTGTCAATTCTGCTAGCTATTCCTGCAATTCCTGTTGGTCTCGAAGCGCTTTCCTATTTAGGAATGTTCTTCGAAGGCGGGCTTCCTTCACCTTTGCCTTCCTCTTCGGGTCAATATCTTTCAGTCATGAATATCCAATTTCTTTTTCGATTATCTTTTTTTCTTTTTTCCTCATGCCATAATCGAGACCCCTTTGGGCATTGCCTCGAAACTCACCGCCGCTTCCTCCGAGTCACGGATCTAACCGTTCCTTCCTCTTTGAGTAATGATTCCTTCCTCCTTTGCTCTACTTGCCTCGCCGCGTTGGTCGTTTGAAGCTGTATGTCAGCATGAATTTTCGAGCATGAATAGGTAAGTCTTGGTAGTTTGTAGTTGGTTCTTGGGTGCTAAGGAGGCGGCGGAATATGAGGCGTGCTCTAATACCAACGGGGAAGTTGGAGTGAGCGAGAGAGGATCTCACCCGTGATCTGAGACCTGCTTCCATCAGCCAACTTCACCACTTAGGCAAATCCTTATTGGGAGAAGCATGATGAGGAATGATTGCCGGTGGTCAGGAGGGCGTGGCCCGCTATCTCTGCCACCGGAAAGGCAACGGGTTCAATCAGGTCAATAGATATCACCCCAGTAAGTCACTCAGTAAAAGCACGACCTCCCGAGGACATTCTTTCGGGATTAGATCTCGTGCAAAATCAAATTTCGATCGTCGAGCTTACCTTGGTGGTGAGGAACTCCAAGTATTCCCCTCGCCCTTGGCCGGATGGGAGACACGATCACTGCACATCGAGTCGAAGCATTACTTGAGTGTAGCTAGACATGATGATAAGAACACTAAGAATTTTGCACAATGAAGATTTTCAGTCAAGTTTTAGGACTCTGTTTCACTGCAGCATACCTGGAAATAGCAAAGATGCCTTGGAAATAATTCTAATACTCCGCCGGCATACTTTTGCGGGAAGCAAGAGATGCTATAGCAAAAGGGATCACAGAAGTCTATGCCCAAATCTGACCTCATCAAGCCACTGTTAGCCCTTTCCAATTGCCTTGTCTCGTTCTGAATGCGAGAGTGACAAGTTCGGCGTTGCTGGTGTTTCCATCGAAATTACCTTGGCGGCGAGTCGGCGAGGAGTCTAACCCTGAGCACGTCGCAAAACATGCTTCAACGATCATAAATACAAATACCAGCAGTATGCCTCAAATAGTGATTCTTCAGAAAATGGTCAAGTAGGATATATTGTTAATGCACAGGCGCAGGAGTGGTCCAAAGTTAGAAGTGATGGATCTTTGACACTACAAACAAGTGTAGGAATGGAAAGGATTTGCTTCTGTTCTATAGACAGGGAAAACTTTTGGACCTCGAAGTAACGACTGCAAGAAGGGTATCTGAAAACAGCAACATAACAACCATCAGCGGTACGCGCTATCCTGCCTCAAAAAGCCTGGCCCCCCATCCATCGCCAGATGCCAAAACTCCTAGCGCCGTTACGTACAGTACAATCCCCCTATATACCAAGATTCCGGATCAACGCCTCGCAAACATCCATCCTCAACCCCACCAGTTTCAGCCTCAACGTTAAATCCTTCGAATCGCTCGCTCGCTCTCGCTTCCTCCGGAGGATTCAACCCTAAAACCCCCCAGCCCCAACTCTCGGCAATCCCTTTTGCTCGTCAACCTCGCCTCGGGAAGGATTCCGACCAAGCGATCCCTCGTTCCTCAACCGAGCAGCCGCGCACAACGACAACAACCTCTGATGTCAAACGTCAAACTCCAGACAAAGAATGGATGTAATCTATTCTTTTTTTGACGCACTGAGATGAGCTTAGAAGATGTAGTACGCATAACTAGTCATGTTGTCGCTGCTGGGTCCAATCCAGAAGCAGCCACAGCACCAGTTAGAGCTGTCTCGCTCTCGTTTATGGCCTTCGGTTTCGGTGTAGGCTATGTCGTCGTCTTCTAGCAGTTGTAGGCGCATGTCTTTGCTTCTTTGGGCTGAGTTCCTGTCGGGTGCTGCGAGTGGGGTGTAGGATGGCGGAGGTTGAAGGGATGGTTGCGAGGAGGGGATCTTGGTGAGTTTTGTACGGAGAATTTGGGAGTTTGAGCGAGTTGGGAGGATATTTTGGGTTTGGTTGTGGGGTTGACGGTGAGATTGAGATCGTGAACGGGGTGGTGAGTATGTTGGAGGCGGTTCCGTGATTGATGATGATGGGGATGTTATTGAAGTTGAGGGAGTGAGTGGATGTGAGCCAAGTGGTGACGGAATTGGACCCGGTGTTGGTTTATAGGGCGGTGGTTGATATCTTGTCGCTGAGTAACGTGGAGGCGGGACGGTGTTAGACATAGAGAACGCAAAAACAGACATGTCTGACTCTGGACTTCCTTGGAGATTGAGGAAATTTAAAGTTATGATTTGAAGATGGTTTGACTGTACGTGAAAGGGAATATGAAAAGGAAGGTAGGATGAAACAGAAATACTGGGAAGAAAATTGGAGTTTTAGGAACACAGGACATCAAAATTATTACAACAAAGGTGGCTACATACAAATATGGTATGTATGCTTTCATACGCAAAACTTTGATAGGAGATGTGCTGGCAAGCTGAAATTAAAATGGCGATCTCGCTCACGTCAGAACCCGAAGTCAGCACAGCCTGTAGTTCTGTTGTTTGGTTAAGGTTGGTTGGAAGAAAGTTTGCGACCCAATCAAGCATTCTTGTTCTCCAAATCTTGGGTGTTTAACCAGACTTTGAGTGAGACCATGCAAGAGCTGATTGAGGTGCATCTAAGGGATTGAGGGACAGAGATGATCGCGCTGGAAATAATCATGTTAGTACCTCGCGGGCCCTTGTGACGTTGGCTGACAGCGGCAACTAAAACTCAACTTATCAGCCTTCCAGCCGCCATTCGTAGGATTGGACGAATGAGAGGTGATGATATTTTAAGAACGGAAATAAAGTTTGCGATGTGACGGGTGAGGGAAGGTTTTAAGGATTATGCAGCCTTCTTGTCAGCCTTCCCGAACTTTGCATGAGAGGCTCTCCATATCGTCGAAAACTTGCGTAAGGATGTCACTGTGGGCGATTTCAATGGAGCCTCTGTCTCAAGTCTTTGTCGTCCAGCTCCCACGATGAATTGCCTTTGCAAAGATAGAAACCCTGAAATGACTCGAAGAGGACGTGGCGACTCCACTCAACCACGCGCCCGAGAAAGTAAAAATAGATGGCGAATTTTTGACTCAGAGTTCCACCGAGAAACTTCCCTTTCTTGCAGTGGTTGAAAAGTTTCTCTGATTGTCGTGAATGATTCGAGATGGAAATAGGAAGTTCGCAGGGCTCAACGGTATCTATTCGATCCGGGACAATTTTAGAAATGGGTACGGCATTGTCCGAAGAGTGTCATTTAATTCAATTGAACTGAATGATTGAGTGTAAAGGTTTGGAGATCGAAATAGTATTATCTATGGAAGAGACTAACGTCAATAGGAGTCAAAACGACGGACGAGGTTGAAGAAGTCGAGATGTTCCAAAATTGGAAACGGATAACAGGGCTTCCGAACGTTGTTGCTTTAAAGAGTGATAGGAAATGAATGATTCTGCAGATGCAAAAGACTCAAATGGTGTGAAGAACCTACAGCCGCCGTGCGTAGGGCAGAACGAGGTAGAACAGTATCTGTGCCGCACTGGCGACATGTTCTTTGGAGTATGAAATGTAACTATTGCTATTTCCATCCTGAATTAAAGTGTGGATGGATGGTTGGTCCCTCCCCACACCGTTTGGCCTCGGACTCAGGCGCTTCCAGCAAATGGCTGGCCGCGCTGCCTCGCTGCTTCATCTTTTTCCGCTGCACTCTGCGGTGCAAGGCATAGGCACAGTACAATATACTGTCACACGTGCATATCATCCTTCCCATTCGACGGCTTCTGCCTCCTCTGCCACTCTGCAGATTCTGTAACACCAGATCACATGTTCTGGCTCTTGAAATAACTCTATCAGGCCGTTATCCTTCGCCGCAACCTCGCATCTCACATCCTGCATGGCTCACTTACATTGGGCTTTGCATTGTTCCGTTCCGTTTACGCCTCGATAGAAGCTGAAATAGACTTTGGATGGCTGTTTCGGCCCAGCAAGCTCCCGTGACGGAGAGCAAGGCTGGGGTTGGGATATGCTGGTATGGAACAGGGTTGACATGTTTGGAGACGGGTTTTCTCAAATCAAAGCGTTGGCATGGATTCATGGGGCTGCACCCTGAGCCCAAAAGAAAACAGTCAAACAACAGTATTACCTTATTCAGAGTTCTTGGCTCCGAGTAATTGTTGCAGCGGAAGTTTTTGACGTGGAGATGGCTGGGTTCCTCTGCTGTACGAGTGTCATTTGTATGCACTTAGCCAGCCGCGCAAGACGAGGGGACCAGTACGAGGGCCACGAACGAGAGGCGAGGATCAGTGGAGTGCAGGTGAGTTCTACTGTTGTGTAAGGTCAGGCTGTATCTTGGTAAATGCGCTGGAGGCAGTGAGACGGCGCTTTTACGGCTTTCTGCAGTTTTCGTGCACTTCATTCAGGGGCGTTGAAGGAGACTAGACACGTGACACCTTTCGATACTACGCTCTCCACCCAAACGGGAAAAAATTGCAACCTCACAAATTCAACCCCTTCAAAAGCCGGGCCTGTGGCACAGAAACAGGTCTCTCCCGAGCGCACCCCAGACCTCGTTTGACACCACCCGTTTGCGTCTCCGGAACGAATCTCACTCGCAGGATCGATGAAGCAGATCCTTCGGAGGTACCATAATCCAGGAATACTGTACCAAGTTTACCAACCGTATGCCGCTGCGTTACTACTGATGTAGAATTCAATACTACAACAGTACAGGGTTCGCTACAAATCAAACATTGACCTCGTAGGACCAGCGCGTACCGCCGCACAAAACACACAGACATCAATATTACTCTCCCTCTTGGAAGATCTTACTTCGTACGAAGTAAGATTTTAAAATCCAAACGAGTAGGCCGATAATGATAGAGTTTGGGATGTGAATATTCCTGCAAACAGCCAATCAACCTTATTTGGAGACATTTCCATGGATTTGCTGTATTGAGAAGTTATTCCGGAGGGAAGACTGGCGGTGAGTTTCAGGGGTAGACTTGGAGCCTTGCGATTCGGCAGCAGGCAAGTGCGGACTATTGAACTGGAAAGCTTGCCGTAAACAGCGGCGGTTTGTTAAAACGGCTTTGGGCGGCTGATAGAGTTGCCGTCCCCAGGATCTATTTTTTCTCATGCTTTACAGTATTCATGCTTGCTAGGCTCGCATAAGATCGGCCGAGTTTACCCAGATATTTACAGAAACAGCGGTAAACAGGCCATGTCCAAAGAAGAGTTTGCATGGCGAAAATCGGCGCTTTCCTATATGTCCTATGGGGATTACCTGACGGGCGTCAAGAGGCGGGTCCGCTGATGCACCGTTTGAATAGCACCACGTCTCGAATCGCCAGTATGATGCTGGATGGCTAAGGCAGAAACACCAGCTCCAGCAGCAGGCCGTGAAAGTTTCCGGTCCACGCGGAGTGAGTGGATTTATGCAGGCTTGTGCAGACTCTGCAGCGATATGAGCGAGTGATGCTGCGATGAGGCTGGAGCAGACAGTAATCTGTCTCGCCGGCAATATAGAAGTAAAACAAGTAGCCAATAGAAGGGGCCAAGGTGCACTATTGGCTGCGAAACCAAGTGGTAAAGTTTGCCAGTAGTCGAGTCGTCGAGGTATTAGCAGTCAGAAGAAGGTGCGCTTGACCAGATCTGCTGTTAGCAATATTTAGTGGGCACAAATTTTATTAAACTGCTGCAGGCCCTTGTCATTGCCAACATTCCTTGTCTCTCTCTGCATCGTCGCGCCACCATCACCAAGACTGAGCCGAAGACACCCAATCAACTCTGATGATGATCCAGCCTCGAAAGCAGCCTCACTTCCCAGCAAAGTCCCAGGGACCGGCGTTGATTCGCTGTGTGCGGGAAAAGATGGATATTCGAGAATGACACGAAATGTGGCTGCTGGCACTAGTCGGCCCTGCCCCAGTTCAACTGTTCGACAGGGCTATCGTATTGCTCGGGCGCAGCAACTGCTCACCAGTGATCACTGCACACAAGGAACAAGGGCCACCACAGCGTCCAGTGTCCACACACCCACGAGAGAAACGACTCACAAGGCAAGGGCGGCTTGTCATTCAACGTTGCTCGCTGCTCGCAACATCCTGCTCGCTGGAGCCTGCTTGCCGCTGATTTGCTGAGGCGCCCGGCTTCCATTACGAAGCTCCACGCTCTGGAAGGATCGAATCGGAGATTGGCCACCACGGTTGAGGCAGATCCTACTTTCTTCGCGACGATGACACATCACGATGCAGCAGCACTTGAAAGTAATTCCCCATCCATGCACCCGGCCTTGTCCCAAGCTGGTCTTGGCCTCTATCGCCAGACGAGAAGGTGAAGGAACAGCCGAAGGAATATTGGAATAATCTGGCGCCGATGCAAAGGGAATGGGCCAATCAGACCTGTTACGTAGGGCAAACCTTCTATTCTATTTCTCGCATTGATCGCTGGGAGCCCACGAGGCAGGTTGTGCGGCAAAGACACGGACGAGCGACAAATCTGCGTCACCTGAAGCACTGGATCTTCTGGTCTCATGGCTCTGGTGGGTGGCCAGCCGAGGGTCTCAGATATCTGACTGGTACCAAATTCATGCAGTTCACTAGGTATGCGGCACAGAGCACCGAGTGGCCTTCAGCAGGCTGGGCGCCACAACAACACGCAAACAGCCACTAACTGCGACACACATCCACTCACATACGACAGTGCTGCATCGGCTTTCCCACGTTCGAATCACTCTGCGGAAGCCCCCTGCCAGCCTGGTGACATGACCTAGGCAGGCAAGGACGGAGCAAAGAAGGATTGTGCCGTGGACACCAACAGTAGTGTTCCACTCATGTTGGCTCGACGCCCAGCCAGCCTTGCGACTACTGCATGGCACAGACGCTTCGTTGCAATGGACACCCATGCTATTTTTGAGCAGCGTGCCAGCGTCATAAATTACCGTGTGAACGCCATCGGCTTAGTGGTAAGGCAAGATTACTTGGATGCAGACAAGGGCCCCCACCACCTACGCCCGCGCCGGGTCTTGGACGATCCAATATTTTTTAGCTTGTCTTGGTCGTCGCCCTTCTAATGCCTGCTAGCCTGCTAGCCCAATCGTCTTTAGCTGCATTGACTCTTGCGCTTCAAGATATACTTCTCCTCACTCCCCTCCTCAAGCGAAGTATTCATCACCAACCTCACCCATCAACATCTCTATCGCGACCCGACTTCTCTCCTCACAGTCGCACCTCTCAATCCTTACTCGTTTGTGTGCCCAAGGACGTTCTTCATCACGACTACTCCTTAATACACGCTACGGCGACCTAATCGACTGCCTCATCTTCCCAGGAGAACCATATTAGAGGAATTTTGGATCCCTTTTCTTTCTGTCTTTGGATCAAACTCTTGTGGACCATTTCCCCTTTATAGGAACCTTCGGTTTTTTCTTTTGCCATGTACCATGATCTTATGACACCGCCATCATCTCCAGGATTCTCCAGTGGACCACAGTTCAGAGGCCCAGTATCGCAACCAGAGTTCAAAGCACCTCCTTCACCCCCGCAGACACCAGCACAGTCTAGGCCTTCAGGCCTGAAGACTCGTGCGAGTACACGACACTCGACTACTCAACGCCTCAGAGTACCACCACCACCCGAATCAAGGATAGGAATCTTCCTTGGAAAGTCGCTGCAACTAAAAACTATATTGGGGACTGGCGCCTATGGGGTTGTTTACTCGGCTTTCGACTACAGCACTTATACTTGGTATGCAGTGAAAGCGCTCAACAAATATAACCCCAACGGAGAACCTTTGGATAAGAGACAACGGGACTTCCAGTCCCGGGAAATCCAGCTCCATTATGGCGCTTCCGCACATCCTAACATAGTATCTATGCTCAAGATAGTGGATGATCCAGAGTGTACCTTTGTCATTTTGGAGTACTGCCCAGAAGGAGACCTCTTCTCAAATATCACCGAGAGAGGTACATACATAGGTAATGATAGCCTTGTCCGGAGAGCCTTTCTCCAAATCTTGGACGCGGTAGAACATTGCCATCGTCTGGGAATTTACCACAGAGATCTCAAGCCGGAAAATATCCTGGTTTCCAATGCGGGTATGGATGTGCTCCTTGCCGATTTTGGCCTGGCTACCATGGATGAAGAATCCGAGGATCACGGTTGCGGATCGACCTTTTATATGAGCCCAGGTAGGCTGACAGTTACCCCTTCTTCCCCTTTACCGTCTAACCTCTGTTCTCCCACTTATAGAATGTCTTGACCAATCCTCCAGGAAGCCATCATACCGATGTGCTCCCAACGACATTTGGTCACTGGGTGTAATCCTTGTCAATCTTTCTTGCGGCCGCAATCCATGGAAACAAGCCTCTGAGGAAGATTCCACTTACCGGGCTTTTAAAAAGGACCGGAATTTCCTGAAATCTATTCTGCCACTGTCGGATGAACTGAACGACATCCTTGGCATGGTTTTTGAGAGCGACCCAGAGAAAAGGATTAATGTTGGCCAGCTCAAGCAACTTATCTTCCAGTGCTCCAGCTTCTCGGCCCCCGCACAACAACTTCCACCATCTCCACCTCAGTCACCGTGCAGTATCGACGATCTCTCCAGCATCTCCTCGAATGGATCCGTTGATTCCAGTGACTCTTATGGTTCCCAACCTTCCCTCGGATCATCGCGCTCATCATTGTCGGATGGGTCAGACTTTTCTGTTGATTCCCCAATGGAGCTCGAACCAGATTTCCGGGGTGATGCCCAAGTCGCCAACAATGCACCTGCTCAACGACAGTTCCTGCAACCCAACCTTCAGCAATACGTTCTCCCTTCCCACCAACATTTCCCATCACAATTCTTTAATCCTACCAAACAAAGCCCCTGTGACCAGCCTTGGATATACGACCAACAATGTGAGCAGGGCTATCCCGTGGCCCAGCTGCAACCTATTTTCCACCCTTATTACCATGGCCAGTGTTGAAGCTTCCTGTGACAGCGGGGTTTCCCATGTCTGAGCTTGGCTGATTAGTGTATATGTCTACGGTCTCGCATCTTAGATTGTCTCCATTGCACTGAGGATCTTCCGGAGCTCCAGTGGTTTACACAGGACACTGGTTCACAACCCACAGGGCCCATGTTTCAAGTCAAGAAGTCCGTGGAGGCCATCTGAAGCTCCCGCTTCAATGGTGGAGATGGACTATACACACGGGGAACTTCCTCAAAAGGACAAAATGGATCCAGGGTCACCGATCCGAACCGGATTCCAAAAGTTGATAAAAAACAGCGAACGAAAAGAAGTGCCTCGTCCTTGGATCTATTTATTCATTTTTCAATCACACATGTTATGTTATTACTACTGTATATGTTTTCTTTTGTTTTATCATCTAGCAAGGCGCATGGGATATCGAAAGAAAAAGGATGGCGGTTCGAATTGTGCTTTGGGGATGAAGATCTGATTTATATCTATCTTACATAATTTTTGTTTTTCTTGCGTGGCGTTTCAATGAGCTGGCATGCTCTTGGGTGTTGGGCGGTTGACTGAACTGATTTGGATGGGAGCATCTGCAAGCGAAGACCGCATGCTTTGGAGTACAATTTGTCTGGGTTCAGGCTAGAAGTCTTGTTTTTCTATTCTGGTGGATTCATTTGATCGATGACACTTTTTTATCCACTCGTTGGAAAATACCCAGAGGGAGCTGTGTAGAAGACGTTCAAGGCTATTGCATATAGGCCGTTCACTCGGAGGGTGAGAATCTCACATATACGTTTGTAGAACCACAGAGTGGTTCCACATTGGATGGAAAAAAGAAAATATCGGATGTACATATATCTCATGATTTACGAAGCGCTCGTTTCATCACGAGAAATATACTACCAGATTCACATCTCACCAAGCAATCAATCTTCATCTGTACTGCAGTCTTCGTGATCCCAGCAACTGTTGAGACGAAACTTAATCTATTTTCCCACCCCATTATTTCCTCATCGACGTCAACAACGACCCTTCGTATTTGGAATTTACCCGTACTCTACTATTGTTCCTTCCCGCATGGCTCACCCATTCGGCCTCGAAGACCCCAACACCCCCCTCACCAAAGAGCTCCACCCCATTACCAAGTCCCAGTTCTGCTCGTCTGCAAGTCCTCATAGTGGCTGCGCACCGCAATACGCATTTCATTAATCGCACACGCACTCATATCAACAACGCTTGTCAATACCACACACGTACCGTAATCTAACGCCCACACACCGCCTGCACGCCCCAGTTTACACAGTTGGATAAGGCGTTGATACGCTGAGCAACACTACCGAGTAAGATTACCATCTGATAGGCGCACAAGTCATTGCCACCGTTCGCCTTACTTCGCCTTGCGTCCTGCAACGCCCGACCTATCACCTGTCTTCCCTCGTCCTTGCAGCTGACAGCGCAAAAAATGCATGTCAGATTTACCGTTATTCGTTACACAACACAGGCTCCGAGAGACAAAGTGATTGGCGACAGCGGGATGCACTCCGCACGCATGCAATCTCAGAGTGCTGACTTGCTTTTTTGTCTCACTGCGCGCATTTCCGCTGTTACTGCGTACGTATGGGGGTGTGCTTCATTGGCGGTGGTGTTGCCAGCTTCAATTCCGGATCGTGAGACCGAACCTGAAGTGGGCTGAGGTTTCTGAGGGTTGTGCAGACGGAAAGTCAAACCGGGAAATTGAAATGATGGGATGCCAATATTGCGGTTTAGTACACGGTACCTTGGCCGAGAGTAAGCAAGCAGAGAAAAGAATTGGAGGGAAAGGCAGGTAAGCGCGGGAAAGGGGAACTGCGAAGGATGCAGCGAGAAGGTCGAGACAACGTCCAGGGACGACGTCGTCAGCAGTAGTGAAGGCAAGTGCTACGATGTTACGCAGGTCAGAGGCACGACAGTGCTTGTTTCCTTGAGCAGGCAACAGAGACTCGGGCGTCGTTGCCTCCATGAAGCTCACGATGGGAAGCCCCACGTGATGTCAGTGTGACTTCATTTGAGGCTCAATCTAGTCCCCTTATTGGAAGTTCGTGACGAGCTTCATAAGGCTGTCTTCGTTACTTTCCGTATTCTAGAGTTGGTCGTTTCTCGGGCACCAGAATGATTTCATTTTTCACATGCACTTGAACTATCTTAACTTATCTCAAAACTATGATTTTCGGAGCGAGTACCATACTTTTCATAAAGTCTAGAAGACGGAGTTGGGTATCCATGCGTTGATCCGTCTGGCGTCTCAGAACCCCGGATTTTGCCTTCTGGTATTAAGTTAAAGTTAGTTTCAAAGTTGTACAAGAATGGTGTTTTGTTTCATACCGAATTCCTGACACTTGGTCTGAGAACTATTTTTCTGAGAAGAGTCGAGGCTCGTGCCCAATGCTGCGTCAACCCAAGGTTCATCAAGCTTTTAGATACCGCACTTAAGCTCAAAGCTCTAGGCACGAACTATTTCGTTTCACCTGCATCTTCTTCTGAGGCCCGAATAGTTCCGGAAATGTGTAAAAGGTTGTCCAGATGGAATATGCCTTGCAACTGAGAGCAGGTTGCTGATGCCTGAAAACCCGGATATTTCAAATCTCTTCTCAAAGTCTCGGGCGTTGAACTCATAGCCTCGTTTCTGATTTAAGTCAGGTAAAACGGCAAAGATAGGAATTGATGAAGTCGTCAATTCTTTTTCTAGCAATTTCCAAATGGGGATGCTCTCTCAAATCGAGAGTTGTCAGTGTCGTCCTCCTTCACTCTCTCTTGATCGCTACCCCTTTTCCCTAATGTTGAGCGTTATCTTGTCCAATCAATCTAGCTGCCGCAAGCGCTCCCGTGGTCCATGAGCTACCAAACTTGTTTGTGGGGATGTCAAAACCCGCCTCTGTTCAACCTTGGGACCGAATACTGATGGTTGTGTTTCTGGTCCTGCTGGATGTGTGACCTTCGGCCCGTTCGGGGTTTGATGGAATATAAATAGTGATCCGTGAAGGGCCCATTAATCGTTACCGAGTAGCCGCTGTCGTTCCCTTTCAGGGTCTTTTGCGACGCCTTGATAGTTGTTGGAGCCGCGCAGAGCCGCATCACGAGTCTATACATGGAGAACACAGTAAAGAACATCACAATGTCAGTTTTGAGTATCACGCAATCAATACGATTATCTACAGAAGGCCCAGACGTACCCTCAGATGACTTATGATGAGGTTCCAAGATGCTAATTGCGACATAGTAACCCCGGAGATCGTGAGCTTCAGGTTCTAATGGCCGCCACCTTTTGTGCATTTTGGTACTCCCCCCTTCATCCCTTGTAGACTATATAGATTTGAATGCTCTGGCCAAAATTTCATTGTTAGCATATGACTGGCGTTTAGCAGATCACGTCAGTACCATGTCATATCGAAATACTATCTCTCGCGGTTCTGCCTTGAACTCAACAAAAAGCTTTATATGATGTTATCTTCTGTAATTCAGAGCAGCTAAATAGAGCTAGAAATACGTTATCTAAAGAAGTCAGGAATGATACTGTAATAAGCGTGAAACATTGTTTACGAGTAAGATAGTAAAAGCCTATACTTCGTTGGGAAAAGCCATACTCCAAAGTTTAAGACATCAAGCTTTCCCGTCGAATCTTAAATTTGTGCACTCCACCTCGACGTCCACTTCATCGAGATCAACAAAAGTTCTAGACTCCTACAATACTTCATAGGAAAGTAAAAAACTGCCGAGCCATCCGTCACTGACTAGCCCAAACTCAAACTTCTCGGATGTGCTAATATGATGCCATTAAATTTCCTGAGTCGTTCTTTGAACTTCTTTCAGCTAGCCTTGCCAACTGTGATGCCAACCACGAGAGCTCCAACGCACGAGGCCTCTTCCCGCCTTCTGAATGCTCAAGACGACCCATACTAGTTATCAAACATGCACCTGAAGTCAAAAAGACCTTAGCTCCCGTCCCCAGGTCGCTCATCTCTGCACAAAGCTTCGCATTAGGGAAAGTCACATCCACACCGCCCCTCCGAGGTTTCGAGGTTTCCGGTTTCCCAATCGTAGGGGTTCAGGAATATCTGTGCTCTTTCGCATTGACTGGGGATCCGAAATTCAGATCACCACTGGGGACTGAATCGTAAACTCTGGGCGCTGGCATCCGGCATGAAGCGCTGTTGGATCTCCCGTCTTGTCTTGATTTAGCTTCGTGTCAAAGCGGTGCCCGCTACACGGTGGCGTGCCGTGTCTCTCGGGCTGGCAAAGGCTGGAGCATGAAGTTGGTGGCAATCCCAGCACATTGGTCGAACTTTGGAAGCTTGGGGATGCACGGCGCCTCGTGGTTGGGACGTTCAGTCTCAGGACTGGAAGAAGCGGGTGTGATAGAGTTGTTTCTGGTCAGCGCTATAGTAATGTGCATGCAGCAGCTTATCGATAGTGCTGTTATCACTAACCGATTACCACTACCCCGCCCCGCCAGCTACTGTACTGCTGGCTGGCTGGCGGCTTGCTGTTACCGTGCTACGTGCTGCCCACGAGTCGTAAACGTCAAATTCGCCTCGCTCATCCGTTGTGGAGGTTGGGTACGGTAATCGGGGAAAACCGTCGTCCAATACGGTGTCTCATATCTCATACGACTCAATGCAATCGATCGACATAATCCCGCGTGGTTAATAAACATCCTTGGGAAGTAATATTAGCTCGCCCAGAAGCAGGGAAACACAGTTGTAACAAGGGATGAAATGCAGGCCTTGGTAGAATTCTCTAGAAGAAATGAGACGAGGAGCTCGTTTCGTCGATCCGATAGCTGATGTAACGAGAAGTCACATCTGGTGATGTCTCCACTAGTCTACACACTGTAAGCGACAAGCCCTTCGAGACGTGGCGGCCATTAATTGCCAAGGGATGGAAACGGCGAACATACAGTCTCGGTAAGCCGCCCGAAATGGAGGGCATGCAAGGGAAACATTGGAATGCGATGTTGAGCATGGGATGAAACTTGTTTTTTTCATGCGCTTGCTTCTTTCGTAGAGGTGACATGTACAGAGTTTTCAGACGAATTACTTTGAGTTGCGGCACTTTCGGAACTCGACTACTGCTTAATTGGGACACTTGCAGCATAAGTGAAAGGCGTGTTTTCGAATACTTTCCTCTCGTGACTGTATTGCGCGTGACTCTCTGCTTATTTTGTCGGATTAAGAAAATTGAAGTTGGAGATAATACGGTAGGAAGAAGCTCCAAAGGATAAATATAAATGTACATAAGGTTTAAGTTTTATACTGTATTTCGAGCTCGTCATAGATGACGGCAAGCTCATCATACTTGTCACGTGGTTTAAATTCTAAAAATCATGATAAAGACTGTGGGCTATATATTCATAAATGAACGGTTTAGTCCGTCATAATAAATCTAGGGCACAAGCTTATCCCGGAATCTAAGGGTTTTGGGAAGAGAGGCCGTCTCAAGCGAGAGTCCGCCCCCTTTTTTTTGTGGTGAATGATGGAAAAATTGCATCAACACTTACCACTAGCTGCTCTTTAAAGCATGTCAAATTCGCACTTCCCACTCGTTTTCATTTTTCGCAACTTTTTTTCATGATTGAGTTATCACCACGACGAAACTGGGCAGTCCGCACGCAGAGGAGTTTGTGGATCGAAGATGCCAATAGTCCTCTGATACCGGAAGACTCCTTTACGGACGGATCGCCTGAAGCGACTTGGAGACATCAAGCTGCTACCAGTGCCCAACAATGGGCAGCATCTCAAATACAAATGTCAAGGACACATCTCGAAGTGTCAAATATCATTCAGCATGACGGACCCCCAGACCTTCGGCTAGACCAGATCTTACATGCATGCAAAGCTATCACTCTCAAAATTGCCATTCGAAAGCAAGAAGATTAAAGGACCGCTGAAGAGCCCATTGAAACCAACGTATCCGGATCCCCCGCATCGTGGGGTTGGATGGAAGCGAGAGGACGGAAATTTTTGTATCAAGATACCAAATTGTTATGAAGTTTCCGAGCTCATGTACATCAGCAACACCGGAACGAACGCGTTCCTTTGAGTTTTGTTGAAGGAGACTCCCAGCGACCAAAAAGGCCCCTGCGATGTTTGGGTGTTCCCGCATCTCTACCCAAAATACTTGCGGTCTTCCGCCGAGATATTAGTGGGGTTGACTTCGAGAAAGAGTCACAAAATCCCTCCCATAGGTAAATGTACGACGCAACGGGTGCCGAGTTCCTTTTCAGTCACCAACCACTTGTTGCCATTGCATCGGATCAACTATATTCGAGATGCACAGAGCATTCTTCCGAACGCGCAGCTGATCTGGAGAGCAAGGTGGTTGTAGTTGAACCAATTTCATCTATAAGATCGGCAACTACCAGCAAAACGAGCTCGCCAGTCTAGAGAATAAACACGGATTGGCAATGGCAAATGTGCTGATGGCCGAAACTGTAATTCTTAGAAGAGAAACTCAAATGACGACTGCAAAACATTAGAGGTGGTAAAAAGAGCAACAAAATTCATCTGGCTAACAAAAACTCGTGATAGGAAAATAACATTCGAATGACAACGGAAGGAACGACTTTGATTCGCGAAACCTTGCGGGGCGAAACGACAAGAAGCGACGACCCATTTGCCTAGGACCAACAAGGGAAAGACGACCCCACAACCCTTAGCCATAGCTTCAACAGAAGTCACGACACTTTGAGCTAAATCACGTGGGGATCGAAATAGGACTTCGTTTAACTTGGCGCTAAAACGCTCAATTTCAACGACACTTCAATTTCAACAGACGACCTGCCATGACTTTTGCAGTGAAAATACATGTGAAAGGCACCAAAATGACCAGAATTGAGGTGAGAATCTAGAAAAGAGGGTTTTTGAGGAAAACGGGTTGTTTTGAGTGGTAAATAAGCCAGTAGACCATCTTGAGCCTGTATGATAGAGAATTTAATCCATCTGACTGATTTTGAGACCTCGATGTTGCCTGCCATTGTGCCAGATATAGCTTTCGTGATGATCTTGTCCCGAGCATCAATTTTACTCAATTTGGAATGCTGCGGGTGTCCCGGGGTTCGTGGGTGAACTGAGAAAATCCAGGCACGAAGTCCGTGAATAACTTCGTGACTTCGCGCCCTCATGCACATATTGTGAGAAAACCTCAAACAAAATCACTATAACTGTAGTTTCCTGTACCCACACCCAAATTTCGTCAAGGGATTTCAAAGGGGGGGAGACCCCGTAGAGAGTATTGGTCCATGCGCTGGAAAAATATTCATGGCAAGGAACTCCACCATCTCCGGTCTCGACATTGAGGTATGCGGACTTCCGATCTTCGAAACGCTGGTCATGAATCGTAATACGAAAGGAAGAAAAGTGATGATGCTGAGGTATTTCCGATTGAAACATAGGTCCCTCTCATTCAGCTGCGTGGTCCGACTGTTGCCTGGTCTGCTTTAGTTATCCTGTTACACATCGTATGAACGCATTTTGGGTCCAAAGCACAAGATAGGAAGTCATTGCAAGCTGTGGTGCCATTTCTGACTTTGTTGCACATCGCATGAACGTCTTTTGGGTCCGAAGCAGAAGATAGGAACTCGTTGCAAGTCGTGGTGCCCTTTTTGATTCTGTTGCACATCGCATGAACATTATTTGGTTCCGAAGCACAAGATAGGAACTTGCTGCAAGTCGCAATGACCCTTTTTGGAGACTGTTGCACATCTCAAAAACGTGTTTGATGGGCGCGATGTCTCTTTCAGGACTTTGCTGCACATCGCAAAGAACGATTGACGGGTCCAAAGTATAAGGACAGTGACTTGTCCAAATAACGGCGGCTTTCTGGGGTTTATTGCACATCGCAGAAACGTATTCTGGGTGCGATATTCTTTTTGGATTTTGTTGCACGTCGCCTTGAACATGTCTGGGTCCCGAGGTCGAGACGATGCTCTATGGCTTTCCAAAGGACCAGAATCTTTGGTTGACTCATCCAAAATCCGCATGTGGAGTGGCCGAGAGCAGAAAAGCCACGATGGCTTCACAATGGCTTGAAAGATAGAAATCTAGACAAGACAGCACAGGATTTCAGCCCCAAGTTTTCAGAATACTAAAGATTGAGAACTCGGGTATAAGACGGGGAGGTTGAAGAATCGGGGACATTAGGTAAGCTCTATGACAAAATTTGGTTGTGCTAGAGAATATGAGGCAGCATTGCGTCAAGAATCTACCAGGTGGCGAGAACGATGAGTAAAACGATGAGTGACAACATTCTAACGCGTGAAAGGGTTGTTGATGCAACCTGTGACATACTCCAGAGAGCTGTCCCATAGGTTGATCATTCAAGATCAACACAATTGCGATTTGCAACAAAATATCCAGCAGCTTGGTAGGGTAAAGGCCAGATAATTCCAGGAATGACAGGGTTCCAAACGAGGGGGTGCAACAAAGCGATTCAAGAACTAGGCTTAGTTACCCACTGTTAGAACCAGCTTGCGAGTTTGGGTAGCGACCACCTTAAGCGCCAAGCAAAAAGTCAAATGAGTTTTTCCGTCTCAAAGAATCACTACTCGGCTCTAGAAGTTGCAATCCAACTGGCAGGTGTCTCATGAAGTAGCAAACACAAAGGAATCGAATCGTGTGGTCTTTGGCGAATCCGGATGTGAGTGCCGGTCAAGCGTCTAGCGTCTAGCGTAAGATAAGATCAGGTACGAGATAATCTCTCATTTGCCTTATCTTGAACCCACCAGAGTAAGCCAATGACATTCTCCTCACAATATCGATACATGCCCAGAACCGGTCCGGCTTGATAGCGTGACTGAATCCATCGCAAATCGGCGATGAGGATCCCACGGCGTATGATGTGCCTGCGTCCCTCACTCATAAGGATTGGTGCTTGGCTAGACGTTAATTTGGATCGCTAAGCTCGACGAATTTTCTTCGGGATATTTCGAACTCCTAGACCATCCTAGGAGTTATAGGTTTCCATGGCGGGACAATCACTGGTTCCTAAGTTGGGGCATCTGTTGAAGAGTGGGTGGTCCGTAGAATTGGAGCCATGGATGGAAGATGTCGGTGTTGACAGAAATAAAGATATGTGGTAAAGATAAAGGTCGCTCAAACCAAAATGCGAGATCATCTGGAACAGGTCGTTCGTGACGACGAGTCTTCGATTGACTTCATCAACGCGTGGAAGACTGCGTCAGACAGTCAGCATGTAATGGCGAGAACTTGGAGAATATGGACTACGCACGAACCGCCATTTCATCACGCCTGCACGAGCTTCGTCAGTGGTATGAATGGAGAAACCGTTATCATCATCTGGTCTTTGGCTTTCGAATGACAACCTTGGTGCCTTCCAACTGCCAGCCAACTCCGTAATCTCTCGTCAGAGAAGTCCAAGTCAAGCTGGTGTATTTCTCCAAGGATGGCAGGTCGATAGTCAAGTACCCGCGGGCTAGACACTTCAATGTCTGCCGTCTCATTCCTTCCTCAGCAAATTCCATGAGCTTCGCCTTGTAACCGTCTACACTCCTTTTCACCTTCCAGAAAAGAAAGTAATTGTCGTGAGCGAGAGCACGTAGGATTGCATCCACTTTCGTGTCCTGCAAGCCCCAGTTTAGCCTGACTGAGTATGCCTGAGCCAGGTCATTCTGTCGACAAGCCAAGTCAAGTACCAGGTATCCGACGAATTCGTTGAGCTCAGTCTTCGTGAGCGGCTGGGCTGCATGCATCCTCCTGAGTAGATGAAGTATTGCTGGATGGTATGACTCCATTTGCTTCACCAGTATCGATAGTCTTATGCAAAATATGTAAGCTTGAATCGAAAAGTCGTCCACCCTCTTTGAAGCCACAATTCCCTCGCGCAACTTTCGCATCGCCATCATCAAAGTCGCGAGATCCTTCTGCCCCGATATATCGATATTTGCGTCCACGTTCTGGGCGTTATTCGTCGCGCTCGGCAGTGTCTGTTGGTGCGCTGTGTCGCTCCTCCTATTCTCAGGGGAGATTTCCAGTTGCGCCAATCGTCGAAGAAGCTCGTCACCACGCCCTGCATCGGAGCAAAAGGTCATGTATCTTTCGACGATCTTCGTATAATACCGCTCCTGCGCTTTGTGATCGAGGAGCCTGTAAAAGAGAGCTGTCAGCAAGTTGCAGCGCGGGGCAGGGGGGCAGGGGGGCGGGGGGGCGGGGGAACATCAACATCAACATCAACATTGCGACCGTGCAGACATACCTGTTGTCGCCCTTTGAAGGCAAGCCTACGGCCTCGAGAGGATCCAAATTGACAGGTTTCAAACGACTCCATGGCGCTGAATTTTGGCGACCTGGACGAGTCGACATTGAAGAGTTGAGAAGGTTGGTGTGTTGTGCAGAAAGATTCCAAGGTTGCTGCGCGAGATGCTTCAAGGTGGCTCGCTTGCTTGAGGAAAGGCGAGCCAGCACCAGCCTCGATTCGGAAGGGCAGGGGGCAGGAACAACCTCAACAGAGCGCTTGCTCCGTCAACTCTACCTACGCCTTGCACTTTTCTCAAAATCACCTGTTTCTCTTTCCTTTATTGTACATGATTCTGGTCAAAATTTCATCATTTCGATTGCACTCTGCAGATTTTTGTCAATATCACATCCCTTTCTGCCTCTAAAGTCTCACTACCAAGCAATCACATGTCACTCCGGCAGCGAAGACCCTCGACGTCGGAAGTCATCACCGATGCAGCAAAAAAGGTCGAGAAAAAGATAGAAAATGCGTTGACGGTGCTCTGGGAAGACTTGCCTGCATGGCAAAGGGACAATCATTACATTCATTCCGGCTACCGCCCAGCCTCGGCATCTTTCAAGAGGTCTTTTGCCAGCCTGGGATACCTGCACAATGAGTCCGTGAATATCTACTCTCATCTTGCGGGAGCAGTCGTGTTCTCTATTTCCGGGGCAGTACTTTATACTGCCATCAAGCCTAGATACGAAACAGCAGCGCCGTCAGACATTCTAGCATTCTCCTTCTTCTTTGCTGGGGCGGCATTGTGTCTGGGAATGTCTGGCACGTATCACACTATATCGAATCACTCTCCAACTGTTGCCAAGTTCGGTAATAAGTTGGACTACGTGGGAATTGTTTGCCTCATCACCGGGAGTTTCATTCCAAGCATATTTTATGGTTTCTACTGTCATCCTCACCAACAGGAGTTTTACTGGACCATGGTTGGTAGCTCCCTTCCCTGCCTTATCTGTGTATGCTCATCAATTGCACAGATCTCTTCTCTTGGTCTTGGATGCGCATCTGTATCGATTTTTGAGCGATTCAGAACTCCAGCTTGGCGTCCATACCGAGCCGGTATGTTCGTTGCGATGGGACTTTCGGCAGTCTTTCCTGTTCTCCACGGTCTGGAGCTCTATGGGATCAAGGAGATGCAGGATAGGATTGGCTTGACGTGGTTGGTATTGGAAGGCTTCCTCTACATACTCGGAGCTGGTCTGTACGCCGTGAGTATTCTTCCTCTGGCAATTCTTTTGAAGATGCTTACTTTCATAGGCTCGCTGGCCAGAAAGGTCATGGCCAGGAACGTTTGATATCTGGGGAAGCTCGCACCAGATATTTCACATGCTTGTTCTCGCAGCCGCTACGTCGCACTTGTACGGGCTCCTCAAGGCCTTCGATTACCAACATACTACACTAGGCCTGAAATGCTAGAGCAGATATTTTAGCAACTCGGCTTGGCAGACCAATAAATAGATTAGAATAGACATCCTAGTAGATAGATGCTAAGCAAGCAGAATTCAAGTAGCAGGCTGTTTCGTTACTCCTCATTATGAGTTATGTTCTTCCGCAGATTCGTTCCCACAAGCTACTCTCTGCCTTGAAGGTATACATCAAATCGACTTCACCTTGACCCTCACGCCCTTCGTTTCCCATTTTGGATAAGGCACAAGGTACGCATGCTTCATCTCAACATCGGATTTGTCGGTTTCGTACAGCTCAAAAGAGAATCGACTGAACACAGTCGCCATGGTAATATAAAGCTCAGCTTGAGCCAGACTACAACACATTAGCCAAAAGACAGATGAGCAACAAGGGATGAGGGGAACTACTTGATACCAGCACAAGCTCGTGGGCCCTTTGAAAACGGAACAAAGTACCGCTCCAAATCCGGTCTGCCAATCCACCGCTCAGGCTTAAAAGTCTTGGGATCAGGAAATATATTTTCATCCATGAGGATATCGACATTACTCATCGAGACAGGCGTGTTCCGCGGGATCACCCAATCCCCATAGTGCAGCTCCATGTCCGGAGCCAGGCGTGGTAAGCGTGTGGTCACACCATGAGCGAGTCTCATAGCCTCATGAACGCAACCATTCAAGTATGGTAGTTGTTCCAACTTATGCCAATCTAACGAAGCCGGCCCTGCAGCTCTCAGCTCTTCACGCAGTTTGAGATTGATATCAGGGTTGTCGCTGATGTGGAAGCTCGCGACTGTCATGGCCCAAGAAGTAGTAACAAGACCAGCTGCCACAACAAGCTGTGCCTCATCCGCCAATCGAGCATCTGATTTCTCCTCTGGCGGAAGATCGCTGTTCAAGAGCTCGTGGAAAATTGTCTCATGTTCCACATACTTATAAGCTTCGTTGGAGCCTGACCTAATTTCCCCAATCTGCTTTGCAAGATCCTGTCTCCCGTCAATAATTATTCTTCTTCCCTAGGGCTTCAATACCCACCTTTCTCAAACCAACAACAGGCAACACCTCTGGCTGCGTCCGCTTCACAAACCAATCCGGCAACCGATCAAGAATAGGAAACACAACCGGGAAATACAGTGCAAACTGTCCAACGGTATAAATAGCAATCAGCGCCTCGTGCAGCGTCTCCCTAAAATTCGGCGAATCCAACTGATCATACGACCTAGCAAATGCATACTCAGTAATAATATCAGTCGTCAGCGCCATCCAAGCTTTATCCAAAGGCAAAATCTGTCCATCTTGATACGTTGCTATCTTCCGGCAGAATTTCTCAACCTTATGTCTGATCACGGGTTGAAATTCCTCGATTTTCTTGGCTGAGAACATGGGGTTCAGGGCTTTGCGGCGGAGACGATGGTGCTCGCTGTCGACGGTTGAGTGGCAGTCACTGGAGTAACCGAAACGGGCGGATTGATAGGCATGTTTGTCGCGGCGGCCTGTACGGGAGTAGAGGGTCTCGTAGTAATCGGGATCATTGATGTGTAGTTCTGTGGGTGTGATTCTGATGATTGGTCCTGTGACTGGTGTTAGAATTAACCAGATGGAGTCCATTTGGGGTCATACCATATTGTCTATGTAAATCTTGAATATGAGACGTGAATTGTCCTTGCAAAGTCACATCGTAGTAGAATTCATACCAATTACTCAATGCAGCAAGCTTAGGACCGGGGAATGCAGCGATTGGGCTCAGATAGAGACGGTATACACCCAAAACCACGAGATATATGACAAAAAGACATGAGGATGCAAGACCAAAATTGATCACCGTTGAGATCGACGATAGGAAGTCCATTATGGCATATATTTCTGTCTGAGCTGGATGAAAGATTCAAAGAGGTCGGCCTCATATCGTTATCGGAGTCAACCCCGCCGTGCTACCCCCCATGCCAATACCCGCCAATGAGGAAATTGCTAATTGATACTGGTAATTTGTAGACAGCTGCGATACGATATGCCAAAGAACATGAATAATTCTCGTGGTGAAAGAGGCTGCTTCGAAGACAATTCGATAAGAATGTCAGGAAGTTGGGATATGTTCGCAAACCTATCCTTCTGGAAATAGCGGTTCATCACTAACTTTTTAGCGCCGGAACCCCGATTTCCAGGCTACCCCCCACTAAACCGAAGCACGGGGCGGCCCCCTATTTAAAGCTCGCTAAAGCAAAAGACAACCCGTCTCATCCTGACCCTCGAAACATGCGGTCCCATCCGCCTGCACTTCACCTCAGATTCAGGCCCAATATCCCTCAATTTCATATCCTGCTCACTAGCCCCCAGCCATCGAGCAACTACTCAACGTCCCGCAAAACCAATCCGCTCAGAGTTCTACGCCTATTTCGTCCTCGCGTGATCAAGTATGCACATACCAAAGCTAGTAAATAAGTCATTTACACATGCACAAGCAAGTTGACTATCGAAAGGCTACGGCATGAAGGACTTCCCATCCTGTTAGTTAGAACGGGCCGAGCCGGGAGCGACTTCGCACTATCATAATTTATGTTATAAGTCTTAAATACCCCTCTCCTGGTAAGCAAGTCACCATCCTTTCGATTCACTTCACAGACCACACCACACCTATAAGTCTCGACGTCTTCTCACCTTCTCACCTTCTCACCTTCAGTCCTTCTACTACACTCTGTTCCGAGCAATTTACACTGTAGCCTCGAAAATCGCGCAGAAAACGGTGCTACAGCAGGGTCAAAACTTGCACTCCTTTTTGCCCATTTTTAATATTTAGATATCGAATCGAGGAAACTGATGAACGAATATTGCTGCCATGTCTGACTTTGCTGTCAATCCCATTTTCCTTAGACTATTCAATAATTTATCCTCTGGCTTGGGCGCATTCGTGACCAAGTGATCCACAATTTTCATTAAACAGCAACCTTACAGACTAGTTGTTCACTTGCTACTCCATATAGCCAGTGGTGCCCGTCAGTTCTACGCCTTTACTCTTCTTTAACCTCCAAGCGGTCCATTAAATACCCCGCCCCTCGCGGGAAGAAAAGAAGAACTCTCCTTAGGCTACCTCCACCCACAACCTTTCAAGCCATATGTTCCCTCAATATAAATTCCTCGACTTCGTGGTAAATATACCCAGTATACCCTTTCAATCAATGGTCCAAGGAGAGTCGTAGCCTTCTCCAATTGGTGGGGTCTTGAGCTGGAGACTTTTTTGGAATGCAAGCTCGGGCTGTGAGTTGAGATGCAACTTTAGAACTTCGGAGTCGATGCTGCGAAGTCGGTGAACCATTCACTGAATCCGATGGTGACGGTAAGTCGTGCCTTGACAGCAAGGAATAAAGAAAAGAACAGAATTAATTCTCCTTTAATAGCAAAAGTAGAATGCCATTCCAACGAAGAAACTGAAAGGGGGGCGAGATCAAGCACGAGACCCCCACCCCCTACAAACAAACATAAGGCGTTGACGGGCCTTTTCGTTTTCATTTGAAAGAGAGAACACTATGAGCATCTAGAAGTTTCATTTGTAGCTGCCGTTCATGGCTGGGAACCGATCAGTGATTCACCGTTTGCCCTTTTTGAGGGGAATAAAAAGACGTCTCTCCACATCTTCCATCAGAGCTTTACAAAGCAGAGCAGGAAATGAGACAGAGGTTGATGGGCTGGCATCAGCTCTATCAGAGAAATTATGGGCAAAGTCTTGACGCTATCGATCCCTGTGATTCAATTTTCTAGGGTAAGGGTGCTGCTGCAGTGAAATCTGGACGCGTGCTCACATCGAAGAAGAACTTGACAGCAAGAGAAGGGTTGACAACAGATGTCAAGTAGATACGCAGGAGCAAGAAAAACGAGTAACTAGATTTAAAGAGTCCAATTTGGATCCGGTGTCTGTTAATGCTTGAAACCTATGGTAGCCTATGAGGGTGATCTACCCAGTGGTTATGCAACAGATACCATGATATTCTCTATAGATTTTAAGTTAGGTGGCTTTCCAAACGAGAGCAATACTTGAAATTTATACCCAGATCAAGTAGAGCGAGATTTTGCGTTTGCTAGCTAGATTCGGAAAGAACGACCCACGCACGCTCAGCAGCTGATACCTCGAAGACTTGGAGCATCGAGCCTACCCGGATGTTTAAGATTTTCAACTTTTGATGTAGCCTTTGTATTATATATCAACTCCTGCCCAAGGGTATCAATACTTGACTATCAGCGCAGAACCTTGAAACCCAGCAACACCTGTACTCCACCTTCAAATCTGCCAAAAAATTCCCAACATCAATTGCTGCAAGAACAACTCAGACCTTCTTCTCGACATTCTTAGCCGCCTCTTCCGCCGTCTTCCGTTTCTTCTCTTCTTTCTCCTTCATCATCTGCTGAGCTCTGGCTTGTTGTCTCACCATACCAATCTCCCCAGCTCTCTCCCAATTTGCCTCGACCCACATCTTCACAGCAGCCAAGTCATAAAATCCGTCTTCGTCTTTTCTCACTGCCTCTGGTGAGCGACCTTCGAATTCCTGTCCTTCCATGACCACACCCTTGATGAGCCTGATAGCTGCTGCTCTGAACTGCGGATCGATATCTTCGGTCGGAACCGAGCCCTTAATGACATCTCTCCAAAGCTCGTCTTCATGTCTGGCCAGTTTCCAAACTACCAATCTCTCTTCGTACTCCTTCTTGACGCCGAATTTCTCAAAAGCCTCGTCTCGGATCTGTTCTCTCGTAGCCCTTTGCTCTGTAAATCTTCCTTCTTCTCGGCATCTGGGTATGAACTCGTTGATCCAATCGTTGAAGATCGGGCGTTTCGACATGCGCTGCCGGTCATTGTGCTTCAGCTTTTTCTTGCCTGCCTCACCACCTTCTTGACCTGCTTCAGCTGGGAGATCACCAATGACATCAAATTCGGCCTCCTCTCGGTCCTTATCCCTGACCCAAAATAGACTGCAAGTCGCAGCGTACTCAAACATTGCGCCTTGGGAATCAAATTGCTTCCACCATGTGGCCTCGTCGAGACCTAAGAATTCCAGTACCTCCGTTGGCGACTCTGTGAGGAAGACCAAGCTCTTCTTCCGATCGAGTAACTCAATTTCCGGTATTCGTAGGTACAGGCCCCGATCGTTGACTGTAAGGCCAAATCTTCGGATAGTGGAACCTATGATGTTCCACATGTCCCCATGGCTCTGGTGAAAAAGCTCCCATTGGAAGCGTTCTAGGGAATGAACATAGTGGACGTCAATCTGGACGTATTTGTCCTCCCCTTGGTACTCTCCAGGCCATGGGACGGCAAGATTCACAATTGAAATTCCACTGTGCCTGAGAGATGCTTTCGCACCTAAGATTTTCGCGAGACTGTCGGCCACTTCATTCCACCTTGTCTTCACGGGGTCAAACTCTTTGGTAAATGCGCCAGTGATGAGGAGATCGACGTCTCCGTAGGTTGTCTTGCCGGGGGCTTCAATAGGACTTTCGACGTAGGCATAGTGTTGACGAAGGGCAGATTGGGCTTTTTCAAGGACAGTGCTGAAGATCTCGAAGGGCATTCGAGGGGTCGGGAGAGGAGGATCATGCGATGCGAAGGCCTGGCCGCCCATATCGATAAAAATGAAGCGCTGAGAGAGAAATAAAACTCAACAGAGAACTTTACAATGCCCTAGAAGCAGTAGACAAATACGCAAATTCTAGCGCTTGAAGCAAAAGACGAAGATAAAAGTGTGCGAGAGTGAGAAAGGAAGGAGCAACTTGGGAAACCGTGAACTACAAGGATTTGAGTCACATAGTTTTTGCTGCAGTCGAGGAAACGGGAGGAACAAACAAGCAGATTGCAAATGCACAGCGTCTCGAACATTGAATTGGCACTAGTGTATAGACCATGTATAGACCAGTAGCCACCGAGGTAGGCTTGACACCTAGGTAAATAAACACTTGAAGTTATTCACAGATCAGAGGCAAATATTAGATGTTTATGAAACATGTCGTGTGGAATAAAATTTAATGCCTCCGTACGTCATTTCAGCCCTACGGTCGGACGGACGAAGCTGGTGAAGCTTTGGCCTCGCAGCTTGAAGCTTCACCCTGGTCATTGATTCCTCAACCCTTCAACCGCCACCACTGACATTTACATTTACATTTACATCTGCATCTCCACCTCAGACTAATCTACCAAGTGCCACTTTGATATTCTATTATTGAGGCGCAATAACTTCACGGAACCCGTTTCCTTCTTTCTTCGGATTCGCTGCTGCTTACTCGAGCCAAGACGCTTGACAGTGGCTGGTGGGGTGCTGCGCAATCAGACATCGCAAGCTCAAGCCAGGTGAGAGGACGAAGACGTACTACAGCCACTTAGCACTGCCCCTCTACGAAAGCTACCGGCGCGGCTGCCAGGGTCATCAAGTTTATTACTCGCCTTCACGTACGACCGGTGACATACGAGGAGACGCTCTCCCAGCTTCTTCTTTTTGTTCCTACATTCCTTTGCTCTTTTTATAAACCTACATTATCCCAGCTCGAGCCTCTTACCTCTTTCGCAGATTGCTCTTCAACCTCATTGTCTTACAGAATGGCATACAATCAACAGTATGGTTATGGTGCCCCGCCTCCAGGTCGTGAGTTGACTCTCTACTATGACACGAAGAGCTGAACTGACAACTGGCGCACAGAATTCCCCCCTCAAAATCCTTACCCACCGCAAGGCGGTTACCAGCAACCTCCCCCTCAGCAATATCCTCCGCCAGGTCGTAAGTACACAAATATATCTGAGTTGAAACGAGCTTGAACTGACTAGCTGGAACAGAATATCCTCCTCCACAACAACCATACCCTCCTCAAGGCTACCCACCTCCACAACAGGGCTACGGTGCCCCTCCCCCTCAGCCAGGCTATGGCGCCCCGCCTCCTCAACCGTACGGACAACCTCCGCACCAGGGAGGTTACAATGCGCCTCCGCCACAGCAGTATGGCGCTCCACAAGCATATGTCCAGCCTACACCACCATCTCTGGGCTACGGCCCCCCTCAGCAGATACAATGGGATGGAGTCCAAGATGCTGAGATTCTTCGGAAAGCCATGAAGGGCTTTGGTACAGATGAGAAGGCACTTATCCGCACGCTCTCAACCAAGGATCCTTTGCAAGTCGCTGTCCTGCGCCAAACGTATAACTACCGCTTCAGTCGCGATCTCATTAAGGATGTAAAGAGCGAAGTTAGTGGATGGTTTGAGGAAGGTCTATGTGCGATTATTCGGGGCCCCCTACAACAAGATGTTCATCTCCTGTACGAAGCCATGAGCGGTCCTGGCACGAAGGAGAAGGTTTTGAATGATGTTCTCTTAGGCAGATCGAACGCTGATATGCGGGCAATCAAAGAAACATATCATAAGACCACACATCGCAGTCTCGAAAGCGATGTCAAGGGCGATCTGAGCATGAAGACTGAGAGGCATTTTCTAATGGTTTTGGCTGCAAATCGAAATGAAGAGAGCGCGCCGGTTGTTCCACAACAAGTTGATCAGGACGTTATGGAACTTTATAAGGCGACCGAGGGCAAGATGGGCACGGATGAATTGCTGGTCTGCAATATCCTGAGCCAGAGAAGTGACGCCCAGATCAGGGCTATTGCGCATACATATAAGCAGAAATTCACTCGTGATCTGGAGACTGTCATTAAGAAGGTAACAATTCCCACTCGCCTCCTACTACAATGTCTAACATAGAACAGGAATTCTCCGGTCACATGGAGCTCGCTCTCCTCCATCAACTTCGCACCGGAACTGACAAAGCCATGCGTGACGCTATGCTCCTCGAAGATGCGATGGCCGGCGCAGGTACGAAAGACCACCTTCTCACAAATCGCGTGGTTAGAATCCACTGGGACAGAAATCACATGGCTCAAGTGAAAGGTGCATATCAACATAAGTATAGAACGAGTCTCACCAACAGAATCAAGGGCGAAACGAGTGGAGATTACGAGAGGTTGCTTGTTGCTTGCTGTGGCGAGTAGTTTGCTTTTGGCTTTTTGGGATAGGGCAGTGGATACCAGGGATTTTGGGATCATAAGCGGTTTTTGGATAGGAAATAGGGGTTGATGATAATGATGGCAATGAAAAATTGATACCAGGACTTTTCCTTCCTCTTTTTCTCTGAAATTAAGCAAGCAAGCAAGTGCTATTTTGCCCCATCAGCTCGTTCCTGACCAGTTCTTTCGATCTCAGGCATATAAATACTTTTCCAGGGTTTTCACCTAGTCGGGTAAGAGCCGAGTATGGCTAAGCAAGGCTTTATGGGTCGTTTTTTGTGTTGCTTCGTTGAAAGAGGAATGACTGCTTGTGTGGCTTTTGAAAGTGGAAGTAACCTCGTTGTTCTTACCTCAAATCCTTTCCCTTTACTCTGTGCGCTGAACTTGACCATAAAGATACAAATGACAGCAATTTCGCTCATTCGGCACGTTTACTTCGCTTTTTGTTTGTGGAAATGAACAGTCGATTCCTCGCGGCAATGTTCGAACATCTCTTCTTCTACCTGTGCTTCTAGGGAACAAAGTACGCACACAGCCATCTCATCTCCTAGCCAGTAGAAAATTGCGAATGTTGGTTCAGGGAGAATTGTACAGATGGTTTTATATTGCTTCCCTTGATTTTAAGCTGGAGTGAGGGGCATCAGAGTATATAATGGGCATCATACGACTTTTTCTTTACCTACCGTAAAAATGTCATTCTAGGGAATGCTTTCCATGCCCTGCGGGTATGCGCACTGTTCTATAGTGGCACTTTGGGATTCGCATTTACTGGGAGCTCTGGCAGCGCGGTGTAGGTGGACAGTCTTGTTCTAGTGGGCCCCCAATCTCCTATTCGTGAGAATTTTCCTGCTGTCAAGAGACTTTTGCGGTCGTGCATTCTGATCATTCATCCGGTCCCTAATCTCAGAATGTGTACTGAAACTACACGCGCGAGCTTGAGTGCCCAAGATTTTGTGCCCACTGAACGCTCACCGAAGAAGATCACATCCTCCGTACCAGCAGGAAGACCCATGATCAGTTGCTCTGCGTTTCTCGATCTCAAATCACAGTTAAAGAAAACAGAAACACTAATTCTATAGTTCAGGTATCTCTTTGTTCATATTAGCAACCCACTGATTTCCAATAACGTTGCCGACCCATTTACACGTTCTGTTTGGGTATATGAATCCGCGTTCAATCACTACGTTTTCTCTGAGAAGAATGCAATGGACTACGGTCGGACCATTCGAGGCTATGTCATCCTGGGGAAAGATGGGGCGCCTGTTTGTAACGATTGTTGGTTTTGTTGCTGGATTTTCTCCATTCTTCATGGTTTCTGGAAAGACTCTGTAGAAGTTTGATAACGGGAAGTCGACAGCAAAGTCAGTTTTGACAGCAAGACTCCCCTGGCATAAATCCCAGACGTTACGTTACCATGAGTGATATGGTTCAAATTCAATGGAGAACTAAAAGTCCGAAGACGCGCCACACATGATGTCGTCGCAACCTTTGGCAAGCCTGCCATGGAAAGACTGCGTTGTTCCGGTCTCTGGAGAGGAGGTACTGAGGGAAGGGGAATGTTTATGCAAAATGCCCTCGAGCATAGTTGTTGGCACCCGTATGTAAACAGCCACGACTCAACCTCCCGATCGTTCGTGCCTCGACAAGCTCACACTTGCTTGAAGGCCTGCTTGCACAATGAAGCTCACGTCCTGGTATCTGTTGACCTGTAGATATATACGCAGCTCTTCTTGTCCTTTGGTCCCGCGCCGAACATATACTTGATTCAACATGCTCCGCGCATGGTCTTGGGCTGGAAATCTCGTAGCAACTCACGAATGTCTCATGCACAATGTCCGGATCATCAAGCAAAGGGTGAACAGCTCAGTCTGAAGGAGAATCTGGGACATTAGCAAGAGTGTAGCAATTTGACAGCAGAGGGGAGAATGGCAGCAAGTCGGGCCCCCCGCATCGAAAGCAACGTTGGCGCGCACCAGAGATCAGACGAACACATTTCGTGCCGAGCAGTTTTGGGTATACAAGAGGGAGCTGATCTAATGCCTCTTATTCATTGCTTCCTTTCTTTTCTTTAGTGATCGCTGCCTTCCTACCAACGCAATCTTTTCGTTCCCGCGATCTACGCCTTCCCCTATTAGACCCTATGTCTTCTTAATTCCTTCCAATGCGTGCGGTAGTGCGAAATGCGAGGTGGGCGCGGTGATATATTTACCAGTTGCAATGTATATTTCGATACATAGAGCGGAAAGGTTCACGAATGGAATTACCGTTTATGGCAACCTAGGAGTAGATGGGCGGGGTTGTAGTTTCTGTGGGAAGTATTGGCTTTCCGTCGTTATTTGATTGTTTTCATTTTGTTTCTTACCCCTAAAGCTTCCCCATGCGGGCCCGCATTGAAAGTAGAGTCACAACGACAGGAAGCTCAACGTTTACAGTAACGATCGAGTTCCATTCCCCCTCGCCCCCCCTATGTTTTTCTCTTGAGAATTTCACATTCGTACCGAATCTGAATGCGAGTCCAAGCATCGGGCACGTACTTGAAGGTTTCCTCCAACTAGACTAGCTTGCGTAGTTGCTACTCTGTAACATTTCCATGTGTGGTAGAGTCCTTTGGTTCTATTATTTATAGGATCGTCTGAGAAAGTTTTCTTAGGTTTGAAGTTGAAGCTCCAGCAATCCTGGTGGTCCCACATTTGTATATCATCTCCGAATCCTGTGGCTTTCAGAAACAAGCATTGTTAAACATGCAAGTTACCATCGCCATGTTGGCGAAAGGGTCCATTTGTCTACCTCTCTCAAGATCGTATAAAATGATTAGCTAAGGCGGAACTAATACTGCATTTGTACCGCGCGCTTTGGCAGAGCCAACAAATCTCCTTGCTTAAATTCGAACGACCATAATGTCAATTTCGACAGCAGTTCCGAGATCCGAGTTTAAAAGGGTTCTTGATTCGTGATACTCCCAGATTAAGTTCTGCCATCCCGTATACTTGTACAATGAATGGACTTAGTGTTGATGAGGATCCCCATATCACGACTCGAGGATATTTGCAAATTACAATTGGCTCCTACATATACCTTCCAAAGACGTTTCTGACTTCATACCCCAATCTCTGCCATTCTGAGCGTGTAAGTATGTGCATTCATTAGTTCACGGGCTTCGTGCCTGGTAAAATATTAATCTGAATGAAGCAAAAACTCGTCAACCAGGTTGATCTTCATGTATATAAGCTCCTAACAAGAGCCCAGGGTCGTTTCATGAATTATTGCAAAGCAAACTGAAGAGAACATAGGAGTCTGTATTCTCTCAATTACTAGGCCTACTTTTTTCCTCTGTTCCGGATCTCTTGATTTGCAGAAAGGAAGCAGCATTCCCTGCTCCCCAACTCGAGAATCTGCTTCAAAGCGAAGTCGACAACAAAATCTCAGATGACAGCAGCAACTCAATATGCTCCTAACCTTCATTAGCTCGTAATTTTCAGCTCAAAAATTCTTCCTCGTTTTCTACTTAAAATTCAGAGGGGTAACTAGGCGGGACCCCCAGTCATCACCCACATTTCATACAACTCGCATTCGAGAAATCTGTGGTATTTTCCCAAAGTTTTAGGGCCCCAGGATAATCTTATACTGTTCATGAGGCTTGAATCGGAGTGCGATCCTGGTAAGAACAAGCTGCAGAAGCCACTCCTTCGATCCTTAAGCTTGTATATAAACAAATCCGTCTCCCCTGTTCGGGTCATGGCCACCACTTCCGGAATAAGACTCAGTGACTCTGTGACGGAGGACTAGTGTTGAGATAGTAGATCGAGCAATGTAAGTAAATTTTTACCTCCGAAGTAGGCAATGTCTGAAGAATTGTTGGCATTGCTTTCAGGTGACTGTGTACTGAAATTTTGGGAGACTTGAGAGCAAGATTCGAGTTGACAGCAGCTTCCTTTTCTAGCTGCGCAACTAAATCAAACAAAAAGTACTCAATTTTTGGCGCCAGCAGCCAGAAAGAGAGAGATACGTGTAGAACCGACTTGGAAGTCTACGGCCATCTAACTCTTTTCGACTGTCCCAACATACCCCAAAACTGCTGGTTGATTTGTCCAATGACGGTCATGAGGATGCTGCTGGAAGGCACTTTGTATTTAGACTCTCAGCATAGCCACTTCTCACCCAACCTGCAGAAGAGTTTTAGACAAAATTGGCCCCCAGATCCTCAGAATCAAGTCGAAACTGGACAAACAACACGGAGACACCCTCCCTTGCCCTAGCCCTGAAGAGATTCACAAGAGGCCAGAGGGCCTTCTTTCCAAGCTTCTGATTTTTAATCCAGGCCCAACTTGTCAAAGCTGAGTTACTGGAACTACGTTATCAAACACTAGCTCCAGGATTGAGAATTAATTCTATCCGAAGCTGAAGCGAATGTTGCTTTCAGGGTCTATCGAATTCGCAGCAGTCATTAATTCTGCCTGTACGAGTAGGCATTTCGTGGTGGTATTGTTACAGCTAAATGGTTTGTTGTTCTACGATCTGGCATAGTCACAATATCTAAGCATATATGTGGCGGCTTGTTCACCAGAAGTCATGGCGTCAAGTGGCATTGCGATTTATAACGTTGTTGTTTAAATAATTTTATGGGAAGTGAATATAGATTGAAACTCTCACATCAGGCCAGTTATTCAATATCAGTATATACAGCAAAGAGACGTCATGGAACCCATGAGAAACATTACTGTAAGGAAGCACAGTCCTTAAAGCACCGTAAGGGCTTGGCGTACTTTAAACAAGATGTTTCTCCTGCTGTGTATATTCTTGGGGTTCTAAAGGCGTGTCCGGTCTTAGAGAAAGCATGTTTGGTAGGATGGTCGGGGACAAACACTTCCATACCACGGGTGACAACTTCAGCTTCATTTTGCTAGATATTGTTAAAAATTTAGATGTAATCTCTATTTTAGGGGACATGTAACGGGAAACCCCACGCTCACCCTATCCCGAGCGCTTGAGCAGTGAACAGTCACATTCACCCCCTTTCTGATGACATAGATTCGTACAGACACATACGAATTGTGGGGCATTTTCTGACAATAATGCAAGCTAGCATTATATCTTAAACTACTTTGAGTTAGCGTTTCTTATATTAGCTCTCTACGCTATAAACAAACCACTAGCCCTAGGTATGAAAATGACTCGGCTAGCTAAGGCTTCTTTCTTCTTTTGACCACAACCACCTCACAAATCCGCAACATGGGCCCCCAAGTCCTGCTACACATTTCCATACTTTGCAGACACTCAGTTACCCTGCTAAGGTAGCTCATAAAGCGCATTATCTTGCCATTGACTGTAAGCAGCCTCTCTGTTCAGTTCTGCCGCGCATTCTCACCCCGTCGCACATGCTCCCAAGACCGTCCTCCACTAGAACCCATCTGCCATCCGCCCCATGCATTGCCCTTCCTCCTCCTCGTCAACATGCAAACCATGCCTCAGCTGCTAATGTATCATGACAAGCAGATCGATTTGCAAGCTCGCTGTTCGCACGGCACTTCGAGAGTCGAGTACTCACCTTTGAATCCATTGACAAGGTCCACCTCGACTGCAACTTCCTCATCTCAGCATGTCGCCTTGACAGCGGGGCAGAACCATTGCTTGGCAGTCCCCCCTTTCCCGCAAACCACCGCCTAGACCCAAGCAGGCAAGTCCATCCGCCCTCTCCTCTTGCATATAAGAATCTCCTTATTCCTCACCCTCTTAAACCTATAGCAATGGCTGACCGTCTTCAAGCTGCGACTTCGAATACAAGTTTTCCTCCTTTTCTTCTTCGACGCTCCTCCCAGTCTCAACTTCATCGAATCATTCACTCGATCCACTTCGTACAACGCTGCACATTGGTACAGTCTTACGACAAGACTCCATTGAAGAACGAGGGATACCGGACGTCGTTGAGTCGTTGATGGATCAATTGAAGGTACGCAGATGATTACACATTCGTTGAACCTTTTTCTCGTATATCATGGGCGTCATCCCGGGTTTTACCGCCAATGAGGATCTAGCGAGTACCGTTTTACAGGATTAGTGTTCATTCACATTCCAAAAATATCCGAACAAGGCTTCGCAATTCAATCTTCTTACACCTGTTGGCTATTATTGGCTGTCGCTATGTATTTTATTTCTTTTCCGTTTCTTCCTGGTTGAGTGTGGAAGTTACAGGCTTGACCATGGTAGAGCTCCTTCTTTTTGTGGCGTCACGACATATGTGATTAGCCACGGATTTCGCTAGTATCTCAAACAAGTGCAGGTAGATCCTGCTAGCGCAAGGACAGAAGGGGAAACCAGGTCCACATTATTCCTAGCACATGTGTCACCTTTCCAGAAGCATCGCATGATGAGTCGTCAAGGCCGATGCCACTAGCCGAAGCATAAGAATGTTTGACTGGGAAAGGTCCGAAAGGGGGCAAATTATTTCTTTTTTGGGTTCCATAGCTTGGTTTGTCTTATTACGCGACGAGATCCTTGGTTGGCGTTGGCCCTTCGCTGGCCTGTTGACACCCGAGGAATTAAAGCAGCCACACTCTTTCTCTAAGTGGACCGAGCTTTTATAATCTAGCTATTATTAGCGCTAGGGCGTTTTGAGTTTTATAAGCTAGTGTCCAGTGTGATTAGAATTCTATAAATCCCGGGCCCCCCTTCTTTTCTTATTAAACTCTACCCGAAGTCGCGTCCCTGTTGGGTGAAAATGCGCAAGTTTATTAATATGCTGCGCCTGCAAATAACTATGTAATATTGGGGTTCTTACTTCTGACGCTTGCGCATGCGCTTCTTGATTTATTTTTGATTTTGCACTCTCGCCTTTAATTAGGTAATTAATTTAATTTAGTACTTCTCTGGAAGACAGGGCTAATAAGACATATTCTAATAGGAAACAGCGCTAGCATCATCTTTGCGCCAGATTGTCTTCTTCTTTCCTTCCTTTCTACATATTCTGCGACGACGACTTCATCGCCCCATCATATCTTCACGTCTCTCCATCATCATTGATGGCCATTTAGAGAGCGGACGGAGTTGTCTTTGGCGTCCACCTTCGCGATGCCTCATTCGCCAGAAGAGACGCGCGATGTGGAATTCTCGGGTGTTGAGAGTGAGAAAGCAGGCAAGATCGCGACCGGCAGCAAAACCACTGCAGACCCCGGCGCATCACCCAATGCAACGTCACATGATAGATCACACGTGGTCACCAACGGCTTCCATGCCACGAATTCTACGAATGGTACTACGAAGACATCAACTCACGAAACTGAGCGTAAAGATTCTCACACCCCAGAAGAAACTCGATCTACAAATAGACATCCCACCTCACCGTGGAAATCGGGGACCCCAAGCAAAGCCTCCATTCTTCATACCCCTGAGTCAACACCAAGAGAGAACGGCGACGGGTCCCGAAGATCATCTCAACATTATACAAACTCAACTCCTCATCCACCCTCGTCTCTCAGTACTCCCGTCCCAGACAGGCGGCGCCATCATGATACCTCCAAAACTAGCACCGATTCTATCAAGTTCGACAAAGAAGTTGCGCAATTGAAAGAGCAACTGGCCGATGCCTCACCCAAAGCACTACAAAAGGTACTGCGCGACAGATGGCGAGACTTCCTCTTTGAGGGTGCTGGCTTGCATCACATCACCTTTGTTATTCGGGCTCTCCTTAAGAATGCTACTCCCGAAATTCTCGATCGTGCGGGGGAGGAGCTCATCTTCAAAGGCGGCCTTCTCGAGGCTGCAACTCATGACACTAAGGTCATTGACACGGTGATCAGAAACGCGGACGCTGGGAATCTCCTCGCATCCCTTTCTACTCCCACCATTGACGCCGTCGTGGCGGATCGACTGAAGACAGTACCTGCAAAAACCCTCATTAGATGGATGGCTGAAAACGATAGGCTTGGGTATCAACTCGACGATATAATTGACGACGGAGAATCAGTATCACCAAACGTCAAAATTCCGCCGGATGGTGATGATGATGATGTTACGATGACCAATGGAGTTCAAACCCAAGTCCAAAATACTCAGCCCCCGGCGCCCCCGCATGCCTACGCACAAGCTCCTTCACAGGTTCCTCCTCAAGGTCCACAGCAGCCACCTCCCCATTTTAATGGATTCCCGCCAGGCACTCATTCGATGAATGGGCATCCGCCGGCCGCTTGGTCCAACAATCCCATTGAAGCAGCTCGAGAGCGCGAACGCCATGCGGAGTCTCTCCGTCTCCAAGGCTTAGAGTATATGCAGATGCAGCAAGGCCCGGCCTCCCCCTCTATTGAACGCATGCAATGCCCCAGTTGCCATTACTTCTTCTTTGATGTTGCAGGATTTAATTACCATGTCAACAAGAAGATCTGCCACAAAGAGCCAAACGGATACAAGTTCTCGTGCACTCGATGCTATCAAGGGTTCAGTACAAAGCAAGGCCAGGAGTACCACTGCAAGAAAGAGGTTTGTGCCAGCAATGATACTCCTCCTTTCCGAGAGTCGCCGTCCCGACAATTGCAGAGGGAAGCGACGGCATCTACTCGTCCATCCACCCAGGCCATTCCTGCTCCCGCTCCCGCTCCCGCTCCCGCAAGTAATTCGACGGCACCGGCACCCGTTCTTCAAAGTCAAAATAGCCCTTATCCACAACCTATTCCTCGACCACCTTTTACAACACCCTCTAGTAGCCGTCGCGAGCCTGCCTCCGACATTCGACAATCACCCTCAGAACTGCCACCTGAGAAGCTTGCAGCTTTGAACCAAGAGCTCGCAGACGAAGACGCTAGACACGCTCGTGCTGTTGCTCAAGCTGCAACTCTGGACCCTATTGAACGCGCAAATAAATTGGTATCCTTGAAAAATGGTACAGCCTCCAAAAAGTCACAAATTAGGAAGAAATATGGTGTCAGTCTGCGCCTGCGCGACAAGGATAAGGCAGCAAGACTTGCAGCTACTACTACGACACCACCTCCTACCCAGCGTATGAATAGCAACTATATCTCCTCACCTTTACCGACTCGCGTTGTCAGCGCAGCAGCAGCATCACCACCCACAACTGGCTTCTCACCAATCAACGCGGCTCAGCGAAATGGACCGTCTCCAAACGGAACCCCTGGCGGCTCACCTTTACCTCCTGCTTCTTACCCTGCACCCCAGCGTCCGCCTCTGGCTCCTGCAAATCCCCCGCTTCGACATGCTCAGGCAGACCGAAACTCTGACAGCGGCTTTGGCATGCTTGTCTCTAGTCATCCACGCTATGCACCTCAGAATCAAATGACCACCTCAACATTTGCCGAGCAGCAACGCAATGGCAAGCGCCGTCGGTCAGAGGATGATAACGAGGGTCGTCAATCCAGGAGATCGTCTCCGTACTTTACAGCCGCCAACACTGTTCCTCGAGCTCCTTCACGACCGAATCTGTCGATGATGCAAGTCAGTGCCGAAGATGCGGCAAGTAAGTACCCCAGAAAGCCTTTGGCTCCTGGTCAGGCCCGAAACTACACACCAAACAGCCGCAGCCCTGTCGAGAATGCTCCTTCTAGTACCGCGCCTCCTCGTACAACAAGACCAACCAGTCGCGACCAGAATGCGCCTGTGACTGAGAGACCAGCGGAACCAGTCTACATCTCTAGCGAGGGTGAGGGTGATTCTGCTGCTGCACCTCGTCCACGACCAGCTTCCTCTCATGAAGTTCTTCCATCCATCGAAGGTACCGGTATTGAAACTGCTGGAGCAGCCGGTGCCGATGTTGGCAATTCTGCCCTCCAAGCAGGAGTAGCCCCACATCCAACCGCGCGCGGTGACGCCACTGAAGACGAGGAATCAAAGCGCACTGCTACCCTTGAGACTGCGGAAGATTCCGAAAACAAGGCAGAGAAAGCCGCTGCTCGTGAGGAGGCATCGACGAAGGAATCGCAGGCAGTTGGCAAGCAATAGAGTTGTGCGCCTTCATGAACGAACACTGATTTACTGATTTATTTTACGACCCTCATCGAGCGAAACGATTGTGCTACTAGATTGGCATATTACATCATGGGGAGGGCGTTTGTCTTTGTTGTCACTTTCTGCATTGATTTGGAAAAATGGTGTTGGAGGGAAGAGATGGGAGTTTGTGGTTTGTGGGATGGTTGCGTTTGACTTCATAGTTTGCGGTGGATTTCATGATGGGGTGCATAACATTGAAGTTCTCATCCTTCACATACACTAATTACTAGTTTGGTTCTTTGCGTTGAGTAGTAGCAGAGTTGGAGTTGGGGGAGAGGAGTGTTGGAGGAGAGGAGTGGAAGGTTGCGAGAGATCGCATATCGCACTGACAGCCAATGAAGGCCTTTAATGAAGCAAAGCATAATCGTAGCATAGAGAGCAAATGAACATTTAGATTTTCATAAAAACCCAGAAGATTACCTTTCTCGTGGTCAGCGAATCGCAGCGTGCATGAAAAAGTGGCGGTAGCATATTGACGCTGCTTTTGTGCCAGCCGACGGACACTTGGCCATTGGCCAAATGCGGAATGCGCATACATATTATTGACATAATGAATAATTAATTGATGATTATGAATCATGCAGTCAGACGTTACGTTTGTTATACCCCCTTAATCTACGCCGGTATGCCATTTATTGGATTCGACCCCTGTCTTTCCAACTGCCTTACAGTTCTTGTAATAATGACAAATTCTCTTGGCACGTGATTGGATTGCGAATATGGCTGGCGAATTTTCTTCACCGCGTGTTTGGTGTTGGAATCTTTGTTGCTGCAGAGCCACGTTCTCTGCAGATCATTTGATGGCGTGCAGATGTTATCTTCAAGGAATGCTGCAGCGGTGAGTCAATTCTACCCGGTAAGTTGGTCTCTTTGCTGTGTCAAATCGAGGAAGGAACGAGTGAGGGCAAGGGCGAAGCCGAAGGTGGCATCGAAACAGCTCCAACGGAGACAGCAGCTGCCAGGGAGGAATTGAGGACAGGGGCGATGGCGCAAAGGTAAGAGGGGCTGTGTGTTGGTCAAGACAAAAAGCTGAATCCTACATTAGGTTTGATGTTTCGAATTGATGCTCGAGAATCGACGTCCCTTCGCGGGACCTCCCACCAACATCGTATAACGTACCGAATACGGCATACCAACTCGAGTGCATATGCGTGAACGGGGACGGGAACGGGAATGGAAGCTCGAAACACAGATCAGCCCAAATCTTCAAGTACAGGATGGTGGTCCGAAGGATTGCGTTCTGCATCTCAGATTGCGAATGAAATGTATGCCGAGTCCGTCAGCGATTCCATTGCTCCTTTGAGGCATATTGTTGGCAACAAGGTTGGATTGCATATTTTCAAGAGATCAAAAGGGCTCTGAAAACTCGATATACGATTGGGAGCGTCACATGCTCTTTCGTTGTCGATATCAGGACAAATGATTTGTACACGAGATTGCTGTCCGAGGTCATATTTCTTTTACTTTCGATCCTAGTCGTACAATCAGACCGACCAGGTTATCTATACGGCCTGTGCTATACTGGACAAGTGTCTTTTCAAGGTGATCAGCCTCCCAACATGGTCTGTTGGATATAATGCAAGCGGGGGGCGTAGTTGAATATTTACGTCTTGGCAACGGGCAATTTACATTTTCCATATGTTGTCTGTGAATCAGGAGACTGAGACGGCCTTCAGTCATGTTATTCACATCTACTCTTGGAGAAGAGGATACCCATTAAATATCTCTCCAACGCATACATTTCTTCTCCAACCTACACCAATCATGCGTTCCGAACTATTCAGAGTGCGATTTGAGTTTCTCATGTACCCCTATTTTCCATCGCCAGAATTCAACCTGTCCACCTGCTATAGCCTATCCAGTCTCTATCAGTACCGAGCAAGTTTCTCACGCGCTAGGTAGATGCTGTCAAATTTGGCACCGGCATAAAAAAGTCGAAGAACTCGGCACTTGACCTAGGTACCTTCCACTCATAGCGCTATCTTTACACGCACCTACCCCTTCGAGAAAACCAGGCCTACCTTCTACCCCATAAGCGCCCGGGTCATCTTTTCTATCACGCACGAGGGACATAAGAGATTGCGAGAAGATCAAATGTCTCCTTAGCAACCGGATCCGATGTCCTCTTTGGCTCCTTCCTCATTAGTATGGCAGCCTCAAAGTGATTTCGCAGATTTAGAATCCCCATTTTCTCAGCCTGATGCATCTCACGGCATTGGAAGGAGTGAGCAAGCATGCCAAAACACTCCATTCGCATACAGGACGTTTTAAATCCGTCTTAAAACTTTGCAAACAGATCCACTTATTCAAACCGGCGACTTGCGCCAATATACTGCAACATTCCGTCCCAAGCACAAGCGTTATCTACGATGCGGGAAACTTATGCTGTTTTCCTTCGTGTGGCCTTCCAAAGAGTTGAATCGTCTCCATTGGTACAAAAATCACAAAAATCCCGTTGGGCTGACTCTGCGTCTGCAGCTCCGACTTGTTTGAGGGTGCCGGATGATCGAAAAGTTGGATGCGAGGGTGTGCATCTTGGTTTCCGACAGTGGATGAAGCTCCCATATTGGGGTTCTTACGTTCTGCCGGGGCATTGTTTTGTGCTACACCTTAATCAAAAGCTCATTTTGCATTACGCTTGGACTTTGGTGGTTCAGTTGTAGGATGGTTTTTCGATGCCAAATTGCTTCGATTTGAACCACTTGGTATCTTTTTCTGAGCTGCTGCTAATGGTGGGTTTGGCTTTTGTTGCGTTGTGGTTCTCCCCAGGGAAGCTACAAGAACCCCAGGAAGGCCTTCCTTCAGCACTTCAACGTTCTGCCGAGCAATTGTATTCTGAAGAAGAGTAAGCTTTCGGTCGCCACGCAATGGGGAATGTGGCTACCTGTGGAATTGGTGACGCCAATATCGCTGTCAGCCACAGAAGAGCGAGAATGAGATAGGTGCTTCGGTGAATGGCTTGCGGGCACATATATATGGGCCAAAGCCGTCAGCTACCGATGGTGCATTGAAAGTTCGAGGTTTGCATACGTAGAGCAGCTATAGATGTCCTGTCATGTTGAATTTCGGGACGAAAGCTAGCTTTCGTAACTGGGTGTGCCTGGACTGCTCGTCCTGGTCGTTGAGGGCGAGAATCAGCCTCTTGGCTCGTAATTGCCCGAGATCGACCAAAATCGATATTTGCCATTATCAAACAAAACGCCATGTTTCTTGCTAAACTTTGCAAACCGGGAATCATTTTATTAATGAGTCAAAATCAGAAAGGATTTGCAGAGGACTTGGCGTCGGAGAATGATATCTTCAAGGCCAAGAATAGTGGAGCAACACAAATCTTGGTGGGGAGGTATGCTAACCAGGTACTCGGGAATACTTGAGCCGCTACCATTCTGCCCTTTCAACGTTGGCAGGACCTGCAATTGAAGAAATTGTGCCACGATCGGAATTCGCTCACTGGCTGAGAATAAGGCCTTGCCAATTGTACTCTCCTTGAGCTACCACTTCTCGCTTGCAACCGCAGAGAAACAGCGTAAAATTGAAAGTCTGGAGAACAAAATATCGTGAAGTCTGGCTCGAGCAAAATTTGACTGAGCAGACACACCGCGAGTTAGACGTGCTCGTTTCTCTGATGACAGTCTGAAAGGAAGACCGCGTAAAACTCAGGGATGTATCAGATGCTGGAAATCAGAAAAATTGATCACGAGTTCACTTTGAAAAGGAAGAACGATCCACTATGATTGCACCTTCATGTCTGTATACTTGTGACATGTTTAGAAAAAAGCCCCCATCTTTCCCGGTAAAATGAGAGACTCGAGGCAGTGAGAGAGATCGGGGAAATTCGAAAATTGAAATGCATATTCGAATCGTTCATGGTAGGGGACAAAGCCGGCCCGCTGCCTTGAAGCGCCAACCAGCGAAAAAGCAATTCAAAATCTCAGTATATTGATATTTAAAGTAGCGATGGGATTACGCCAGCGCTTGAAGCTTCGAAAGATAAGATCTATGCGCTCTAAGAAGAACGCTGGTCCCACTGACCAGCCTTGCGGAGGAAATCAGATCCGAGTCTGATTCACACAGCTTTCTAATCATTGAAGTGACAAATGATGCGGGTACGGGCCCATGATGATCCAAACTCTCGAAATCTGTGAGGACAGAACTCTAATTCATTGCGAAGGTCCGTAAAAATTTGGGTTCTGTGGGTGGAGTTGATGAAGGAGGTTTGATGCGGCGAGATCGAAAATAGCCTTCGCGCCAAGCTCTTCAAGCGATTTCCACTCTCCCACACTATATTTCTCCCCTTCTACATTTTCCGCCATGACTTCTCCCCCCTTTTCATGAGACCTCAATCACCTGACGATGCTCGATTCTCCTGTCACAAGTAGTCGTGATGCCTGTTATCGAAGAGGGCGGCGAAGAGGCGTTGCAGCTGCCGACCTCGCTAGATGTCAAGTTTGTGTGCCCCGAGTGCCTTTGAGAATCGAATATTGATGAAATAAAGTCCCCTTAAATTGTTCGATATTGCCAAATCTGAAGCACGACCGCTGTATGCTGCTGCACCTATGGTGCGGTATAGCAAGGTAGCGCTTTTCACATGGTGGAAATTTTGGGGAAGGTGCTGATGGGTGAATCTAGTTGGCATTTCGAGAGACAGTCGCCAAGTATGGAACAGACTTGACTTGGACTCCCATGGTATGACTTTTTTTTTTTCTAGCCTAAAAGATTGATACTGGGCTCATATGAAGTAGATTCTGGCCAAAGAATTCAACCGTTCTCTACTTGCACGTGATAGTGGTGAGCATCTTTGCCTCTACTTTCAGATACTTTTTAGCTCCTCAATCACTGTTCTAATACTTCATATAGATTTTACTATTTCTCCAACAGTGCCGCCAACAATTGTCCAGTTTGGCTGCAACTCACCCAACGAGCTCTCACGTGCGACGACCTTTCTCGCCCCCTATGTCAACGGAGTCGACATCAACTGCGGCTGTCCACAATCATGGGCATGTGCCGAAACCCTCGGCGCTGCTTTGATGCACAAACGTGAGCTAGTAGCATCTATGGTCACAGCTGCAAAAGAGGCACTCGGTATATCCTCAATGTCCTACCTCCTTTTGGCCCTATTCTGACCAAGATATCTAGTACCTCTCGGGTATGAAGGCAAGAAATCAGTCTCCGTGAAAATCCGTATCCACAAAGATCTCCGACAGACCATCGACTTCATCAAAGCCCTCGAAGCAGCAGGCGTGGATTTCATCACTATCCACGGGCGACTGAGGAGCACACCCTCAAGCCAGCCGGTAAACTTGGAAGCAATAAAGCTTCTAACGGAACATACGACTGTACCGACGTTGTCAAATGGTGATGTATTTACCTTAAAGGATGCAAATGAGCATGCGAAGCTCACAAAAGTTGATGGTGTTATGTCTGCGCGGGGTATTTTACAGAACCCCGCACTTTTCTCCCCATCACACTCTGGCTGCACCTGGGAAGTCGTGGAAACATTTATGAATAATGTGATTCGGGCACCGCTTCCTTTTAAGCTCGTGGTGCATCATTTGAGCCAGATGTGTGGGACTGATCATAGTCAGCGGGGCAGTACGCTTTTAACCAAGGAGGAGCGGGGCAGGATGCTGGATTGTAAGGGGATGGTGGAGTTGATAGATGTTCTGGACGATGTACGAGAAAAGGAAGGAGGATTAAGAAGAAAATAAGCAATGTAAATGAAATCATTTTCATAGATTTCGTAAAATCGGGTGATATTCGAGTTCGAGGGCTTCTAATCCGTCAGTGTAACGCCAACCCCTCCAAAATAGTTCCCAGCGTTTTCTATTCTAGTAAGGAAACCAGCCTTACGCCTCTTCCGGCCAAACGTTGTATCCAAATGTATCCTTCATGTTAACAAATCTTGATTTCCGACCTTCAGCCACCTTGTTCACAGCCTCAAAGTCCTCTTCACTCAACGTGATCAATTTCGCGTTGCTCAAAATACGGCCGGGATTCGAGCTCTTGGGCAGAACAGCATAGCCTCTCTTGAGGCCCCATGCAATCAGGGTCTGCGCTATGGTAACGCCGTTCTTCTCAGCGATTGCGTTCAAATCCTTGTTCGTGGAAACTTTCTCCCCTGTGCCAGGGACCTGGTCTTGTGATCCCAGAGGCGAGTATGCTACTGGTACAATATCTTGTGACAGGCAGTATTTGATGAGATCGTATTGTGGTAAGAAAGGGTGAATCTCGATTTGGTTGACGGCAGGCTTGACCTTGGCATAGGATTGGAGTGCCGCGATGCCCTTTTCGGTCCAGTTGGATACTCCGATGGATTTGGCCAATCCTTGGGAATAGAGGGATTCCATTGCCCTCCAGGTTGGCTCGGGATTTTCGGTCAAGTCTTTTTTGATGATATACTGTGCAAAACGTTGGAATTTTTTATTTTTAGGGATTTGAGAAGTAGAACGTACCTTTCCATCTGATCCAATCTTGACAGTGTTGTCTGGGTTCTTCTCTGCCGCAATGGGCCAGTGTACTAAGAACGCATCCACGTATGGGGTTTGTAACATCCTCAGGGAGTCCTTCAAGCTCCATTCGACATCCGCTGGCTCGTGCAAGTGATTCCAGACTTTTGTCGTAATGAAAACGTCTTCTCTCTTGACCGAGGGGTTGTTGGAGAGGAATTCCCGCATCCCCGACCCAACTTCTCCCTCATTTTGGTAGAACCACGCGCAGTCCAGATGGCGGTATCCTGCGTTCAGAGCAGAAACAACTGCCTTGTGCGTCTCTCCCTTGCTGCCCTCGTTTGCAAATGTGCCAAATCCGAGTGCTGGCATGGACACGCCATTGTTCAGCTTGATGATCGGGCCGGTAACTGCTGGAGCTGCCATTGTGTATGATATGTCGTGTATTTGATTTTGAACGAGAACAATTAGATAGATCAAGGGTATCTTGTTAATAGGAGTAAAGTTGTGGGATCTATGCTGTATTAATTGCCAATATGTAAGTCATGTCTTTGAGTCGTGGCGCTCAACGCCCGGAAGACTCTTCACGAGTTTTCTTCGGACCGTGTTCATAGCATACTCATCCATTCTCAACAAGGCGGCCTATGACGTTTCTGCCCCTCTATTTCGAGATCTCTGCAAGAGTCAGGTTCGAGGACCCTTACTCAGCCTTGGAGGGGTGATTCGAGAGCTGTTGTCGGAGGTCCAGAAAAACTATCGCTTAAACTTTTCTAGTGCCGGCTTTTGGACTCGCCTGGCATGTGTCAACGACCCACGACCTTTCTTCCTTCACCATCACCAATCGTTCTTCACCATCAGCAATGTGATCGCCTTTACTATCCTAAACGAGGCACGGAAGCGGGCTTGGTTTTCATCAGAAAAGAGGAACAGGCAACGTGAAAGTGGATCCTCTATTAGGTTTCCGTTCGGCGGCACCACGGGCATTGCCCAGCACTAGGATGGCACTCGACGTCACGCGTGGATCCTATCTGGATCCCTTCATCAGCCTTTCAAACACTCCCAAGTTCTTCACGCGAATAGAACAACCTCAATTCTCCGAATGGCCCGCTTTATGACTTCGTCGGAACTCCTTGTGGCAAAAATCAGCAAGGCTACTCAGCCTCTGCATCAACTTTGATCCGCTTTTGATAGAGCTTTTCCACACTATCATCTCGTACACTGAATCTCGTCGTTTCAAGCCTCCCGCTGGATAAGAAAAGCGGCACTGAATATTGCGGATTTCTGAATATTCCACTTGGTGTAGCACATTCAGGATTAGTGCCGCTTTTTCTGTCCACCAGGACCAAGCCCAGCTCGGTAGCAGAGGCATGTTTGCTTGTGGAGCCTCATTCGATAAGGGTTCTGGCGGATGAGCAAGAATTCTGCCTTGATGACTTCACCCGGTTCGGCCACTTGCCTGCTTTTAGTGACAATTGTAAATATGCAATCCCTAAGTTTTCTCTAGCCTGGTTTCATCCTTTTGCTGCTGATATATACGCCGGGCTTTTGTCTTTGGAAGTGATTTTCTCTCCAGTCAATCATCAAACTTCGAACGTCAATTTCTCCTACTTTCATCAGATACCCATACGTCCTTTCAACATGCCTACTTTCGAAGAAACCCCTCAGAGCCCTTCAACAACCGGTCCTATGGCCCAGCACTTGCAAAAGGTTGTCAGCAATGGTTCTCAATCAAGCCAGCCCTCATTATCGATTCCCGGGGAGAAGCAATATGGGGCGATCGAAGTTCCCGCAACAAGATCTTCTATCGCAGAGTCGGAGGCTCTTATGCATTCTCTGAGCATATCTCCATCGCAAGCCGACAGAAGAGGTTCCCGAAACAGCTTTGGGGTCTCATTACCGATTCCACGATCAAAGCGGCAATCTCGCCTTTCTTCGGTATCAACCAGCGCAGATGGAAGACCAACTAGACCTGGCATGCCGGCAATTCAGCCCACACGGGAAATTCTCTCTTCTCAAGTCCAAGACATGTCGTCTGCAAAGACAGCGGCTGCCAAGAACATGGCCTTTGCCTTTGATATCGACGGTGTCCTTGTACACGGTGACCGTTTGATCCCAGAAGGAAAGCGAGTTCTTGAGATCCTTAACGGTGACAATGAGCTTGGCATCAAGATCCCTCACATTTTTCTTACGAACGGCTCGGGCAAGCCCGAAAAAGCGCGCTGCGCGCAATTGTCCAAAATCCTTCATTCTCCCATTTCAACTGAGCAATTTATACAATCTCACACCCCAATGTCGGCGCTAGCCGAATACTATGAGACGGTCCTCGTTGTTGGTGGAGAAAATTACCAATGCCGTGAGGTAGCCAAGCAATATGGATTCAAGAACATTATCGTCCCGAACGATATTGTTGCTGCCCAGCCCACGATTTCCCCACTAAAGGAGTTCTTCACTGCTGAGCAACGAGCCACTTCGACTCCCAGGGATTTCAGCAAAATTAAGATCAACGCCATCCTCGTATTCTCTGACTCACGTGACTACGCCACCGATTTGCAAATTATTATGGATCTCCTTCAATCAGACAATGGTGTGCTAGGAACCGTGGCCAAAGACCCTACCAAGAACCGCATCCCCATATACTTCTCTCAAGGCGATCTTCTGTGCCCTACCGAGCATCCCACCCCTAGAATGTCTCAAGGTACCTTCCGTATCTCCCTTGAGGCCATCTACAAGGCCATTACAGGTGTTGAGCTTGAGCGTGTCGTATATGGTAAGCCAGAAGTCGCGACGTACACGTACGCCGACGAAGTCTTGACTTCCTGGATGGGCCAAATCCACAACGAGGAACGTCTTCCCCAGAACATCTACATGATCGGCGATAACCCACAATCTGACATTATTGGCGGTAACATGTACGGCTGGAACACCTGCCTCGTCCGTACAGGTGTCTTCCAAGGTGGCGAGAACGACGAGAAAAATCCGGCATCATTCGGCGTATTCAACAACGTGCTCGAGGCTGTGCAAACCGCTGTGAAGAAGGAGCTTGGTGAGGATTTCAAGTTCAACTGGAGTGACTCCATGAACCCCGTGACTGCGGGGCACTCAATCAGTGCTATTGAGTAGATGATTTGGGTGTGAATGAGTACAACGAATCTCTTTTGGGTCGAAGAAACCATACTGGGCGGACGGATAGATTGATAGACGGAGACGGTGTTTTGAGCTTGGGACTGGCGTTTAGAATTCCGCACCGCTCGTGGAGAGCTTTATGAACAATTGAATTTGTCCTTTCTTGTTGATATCATGCAATCGAAGCCCCATTCTTGAGGGTCGAAAAGCTCTGTGGCCATCTGGGACATTTTTTCGGTGTACCATTCGCTTTCTTTGATTTCTTTAATGATTTCTGAGACCGATCCTTTACGTCAGTAACAATGCCACATTTCGAGAAGCTCTGAATCTCTCACAGGAATCGAGACATCCCAATGCCACATTTTCGTTGTTGACTTTGTGATCCGGGCGTAGTCGACGTCCTTGTTGATGTGTGTTGTTGCAGCTCCTGCCCATTTAGGGTGACTGTCGAGTCGAGTATCAAAGTTTATTTTGAACTCCCTGCAAAAGTCATGACCATGGTCATACCGGTGCCACATCATTCACTGCTTTGAATATCATTCACCCTCTTGTCAGAACATCTGTTCCGTGTTACTCTCGCTCCGCGGATACTCGATTTTATTATTTTATTTTATGTTCCAGCATCGCGCTTTTGACATTGCTGCTTCACTTCGCGACAACCACAGTCTTTGCTGCCATTTGCCTGCTTCGTTGGCTCATACATCCCAAAGAATCTTTAGAATTATTTTACGAGATTCAATCACGCCGTGTTTATAGGATCGAGTCCCTGACTTCAAGCAATGCTATCGTCGTGCGGGCTTCATCGACAGATTCTGACAATGCCAACTCCAGAAGAACCGCCTTCACAACCGCATTCGCAGGGATCTGTTCAGACTACTCCATCCGCATCGGTATACTCGTTCACCCCTCCCAAGTCCAGACAAACTTGTAAGTTGTGATCTCGAATTTCCTAGATTTTGAGCCACCCTAACACTCATATAGCCAGTGATTCAATCAGCGACTTCGACCAGGAGTTTCCACCCTTGGGGTCCCAAGGCTCTGGGCCAAGAAAGAAAAGCTTTGCACTCCTCCAGACTACAGCGATTCCTCCAACTCTTATTCAATCACCTCCCCCGTCAGAAACGACCGAAGTTCTATCCCCATCGCCAACTCGCAAGTCGAAATCAAGAATTCTTCTCACGGATGCAGAGGAAATTGATCAATCTGAGCTCTTATGCGGAGGACCAGAGCCAATTCTAGCCCCCGATGGAGAGCTTACACCTACATCTAATTTACCTCGGGACTCGCAAATAGACTCCGCGCCAGATAGAGTCAGGTCGCCGTTCTACCCACAACATCCCCACGTCGTTGATCCTGCTTCGCTGAGAGCCGCAGTACTAGACGACCCACAGCATATATTCGACTCCATTAAAATCCTTGTACAAGCGCGCGATTGTGCTCAATGGGAACTGGGTAAAATGCAAGATAGGTACGATATACTCGAAGAGCAATACAAATGCGCCCAGAAAGATCACAAGGATGTCATGGAGAACTATAAAGGAGCCCAGCTAGATCATAAGAGCGCACAGGATACTTGGGACCGGCTCTTGAAGATTGAAAAGGGGAAACAAGTCTTGCTGTGGAAGTTCATAGATCAGCTGCAGAGAGGAGGTAATAAATCTTCTGGGCCGCTGGATAGGCAGCAGGAGCCGGAGGGGGAGCTCGCAGGCCCAAGTAGCCATGAGGATGAGAGGAGGAATGCTACATTGAAACGGGCATTGGATGAGGCTATCAGCGCAGCTGAGGGTGAGCCATTACTGACGAGCTCCATATCAAATCTTCAAACGACGAGCACTGATGGAGGGAACACTGACGGCATAGAGGAGCTATTAGACTGGAAGATGAGGGGGACTCTGGATCCTAGTGCTGTATGTCCTTTCTTTTGCGGATACTACGGCAAACCTTTTATTCCTATGATATTAAGAGTGAAGCTAACACAACTATAGGAAACCTTTGTCCCTCTAGCTATGGCGCCTATTAATGCTACAAAACTCGTTCCGACTGGGCCAATTGAGGACCGCAAGTCAAGGCTCAACGACAATTCCGACACGGATCTCCACGAGTTGATAGCCAATCTTCCGCCACGATTCTTCGGCGTCTGCCCGTTCTCTCTCACCTCTTCAAAGCCCTGTCCACTTCCAAACTGTCAACTAGCGCTTCTCTGCACCGCACATAACGATGAGTCTATTCCAGGTTGCCGTGATCAAATGCAGGGTAATTACTGCCCGAAGTTGCATGAGTATCAGACTTGCGAGAAAGAGTTGAGAAATGAACGTTGCCCCTATGCCGCTCCACAAAAGGGGGACAAGAAGAAGCACGGACCAGAAGCAAAGAAGTCACACATGAGAAAGAGGATTCATAAAGCGTATTGTGACCCTGAGGAATGGAAGCATAGGGAGGCTGTTGCAAAGTTGAGGGAAATGCATTTGGAGGGGCGGTACAATGAATAGCGACGTGTGAGAGTGTGGGTTTGGTGATTGGGAGGAAAATAATCGCGCATTCCAGTTGGGTGTTGGATGGCTCGGATTGGAGTATGTGGAGTTTGGTTTGCATATCGGACGGCATTTTGCCAACAGCGATTACTTCTTCTATAGCGTTGTATCTCTTGCTGAGTTTTTCAATAAACACCCTCTTTCTAGATGGCTCTTTCCCACTTTGCGCTTCAGGTTAGCAAGTTCTACAGCTAAGTTTTCATTTTCGGAGCCACATGATTGTCCCTTCCCCAGCTACTCAACTCCGCACTTCCCATGGGTATATCTAAGCCCTACTTCCTCATTCTATTTTTCTTCCTTCACCATCTCCTTTTGAACAACCAACACATCAAGCTTCGCAACATTCATTATCGACATCAATACACGGCGGAGCTACTAGCATCATATCAAGTGGCAACAACAATCTTTCCATCACAGCTTTGACGGCGGTTCATTGAAGGTCCAGCGACATATATTCACAGACCGTTGATCAGACTCTCATTTAACACTCATCGCTGTTTTCCGCTTCCACGTGCACATACAGGTATTGAACCTTTCACAACATTAAGCAGCTTTTAATTCAAAGCTGACCTACATCAGTCCGTAACGTCCCTCGCACCTTGCGAAAACGTCCAGTATGTCCTTCAACATCTGGACCCCCGAAGAATGGAATCATCATTTATTCGAAGATCAAGACCCAAAGCTAGTGGCTGACTACATTCGGAACCTCGAGAGAGAGCATCACATGCTGGAGGAAGCTATGAAGGAAGCCAAAGAGGAGCTCTTTCGTGTGGGGCTCGTTATTGTGGTTTTATCACTCAGCTCGTGCATGACCTCAGTGGGCTTCTTCGCGTGTGTTTGGCGTTGATATGGATATCGATGGAGTATTCAGGAGAGTGCGAGGGTTGATGTCTGGTGGTGTTCATGCGGGTTTGTAGAATTTCAGAGGCGCGAGTTCTCTGCAGCGACCTGAGGCTTCGTTCCGAGTTCCATGGTGTGGATTCACCGCTGGAAATCAGCGTTTCTAAGTATAATTTGAGTTACTATAATAAAATAATTACTGTTTCTCCGACCTCTCGCCCACCTCCACCCGTCTCGCTCAACTTCCGCAACCAACCTTCTCCCTTCCACATCAGTTCCAGCATCCACGTTCAACATGACCGAGACTCCTCCCTCACAAGACATCTCATCCCAGTCAACTCCTGCAGATGAATCTAAGAGGCTGACCCGTGCCGAATGGCGCCAACAAGTCCTCGACAACATTTACGACAAAACTGAGCATTTCACCTCTCAAGAGAACATGATCCATCGTGTCCTCGACAACCCGAAACAGATGTTCGACTACATCCACAAACTCGAGACAGACCGCGAGGAGGTCGAATATTTGATTCACTTACTCAACATTGAAAAGCTGACGGAAAAGATCACTGGCCTGGAAAAGAAGCGACAGAAGGCTGCAAGGAGAGCGAGATGGCTGGGATTGGTTGTGGTGATTTTGGGCGCCATTGCCGGGGTTCTTTGCACAATTCTTATGGGAGCGGGGTTTTGGAAGTTTCTTAAGAGGAATGAATGTGCTGCTTATGTGGGCGAGTGGAAGATTTCGAGAGTGTGAGGGGGTTGACGAGGATAGTTTTGGTTTGGAAGATACCTAGCAACATTAGGAGAGAGTCAGGTTGTTCAGAATTGGCTAATGGGATGAATAATACTGGCGTTGATGAGCAGAGAAGCAGAGGATCAGTTGGGCTCCGTGGCAGTTGCTCTTTTCTTCAAGTCAATAGACGAGGAGCAATTGATAGACTGAGAGATTAGTCTACAGCGGAGATCTGCGTATGATCTATTTCATGGCTTGTATTTACCTTCATGGCAATCTCTAAGACGAAACGAGACATTTTTAGGGGAAGGTAGCTCTTTCTTCATTGACCTAAGTAGATCAGAACCCTCATTCATTGGGCTGATGCTCCAACTTCTGCGGTTCGAGATATGAAGTTGTAGCTTCAACTACAGAACAAGGTTCCAAGATTGAGACTTGGTTCCAGCGCCGAATCAACTTTTCAATATTAAAAGTCTCACAAAATATCCAAAATGAAGTTTGAAGCAAGGAGGTCTGGGTTCACCGTGGGGATGTATAGGTTACTTACCGAGGAATGTAGGTCACATTGACAGGATGTCTGTGAATCATTACCTGGGCCCTGGGTTCGTCCAAGGTTCATTCACAACCGTGAGTCCTCGTGACATCGATTATAACAAGTTGCAATCCAACTTCAATACCTTAATTTCACTAAACATTGGACCTATTGACAACCACAGGGTTCAAAGACACTGCCCCTCTATCAAATAGTGGGTGAATTCAAATCCCAGTTGAGTCTCCAGCAGCATGAATGAGGCTTTACGTGACGTCCTTTCATTCAATCCGAAGCATCATATCCACAACCATCACCTATAAGTTGTTTAATCTGCGCCTAATCTCATACAATATACTTACAAATACCACCTAGTTGCCAGCAATGCCATCCACTTGCACGGTCGTGGAAATAGAAATGTCGACAATTGCTCCTTCGCCTTCTCCTTCTATCCTCCCTCGAGAGGCAGACCCGCTCGTCCTGAACCGCACAGCCATGAATATCTTACGGAGAGTAATCAGTGCACCACCAAGGAGAAGCAGTCTGTTCCCTTGTTCGAAAAACTCAGCCAGCGTCTCAACTCCCTCGAAAAACGCAGAAACATCACTTACGATATCCGGAATCATGGCGGCGATGGAGCATCTCGATGTGTCAACCGCTAAATTCAATGAGCTTTATACCAGGGTTAGCGACGAAGGTGCCATAGGGATATACAACAACGTTATAGACAGACTTGAGGTCGGGTTAGAGAATGAGCGCTCGACATACACTGGCAGGGCCAGCTTGGCGGCGGATGAACCTGAATGGTCTGAGACGGAATTCAAGGTTCGACAACTTGTCGATGATTACATATTGATTGTAAGAATATGGCCTTGTGATTTCTGTGACAGAGATGGAATTTGAAAATTAACAGTTATGCAGTTTCTCATGGAACTTGCCCTGGATCCTGATAGGGGAGCAGATGGACGCTTTGAAAATCTGGTCGCGCAGATAAGAATTTCGTGGGCAACGCCTGTCACGGAGCTTATCCGAAAAGTGGTGCAGACCGTACTTATTGAGCTGAATGATGCTTGGGGAACAGGAAGTCTGGACAGTGACAAGGCAAGCAACTAGCAACTATGGTCGTGTATGATTTCGGGAAAATCGGCTAACACTCGCAGCAGATTGCCAGGACAATATTGCAGGAACATTTGAGAAGAAAAGACGAGGTAAAGAAACTCTAATACTCTTCATCTTCTATTTTTGAGCACGGATGCTGACTTTCCTCAATAGACGGGACATGCGTGGTTGAAATATGTACCGCTTTCTTGGGATCACAACGTTAAAGTCAGAAGTGACGAGGCGTGGCTTGAGCATGGCGGTTGATACGGAAAAGGAATTTTATCTGGGAAATAAGCGTTAGTGGTCTAACGGAGGACAGGAATGGCGGGCAGGTTTTTGGGAGCCCCTGTGGAGCATTCTGACCCCAACTACGGGATTTGGTTCTTGCATAACTTACTTAGTATAGATACAACACGATCATTTGGGTGCAAACAACTATTATATTAAAATTCATCATGATCTCTCCCAAGAAATGGAACAATTGTTTCACAAAAAAAACCCAGCTGTATTTCTATTCCTGAAATGAATTTTCCACTGAAGATGAGACATTTTGGGGACTTGTAATTCAACGTTGGATACACCTACGATGACTGAGGTACCCCAAGGTTGTCAATCTCAATCTTATATATCACACACGATATGTCTTCTTGCTTGCTCCCTCCCCACTGCGCAAATTTGTTACCAGGATCCGGAGTCTGGCAAGTGTTCAGAATATCAGTCATTGAATCAAAGCATTGACCAGGGTCGGTGGCCCGCGTGGCTGGACAATCCTTTCCTTTGATGTCCTTTTCCCAGTTCGCGCTGAATGTAAGCTTCTTCACCGGACCACCGGGAGCTCCAAACTGATTAACTGTAGGATTTCCAAACGACTTCTCTTCTTCAAGTCGAGTTGCATCCTGTTTGACGTTCTTGCCCTTCAGACCATCACACCATGTCTTTATGCGGTCCTCGACGTTTCCGCGCTCAAGCCGAGGACCGTTAGTGTCGGTCGGGTTACAATGAACCTTTCCTGGTGGTTCTGGCAAAGGAGGTGGCTTGTCTCCAATGTACAGATTTCCATAGCCTCCTTTAGGCTCCTCGATATTTCCCAAGTGGGCCTCGGTATAATACGTGATGGCGTCCTTCCCTATTTGATAGGAACCACCTTTTGTGTCCTTGTTAATCTCTCCGTAGCAGTGCTTGCCTTTGTTCTTGGTGCTGGCTAGGTTGAAGAAATATCCAATACAGGCGTCTTTGCTTATCTCGTGCGTGTCCGATTTTTGGTGATTGGTGACCTTCAGCTCCATCATTCCCCAGCTGGGATCGCCTCTGGTATCTCCATACTTGTAGAGGCCCACGGGATAGTAAGTGCTCGCCGAATAGCCGGCCGCCACTTGCTTGTTGCTAGCGGCAGTGCAAAACGTATTGACAGTTTCACGGTAACCTATATACCTGCGCTTGTCGTGATCAAAGCTTTCAACCGGTATCCACTGATTGCCGCATTCAGAGACGTAGTCGCAATTAGGAACAGTAGCATCACAATTAGGCAGCGATGATGGCGCCTTTGTTGCGTAGTCGTTCGGGTTTATCCTGGCATACTGACCACTGACCACAGTAAACGACTTTGCGAGTTCCTCCGGGCTTGGCTCTCCTGGATCTTTTGGGTTTGTTATTGTCTCAGGGGCTGTGGGAGAAATTTCATCTCCAGGTGCTTCCAATGTCACCGCCTCAGATGGCGGTTTCTTTAAGCCGTAACTTTGCATCATCATGTTGGATAAAGCAGCTATAGTCCAGGAATCCGCAATCTTCACGGATTCTTTTGCGCCTTGCTCCTTTGCAAATGCCGCCACTGCTGACGGGCCGTAAACTTGTTTTCCTTTAAAGGAATCTTCTGCTCTGGGATCTGTCACAGTGTAGCCCCAATGGAAAGTTTCATGCATCCAAATCGACCCGGTCGACCGATATACGGCATGTATCGTTTCTCGGGTCCTAGTGTATTTTCGCGCTTGCTCTAGCATTGCTCCAAGTGTCTTCTGTCGGAAGAAGATCGGGCATAGGACTACAAAGTGGGTCATCTGGCCACCCGTCCGAGCAGTTTCCCACGAATAAGCGGCAGTATTCGGGCTCCGATAGCAAAGATCTTGCGAGACTCTATGGGTCTTTTCGTCGCAATAAACTTCGATAGATATTCCCGCTGGATTGATGGCCTGGTGGAGGTTGAACTGCCTATCGATGGTGGCTTGTACGGCTTTCTTCTGTGCACCATTGGTGCCGTCGCCCATGTATTTGTCGAGGGAATTTTGATAGGCTCCTCCCGGTTTCCATGCCTTCAAGGCATTGGCAAGATATCCTGCCTCTGCGATAGCGTCAATGATCATTTGCCTTTGGCCGGCGTCGCAGGTTTTGTGGATTTTATGCTCCCAGTGATCCTTCTTATAGTCGTAGGTACCCGCGACATCCACCAAGTCGTCCCGCGTGTTCAACAAGATGTTGGATGAGTGCCCTTGAAAGGACAACGGATTGGCTTGTGATAGCAGAGGGAGCTATGGAATGTTAGTTTGACCTCAACTCCTTAGTAATGCAAGTATTGACCGCTGCAAAGAGGACGCCTAGAGCGTACATCATAGTGGCGGGTTCGAGTGAAGTTTCGCCAAAAGCGGAGGGCCCCAAAAGAGAATTTGGAGTTCAGAATAAAGACTGATACGAGATGTGAGATTGAAGCATAAATAAGAGGTAATGGTGAAAAGCAACAGTTAAGAATGTAGATTTCGAAAGTAAATATCTGGAAGCTGAACCACTTATTATACGTCGAAAGACGCTTGGAAAGCAATGCCACTCTCCAGTGAAAACGATCGATGCTAATTACAGACATTCTGAGGTAGATACGTTATGACAATTTATCTTACCCACGAATAAGAGTTCATAGAATCTTGAGCGAAGCACTGCCTGATAGATGTCAAGATGTAGGAAGATTTCTCCGCCGCAGCCACTCACCTCGGCGTCAGCTCTACAACAATCCTCTTAAAAATGATACGGCGAGCATAGACAATATCGCGAGGTATTGAACAATAGCTCTGCAAGCGCTATCATCTCTTCAATATCCGTCGTTCTGCTCTCGTTCCTTCCGCATGTCAGCTGCCAAGTTATCATCTGGAACTGGCCGCCAAGCCTCAATCTGTTTGCACTGCCATGCTGGGTTGTGAGTCTGCCAGACTTGGAACGCTTTTCTGGGCCTGAATCGTCCTGCTGTACAAATCTCTCATCTTAATCGTTGCTTCGCTCCTTCCCCTTCGTTCCGTCGCGAGCCTGCAAAATGTTGATGCCAAAATGGGACATCGAACCACTCTGCATACAAATTCCAGACCCGCGATCCTTTTTTATCATTTGCTGATGTGAGGTCGATGCCAACGACCGGCTCTCTTGCAAAATTTCAAGTCTGATAAAAATATGAGACATCCGTCCTTCTCCGACATGGTGATCGAATGAACGAGGATACCAATGTGTTGTCTCTTTGTATGGAATCCTGCGATATCATCATGGCTCCTAGGTTGCGTTGGATGGAATCACAGCATACCAATTATTAGAATAAAGCTTCAAAATGTTCCTAGGAATTCAAAGTGAAGACGCGACGTCTGGATTCAAGAGCCTCACACTCAACACTTGGTGGCACAATGAAAGAGACTTGGTCCGTGCACAACCATAAAAAATCGATTGTATATTGTATCCTCGAATAAAATATTCTCAAAGACTGGGAATCAATTCGCGCACTCTTGGAGTCGGAGTCGGAGTCGGAGTTGTCCTAAGATTTATTTGACAGGTTTTGATGTGTATTTGTTGGCTTCTTGCTTCTTGCTTCTTGCTTCTTGCTTCTTGTACTCGAGTAGAGAGAGAAAAAATGCGTGCACGGACTAACTGCTGCACTGCTACACCCTAGTTCTAGAGGGCGCGATTATGATCGCGACTGACTTTCCTTCCTTTGAGAGCCAACCCAACATAGAACAAAACCTACCTAACCCAACTCCATTTCGCAAGAACTCCTCCGCCGAGATTCCCCCTCACTTTCTCCGACAATCGTTTCTCATCCATCACCATATGATATGACAACCGTCGAGCCATATCGACCTCCGCGCATCGATTTGCCCGTAGATGCGCCCTCAAATCCTCAGCAGCACCATTCCTCATCCACATCTACTGCGACGAATATTCCACCTTCAGTCCCGTCTCCACCGCGACTCTCGCGAGGATCTCCTCATCGAAGGCACTACAGACCGCCCGAACAATCTTCCGCGCTCAGAATGGCTCTCAACGATCAAAGCCAGTGGATCTTCACCGAGGCCGAGATGTTGAGCACTCCCTCTATAAGGGATGGTATCTCCGCAAAAGACGAGCGCTGCATGAGGGCAAAAGGCTCAAATTTTATTATTCAGGCGGGGATTCTTTTAAAGCTCCCACAGTTAACTCTAGCCACTGCCTGTATTTTCTTTCAGCGCTTCTATATGCGATGTAGCCTAGACATTCACAAAGGCGGCATCCACCATTATGTATATTCTTCCTCTACGTAATCCGAATGACTGTTGACCATTGGTACAGACTATTGCAGGCACGGCCTTGTTCCTCGCGACGAAAACCGAAGAAAACTGCCGCAAGACCAAGGAAGTGGTTATCGCATGCGCCAAAGTCGCCCAGAAAAACTCAAACCTCGTCATCGATGAACAATCAAAAGAATACTGGAGATGGCGGGATAATATTCTTCAACTCGAGGAACAGATGCTGGAGTTTTTAACATTCGACCTCATCGTCGAGTCTCCCCACAACCACCTTTACGCATTGCTGCACCAACTGCATATCGAAGAACATAAGAGACTACGGAATAGCGCGTGGGCATTCGTGAATGATGCATGTCATACAAGTCTCTGTGTACAGCTGCCAGCGCCTGACATTGCTATTGCTGCTGTCTATTTCGCATTGGGAATCAATAATGAGACCTTACCAGATGATGAGAACGGAACTCCATGGTGGGAGCGAGTGGGAGGAAAGCCAGAAAAAATCGTTAGGGGGGTGGCTGTTATGCACGAGTTCTTTACCGAGAATCCCCTGCTGAAATCGGATAGTCCGTATGATGAGTCCCCCAAGTCGTATGGAAATGAGGAGGACCTCCAGAGGAGTCGTCGGAGGGCTGATGTTGGGAGTAATGAGAATACACCAAGTCCTGGACAATCTCAATCTCAACCTATGCAGAATGGCCACAGTCAACAGAGTCAAGCTAGTACGGCACCGATTGCTAATGGCAATGGCGCCGCCGCTCTGGAGGCCACTGGGAATGGCTCATCGGATGCTATCTTGAAGGAAGTCGCCAATGATCCTGCTACACATGAAGCTAATGGAGATACCAATGGTGCGGCTGCCGATATTCCCAAACGCAAAAACTCTAACGATGGAGATCTACCGCCTTCAAAGAGGCCGAAGAATTCAATGGATGCAGATAAGGATCTACCGCCTGTGGAAGGCAATGGTGTTGCAGGGTCCTCGAAACCTGCTGTCGAAGAGAGTGAGGAAGGCGAGTTGGAGGAGTAATACTTTCTGTGGGTAATTTGTCATTTCAGCGAGGCGTTCAAGGTCACGGAATACTATGGTCTAAAGAAGGGCTGGCGTTAGCGACATACTAAATTGGCCTGATTTTGTTGCATGTATTCGCAATGAGTTGCTTACAGGCACAGCTACGTACCTGCCAGATGTTGGGTCTCAGAGACAGCTTCAAATTGAGCCGGACCTCGTCTCAAATTCAAAATTAAACAATTTTCACAAATGGCACAAGCGTGTGAGGTCAACCTCCAATTCAATTCAGCGTACGCATATTTTATCATATAGCCCATCTCCCAGCGTCAAAATACAGGTCCATATTGCTACCAATCTAACCTTTCTTCTTTCCCTCTTATCATAATCGTCATGGAAAAACATCAACATGTCATAGACTGCCCAACTCCAGATGCTGAATGAGACAAAGAACAATAGTCGTGAATGCGTGGGTAATTAACAAGGTGGAGTCCAACCGTGATACCGAAGTGTCGAATCGTCGAAGTGAACAAAATGCCGGTGCTGAAGATGTGGTCCTTTTTCGCAAGGAAGCATCGACTCCAGATTCGGAAAACAAGCCCTGCTCCATCGCTTCCCTCTCGAGCTTTCACTCAAAATCTTCTCTTTCCCGCAAATCCCTCCGTTGCCCTCTCAACTCTCTTCATGAAATTTATGCCCCAAGTCTCCAGGTCTCTCATCTCTTGCTTCATGTCCTTGAGCAGCTCCATCATCGCCTCGAGAAGCGGATCCTCGTGTTCTATCGCCTCACGAAGCAGATTCGTGTCGTGCTCAAGCTTCTTAGACACATTAGACAGTAAAATTTCGTCCACCTGCATTGATATACGTCCTTTGGTGGTTATCTCGGTCAAGCCTTCGATGTCGTGGATACTGGGATAGAGGATCGAGGCAAGTGAATTGAGGATTTCTTCTAGATCGGCGGTTCGCGTCTCCCAAAACTTGTGATGTTCATCCATGCGCAGGGAGTATTCTGTTTGGAGGTTGTGTAGGTTGAGGAGGGCTTTCGAGTGGTTTGAGAGGGGCTTTTGTGTCGCGATAGCAGTTGTTAGGGTGATGAGGGCGAGGAAGAGAAGCAAAAGCCGGGGGAGGGTGCAGGACGGCTTCATTTTGATTGATGGTTGCAAGTTGTAGATCGATTTGCTGTGGGAAGCTCTGGAGGTAGCGAGAGAGCTTGTACGGACGGTTGAGGAGCGATGTTGTATAGGTGCTTTGCGACTCGCTTTGATGATGTTAAGTTGTGAGATCGAATTATAACGAACTGCGAGACGGGAGATGTAGCTAGTTGATGGAAAAAGCACGAGGCAGAATTGAATAGGTGTTGTGGGCACAAGTGAATTGGCAGGACGAAGGCATTTTTTCACATTAATTTCTTGGATGCCCGTTTCATTGAGTAGCAGGCCAAAATCAAAAGTCAGAAGGCACATCTCTTTGAGCTTGCCACAACATGTTCCAAGTGGAGAATTCGTGGCAGTTCGGTCCAACTCAAGATCAAACTCATACTTACTGGAGAAATCTCTGGGAATTATGAAGTAAGGGCTTGAGACTATTGGTCTTGTTCCTTGGGTTTTGCAATGCTCTGATCTCAGGGGAAAACGGAAAAAGCGAAGCGACCGTAAAAGGGGTGAAGTCACGTGGTGGCAGTCAGTTCTCAGTACTCCAGGCAAATTGAAGGGGCTCAGAGAGAAGCAATTCAAGCATGAAAGACATTTGATAATATGCAAACACACATCTCTCCAGAAATTACAAATGGGTATATCCCCCTCATGAAAACAGTTTCTCCAACGGCATTTCTCTCCAACGTCCTCGCTCCGTATGCCACCACCTATCTTTTCCCTTCCCTTTGCTCCTCTCACCAGCATCCAGATTCCAACTCCCCGTGCACCCGTCTCTCGGGTTTGTTTCCTCTCCCCCATCTAATAACCCTCCCGCTCCCTCAATTCCGCAAACCGCTTCATCCATCCCATCGACGTCTGGCCTCAAGCTGTAACGAATTTTACTGCCCACATCACCAATGTAACCACCAACCGCAAACCGCTCCAAAAACTGACCTTCTTCGTCCCATACTATAATATGGAAACGCGGCTGATTTGCGGCGGTATCGATGCGATGCTGAGCCATGCGTCGAGCTGTGGCAAGACTCATACCCTTCTCTGGCCCATTATTCTCGTCAGAGTGATTTGAGGTCTTATCAAGATTCAGCGAGAATGCTGAGCGGGTTGGTGATTTGACAAGGTTTGAACTCATAGACCCTGAATGGCCATGGCTAGCTGAGAACGTCGACCGTGTTGGTGAAGCGTTAGACACGGAAGAAACGCTTTGCGAAACGGGCATCCCGTTCTGAAAACCACTTAAGCCGATGTTTCGGTATCGGTCCGCGGGTAGCTCGATGCGATCCCGTGGTTTGCAAAGCTTTTGAAGGGATCCCTCGAAGTCTGTTGGGGCGCGGATACTTTTGAGGGCGGGGAAGCCGGCGAATGAAATGCTTTTTGAGAGTATTTCTGTTGCCTTGTCATCATCCGGGGTTGTAAATTCCCAATGCAAGTATTGGAGGGTGGATGACGCGAGGTAGGGATGCAGGAATATATCGACGCCGACAGGCAGGGATGGCGATGCTCCTTGAGAGATGGTAAAATGGGTAAGTGATTTGAGGTGGGAGAACAGGCGTGTTAGGACAGGCAGAGAAAGAAGGGATAGTGAAATGAGCGAGAGTGATTTCAGGTTATCGGTCCTGGCTGGCGACGCAAAATTTGACAAGCCGTATTGTGTAATTCCAGGTAAGTTCTCCAGACGGAGAGACTTGAGAGGTGGTAGCGACAGCAAAGTGGTATCATTGAAAGATGGCGTCGGAAAAGAAGATATATGTAAATTCTCCAAAGATGGGAGCTGCTTGAAAATGTCGGTAAACAAGGGAGAGTCGACTGTTCCATCATGATTGCAGTGCAGTACAAGGGTCTGAAGGTTGGGCCAGGCCGAGTGATATGTCAAAAAATCTATAGACTGCTCGGGAAGTAGTGAACTTGGTGCAAAAATTGGGGTGAGATAATCCGAATCGTCCGAGGGTTTATATCGATGCTGTCGTTGGGATGGGCTACCGGAAATGGTCCATATTCGTTCCAAGAGTTTTCTCCTCGTAGAGAGAGCATGTACAAATCTTGAAAACTCATGATTGTAGGTTGGATAAAAACCGGGAAGCCTCTCCAAATTTGGACATGCCATTATGACCGAAGCAACCAAATCCAAATAATCATCCTGGTCCTTGCTCTTAGCCGCATCAGGAATTGCAGGGACTTTCAAGATCTTCACATATTCTGCGAGATCTGGCCTCGCTCGCAATGTCCTTCGTAAGAGTTTGATCCTCGTCCCGTATCTTAATTTGAACTTCTTCTTCGTATGTAAAATCGAGTCATTGCCAATGAGCTGTACATCCTCATAGAGAGTTACTCTGGTGGCGCCCCACCACTTTTTACAACTCAAACTCAAAGACGTCAAATCTCGCATCCAACAAGTAGAGCAACTCAAACTCGCAGGATGAAGATGCAGTTTCTTGAGTTCAGCAAGAACAACTAGCAATATCTCCTCAGGCAGTTTCTTGAATCCCTCTCCCGGGACTCTTGGGGTATATTTCACTCCAAATGTCTGGCTGGTCGGGCTCGATGGCCCTCTAGACAATCGTTGTGGGGTCAGCAACGTCTGTTGTCGACCTTCTCCTCCTGCCCCGTATCGTGCAAAAGTAGGTACAATTGGTTCCGTGTAATTCCGTTTGCCTCCCATCCATATATTGACTGGTGACTTCCCTGGCAATATGTCATCCGAATAATAGGATTCCTGGCTGGTCCGACTCGAGTCATAGTCAATGGAAGAACTAACACTCAGTGGGCTCTTGTGCCTTGATTCGAAGCTTGATCGAGTGGAATTGGTGCCGGCAGAACCAGGACGGCCAGATAATCGAGGGGGCTCCATGTCAGTGATGACTCCCCAAGGGAGAAATGGAGGGGTGGATGAAAAGCCCAAATTCTGGGTAAGGGAACTGGGAGAATAAATAGGATACGAGGCAGTCGATTTGTGCTTTTGCGCAGACGGGACGAGTGATGCGCGAGCGTTGCGGGTTTTAATGTCCTGATCACTGTATCTCCGCGAGGTTGCCTCCTTCTGCTGTCCTAAGCCTCGTCCAAACTGTTCCTGCAACGATTCCACCGTCCAGAAATCCTTCGAGGAGAAAACAGGTGCGGATGGGGAAATTGGAGTTGAATTGATTGAACTTGAGAGAGGGGAGGGGTTTCTGTTTATTGTTTGGCAAAGGCCATTGCGTCAGTCCACGACCATCTTCTAATTTAATAAAATAAAAAAGTACCGAAATGCGTGGTGCAGATGCAGACTATATTCGCGCTCAAAAAAACTCCGAAGAGGAGACCCTGATAATCCTGTGCCCAATTCAGAAGCTTCCCCCTTTCCTCGCAGCGCAAGCGACGCTCATCCACGAAGCGATGGCGCACCAAACGTGGAAATTAAGATGACAGTGGACCGGACAAGAGCGGCTAAGGGGGGATCACCACTGGTAGCGCACGGCTGCTGTGCACTACGCCTATTTCTAATATTCTTATCCGCCCGCGATGCAACCTTTCAAATGAAACGGCTCCCTGAGAAACGGCTCCCTGAGAAGTTGAAGACAACGATGCACTGACAAAATAAAGAAAAAGAAAGTGGTGACGTACTTAAGAACGGGAACAGTATTGGTAATGTTGGCGCCCCGGTTATGAACAGGTATATCCCAGGCGTCAAGCGGTGACAAGAAACTTCTGCTTCGATTTCGAGAGCTCATAGTGCTCTGTCCTCCCCTGCAGGACGAGACTGTGGGGGAACCAGGGAGGGATCGGATAGTGCAAACTGCTGGGGGATGCTCCTTTTTTAACGACCTCGATCACCTCATGTGCTACTTTGATGTCCTGCACTGCGACATAAACAAAATCATCCGTCTGTACAGTCACAAAGTCACAAGAGGAACATCCCATCCCCCGATGGCACCGGATGCCTTTCTATATATTGCCTTCCCACGCAATAATGCACGCCGCACAGCACATCATTCAGCGGGACGGCGATGAGGATAGCACTTTCTAGTTCCAGCTCTGCCTGCGTGCTTGGGTGCTGCGGCTGCAAGTCTGAGAAACCCCTCAGCCCTTCACACTTCACATCCACACCTCCCGACATCCACATTTCACTGGTCTCCTTCTCCCACATCTCGATCAGGATTCGGAATCATGCGATTCATTGGCTGCTTCCCCTCTCTGCCTCAACGTGGTGGGGGCTACGCGGCCCTTCACGGTGGCCTCTCGGCGCGTCTGTGGATGACTTCAACCAGATTTTACCCCTCCGCCTCCTTCGAGATCCCGAAATCAAGCCACCGCCAATAACCTTTGCCGCCTCAAGAAAATAGTCTGAGTCAAGTTCACCAAGATAGCGCAACCCGCATCAAACGGGAGAAACTTGAAAATTTTTGCCCAATGCAAAAACGCCCATTCATGCACTTGTCAAGGGGAGGAAGCTTGACTGCAGGCTAGACGTGATCAAGATCATATTCCCTCGCAAGGCAACAAATCATGATACCCCTCCCCCTCCAAATGTTTCAGCTGCGAATACCGCAAGGCAGGAAGGATTCAAGCGACACATCATCGATATGTTAGTAAGATTTAAGCTCTGATATTTCGAATCCTTTTTCAATAGTTTCCAAGAAGCCGGATCGATAGGGCTCGAAAGCCTCTCCTCGTAACCCCACAGGAAAATGAAATTGCAGAGCACTCTAAAATCGCGGTTTCATCTTCATCTCATCTAGCCTCAGAGTCTAGTTCTCGGCCCGCCCTCTACTGTAGGCAAAATGCCTTGCTCATTGTTGACTCAGCCAGAACTAGCTGTGCAACTACAACGCCACAAATGTCCCAAGGCTGAGATGCAGCTTGCACGTGAGTCGGGCAAGGCTCTGAAGATGAGCTTCCAATCCGGGCGGGAAAGTCATGCGCTCAATATCCATGGCAATGCATTGCAGAAACCCGATCAGATGGACATATTTTTATTCTTTTCTTAGATGCCGACACAATGCCTTGAAACATCTCCCCACTTTTCGCTTATCTTCTTAAGATCTCCTCCCTTGATATAACTCTATCTTCAGGGTTGCAAGAAGTCGAGCCTGTCCGAACTTCAAAGTGAATGGAGGACCTGTCTAGATCTTCTGGAGTTGGGATTCTTTGGCGATCACGTGTGGCCCTGATCTCGAAAAAGACTTTTGTATTGTTCAACTACATTTTTTGCCTTGAAAGGATACCGGAAGGCAGCTCTTACTACTTCAAAGACCCTTCCCAAATCAACGCAAAGCCTCTGCTAGTTGGCTGCGAAAGCGCTGTCGTAAGACGCTTCATAACCCATTTCCTAAAGGCGAGGTGGAGGCCACCGCATCAGACTTCCATCCCTTTAGAATGGGTTAGGAGGATATCCCTGGGCTGTGTGGCAGTCAACCGCAAGATCCTTAATGAAAGAATAGTCCATCTTGTAACCCATCACATTTTGGGCACTGAATGTCTTGTTCGTGACGCCAGGAGCGGGGATGACAACATTGGCCGCAATTTGCATTGGATCATGGTTGCTCTGAGTGACGGAGTAGTTGAAGTAAGTGCGTTGGTGGAAGCAGAGCCCCGCATCACCGAAGATGAATTGATTAGTCACATTGACAAAGCTAAAGATACGAGCCCTTGTTAGAAAATATACCGTGGTATAGGACTTACGAGACTTACAAGGGAAATGGCACCAGACCACTGCCAAGCCACCATGAGCTTTCAGTATGAGCTGTCCAAGCGCCATCGACAGACTTTGCGTCCAAGAAAGTGTGAAATTTCTTTGCAGCGTCGACGGATGTGTCGAATCCAGAAGTGTAGGCAGCGTTCGCCTCACATTTGGGAGAGAAGTTGGCTCGAACTGGGACAATGCCGTACTTTGAATATTCGGCGGTTGCGAATGTCTGGTCAACAATCATGTGCTTCGTGTAGGTGAGGCTCGTATATCCATCTCCAAGATAATCGATGAAGGGGAAGAGAATGCGAATTGACTGTTACACTTATCAGTAGGTCATGACGTCTTATGATGAGATGTATTCTCACCTGGGAGTCCGGAGCGGCGACCTGTCCCCCGACTTCAAGATCATGCACGAGTCCGGCTTGGATGATCAGCTATCGCCGGTGTCAGTACATAGCGGTAGAATAATGGGAGTAACTTACGGGGTATCTGTCAGCAGGGAGGTAAGGGAAGAGCTCATGGATAGCCTCGCGAAGAACCGGCCATCGGGAACCAATAACTTCGTCCACAATTTTATATTGAACCGGAACAACAACTATGGTGCCGTTGAGAGTGCCAGTGAGACTTTCAGGATAGAGTGAGGCAAGAGGATTTGGTAAAGATTCCCTTTTGAACAAGTCAGTGTGGTTTTCATTGACACCTTCAACGCCCAACAAAGGGCACATTGAGGAAAGGGAGAGAGGTTGGAGAAGGAAGGGATGGGGATGGGGATGGGGGACATTGCGGGATACACTCACTGGCTCCAGCAATCGGAAACAGCACGGGGCATAGCAGCAACGAGAGCTACAAGCGCACCCAAAAGGACGGTGGCAAAGTTAGAGGCGTGCATGGCGAAGGTAGGATGTCAATCAATAATTGATAGCTTCGGTAGTTGTGATACCTGAAGTCTTCCGTTGAGGATCCGGAATTGGTAAAGTTGTGGTAGGATGATGTTGAGATGCCTCAGAAAAGCTTCTATTTTATGTTTCTCGGGACCGCTAACAATGAGGTGGAGCATAGACAGAGTGAACAAATGAGAGAATGGGAGAATGTGAATATCAAGAGGCCGGATGACGTCCCGCACTGGAGAAGGAAGGAGCTACTCAATCAGGCTGGGGATTGAGGTAACCGATACTCGGAGCATTACCAAATTCACCTTCCTAGTTACTTAAGGGTAAGAACGAAAGCTACCTCGGGCAGACGAAGGGGGGCTCTCTGGAAAGTATGGCCTTTTTCCCCGGATTATTGTTGCAGATGGCTGTACGCATATGCTTTCCAAAATACCATCTATGCACAATACAGCATCCCTCAGCACACCAAGTGGAACCTATTCAGGTCGACATGTTACAAGGCTTACAAATGAATATGGCTTTTCCGCTATCAACCTGGATGGAGTTCGGGCTCGCCCATGCCACAATAGCCACGTGCAGAAGAACAATATTGTACAGCTTGAATGAGGTTAGAATAGGTTCTTGTCTAAAATTAGCCAAGTGGTGCGATATGTTTGAGATGTGCCACTACCAGTCCTCTCTTTTAAGTTTAGTTACCATTTGCATGCTTTTGTTCTCTTCTTAGATACAAAATCCAATGCCTTGCGACTTCTTCTCTGAATAACTTCAGATGTTCAGAACATCTCCACTCTTCACGCAATCATATTGAAAATTTACCTATGGGAGATCACGGTTCCTCTTGTAGGTTTGTCCTTGCCCTAAACGGCGAGTCAGAATAAGAGCTTCGATATTTCCCGGTAACGGCGGGACCTCGTGGGTAAATCCGTTCGAGATATTCCTGGGTTTGGGCATTGATGTGCGAATAGTTCATTGACTCGCAGTAAGGTTCATCGCGGTACAAGATGAAGCTAAGATACTCCTGGGTTCCAGTCTTGACGGGGTGTGTCATGACCTCGGATACGGGCTGTTCACCGTTATGGATGAAGCTGGGATCCATCCTGGGCGAGTTTTAGTTTCTCGTCTCTGTCTTGCCAGCTGAACGTTCATCAGTGACTTCAGTCATTGGCAATTATCTGATCCACTCACATTTTCGGAGCTTCTAACAGACTTTTGACTCGGTCTCGATCGATGCTCTATGTTCTGGCGACTTGTTCAGGGCGGCTCGACTGTACAGATATTCCAACGAGGCAGTGGGGTTCAACAACCTTGCCCCAGCAGATATCAAATACACTGCTGTTCACGTCTTCAGAAAGCGGTAGTGTTTGCCGGGGTAAAATGAAATTTCAGACAAATTTTTCGTGTCCTCCAGCAACGTCACTTTTGACAAGTGCAAATAACTGCGGGCGGTTGAGTCATGACAGCCTTTGAAATTTTGGGATGATGTCAAGACGTGACTCCACATTACAATTAAAATACAATATTCCATATCTCATTCTTATAGCAAATGACCAGCCTGTTGTTTTCGAAGATCCACCCTCAAATGTCTTCATATTGGAAAGTGATGGTTTGCTCAAGCCCACCATTAACCAGGAGCTGATCTTTCGAAATACCTTCCTTCGCTCAAGAGGACGGGATGGGAAAGGCGACGAGCAGTGCTTACTGCCTAGCACTTCTTATTGATCCACCATACAAGCAATTTAATTCGCGCACCTCAAACTATGATGAAGTGTCCAAGTTGCCGAGATCGGATCGATGGTCCCTTGCGGTCCTCAAAGGATTTGAAAGGGAAAGATTGTGCATGTTACTCACAACTATGAGGAGTGATCGAGAAAGAAATTCGGAATGGCGTGGATGTGATGAAAGATGGTAGTTCCTATTGACTCTAAGAGATCCCCCGTTGCCCTATCCTCAATTTCAATGCCCCCCATACAGTCTTGCCATGCCCCTCTAGAGAGTTCGCCTCGTAATATCACCGGTCATCAATAATAGCAGTCCCCTCTGGCCATACCCATCTGAAGAGCCCAAATTGCGGAACAATATATGGTCGAAGAGAACTTGTTTTGTGTTGTTCAAGACTCCGCCGTACAAGTCGCATAGTCTTACTCAGACTGCGTTCTAACTCGATTCTGGAACGTTCCGCATGTAATATTCTCGATTCTCCTTCTACATCTATTCCGAAAGTCTTGAACTCATATCCCTTCAAAAAATCCACAAGAGCTTCAGGAATCTGCTGATCCCATCCAATAACCACATGTTGTATGCTATTGAGCTCACGGGGAAGAGTCTCGAATGATGTATTGAGCTGTTCTAGGAACCTGTTAATTGGCAAGAGAAACGCCATTAACCCTTCGATGTAGATGGTTGTCGAATCTTCAAAGTAGATATTGCCACCGTGAATAGCTGGGAGTGTGTTCCAGGACTTGGATTTCTCGAAGAAGATAGCTCGCGACTCGTGACATGTCCGTAGAAGCGCAAGTTTCCTCATATCTTCCTTATATTCATGTTCCATCCGGATTTCCATTGCCTTTTGGACGGGTACGTCGTCGCGGTATGTATACATCGAAGTCCTTCGCAACCCCACCCCGAATTTCGCTTTTCCTGACAGATCGACCGCGATTCTGAGCCTGAATATGCGCTTTCCGTCGTTCTCTGGACCATTGGGGAGTAGGAGCTTCCATATCTTGATGCGCAGCTCTGGGGGTAGCTTGGGAAAGAGGGTGAATTTCTCGAGATCTGCTCCCGCCGTCGTGCTGGTGTGCTCAACCTGCGAAGGGATAGTGACCGTTTCGAGTAGGGGTTGGAGGCTCATAGATTGGCTTTGTTGGGGATCCTCTGTTAGGTGGATTTTTTTCCTGGTCCGCGAACAAGCACTGCCCATATTGAGCGATAGATACGTCTTCAGAAGGGCTGTGGTGTCCTGGTATTCAAGAGTGTGGTTGAGGACAGAAGGGGTTTTGTTTAACCTTTGAGTCTCCAAAGGTAATTTTGAATCAGATTTAATTCACCCATGAGACTCCGCAACTTTTTTCCTTGTCGCAATGTTCCAAGACCGATCAATTCATTTCCCACTTCAATTCAAATTCAATGCCGCCTATCACGTCTCTCTCGGAAAGCTCATACCTGGAAGAACGCAAATTCTGTTCTTGTGAGAAGCAGCATTACATAATTCATTGTTGTCATTTTTGTGTACCTTTTAGAGAGAGATTGGCTGGGTTACAAAGCGAAAGATGACTGGTTTGTACTATCAACTGAAACTTGTCTTGACTTCTTTGGGCACAACGATCAAAAGCGCGGGGCCCTCTCAGCACTCTAAGAAGATAGACTCGAATTTAAAGCAGATGAAGCACAGAGCTGTTTATTTGTTGACACCTTTTTTTAGACTACCTATGAAATGCGTGTGGACCAGGTTGTGTAGCAGTCCTTCGGGAGAGAGAGTTCAGCACTCGAGAATCGAGTCCGAAACGAATAGATATGACTGAGCGCACCAGCCTGCCCCGATCCGAATAATGTAGTTTATGGTGAGCACAGTGGATTAGTTCCTAAGACGTTCTAAAAGGGTTTCTAGTGAGGCGGCTCCACTCATAGCTTGGTCCATCACAACCTCGATCTCTGGGACGTCTCCGAGTCGCTGGGGAAACTTCTGTTTCAGATCATTGAACGCGAACCGGAATTCTGCAATATTTGCTTGTGCCACATTGTCAGCCCAAGAAGGTTGGGGAGATCAACATTGGTAGGACTGCCATGGCAGATCTTCACGTGACGCAGGTCGCTGAACAAGAACAGGCAGAAAAGGATGTTCTGGTGATCCCGATTATGTACGAAGGCCAATCTCTGAACAGTGTCGAAAGACGGCAGAGGATTATGTTGGCGTTGAAGTGCGAAGAGGATATCCTTTTTGAGGGCATCACCGTTGTTTCTAATGTGAATCGACGTCTGATCCTCAAAGCGAATGACCCCCATCCCCTCAGCAGGGAGTATCCGCTGGAACCTGTTGAGAAACACATCCCGAGACTCTTTGCAAGCGCGTAGAAGGGCGACGTTTCTCATATCCTTTCGGTCGAGTTGGTCTTCTGCTTTCAAGTCGGCTTGTATTCGAAGAGTCTCCGGGGTAAGAGAGGGAGGTGTTGGTATCATTCTTGGAGTGACTCTGAACGTGACCTCCGAGCATTGGAGCGTGAGGCTATGGGTGATATGCGCGTGGAAGCAGAAGACACGGTTTCCGTCATCGTTGGCGCCATTGGGGAGAGCGAATTTCCAGATAATTAAGCGTAATTCGATAGGTAGCTTGGGGAAATGCGTGAATGTGTCGAAACGGCTTCGGGCCGGGTCTTCATCTGGCTGAGTGGCATTGGATTGAGAATCAACGATAAGATCCGCATCAGAAAGAGGAGGGTCGGTGTTGGCAACGACGCTGGACTGATCCGCCGGCATCTTGAGCCACGAATTGATTTTGATGGTAATGTGGACGTGCTGTGTTCTCGCCTTCGTCAGGGCGGGGGGAAATGTGTGAGGAGTATCTAGGCCGTGGGTGGGATCTGCATTGAGTGAAATGTATGCAGTAGAAAGTGTTGTCGTATTGAATGAGATGCCTCTTCCACCACTGTCCAGTTTTCACCTCACACAATCACTGTACGAGATCTCGAACTGAAATTTCTATTTTTAAATACTTGCCGCTAGCAAATATTTCACAAGAGAAATTACAGCCTCGACGTCCCCCTTTCAAGCTCGAAACTAAAATCGCTATTTTGTATGCGCCAGACCAAGTGGTGCATTCATGATTGGTAAATTAGTGCCTCTTACCAGGGCGGACCCGCTACAACACCTCCAGTTGTAGGATCAACAGTCGCACCCTGATATCTCTCAATTTCCTGGCTTATGAGCGTCATACCGCGATCCGCTACACTGATCAAGTTCTGTAATTCCCTGAGAGCCTGATCATTGTGATTGGTGAAGTAGCCATCTATGCTGCGCTTGAAGTGCGAGGTGGTGTTATGGTATCGTTGAAAAGTGTCTGCGTCGTAGTCAATGCGGTTGCCGACTACAATAGGATCTGTGATTGATGAAGTGGTGATTGTAGATGGCGACATAACTTCTTCTTGCTCATGCGAAAGCTCAAGTGGCGGTGCAACCTTTCAGAGTTAGTATTGCTTCAAGGACCATCCGAATCCTCTGCGAGCTTCAATACCCCCCCTTAATTGGCCCAGAATTTCTGAGATATCCAAGACAGGGTTAAAGTCCGAGAAGTGTACGAACAAGGAGATGGAACACAGAAATTACATACCGTTTCTGACGATGTTGTTGTGCTCACGATGCCAACATCTGGCTGCATCACTGCCTCCACGAATCGTTGGTCGAATGATCTATCGAGATCACTAGGGTCTTCGAGGTCATAGTTAGGAGATAATGGATCTGCGTCTGGTTCAAAGTCATCATATCCAAGGCCGCTGACTCGAAGCACATCTAATTGCAAGCTCTCCATATTGCGTAAGTCTTGAGCGATCCAGCACGCTGCTAACGGTCTCGATGAGTCTTGGAGGCCTATCCACAAAGCAATGTTGCCCAGATCCATGGCTCCGTGAACCTTAATGTAAACCTCGACAAGATAAAGCTCCTTCAGAGTCTCTGAACAGTCTCTGACGAGTCGGACGAGCTGCTTGGGATCGATATCAACACGTTTCAGTTCCAGATATCTCAAGCGATCAAAGGTCGCAGACATTTCCGAAGGGTATGGCAGTGAACGCATCCTCCAATCATTCTCCGAGACTCTATGCCGGTGTTGTCGAGTCCTATTATCTCTTTTAATATTCCATCCAACTAAGCACAAACTTCCCAGCTTAGCCGCTTTTCGAATCAGAAACCAGAAATTCCTATTGAAGTTTGAGTTCCGCTTTTCTTGTCTTTTGAACGACAGCACCAAATTTTGCAGCTCCTGGAACGTAATAATAGCATTGTTTAAGTCTATGGGGTTATTACAGATGTTGTTGATCGTCGTATCGCTGACACTATAAATTAATCAGCATATGAATCTGCGAGAATCATCAGGAGGATGAGAGGCTGAGCTCCTGAAGAAGACTCCCGAAGACTTCAGCTCCTAAAATTCTATGACAAAAGGGGCAGAGTCTCACGTACTGATCCACAACAAGAGTATCGAGGGGTAAATGTTCTTCTCCACGATTTGCTAGGGTAGCGAATGTTGTTGCCAAGAGGAATGTGGCAGTCACACTTCGGTCTCCCACAACTTGGAAAGGGAGGTTCAGCTTTAATCGGCTCGTATTCGGTGCGTGTTCGAGGACATTCTGACAAGAATCAGTATCGAGACTCTTGGCATAGAAACCCCGTGAATGCCTCAATATCAGAGGGGGGCGGTTCATTCTAGGAAGTAAAGAAATAATTACTTGTGTTCAAAACTTCTTCAATGTCTCATGCCCAAGAACGCCATGAAGGTGAGTGTGGTGAATTATTCGCGAATATCTCTCACGGGGAATGAGACATTGAAGGGTCTCGAATTGCAATTCATTCTTCGCTTACTAGGTTGAATGTACCACTTGGAGTGAAACCGCGAATTGTCCAGGAAGCAAATAACGCTGTCTTCACTTGCTGGAATGAATCTCTAATTGAGAGCGCGGCATCCAAGTGCTTGACTTACTTCTAACGTCGTTCGAAAATCTATCTCGTCAAATGTAGATTCGCTCATGCAATGCTTTCGCAGACTCCCTAGGAGGGGTACCATTTCAGGCACTTTCGAGACCAATCCTCGAAAAATGTCCGAGAGTCGAGTTATTTCCTCTAAAGAAGGAGCATCAGCTTGAATCTTGCCAGTTCTCCTCAATTGCAGAACAGACTCGGGTGTAACGGCATCCCATCCCAATCCAAGGAAAATGGAAACCTCGGTGGGTTGACTTAGATGCCATTGCAATTAACCAGGTTACACCATACCTTCGTCTCTGACCACCATCATATCCACATACACAGCTCCGCATAAATGTCCCACCCTCGCCAGGCTCTCAGTATTCGACGACGAGTCCTTCAAGAACCGCGAGAACTCCAATTGTACCGTCTTGAATATATATGGCTTGAGGGCAGCATCGAATGCTTTGCATACGAGGCGGAGAGGAAGGACGAGGTTCTTATCGTGGCGGCACAGATCGACGTTCCAGCGGAGGACCAGCCCCAGAATTTCTGCCGGTAGAGAATCCATTGCTGGTGTGCGGAACGAGGCAAAACTTCGTGGACTAGAGGAAGACGGGGAGATGGTTGACCTGAGTCTCTCGAATGTTGTTGACGCAACGAGGCTGCGGGACAGCTGGGAGCTGGTCCGGGCCCAGTCGTTCGGCTGCCGACGCTAGCTGAGCTGGGGACAGGGGCAAAGCAGAATTATTTCTATTTTCTGAATAGAGAATGCTTTTTCCTTTTCCTTTTCCCTCACATTTTTCACATTTCTTTTTACTTAAGAAAATCATCCCAGCAGAATTCCACTACCAACAGCTACCTGGAAGGAAGGAAAGATTACTCTCCACACGTGATATATGATAAGTGGCTCAATTGAGAGCCATAAAAAATTTGGCCATCGTTCTCTGGGACCAAATAATTCTTTGGATTTTTTTTGTATATTTGGTGTCTCTGCAGCCTTTTCACAACCTTCCTATATCAATTGCTGATATCGTGACGTTGCTACATTTTGTCCGTCCACTAGAACTGATTGCCGAGATATTTCTCTTTTCAGGGGCTCGATTGGCCTGCCCCCTGAGAATGCAGCTGCGGGAATCTTGAATCTTGAATCTTGAATCCTACGACTCTGTTGTCCAATTTCATTCCAACGTCATCCTGTCATTGAGTCGGGTATCAGAGACAATTCTCACGATGCTGTGCGGCATATCTTATGGCAGCGCTAAACAACACAGTCTGCATGACGAAAGTAAAACATATTTACAAAATGCAAGCTATCAGGCTATTGGGCACCTAACACTTGCTGAGGCTCCTAGAGAAGCACCAGGAACCTGAACCTCGTGATGCAACACTGCGCCTCGTCGGAGAACCTAAACCAGGGACGACAGATAGGGGGCGGCATGAATTGGGAGAATAGGCAAAAACGAGTGGAAATGACGAGGACAACGACACGATCTTCTGCTTCTGCTGCTGCATCAGGAGCAACTATTGAATGGGAATGAGAATGAGAAACATGATCTGCAATGCGTATGCGTCTTCACGTGGCCGAGTACCGTACCATTAATTTATATCACGCTTCTTGAGGCTCTCCCCCTCTCTCAAAACATGGTCCCCCCCCTTCCCCCCCCGAGAAGACCCCGCAGGTTTGAGATAAAGGAGGTAAACATGTCTACTGTAATTTACGAACTTGTCCCACGAGGCTTAGGCTTTCCGACTGCAAAGGCATCCTCGAGAACTTTTATTCCGTATTCGCACGACATGAACTCCATCTGTTGCCATATTCAAAACTACCTAGGTACTCCTGCGTATAGAGATCCGGAATCAACGGCATCACTGCATTAGGCTCCATTTCTTCGGCGAATCTCCAGACGGGTTTTGGCGTAGCGTGTAGAACTAACAAAATGCAATTGCTGGGCGGGAATTTCCATATCCATATTCATATCCATATATTTGAATTTTGGAGATGGAGAAATCTAGTCAGTCTAGTCTGCGAAAATGCCGCCGCGCTGAAGTCGTGACGCGGTATTTACGAAAATAGACCCGTCTATGACAGGGTAATCGTCGTTTGATTTCGAACCACCAAATATTCCCTACCTCGTTCTAGTACGAGCACGGTGCGGTGGTGCGGTGGTGCGGTGATGCTGTGCTTATGCTGTACGTGAGGTGCATTCGTATCTGTGAATCAATTTCTGTGTCCTCTCCTCTCCGCTGCCTCCCCCACTTCAACATTCAACATCCTCATTCTTCTTCCCATTTGCGCTGTATTTACCTCCTTTCCACATTCGTTTGAAGCGTCCACGATACCGTCCTGCATCTGCATCTGCGACATCTCCCCAAGTACATTGCCTGTAATTAAACATTCACGCCTATCTCGACGTCGTTCTGCGCCTTAATCGCAATATCAGGGTCCCGCTCGGTGCTGTGTTTCACAACCAAGTCCCTGTCCTGATCATCCCATCTCCAAAAACCGGCTCCTGTCAGCCTCAACTCCCTCAGACTTTCAATTGCTCTGCTGGCCAGGCATCTTCTCCTCTACGACCGAATCATCTGGGCGATCTGACCGAACTCGCTGCACAAAATATATAATGCCTGCCTAGGTGGACCACATTCGTTCCCAGCCGCGAGCGCTGCTGCAATGTCGACGATGACCATGTCGCCGGTCTCCAACCCTGCCTTTCCTCGCTCGCATTCCTCGCCGAATATACCAGAGCTGGCCCAATTCGACTATAAACGACCAGAGACGCGGCATGAAGAACCCCTTCCACGGTCTGCCAGTTTCAGTTGCTTGCCAGCTCTGGAACAGCAAGCACCGTCAGAGAAGGACTTGGAAAGAATAGTATCTGCGGAGGTCCCTCCGCCTTCTGGCAGAGGGAATGTGACATTTAAGAAAAAGGAGGGTAAAGCGAGCAACCGGCTGTCAAAGGAACGGCAGGAGGAGGCCCCGAAGTTGGAGAGAGTGGGCAGGAGGAAGAGCTTTGTCGCCAGGCCCAAATCGTGGATACAAAAAGTCAAGGGTACCTCCCCAGAACGACAGAGCCCCTCCGGATCGCAGAATAATACCACACCGGCCGGTGCCCCCCCAGTTCCCTCGATTTCCAAATCTGTCCGTGACAACAAAACCAAAACTGTATCAGAGTCGTTTGCAACTTTTGCCCGGAAGTCATGGATGACCTCGTCCAGGTCCCCATCTCCAAACCGGATACCAGGAAAGGAGATGGACAAGGATGAGCAATCTGTGGAGGAGCCGAAGTCAATGGGCAATGCAACATCCAGCCCTCGCCGGTCATTAGGACGACGGCCCAAATTGGAGAACACTCCATCTACCAAAAGCACAGATAGCCCCCCAAAACCCTCGAGAACGGGTTCCACATTGATGAGGATGAAGCAAAGACCGCAGAGTGTACTCATGAATTTCACTACGTTTAGTTCCGCAAACTCGTCCACGAGCAGCCTTCCAAGCAGCTACATGGACAGCCGATCGACTCCTAGGACATCAACTGATAAAGTCCCACCTCTTCCGAGAGCCCCATCAGCCGAAAAGCTTCAAAGTCTAGGAGATGCCCCTAAGCGGAGGGACGAGCTCTGGTCAGCCTTCCGCTCTATCGAAAACGACTTTTCAAAATTCCAAGCCAAAACATGGTCACTGAAGACAAATGTGGTCCGAGCCTCCCTCCTACCATTTCTCCGAAACCATGCTTCACATCCTTCCAACAAAAATTTACGCCCCGAAGATCTTGATAGGCGGATTACGATCTTGAATAAGTGGTGGTCAGGACTATTGGAGGTACTAGATGGGAGGCAAAATCAAACAGTCAGTGGTGTGGATCGTCCGATTTTGCTTGATGCGTGTTATGCGATCATGATCAGACCAGAATGGAGATTGTCGCCATCACATTTTGCTCCATTATCGGAGCGGTCTGCAAATGGATCCCCGGAGCGACCTGCAATGTCAAAGAAGAAATCGTCTGGCTCTCTAAACTCCTCAGTCACGCAATTTTTAACCGAATCTGTTTATCACAATGCCCGGAATTTGTTCATCCAGAACCTGCTTTCTCAAATGAGCTTTGTGGTTGATAAAATGTCTTTGAGGCACGCTCCAGCAAGTCTTGTGACTTTTTGTGGGAAGGCTGCTGCCTACGCCTTCTTTTTCGTCCCAGGAGTTGCAGAAGTCTTGGTTAGAGTTTGGAAATTACAATCGGACATACTTCGACGGGTCTCTGATGAGCTCGGGATGCCTCGGCGGCCTAACAAGTTCGATACGGATGAAGTGGTAGCTCCATTTCCGTCACATATACATGATTTAGGGTGGACATCACCCAAATCGATGGCTGCGCAACTTCGCCAGAACCCGTACTTGCCAGTAATGGTTTCCAAAATACCATGGTACGGACCATGGGTAGCACGCTGGTGTGGAAGAGATAGTGACTTGTTTTTTGTATTTGCAAAGCATTATCACGTTTTGGCGGAGGAATTTTTGCCCTTGGATCTCTCTCTGATGGGCAAGGCGCGCGCTCCAGGTAAGTAAACATGTCTCTTTTTCAATATTTTTACTAATACGCCCCAGGTTTTATACTCGTGCAGGCTCAGCTACTGACAGCGTTGGATGCAACCATTCATCGGCAGCCAGCAGCGGACCCCCTCCCAGTCACTTTTGATGATGTTCTGGCAGGAGCTGATGCAACCGCCGCAGCTCTTCCCTTACCTTCAAACAACTCTGCACGACTGATGGCTGAGAACCGACTGATTATGCTCTTACGGGATTTCATATCCGAGCGACCCTCTGATTATGAACTTGCGAGGCTAACATTTGCGGAAGCATTTGGCAAAATGATGCAAGCAGCAGCTCGGAAAACGTCACTCTTTGACCATAACGCCTGTTTCGTGCTGTGTGATTTTATGGAAGAAGCTCTGAACATATTTGTTCGCTTCCATCATGCGAACGGGTTGGAATCTGATTACATCGACTGGTATTTTTGGCTAGATGTGTGTAAGAAGATGCTTGAGAGTGAGAATAGCATGTCTGAGATTCGTCTCTTTGCTTTCTTATATGGGGCATGGAACGTGGTCACATCTGATGAGCATCGAAAGGAGATTTTGTGCTTCGAGTGGTTGTTGACAGAAGAGACTTTTGATAGATTTTTCAATCATTGGTGTCCAATGGTCCGGGCGTATTACATGCGCCTCTTGTGTTGGCGACTCTGTCGAGATGACGGGGAAGCCACGGATCTTGATACGTGAGTACTGGACTCTCAATGCTTACTGACCCTGACTGACGTCGACAGCAAAATCTACAATATTGTCTCGACTCGGATCAAGGCTACTTGGGCTCACTATCTTTACTTGAAGCAAACTGCTGAAAAGGCCCGCATGCTACCTCCTTCAACTGCACCATGCCACCCCGCTCCCGGAAGACGACTCCTCATTATTCGAAACGACAACCAATCCCCTCCGTCAAGTCTTCTTCTCGGCTTCGACGGTATCGTGCCCTCAGCAAGCACCACTCCTGGGACTACCCAACCTACTGCCTATAAAAGGCACTCCTCGCTGGCTGGCCTCGCAAAGCTCGATACCGCCGATTCTGCCAACCCCAAATTAACAGCCGATTCTCCATCAACTACTGGGCCAAACAAAAAGCGCTGGACTTTCATGGGCAAAATACTCCCCTCTTCCCTCGCCTCCACACCGTCCGAAGCAGTTGCCTCATCGCCAACAAACGGGCGTGGAAGCCCTACCAAGACTCAAACTCTTGAAGAAGCACGCCGGGAGACAGCAATCGCCAGATCACGACCTCAGCTTCACTCCAAGCACTCCAGCACCGACAGTGAGACCCCACCCGCGACCTCAAATCATAGAGCATTCAGCTTCAAGTTCAGTCTTGAATGGAGCCAGCACTTTGAAAAGCCTCAAGGCCAAGGAATGAATGGCGCTCCAAACGGCAACGTACGAGGAGGTGCTGGTTTCAACATAGGCGCGGAGCGGCGCCTCTCCCCACCCCGTCTGCCAGCCCCAGCGCAAGCATGGCTCGGCGCCCGAGTTCCAGGCATCAGCAAAGAAATCATCGCCAAGAATCCCAACGAATATGACATAATAGACGGCGTCGCACCTCGAAAAGGCGAGAAAGCAGCACGAGCAAAATACGCAGGCCGAGCATTAGCAGAATGGGCGCTCGTAGTGGGGGAATGTAATAATTTCGTCGAACGGCGACGAGCAGAAGGTGTACCGACGCTGCGATGGGTCGAAGTTCCTACTTTGGGCGTCGAGGGATTCCGGCGCTTTGGATGAATCTTTTCTTAATGAATGAAACAGCAACAAAATACATAACTCACATAGAAACGGCAATTGGAGTGGAGTCAATACGTAAGATTCCGGCATAGCAATGGCGTTTGTTTACCCTGATGCATCATGGCAGGGGCGGAGGGTTTTGACTTGGACTGGATACACCGATTGAGATACGATAGTTGGATTTTTGGATTTAGTTTCGGTATACAGTGCCTAGGATATGTATTTTGCACAATAGTACATGAATTGCATATGTTTTCCTGTAGGGGCGGGTGTCGTCCATTTTCTGCCATGGATTTTGGTCATGCATAGGAGGTGAGAACGCCAACTGCTGCTTCTTAAACGGCTGGAAGTGGTCCTTCCTCCATGCATGGAATCCTACACACTCCTGTAGCCAGCGTCCCTTATTTCCAAGGCTTTACCAACATCAGAAGAGTGTTGTCCCGCACGTTACATTGGCCGCACTCTTCTTTGTAGGATCATGCACCTAAATCAGAGCAACATCTCAACCTCCAATCAGCTTTCCATTTAAGCAATAATGGTCGCATCTTTAGAAGCTCGGCAGTTTCGATTCTCCGAAACAAGCTTTTGAGCCGCCACGCCTAGTTTAGTACCTAGGTAGGTCAGCGATCAGCACGACTAGACTTACACGTGGGGTACATCTTGGGATGACAGATTGGCAGGGATGATGAGCTTGTGGAACTTGCTCCGGAGGACCTTCTGTTCGAGGAAGGCGACATTTACGAGCTGCAGACGATGGATGGCCGCGTCACAAGTGCCATGCGTTCCGAAAGGGGCTTTTGAGGTATGGTTCTCACATATATAAAGGGTAGAATACTGGCCAAGGATCTCTTCAATCACGGCAGCTTTCCTTTATAATTCCCTACTTTCATCAGTCGGCTGTACAACTCAACATCATGAAGATCCTTACTCTCGCCGCGCTCTTCACCACAGCAGCCCTCGCTCAATCCATCTCCAACGAGCCCTCAGGCTCTAACTGCGATGGTACCTCCCTCCTTCCCCTCTACCTTCCACCTCCTCCTGACACAATATACCAGGAACATACTATTCACAAAACGATATCAACAACGCCGCCACCGCCGCAGTAGGCTACTACAACAACGGTGAAACCGTCGGCAGGGACAACTATCCCCACCAATACAATGACTACGAAGGCTTTTCCTTCAACTGCGACTCCCCGTATCTGGAATTCCCGATCGAGCAGGGCGAGACATATAGTGGGGGAAGTCCGGGGCCGGATCGCGTGGTTATTGGGGGTGTGAACGGGGATAGCGCCCAATATTGTGCGGTTATTACGCATGATGGGCAGAGTAACAATGGGTTTACTGAGTGTCAAGACCAGTAAGGGTTTGGGGATGGGGTTGGGGGTTTAGGAGAGAGGAATTAAAATCAATATATAGACTAAAGGCAGCTTTGCAGTGGTGGTTTCAATAGAGCAGTTGAATCAAACTTTTGGCAGAAATAAAGTTGACGCCTCGCTTTGTAGAACCTTTTTACGAAATCAAATTACTATGTAACACTCACCTGAAAGGAGACGTTGATGGGGCTACGCATACATCTCCTATCCAGCGCACAATGCGCTGCAACACCCACTTCAGCAACAAATGGCTTCCCAATTGGGCCTAAAATCTACTACATTCAGAGTGAAGGCTTCACACTCTCCGTTCTTGAACTTTCCGGGCCAATCTATTGAGGCTATTGGACAGGCTTCCGATGTTTGCCTGACGGGCTGCGTCAAAATCGGCAGTAGGTACGAGAATAGACGGAAGAGATCGGGATGTACTCACAATAGCATTGCTGCGCTGGTCATATAAATGTTCCTGGAGAAAAATAAGGAAGGACTATGAGACAAATAGGCTTCAAAAATCATTCCCTCGGTGTTCTCGGGTCAAATGGCTATGCTTATACACGAGTCAAGTCATCTTTCAAGCCCAAACCCAATTCCAGTAAAGTGAGAAGGAGAGAGGTATATTCAATTACATATGAGAAAGGAATCGGTGACCAGATGGTCTCTCTTCCACGTCAAATGCTCCCACCAATGGCTTGAGCGGCAGGAGTAGCCGCTAGCTTTTTGAAGCTCGATCAAGAAAAACTTACATCTAAACTTGAGCAAACACGGTATTCCCTACAGTGGTTTTCATTTTCCGTTCTCCATAGGATCAGAACAAGTAGCGACATAGAGCTTTAAGCATGAAGATATATAAAGCTAAGAACTTCTTATACAACAAAAGAAACGAAGCTTCGATTTCTGTATCTTATGCATATAAAACAGCAATAGAGAAAAAGCACAGCGGCCGCCTGCTATCCAAAGCCGCTAAAACCCGCCGATGCCCAGCCAGAAAACGCCAAGTATGCAGCCAGCCATTCCCCTCGCTCAAAATATACAATCCTATCTATACTGACAGCCAGCCTCAGTTCACAAGCTTTTTACTAGCTTTCATGATAATCGCCGCCGCCTTCTCGAGTTGTGCCTGAGCTAGGGCCCAGTTTCCTTCTTCTACCGCGTCTCGGATTGCAGGGAAGAATGATGAGTCGTAGCCGGACCAGAGCGCTGGGCCGAAAACGACGTGTTTGTATTGGGTGCGGTTGGGAATCTATGACTATTAGCAATTGGAGCAAATAATTTCAAAAGAGGAAACTTACACCACCGCCCTCCTCCAAATCCAGCAAGTGAGTCTCAAAGTTCGCCATCCTGGTATTATGACTTTTCCGCCTCTCAGCATTAATATTGCTCTCATACCCACCACCAGCGTAGACAATGTTGTTCCAATCCTCCTCCCATGTCTCAAACTGCTTGGCATCATTCGCGAATTGAAGCACTGCTTCTCGGAGTGCATCTGCGTTCCATGGCGGGTTCCCCGCTTGGTTGGCGCCCTTGCTCTCCGCCCAGTTCTCGAGATCCATTACCCAGGCAGTCAGGGATGACGAGTATGCGGACATGTCGAAAGGCATGACTAGCTTGTCAGACATTTCTAGAATCAACAAGGCCCAGACTTGAGCCAGCATTTTGTGGAAGATGAATCCTGGGTCTCCAACTCGAAGCATCCATTCATAGTTGTCGTAAGCGGAATGATAGGGATAAGGAGGCCCATCGAATCCGAAATCGATACTTGATGTTCCTGCCATATCTTGGAAAGCCACATAATCACTTCCAGCTCCTAATCCACCTAGCTGCTCGCCCTTGCTATCCCATACGCTCTTCAACGTTTCGTTCTTGAAAGGATCCGACACTCTGTCGAGGACACGCATGAGTGACTTCTTGAACACTGGACTACCAGATGCCTTGAATTCCGTCCCTCCTACGGCAACGTCGACATTGATATAGGCGAATGCGTCTCTTCGCAATATGTCCATGTTGTTCTCAACATATTCAGTGGAGCCGATCAGATTGTATTCCTCTGCATCCCAAGAGGCAAACACAATAGTTCGGAGGGGCCTCCATCCTCGAGAAATAAGATCCCCGAAAATGTGGATAACCTCGAGCATAACTGCGGTTCCAGAGCCTGGGTCAGCGGCGCCATAGGTCCAGGCATCTCGGTGGTTGCCAATAATGATCGCCTTTTCCTCTTGCTCCACGCCCCTGATCTGGCCCATCACATTCCAAATCTTTTGCTTGTCATTCTCATCTTGCTCGTTGACCAGATGGACTTTTGGCGATGACAGATCCCCTGTCCAATATTCTACATCAGGCACACCCCCTGTCCATTCATCTGTAGCCTGCTGCCCCTTTCCCTGGATGGCCCGAAGCAGATGCTGTGCATCTCCCCAGGATAGTGGAATACTAGGAATGTTTACAAGCCCAGGATTGTTAGTTACCGAAATCGGTGTGGCATCCGCAGTACTCGCAAAACCAGGAGTGAGAACATCGCCGACAACCCAGCTTGTCAACCCGACGGTACCTCTCTGTACACCGTCTTTGGGCATATATCTCCCGTTTGGAGCAGGCTCTCCTGTTCGCGGACCCTCATCAGCCGGATCGCTGTAGATTATACAGCCCACAAATCCGGCCATTTCCGCAGCTTTGACCTTTAATGCCCTATCTGTTTGAGTTCCATAGTACCGTACCAACGCAATAGCTCCCTTCGTATCGATACCGCTATCGTATAGCGTCTTGAAGTCTTCCCGCGAACCGTAATTCGCATATATTAACGGACCCGTAACGTCTCCTGCCCTCGAAAGTCCATGAAAGACTGGCGTCTGCTGTCTCGGAGGATCGGTATACACCTGATTCTCCTCAATCTGCGCCGCCCAAGCCACAGCACCATCATCTCCCAAAATTTCAACCTTCCTTCCCCCCTCCCTAGGATAGTTCATATAAACCTGGTATTCGTCCATCCTCACATCCTCCAACCCATTTGACAAGAAAAACCGCTCCACGTACTGCGCCAGCACATAGTCCCCCTCCGTGCCCGCATAATGATCCGTCTGCGTCACAACCCTCAAGTGCTCCTGTATCCTCGCTGAGTCCATCATACTCTCCACATACTTCCGCACACTCTCCGGCTCAAACATCTGCCCTGCCATCCGTGTCGCAGCACTCGTAAACATGCCACTGATAAACAGCAGATACACGACGCCCATAATCAGCAAAATGGCGATGAATCTCGCAAGTATCAGACAGAAGTTGAAATTCAGCGTTCTCTCCCGCAAACCCTCCGGTATATGCAGATTGATTTTCCACTTCCACTTCCAGCGAAACGGCAAGTGTATAGAGGAAAAGGACCGTGAGAGACTCGATATTCGCTTGCCCCACGTCGACTGTCGTCCCGGCGCATCCTCTACATCCATCTCCTCCATCTCGCCCCTCACCCGCCCCAACTCGCTCTCCTCGCTCCCCCGCTCCGAATCCTGCCCTAGAAATGTATCATGTTGTTCGAGACTGTCGCGGTCCGAGACGCTTTCTACCGTCGGCGGCGGACGATAGCCAGCTCGCCGCGTGGGAACTGGTATTCGTCCCTCGGGGTCGAGACCCAGGAGACCTTCGCGCTCGGCGGGCTCGCTCCTCTCATTATTGAGTGATAATTGGGGCGTTGGGGTGCGGGAGGATGTTGCTTCTTCGTAGGTCGGTATAGGGAGGGCTTCGTACTTGTTGGGTTTCTCGTCGGAGGGCATCGTGGCGGATTGCCGGTGGTGTTGGGAGTTGATAAGGAAAAAGGAATTGGGTGTCGATCAGCCAGCTGACGATCCGAGCCGCATTGTTGATTTGGATAAGGAGTGTCGAGAGTGGGTGGTTTGTATAATGTTGGGTTGGATCTCCTGAAGTCAGCGAGGGACAGGTACGGTTAGAGCATGATTCGGGCTTCGGCTGAGGCTTGGGAGCAGTAAAACACTTGGAAGTGATTACGACGTCTGAGCGAAGCCTTGAAACAATTTGAATGAGAATTTGTCTTTGGAACAATACATATGGCATCTGTATAATCCGTTTGAGACAACTTCATTATACTCGAATTCATAGATCATATAAATCAGATCCAGTTAATCCGATCACATGATTGATGGTTTGGTATCTCCTATTCCATTTCATCTCCTCTCATGAATATTACATAAAGCTTGGCAAGCCGTCTATTTGCTTGATGGTCACCCAAAATAGTGTGAGTGATCTGTCTGAACCATCGTGCTCATTTGCAACGCTGGCAATGATTATACAATCCAGCGCTGCGAGAACCACCAAGTCTCTACGGAGTACCCCTTAAAATCTTACAACGAAACGGGAGCGCCTCCCTTCCTCGTCGGCTCAAAAATCCTATTTCGGAGCCGCTGTGATGACACCTTCATACTCCCTCGATGCAATCAGTTCTATTGTTCTTTGGAAATGCCTTTTCGGGTGATCCATAGTGGCGGTTTCTTGATTCGTTTGCACATTCGAGTGGATGAGTTCAATTAGGCCATTGAGGTATTTGGTGGTAATCTAGCTGAGTCAGTAAATCCATAATGATAATATCGAATTGATGAATACTTACAGCATCGTTTTGCTGGTCAAAGTAGTAGACATAGCGATTGAGAATCTCAACGAAGAGCTCAACTGATACTGCTGTGTCCATACAAGTATCCGCAACACGAAGAGCACGTTGAAGACATTCGAGAACGCGCTTGCCATCCCGATAAAGCTAAACACGTTAGCAAAGTCTCTGGGAATTTGACACTTGAAGCCTTACCTCTTTCTCGTCTTCTGTCTCACCCTTGGCGGCAATAGGTACGGCCCACCATAGATGACTTGCCAGATATACAGCCCTGCATTGGTCTGGTTTCTTCAGCAGCTTGCTTCCGTGCTGTGCGCACTTGGTAATCAAAGCATCGTAATTCTCCCTGCTGAAATTTCGGCTATCATGCAGCGCTCCAGCGATGATGCAGACAGCTTGAAATTGCGCCCTCGAGTCACTGATTTGCTCTTCATATATCGTGAAAGCTTGTACAAAAAATTCGTAGCTCACAGCTTCGGGGCCAGTTTGATCCGCAATTTGCCCACAGGCCACGAATTGGCGTATACAGAGCTCGGCAGCAGTGGGAACCCGGTCGCGGAGAGCTGAAATAGACTGATGCATGAACTTGTAGAGGGCCGACAATTGTGATTCCCAATTGTCGTCATAGTGTTCTCTTGACTTGAATCTTCGGGCAAGCTTCATCGCCGAAGTGATCAATGCAGGGGTCGTAAATTTGATCCGCTCGTTGCCTTCTGAATATGCCTTCTTGGTCATTGAAAGAAGCTTGAATTGAGTGTCGTTGCTGTCGCTATGAATAAGATGAACTATTCGGGCAAGCCAGCCTTGCTCTTCGATTGTCTCATCGGTCTCGATGGCTTTCCGTTGAGCGACTCCAGGGTATCCAGCAGGCTGTTGAGTACCCTCTTTGATCAGCACTTTCAGAATCTCAAGAACACCTTCCAGAGCCGAAAGTGTGGATATTTTGGTCTGATTACGCTGTAAATTGCGTGCAACTTCACCAGCTACAGCCCTCCGCGTCGGATATGTCTGGGAGTGCAGGAGTGAGACGTATGTAGGAAGCGATAGAGCGGTAAATAAAGACACATAGGACTTCATCGGTGCTAGCAGGAGATTGAGGAGGTTTGTTTGCGCCTCTTGAGAATGAAGATCAGCACTATTCACGTGCTGCTTGACTTTCTGATGTGCGTATTCAAGAACTTGATCGACGTAGTCCAGACGATCAGGGTAGATGTTAAGTGCTAAGTTGGCTAGGGATACCAACAGGGCGGTAGTGTCCTGAATTGGAAGATGTTGAGCATTGACCAAATTCATTACTTGCTCGAAAAATATTTCATAGAGCTTAATGTTTTCGGGAATACCTCGACTCTTCTTCTCATCAGTTCCATCAGTTCCATCCGTACCATTGATAGATTCAAGCTTGGAGTCTGCTGGCGTCTCCTCGGATTTGGGGGCTTCAGCGCCGTCAGATGTTGGTTCCGAAGATACAGCTGCTCCTGCTTCTTCATTACTTCCATTGGATCCAGGATTTTCACCATTTGGTTCCGATGGAGCAAGTTCCTCGGGCTTCTTTTCTTTATTCACCCGTACTCTCTCCAAAAGTTTTGCAATTGCTTCCTCCTCCATTTTTTCGCGATCTTCCGAAGGATTGGCTGCCGATGCGCGTGCTGCATATTCAGATAATCTATCCATCAAAGCAATCACTATAACCTTTACATTGACATGGGGGTTGAGACGAGAGACCGCGGCCAGGAATTGGTCGAGGGTGTGTAGATGGAATTCGTCGGGGAAAACTTGCGTGATGACTTCCAAAAGGTATTCCTGCGCCAAAACATCCCGACATTGTACAACCTGTTCTAGCAAAGGTTGTAGTATAACGTTCTTGTATGTCTCAAGCTCCACCAAATGGCTTAACCGTACAAGGTTGTTTCCCACCAATAATTGGAGTTCTTTCCGTTCCTGGGTCCTCAGATCCCGCTCTCTAGAGTGCCCTTGGTGTTGTAATCGTACCCAAAGTTTGTTCATCTCCACGAAGTTGGTCAAGGTGAAACTAATCGAGTCTTGAAGATTGCCTTCGGGGCCGTCGCCGTTCCCCATTGGGAGGTGTTCCCGAGCTTGCCCAGACAGATAGTACCTCAGAAACAATCCCCGCACTGGGTGCTGTACTCCGCGGCTCATCTCCATCATATCCTTCATTATCTCTTTCACCGGCGCATCTGGGATTGACATGTATACCGTGCCAACTGTTATCATCAGGTACAATCGAGGTATGATGTTCCCTGCATACTGGACAAGTTCGTATAAATCGGCCAGATGATTGACTGGATGTGAGTCTTTCAGGTAAGCGGATAGGTGTCGCAGAGCATCAAATACCGCCATGTATAACTCGTAGTATTGCTTGGGTCCCAGGCTGCTTGTTCGAAGCTCCGAAACGAGGGTAGAGCTATGTGTAGGTACTTCGTCAGCACGAGATCAAGAATCAAAAGCTGCGCAGCTGGCAGAAGCAAACGCATAGTGCCAATTATGAGCTGGGGAATTTCCTACCTGCATTTCAACGCATCCATGAGCTTTCCGGGCGTCTCCAGGCATTTGCGCATGAGATGCGTCTGTTGCCTTACCACAAGCAGAGCATCTTCCAGCAGGCGCGCCTGATCTTCTACCGCAGGGGGACTGGCCATGGTGAAGATTCGGTTGTTAGGATGTGCTCGACGGCCTGGTCAGCTTAAACAAAGGTCATCGACGTTGTGGGACGTGGTTCAAGAAGGGTGTTTGGAAGGTTGAAGAGCAAGCTCGCTACGGCAGCCGTCATCAGCCGCGTAGCGCTGTGCCACTATTTACGAAGGTCAATCACATGGCAGCAGCGATAAAATCAGAAATTCTCTTAGATTCATATATTTTCATTTATCTATAGACATATTAAGGCATTATGACATTCCGTTATCCAAACTTCGTTAACTCCATGCAATGGTCGCTCTCCAGCTCTTGGGGCGATTTCCTAGTATGCTCCTCCCATAAAAATACATTGCAAAAAAATTATACAAATAGCGATCTGATAACTCTCCAAAGAGTCCTTCGTTTTCTGTTTCGCTTCAGCTCTTCTTCGGAATTTTGGGGTTGCTCGTCGCTATTCTCGTCCACTAGAGGCATGGCAGTCGAAGATCTCTGCTCAAAAGCACCGTCGGTGCCTGCGAAACTATTTTCGGGAACTCTTGCAGTTGCAGTAACTTCCAAAGTTGGTAGACTTGATTCTGGTGTTGAATGTGTAGACTTTGCAGCGGCAGTTGGCGTAGCAGTGGAGTTCGACCAAGGTGGATAAACAGTGTGCCATTGACCATTATCGTACGACTTTGACGAGGTGGTGCTTGTGGAAGAACAGCTCGAGGTGAAGGTACTCGTAGTGAGGGAAAGGGTTGAGCTGATCGTGCTCGTGGCAAATGTGGAGCTTGAAGTGCTCAAAGATGATTTCAAGGTTTGCTCTACAGCAGAGGAGGATGGTTTCGTTGGCAACAAGCGACTCGAGGAAACAATGTCGGTAGTAGAAGAGGGTGTAATTGATGCAGCAGAGACGCTGACTGAAGAGGAAGGCTTGGGATTCGAGCTTGCTAAGCTGCTGCTTGGAGACGATATGGTAGAGTTGGTAGCTACGCTGCTTGTGGGCGATACAATAGCTGAATTTGTCGCACTGCTGCCCTGTGGCGCTGAAGCCGAAAGTGTTGCTGGCTTGCTTGTTGTTGATACCGATGGTACTGTCGAAGCAGAAGTTTGCGCTGTAGGCAGGAGTATCGTGGAGCTTGAGGTGGAGGAGCGTGGGATGGTCGAACTTTCTGAGGAGTGACTCTGCGAAGATGCTGGAGTCGAAGCGGATGAAGAGCTTTGGGGTGGTTCTGGGACTTCGACCGTAATGGTAGGGGAATTAACATTAATTATTGAGTATCCTGTCGTTGTGACAGTGACTGGGCTCGGAGACGGCGTGAGAGTGACCAGGACCGTCTGTGTACGATCCGGGCCTTCGATAGTTTTTGTAGAGACGTCGTAATTGGTAACCAGCGGGAGGGTAACCTTGTCGGTTTCCACAACTGTCGTCGGTGCTGATGTTTTTGTTTCGATGAGTGTCGAGATTACCGTTGCTGGTGTTGGAGATCCATTCCCCCCCGCAGCCCCAGTAGATCCGCCATCTACAGGGACAACTGAATAAGTTGCCCTCTGAAGTAGAGGCTCAGCTTGAACGGATTTTTTGTGAAAGAATGGCAGCGAGGTGGTCAAACAGAAAAGAGAGGAGAGCGCAAAGAGCGACGCATTTGAAGTATTGAGCCGCATGGTGATGAGGAGAGGATGAAGGCCCAAGAGAGAATGAGCGATACTTGCGTGGAATTGCGATCGGAAGATGAGCAGAGTATGGAGGAGCAAACTTACATGGAAACTAGGATACAACATAATATATGCGGTTATCCGCTCGGGTTGCCAGTGTGGGAGGCTGGGGAGTTATGTAAAAAGGCTGGTGTTTTGAAAAATCCAGGTGGCTGGAACCCCAACAATTTCTGCGCTCGAATCTGCAAGAGCTGTAGGGAGCTGAGCTCTCCAGAACAACTCGCAACATATAATAAATTGAAAGACATCATGCCATGCAATCTCAATTACCTTCTGTTCGGAAAGTTTGAAGGGTTCAAGAGGCGAGGTTGTTGTTGAATCACCACCAAAATGCAAGGTACCTAGGTAAACAAGGCTGTCGGCAGCAGCCATTTTGCCAAGCATTTTCATAAGCGAGAGCCCCTCGTCAATTCAGGGGGCTGGTTGGCTTCAATTTCGACAATGGCACAGAGATTTAATTCATGAGATGCTGATTGGATCATCTATTTCGAGATGCAAGGCCTTGTATTCCTCTTTGAATTTTCGCCGCATCAGGGTGGTACATTTAAGGTCACCTCGCTATATATCCACTCCTACAGTATGTACTGAGTCTAAAACTCTGAGCAAGGACTCCATTTTTGAAACAGCTTTGTGTTACTTTCGATGGCCTCGAAGTCCTCGTCTGTGCTCGGCATCTCATTGATCGATCTCGATGTTCTACAGTATGCCAGTAATAGTAATATAATATCTTCGTCTTTCGAGTCTCCGTATCGGCACTGGTCGGCGTTCTTATCGGAACATTGACTAAATATCGCGTCACCAGCATCCACTCCCTATTTTCTATACAACAGTCTAGCAACGACTCATGCCACGATCCCACGATCCCACGATCCCACGATTCAGTCGCTCCTATCGCGGAGTGTGGCCCTTGCTGGCAAGTTGCTGGCAAGGACTTCTCGAATCTTGACAGCTGCTGGCCGTGGCACGCGCAAAACCTGGTTAATCATTACCCAGCCGATAAGCATGGCACCGAGACAACCCACCTGCACGCCCATCCCCACCTTGATGGTTGCAAAAATATGACTTTTCTTTTGCCCATCCGGCTTCCAGTCTAGTCTCACTGTCGATCTAAGACTTGCGTGCAGATACCCACCATTGTCCAGATATCTGCCATCACGGTCCTCTTCAGACGAAAGCAATTTCGTGTCTATCAACACCCAGAATGGCCGAAGGGCTATCCCCATTCATGCTCCTCCCGAGCGAGATACGCCTTGTCATATATCACATCCTGCTCGATGACAAGAACAACAAAATCTTCGAGATCCGAAATGAGGACCCTGAGGTCTACCGGCGCAGCTCTGCTCGTAGTCGTACCAGCTATCGAGTCTTGGGACGAGATCTAGTACGTCAAAGTCGACCAACAACCTACCATCTAGTCACCGATTCCAATATGAGCACCTCAATTATAGGCGTCAATCGGAAAATCTACGAAGAAACCTCTCATCTACTCTATGGCTGCCATACGTTCAGCTTCGGCCGAGATGTTGAGGCAATCGTGCCTTTCTTCAAAGATCTCACGAAACAGACCAAACCCCTCATCCACGAAATCTCTCTTGTTAAACAGGGCTCTGTATACAGTCGAGACTATGACCGTTGCGAATGGACTAATGTCTGCGAATTTCTCAACAGCGACATGCAACTTGGAAGCTTGAAATTGGTGGTCGAAGGAGGCCGCCCGAGTCTAGGTTGGGACGGACTCCCAGAGTACACAAGGGCAGACTTCAAGACGCTGTCTAGCGTGAGATATGAGGCACTAGAATGGGTTTGGGAGTTGCTGTCGATCAAAGGCCTTCGAAATGTGGAAGTTTCGTCGGAAATCCATCACTGCCCGCCCTCACACTCAAACGCCATGGAATTCTTTGCGGCTTTCTCGGCATCAATTGAGAAGGGATTCGCAGAGTTCTTGCGGTCGGAACTTCTCGCTCAAGTGTAATTGGAATAAACATTTTGTGGAGATGGGGCATATGCAGGGTTACACATGGTCTTGCAGGCATTTTTGAATGAAGAGATCCGATTTGATATCTTCCTGCGGGTACAGTCATCATTATTACTGTCAGCTTCTAGGGCTGGCCAAAGAAGATTCGGGCTTCACAAACAATGCAAATCATGTTCTTTTTCATGGGTTGATTCTCAGCTGATGGTTGCAAGGGGCACAGTCTGAGTCTGTGCCTCATATTGTAAATGCATGTTCCCAATATCATGTCACGCTCGGGAGTTGAAAAGGCATTTTTCACGTCTGCTGTTACTCAAGATGGCGTTTTAAGAACGCCGGTCCCTCCCTTTCCTGAGCATTGCATTCTCAGCGGCGTTTGTCTGTTTGTCTACAGTATTTCCAATCTTTTTGCCATTGGTCGGATTGTTTCATACCGAGCACACACATAGCGGTCAGCTTGAAGCCATCAATAGACAAACCAATTCCTTCGCACGCAAAAAGCCCACGTCGGCAATTCTCAGCAAATCAATAATCCACACGAATTACCAGGTCCATCGCTGCGACCGCTCTTTGCAAGGGCTGAGACGTCAGCGATCCAGCGCGGCGAAACTCCGTGAGAAAAAAATAATTACTGAACCATCCCAAGCTGGACATTTAGCGTGCCGGGTATGATGCAGTCTTTGCGGAGTTTGCGTCGGGTCAAAGACCCACAGGAGCATTATCCACCCGCCAAGACGCTGCTCTCCGAGCATGGAGAGTTGTTATCGTTGAAGCTAAATGTCTTCTATCAGCACAAGAAACCTAGCTTGTGCATGAGTAATTGTCGCAGCATCGAAGTCTCCGTTATATACCCCCTGGTTCCCACATCGTCTCCTTCAAATCCGAAATCAAACCTCGAAACCGACTTTTCTGAAACGTTTCCTGAAACCCAAATTGACGAAATGCTCGCCGATCAGGAACGCTCTGCAGATCCAGATCTCAGTCTTACCCTAATCGAGAGCAACCTATCACGTGAACCACCCCCCTCTTCCGCATCGCAGCCATTTCGCTTCCAAGATCTACCCCTAGAACTCCGCCTCAAAATCTACGCCTACCTCCTCCCCGCCCGCGCCCACACAATCGTCACCCAAATCCCACACAATGGTTATTTCTACAACACAGCCACCATCCCCCAGCACAGCGCCCAATCTTTCTACCCCTTTGGTCGCTCGCCGCCCAAGAACCTCACTACGTACAAAGTCCTGACTGAAAACTTCCGCTCTGAGTTTCCGGCTCCTAGCATCTGCCCCGAGATCTTGCGGGTATCGAGAGCTGTGCATGAGGAAGCGGAGCCGGTATTGTATGGATCTAAGAGTGTGAGCTGGGACTTTGGCGTTCATCTTGAGGCGCTGGTTGCGTTTTGGAGGGATAGGAGTAAGGGGGCCAGAGCGGCGGTCAAGGAAGTTAGGATTGCGAGGGAGATTCCTGTTGTGAAGAACGGTGAAGAAGTTGTGTCGGGCGTTGATGCGAGATGGAGGACGTTGTGTGATTTCTTGAGGGATGAGATGACTGGTCTGAGAGAGTTGAATTTGACGATTTGGAGTAGTAGTGGAATTGCTTCTGCTTTTCCTTCTGTTGGTGCTGTGGTCGATGCGGACGATGAGGAGAGTAAGATGTTGGTGCGGAAAGATGAGGAAAAGAGGTGGAGGGAATGGGAATGGACAAAGGAGTTGCTCCAAATGGAAGCATTGAGGAATGCCAAAGTCAATTGGTGGGGCTTCCCGACCACGAAAGGGGATGAAAGGCAGACGGTGGGCTTCGACTCTTGGCTTGCTGGTAGGATGGTGGGTGACAAGTTGATGAGGGCTAGAATGGTCGAGCAAGGAGTTGTGGTCGAGGGGTCCGTGGTTCTACCTGGTAGAACTGCTTGACAATGAGAATCGATATTTTAGCACATTAGCGGGCGTTGCATAGATGCATATAGGGGTATTAGATCGGGATACTCGAAGCTAATAAATTCAGAAAGACTTCTAGATTTCAGAGTAAGGCTTGCGCTTTGCTTCGCGAAAAAGCCAATATGCGATCATAAAATCGAACATACTACTATCTTCCCAAAGTGAAGAGCCGTTGAGGAGTGTCGGTGCCAAATGTTGAAAGCGAATTGCTGGAACCGAGCAAGAAATACAGAACTGTCAAAAAGTCGCCACTACTTCCTAACTTGAGGAAATTTGGTTTTCTTGACGTACCTAGCTGCCAAGTGGCTCCTCTGCGATTCTGAGGGGTTACTGCTGCGCATGCACCTACCCAGAAGTCAACGAGAACGATGGTCTGAAGGCGCTTTTTGTTGGCAATGGGATTTTCGATTTCGTGTATGGGCAGTCTGGAGGTTGGGGAATGCTATGCAACTCTCTTTGCATTTGGACTAGCACCGCTCAGGTCTATAGCCAGCAAAAGTAGGTAGGTAGGCCGATCTCCCGGTAGACCAAGTTGCACGTCACAACTTACCAGTATCTAGTTACTCTTTTCCCAGCTCAAATGAGATTTCCGTGGTATCTACCATCACAAGAATCAAGTCCGGGCTAGTATGTTGCTGCCTCGATTTCCAAGGGCAAGGCTTAGTCGCTCCTCACTCGGAGAGGTTATTAACAAAGCCGACCGCCCCTTTCCTCGGAACCGACATCGAGCCAATAAGGCATCTTCATATATGCAGAAAGCCCAAAATTTCCATTTCAAGCTTAGGTCAGTACCACTCTCTTTCGTTTAGTTTTAATCGCATGCTAAGATCGTATATGTATCTTCTGTGCTGGCAAGTGTCATCAGGGCGCAAAAGCTCCAGGTTGGCTCTCCTGCGGGTGAAATCCCACTCGTTCTTAAGCTGCTGTTTGAGCCTTTCGTTTCTTTTCAAATTCGCCTCTTTTCAGTACAATAATGGATATCATTCGAGATTCCAGTCTTGGTCAATTAATCCGTTACCTCACCAAGAATAAAGTTCTCCTCTACGAAGAAGACTCGCCCAGCTTCAGTTGCCCAAAATGCTATGACAACAGCGAAACTTCGTCACAAGAGAAGCTGCCCACTAATGCTGCCACCACTGCGTCGTCTTCAGCTCCTAGTGCTGTCCTAGTCACTGAAGTCGGTAAAGAAGATGTCCCTGCAGCCGAGGAAGGCGAGGTGCGGTCGAGACTGGCTATGTCGAAGGCAGTAGATCGGGACATAGAGAGCGGCTATGAACACTTGACGATGTGGAAAGTCCCAACACAAGCTGAAATACAGAGGACATGTACGGAGCAGGGGCGAGTGGAACGGGCTGTGAGTCGACCAATCGAAGCAGTCAAGACTGCCGATGGCACAATCTTGGTCGTTTGGTATACGACAGGTAAAATGAAGAATATTCTCGTATGACCTGTTCCAGATGCTCATCAATCCACTATCAGATGATCCCGAAAATCCGCAGAACTGGAGCGCGACCAAGAAGAATTTTGTTGCATTTCAGATATGGTACGAATGCCCAGTGCAATTCTCAAGGACTTCAATTGATCCAGAGAAGCGTCTACTCGTTTGCAGTCTATGTCGGGTCGTCCATATACTCACCAACAATTCCCGCAGTCATGGAGGCATTCGATATTGGACAAGTCCCAGCGCCGTTAGGACTGGCTCTCTACGTTCTCGCATGTAAGAAACGCCATCTGCTGGTGCCACATGGTGGATCAAGAAGTAACGTTCTACTTCGTAGATGGAATAGGACCGATGGTATTCTCGCCATTGAGCGAGTAAGTCGACAGACACAGCCGTCTTCCCTCAACTTCAATTCGCGTTTCACCAACATTTCACTCGAGAATTCCAGCTTTGGGTCGAAATCCGGTCTACATTGCTACATTCGTTGTTTTTGTAGTTCTGTGCATCCCAACGGGGGTGGTCGGTAACTTCGCCGGTCTGCTCGTACTAAGATTCTTGGCTGGGCTTTTTGGCACGAACAATCAAGTTTCGAAATATAGCAGGAGATTGCTAATCTAGGCTTAGGTTCCCCATGCCTAGCAACTGGTGCTGCAACTTTTCAAGATATGGTAAAGTAACGGCCCTATTGGAAAGGGACAACCCTTAATCTTAATGTTTAGTATTCGATGATCAAAGTACCCTACTTGATTGCTTTTTGGGCCGGAGCTGGTCAGTTATTGAGAGTGAAGTCTTCAACGTTTGGTCAGATTTAATATTCCACAGTCACAATGGGCCCAGCACTCGCCCCGGTGGTCGCCTGCTTCAGCATTGGAGTTGAAGGGTGGCATTGGTGAGGTTTTTCTCTTGCTCTCTTCGAGAATTAGGGCACTCATTACTCTCTAGGTTTGCCTGGGAGTTACTATGGCTCTCTGGTCCAATTTGTATACTCATGTTCATCACACTTCCGGAAACATCCACGGCGAATATTCTCCTCCGCCGAGCTCGTCGATTACGAAGAGTCACTGACAAGAAAAACATAAAATCTCAATCAGAAATTGATCAGAAGAATCTTACCCCAACTGAAGTTGCTTATGATGCACTTATCAAACCATGGCAGATAAATTTCCTCGATCCAGCAGTCGTACGTATCCCCCTATATTCAGACGGCGAATTGAAGGTGACATATCTTTAGGCTTTCACCACAATCTACACAGCATTAGTATACGGAATTTTCTACTCCTTCTTCGAATCATTCCCGCTTGTGTATCCCACAATCTACAAGTTCAACGCCGGCGAATCCAACCTTCCATTCCTCTCCGTGGTCATCAGTCTGGCCGTATCCGTCCCGGCTTACTGCGCATACTTCTACTACATTGTCGAGCCCCGAGTAATGAAAGCTGGCTTTGGGCAGCCTGAGGGGAGACTTGTTCCTGGACTTTGGGCTACATTTTGTGTTCCTGCTGGGATGTTTCTGTTTGGTAAGTCCACCTGAGGATGGAAAGCGACTCGACTAACACTTCAACAGCGTGGACCACTAGGGAAGACGTTCACTGGATCGTCAGCATAATTGGCCTATTTCTTACCATATGCGGATGCTACATTATCGTCCAAGCTATGTTCCTCTACCTACCTTTCACGTATCCACAATACGCTGCGTCGCTCTTCGCCGCCAACGACTTCGCTCGAAGCTCGTTTGCTTCTGGGTGTATTCTTTTCTCGGAGCCGATGTTTGATAATCTTGGCGTTGGTAAGGGGTGTTCTCTTTTAGGCGGGTTGGCTTCGGGGTGTACGATTGGGATATATGTACTCTACTTTTATGGGGCAAACTTGAGGGCGAGGAGTCGGTTTGCGGTCAAGTGACTTAAGATGTGAGAAGCCAAAAATTGCAATGAATTGCGGAACCGGGGCCAGAGCCACCATATGAGGAGGAGGAACATATTACCAAGTACTTTCAGCTTTATTAATGTACCCTAAATTCAGAGACCTTTTCCTGGATAATTCATTCAACACTGATGTGACTCGCTGTTACGCCACCACAAAATTTCATACAATTCTCAACACCATGATCCTGTTCCAGAAATTTGCAAACCTGCTCACCATAACGTAATGGATGACGCTTCCTCACCAAGCCGCTCACGGCGAACATTTCCGCCACCCCAGTCTGACAATCGCTATCCGCAACCCAGAAACAGTACCCGACGCGTTATAATTAGTTTGCGACAATCTGACCTGCGAGTTGACATTAAGGGGTAATATCCCATTACACGGCGACCAGAGCAGACTCGAGTCCGCGGCATCTGTATCCACATCATCTACTTCAAAAGTCTCATTTCTGGGACCAGAAAAAGAAGTTCTGGATGAAGATGTTGCATCGCCTGTGTACAGTCAGATTGTGATGAGAGTGCGGGGGAGAACGTACTGCCGGAGAAATAGAACACTGATTGGACGGTAGCGTTAATCCCTTTATGTATGTTTGCGTAGCCTTCGAAAAGTACGCTGCGGAGTGCATATTGGTAGTTGGATGTGTAGGAAAAGTTGAGATTGAGTTGGCAGTTTTTGCGGGTTTGTGTTATGGGAATTCCTGGGCCAATCGAGGCGACGAATTGGGTAAAATCGACGGCGAAACTTGTGAAAATATTAGTAGAATACGAAATGAGGTAGTTGCGGAGGCATACATCGTGGAATCATCTTTCGAGGGAAATGTTATAGATAGTGAACCTTGAGGACAACCACTTCCACCGTAGGCAACTGAGTTGAGATAGACATGTGGAGCTGGTGGAGCACCATCGTCTTGTGCAGAGACTGGGAAAATGTTACTGATCGCTAAAAGCAAAAGAGTCAACAAGATTGAAATCATGTTTCTCGGCCCTGAGCCAATTATTGGACGTGAGGATCCTCAAAATTGAACATGATGCAACCACAGAGAGCAGAGCACGGAACATTATATATAGCATTGCGATACGAGATAAAGTGACATTCTTTGTGGCTTGAGAATTTAACGTTACGCCAAAAGACATCAGGAAATTGTTAATATAGCCTGAAGATAATCCACACCGTGCACACATCAGCCACCAATCACGACCACCATTTCCCAAAATCTCGGGGCTATAATTAGAGGACGACCACTGGAGATGTAGGCTGAATATGACTGCCACATGGCAAATCATCTGAGATGTCTCAGTGGCCAATCAGCGATATACCAGCGGCGAGGACCCAAGAACTTAAAGTTAATCCAGGATTAAACGCACCATAGGCAACAGGATTCTGTACCTTCGAAGCTTGTTTAAATAGCAGGGTCGAGATTGGAACCCAAGCTTTTAAACAGCGTGCGCGACTCGAAAGTAATGCTTGCCAATTCATCTCGAGTGAGAGGAGCTGTTAAGTAGCGAACTTGCCATATGACACTGCAGGGAGGTGATTTCGAGGGCGGTAGAAAGCTTCCTATCCTGCTTAATATAGCACATTCAGGCTTGTTCTCAAAGCCACGAGTGATAATTTCGTCGAGCGCAAGAGGCTTGCAGCATCAAGACGCCATATTTTTCAGATGCCTAATTCATGGTTCTTGTCCGAAGGTGACGAAGGAAGTTTATAAGGTCTCATGTATACCGGAGCTCCAGTGGAGACTAGTTTCGGGGGTTCTAATGGCCTTGGTCCAAAATCTGTCGACGCCGAAGACGATCCCGTGTTTAGTTTCGAACGATCCCAAGTCGTATCTCGCTCAATCGCTTTCCTCTTGTTTCTCTCCAGGACAAAGAAGATCAAGCCGGCCAAAGCTAAAAGGCCAAGTGGCACCCCCACTGCAGCTCCAACGATAACAGCCGTCTTGTCACTTGAGCCTGTAGAAGCGGTGGAACGCGTGCTCCCTTCTACAAATACAGTTCCGAAGCTTGGGGTGAAAGTCGACGATGAGCAGCAGTTGCCGTCGTAAGCACAACACCACGTCCCTCCGGTTTGGGCAGCATTGCAAGCGATGACATTGACCGCGCTACTATTTCCAGCTATGGCGAGGACTCAAGTTAGATTCGGGAGATCTGGGTATGGAAAACGCTTAACACTTACAATCGGTACCAGCTAGGCAATAGTTTGGACATAATGGATTATCCCAGGTGCTATCGGTACAACCGCCACGGTAGTGGTAACCTTTTGTGCTGCTTACACAATATCCAGAAGTCGTGCAGAAGTCACCATCTGCGCAACAGCTTCCGTCTCCTGTTGGCGAGCAGGCGGTATAATTGCTGGCTGTCCCGCCATTGGGGAAGAAACAACTAGATGCTGAACATATACAAGAGAAAAGATGGGTTGCTAGCACGGAAAACAATAGACACCGCGAGAGCATTAAAGCTGAAGACATCGTGAATGACATGGGCGAAAATTTGAACTGAAGAAACAAAAACTAGAAGAACAGGAAGGGCAGCTCTCAACTCAAGTATACACGTAGAACCGGAAATCCTTACAGTAAGGATTCAAGACCAAGGGAGGATCTGTTTGTGCGGTGAAGAAAAAAATACCTCGCGCTGTCCTGCCATATCGCGCAGCAACCTGAATGACTGGGGAATAAATCCAAAGACCGCGAGGGCCTCCATACGATCCCTGAGAAATCATGATGTTCCAGACGAATTGAGAAATAAAGATGCATCCTCCGAGCTAGTGGAACCTCCGTGCTGTGCCACCTGCATCCTCCCGCACTCCAGTGTTTCACATACTTCTACATGGCAGAGACTTCGTCTGAAAAGAATTAGATAATGAGTCAGAAACTTCTTGTTCCAGTAAGTTCATGAGTCTTGTTCTTTGAAATGGGCTCGACGTGCCGAGATAATTTTGCCCGCACGAAGTTGACGCGAAGGATCTGGCTCCCCGAAATGCGCCATTATTGACGCACCCGAGGATGAACTTAGTAGATTAAAATAGAAGTAGTATGAGGAAAGCAAGATCTAGAAAATTGAATATTTTCTTTTCTTGGCATGAAGTAAAGGAAAGGGGGAGGAGGTTGGTATTGGCACGCAAAGCGTTTCACGAAGCCAGGCTATTTTTAGGTTGTGATTACTAAGCGTATTCTTACATGTTTTTTGAATATTGAGGTGAGACTGAAAACATAGACACGCCGTGGCCAAGTAAAAACTGAATACCATTATCCAAGTTCTTCGTTTTTGGACGGATCTGCCATGGAGGTACAATATCAGCATACATGCCTCCGAAGCTTGCGGTCGATTCGAGTGATTCACCTCCGGCCTTCATCAGCAAAGGAGTCCCCGCTTATCTGTGATCTCAAGGAAGTTTCCCTTGATGATCTCCCCCAGTATCACGCCTTATCATACTCATGGGACTCTCAAGTGGCTTCGTGTCCAATTCACTGCGGTCCTGGTATCCTTCAAATCACCCCAAATTGCGTGGCTGCCCTTCGACAACTCCGTCATCAAAGTGATGATCAGGTTCTGTGGATTGATAGTATATGCATCGATCAGAGCTCAATTGAGGAGCGGGGTCGACAAGTTGGGTTGATGGGCGAGATTTACAAACTTGCTCAACGTGTGGTTGTCTGGTTAGGCGAAGGTGATGATACGTCCACGAAGGCCATGCAAAGTCTCATGGATGTTGGGAATATTGGAAGTGATACAGATCTTGAGCGTCGCCAAAGGAGTATGGCCATAGTCTTCGGATTGGACATTAAAAATCAGTCAGAGGATCCAGTTGGTCCGTTGTTCACACGCTCGTGGTTCTCGCGAATGTGGACTATTCAAGAAGTCACGTTAGCCTCAGTCGAGAGAGTCATTGTGTACTGCGGTGAGCAGACACTGCCTTGGTTCTTTTTGGTAACCGCACTTGGCTATCTAGAATCGGCAAAGTACCGTTGGGGAAACTGGCATGAAGCGATGCAACTTCAAACGGTTCTAAGCAAACAGCTCATGGGCAGACGTCATCCCTTCGATGTTGAAGAGTCTGAAAATCTTCAGCGCAGTATTAATATGCTCCAAATTCTGACCCTGGCAAGGGAAAAAGTGTCGACAGATCCCAAAGACAAAGTCTTTGCTCTCTTCGGAGTGTTTCACGAGCTTAAACTTACGATTCCGCAGCCGGACTACAGATGTTCATTGGAGCAGGTATACGCGGAAGCTGCCATTTCATGTATAGAACATGATGAAAGTCTACAGGTTTTATTTCACGCACCTTCGGACCATCGTCGTCCAGAATTACCCTCTTGGGTTCCCGATTGGAGCGACATTGGCTGGAGAGATCCTGATCCACGAAGTGGCAGCATACGAAGTGCATTCTCCGCTGCAGGTACATCAAAGCCCGAATGGTCATATTCTGGAGATTATTTTACATTGTCAGTAAAGGGTAAAGTGATCGACTCAATCACATCCGTTGGCGACAAAATGAACATCGAGACAAATGCAGACTCAGGCATCCAAGATAACCTCATCATCAATGCGCGTGATATAATCGGCAATACCAATTGGAAATTTAAAGCATTGCTGGATACTATGGAGACCGCTTCCGCTGTCTTCAAAAACTGGGTCAATATCAGCTCAGAATTCCAAGTGTATCCGAACCACGAAGCTGTCAAATTTGCACTCAAACGCACACTAGTTGAAGATGAACCTGCAAAATCGGAGACAGATGAATCATTTGAAGCTTGGTATCAACTTATGACCTCGCCGTCTCCTGTTTCTGACACAACCTCTGCGGAGCAAAGGAACTTTCAGTCATTCCTTTCTTTGCAACTGTCGACCGGCTCTGCCTCTCGGTATCATCTGAGGGCTTTGGCTCATTCCGCCAAGAAACGCTTTTTCATGACTTCTAACGGATTCTTCGGAACTGCGGCAGACATCATTAATGGTGGGGATTTAGTTGCCACTGTTGCCGGCCTTGATATGCCTGTGATACTGAGATCCACGGAGGATGGATATCTGTTCGTGGCACATGCTTACGTACATGGTATTATGGGAGGAGAAGCATGGAGCAATCAAAATTATCAATGCGAGAAGCTTGTCCTTATTTGACCTGGGAAAGCGTCCTTTGTGGATTGGGTCTCTGTAGGTCTCCCCCTCTCAAGTTTAATAGCAGGTAGTCTTGAGCGTGAGGTTGATGGGCCTACTAGGTTCCTGGATTGTCGGCCCAGGAAGACCATTCCAGACAGATATCTCGTCTTAAAGCGCGGGGATAATATACTGTTAGCGTATCATAGTGGTGAGTCTGAAGGTTACCTTTAGGTAACAATAATTAACACTGTCAATTCGATCGCAGGAGGAAGCTGTGTTCCAGTGAGAATAGCCAAGTTTACTTTACTGCTGTCAACGTGAGAGAGTATGTGACTTCGCCATTGTTACCCCCCAATCAAACGACCAATAGAAGTGCATATGGAGCAGTATCTTGAGTAGGGCTATGGTCGGAGAAATAGCAGCTCTATTAGAAAACGTTGCCTGTAGCGCACCTAGTGTTATGGGGGATTTGGCTCTTGATTTTTATAGCGGCAAAGGGCTTTTGACGAGACTATGACTGAGTCCATGAGCTACACTCGGTATAATTTATTCTTGAATTGCAAGGCTGGCGCTTGCCACTTGAGAAACAAGCACCAAAATCACAACATCAGGAGACAAATCGCGCTTCTGATCTATGCATTCAATCGATCGCTTGCTATGCCCAGATCGCCCAATCCCAATCCCAACTAATCCCACACATGGTATCATCTAATTCGTACAATGCAATCACATACCTTCATTAGCGCTCTCCCATCCCTTCCAAACACCTGCGCCCATCCAATTCCTGCCCACACAAAGAGACACCTCAAGGTCAATCTATTACCCCCGTTGCCCTTGACCGAAGAAGAAAAGTAAACTGCATTCAATGCAAATTCACCATATTCACATTAGAAAGAAAGGTGCATGGACGATATGCTCAACCCGTAACTCTCCTCACCCACAGGCCGGTAGGTTCATACACAGCCTCCTTATCCTTACGCTTCCACGCCCTATGCAGCCGTAAACCAATGTCGTGTTCTTGTCTCCTCACATCGGCTTCCTCTTCTCTCAGCCCTTCCACCTTCCGCTTCTCATTTTCCCGTTTCCGTCTGACTTCGTCGGTGACCAGCACGCTATCTGTAGGCATCAACTCAGTCATCTGCCGGATGCTCTTGGTGATGTTGTTCCGCCTGTGGGCGAGATTGTCGAGCTGTGCTTGTAGCGATGTGATGAGATCGTGGGATTCAGCTTCGGCTGGAGACATAGGGAGAGTCTTTGCAATGTTTGACACCCGCTTGGAGGGATCGGCTTTGGTCATGCTGACGAAGACTGGTGAGGAAGGAGCGGCCACTGCCTTCCGCGAAACGATTCTCGAGCCATCGCCTACCTTCGGCTTCTTGCGGTTCATGATCGGAGAAGGTTGTTGCGAGACGAATTGAGATTTAAATTGCTGTGGGGGTGTAGACATAGGAGGTGTTGGCATTGGTGGCCGGTCAAAGGTGTCTGTTGAAGGACGGGGAGTGCTGTGTGCTTCAGATGTTGCGTATGTAGTGACACTGAAGCGGGAGGGCGGTTGAATATATGGCTCCGCAGGGTTGTTCCCTGTGAAACCGACGTTTTTAAACGTTTCTCGGAATTTCTGCTCCTCCGGAGAAATCACTGGGGACGGAGGGGCTTCAACCGGGAGATTCCCACGGACCTGGGTTCTGGGTGCTGAGACCGAATTGGCGACAGGTTCCGGAGCAGGAGAATTTCTTGCTTGTGGCGTGCTCTTGCCACTATCTGAGAATACAGGTCGGATGGTGGGGTCAACGCGTTCTAATATTTGCGATGACGCAGGGTCCTCTGTTTCACCAGGACTGAGGGGTGAGACAGGGGTATTTGAGCCAGAATGAGGCGATGCGACCCGCTTGTCACTCTTTCGGGGTAAATTAAGGGGAGGAATATCGAATTGGTCCTCTACAGGAGTAACAAGCGTTGCACGGCCGCTTGCCCCTTTCCATTCCGGTTTTTCCATCGGTGCACTGGGATTCTTCAACTTTCGTACTCGCTCTCCAAAAGTAAGGTGACTTTTGGGTGCCGCTGTGACGGTTGATTCATTTCCCAGCGGTGCATTGGTCTGGACATGGACACTGCGAAGTCCAGGTGGTGTGAATTGGCCTGGCGTTGTTGATTGCTTCTTACCTCTATCCGCAGTTGTAGGCTCTCCAGTATATGGATCCCAACTGGGATCCTTGGCGGGTCTGCCTCTTTGTCCCCCAACATCCTTTCGCGTCACTAAATTTGCTGCTGCTGCTGCAACCTGGTTTCGTCTCTTTTCTCTCCTCAGGACCGGAATGCTGCTCGATGGTGGCTTCAGACTAGGCTGTGTAGTTTCTGGCTTGCTCAACCCGAGCCGAGAAACGTCCGGCATCTCATCAATTGGTGATACTTCTTCCTCTGCGTGGTTTTGACTCCTGCTTATTCATTAGTCTGCATACTTTACAGAACCGAGGGGCAGACATGAGAAGGTAGAGGGGAAAAGCGGGGTGGCCCTGGCTAACGACTCGTAGGTCTAATAAATAACTCGAGGATCGAGGCTTGTGGTCCACATCTATATGTCTAGGGGGTTGGTAGAGCAGCTCAAGAGCATGCTCTCGGTATATCTTTAAAAGACTTGACATACCTTTGCCTGGCCGAAGAAAGTTCCGGGGAGCTTGGAGGGGAGACCTCTTCTGTATATGATGGGTGGCCGTACGTGTTCGCCGGGAACCGTGTAACAATAGGGTTCGGGGATGGTTCAGAGTAAATTGAGGATGCCGGGCGTAGCATAGAAGAACGGTGTTCGGGAGGGGGCGGAGGGGCAGGCTCGCTGAACTTGAGTTAGTTGGTTTCTCTGAAAAAAGAGGCATGATGTAGCAGCCGTCACCGGCTGAAGGTGTACTGCGTCAAGTAGGTTTTCCCAGAGAACTCTAGCATGCCAGCATACGCCTTCACCAAGACTTCCTTGTAGCAATTAGCATTTACTTACAAAGGTAAACGAGGCAGGCCTTTGGGCTCTAGATCCTCCCTCGGAGGACGAGGGGGTGGGCTGGTCTTGTATTCGGGCGCTTGATGACTGTGGACCTCGATGCCCAGACCACGCGATCCTGCGTATCTCCCATTCCCATCAAATATCGGTTCGATGTTTGCCGGCTGGCGGACACCCTTAGGATTGTTCAGCCTCTTCCACATCATGCGAGCTTATTTTTGCTGGAGCTCGAGCAGTCTGATCCTCGCCGGGATGCGCTGTCGCAGAAGCTTCTTATGCGGCAGTCGAGACAGGACGATCTTGATATCTGTTCAGAAACGCATATTACGACCGGGTATTCGACGAGTGTATGACTTGAGTGCCGGGTAGTGCGCTGTGGACGTATTTGCAGTCGTGTATTCGTCAATGGTGGTCGTGTCTCCGAAGGAGTGGGAGGGTGGCTGTGCTGATGCTGATGCTGGTTCTATTCTGCCTATGCAGGTACCAAGTGAAAAGGAGATTGTGGATTATTATTGTACGCGGAAAAATGACATGAAGATGCAGATGCAAATGCAGACTGACGGCGAAGCTGACTCCAAAATCGACAAAGGGGCCACCAGGGCCGCGTTCAATTGTTGATACTTGTAAATCTTACTGCGGCTTACAGCCGCGTTGTTGATGCAGGAGGATAACCAGAACCAATGGAATGAGGAGAGGCTGGCAGAATGGAATCACCACCACTGCATCGGTTGGCATCAAGATCTGGCCGTGACTGAGGCCTCGTAGACTTCTTGAATCATCGCGGCTCAAACAAACAACGACCATCACAGCCATTTATTTGATGCGGTTCGCAAGACTTCGACGCCCCCAATTGTCCGAGCGCAAATGATTGAAGGGTCTGGTGGTCCCCCACGGCAAGCCTCGAGTTTCAAAAGTAGTGCCCCTCGGGAGTAGTGGCGTCGAATATTTATAGCATCGCAATTTGAGATCATTGACTACTGATGACTGCACACGAGTGCTACCTCATTAAAAAGATTGGAGGATTTATTGAAGTTTATTGAAGTTTATTGAGGCATCCATGGAGCCTTGATGGAGCCTGATATATAGTTCTATATTTCGTATTTTGCTGAAGTAAGTTACCCCACGATAAATTCGAGAATGTCCCTGAAGATCTTCAACCCCCGCCCCGGTCTGTTAGAACTAGCTTGGACCCTCGTCCTCGTCATAGCAGCCAATGTGCAATCGATAAGGGCTCCCGGTTCACCATGGACTCATGGTGCTCGTGTTGGACCGAGGTTATGTTATGTTATACACTAAATTATCGTTCCAACGACATGCAATGATTATTGACATGTAGGTGCTGCTGGGGGTTGACAACCCGCAGCTCAATACCAGAAAGCACAATGGCCTTTGCCTTCCGCGTCGAAGTGCCGCCCCCGGAGATCAAAGCGCATTTCGCAGATACACCATGGGCAAAGCTCTTCGATGACCCCAACCTTGAGGCCTTCACTAGTCGAGTCAATGAATCCTATGATCACCCCTCCTTTGACACCTTTATGAAGAAGACATTAGCAACCGAGGATACAATCAAAGCCTGGCAATCCTTTCGCACGCTTGGAACTGAATACACCCAGAATCTGGTAGTCATCTCCGTTGGCGGTGGCGTGAATGGCCATGTCGATACCAGCCATGGCGGTTTCTTAGGAGTCATTCTTGACGAAGTACTTGGGAATGCTGCCGAGTGTGAAAGACCTCGTGACAAGGCCACTATGACGGCGTACTTGAAGGTTGATTATAAGAAGCCCCTCCGAACGCCGGGAAAGGTTCTATGCAGAGGGAATGTGGAGAAGAAAGAAGGCAGGAAGATGTTGGTTAAAGGAACGATTGAAGACTACCAAGGGACTGTTCTTGCTATTGCGGAAGCTCTTTTCTTGGTCGTGGAGCCGGTGAAGCCATTGGAGAAGCTATGAAGGGGTTTCGAGGTTAGCCACGAGAAAGGAGAAGAAGCTATCGGCCGAGATGCTCATACTCATAAGGAGTAGCTATATCGTTGAAGAGCATTTGATACCACGTGACCTTGGACTGGATAGTGCTGGTAGGGGAAGCAACCATGTCATAGATGTATAGACCAGTTAATATACCAGTTATATTTTGCTATATAGATAAATTAGAAGAAGCACTGAAAGCATCTCAAGCTGCATCCAATATTTTCTTCACGTGCAGTCAATCGGCCTTATCGGATCACCACTCTCAAGACCCCGAAATAATAAGCTCTGATCCTTCCGAGGAAACCTTGCACAGCTTCCATCTGGTTCTACAGAAAGTTAAAAAATACCTATTTAGGTATATTGGAACTGTGGTCAACTGTGCCCCTCGAAAGGATTTCTGCTTCATTTACGACTCCCAATTGTCCTCTCCTCGATTTAGCAACGAGCAATACGAGTGGGATCCCCCCCCAAGGTAACAGTGCGGCACAACCAACTGCAACTCCACAACACATTTAGAAAACGACATCCTACCACCACCACCACCATGGACTACGTCGAGAACCGAATGGCCCAAGAAGCCGCAAAGCCAACTCTGGCCCCCGAAGTGTACGCCTCTACCAGATCTCTATTCTTGAGATACTTACTAATCAATTCCATAGTCAAACAATCTTCACACCCCTCAACGGCATTCTCCTCTCCCTCTTCCTCTATATCCTCTTCCGCAGTCTCCGCTCCTCCCCACCAGCAGCTCTCCCTCCCCCTCCCGCCCCCGTCGTCTTCAAACAGTTCACGCCTCCCACGCTGCTCCCCAACAACGGCACAAACGGCGCGCCCATCTACTTCGCTGTGCGGGGAAGGGTGTTTGACGTCTCGCCCGGCCGCAATTTCTACGGTCCCGGTGGTCCATATGAGAATTTTGCGGGCCGCGATGCGTCGAGGGGATTGGCGTGCGGGAGTTTCGATGAGGATATGTTGACCAAGGATTTGCAGGCGCCGTTGGATAAGTTGGATGGTTTGGGACCGGAGGAGATGGAGGCGTTGAGGGGTTGGGAGGAGAGGTTTGAGGAGAAGTATTTGGTTGTTGGATCACTGGTGGCTGTGGAAGATGCGGGCAAGGAGGGAGTTGTGAATGTGCAAGGGAAGCATATTGAGGGTTGAGATTGAAGGAGAGCTCATAATAGCTCCAGGAGGACACAGGAATATTTCTTGTTTGCCGTTGCCTAAAGAAAGCTCACCAGCAGGTGATTCAGTTCCGCCCTTTGGGAGACATTCGTTCACAAATCCTTCGTTTCAGATAACTATTTCTGTTGGATTGGGGAGCATTCCTTGGGAATCTGTGATGAACGCTCTGCAGACTAGAAACTAAACAGGCTATAGATGCTTATAGCAGTAGAGGTGCCAGACTAGTGCTCCGGCACGGTTCTTTGAATAAATCCATAGACCATAGTTGGGAGCTTCAGCAAAGCAGGTCTGAGACGCTCCTTAAGCGCTAATTGCCCTATAACCATTCCTTACTCCGAGTCGTTGATCATCCCTTTGACGAGATCTATTACAGTAACCCAGTCTCGGAAAATTCCTTGGTGGTTCTTCGTCAACATTTTTCATGTCTCGGCTGACATTTTCACAGATCCTCCAGCAACAGATGAACAGGAAATATCGCGGTGAAATCCTCAATAAGCCGAAATTCGACTCCTTACTAGACCAGCATGGCACAGTACTTATCCCTTGACTTGAGTGAGAGCTTGTGTTATAATTGCCATTCAATTCAATTGTATTCTAATTGGTGATTCTATCTTAGTCTTCTTACCCTCTTAAGATCTTTCCTGACCGGAGTAAGGCCCCTCCTGCGTTTCTGGCCAGGCTTCTCCGCTGGCTCCTCTATTTCCGGATAAATTTCCGTATAAGGCCTCAGCGGCAATCCTTTATCATTCCATCCACTTCGCAGTTTTCTAATAATGCCGGGAGGACCAAAACTGTACGTACAGGTAAGCGTTGCAAGAGGTAATTCATGAAAAGGAATTACTCACGTCCATTTATAATTGTCGTTTGCGTAGCGAAAAACGCAACACTCGAATGTCTTCATGTCGAATGCCAATTTGGGATCTTTTTGCTCCGCCTCGGGCATACACCAGTTTGTGTATTCCAACCATTTGTCAATGTCGAAGTCCCATTGGTCTTCTTCAGCGAAACATCCCCAAGTCATGGCCAGAAGGGTGTATCTGTCAAAGCGGGCGAGCGTAAAATTTCTCATCTCCTTGTACTTCTTGGGCTGTGGCCATTTTTCAGGCCATCCATTTTTTATTGTTTCTACTGTGCCCAATGCTTTTGGACCCATGCCAATCTCTGACCGTCTGGTACTGGTTTAGTAAATGATTAGAGGGGAGATCATTATGACGTACCTGAATAATACACGCCTCTTGTGACACATTTTCAAGAAAGCTCGTAGCTCTTCAGGCGAAATCTGTATTTTATTATGTCTAACAACGTGGGAGAGAAGAACATGCTCTCCCATAGAGAAATGCATCGTTTCAAACGCCAGAATTCCGCGGTTATCTACGAAATACTTCCTAATTTCATTGAATCGAGGGCACGGAGGATCTTGACTGTCGTCCTTGTCTTCATCGCCTGTATCTGCAGTTGTTGGAGGATTATTTTGATTGTCCACCCAAGAGCTAGTATCTCGCAAAGCATCGAGTATTTTACGCGCTTCCAACCGCCGTTCATTTTCCAAGTCGACTAAAAGGTTTTGCTGTTCAGTAAAATTATCTTCTTTCATTACGTAGTCACCGACATCGTGAATGACTTCCTTGTATGTTGGTTTTTTACTGGAGTTTGCCTTTTGCATCTCGTAACCATGGATTTTGGGGCCCATATGTAGTGCTTTGATACCAAATTTGTGAGGTGGCAGATTAGAGATGCTTCCAATAGAATGCGTGACAGCCACTTACTTTCTCACTGCCATCCAGAAATCCATAGATCGCAGCTGGGAGAAATACTTTAAAGGAACTGGCCAATAGGTTGGTGTTTTCCAGTCCTTTTCCGTAGGTGTGTCCCCATTTTTGAGCACAGGGTTATTCTTTTCGACCACCAAAGCTGCGATATTATGCTTTGAGAATGTCGATTGAAAGACCCCTCCGTTCGGTAAGCCCCTGATTGGGAAACCGACTGGATCAGTAAATTCGAAACTTAAATTGCCAAACATCTAAAAATGTATTAGCGGGTCGGAACCTAGAGCGCCCAAAGTACATACAGCAATTTCCATCGAGAATCCACTGCAAATATTAGAACTGCACAAAACTACTTCGATTCCTAAGAAGGGACCTACAGTTCAGCTACCTTCTCTTTTTCGAAGTAAGGTTCGTGAATTCCGAGATAATTCTTCTTGACCAATCTTAGCCTTCCCCGTTGGGTCTCCATCATCTGCACCCCGAACAGGGCGTGCTATAACAGTTAGTATGGGTATTGGAACTTGGTAACCCCCACCCCGCCTTTTTTTGACCGCATAATCGAGGTATGGAATTTTTCGCGTTAACGAGGGTTTAGGAGACGACTCACAGTAAACTCATGTACGACGGTGACTGCGAACTTGAAGTGACATAGGATCCTTTCGGCAGGTGACACAGCTGGATTGAAAAGGGGTGCAATAGTCTCGAAGGCAATCCAGATCGTTGCTTCTTCGAAATGACTGTGTTCTGTGACGCCGTTTTTTGCGTCGGATTTGCGGCCAGTGTTGGGGTCTATGCTCCCACTAAACAATCGAAAACGGAATTGGTCCATCATTTCAGAAACCCGTTTCTTCATATCTTCATAAGCGGAGGTTCGACCGGAAACAAATGCGGGACGAAGGTTGAAGCGGTAGTGATCCCCGCCATCCGGTAGATCGGTATCCGCGATTTTGGGGTACTCATCGAAAAGGAGAGCATCCCACCTCCCTAGTCAGCTATGGAACTCCAGTCTATCGAGCGTACGTACGCACCATGGGCAAATGTGAGCTTCGCGGAAGATGACAGACGCCAACCTCAATCCTGGCCGCATTGCTTCCCAGACCTCCGGCGTGTCTACGACCTATCAAAATCAAGATCAACTTCATTCTTCACCTTCATGCGATGGTGACTCACATCCCAATACTTTCCGCTTCCATCCATCAGTGGAAAACGACCCATGTGTTTAGGTAAAGGGTATTTGCACTTGCTCCCGTAGTTCACCCAATATTCCTTCAGGAGTAGTTTGTCGATCGGCATATCTTCAAGCCATTTGCCATCTTTTAAATCGCTGGTTGGCGCGAATGACTCTAACGCATGTAATTCGGCGGTTGTAGCCCCTGGTGTGAATGAACCATGAGTAAGTGTGGAGAGAATATTGAGCAGGTTGTGTCGACTGACCACGAAAACGAGCCCGCTGATAGCCCCCCAGCCTCTTCAACCGAGCAACTTCCCTGTCGGTTTGAGCACCTGTTGGATAGGAGGGAGTAAGACCACTTTTCAGTTGGTCGAATCTCGTGAGTATGTCTGGATTTGGATCTAGATATAAGTCGGTGGTAGGGTCATATTTTGGTGGATGGCTGTATATTTTTGCTAGTGATGTAAAAGGCTTATCAACCTTTTTGCTCTCCTTGGGAGCCATTTTGAAAACTATGAACAGTGCGAAGATCCGGGAAAAAAAACTGGTGAAGTATAAATATGTGGTCAGTATTCAAGAATCACTCAATTCCCTTTGTTACCGTGAGCACGCCGGTCTTTTTCACCGGATATGATACTGGTTCTTTGACACTCGCCACAAAATCGCTAACAATACAGTCTTTGTTCGCTCGTTGTCTAGTCAAAGATACGGAAGCATATATTTTTGTGTGATGTGCAAAATCGCGAGTCCCGGATCCACTAGGAAGCAACCACTGACTAAATACGTCAAGAGGGGATTGAGGCACAACTTCCTTATATGGTGTAGTGTTCTGCTTGACTATAATAGCCTGTGCCCAAAGATATAAAGCTGGTGAATTTTGGTATCAATATCCCATCACAATGTCGGGATTTCGAACTTGCTTCAATTTCCTTTCTTTGCATCTTCCTCCTCATTCTTCGGCACGCTCACAAATGCTGGGACGACAACTGAGTTGAGGTTTCTGAAAGCCTGAGAGATCAACTGTTAGTATACTGCCACGAAATTCCCACGGATCCACTTCATAGGCCTTACCTTAGCAAAGGGCCCCTCGGGCAAACTATTATTCCACTTGTCCTCAACGCCAATAATGCGTTTACCCTCCGCATCGGTATGAATCTTGACCACGCTCTCTATAGTTTGCTCAGAGCCGATGCCCTTAATCTTGTAGCGCGTTTTCAGGTCCATAGAGATGGGGTTGCCAGACGAAGTGACGCTGTGGTGAAGTTGTTCGATTTCGGAGAAAGCGGCCTGGAGACCGTACCATTGGGCTTGGTATTGCTTGCGACCTTCAGCTATGGTCAAAGGATCATTGAATGTTGCGTTGTCCTGCGTGTGTGAGCGAATGGCATGCATTGGGCTGATGGGCTGACTTACGGTCCAAAGTTGAAGCTTTTTCAGCGATGGTCGACCACCGAAGAGCTGTTGCCAATTATGATAAGAAACTTTAATACTGTTATGCAAGAGGTGTTGGACCAACATCTAAAACGCTCCCTACAAGGAGTTTCTGCTGTGCAGAGAGATCCACTCCGGCAGCAGCCTTGACATTCGTGTTTTCGATGCCCAGCTCATTGGACGTGGGATCACTAGCATTTGAGGCCTGCTGAGCTTGGGCAGTAGAAGACGGAACACCAGTAGACATGTTTCTGAAGCTGACTGCAGATAGTAAAGCGTTTGGTGATTTAGTGCGAGTACAAGTTCTGAGAGTAGAGGTTGCGAAAATCGAACTCATGGAAAGCTTGGATGTGAGATATTGAAAGTTAATATTTCAAAATGAGATGAGAACAAACTTATAAAGGAATGTCAGTGCTACACACTGTTTTGCTTACATGCGCGTCAATGATGTTGCTGAATCCATTGACATCATCACTACCCCTTCGTACTAGCGGAGACGTTGCCGAAGCTAACAAGCTATGACACGGGCGCCAAGTCACTTGACAGGCGCTGATCTTGTTCTGTACCTGGCTTGCCGCACCTAGTACAGTATTGGTTCAAGACCTGGGGTACGGAGTTCCAAGAGAGAATTTGGGTATGTTGAATACATTTGGTATCTACCCGAAGGCTATGCTGCGCCTTAATTTTCCATTTCCCAAGATGTTTTAACTCCTTTTTACGTCGCGTCTTTTTTTCTCGCTTTCTCTTTTTCTTTTTTCTGTCGCATCATACTCTACCACCTTCAGTTTTGACAAGCGATGCAACTTTGTTGGCCAAGTCATCGGCTTCACTTCTTGTGGCTGCCTCTGCGTACACTCTTACTGCATCTTCCGTGCCTGAGGCTCGGGCGAATGATCTTCCATCCTTGAACTTGGACACGAGGCTGTCAATTTGGGCCTGTGTACCCTGAGGCTCAATCAATTTCCTCTCAGCATCGGTTGTCTTGAAGATGTTTCTGTCCGCAACCTCAACTCGTACCAATCTATTTGGAAGATCTGTGTAGGTAAGATCCCATTCCTTGGGTGTCCATGATTTATGGGCCAGGATTGTCTCGACGAGCAGCATATCGGAAAGGGCATCGCCAACAGTCTGGTTGATCAGATCAGTGAGAGCGCGGAGGGTTTCCAATGCACTGGCCTGGGCAGGAGATTCAGGCTCTTTCGTGCCGAAGGCCTTGAGGGCCTGTTGAGAGAACACCACCGTCCCGTGGCCATTGGCCTCGAAGTAGACACCAACATCGAACTTGGTCGCAGCGTGATGCAACCATTTCACTCCTGTCGGGGTGCAAACGACGGGTAGACTCAGAGCCTTTTCGACATATTTCGTGCTCGCTCCGTTGGCATATGCAGTCTGTACAACACCAACTTTGAGCTCCTCCGAGAGTCCAGCTTCCCGAGCAAGATCGCCAATGAAAGACGCAGCGAGAGTTGCAATTCGGTCGCCGTCGAGAAGACGGAAGCCGTGCTCGGGATCATTAAAGTAGTAGATCAGGCGATCCGCATCACCATCAAGAGAACAGCAACGCTCGTTGTTGCCTGCTTTTGATGAAGGTGGTGCTCTTTGCTTGGTCTTGACAAAATCCGCGCCGCACTGTACCTTTTAGTTTTCGAAGACAGTAAAGAATTGTAGACATACCTCGTGGTTCAATACTTCGGCCTTCACAACATCGTCATTGAGGATTTTGATCTCAACACCGCCATCCGAGCCCTTTGGCAGATATTTGAGGAGCTCGGCCAACTTTGGACCTCCAACACCATTGGCACAATCAACCGTAACAGGTCCAACCGTCTTCTTTCCCTTCATAGCCCTCTTGAAAGCCTGTCCAAGTTTCTCGTAGTATCCTTTCTCACTGACTTCTCCGTACGATTGTGGAGTTCCCTCGGTGTTTGTGCATCTCGTCAAGTAGTGTAATTGCGGTGTCGTGAGGAGTTTGTAATCGGTGTACTCAGTGCCAGTAGCTTCTAAGGCATCCACCAAAGCCTGAACCAATTTCGGGCCCGATGGCCTCGTATCGCGTGCGTAGATAACCCTAGATGGTGCATCTTTGTTGATCTTCAATTTCTCCTCCAAGTTTCGGTAGACCTTCACCACGTCTTCGTCTTTCGCATTGGCAAGCTCGGTGGAGTATGCTTCCCAAGAGTTCTCGAGCATTTCACCCATTGGGTCGACCAATTTAACGCCATTGTCCTCTGGTGGGTTGTGCGAAGCTGTGATCATTACACCAATAGTCTGTCCTCCGAGCTTTCTGGAGCGCAGGGCAGCAACGAGGCCGACTCGGAAGACGACTGAGTCGAGGAGGTTGGCCTTCATACGGAATCCTGCCGTTCCATATTGGAAAACGCGATCGGCAGGTTTTGGGTGCTTGTTGGCAGCGGCAAGGATTTTGGCGTCCATGATTGCAAGTTGCAAGTTCAAGTTGCAAAGTGCGATTGAGTCGAGAGGGGTGAGGTATTTGAAATGTCGATAGAGGATGAGAGAGGGCAATGCAAAGCAGGACGAGGTAGTTGTAAGGAGGGTAGAGGAGAGACTGCGTGAGAAATGGATATGGATATGGATATGGATATGGATATGGAAATGTTGGACGCAAATACTCGTAAATCGTAAAACGCGCAAATCGGAGGGGAAGGCTGAAGAACGAGCAAAAAAACGGCAAGTTCTACAGGTGCACAGGTGGTGGTGTCGGTGTCTATTTCTATTTTTGGTCACTGTCACCGCTCTGCGGGGCAACCGCATCTGTCTCGTGTTTTCGCGATTTGGCTCGTCGCGTCATCTATTACTGCATCTGTATCTGTATCTACAGAACTCGAGTGCATCTCATCTCTTTCAACACCACGCCTTCGATGTCATCTTTGCTCGCAATTGCCATTGACCTCGCACATCAAGATCAAAATCAAGCCTAGAAAGCTTATTGCTTCTCAAATATTGCTCACAGTTGCCCCCACCACCATGGCAGACGATTGCGCGAACCCTCTCCTGCTGGCATGGGTCAAGGAATGGCTGGACGAAGCGCGCTCGCGGAATTCGAAAGGGGTCATTATCTACAAGAAAGCCTACGACTCGTTGAAAGCTTGTCCCATCCCGTTTACCCATCCATCGGAAGCCAAACAACTCAAGAACTTTGGTGATAAGCTGTGCAGTCGCTTGACAGACAAATTGAAGGCATATTGCGAAGAGCAGGGTAAACCAATGCCCCAAATACCCAAGGGGAGGAAGCGAAAGAAGGCGCCCGTGGATGGAAACGAAGATGACGATGATGACGGTGATGACGAGGATGCTGAGCCATCACCGCCCAAGAAGAAGAGAAATCCAAAGCCTTATGTGCCAGCACTGCGCTCTGGAGGCTATGGAATTATCATGGCTCTCTCGACTCTGGATGAGAATACCAGGACTGGCATCACGAAGCAAGAAGTAATAGAATTGGCACAAGAGCATTGTGATTCTTCTTACACCGCGCCTGGCGACACTACTAAATTCTACACAGCCTGGAAATCGATGGACACTATAAGGAACAAGGACCTTGTGTACGAAAAAGGGCGGCCGAAGAGGTACTACCTCACAGATGAAGGCTGGGACGTCGCGAAGCGAATCAGAAATACAGCCAATGGCATATCCGGATCTCCTTCCAAGCCAAAACACTCTCTCGGGGCAGCATCAGCCTCAGGAAATGATGGGCCCTTTCATTCTCTAGGGTCTCCTGTTCGGTCTGCACCAAGTCCCTCAGTATCCCCATTGAAATCAATGCCAATGGTACTGGACATCATTCCAGACGGTCAACCCGTAACATCAACTTCTTCGCTCCCAAAATTCACACCTATCAATATACCACCAGGGTCCTTTACTGTTCAACTCGTTCTCGACATCCGCGAAGTTCGGTCTAAAATAGATAGAGATTACGTGCAGAACGGACTGGCCGCCAAAGGCGTAACTCCAATCATGCGTTCTCTTGAAGTCGGCGACATACTCTGGGTAGCCAAAATGAAAGACCCTACTTTACTCTCGAGCCTTGGTGCTGAAGGCGACGAAATTCTTCTCGACTATATCGTGGAACGAAAGCGCCTCGATGACTTGATAGGCTCCATCAAAGATGGGCGCTTCCACGAGCAAAAATTCCGCCTTCGAAAAAGTGGAATCAAGAATGTGATCTACATCATCGAAGAGTTCAGCATCAGTGTTGAAAACTCTAAACATTATGAAGAAGCAGTTGAGTCTGCTATTGCTAGCACGCAGGTCGTGAATGGATACTTCGTAAAGAAGACGCAGAAACTGGACGATTCGATTCAGTACCTTGCTCGTATGACGAGGATTTTAAAAGGTCTTTATGAGTCGAAATCGCTGCAAGTTATCCCGACCAAGGTCATCACTTCGCATAACTATACACCCCTGATCTCACACCTTCGCGAGAAGAAGCCAGCAGAGGACTTCTATATCACATATACAGCCTTTGCTGCGCTTTCATCGAAATCGGACTCGCTTACTTTAAGGGATGTGTTCTTAAAGATGTTGATGTGTCAGAAAGGTGTCACTGGAGAAAAGGCTTTGGAGATTCAGAGGCGGTGGAAGACGCCACATGAGTTTGTGAAGGCCTATGAAAACTGTGGGACCGGAGAGCAGGGAAGGAAGAAGAAAATGGAGTTGGTGTCTAGTCAGATGTCGGATTTGGTTGGGAGAAAGAGGATCATGAAGGCATTAAGTGTTAAGATTGCTGAGGTTTGGGGTGACGTGAAGTTAGATTGAGGCAGTTTATATAATTGGTTCAATATCTGTATATGGGTGCTATGGTGGGTCTACAAATTCGGAGTTCTGGGCATCGGAATAGGTGCAAGGGAATGCGATCCAGGGACTTGTACATATTGTTCAACAGCCTGAGCTGGGAGTTACCGTAATGATTGGCATGTATAAGATATTAATATGGCACGTCAAATGGGCATCTGGTTCTGCCAGCAAGAACTTAATCTCTTGTTATAACATTGGAATGTGGCGCTTTTTCATGTCTTATGATACGTTTTGAAGTTACGCTGTCTCACATACCAAAACGATTGTCACCTTGAACAGAAAGCAATGTCGTACAAAGTCATGCCGCCATTCATGACAGAATGAAGTCTTGATTTTGTTTCTTTATCCATCTTGAAAATTGACTCATATAATGCGAAGCAGGCGTCCGCTATGCTCAACCATCTGAACGCCATTACAGCCCAAGATCGCCAGAATCCACCATTCGTTAAAAGCGACCATCGTCTAGTCACAGAAGCAGCCGTAAGAGCATCTTGAATAACCCCAGGGTCTGCGCTTTAAGCCGCGAAAGAACCCCTCCACCCCACACCCATCGCCCGCACTACTAGCACATCTTGTACTCGCAGCTGCCCTGCGCCTGTCTCGTCATATCATCCGTCTCCAATTTGTAGGAGATCTTGACGTCTAAATCTCGCTTGTTCTTCTCGTTAGGCTTGTTCTCCAATAGGCCCTTGATCTGCTCGCCCTGCTCTACGGTCAATACCTCCCGCAAGTAGAACACTGTTTGCTTCCAGTGCGTGTACTTTGAGTGTGGTCCCGTGCTGAAACGGATAGGCTTGTGGCAGGCGGTGAAGTCGATGTCGAACCAGGCGATTAAGGCGTGGACGAAGTCGGCGCGGCGGACATCAAGAGTGAAAGGAGACGAGAAGGCGAGGTCGGCGGTCGTGCAGGTGTAGAGGTCGAGGGTCAGGACTGCGGTCGGGTCGGTGACCACGGCTTTGATTTCGACGGTGTCGACGAGGGGTTCCGTGAGCGCTGTGTGCTTGAGGGGGGAGTAGTCGAAACCGTAGACGTTATCCCAAACTGGTTCAAAGGTGAATTAGCACGAAAACGATTCAGGATGAAGGAAAGGTAACTTACAGCCAATCTTCTCATCCTTATATTCTCCATCTTCAATACCAGCCATGAAGATTGTAGCCTTGTCAGGGAAGATCAACCCATTTGGCGCAAGATACTTGTCCCGAGCATACAAGACAGTGTCAAGCATAGACTCGTAGAGCAAGAAATAACCCATCCACTCTGAGATTATAATATCGACCTTGGGGAACGGCAGCTCCACCTCTTCCATCTTTCCTTGTAAAAGGGTGATCTTGTCCGACATGCCATTGACCTCGACGATTTCCTTGGCCTTCTCGATGATGGTGGACATGTCAACGCCGATTACATGCTTTGCACCAGCCTTGACGGCAAACCTGAAGTCGATTTGTTAGCACGCAGCCTTGTTGTCGGAGAGGGAATCGGCGTACATGGAGAGAATGGATGTGCCACAACCGACATCGAGAACAATCTTATCTTTGAATAAGTGCCCGTTTTGAACAATGGCATTCATGTATGACCGTGTCCGGACTTCATCTTTCTACTCGAGTCAGTGGTGCTTGGAAGGAGAAGAGAAGCGTATCTGCAGGTACACACCAACATTTCTTCATGGATGCCTTTTTTTGATTCATTAGCAGATATCCTCGAGATCAGAAGCGGCTCTGTCACATACCATGGTGGTTGTAGCTAATTGCGATCAATAAACTTCCTTTTGAAAGCTATTTTGGGGGAGAACTTACGAGTTAAAGTAATGAACCTCGGAATGGTCCATTCCCTTCATCTTGTCGTCCGCCATGATGGCGAGATTTACTACGGATTGGTGGCAGTCGTTAGGAGAGGGGAGATATGTGCGTGTTGGAGGACGTTGAGATGGGGGGGAAAGTTATGATAATGTTTTGGGCGTGGCAGATTCGAAGACCCTGGAATTTTTCTGCCACCAAAGTCCGCCTTGCACTCTCGGTGAGCTAGAAGGAAGGTTTACCCGCCAAATCAGTGCAACGAATCCCAATCATTGCGGAGGAGATCAACGAGAATTCTGATGCGGGAAAATGATCTATGAAATAGATGCAAAATAACAATTTTATCAATTGCAATTCTATCGATGCATGAATGAAACTTGATGGTCACGTGTATGTGCACGTGCACTAGGCACAGAGTAGTCGGCTCAACCTCGGGAGACGGGGAGACGGGGAGACGGGCATTTTTTAGAGGGTAAGAGCTGTTCCAACGCACAGCAGAATATAAGATATAAGCTGTGTTAAGAGCAAAATTGGGAGCTAAATTTTGCTGCAAGTCACCGGTATTTTGCTAGACTAGTCGTGGACACTGGCCGTGGACACATTAACTTCCAAAAAATTGTGAATTGTGAATTGTGAATTCATTTGGTCACAAAAATTATTGAATCGACTGGCCGCTCGCCTCCTACAGTAATTTAGGTGCGCCCGAGAAGAGCCCCCGCCCCGCCTTCGTCGACCGACTCACAAACTCGCAAGTTTTGTCCAACTTTTCGCAAAATTCGCAGCCACCACACACAGCTCCGTCCGGATATCATCCACATCCACATCCACAACCAATACACATCGTGCATCACGTGTGACTTCGCATCGCCAGACAGAATCCCCCTTGCTTCTAACACTCCTCTGCGAGCGCGAGACCGCCGGATATTTACCGCGGGGTCGTAGTGGGGTGGCAGTGGCAGTGGCAGTGGCAGAGGAAGGAAAGAGTCACCAGTCACCATGGGTCGCTCCATAAAACCAGTAAAGCCAGTCGCGCCTCGGAGGGACAATCCATTAAGACAAAAGAGAGATGCCATCAACGCGCCCACTATCTTCACTCAGAGGGCCGCTCTCTTAAACGCAAATAAACCTCAAACCGCCAGATCACTTGGATGCGGAAATCCCGATTGCGAAAACCCAGTCATCGTCGAGGGCACTTGTCAAGGCTGCGGCAAGATTGTCGATGACTCCAATATTGTTTCTGAGGTCCAGTTTGGTGAGGCCGGCAATGGCGCTGCCGTCGTGCAGGGCAGTTTTATAGGCGCGGATCAGGGCGGTGCTCGCTCTTCAGGGCCTGGCTTCCCAAGAGCTGGTGGCTCTGGAGATGGAAGAGAGTCCACCGTGAGAGAAGGTAAGATAAAGGTCATCTTTTTAAAGATGAAGTTGTGTAAATTGACATTGTTCTAGGAAAACACATTATGACGTCCATGGCGGCTCAACTACAAATTCACGAGAACGTTGTCTCTACAGGAGTTCAGATATTCAAGCTTGCCGCTATGAACAACTTTGTCCAAGGACGTCGTATGGACGTTGTCTGTGCAGTCTGTTTATATAGCGCTTGTCGTCAGTCACAGCCGTGTAAGGTTATGCTTATCGACTTCGCCGACCGGCTTCAGGTACGCGGCC